>Ga0209542_10000020_pt1 | contig 460485 bp, 407 predicted proteins | sample RifCSPhighO2_01_FD_184028 | JGI IMG/M metagenome (GOLD analysis project Ga0209542, IMG submission 184028) | Soil microbial communities from Rifle, Colorado - Rifle CSP2_plank highO2_0.1 (SPAdes) (version 2) | ecosystem: Environmental > Terrestrial > Deep subsurface > Rock core/Sediment ...
GTGTTGCCACGTCTATCACTCCTGGTCTCCTGCTGCTCAACAAAGCAGCAGGCTAGGGTTAGTACGTGGGTCAGGTTTGGATGGAAATCCCGGGGGTTAGTGGGTCACTTCTGCGTGGAAATCAACACCGAGAGCATTGGAAAGATCGAGTCAGATGCGAAACAAACGCTTTACAGCCTGGTGGCAGCCGTCGCGGCGATTGCAGCCGGTTTGATGGTGTTTTCCTGGTATGTCGGCAGCGTCCTTCAGCGCCGGGTGTCAGAAGCGCAAGTGATCGCAGCCCGCGTGCGCGATGGCGACCTGACCGGAGAGGTCATTGACAACGCCAACGATGAATTCAGTCCGCTGCTGCAAGCGCTCTCCGACATGCAGACATCGCTGACACAGGTTGTCTCGCAGGTACGCCAAGGCTCCGACAGCGTGGCCACTGCCAGCGCGGAGATATCGGCGGGCAACAGCGATCTCTCGGCACGCACCGAAAACCAGGCCAGTGCACTGGAAGAAACCGCAGCATCGATGGAGGAGCTGAATTCGACGGTTCGCCAGAACGCCGAGAACGCCCGGCAAGCCAATCAGCTCGCGCAGAACGCGTCGAACGTGGCAAGCCAAGGCGGCGAGGTTGTCGCAGACGTGGTCCGCACGATGAAAGACATCAACGACAGCTCCCGCAAGATCTCGGACATCATCGGTGTCATTGACGGCATCGCCTTCCAGACGAACATCCTGGCCCTGAACGCCGCCGTGGAGGCCGCCCGAGCGGGTGAACAAGGCCGTGGCTTTGCAGTGGTTGCGAGCGAGGTTCGCAACCTGGCAAGCCGATCCGCAGACGCCGCGCGCGAAATCAAAGTGTTGATCGGCGCCAGCGTGGAGCGGGTAGAAGCCGGCTCCGCCCTCGTGGACCGGGCAGGCCAGACCATGAGCGATGTGGTCTCGGCGATTGGCCGCGTTACCGACATCATGGCGGAGATCAGCGCAGCCAGTTCCGAGCAGAGCCAGGGCGTGGACCAGGTGAACGAAGCCGTCACCCAGATGGACCAGGCCACCCAGCAGAACGCGGCACTGGTGGAGGAAATGGCAGCAGCAGCCAGCAGCCTCAACACCCAGGCAGCGGAGCTGGTCAACGTGGTTTCCTCCTTCAAGATTTCGCCCTTGGCTTTGGAAGAGCGCCCTGCGTTGGTGCCCGCACAAGGAGCGCTCAGCACATCCACCACATACGCTTCACGGCCGCCGATGGCCCGGAAAGCCCCAAACCAGCGATCAGCGACCTCCGCCATCAAGGCGGCTGTCCGAAGTGTGGCAATGGCGAAATCGGGCGTGGCGCATCTGCCTTCGGCAAAACTCGTGACTGCCGCTCCACATGCAGAGAAAGAGTGGGAAAACTTCTAGGAACCCGCCGGACTTGGAAAACGTCTGTTGCAAGTTGCCCCCCAGGGGCAACTTTCGCTATCGGCACTCCAAGCCCGAAAGAATAAAGGCCAGACGCCGGACGCCAAGCGTCAGCTGTTGAAGTCCCCTTGGAATCACCACCTTCGGGTGGTTTTTCTATTGTTCAGAAGCTGTGAAATGATCCACGTACCGGCAATAGGCTGCCGTTTGCGAGATGCAAAGAATTCAACTTTCGCCTTGAACAGAAACCACACGCAGCACCTGCTGCCGCAACTGTCGCCATCCCTGTTGCATAAGGTCAGAATGGCCCCCTGCAGCCCACTCCTCGGTGCTTCGCGCACACTGGGCAGCTGGCGCCTCACCCAGCATCGTCAACACTGACTTGAGGTTGTGCGCCACGCGCCGCAGCGCCTGTGCATCTTGCGCGGCCACGGCCAGATCGCCTTCCATCACATCTTGAGGAAATCGGGCCAGGCATGCCTGTCGATACGCTTCGTAAAGCGCTCGGTTGCCGCCGAAAAACTCGGCCACTGGATTGTGTTGAGCAACGGTGACGACGGCAGAATCGGCCTGCGCCCCCAAGTCGAGGCTGGCCAGAGTCTCAGAAACACACGCCATCAGCGCCCCCACGGAGGCGGGTTTGTGCAGAACGCGCCAGACGTTGAGCGACTCCAGCGTGCGCTGCGTGGCTGGGTCAATCCCACCACTGAACACCACGGTGCGGCAGGCAACGCCCTGCGGCGAAAGGCGTGCTTGCATCCATGCCAGCAGATCGAGGCCGGAGCCATCGGGCAAGGTCAGGTCGGTGAAAACCAAGGGTGTCGCTTCGGTGGCCAGCGCCTGCTTCGCATCGACGAGCGTGGCGCATTGCACCAGATTCACGCCGAGGGGATCGAGCGCCATCTGGACAAACCGGCGCACTGACGGATCGTCCTCCACCAACAGCACGCGCGGCTGCGTCACGACGGCGCTCAGGCCTTCTCGGCCACAGGACGTAGGAACCCCGCCAGCAACGCAGGCAGCTCCTGCACCAAGCGGGGCTTGTGCACCACAGGCAGCCCGGCCAGCGCAAAGGCGTAGGGACTGCGCTGCTCTTCGTCGAGCGAGGTCACAACGATCAGACGGCTGCGCTGGAACTGGGGATGCGAGCGCAGACGCGCAATCAGCGTTGCGCCATCAATGCCAGGAAGAAGGATGTCCACAATCAGCACATCCGGCTGCAGTTCGCCCGCCATCGCCAAGCCAACGATGCCGTCGTCTGCCACATGCAGATCCACTTGCGGGAAATCGTGCGCCATCAACAGCTTCACCAGGGTCTGGAAATGTGCGGAATCCTCGATCAGCAACACCCGCTGGCCGTGTGTACCCGGTGGTTCGCGAGAAGCGCTGACCTGCTCGGCGCGCCTGGGAGCAGCTTTGACCACCCCATCGTCTGGCGCGACCACCGCACCAGACACGGCAACTTCGGCAACCGGTACAACGGGCTGGCCCTGACCCTGCCGCTGCGCCAGCCAGCGCTCGACCGATGCCTTCGCGATGCGCCGATGACCTCCTGGTGTTTTCCAGGCCTCCAGCTCACCCCGGTCCACCATCAGCTGAACAGAACGAACCGCCATACCCAGCACCCGCGCCACATCACGGGTACTGCAATCCACCGGCAGCGAAGAGAGAAGACTGAGTTCCATAGTGGCGAATTTTATCACTTCGAGAAATCACTTTTGTGATAAAATTGATAAAACTAGTTACAGCAAGTGCCCAACCATGAACAAACGCATTCTGATCATCGAAGACCATGCGGATATCCGCCGACTGATCCGCATGACCCTGGAGTTCGAAGACCACGACATCCATGAAGCCGTCAACGCCGACGAGGGCCTGGAGGCCGTGCGAACGCTGCGCCCCCAGTTACTGTTGCTGGACATCATGATGCCCGGAAGCATGGACGGACTCGATCTGTGCCGCCTTGTCAAAAGCGACCCATCGTTGGGCAAACCCTGGGTGGTGCTGCTGACGGCTCGCGGGCAAAGCCAGGATATCGAGGCGGGGATGATGGCCGGGGCCGACGCCTATCTGCTCAAGCCCTTCAGCCCCCTCAAACTGATCGAAACCATCAACCACCTGGGCACAACCCCCGGCGAGGCGCCATGAACATGGTTGCAGCTGCACGCGAAAATACCCAGTTCAGCCCTGCGGCGGCCGACCAGATGGAGAAGATCGTCTTCGATCTGGGGCGCATGTACCAGGAACGCAACGAGGCGTTGCAGGAAGTGGCCCGCGCCCACCATGAGGCACTGTTTCTGCTGTCCATGGCGGCGGAATACAAAGACGATGACACAGGCATCCACATCGTGCGCATCGGATTCCTGGCCGAGGCCCTGGCACTTTTTCTGGGCGAGTCCAAGGACTACGCCCTGATGCTGCGCAAGGCGGCCCCCATGCATGACATTGGCAAGATCGGCATTCCTGACGACGTGCTGAAGAAACCTGGTGCCTTCACGCCTCAGGAGCGCATGATCATGAACCGGCACCCTGCCATCGGGGCAGACATCCTGGGAAAATCGCGCATCGCGCTGTTCCAGGTGGCCGCCGAAATTGCGCTTGCACACCATGAACGCTGGGATGGCAAGGGTTACCCGAACCAGTTGGCAGGCCAAGCCATCCCCCTGTCGGGGCGCATTGTGACCATCGTGGACTTCTACGACGCCCTGACCATGGACCGCGTCTACCGCCCGGCCTTCAGCCACGAAAAAGCGCTGGAGATGCTCCTGGCAGAACGGGGCAAAGCCTTCGACCCGGATATCGTGGACTGCTTCCTGCGCAACAGCGCCGCCATTTCGGCCTTGCGTGAGCAAGTCACGGTCGGGCGCATGACCTTCGCCGACCTGATCAACCGCAAGCAGGAGGCACCATGATCTTCCGTACATACCGAGTGCAGGCTGCGGTGCTCAGGCTCCTGGCTACCGCTCTGGCCTCCTGGGGCGCCACAGCAGGTGAGGTTCAGGACCGCGTTCAGGCCCGGGGTGAAGTCAGGGTCTGTATCTGGCCCGCGTACCAGCGCATCTCGTTTCGGGACCCGCGCTCCGGCCAGCTCAGCGGCCTGGACATCGATCTGGCTACGGCACTGGCGTCTGATCTGCGCGTCAAGCTGCGATTCGTGGACTCCTCCTTTGTCACCTTGGTGCAGGACCTGCAGGCAGGCACATGCGATGTAGCGATGTTCGGCATCGCCATGCTGCCGCAGCGCATGGAGCAACTCCAGTTCTCCACGCCCTATTTGCAAAGCGATATCTATGCCGTAACCACACGCACCAGCCGCATCGTGCGGCAGTGGAGTGACATCGACCAACCCGGCGTGCAGGTAGGCGTGCAGGCTGGAACGTTCATGGAGCCCGTCATGCGGCAACGCCTCAAGCATGCAGGTCTCGTCTCCATCCACCTGCCACAGACGCGCGAACGCGAGCTCATTGCGGGCCGCGTGGACGTCTTCATGACCGATTACCCCTACGGTCGCGCACTGATCGAAAGCACGGAATGGGCCGCACTGGTGGCGCCCCCCAAGCCGTTCTATACGCTCCCCTACGCCCATGCCAGCAAACCGGGCGACGTCGAATGGCGAGCCGTGCTCAACGCTTTTGTCGCCCGGATTCGGCAGGACGGCCGCCTGGAAACGGCAGCACGGCGCCACGGACTCGAAAGCATCCTCCTGAACTGATGCCCCTGCCATGAAACGATCCATTCCCTTTGCCAAGCTCAGCTTGCTGGAAGTTGCCAGCAGCAGGGCTCTCTTCGGGGGCACACTTCTCATGCTGGCCGTAATCGTCGGCACCGCATCGCTGATGTGGCTGGAGTTCCGCCGCACAGAAGCTCAGGACCGCAAGCAGCTCGAACTACTGGCCAGCGTCATGGAGTCGCACGCCAGCCAGGTTTTCGACAACACCAAGCTCACCCTCGACAGCCTTGCGAAAAACCTGACCACCGAGAATCACACTCCCGCGCAGCTCGAAGCACAGCAGTCTTACCGCTTGCAAGGCCTGCCTTTTCTGCGCAGCATCGCCATCGTCAGCTCCGAAGGGCTGGTGCTGGCCTCCACGACCGCCTCGGACCGGGGTGGCCGGGTGGATCTGCAGCGCCTGCCTCCTTCACCAGCGACCGATGAGCGGGTGGTCATTGGAGCCTGGGTGCATGGCCGCACACTGACCCAAGATATGCGCAATGCAGCCGTGCCAGCTGGCCTTGGCTACATTCCCATGGTGCGCTTGGTTCGCCTGCCATCGAACGCTGTGGTGACGTTGGTGGCACAGATCAATCCCGACGCCCTGGCCACCTACCAGCGGCAGTTGATGGAGGCGGGCCACCCTGGCACGCAGGTCATGCTGGCGTTGGACAACGGGACCTTGCTCACCCAGGTGGGCAACGACACCTTGAATCTTGGAAGCAGCCTGGGCACCCACCCTTTGTTCCAGGGTTTGCTGCCAGCGCACAAAGGAACTTACGGCCCGCTGCAAACCTTTCAGGCCCGTAGCCTGGGCGCCTGGCGCAGCTCCAATAGCCAGCCTCTGGTGGCGTTTGTAGAGCAACCCTATGAGGCCACGACCCAGCAGTGGCTGGCCGCAATGCGAGGACCGCTGCTGTTCATGGGGGTGGCCTTGGCGCTGATAGGACTTCTCACCCATGCGTCCTGGCGCAATGCCCGCGCAAAAGAAGTTGCGCAACGTGAACGCGATGAGGCCCAGCAAGAAACCGCACGGCGCGAGCAAGAGCTGTCCGTCCTGTTCCGAAGTGTTCAGGAGCTGATCTTCCGCACCGATGCCCAAGGGACCATCCGGTTCGTCAATCCCCGCTGGCATGCCATTACCAACCAGCCCGCTGAAATGGCCCGAGGCCAGCGTCTGCGGGACGTCGTCCACCCCGAGTGCCGCGACGGCGTGGATGCCCTGTTCGACGCTACCCAGCCCCCGGGCGTGCGCATGGCGCAGGTCCGCCTCACGGGACCCGCAGGAGAAACGCGCGCGCTGGACATCTCGGTGGTTCCGCTGCGTGACCGGTCGGGTCAGTTGCGCGGCTTTGCAGGCAGCGCGGTGGATGTGACAGCCCTGCTGGCCGCCCAGCAAAGCCTGCAAGAGCAGCTGGCCCTCACAAGCCAGGTGCTCGAATGCAACCCGTTGCCCATCTGCATGACCGACACTGAAGGACGTCTTCTCTCGGTCAACCAGGCCTGGGAAAGTTTCATGGGGCTCTCGCGCAAAAGCGTCCTGGGGATGCGCAACATCGACTTTCTGCCCAGGCAGGAGGCGCAGGCGTACTGCGCACACCAAGAACAACTGTTGCGCGAGGGCGGTCGTGTCCGTTACGAAGAGCGCATGCGCCGACCCGACGGCAGCTTCCGGGATGTGCAGGTCACCAAGGTGCTCGTCACCACCAACGGCAAGCAGCCCATCGGTATCCTGACCGCCAAGATGGACATCACGGAATTCCGGGCCGCGCGCGATCTGGCCGAAGAGGCGTCGCGCTCCAAGTCGGAATTTGTGGCCAACATCAGCCACGAGTTGCGCACGCCCCTGCAATCCATCCTGGGCTTCTCCGAACTCGGACTGGCGCGGGGCCGCCATCAATCCAAGCTGGCGTCCATGTTCAGCGACATCCACGACGCGGGCCAGCGCATGCTGGTGCTGGTCAATGACCTGCTCGACATCGCAAAGATCGAGAGCACGGTTGGAGCCTTCCAATTCGAGCGCGCCGACGTGCGCGATCTCATCGAGGAAGTGGCGGCAGAGATGGAGTTGCTGCTGGACCGCAAACGCCTGGGCCTGGGCTTGCGCCTGGGCCGCATGCCTTTGATCGCCAAAGTGGATCCATCGCGCTTTCAGCAAGTGGTGCGCAATGTACTGAGCAACGCCATCAAGTTCTCGCCCGAAGACAGCATCATCGACATCACCGCCGGAGTCTCGGACGACCACTGCATCCACATCCAGGTGCGCGATCAAGGCCCGGGCATTCCTCCCGCAGAGCTGGAGACCGTGTTCCAGGCCTTCGTGCAATCGAGCAAGACGCGCGATGGCTCCGGCGGAACGGGCCTGGGCCTGGCGATATGCCGCAAGATCGTCGAAGCACATGGGGGGCGCATCCATGCCACCAACGGGCCCGACGGCGGTACCATCTTCCATATCATGCTGCTCACCGCAGGCTACACGGACACGATGCCAGCCCCGCTCACATGAACAGGAAGCCCAGCAAGCCCCAATCCTCCGACTGGCGCAGCAGCCCGGCGCTGATGTACTTTGTGGTGGCCTGCGTTTTCAGCGCTGTAGTGCTGCTGGGTGCCTGGGCCACCATGGCCGCCATGCTGCGCTGGCAGTGGAAAGAAACCCTGGACGCCGAGATGCGCCAGAACACCAACACCGCCCTGGCACTGAAGGAGCACACACTGCGCATCCTGGACACGGTGGACCAGGCCATGTGGCGTTTGCAGCATACCGCCGAAGACGGACCACTCAACGGCGAGGACCTGGCAACCATCGCCAATGAAACCGGCATGGTGCCGCACATCCTGACGCAGTTGTCCTTCGTGGGCCCCGATGGCCGCTTTCAGGGCAGCAACCTAGACCCCGACGGCTCGCGCAGCAACCATGTGAGCCTGATGGATCGCGACCATATCCGGGTGCACTTGCTGCCCGCCGAAGCGGCCCCGCCCAGCTCTGGCATGCTGCACAACGGCCTTTTCATCAGCAAGTCCCTGCTGGGCAAGGTGTCGGGGGTATCGACCATCCAGCTCTCACGCAAAGTCACGGCCGCGGATGGGCGCGTCCTGGGGGTGGTGGTGGCGTCACTCAATCCACGCCATTTCGCCGACGTGTACCGGGGCGTGCAACTGGGCAGCGACGGCGGTGTGGGACTTGCGGGGCTTGACGGAGTGATCCGTGTGCGCGTGTTGGGAGGTGTCAGCACAGAGGTTGGGATGCAACTGCCCGCGCCTCTCTTGCAAGCACTGCGCAGCCAGGACAGCGGGGCCATGTTGTCGCCATCGTCCGACGCCAGACTGCGCATTATTGGTTTCAGCCGTGTCGGAAGTTACCCGCTTGCCGTACTCAGCGGCACCTCAGTAGAACACTCTTTCGCCCGCTGGCGCACCACACGCGACACGATCCTGTGGTTGACGGCACTGTTGAGCCTGGCGGTTGTGGCCTTTGTCGCCGTATTTCTAGGAAGCATTCGCAGGTTGGCAGTCAGCCACGCGGCACTGACCCGCAGCGAGGCCGAAGCCCAGCGCGCCAACCAGGCCAAAAGCGAATTCCTGGCCGCCATGTCGCACGAGCTGCGCACTCCGCTGACGAGCATCCGCGGCTTTGCCGAACTCATGGAGCTGCGCAGCAACGATCCACAGACCCGGGAACAATCGAGCCTTATTCGCCAGGGCGCTGAGCACCTGAACGCTCTGTTGACGGAAATCCTCGACCTGGCACGGATCGAAGCGGGTGCCATGCCAGCGCACCCCGAGCCCGTGGAACTGCCCGGTCTGCTGCACGATGTGATTGAGCTTTTCCGCGTCAGTGCCGTGGCCAAATCGCTGGCACTCACGGCGACCACGGCCGCCAATGTCCCGAACGCCCTGGTAACCGACCGCCTCAAGCTCAAGCAGATCCTGAACAATCTCTTGTCCAATGCCATCAAATTCACCCCATCGGGCACCGTGTGCCTGGCCGTGGATACCAGCGCAGACGGTCACCATGTGCAGTTCCATGTCACAGACACGGGCCCAGGTATCCCGGAAAACCTGCACGAGGTCATTTTCGAAAAGTTCAGCCAAGGCCACGCCCGCGTCAGCTACCAACACGGGGGCACCGGACTGGGGCTGTCGCTGTCTCGTGCGCTTGCCCAACTGCTGGGCGGCACGTTAACCGTCAGGTCCCGGGTGGGCGAGGGCTCCACATTTACGCTGTCGCTGCCTCTGCAAATTCCGCCGAAAGCCGCCCCGCCGTTCGTATAAGCCGCATTGCTTACCACTGCGGGGCCGATACACCGACACCGCAGTAGTTCATTGGTTATGCATCAGCGGCGACGGCGTGCAAAGGCCGTGGTGAAACAGCCCATCAGAATCGACAAAATGATCATCCCCCACTGGGACAGCGTAGGAATGGGTGACGCAAACCCGATCTGGCTTGCCGGCGAACACACTTCCAGACCCGGCGTGGCCCCGGTAGCGGCCACTGGCGTCACACAGAAAAACAGGAAGTTGCCCATATCGCCTGCCACCGGGGTATACCCCATCGTTGTGGCGACATTCGTTCCTGCCGCCACGCTGTTGCTGGGGCTGCGCACCCAGCGGAAGGTGGATGCACCTTGCACGTCTGCATTGGCGTCCGTGTAGGTGTAGTTGCCTGTGGCGGGTTGCCCAATGGTCGGCACGCCCGCAACGGACACGGACAGGGCCACGGGGGGCACCTGCGCAACCACCGAGATTTGCACCGTCGCATCGTCACAAAGAGCCGCGTTCGGAGCAGGCAGGCACACCCGGTAGGTGAATGTGTCGGTCCCGCTGAAGCCAGCATTCGGCGTGTAGGTGTAAGCACCCGTCGCGCTGTTCAGATTCAGGGTGCCGTTGGCGGTGCTCGCGAGCACCGCGTACGTGGAACCCACCGGGGCAGAATCATTGCCCGTCACCGAAGCATTGAACGGCACCCCTTGGGTGGCGGGGCCTGCATTGTCATCTACCGCATTCGGGCCGACGGTCACTGTGACCGTAGCGGGGACGCAGGTTGCCTGATCAGGTGCTGGCTTGCACTGTTGATAGGTGAACGTATCCTGGCCTGAAAAACCAGGTTGCGGCGTGTAGGTGTAGGCCCCCGTGGATGGATCGAGCACCACAGAGCCGTTGGCGGGTGTCGCAACCACGGCAAAAGTGGAGCCAGCCACGGTCGTGTCGTTGGTGGCCACATTGCCCGGCACAGGGGTGTTGAACGGGGTGGTGGCCGTGTCGTCCACAGCGCCGATGGCTCCAGGCGGCAAGGTCACCGTCACGGTTCCAACATCCACCCAGGTGCCTGGCACCGTGGCTGCATCGGTCACGGCCAGGTTGTCCAGTTCGAAGCCCCCTCCTCCAGCGTGGCGGACAACGATGGTCCTGAAATTGACGCTGGCCCCCCGCAGCAACAGGTTGATGTAGCCATAGGGCTCTCCTGTATTGCGACCCGCAGGCGGATTGGGGTTGCCAAAGTAGTCCGCCTTGGCGTACGAATTGCCGTCGATCGCCGTGATGTTGCCGCCCCCACCCAGCAGCGTTGTCAGCGAGTTCGTCGTGAACTGCGCCAACAAGGTGTTGGTGTCGTCATAGAACTCGATGGTGTTGCCGGCATTCCCCGCCGACCACCAGAATCCAACGTACTTCCGGTCGCCAATCAGGGTGATGGTGACCTGGTTGCCATTTCCTATTGCAAGGTAGTTCCCTGTCCCATCTGCGCCACCGTACTGGTCCGCCGCAGTGCGGTTGACACCCCCGGTGGCACCCGTCCAAGCCCCGATGGCAAAACTCCCCGTCGCACCAATTGCCCCCGCTGCATCCGAGAAGGTTTCAACTACGGCGCCCGATCGCGTCGTGTTCTGTTCGCCGGGAGGTGAAAGGTATACGTCCAGAGTCTGAGCGCCAGCGTTAAAGCCGCTCAGCAAAGAAGCCGCACCCATCAGCACGGCAGACAAGGTCGGGGGACGCAGCAGAGAACCGGGGAAGCGCATAGATCGGGACAGGCTCAAAAGTGTGGCCGCGATCATAGGGGGAGGCGTTACGCAAAGCGACAATAGCCACCAAAATGCAACACTTGTTGACAATCTGCTACCTAAGGCGGCCACAAGCTCCAGAGTTATTCTCTCTGAATGCGGGGTCAGCAGCCCCGTCCCTCACGCCTCCAGCGAGCTCTACCCCATGCTTGCATGCGACCAATCAAGGCGAAAGTGAAGCGCTGCCCGAGTAGCGGACGTGGCCACGATGCCTCTCAGCGCCCACCGCACAACGCGGTTCAGCGCTCACGCCGAATCAAAGCGCGTGACCGAAACGCCCCAGGCGCGGGGCCCAATTGGCAAGGATGTCGGCCGACACCAGCACCCGGCGCGCCTGGCCGATGAGCAGGTGGCGCGGCACAAACCCGATGTAGCGCGAGTCGGCGCTGTTGTCGCGGTTGTCGCCCAGCACCAGGTATTCGCCCTCGGGCACCGTCACCGGGCCGAAGCTGCGGTGCGCGGTCACGCCCTGCAGCCACTGCACACGGCGCTCGTGGCCCTGCAGGTGCTCCGTCCAGCGGGTGGCGGGCACCTGGGCGCCCCATTCCAGCAGGGTTTCGGTCACCGCCTCGGGCGCGTCATAGCGCGCCGCCTCGCCGTTGAGGTACAGCACCTCGTCGCGCATTTCCACAGTGTCGCCGGGCAACGCCGCAATGCGCTTGATGAGCCGCGTGCCATCGCGCGGCGACGAGAAGGTGACCACATCGCCCCGCTCGGGCTCGCCCAGGCGGGCGAGCACCACATCGGTCAGCGGCAGCTTCAGATCGTAGGCCAGGCGGTTGACAAAAACGACGTCGCCTTCGAGCAGTGTGGGACGCATCGAACCCGAAGGAATGGGGTTCCAGTCGGCCACCGCCGTGCGGAAGATGCCGAAACACAGCAGCAGCACGATGAACCCACGGTTCGATTTGATCCAGTTCAGCAGCATGACGACAACTCCAAGTAGCTTCAAAGCAAGCGCTCTGCTCGGATGCGCCTTGTTGCAACTTGGTTCCGTAAGACAGGCCATTGCGAACCTCCCACAGCACTTGCTGTGAGCGCAGCCAATTCCAGTGCACCCGTGGAACCGGCTTTGCCGGGCCAGGGGGTGCGTCCCGCTTGGGGGAAGCGGCGCAGCCGCTCAGGGGGGCTTTTTTCTAGCTCGGGGATGCGCCGCGTCATACACCTTGGCCAGGTGCTGAAAATCCAGCCGCGTATAGACCTGCGTGGTCGTGATGTTGGCGTGCCCCAGCAGCTCCTGCACGGCGCGCAGGTCGCCGCTGCTTTGCAGCAGGTGGCTGGCAAACGAGTGGCGCAGCATGTGCGGGTGCACGGGCGTGGTCAGCCCCGCCTGCTGGCTGCGCTGGCGCAGGCGCAGCCAGATCGACTGCGCCGTGAGCCGCTTGCCGCGCTGGCCGACGAACAGTGCGGTGTCGAGCCGCGCAGCGCCTTCGCCGCCGAACGGCGTGGCCCGCAGCTGCAGCCAAGCCTGCAGCGCTGCGGTGGCCGCACTGCCCACGGGCACGCTGCGGCGCTTGCTGCCCTTGCCGAACACGTGGGCCTCCCCGGCTTGCAGATCGACCCAGCCCCGGCCTTGGCGCTGGGTGTCGGCATTGGGGATGGCGTCGAGCCCCGCGAGTTCACCCACGCGCAGGCCGCAGCCGTAAAGCAGCTCGACCATCGCAGCATCGCGCGCCTCCAGCCAGGGGTCGGCGCCGGTGTTGTCGAATTCGGCCAGCCGGACGGCGTCATCGACGCCCAGCGCCTTGGGCAGTGGCTTGGGCGCCTTGGGGGCGCGCACGTCCTGCACCGGGTTGTGCGGAATCAGCCCCTGCCGCCCCGCCCAGATGAAAAAACCGCGCCAGCCCGAGAGGATGAGCGCAATGCCGCGCCCGCTGCGCCCGCCGCTGTGCATCTGCGCGACAAAACGGCGGACGTGTGCGGTCTGCAGCTGCAGCAGCGGCACGCTGACCGCCGCCGCAAACTGCGCGAGCTTTTCAAGGTCCAGCGCGTAGAGCGTGAGCGTGCGCGCTGCCAGCCGCTTTTCGACGCGCACGTGCTCCAGGTAGCGCAGGACGTGGGGGTCGAGCGTGGTGGGCGCAGTGGGCGTGTCAGACATGGTTACCGTGGCTGAGCCGCCGCAGAGTGGCCGCTGGCCGTCTGGCTACTTCAGACGAAGCAATGCGGCGCTGGCGAGTTCTGCCATGCGCGACAGAAATTCGGTGCCCATCGTGGCATCAAAACGCTGCGGGTCTTGCGAGCCCAGCACCAGCAGGCCAAAGGCGGGCGTGGCGCTGTCGATGGCGCCTGCGCGCAGCGGCAGCAGGGCCAGCGACTGGGCGGGTTCGCCCGCCTCGTTGGCCAGCCAGGCGGCAGGTTCGAAACCCAGGTTGGGGCCGCAGAACGGCATGGTGAGTGACGAGGCAAATGCGCGGGCGTCTTCGCTGGCGCCCTGGGTGAAGTCGGCGTCGATGTACGGCGCGGCCACCTCCCACACGCGGACCGCCGCCTGGGGCACGTCGAAAAGGGTGCGCACACCATCCACCACGGCCTGGGGCAGGTCGAACGGGTCGCGCACCTGCAGCAGGCTGCCGGTCCATTGGTGGACCTTGTTGGCAATAGCGGCGTTTTCGGTGCTGTTGCGCACCATTTCCATGATGCGCTGCTCCAGGCCCTTGATCTTTTCACGCAGCATTTCGGCCTGGCGCTCCTGCAGGCTCACGGCGCGCGCGCCGTGGGGGCTGGTGATCTGCACGCTGGCCAGCACCTCGGCATGGCGTTCGAAAAAGCCCGGCGTGTTGGTGAGGAACTGGGCGATGTCGTCTTCGGTGATCGGTGGGATGTGGGACGTCATAGGAGGGTGTCAGGAATATCGATCTGGCCTTCGAACACCGTGGTGGCGGGGCCTGTCATGAAAACGGAATCGGTGTCGGCACCGCTCCAGGCAATGGTGAGGCGGCCGCCGCGCGTGTCCACATGCACCTCGTTATCGAGCAGGCCGAGGCGGATGCCGGCCGACACGGCGGCGCAGGCGCCCGTGCCGCAGGCCAGGGTTTCGCCAGCGCCGCGCTCGAACACGCGCAGCCGCACGTGGGTGCGGTCCACGATCTGCAAAAAGCCTGCGTTCACGCGCTGTGGAAAACGCGCGTGGCGCTCGATCAAAGGGCCCGCTTCGGCGACGGGGGCGGTATCCACGTTGTCCACCAGTTGCACGGCGTGGGGGTTGCCCATGGAGACCACCGCTATCAAAACAGTAGCTACTAGCACTTTACCATCCAGCGCTAGAGGCCATTTTTGCCCTAATCCTTGCTCTACAGGGCTCAGGCCGCTGGCATCGAACGGTACCTGCGCGGGATCGAGCTGCGGGCGGCCCATGTCCACGGTGACACGGCCATCGGGCGTGAGGCGGGGGGCGATCACGCCGCTTTGGGTCTGCACCCGCAGGGTGTCTTTGCCCGACAGGCCTTTGTCGTGCACAAAGCGCGCAAAGCAGCGGGCGCCGTTGCCACACTGCTCCACCTCTCCGCCATCGGCGTTGTGGATCACGTATTCGAAGTCGATACCGTCAGCGGGCGAAGGACGCACGGTGAGGATCTGGTCGGCCCCCACGCCGAAGTGGCGGTCGGCCAGAAAACGGTATTGGGCGGTGCTGAGCCCCAGGCGGCCCTGGGTTTCGTCGAGCACCACGAAATCGTTGCCCGCGCCCTGCATTTTGGTGAAGCGAATCTGCATCCGTCAGATTATCGTCGGTGGGCCGCCAATAACCTCAGGCAGCGCCGGTTTCACGGCCCCATTAGGCTTGCGCTCTTTGGGCGCCGCTCTGGCTGCCACCCGCCAAGGACTCTTTGATGCCCGATCTTTCCGCCTTCGCCATCACCCACAAATGGCCCGCCCAGCACCCCGACCGCCTCCAGCTGTATTCGCTGCCCACGCCCAACGGCGTGAAGGTGTCGATTGCGCTCGAAGAGCTGGGCCTGCCGTATGAACCCCACCTGGTGAGCTTTGACACCAACGACCAGACCTCGCCCGAGTTCCTGTCGCTCAACCCCAACAACAAGATCCCCGCCATCCTGGACCCGAATGGCCCGGGCGGCCAGCCGCTGGCGCTGTTCGAATCCGGCGCCATCCTGTTGTACCTGGCAGAGAAAACAGGCCAGCTGATCCCGCGGGAGGCCGCTGCGCGCTACGAAACCATCCAGTGGGTGATGTGGCAGATGGGCGGCCTGGGCCCGATGTTCGGCCAGCTCGGCTTCTTCCACAAGTTTGCGGGCAAGGACTATGAAGACAAGCGCCCGCGCGACCGCTATGTGGCCGAATCCAAACGCCTGCTGGGCGTGCTGAACCAGCGCCTGGCAGGCCGCCAGTGGGTGATGGGCGACCAGTACACCATTGCCGACATCGCCATCCTGCCCTGGGTGCGCAACCTGATTGGTTTCTACGGCGCGGGCGACCTGGTGGAGTTTGGCCAGTTCACCGACGTGCAGCGCGTGCTGGACGTGTTTGTGGCACGCCCTGCGGTGGTCAGGGGTCTGGCAATTCCGGCACGCAGTTGAGAGAAGAGAGGGTGCGCGCTGGCGCTTTCTTTCTCGCCCGCCCTTGATATTGATCATGCCCGCCAGCCTGCCGCACGGCCGCCGCGCACCTACGATGAACCTCCTTAAAAAACAGGGAGTACCTCATGGGATTGACCGTCAACGTTCTGGACGATCTGGGCGCGCACAACCTTCAGGCAGCTGCCCAGGCGGCACTGCAGGAGACCAACGCCATCGCGCTGATCGAGCTGCTGGAGATGCTGTGGAGCTGCGACGTGGAAGGCGCCAACGCCGTCATTGATGCGGTGCTGCTGCGCCTGCAGCAGCTGCGGGCGTTGCGCTGAGTGGTCAAACCCAGCACACCCGCCGTAGTACGGCCCATGGGCCGTACCGAAGTGGGACGTGTGCACACGGCGCGCCTCCCCTCGATAATGGCCCGATGCCCCGCACCAGCCAACAACTGCACCCCTACCGCGAACCTGTAGCCACCCGCCTTGCCGCCACTGTGCTGCTGCTGCGCGATGCACCCGGCAATGCGGGAGGCATCGAAGTCCTCATGACCCGGCGCTCCGACAAGGCCAGCTTTGCACCGGGTGCCTATGTGTTCCCGGGCGGGGGCATCGATGCGCTGGATGCGCAATCGCACTCCGCCGCCGACCGCCGCCCCACACAAAGCGATCTGCACCTCACCCAGGCCATCGCCGCCATCCGCGAGAGTTTTGAAGAACTGGGCGTGCTGCTGGCTCGCCATGCCGACGGCCCCCGCAAGGGGTTGATGGCCGATGCGCAGGACATCGCCGCCATCGACCGCCACCAGCCCTTTGTGGCGCAATGCACCGCGCGCGGCCTGCGGCTGGCGGCCGACAGCGTTTTCATGCTTGCCCACTGGATCACCGACCGCGACCTGCCGCGCCGCTTCGACGTGCCATTTCTCGTCGCCCGCATGCCCGAGGGCCAGGAGCCTGTGGCTGACGAGGCCGAGCAGTTCGAGCCCGTCTGGGTGCGCCCGGCCGATGCGCTGGCACGGCATGAGGCGGGGCAGTTCTTCATGATCTTTCCCACCATCCGCACACTGCAGCGGCTGGCCACGTTTGCCACCACCCAGGCCGTGTTTGATGCACTGGCCCACGAGTTGCCCCTGTGGACCAGCTGCCCGCGCGCGGGCACGCTGGCGGGCAAGGAAGCGCGGTACATGGAAAGCGACATGCCCTACGGCGAGCTGGCCCTGGTGTGCCCCGACGGCCAGATCGTGCACCCGCTGGACTGGCAAACCGAGCGCCCCGTGCCGCTGCTGCGCAACGTACAGCGGTTGACCGCCCCCAACCCCGGTGTGATGACCGGCCCCGGCACCAACAGCTACCTGGTGGGCGACCCCGCCACGGGCTATATCGCCATCGACCCCGGCCCGGCAGACCCCGAACACCTGGACAAGCTCTGGCGCGCCGCCGGGGGCGACATCCGCATGATCGTGTGCACCCACTCGCACCCCGACCACTCGCCGGGCGCCGCGCCGCTGCAGGCACTGTGTGTGCAGGCGGGCAAAGCCCGGCCCCCCATCCTGGGCCTGCCCTCGGCGCCCACCGCCCGCACGGCCAGCACATTCACACCCGACAGATCGCTACAAAATAATGAGCTACTCGCGCTTGATGGACAAGCGCCAGAGGGCAATATTACCCATACTTTGCGGGTCATCTACACCCCGGGCCACGCCGCCAACCACCTGTGCCTGCTGCTGGTGGAAGACGCCCTGCTGTTCAGCGGTGACCACATCCTGAACGGCAGCACCACGGTGGTGGACCCACCCGACGGCAACATGGCCGACTACCTCGATTCGCTGGACAAGCTCGACGCCGTGTGCGCCGAGCATGGCGTGGAGTTCATCCTGCCTGCGCACGGTTATGTTCTGGGCGATGCCCGTGGCGCCATCGCCAAGCTCAAGGCCCACCGCCTGGCACGCGAGGCCAAGGTGCTGGCCGCCATGCAGGCGCTGCCCCAGGGCAGCATGGAAGACTGGGTGCGGCACGCCTACGCCGACGTGCCGCCGCGCATGTGGCCCGTTGCGCAGCGCTCGCTCCTGGCGCATGTGGAGCGCATTCGAGCACAACAGCCCGGGAACAATTGATGCCCCCTGAGTCGCTACGCGCCTTCCCCCTCAGGGGGACGCCACCAGTGGCCCGGCAAAGCCTGTTCCACCAAGGCACTGGCATGCGGCAGCACCTGTATTGAAGGCACCGCCGACAATCACGCATTTGTCCCTTCGATTCCCATAGGCAAATACCTACCTTCCTCACCCCATGACCGACAAGAACCCCGACCCCTCCCACATCCGCCTGGCCAAGCGTGTGGCCGACCAACTGAACTGCTCGCGCAGCACGGCCGAGCAGTTCGTCGAAGGCGGCTTTGTGAGCGTGGACGGCCAGGTGGTGGAAGCCCCCGGCGCACGCGTGCGCCCTGACCAGGCCGTGACGGTGGCGCCAGACGCCAGCCTGCTGGAGTTGACCCCGGTGACCTTGCTTCTGCACAAGCCCACTGGTTTTGAAGCCGGCCTGGGCCTGCCCGCCGGGCAGGCGGCCCACGCCAGCCGCAGCCAGGGCGCCACTGCGGCCACCACCCTGCTGAGCCCGGCATCCCACCTGCCTGAGGACGCCTCAGGCATCCGTGTGCTGCAGCGCCACTTCAAGCAGCTGGAATGTTTCACCCCACTGCCCACCGAGGCCAGTGGCTTGGTGGTCTATACGCAGGACAAGCGCATCGCGCGCAAGCTGGTGGAAGACATCGAGTCGCTGGAGCAGGAATGCATCGTGGAGGTGAAGGGCGACATTGCACCGAACGGGCTGCAGCGCCTGTGCCACGGCCTCTCGTTCAACGGCCGCCCGCTGCCGCCCATCAAGGTGAGCTGGCAAAACGAGACCAAGCTGCGCTTTGCCCTCAAGGGCATCCGCCCCGGCCAGATCCCGGCCATGTGCGAGGCCGTGGGCCTGGCCGTGGTGGCCTTGAAGCGCATCCGCATCGGCCGCGTGCCGCTGGCGAAGGTGCCTGAAGGGCAGTGGCGGTATTTGCAGCCGTGGGAAAGATTTTGAATCCCCCCTGAGTCGCCTTCGGCGCCGTCCCCCCCGGGGGGACGCCACCGGTGGCCTGGCAAAGCCAGTTCCACGGTGGCACTGGTCTGGCCGCGCGCCCCGTGGCTACGTCGGTGCGACCGTCCGCTTGGCGACCCTGCCGACGGGTTCGGTATCAGACCAACCCAAACCGTTCACGCTGAGCTTGTCGAAGCACGGCGCCAAGCTTGGACATGCTCGGCCCGAACGGTAAGCCCCAGCTTCCAAGCGACAAGTTCGAAGCTATCAAATTCATAGCTGCCAGCGCTTGTTGGAAAAGCGTCAGATGCCAATTTGGCATAAATTTTTCTTCCACTGACCGCTGCTACACTGCGCGGCAAACAGGAGGGAGTTCATGAGCCAATTTTCATCAGACAGAGACAGCGCTGCGGGGCCGATGTCTACGTTCATGCCGCAGAACATCGATGCACACCCGATGGAGTTCACGGGCAGCGGGGGCGAATACTTTCGGGTGTGGATCGTCAACGTGCTGCTGTCCATCGTCACGCTGGGCATCTACACCCCCTGGGCCCGGCGCCGCACGGCGCAATACTTCTACAGCCACACGCTGGTGGCGGGCAGCCCGCTCGAATTCACTGCGCAGCAGCGCAAGATGGTGATGGGCTTCGTGCTGCTGATGCTCATCACGCTGGCCTACAACATTGCCGCCAACACGGGGCAGGATGCTGCCGTGGGCGTCTTGCTGCTGACGGGCGCCGTGCTCTCGCCGCTGATCTGGGGCAGTGCCATGCGTTTTCGGCTGGGCGCCACGCGCTGGCGCGGCCTGCGCCTGCAGTTCACCGCCCACTGGAAAGAGGTCTACCTCGCGAGCTGGCCCCTGTTTGCGCTGGCATTGGTGTGGTTTGGCGTGTTTTTTGGCATGCAGATCCTCTCGCCCGAACTGGCCGACGTCTTGCAGGAGGTGGAGGACGAAGCCGCCAACCCCAAGATGCCTTCGTTCACCCCGGTCATGGGCGCCCTGCTGCTGCTGGGCCTGGTGCTGACCGTGCTGTGCTTCATCCGCCTGGAATACAACTACAAGAGCCTGCTGGTGCTCAAGGCCCAGGTAGGCGCCGAAAAAGGCCGCTGGAAGCCGGTGTACATGGATTTCGTCAAGGTGTGGCTGGCCACGGTAGCCGTTTTCGTGCTGACCGTGGTGGGGTTCTCGGTGTTGATTGGCGTGCTGGCGGGCAGCTCCATCGCCCTGTTCGCCGGTCAGAGCAGCCGCATGGGCCTGTGGATGATTCTGGTGATCATCGTGTCCATCATCGCGGGCATCTTCATGCTGATCCTGGCGTCGGCCCCCGCCCGCGCCTACCGCGAGGCGCGCATGTTCCAGCTCATGTGGAACAACATCGGCGTGAGCCATGTGGCACGGTTCAAGTGCCATCTCAAGAGCAGCAGCTACGTGGGGCTGCGCATCAAGAACATGCTGCTCACCCTGCTCACGCTCGGCCTCTACCGCCCGTTTGCGCGGGTGAGTGAATACCGCATGAAATGCGAATCCGTCACCCTGCACGTCAAGGGCGGCGTGGAACAGGTGGCGGGCGCCATGGTGCGCCAGCAACAGGGCGGCCTGGGCGATGCGCTGGCCGATGCGGCTGGCCTGGACCTCATCGGTTGAGCATGCCCGCCCCCGTGAACACAGACCTGCTCCAAGGACGCTGGTTCGACGGCCAGAGCAGCAGAGCCCGCCCCGTGATGGTGAGCCTGCGGCCCACGCCGCAGGGCCCGTCGCTGGTGCTCCACCCGCTCTCACAGCCGGGCGCCGAGCCGGTCGTGTTCGCTTGGAAGGACGTGGGCTGGCCAGAGGCCTGGAACGAACACAAGCCCCAGCCCCGGGTGGTCGTGGACCTGCGGGACCACGGCAGCCTGGAGATCGATGCCGTGAGCGACTGGCGTGCCGCCCTCGCAGCCGCTGGCGAACGCCCCGGCCTGGCCCAGCGGATGCAGACCCGCTGGCCCGTACTGCTGGGTGTGACAGCTGCCGCCGTCATCGGCCTTACGCTGTTCTACCGCTATGGCACACCCTGGGCAGCCACACAGCTCACCCGCTTTGTGCCCCTGGGCTGGGAAACCAGCGTGGCCGAGAACGTGCTCAAGCAAATGGACGACGGCACCTTGAAGCCCAGCAAGCTCCCCAAGGAGCGACAGGAGCAGCTCAAGGCCCGCTTTGACGCCCTGGTGCAGCAGACGCCCACAACCATGCACCGCTACCCCGACTACCGTCCGCCGCTGTCGCTGGAGTTCCGATCGGGCATGGGCGCCAATGCGTTTGCCCTGCCCGGCGGCAAGATCGTGATGACCGACGGCATCGTGAAAACAGCCACCGACCAGGGCCTGCCCGACGACGCCCTGGTGGGCGTGCTGGCCCACGAGATCGGCCATGTGATGTACCGCCACACCACGCGCATGGTGGTGGAGCAAGGCGTGCTCAACATGGGCCTGGGCCTGGCGCTCGGGGACGTGTCGACGGTGGTGTCCACAGGCGCATCGGTGCTCACCGGCCTAGCCTACAGCCGCAACCACGAGCGCGAAGCCGACTGCTACGCCATCGCCCTCATGAACCACACCGCCCTGCCCACGGCGCCCATGGGCAAGCTGCTGCTGGCAATTGCCCACGACGAAGAGGAAGAAGAAGAAAACAAGAAGAAAGAAGAAGAGAAAGCGGGCCAGGACAAGACGGCTGCACCCAAGGCAGACCCCGGCGCCAGCAGCCCCGAGCGGGCGCGCCAGCGCAAGACGGCGGAAGAGATGGCCTCGCATCCCGTGTGGTCGCTGCTCAGCAGCCACCCCGACACCGTGGCGCGAGCCAGCGAGCTGGAAAAGGGGCATGCGCCCCATTGCACGAAAAACTGAGCCAGCCCTCGCCCCTTGCTGGGCAAGGCTGGCTTATTCCCGCCATCGGCAGAGCTTGAGGCGCGAAGGGCCTGGGAACCGCGGTGGGGAAACCGGGGATGGGAAATAAAGTGTGAAGCGCGCCGATAAGCCGGATTCTGTGCACCACGGTTGCCCGCAGTGTGACCGCCATTAATCTGGGCCGGGTGTCGCCACCACGGCTCGGTGCTACCTACCCGCCAACTCTGCGGAACCACATCAACGTTGGCCTACTTGGTATTGCTGCGCGTAGAGATTGCCCGTTTCACCCCCGGTGGTTTGCCTTGCGGCACTCCCCCGGGACTCGTCTCTGTTGCTCTGATCCTCACCTCACGGTGGGCAGCCGTTAGCTGCTACGCTGTCCTGTGCAGTCCGGACGTTCCTCCAGTGCCTGGTTTCCCAGATTGCACCAGCGGCGGTCTGGCGCGCTTCACGCTGGCGATTATCGCATTGCCACTGGCCATGGCGCACTGCGCACTGCGCTGCGCCATCCGCAAGCTGCACCTGTCTCAAAATCCACTTAGTGCGCCCCGGTAGGCGGGTGGCCACTTGTCGACTTGCCTGAGTCGCTTTCCGGCTTTGCATGCATAAACGGTAAGCAGCCATTGAAAACGGGGCCTAGATCGTGACAGGCCGCGCAATAACTACTTACAGGATGAAACCAGAAACACAGTCTCACTGGTAATCACACATATGGTGCCACGGGTTCTCAATGGGCACACTGGCCCCGCACCGTTTACCACAGCAACATCAGGAGGAATGCCAATGAACGTGACTGCAACGACCCATGCGGGAGGAGTTCCGGGTGGCCCCGGGGTCAATGAAGATTTGATCATCAAGGACGGCTTTATCGTCGACCCACGCGTAGTCGATAAGCGCGTTGCGGCACTGGAACACGGCGCCATGACCAGGGTCGATGCCATCGTGCTGCACCAAACCGACAGCAGCACCATGAATCTAGAACACGCCAAGACCGACGGGATCGGCGCGCACTTCTACATCGAAAAAGACGGCACCATTTACCAAACTGCGCGACTGGACCAGAGCGTCTACAGCGTCGGAAAAATCCGCTCCCGATGCGATGACAGCCGAACCTGCAGCAAAGAAGAGAAAACGGCGATCGACACGCTCATGAACTCGTCTGCAAGCTACGGCGCCAAAGTCAAAGCGCTCAACACCCGGGAGCAGGCCAAGGCCTACCCCGATCGATATCCAACCAACGGTGACTCCGTGGCCATTGAAGTGGTAGCCAAATTCGACCCAAAGACAAAACTGTTCGAGCGCCCCACGGCAGAGCAGACCGAATCGCTGAAATGGCTGACGCAGGCATTGGGTAGCCACTACGAGCTGGACTTGCAAACGGACGTTTACCGTCACTCCGACATCTCTTACAAACAGGCCGATGAGGCCAAGAGCCTGGTGTTCCAATGAGGGTGGCGCTGATCACCCTCTTGTCTTGTTGGGCCTGCGCGTCCGCAGTGGCACAGCCATCCAACCTTCATTGGGTACAGAGTTTCGCCGTCAAAGAAGGCACACGTAACCGCTGCGAAGCACCGCGCTTCAGTGAAGCCGAATTAAGGACGTACTTTCTGCACGAAGCCAAGCGCGTCCCGGAAGAAGGGTTCGCGCAACGGGACTGGTCTGGCTGCTACGCGGAAGGGTTCGCAGTAAACGCTCAGGGCGAACGCCAACTTCACTGGCAGCTCGACCTGCTGGGAACAGGAATCATCACCTGGACAGATGGCCAGACTCACCATTTCGCGCGCGAGCAGTGAGACGTTTCCCGCATCACCGCCCTGCTGCGCGGCTGGGCGCTGCCCCGCCAGCCATCGTAGGGAGGCCGCCGAGGCTTGCGCTGCAAACACCGCGCGGGACCACGCGCTGTGTCTAATGGCGTCGTCCCAACCATGACGGGAACGACGCCGAAGTCAACCGCTCCCAGTCCAGCCCAAACCGCGCCAGGTACTTGCGCAGCCGGTCCGCATCATTGACCACCGTGCGCTGCGTGCGCGAGGCTTGGAACAGCAGGCGCCCTGCGTCCGACAGGGTGCGGGCCTGGCGGCAGACCTGCAGCACGGCAGCGAGTTGCAGCTGGTCGAAGAGATCCATGGACTCCACGGCATCCTTGCCGAGCAGATCCGAGAGATCGTCACGGCCCAGCGTACCGGGCGTGGACGCCAAACCGTTGCGCGCATCGCTGGCGGGTTGCCACAGCCAGCGCAGGCGGGCCATTTCGGCCTCGACCAGGGACAGGCCAATGCGGCCGCTGTCGGCCAGCGTGGCCAGGCGCGTCACGCTGGCCGAAAGGTCGCGGAAGTTGCCGGTCCACAGGGCCTCCGGCGACTGGGCGTAGCGCAGGTAGGCCGCGCGCGCCTCGTTGGAAAAGCGCACGCTGCGGCCCAGCTCGGTGCCTGCGCGGGCCAGCTGGTGGTCCACATTAGGTTCGATGTCTTCAGGCCGCTGCGCCAGGCCGGGCAGCACATAGCTCCAGAGGTTGATGCGCGCATACAGGTCTTCGCGAAAGCGCCCGGCCGCCACCTCGGTGCGCAGGTCGCGGTTGGTGCCGGCGATCAGCTCGAAGTCGCTGGCCACCTCGCGGTCGCTGCCCATGGGGTAGAAGCGCTTTTCCTCCACCGCCTTGAGCAGCATGGCCTGCTCGTCCAGGCCCAGTTCGCCAATCTCGTCGAGGAACAGCACGCCCTTGTGTGCCATGCGCAGCAAACCCGCACGGTCGGCTGCCGCACCCGTGAAAGCGCCCTTTTTGTGGCCGAACAGCGTGGATGCCGCGCCGTCGCCATGCAGCGTGGCGCAGTTCACCTCCACAAATTCGCCCTCGACCTGGTGGCGCGCCTTCTTCAGCTCGTACATGCGCCGCGCCAGGTGCGACTTGCCCGCGCCCGTGGGCCCGGTGAACAGGATGGGCGCGCGCGAGCGCACCGCGACTCGCTCCACCTCGTCGATCAGCGCGTTGAAGCGCGCGTTGCGCGTGGCAATACCGCTTTTGAGGAACTGCACCGCGTCCTGCTGCTCGGCGCCAAAGCGCTGCGCGATCACGTCGTAGCGCGAGAGGTCCAGGTCGATCAGCGCGTAGCTGCCCGGATCGCCCATCTGCTGGCGCTTGGGCGGCGAGGTCTGCGCCAGCACGCCCGGAATGCGGCGCGACTCCACCAGCAGGAACAGGCAGATCTGCGCCACGTGGGTGCCGGTGGTGATGTGGGTCCAGTATTCCTCGCGCTCGGTGTCAAAGCGGTAGCCCCGCGCCCAATCAAAGAGCTTGGCATACACCTCGCCAAAGTCCCACGGGTCGGCAATGGGCAGGGGTACCAGATTCACCGTGGTCTCGGGGGACGCGATCACCATGTCCGCGCGCACCTGTTGCGCCAAGTCCTGGTGAGGCGGTGTGTAGAGAAGCTCCAGCCGCTCGATCACCACGTCCTCATGCTGCACCAGCGATACGGTGGGGCGCCACTTCTCCCACCGCCCCGCGCCCCGGCCGGAGTCGAGCTGGGTGCCAAGGAAACCGATCACGACTTTTTTTTTGCGCATGCTGTTTATCTATTTAGCTAGCTTTAATTCTATTAATTTCAAATTCACCTAAGAAGCAAAAAATCTTACGGATGAATTTCCCCATACAAATCAACGGCTTGAAGAAATTCAACCGACAAAACTCAGGCTGGCACACATCTGGCAATAGATAAGACATCCAGCGCAAGCGGCGACCGCTCACAGGCCGGGGTTAGGACCAACGTTCGCCCCGCCGGTGCAGGGATTCCGGGCTCTCAAGGCCTTGTCGATTCCCCGCATGCCGCACACCGCAAACGCTGGGTAACGGCAAGGTCGTGGTGACGCCTCGCAAGAGGACGTGCCGGGTTCGACTCCCGGCTTGCCACCACTGGTAGCTCAGTCTGGTAGAGCCCCCCGAAAGGGGTTGTCGCAGGTTCGATTCCTGCCCATGGCCGCAAGGCCAGCACTTGGAAGTACCGGTCGAAAGACCACCCGCCGAACGCGGGGAGTTGCCCCAGGGTTGCGTTTTTGGACGCAACCGCAAGGCAAGGCCCCGTCAGCCGGTGGCGGTTTGTGCCAGCACCCGGCACAGCCCGCGCCCGCAGCCAGCCACGCTGCCGCCCTGCTTGCAGGGCAGCAACCACGGCGCACTGCAAGGCCCCGGCTGTGCCCGCTGGCACCCCGCCATCGCTGTAACGGCACCCTGAATGCAATGACAACAACGACAAAGTAACGACAACAAAAGAACGAGGAGAAGAAAAAATGATGAAGCTGATCGAACGAGTGACCGTGAAGAAGAACGAACGCGCCCTGCTGCTGCGCAATGGCAGCTTTGACCGCGTGCTCCAAAGCGGCACCTATTGGCTGTTTGCGGGCATGGACCAGCTGCGCGTGGAGACCTTCGCCCTCGAACAACCCGCCTTCACCCACGGCCTGGCTGACTACCTGATGGCGCAGGAGCCTGCCGTGGTGGCGGCAGAGTTTGTGCAAGTGAACCTGTCGGAGCAGCAAGTGGGCCTGCGCAGCGAAAACGGCGTGCTGGTCGAGGTGCTGCCCCCTGGCACCCGCCGCCTTTATTGGAAAGGCCTGGTGGAGGTGAACGTGCAGGTGATCGACCTCGACGCTGGCCCCGAGCTGCCCGCCGCCCTGGTGGCGCGCCTCACGCACACACAACTGCGCCAGCGCAGCGTGACCGGATTGACCGGCGTGCTGCAGGTGCAGGTGCCCGAGGGCCAGTGCGCGCTGCTCACCATCGACGGCAAGGTGGATCGACTGCTGCCCGCAGGCGCCTACGCGTTCTGGAAGTACGGCCGCACCATCGCCGTGGAGCTGGTGGACCTGCGCCTGCAAGCCGTGGAGGTATCAGGCCAAGACATCATGACCGGCGACAAGGTGAGCCTGCGGCTGAACCTGTCTGCCACCTTCCGCTACACCGATGTGCTGCGCGCCTTTGCCCAGTTGCAAAAGCCTGCCGATCACCTGTATCGCGAGCTGCAGTTTGCGCTGCGCGCCGCCGTAGGCACCCGCACGCTCGATGAGCTGCTGGAGAACAAGACGGTAATCGACGACGTGGTGACCGCGCACATGGCTACCAAGCTATCGCCCTACGGCATGCAGCTGGAAAGCGTGGGCGTGAAGGACATCGTGCTGCCCGGCGAGATGAAAACCATCCTGACCCAGGTGGTGCAGGCGGAGAAACAGGCCCAGGCCAACGTGATCCGCCGCCGCGAGGAAACGGCTGCGACGCGCTCGCTGCTCAACACGGCGAAGGTGATGGAGGACAACCCTGTTGCGCTGCGCATGAAGGAGCTGGAGACGCTGGAGCGGGTGGCCGAGCGCATCGACAAGATATCGGTGTTTGGTGGACTGGACCAGGTGCTGAATGGGCTGGTGAAGATGCGTTGAGCGCAAATAGACAAAGAGAAGATCGTGATGAAAGCAAAAAAACTGACTGCGCGCGAAAGACGCCTGAGCCGGGAAACCACTTCAGTGAGTTGCGAGTCCGTGGGGCTGGACCCGGCGGTCTACCACGCAGCCTTGCGCTATCTGTTCGACCGCCCCTTGCCTGAAGAAGGCGGGCAAGAGTGGTACTGGGATATCGACGAGCCCGAGTTCGAAGCCACGCCGCTGCAATGGACGCACATCCAGACCGTGCTGTTCGCCAACGCAGGAAACGACCTGGCGCCGTACAGCGACGATCAGGTCGGCATGGGCCTGAACCATGTGATGAGCAACAACGCCGGAGACATTCCGCACATGGTCAACGACCCATCCGTGCCCCTGGTTGATGCCATGCGCATGGTGCGGGCCTTCCCCACCCTATGGAGCGATTGCCTGGGGCCGCGCCTGAGCACCGAGCAGAGCGCGATTGGCAGCCGAAGCGACCGCCTCTACTTCGTGAGCTACATGTGGTTTGACGTGTGGCCCTCGTTCTGGAACGCCAAGCACGCTCCCGAATGGTGCGACGCGATGTGGCAGGTGTTTTGCGAAATGCTGGCTATGCCCTGGCGCGAAGCACAGGTATCGGCATTGCACGGGATCGGCCATGAGGGCAACCGCCTAAACCGGCACCAGGAATTGCAGGCACACATGGATGCTTTCATCCGCCAGGTGAATAACGATGACGAACTGAAAAACTATGCCCAAGCCGCAGCGCGTGGAATGGTTCAATGAACAACAAAGACGAAAGAACAATATGAACAACAACTACGAACAATACGAAGTCCCCAATGGCGTCCCCGTGAAGATGTGGACCAACGGCGTTCCCGCGGAAGAAGAAGCCCGCAACCAGCTGCGCAACATCGCGCGCCTGCCCATCGTGTTCAAGCACGTGGCGGTGATGCCCGATGTGCACCTGGGGATTGGCGCCACCATCGGCTCGGTGGTGCCGACCCTCAAGGCCATCATTCCCGCTGCGGTGGGGGTGGACCTGGGTTGCGGAATGATGGCGTGCAAGACCACGCTGACGGCCAGCGACCTGCCTGACAACCTGGCTGGCGTGCGCTCCGCCATCGAGCGCGCCGTGCCGGTGGGGATGACGCCCAAACGCATGGGCCGCGATAAAGGCAGCTGGGACACCCCGCCCACCGAGACCGACCGCGCCTGGGCCGGGCTGGTGGATGAGTTCGAGGAAATTTGCGAGGCGCACCCGCGCATCAAGAACACCAACAACTACAAGCACCTGGGAACACTGGGTACCGGTAACCACTTCATCGAGATCTGCCTGGATGAACACCAGTCCGTGTGGGTGATGCTGCACTCGGGCTCGCGCGGTGTGGGGAACGCCATCGGCACCCATTTCATCGAGCTGGCCAAGAAGGACGCCGAGATGAACCAGCGCAATCTGCCCGACAAGGACCTGGCGTACTTCGAGGAAGGCGCGCAGTACTTCGGCGACTACGTGAAGGCCGTGGGGTGGGCGCAAAAGTTTGCTGCCGCCAACCGCGAAGTGATGATGGGCCGCGTGATTGCCGCGCTGCGCCAGGTGATCACCAAGCCGTTCGAGACGCACATTGAGGCGGTGAACTGCCACCACAACTACGTGCAGCGCGAAACGCATTTCGGGCAAGAGGTCTTCGTGACCCGCAAGGGCGCGGTGAGTGCCGAACAAGGCAAGCTGGGGATCATCCCGGGAAGCATGGGGGCCAAGAGCTTCATCGTGCGCGGAAAAGGTAACCCCGAGAGCTTCAACAGCTGCAGCCACGGCGCTGGCCGCACCATGAGCCGTACCAAGGCCAAGAAGATGTACACGGTCGCGGACCAGATCAAGGCGACCGAAGGCGTGGAATGCCGAAAGGATGCCGACGTGATCGATGAGATTCCGATGGCCTACAAGAACATTGACGCGGTGATGGCGGCGCAGCAGGATCTGGTGGAGGTGGTTTACACGCTCAAGCAAGTCGTGTGTGTGAAGGGGTAGATATGCACCAAGAATTTCTACTTAACGCGTACCAGCGGCACCTTGCGGCGCGCGATTTAGCGGATCCCTGCGGTCCCAGCATCCTCCGCTACCACCCTTACAAACTATGTGATAGCGAGGGAATCGCCCCGAATTTCAGAATTCCCATGGTCGATATGCAGGTGATACAGGACCTGCAATCCCTGATCAACTGCTTCAATGCCTGGGTCACAGAAATGCGGAAATGGCAGGCTTGGTTACCCATACTCGACGACTTTGATACAGCTGAACGCTGGGACTTACGGATTGAGTTTGTGGATCCAATCGCGCATCACTGCATGCTCGAGCCAAGTGCAATGCGGGATCGCTTTTCAAGTGCTCTCTACTTCTTACTGCATCACGCCAACCTTTCGACCGGGACAGGGTACCGGGACGAACTTGAGGCGGATCGGAGCGAGATAGCCGCGCTTAAGAATGGCAAGTCCAAACCGCGCTATTTACAACGCTCACGACTTGACGAGGAAATCACGAAGCTGAGTGTCCGATGCAGTTGGAAAACGGCTGACTCAGTGATCGAGAAGCTTCAGCTGCTCGATGACGAGACCTTGCGAAAGGAAACACTGAACTACAGAAATGCAGCTAGCCATAGCATTGCCCCTCGCTTTGAGATGGGAGTCATCCCCTATGTGAAGCGTCAATTCAAATTTTCCGAATCGCGTGTCCCGCGAGGCGATGGGACTATTGCCATGCAAGAAGACAAAACCAGGATAGTGCTCAGCTACGGTTTTGGAGAGCATGAGCCCCTACAACACGTTCAGACGTTCCAAGTCATACGAATGCAGGTGAAAAACGCGCGGGACACGCTGCATGCTTACGAGACGCTGCTTCTGGAAGTGTTCGGAAGTATCCAAGCAAAAGAAAAAGAGGCGGCTGGTGCAACAGATTGACCTCGACGGCTCCACCGGCGAAGGCGGCGGCCAGATCCTGCGCACCGGCCTGGCGCTGTCCATGGTCACCGGCCGCCCCCTACACATCACACGCATCCGGGCCGGGCGGCCCAAGCCGGGGCTGATGCGCCAGCACCTGGCCTGCGTGCAGGCGGCCATGGCCGTGTGCGGTGGGCAGGCCGACGGGGCCGAGCTGGGGTCGCAAACGCTGTTGTTCACGCCCAGCGCCGTGCGCGCAGGCGACTACCGCTTTCAGATCGCGACGGCGGGCAGTTGCCTGCTGGTGCTGCAGACGGTGTTGCCCGCGTTGATGCTGGCCGATGGAGAAAGCCGCGTGCAGCTCTCGGGCGGCACGCACAACCCGATGGCGCCGCCGTTTGATTTTCTGGAGCGGGCGTTTGCACCGCTGGTGCGGCGGCTGGGCGTGGGCCTGGATCTGCAACTGCAGCGGCGCGGCTTCTACCCCGCCGGGGGTGGCGAGGTGCTGGCACACATCACGCCCGCAGCGCTGCCGTTGACGCCTTTGGACGTGCTGGAGCGCGGCCCGCTGCAAGACGCGTGGGGCGAGGCACTGGTGCCGGGCCTGGCGCGCAACATTGCCACGCGGGAGCTGGACGCGCTGGGCCAGCGCATGGGCTGGACCTTTGAATCCGGCCGACTGCGCCAGCCCCCTACGCGTCAGAACGAAGGCCCGGGCAACGCGTTGATCGCCACGCTGGAGTACGAGCACATCACCGAGGTGTTCTGCCAGCTGGGCGAGCGCAGCCTGTCGGCCGAGCAGGTTGCCAAGCGGCTGGTGGATGAGGTGCGCGCCTACCAGCGCAGCGCGGGCGCCTTAGGTCCGCACCTGGCCGATCAGTGGATGCTGCCGCTGGCCCTGGCGGTGTGGCGCAGCGGGCAGGCCGCGCGCTACACCTGCACGGAGGTGACGCAGCACACGGCGACCAACGCACAGACGATTGCGCGGGGGCTGCCGGTGCGGGTGCAAATCACGCCGGTGGACAAAACCATGCTGGTGGAGATCAGCCCGCTGCTGTAAGCCGGTCTGTATCGGCTTTGAGAGATACCTTGGGTATATCCATATCACCCAGGCAGTAGAACAACTGGTTCAGAATGCGCGTGGTACCGCCATTCCAGCCCGCGAACCCGTTCGCCCGAGTTTGTGGAGGAGCCCGCCGTCGCGCGCCGGCTTCGACAGGCTCAGCCCGAACGGATTTGTTCTGAAGGGCTGGATTGGATCAACCCCCTTCTTTGCCACTCACAGGAGACGCCATGAAAGTTGACAACATTCTGCAAACCATCGGCAACACGCCCCACGTGCGCATCAACCGCCTGTTTGGCCCGGCGGCCAACGTGTGGGTGAAGTCCGAGCGCAGCAACCCTGGCGGCTCCATCAAGGACCGCATCGCACTGTCGATGGTGGAAGACGCTGAAAAGTCCGGCGCACTCAAGCCCGGCGGCACCATCATCGAGCCCACCAGCGGCAACACCGGCATCGGCCTGGCACTGGTCGCGGCCGTCAAGGGCTACAAGCTGATTCTGGTGATGCCCGACAGCATGAGCATCGAGCGCCGCCGACTGATGCTGGCCTATGGCGCGCAGTTTGACCTGACCCCGCGCGAAAAGGGCATGAAGGGCGCGATTGCCCGCGCACAAGAACTGCAGGCGCAGACACCCGGCGCGTGGGTTCCCCAGCAGTTCGAGAACCCCGCCAACATCGATGTGCATGTGCGCACCACGGCGCAGGAGATCCTGGCGGACTTCCCCGATGGCATCGACGTGCTGATCACCGGCGTGGGCACAGGCGGCCACATCACCGGCGTGGCGCGGGTGCTCAAGGCCAAGTTCCCCAACCTGAAGGTGTTTGCGGTGGAGCCCACGGCGTCGCCCGTGATCTCGGGGGGCGCACCGTCGCCCCACCCCATCCAGGGCATTGGCGCGGGGTTCATTCCCAAGAACCTGGACACCAGCCTGCTCGACGGTGTGATCCAGGTCGATGCCGAACCGGCCCGTGAATACGCACGCCGCTCTGCGCGCGAAGAGGGCATCCTGGTGGGTATTTCGTCGGGCGCCACGCTCGCCGCCATTGCGCAAAAGCTGCCCGAGCTGCCTGCGGGCGCCAAGGTGCTGGGCTTCAACTACGACACGGGCGAGCGCTACCTGTCGGTCGAAGGGTTCCTGCCGGCGTAAGCGCCGCTGCCGCCTGCGGCAGCACTTTGCAGAACGAAATGGGGCCATCAGGCCCCATTTTTTTCGTCCCCAGCAGCACAAAACCACGGCCAGCCGTCCTACAGCGGCAAGGCAGTGCAGCCCAAACAATCGAGTCATCCCTCGGCCTGCCCCTAGTGGCCATTGCGCACACCGCGGCGGCTTCGCGGGGGACCCACTCCAAAGATTGTTTGACTGCCCATGGCCACCACCGCCGCTACCGATCCCCAGCCCATCGCGTTCAAGGTGCTCACCGTGAACGTGCACAAGGGCTTTACCACCTTCAACCGGCGTTTCATGCTGCATGAGCTGCGGGACGCCGTGCGGGATGTGGCAGCCGATCTGGTGTTTCTGCAGGAGGTGCAGGGCACGCACCACCGCCATGCCAGCCGGTTCGCGAACTTTCCGCAGGTGCCGCACTACGAGTTTCTGGCGGACACCATCTGGTCGCAATACGCCTACGGGCGCAATGCGGTGTATGACAACGGCGACCACGGCAATGCCCTGTTGTCCAAGTTTCCGATCACGCACTACGAGAACCACGATATCTCCATCAGCGGCCCCGAGCGGCGCGGCATGCTGCACTGCGTGTTGCAGCCGCCGGGCCACCACCTGCCGGTGCATGCCGTCTGTGTGCACCTGGGCCTGCAGGAATCCCATCGACAGCGGCAGCTGCTGCATGTGTGCGATCTGCTGCGCAGCTTCCCAGCCAACGAGCCCGTGGTGCTGGCGGGGGATTTCAACGACTGGCGCAACCGCGCGCACGACATCCTGCACCGCGAAGCGGGCCTGCAAGAGGTGTTTGTGCAGGCCTTTGGCCGTGCGGTGCGCACGTTTCCAGCCTCCATGCCGCTGCTGGCGCTGGACCGCATCTACGTGCGCAACGCCGCTGTGCATGCGCCGCTGTCACTGCCCAAAAAACCCTGGGACAAGCTCTCGGACCATGCGCCTTTGGCGGCGGAGATCCTGCTATGAAGCGCCCTGCTTTCAGCCTGCCACGCTCATCCCGCTGGGTTCCGGGCAACCACTTCGAGTTGCTGGAAAACGGCGAGGAGTTCTTCCCGCGTGTGTTCAACGCCATTGCCCAGGCCCGGCGCGAGGTGATGCTGGAGACCTTCATCCTGTTCGAGGACAAGATCGGGCAGGAACTGCATGCCGCCCTGCTGGCCGCAGCCAAGCGCGGTGTCGAGGTGCATGTGCTGGTGGACGGGTTTGGCTCACCCGACCTGTCGGACCAGTTTGTGGGCAGCCTGGTGGATGCAGGTGTGCGCTTTCGCATCTTTGACCCGGGCCGCCGCTTTCTGGGGCAGCGCCTGAACGTGCTGCGCCGCATGCACCGCAAGATCGTGGTGGTGGACGGCCAGCTGGGTTTCATCGGCGGCATCAACTATTCAGCCGACCACATGGCCGACTTCGGCCCCGAGGCCAAGCAGGACTACGCCGTGCAGGTGCGCGGCCCGGTTGTGGCGCAGATGCACCGCTTCACGCGCGAGGCGGTGCTGGACCGCAGCGCGCACCAACGTCCCCACGCCACAGACATTACCGGCCGCCCCCACGCAGGCACAGCCAACGCCATGTTTGTGACGCGCGACAACCAGCAGCACACCAACGACATCGAGCGCCAGTACCGCGTGGCCCTGCGCGCGGCGCGCAGCCGGGTGGTGATTGCTAATGCCTACTTCTTCCCGGGCTACCGCTTCATCCGAGAGATGCGGCGGGCCGCCAAGCGGGGCGTGGACGTGCGGCTGATCCTGCAAGGCCAGCCCGACATGCCCATCGTGAAGACAGCAGCCAGCCTGCTGTACGACCACCTGCAGCGCGCGGGCGTACGGGTGTACGAATACTGCGACCGCCCGCTGCACGGCAAGGTGGCGCTGGTGGATGAGGACTGGTCCACCGTGGGCTCCAGCAACCTCGACCCGTTGAGCCTGTCGCTGAACCTGGAGGCCAACGTGATCATCCAGGACCGCGCCTTCAACGCCCACCTGCACCGCCGCCTGTCGCACCTGATGGACACCAGTTGCAAGCAGATCGAAGCTGCAGCGCCCAGCCATTGGAATGGACTGCGTCTGCTGCGCAGCTATGCGGTGTACCACCTGATGCGCTGGTTCCCGGCGTGGGCAGGCTGGCTGCCCCACCACGAGCCCACAATCACGCTGGCCAGCCCGGGCACGTCATCGGCCGAGCCCGCCAGCAGCGCGGCCACCTGACGGCGCCCCGGAGCCCTCGCCATGGCCACCTCCACACTGCCCGCGGACACCCAGACGGGCACCGCCGACGCCATGGCATCACCTGCCACCAGCAGCAGCACCAGTAGCAGCAGCCCACCCGGTTGGCGCCACTGGCCGGAGCAGGCCTGGTGGCCATGGGTCACCCGGGGGTTCGCTGCCGCTTTTTTTGCGGTGGTGGCCGGGCTGATCTTTCGGCAGGCGCGCACAGTGGACTGGCCCGCCGTGCTGCAGGCGCTGCGCGACCTGCCCACCACCGCACTGGCCGTGGGTGGCGCGCTGGCGCTGCTGAGCCACTTCACCTATGGCAGCTTTGACTGGGTGGGCCGCCATTGCAGCGGCCACCGCTTGGCGCGCACCACCACGCTGGCCATCGCCATGACGAGCTACCCGTTCACGCTCAACCTGGGCTCGCTGATTGGCGGCGTGGGCGTGCGCTACCGGCTGTATGACCGGCGTGGCGTGGACCCCGGCACGATCGGTCAGGTGGTGGGCACCAGCATCGTGACGAACTGGGTGGGTTACCTGTTGCTGGCGGGCGTGCTGGCGTGGACGTGGCAGCCGCCTGCGTTGGCCGGGTGGGCTGTAGAGTCCTGGCAGTGGCGCCTGGGCGGCACGGTGTTGGGATTGCTGCCACTGGCCTATGTGGCGCTGTGTGGCCTGCGCAGTGGCCGCGCCCTCACGCTGAGAGGCCACGCGTTCCCGCTGCCCGGCTGGCCCGTGGCGCTGTGGCAGGTGGCCGTGTCGGCCGCCAACTGGATGTTGATGGGCGCCGCGCTGTGGACGGTGCTGCAACACCAGGTGAGCTACCCCGCCGCGCTGGCCACCGTGTTGCTGGGGGCGGTGGCCGGGCTGGTGCTGCGCGTGCCTGCGGGCCTGGGTGTGCTGGAGGCCGTCGGCGTGGCGCTGCTGGCCTCCCAGGCGCTGGGGCAGGAAGAAGTGCTGGCGGCCCTGCTGGCCTATCGGGCGCTGTATTACTTTGGGCCACTGGTGCTGGCGGCCATAGCCTTTGGTGTGGCAGAGCTGCGCTGGCGCCAGCAGTCGGGCAGCGATGATGAAGTTCCAACAGCTCGAAAAATATGATTCAAAAGTGCCTCTGTCGCTTATCCATCAAGCGCGAGCAGCTATTGATTTGATAGCTTTTTAGGCACACGGCTCCACACCCCCTGCACGCCAGGGCTTCCGTGGGTGGCGAGCACCCCGTATCATCGCGGCCCCACGCCATTGCAACCCGCCCGATCGACACGGGCCCGCAAGAACATGATCCGACTCTCCGAAATCCGGCTGCCCTTCACCGTGGCCGAAGCCCCCGAGGCGCCCCTGCGCGCCGCAGCCACCCAAATCCTGGGCCTGGCGGACACCGACATCGCCCACCTGCACGTCTTCAAGCGCAGCTTTGATGCGCGCAAGGCCGACCTGCTGGCGGTCTACATCGTGGACATCACCCTCGCGCAGCCCGCGCGCGAAGCCGCCCTCCTGGCCCAGTTTGCGGGCAACCCGCACATCCAGCCCACGCCCGACATGGCCTGGCACCCTGTGGGCCAGGCCCCGGCAGACCTGCTCCTGCGCCCCGTGGTGGTGGGCTTTGGCCCCTGCGGCATCTTTGCGGCCCTGGTGCTGGCGCAGATGGGCTTCAAGCCCATCGTGCTGGAGCGCGGCAAGACCGTGCGCGAGCGCACCAAAGACACCTGGGGCCTGTGGCGCAAACGCGAGCTGCATGCCGAAAGCAACGTGCAATTTGGCGAAGGCGGCGCAGGCACCTTCAGCGACGGCAAGCTATACAGCCAGATCAAGGACCCGCGCCACCTGGGCCGCAAAGTGATGAACGAGCTCGTCAAAGCCGGTGCGCCCGAAGAGATTTTGTACGTCGCCCACCCTCACATCGGCACCTTCAAGCTGGTGAAGGTGGTGGAGAACCTGCGCGAGCAGATCATTGCGCTGGGCGGCGAGATCCGCTTTGAGCAGCGCGTGACGGACGTGATCATCGAAGGCACCGGTGAAGCCCGCCACCTGCGCGGCCTGAAGGTGCTGAACCAGGCCACGGGCGAGACCACCGAGCTGCGTGCCGACCACGTGGTGATGGCGCTGGGCCACAGCTCGCGCGACACATTTGCCATGCTGTACCAGCGCGGCGTGGCCATGGAGGCCAAGCCGTTCTCCATCGGTTTCCGCATCGAACACCCGCAGGGCGTGATCGACCGCGCCCGCTGGGGCCGCCACGCGGGCCACCCGCTGCTGGGCGCGGCCGACTACAAGCTGGTGCACCACGCCGCCAACGGGCGCGCGGTGTACAGCTTCTGCATGTGCCCCGGTGGCACCGTGGTGGCCGCTACCAGCGAGCCCAACCGCGTGGTGACCAACGGAATGAGCCAGTATTCGCGCAACGAGCGCAATGCCAACGCGGGCATGGTGGTGGGCATCGACCCACGCGACTACCCGCAGGACGCGCAGGCATTTGAGACCCACCTGGGCCAGACCTATGGCGTAGAAGCCTTGCCCGCCGGGCAGTTCCACCCGCTGTCGGGCAGCGTGCTGCAGCGCCAGCTCGAATCGAATGCGTTTGTGCTGGGCGGGCGCGACTACAGCGCACCGGGCCAACTGGTGGGCGAGTTCATCGCAGGCAAACCGTCCACACAGCTGGGCAGCGTGGAGCCTTCGTACAAGCCCGGCGTGGCCTTGGGCGACCTGCACGCCGCCCTGCCCGGCTACGCCATCGCGGCGCTGCGCGAGGCGCTGCCCGTGTTCGGCCGCAAGATCAAGGGCTTTGACATGCACGACGCGGTGCTGACGGGCGTGGAGACGCGCACCTCATCGCCCCTGAAGATCGGGCGTGGCGAGAATCTGCAAAGCCTGAACACGCCGGGCCTGTACCCGGCGGGCGAAGGCGCCAGCTACGCGGGCGGCATTCTGTCGGCGGGCGTGGATGGCATCAAGGTGGGCGAAGCCGTCGCCCGGAGCCTGTTGGGCGCAGCGGGCTGACCTGCCCTTGGCGGTGCAGGCCAGTGGCATCGCTTACTTGCGCTGCAAAAAGTCCACCGCCAGCGCCGCCAGCGTGCGGGCACCTACCGGCAACTGGTCTTCGTCGATGTCGAACAGTGGCGAATGGTTGGACGGGGCCTTGTTGAAATCAGCACCCTTGGGCGGCGCGCCCAGGAAGTAGAAGAAGCCCGGCGCCACCTTCTGGAACTCGGAGAAGTCTTCCGAGCCACTCACCTTCGGGATGATCATCGCCTTGCCACCCACAGCAAGCTTGAGCGCGGGCAGAGAGGCCGCCGTCAGCTCGGCGGGGTTGGTGGTGACCGGGTAGGCCACGGGGCCAAAAACCACCTTGGCCTTGGCGCCGCTCGACATCGCGATCGACTCTGCGGTGGTGGTGATGCGCTTCAAGGCGTCCTGGCGCATCTCTTCGTCAAAGGTGCGCAGGGTGCCCATCATCTCGACGTTGTCGGGGATGATGTTGTAGCGCGTGCCGCCCTGGATGGAGCCAATGGTGATGACCGCAGGCTCCTTGCTGATGTTGAGCTGGCGGCTGACCACCGTCTGCAGGCCCAGCACCACCTGACTTGCGGCCACCACGGGGTCTACCGCGTTCCACGGCGACGAGCCGTGACCGCCACGGCCTTCGACCAGGATCTTGAGGCTGTCGGACCCTGCCATCAGCGGGCCGCTGCGGTAGCCCACCACGCCCGAAGGCAGGTTGGCGGTGATGTGCAGCCCATAGATGGCCTGCACGTCTTTCAACGCACCCTCTTCCACCATGGCCTTGGCGCCAAAGCTGGGCACCTTGCCGTTGGCATCGGGCTCCACCGGCGCGCCCTCTTCGGCGGGCTGGAAGATGAACTTGATGGTGCCGGGCAGTTGCGCCTTCATGCCCGCCAGCGCCTCGGCGGCGCCCATGAGCATGGCGGTGTGCGCATCGTGCCCACAGGCGTGCATCACGGGCACTTCCTTGCCCAGGTAGTTGGCCTTGACCTTGCTGGCGAACGGCAGGCCCGTATTTTCGGGCACGGGCAGCGCATCCATGTCGGCGCGCAATGCCACCACCTTGCCCGGCAGGCCACCGCGCAGCGTGCCCACCACGCCGGTGCCGCCCACGTTGGTCTGAACCTCCATACCCAGCTTCCTGAGGTGCTCCGCCACCAGCTTGGCGGTGCGCACCTCCTGGCCCGAGAGTTCCGGGTGGGCATGGATGTCGCGGCGCCAGTTGACCATCTTGGGGGCCACCTTGTTCACGGCCGCATCGATGGCCTGCAGGCCGGCGGCGTCCAACGCCTGGGCCTGGGCCTGGGCGGACGATGCGAACGTCAGCCCGCAAAGGAGCAGGCCGGTGGCCCAGGAAATGGCAGAGAGGGGTTTGTGCATGGGGCAGATCCGTACGGTGAATGACGACAAAAAAAGGGGAAGAGGCCAACAAAATGCGCATTCATGCTAAGAGCTCCCCCCAATTTGCAGACAAGCGAAAATGGCCAACCACAGAGCCAATATCGCCATGCCCTCTTCCTCTGTCCCCTCCGCGACGGCCCCGGTTTTTCGCATCGACATCCCGCTGCTGCCCGAATCGGCAGTGGGCAATGCGCTGCAGTTCATCGACCTCTTGCGCAGCGCCAACCTGCTGGCCGGGCTGCGGCTGGGTTCCAGCGGCCCCCGCCTGACATGGCGGCTGCTGGATGCGAAAGGAGTGCCCCTGGCCACGCTGCCCGGGCCCTTGGCGGCCTATACACACCCTCCTGCAGAGCCCCACAACGGGCCGCCGTGCGCAGTGTTCATCCCTTCGTTCCATGCGGCGGATATTCCGGCCATCCGCAGCGTGGTGGCGCGCAACCAGCCACTCGTGCGCCAGATCGGCATCGCGCTGGACGCGGGGCAGAAGGTATTCACCCTGGGCAACGGTGCCTGGCTGGCCGCCGGGAGCGGCCGCCTGAGCGGCCGTCAGGTCAGCCTGCCCTGGTTCTATGTGGCAGGGTTCGAGCGGGACCATCCAGACATCGGCTTCGCACTGGGCCAGGACATCGCCGAAGACGGCCTGTGGATCAGCGGTGCACTGCCGCTCAGCGTGGGCGACCTGGCAGTGGCCCTGGTGCGCCACACCCTGGGCAGCGAACTTGCCCAAGCCTGTGCCAGTGTGCTGGCCCCCGACCATGAGCGTACCCGCGCGGCATTGCAGGCCAACGCGCAGCAACACATCCCCGCCACGCGCGACAGCACCCTGGCCCGCGCCATTGCCTGGATGGAAGCCCATCTGGACGAGCCCTATTCGCTGGCACGGCTGGCAGAGGCTGCGGCAGTGAGCCCACGCACCTTACTGCGGCACTTTCAGCAGGAGCTGTCACAGTCGCCGCTGGACCATCTGCACGGCCTGCGCTGCGCACGCGCCAAGGTCCTGCTGGAGGTGACGCTGGAAAGCGTTCCCAGCATTGCGGTGGCCTGCGGCTACAGCGACCCCGCAGCGTTCCGCCGCATCTTTGTACGCTACACGGGCATGGCACCCGGTGAGTACCGCAAGCGCCACGCCCTGCGCGCGCCGCGCAGGCGCTGGCGGCTGGATGTGGGGGCCTAGGAGTGTGGGCGGCTGCGCACACGGCCACACCGCCGTGCACCCTTGACTTGCATCAACACCCACAGCGGACAGCGCGCAACACTGGGGGGCCCTGAGCCTGTCGTGCATCCGCACGCGCGGTGCAAGGGTTCGCGCCCTGCGCGCCCCAACGGAGCCACCCTATGTCCACCGCAGCATTCACCACCTCCCCGGTCTCCGGCCCCGCATCCGGGAGCCTCGCCAAACGGCTCGGCCTGCTCGGCGCCCTGGTGGCACTGATGGCTGTGTTGGCCTTGCCCACCCCGGCAGGGTTGCCGGTGGCGGGACAGACCATGCTGGCCATCCTCGCGTTCGCCGTGATTGTATGGATGACCGAGGCGCTCGAATACTCGGTGAGCGCGGTGGTGATCGCCGCGCTGATGGTGTTCTTGCTGGCCTACGCACCCAGCGTGGCCAAACCCGATGGCGCGGACATGGGCACAGGCGCGGCGCTGAACCTCGCGCTCTCGGGCTTTGCCAACAGCGCCGTGGCGCTGGTTGCCGCTGCGTGTTTCATTGCGTCGGCCATGACCGCGACGGGGCTCGACCGGCGCATCGCGCTCACGGTGCTGTCCAAGGTCGGCGCCCAGACCCACCACATCGTGATCGGGGCCATGGTGGTGGGCTTTCTGCTTTCGTTCATCGTGCCCAGCACCACAGCGCGCGTGGCCTGCCTGATGCCAATCATGATGGGCTTTGTGCTGGCCTTCAAGGTGGACCGCAAGAGCCGCTTTGCCGCGCTGCTGGTCATCACCACGGCGCAGACCGCCAGCATCTGGAATGTGGGCGTCAAGACCGCTGCGGCGCAGAACATGGTGGCCATCGGGTTCATCGAAAAACAGCTGGGCGCTCAGATCACGTGGGGCGAATGGTTTGTGGCAGCCGCTCCGTTTGCGGCGCTGATGACGGTGGCGCTGTTCTTCATCATGACGCGCATGATGAAACCCGAGATGAAGGAAATTGCTGGCGGGCAGGAGACGATCCGGCAGCAGCTGGCCGAGCTGGGCCCGATGACGCTGAACCAGTGGAAGCTGCTGGCCGTGGTGCTGGTGCTGCTGGGGTTCTGGTCCACCGAGAAGGTGCTGCACAACTTCGACACCACCTCCACCACCATTGCGGCCGTGGCGCTGATGCTGTTTCCACGCGTGGGTGTGATGGACTGGAAGCAGTCGCAAAAGGGTTTTCCGTGGGGCACTGTAGTGCTGTTTGCCGTGGGCATCAGCGTGGGCTCTGCGCTGCTGCAGACCAAGGCAGCGGGATGGCTGGCCCAGCTCATCGTGGGCCACCTGGGCCTACAGATGGCGTCGGCCTTTGCCATCTTGATGCTGCTGTCGGCGTTCCTGATCGTCATTCACCTTGGCTTTGCCAGCGCCACAGCGCTGGCGTCCACGATGATACCCATCGTCATCAGCGTGCTATCCACCGTGCAGACGCCCGGCATCAACGTGGTGGGCATGACGATGATCCTGCAGTTCGTGGTGAGCTTTGGCTTCATCCTTCCTGTGAACGCGCCGCAGAACATGATCGCCTACGGCACCGACACCTTTGATGCGCACGACTTCGTGCGCACCGGCATCGTGATCACGCTGACCGGGGTAGCTCTGCTGGTAGTTTTTGCGCTGACCTACTGGCCGTGGCTGGGACTGATGGTGGTAGGCGCCTGACCTGTGGGGTCTACCGCAGCGCCTTCTGGCCCCCAGCCGCTGCGGGCAGGCGGAACGCCTCCACCAGCTCGGCCAGTTGCTGCGCCTGAACCCGCAGGCCCTGCGCGGCGGCGGACGATTCTTCCACCAGCGCGGCGTTCTGCTGCGTCATCTGGTCGAGCTGTGAGACCGCCTCGCCCACCTGGCTCAGGCCTGTGGTCTGCTCACGCGCCGCCGTGCTGATCTCGCCAATGATGGTGGCCACCTGCTGCACCGAGTTCACGATCTCGCCCATGGTGCCGCCCGCTGCATGGACCAGCTTGGTGCCTTCGTCCACCTGCCGCACGCTGTCGCTGATGAGCCCCCCGATCTCCTTGGCCGCCGTGGCCGAGCGCTGGGCCAGGCTGCGCACCTCGCTGGCCACCACCGCAAAGCCCCGCCCCTGCTCACCGGCACGGGCCGCTTCCACGGCCGCGTTCAGCGCCAGGATATTGGTCTGGAACGCAATGCCATCGATTACGCTGGTGATGTCGGCAATGCGGCGCGACGACAGCGCGATGCCATCCATGGTGCCCACCACGCGGTCCACGGCCTCGCGCCCGCGCTGGGCAACGCTGCTGGCACCGGTGGCCAGCGTGCTGGCCTGCGCTGCGGCGTCGGCGCTGTGGCGCACGGTGGCCAGCAGTTCTTCCATGCTGGCGGCGATTTCTTCCAGATTGGAAGCTGTGTGCTCGGTGCGGGCCGACAGGTCGCTGTTGCCCGCCGCGATCTCGCTGCTGGCACCGGCCACCGAGGTGCTGGCCTGGCGCATGCCCACCACCAGTTCCGCCAGCCGCGCCTGCATACCCCCCAGGCGCGCCAGCAGGGCCTGCAGTTCGTCGCGGCTGCCCGCCTGCGGCGCGGGCACGGGAGAGGTGAGGTCGCCCTCGGCAATGCGGTCGGTCACCTCGGACGCATGGGCCAGCGGCTGCAGGATGGACCGCGACAGCAGCCAGGCGCAGGCCAGGCTCAGCAGAAGCCCCACCAGCGAGCCTGCGGCCAGCAGCGTGATGCCCTGGCTCTCGCTGCGGGCGGCAGCCTCGCGGGCCTCGGCCACACGCTGGCGCTGGTACTCGGCCAGCTTGTTCACCGAAGCGGCATAGGCATCGGCCGCAGGGCGCAGCTGGTTGGCAATGGCGTCGGGCGGCAGAGCCTCGCCCGCCTTGCGGCGCTTGACAAGGTCGTCCCGCACCGTGCGAAAACCGTTGCCTGCCTTGTCGATGGCGTCGAACAAGGCCTGGGATTCCGGATCCGCCGCCAGCTCGTCCAGGCGCTTGCGCACTTCTGACGAACGGGCCGACGTGGTTTTGCGGTCCGCGTCGATGCGCGCCGCGTAGGCGGGGTTGTCGATCTCCAGCAGCGTTTCGGCACGTGCGGAACTCAGCACCACGATGGCGTGCAGCTCACGCGCCAGCAGCGCGCGCTCGGACGATGCGCCGCCCAGCTCGTCGGCAATGTCCTGCAGCCCCGCCAGCCGCCAGATACCGACGGCGGCCGAGAGCGACATGACCAGACAGACAACGCCAAAGGCCAGGGCCAGGCGGACCGCAACACGTGCGTGGGAGATGGACATAAGGTGTTCTCGTGGGAATAAGGATCGGCAACCCGCTGCTGCCCGCACGGCATGCGGGATTGGGTTTCCACTGGTTATCGACAAAAGGTTACAAACCCTTGAGCCGCCCCACAAGGCCGACAACCCACCCAGAAACAAAAAGGCCGCCGCAGGGGCAACCCCTGCAGCGGCCTTCAAGGGCCAGGTTGAACCGGATCAGCCTTGCTGCTGCGCGTTCTGCAGCGCAGCAATGCGCTCTTCGATGGGCGGGTGGGTGCTGAACAGCTTGCCAATGCCACCGGCAATGCCCATGGCGGCCATGCTCTTGGGCAGCTCGGCCGGGTGCATGCCACCCAAGCGGGCCAGGGCATTGATCATGGGCTGGCGGCGGCCCATCAGTTGCGCCGCGCCTGCATCGGCACGGAACTCGCGCTGGCGGCTGAACCAAGCCACGATCATCGCGGCCACAAAGCCCAGCAGGATGTCGAGCACGATGGTGGTCACGTAGTAGCCGATGCCGGGGCCCGAGCTGCTCTCGTCGTTCTTGCGCAGAAAGCTGTCGACCGCATAGCCGATCACCCGCGACAGGAACACCACAAAGGTGTTCATCACGCCCTGGATCAGCGTCATGGTGACCATGTCACCGTTGGCGATGTGGGCCACCTCGTGGCCGATCACGGCCTCGACCTCTTCGCGCGTCATGCCTTGCAGCAGGCCCGTGGACACCGCCACCAGAGCCGAGTTCTTGAACGCGCCCGTGGCAAACGCATTGGGGTCGCCTTCGAAGATGCCGACTTCAGGCATGCCGATCTTGGCTTCGGTGGCGAACTTGCGCACGGTCTCGACGATCCAGCGCTCGTCGGGCGAGCCGGAGCCGTCGATCACGCGCACGCCCGAGGTCCACTTGGCCATGGGCTTGCTGATGAGCAGCGAGATGATGGCGCCGCCAAAGCCCATGACGAGCGCAAAGCCCAGCAGCGCGCCCAGGTTGAGCCCGTTGGCCGTGAGGTAGCGGTTGACGCCCAGCAGGCTGGCCACCACCCCCAGCACGACAACGACGGCCAGGTTGGTCATCACAAACAAAAGGATCCGCTTCATGGAATGGTTTCTCCGTGGGGTAAACAACAACGTGTATTTGCTGGCTCAGATGGGGGCCGGGGGCTGCGCTTCAAGCACCCAACCCCGGGCTGCGGGCCACTGCGAGCCCTTGGCTGCCCACCCTGGCCGCGATTTCATCGCGCTATGGTAGGTGCAAACCTGCGCCAGGGCCTTATCACACAAGCCTTGACGGGAATTAAGCCGTTGCAGCGGCCCGGGGCGGGCGGAACACCTGGGTGTCGGCATAAAAGTCCGGCGTCTCGTTGGCGGACCACCAGCCGGGCACGCCCAGCACGGGCAGCGGGGTGAAGGGCTTGGCGGCCCACGGCTGCGGCTGAATCTCCTGCGCCAGCCACACATCCAGAATTGCTATTGATTCAATAGCTCCTGGTGCCTGATACACATGCGCCACCATGGGTTTTCGAGGGACAACCAGCTTTTCAAGCAGCGCGTGCCCGAACACTACCAGCCGGGCCTCTACCCACAACGGGCGCAGGTCGACAAACAGGCGCGGCCAGTCTCGCGCCCTGAGCGCGTCCCACAGCACGGGCGGCGCCTGCAGCACAGCGCCGTTTTCGTCAAACACCGTGAGCGCATCGCGCAGCGGCCCGCGCACAGCCTGCACGCCATCGGCCGCAATGGCCTGGGCCTGCAGCTGGTTCAGGCGCCGCTTGGTCTGCGGAAACTGCAGCCAGACCAGCCCGTTGAAGAAGTCGTGCAGGTTGTCGCGCGTGGGCACCCTGTGGGTGTCCCAGATGTACTGCTCGTAGGCCGTGCCTTCGGGCAGCTCGGACTGGGGCACAAAACCCACCGGCAACGCTGGCGGCGCTGCGGCCTGCAACGCCCGGTGCACTGCAGGATCGTGCTGCAGCTGCTGCGCCACGGGCTGGCCCAGATTGCGCAACGGCGCCAGCCAGGGGGCGCTCCAGTCAATGGCGTCGAAGGCTTCGCTTACACCAGCCGCCACGGCAGGACTTCACCGGCACGCAGGGGCTTGAGTTCGGCTTCGCCAAACGCAAAGCTGTCGGGCGGTGTCCACGACTCGCGGCGCAGGGTGATGCTGCCGGTGTTGCGCGGCAGGCTGTAGAAATCGGGGCCGTGGAAGCTGGCGAAACCTTCGAGCTTGTCGAGCGCACCGGCGTTGTCGAACGCCTCGGCATACATCTCAATGGCGGCGTGGGCGGTGTAGCAGCCTGCGCAGCCGCTGGCGTGTTCCTTGAGGTGCGCGGGGTGCGGTGCGCTGTCGGTGCCCAGGAAGAACTTGCTGCTGCCGCTGGTGGCGGCTTGCACCAGGGCCACGCGGTGGGTTTCGCGCTTGAGCACGGGCAGGCAGTAATAGTGCGGGCGCACGCCACCGATGAAGATGGCGTTGCGGTTGTACAGCAGGTGGTGCGCGGTGATGGTGGCGGCGGTGAAGCGATCGGCACTTGCCACGTAGTCCGCCGCATCCTTGGTGGTGATGTGCTCGAAGACGATCTTCAGCTCGGGGAAGTCGCGGCGCAGCGGGATGAGCTGCTGCTCGATGAACACGGCTTCCCGGTCGAACAGGTCGATGTCGCTGCTGGTCACCTCGCCGTGCACCAAGAGCAGCATGCCGGCCTTCTGCATGGCTTCAAGCGTCTTGTAGGTCTTGCGCAGGTCCGTCACGCCCGCGTCGCTGTTGGTGGTGGCACCGGCGGGGTAGAGCTTGCAGGCCACCACGCCCGCGGCCTTGGCACGCACGATTTCCTCGGGAGGGAGGTTGTCGGTGAGGTACAGCGTCATCAGCGGCTCAAAGCTCATGCCTGCGGGCACGGCGGCCAGGATGCGCTGCTTGTAGGCCATGGCCTGCTCGGCCGTGGTAACCGGCGGGCGCAGGTTGGGCATGATGATCGCGCGGCCGAACTGGGCGGCGGTGTGGGGCACGACGGTGTGCAGGGGCTCGCCGTCGCGCACGTGCAGGTGCCAGTCGTCGGGGCGGGTGATGGTGAGGGTGGTGGGCGCGGTGGGGGTGTGGAGTGCGGCAGTCATGGGCAGCATTGTCCCATCGGCTTATCTACTATTGTTTTAATAGCTGCTAGCGCTTATCCAATCAGCGCTAGCAGCCAAAAACACTTAAAGTTCAGAGCAACACCGCATTATTCGGCGGTAATGCCTGCCTTGCGCACCACATCACCAAACTTCACCAGGCGCTCTGCCATCATCTTTTCGAACGCGGCGGGCGGCATCTCTTCGGGCACGATCACGCCGCGCTCCTTGAGGTTCGTCACCATGGCGGGCGATGTGGCAACCTGGCGCACGGCTTTGTACAGCGTCTGCACCACCGCTTCAGGCGTGCCCGCGGGCGCGGCCAGGCCCGTCCAGGAGGTGAGGTTGAGCTCGGGGTGACCGACCTCGGCCATGGTGGGCACATCGGGCAGCTGGGGCAGGCGCTGGTCGGCCGCTACGGCCAGGGCGCGCACCTTGCCCGCCTGGATGTGCGGCAGCATGATGACCAGGTTGTCGAGGATGAACTGCACCTCGTTGCCCAGCACGCCCGTGATCAGCGGCGTGCCCCCACGGTAGGGAATGTGCGTGGTGAACACGCCCGTGGAGACCTTGAGCATTTCCACGCTGAGCTGGCCCATGCTGCCCACGCCACCGCTGCCATAGTTGAGCTTGCCGGGGTTCTTCTTGGCGTAGTCGATGAACTCCTTGAAGGTCTTGAAAGGCAGGCTGCTGTGCACCACCAGGGCGTTGGGCTGGCGGCCCAGGATGGCGATGTTTTCAAAATCCTTGACCGGGTCGTAGCCGATCTTGGGCTGGGTGAGCGGGTTGGCCAGGTGGCTGCTTTGCGACGACACCACCAGGGTGTAGCCGTCGGCCTTGGAGCGCGCCACATACTGCGCGCCCACCGAGCCACCCGCGCCGGCGCGGTTTTCCACCACGATGGGCACGCCCAGCACGCGCGACAGCGGCTCGGAATACTGGCGCGCCATGATGTCCACCGACCCACCGGGTGGGAACGGCACCACGAGCGTGATCGGGCGCGAAGGGAACTTGTCTTGTGCCATGGCGGGCAGCGCGGCCAGGCCGGCAAGGCCCAGTCCGGTGGTCAGAAGGTGGCGGCGGGAAGGTGTGGTGTTCATGGCGGTCAAAGAACTCAAGAAACAGGTTGAAAAGATACGGAAAGAATCAAGGGTGTGACAGCACGGCCAGCGCAACGGCCTGCGCGCGCGGCACAAAGGTGGACAGCTCGCAGTACTCGCGTTCGGTGTGTGCGTGGCCGCCCACCGGGCCCGTGGCGCACAGCGTGGGCACGCCCACCGATGCGGTCAGGCCGCTGTCGGCCGCGCCGCCGGTGAATTCGCCTTGCACCTCAAAGCCCAGCGCGCGTGCACCTTGCTGGTACAGCGCCAATAAGTCGTCCGGGGTGGGCTTCATGGGCATAGTGCGGCGCGCGGTGATGACACGGCCCTGGGTGCGGGGCACGGATTCTTCTTCGACGATGGCGCGCACGCGCTCCAGCAGCTCGTCGGGGTTGGTGTCGGCAGTAAAGCGCAGGTCCACCTCGGCGCGTGCGTGTGGGGCGACCATGTTGGGCACGATGCCGCCCTGCACCACGCCCACGTTGCAGGTGATGCCCGTGGCCGGGTCGGTCAGCGCATGCAGCGCCAAGGTCTTGCGGGCCAAGGCTTCGATGGCGCTGGCGCCAGCCGCGTGGTTGATGCCCGCATGCGCGGCCACGCCCTGCACCTCGAACTCCACCACCATCGAGCCCTTGCGGCTGGTGACCACGTTGCCGCTCACGCGGCCGGGCTCGGCGTTGAACACGGCACGCGCCCCCCGCACGCGGGCCATGATGAAGTCACGCGTGGCGGGCGAACCGATCTCTTCATCGCACGAGAAGAACAGGTGCAGCGGTGCCTGCAGGCCGCCGCAGCGAGCAAAGGCCTCGGCCACAAACACGTTGAGCACCAGGCCGGACTTCATGTCGGCCACGCCGGGGCCGTAGGCGCGCCCTGCTTCTTCGCGGTAGGGGCGCTTGGCCACGGTGCCATCTGGAAACACCGTGTCCATGTGCCCCATGAGGATGATGGGCGCGCCATCGGCTGCAGCGCCCTCTGCCGGGTTGACCTGCGCATGCAGCAGCACGCCATAGCCGGGCACGGGCTCGAACTGCACCGGCACACCGGCCGCCTGCAGGCGCTCGGCCAGGGCATGCGCCACGGCCGTCACGCCCGCCTCATTGCGGCTGCCACTCTCGATATTGACCACTTTTTGCAACAGGTCTTGCATGGACTGCTGCTGTCTGGCCAGCCAGTCCAGGACCTGCGCACGCACCGGCAGCAGACCTTCGTTCAGGGTATTGAGCATCGTTGTCCTTGGGCAAGCCCCAGGTAGGGGCAAAATTTGGGTCGCAGTGTTGCACGCGACCCGGGGTTCTGCAACGTATTTTGCACGAATGAGAATTTTATGAAATCATCATTGCACGAATCCAGCGCCTTGCTGACCGAGCGGCTGGCCCGCCAGGACGCCGACCTGACAGCCAGCGAACGGGCGCTGGCCGAGGCCCTGGGGCGCGACTACCCCCACGCCCTGCTGGAGTCCGCCACCGCCCTCGCTGCGCGCACTGGCACCAGTGCATCGACCGTGGTGCGGCTGTTTGCCAAGCTGGGCTACGGCAGCTATGCCGAGGCCCAGCGCGAGGCGCGGGCCGAGGTCACCGCCCTGCTGCAAACGGCCGGGCAGCGCGCACCCGTCACCATCGGCACCCGGCGCAGCCTGCAACAGTGCGTGGACGATGCGCTGCTGCACGACCAGCACAACCTCACCACCACGCGCGACGGGCTGGACATGGCGGCCTTCGAGGCCATGGTGGCGCGCATTGCACAGGGCAAGGGACGCATCTTTGTGCTGGCGCAGATCAACAGCGCCCCAGTGGCCGCCTGGCTGGCGCTGCACCTGAACATGTGCCGCCCGGGCGTGCACGAACTGGGGGCTGGCGCGGTGGACGCCACCGACCAGCTGCTGTGGATCCAGCCCGAAGATGCCTTGCTGGTCTTCAGCATCCGCCGCTACGCCAGCGGGCCGGTGAAAGTGGCGCAGCGCTTTCGCGACGCGGGGGCCCACGTGCTGGCGATCACCGACAGCGCCGCAGCGCCCTTGGCCGCGCTGTCCCACCACCGGCTGCAGGTGCGCACGTCCAACGCATCGCCGTTCGACTCGTACACCGCCGCGTTCTTCCTGTGCAACGCGCTGGTGTCGGCCGTGGCCCAGCTGCGGCACAAGGCGGTGTCCGAGGCACTGAAGCGGCGCGATGACCTGTGGACGGATTTCGAGTCGCAACTCATCGTGGAAAGTCCCTCGCCAGCCGGTCGGCGGGGCAAGCGTTAGCCTGCGCGCAGCAGTCGTTCAGCCTTGGGTGGCCCCATGAAAAAAGCGCTCCGGAGAGCGCTTTTTTGTAGCCCCAAACCCCTGCGGCACGGGCGTGCAAGCACCGTTCAGTGCTGCAGGATCTTGTTGAGGAAGTCCTTGGTACGCGGCTGGCGTGCGTCGGGGTTGTTGAAGAAGTCGTCCTTGGAGCAGTCTTCCAGGATCTTGCCGCCCACGTCCATGAAGATCACGCGGTTGCTCACCTTGCGGGCAAAGCCCATTTCGTGGGTCACGCACATCATGGTCATGCCTTCGTTGGCCAGGCCCACCATGACGTCCAGCACTTCACCGACCATTTCGGGGTCGAGCGCGGAGGTGGGCTCGTCGAACAGCATCACGATGGGGTCCATCGACAGCGCGCGCGCAATGGCCACACGCTGCTGCTGGCCGCCCGAGAGCTGGCCAGGGAACTTGTCCTTGTGCGCCATCAGGCCAACACGTTCGAGCATCTTCAGGCCGCGCTTCTTGGCGTCGTCCGCGCTGCGGCCCAGCACCTTGATCTGCGCAATGGTCAGGTTGTCCGTCACCGACAGGTGCGGGAACAACTCGAAATGCTGGAACACCATGCCTACGCGGCTGCGCAGCTTGGGCAGGTCGGTCTTGGGGTCGTGCAGTGCAATTCCGTCCACCGTGATCTCGCCCTTCTGGAAGGGTTCGAGCGCGTTGATGGTCTTGATCAGCGTGGACTTGCCTGAGCCCGAGGGGCCGCACACCACCACCACTTCACCCTTTTGGATGGTGGCCGTGCATTCGTTGAGCACCTGCACCGGGCCATACCACTTGGATACGTTTTTGAGTTCGATCATTTCTTTTTCCTCAATCCAATCTCTTTTGCACCAGCATCGATCAGCGGATGATCGCGATCTTCTGGTGCAGGCGCTTGACCGCCCAGGACAGCGCGTAGCACATGATGAAGTACAGAACCGCAGCGGCCAGGTATGCCTCGATCGGACGACCAAAGTTCTTGCCCGCCACTTCAAAGCCCTTGAGCATGTCGTAGGCACCGATGGCGTAGACCAGCGACGTGTCCTGGAACAGGATGATGGTCTGCGTGAGCAGCACCGGCAGCATGTTGCGGAACGCCTGGGGCAGCACCACCAGCTTCATGTTCTGGCCGTACGTCATGCCCAGCGCCTGGCCGGCATACACCTGGCCGCGTGGGATGGACTGGATGCCAGCGCGCATGATTTCGCTGAAGTAGGCCGCTTCAAAGGCGATGAAGGTAATGATCGCCGACACTTCCGCGCCAATGGGGCGGCCGATGATGGCTGGCACCAGCAGGAAGAACCACAGGATCACCATCACCAGCGGAATGGATCGCATGCCGTTGACGTAGATGGTCGCAGGAACATCCAGCCACTTCTTGCCCGACAGGCGCATGAGCGCCAGCACCGTGCCGAAGATCACGCCACCGATGGTGGCGATGAGCGTGAGCAGCAGGCTGAAATACAGCCCTTTGAGCACGAAGTTGGAGATCAGCTCCCAGTTGTAGAAGGAGAAATCGATATTCATATCAATGCCCCCCTCCGGCCGCGCCGCTCACGACCATGCCAGGGATGCGTGCGCGTTTTTCGATGAAGGCCATGATGCGGTTGATGGCAAATGCCGAGATGATGTACAGCGTCGTCACCGCCAGGTAGACCTCGATGCCGCGCGAGGTCTCTTCCTGCGCCTGCATGGCAAACATCGTGAGTTCAGCCACCGACACGGCAAACGCCACGGACGAGTTCTTGAAGATGTTCATCGTCTCGCTGGTCAGCGGCGGGATGATGATGCGAAACGCCATGGGCAGCAGCACATAGCGGTAGGTCTGGAACGTGGTGAAGCCTACGGCCAGACCTGCGTACCGCTGGCCGCGTGGCAACGCCTGGATGCCGGAGCGCACCTGCTCGGCAATACGTGCCGACGTGAAGAAGCCCAACGCCAGCACCACCAGCGCAAAGCCAGGAACGCCCCTGAGCACCGGAAACAGGCTGGGTAGCACGTGGTACCACAGGAAAATCTGCACCAGCAACGGAATGTTGCGAAACAGCTCGACCCAGGCATTGCCCAAGCGCACGATCATGGGCCGGTCCTGCAAGGTACGCAGCGTCCCGATCAAGGAACCCAACACAAGCGCCAGCACCAAGGCCAGCACCGAAACAGACACCGTCCAACCCCAGGCCGACAGCATCCAGTCCAGGTAGGTGATATCGCCGCCCTTGCCAAAGCAGCTTTGCACGACTTCCCTGTCCATGGTGTCCTGGCAGAACACCTGCCAATCCCAACTCATAGGAGCACCCCTTAAATTCTTGGTATTGCGTTGGGCGCAACCCTTTGCGAGCCCAACAAAAAAGCCCCTTCAAACCGGTTGGCCGAAGGGGCACAAGCGTTCAGAAAATTACTTCTTTGCGTAGTCTTCCATGGGCTTGTCATTGGGCGATGCCCATGCTGCCTTGGTAGCGTCGGACATCGGCAGACCAATCTTGGTGTTGGTCGGTGGCACGGGTTGCATGAACCACTTGTCGTACAGCTTGGCCAGCGAACCGTCTGCAATCTGGCGCTTGATGGAGTCGTCCACGGCCTTCTTGAAGGCTGGATCGTCCTTGCGCAGCATGCAGGCGATAGGCTCCACGCTCAGAACTTCACCGACGATCTTGTAGTCGGCAGGGTTCTTGGACTTGGAGATGTTGGCAGCCAGGATGGAGCCGTCCATCACAAACGCATCGGCGCGGCCGGTTTCCAGCATCAGGAAGCTGTCAGCGTGGTCTTTGCCAAAGACTTCCTTGAAGTCGATGCCGCCAGCACGCTCATGCTTGCGCAGGGTTTGCACCGAAGTGGTGCCCGTGGTGGTGGCGATGGTCTTGCCGTTCAGGTCCTTGATGGACGTGATACCCGAGTTGGCCTTGACAACGGTGCGCACTTCTTCCACGTAGGTGGTCACGGCAAAGGCAACGTCCTTTTGGCGGGCGGCATTGTTGGTGGTGGAGCCGCACTCCAGATCCACGGTGCCATTGGTCACCAGGGGAATACGGTTTTGCGAGGTGACGGGCTGGTACTTGATATCCAGCTTGGGCAGGCCCAGTTGCTTCTGGATGTCGGCCAGGACGATTTCGCCCATTTCGGTATGGAAGCCCACAAACTTGCCGTTACCCAGGGTGTAGGAAAGACCGGAAGATTCGCGAACGCCCAGCGTCACGCTACCCGAGGCCTTGATCTTGGCCAGGGTATCGGTGGCTTGAGCGAAAGCGCTACCTGCAGCCAGGGCGGTCACGGCAACCGCGAGCAAATGCTTCTTCATTGGTATCTCCTTGTGTGTGAAGCTAAAAACGGGGGGATTCTAGAGATTCGCCCACGCCGGCTGTGCCGGCAGGTCGCATTCTCCAAAAACAGAAACCTCGACCGGGATATTAGTCAGAACGGAACCTGGTCGGTGGGGTATTTCCAGAAGTCGCGCAACAAGTAGCTGACCGGCAGGTTCAGCACCGTGTTGTTGGGTGGGATGGGTTTGTTAAACCACTTGTCATAAATGGGGTAGATGTCCCGGCTGGTGATCAGGCGGCGCATCTCTTCATCAATCAGCTTTTTGAACTCGGGGTCGTTCTTGGGCAGCATGATGGCCAGTGGCTCGGTGGTCATGAAGCGGCCCACCACCTTGAGCGCCTTGGGGTCAGGCCGCCCGGCGGCCAGGCCATACAACAGCACGTCGTCCATCACAAAAGCATCGGCCTCGCCCTTCTCGACCATCTCGACCGCCTTGGCGTGGTCCGGCGCCTCAACAATGGTGATCCCCATCAGGCGCTCGCGGTTGGCCTGATCGGCGGCCTTGAGCGGTGTCGTGCCCTTGGTGGACACCAGCTTCTTGCCATTGAGGTCTTCCACACGGTCGATGGGGCTGGAGGTCTTCACCAGCAGCCGCGCACCAGTGATGAAATGGGGGATGGTGAACGCAACCTTCTGGCGCCGCTCGGCGTTGTTGGTGGTAGAGCCACACTCCATGTCGGCTTTGCCCTGCTCGATCATGGCGATACGGTTGGCCGGCGTGACCGCTACAAGCTCGACCTCCATGTCCTTCTTGCCGGTTTTCTTGCGCACCACCTCGGCCAGGCGCAGGCACAGATCCATGGCATAACCCACCGGCTTGCCGGACTGGGTGTCGATGTACGAAAAAGGCACCGACGATTCACGGTACGCAATCACCAGCTTGCCGCCGGCACCGATGCGCTCCAGCACCGAGGCCTGCGCAGAGGCCGCGAAAGCGCAGCTTGCAGCGGCAAGGCCCCAGGCAATTCCCCAATGCTGAACTTTCATACGGCGTCTCGGTGAGTGGATGGATCGGATTCGCAATGTTCGTGCCACCGTGGGGACTAAGAATCTGCTCTTAGACGGCACACGCTGCGGCAGCCGACCCAGCGATGGCGCCGACTGTACGTGTCGTTACCGTGAAATTCCAATGCCGTTTGCGCGCGCAACTATGCAAAGTGTTTATATCCGTATTTACCCTTAGCATGACCCGGCCTGCGCTTGAAGGTACATCCACAGCGCCTGTGCCGTGCCTTTGGGAGCCTCTTTGCCCGCTGGTTTCTCACGGTAGGCGCGCACATCCATGGTCATCTGCAGGCCTTCACTATCGACCGGTGCTGCACTGACCAGGCGGCGCGAACGCAATTCTTTCTTCACGGCGCTGTGCGGCAGAAAGGCCACGCCATGGCCTTCGAGCGCCATGGCCTTGAGGCCCTCGGCCATGTCGGTTTCGTACACGCGCTCCAGATGGATGGGCGTGCCGGATTCCTTCAGGATCAGTTCGGTCACGCGCCCCAGATAGGCGCCCGGGGCGTAGCCCAGGTAGGGCAGTGGTTGCCCGGCCCGGCCCGGCAGGCGGTGCACGGGTTGTCCGTCGGCGTCGGCCTTGCTGTAGGGGGAGATCACTTCCTGCCCCAGGCTCACCATCTCGTAACGGTCGGCATCCAGCTGGAAGGGCTGCGAAGGGTGGTGGTAGGCAATCAGCAGATCGCACCCGCCCTCCACCAGGCGCATCACGGCGTCGTGCACGTTCAACGCAATCAGCCGGCTTTTGAACGGCCCAAACTTGTCGTGCAAGCTCGACACCCAGGCCGGGAAAAACGTGAACGCCAGCGTGTGCGGCACGGCAAACTCGATCATGTCCTTGCCCGCGCTGGTGTGCGCCCGCAGCATGGCACGCGTGTTCTGCAGCGCCTGCAGCACTTCCAGAGACTGGTCGTACAGGGTCTTGCCAGCCGGAGTGAGTCGGGTGGGGTAAGAGCTGCGGTCCACCAGATCGGTGCCAGCCCAGGCTTCCAGCGCCTGGATGCGCCGCGAGAACGCGGGCTGCGTCACATGCCGCAGCTGCGCTGACCGGCTGAAGCTGCGGGTTTCCGCAAGACTGACGAAATCTTCAAGCCACTTGGTTTCCATCGGCGCATTATCCGCGCGGGCGCTGCAACGTGCTGGCACCGGGCATCAGGGTTTCCACAGGCCCGTGCGCCTGCGGCCCTCGGCTCCATGCGCGTCTCCCGGCTGCGCTGGCCCCCGCACCAATGCTGTGCATGCATAGCGAGCGACGCATAATACCCAGCGCGTCTACCCCGCTTCTCCCTCGGTCAACGCCCCAGGTGCACAACGCCGCCGGGCAGCAAGATCGGCATTTGCCCCGTGTTCTTCTGACTCCCCGCGTTCATGTCCACCTCCACTCCCGATGGGCAGCCCTCTGCGCCCATAGTGCCTGCAGCGCCCGCTGCCGCTGACGAACCCCGCTCCCTGCGCCTGGAAGACTGGCTCATCGTCCTGACCATGGCCGCCCTGGCGCTCATCACCTTTGTGAACGTGGTGTTGCGCTATTTCACCGATGCATCCTTCGCCTGGACCGAAGAAATATCGGTGTTCCTGATGATCGTGCTGGCCATGGTCGGCGGCTCCGCCGCCGTGGCGCGCCAGTTGCACATACGCATCGAGTTCTTTGCCGATGGCGGCTCCGAGCACCGGCGTCAGGTGCTGGCGCAGTTTGGTGCTCTCATGGTGGCGCTGTTGTTTGGGCTGATCACGGTGCTGAGCATCCGCGTGGTGTGGGACGACTACCGGTTTGACGAGACATCGCCCGGCATCGGTGTGCCGCAGTGGTGGTACACCGTCTGGCTGCCCGTGCTGTGCGCGCTGACCACAGCCCGGGCACTGCAACTGTTTGCCCGCCTGCGGCGTGCATCGGCCGCATCGACCGCACCGAAGGCCCGCCCGTGATCGCTACCCTGCTGTTTGTCGCCTTCCTGGGCATGATGTTTCTGGGCGTTCCGATTGGTGCGGCCCTGGGTCTGGCGGGCGCCACGGCCATTGCCGTGGCCAATGCCGAGACCCCCTGGTTCGGCCTGCTGGCCGTGCCGCAGAACTTTTACGCAGGCCTGGGCAAATACCCGCTGCTGGCCATCCCGATGTTTGTGCTGGTGGGCTCGATCTTCGACCGCTCAGGCGTGGCGCTGCGGCTGGTGAACTTTGCGGTGTCCATCGTGGGCCGAGGGCCCGGAATGCTGCCGCTGGTTGCGATTGCCGTGGCCATGTTCCTGGGCGGCATCTCCGGCTCGGGCCCCGCTACCGCAGCGGCGGTGGGTGGCGTCATGATCGCCGCCATGGCGCGCGCCGGGTATCCCGCTGCCTACTCGGCGAGTGTGGTGGCGGGCGCGGCAGCCACCGACATCCTCATCCCGCCCTCGGTGGCGTTCATCGTGTATTCGGTGCTGGTGCCGGGCGCCTCGGTGCCCGCCTTGTTTGCCGCAGGCATGTTCCCAGGCATCCTGGCGGGCATTGCGCTGATCGTGCCCGCCGTGTGGCTGGCACGGCGCCACAAGATGGGTGGCGCTGAAGCCGACATGCCCCGCCCGCCGTTCTGGCGCAGCCTGCGCGAGGCGGCGTGGGGGCTGGCCGCGCCGGTGGTGATTCTGGGCGGCATGCGCGCCGGCTGGTTCACTCCCACCGAGGCTGCCGTGGTGGCCGTGTTCTACGGCCTGTTTGTGGGCATGTGCATTCACCGCACGATCCGTGTGCGCGACCTGTTCACCATCCTGCGCGAAGCCGGTGAACTGTCGGCCGTGATCCTCGTGGTGGTATCGCTGGCTGGCATCTTTGCGTTCTCGCTGTCCACCCTGGGAGTGATCGACCCCATCACCCGCACCATCGTGCAGTCGGGGCTGAGCGAGCAGGGTGTGCTCGGCGTGCTGATCGTCATGCTGCTGATCGCAGGCATGTTCCTCGACGGCATCTCCATCTTCCTGATCTTTGTGCCCCTGCTCATGCCCATCATGCAGCACTACCAGTGGGACGTGGTGTGGTTCGGCGTGGTGCTGACCCTCACGGTGGCCATCGGCCAGTTCACCCCGCCCATGGCCGTGAACCTGATGGTGTCCAGCAAGATTGCCGGTGTACGCATGGAGCAGACCACCCGCTGGGTCGTCTGGCTGGTGCTGGCCATGACGCTGGCGATGCTGCTGGTCGTCGTGTTTCCGCAGATTGCGCTCTGGCTGCCCCAGCGGCTGGGCTACTGATTTTTCCTCACCCATTCCCCATCCAACAAGGAGACAACCGATGAAACTGCGCACCTTCCTCACCTCTGCCGTGGCCGCTGCAGCCGCCCTGGCCTTCACCGCACCTGCCGCCATCGCACAAACTGCGTACAAGAGCGAATACCGCATGTCGCTGGTGCTGGGCCCCGCATTCCCGTGGGGCAAGGGCGGCGAGCTGTGGGCCAACAAGGTCCGCGAGCGCACCAATGGCCGCATCAACATCAAGCTCTACCCCGGCGTGTCGCTGATCCAGGGCGACCAGACGCGTGAATTCAGCGCGCTGCGCCAGGGCGTGATCGACATGGCCGTGGGCTCCACCATCAACTGGTCGCCCCAGGTCAAGCAACTCAACCTGTTCTCGCTGCCCTTCCTGTTCCCCGACTACGCCGCCGTGGACGCCGTGACGCAGGGCGACGTGGGCAAGAGCATCTTCGCCACGCTGGACAAGGCCGGTGTGATGCCACTGGCCTGGGGCGAGAACGGCTACCGCGAAATCTCCAACTCCAAAAAGGCCATCAAGAGCCCTGAAGACCTCAAAGGCCTGAAGATTCGCGTGGTGGGCTCGCCGCTGTTCCTCGACACCTTCACCGCCCTGGGCGCCAACCCCACGCAGATGAGCTGGGCCGACGCACAGCCCGCTTTTGCCAGCGGCGCGGTGGACGGACAGGAAAACCCGTTATCCATCTTCACCGCCGCCAAGCTGCACAGCGTGGCGCAAAAGCACATCACGCTGTGGGGCTACGTGAACGATCCGCTGATCTTTGTGGTGAACAAGGAGATCTGGAACAGCTGGACCCCAGCCGACCGCGAGATCGTCAAGCAAGCCGCCATCGACGCGGGCAAGGAAGAAATCGCCCTGGCCCGCAAGGGCGTGGTCGAAGCCGACAAACCTTTGCTCAAAGACATCGCCGCACTGGGCGTGACGGTGACCCAGCTGAGCCCCGCCGAACGCGCCGCCTTTGTGAAGGCCACACGCCCGGTATATGACAAGTGGAAGGGCCAGATTGGTGCCGACCTGGTGACCTCGGCCGAGAAGGCGATTGCGGCCCGCAAGCAATAAGTCAGGCGCTGGTTCGCCAAAGTCTCCAACAAAAGCCCCGCTCGCGGGGCTTTTTGCTGTCGCTGGATCGTTGCAGGGTGCGAGCCATTTGCTTCACTATTGATAGCTTTCAACGCTTACCAGTAAAGCGCCAGAGGCACTTTTCATCTAAATATCACGACCACCCACGGCCGCACCCCCAACGCGCGGCGCCGGGTGTTTGACGGCGTTTTTGCGCAGCTTGTTCTCCACCGCCTGCGCCAGGTCCACACCCGCGTGGTCTGCCAGCTGCAGCAGGTACAGGAGCACATCGGCAACCTCATCGGCAATGGGCTCCGTGAGCGCCGGGTCATCACGTACCGCCAGCGACTGCTCGGGGGTCATCCACTGAAAAATCTCGGTCAGTTCTGCCGCTTCCACCATCAGCGCCATCGCCAGGTTCTTGGGGGTGTGAAACGGCTGCCACTGCCGCTCTGCGGCAAAGGCGCGCAGCCGCGCCTGCAAGGCATCGACATCCAGAGACATTGCAAAAACTCCTGATTTGATAGCTGCTTGCGCTTATCCATAAAGCGCTAGAGCCATTTTTCATTCAAATTTCAGAGCGGAGACACCGGCGCCTCGCCTGCCAGATGGCGGCGAGCGTTTTCCAGGAAACGGTCCACCGAAGCCTGCACCGCCTCGGGCGACCAGCCCGCCACATGGGGTGTCAGCACCACATTGTCCAGGTCCAGCAGTTCAGCCGGGGGCGCGGGCTCGCTCTCGTACACATCCAGGCCTGCTGCCGCAATGCGGCCTTCGACCAGCGCGGCGGCCAGGGCGGCGGTATCGATCACGCTGCCGCGCGCGATGTTGACCACCACGCCGCGCGCGCCCAGGGCATTCAGCACGTCTGCGTTGACCAGGTGCTTGGTGCCCGCGCCACCGGGCGTGGCGACCACGAGGAAGTCCGACCATTCGGCCAGCGCCTTTACATCGCCAAAGTAGCGGTACGGCACATCGGTGCGCGCGCTGCGGTTGTGGTAGCCCACCTCGATCTCGAAGCCCAGCGCGCGCTGTGCGATCTTCTTGCCGATGGTGCCCAGGCCGATGATGCCCAGGCGCTTGTGCGACACGTTGGGCGGCAGCGGCAAGGCCGTGCGCCAGATGCCCGCGCGCGTGGCCTTATCCAGCGGCAGGATGCGGCGCTGCGCGGCAATCAGCAGGCCCCAGGTGTGGTCGGCCACGCAGTCGTCATTGGTGCCCGCGCCCGTGGCCACCACAACGCCCCGCGCCTTGGCGTGGGCCACGGCGATGTTCTCGTAGCCTGCGCCCAGCGCGCAAATCAGCGTGAGCGCAGGCAATGCATCGATCTGCGCGGCTGAGAGGCCCGTGGCGCCGATGGTCAGGACCACGGTGATGCGCGCGCCATGCTCGGCAATGGCGGCTGCGGCCTGCGCAGCGTCGGGCGCGTAGACCAGCTCGAACGACTGCGCCATCTGGGCGCGATGTTCTTCGGACAGGAACATGAGGGCAAGCAGTACAGGCTTCATGGGATAGTGCAATCTCGAAAAAAGAAAACGGGACGCTACGCTTTGCATCGTGCGCTTCGCGCAGAGCGTACAAAACCGGCGCGGCCCAGGCGCGGGACGCCTAGCAAGGGCCGCCCCGCAGCGATGGCGTCGTCCCCCTCAGGGGGAAGGCGCCGCAGGCGACTCAGGGGGGGCCTCCTGCTGGAGAGACCACATGCTCGCGTAGCGGCCACCCTGGGCCAGCAGCTGCGCGTGCGTGCCGCGCTCGATGATGCGGCCCGCGTCCATGACCAGGATCTCGTGCGCATCCACCACGGTGGAGAGGCGGTGCGCAATCACCAGCGTGGTCTTGTTCTGCGCCACGCCCTGCAGCTCGGCCTGGATGGCGCGTTCGTTGGCGGAGTCCAGCGCGCTGGTGGCCTCGTCAAAGATCAGGATGGGCGGGTTCTTGAGCAAGGTGCGGGCAATCGCTACGCGCTGCTTTTCACCGCCCGAGAGCTTGAGCCCGCGCTCGCCCACCATGGTGGCGTAGCCCTTGGGCGTGCTGGCAATGAAGTCGTGGATGCGTGCGGCACGGGCGGCGGCTTCGATCTCATCCTGGCTGGCACCGGTGCGGCCATAGGCGATGTTGTAGGCCACCGTGTCGTTGAACAGCACCGTGTCCTGCGGGACGATGCCAATCGCCTGGCGCACGCTCGCCTGCGTCACGCTGCGGATCTCCTGCCCCGCAATGGTGATGCGCCCCTGCTGGATGTCATAGAAGCGAAACAGCAGCCGGGCCAGTGTGGACTTGCCCGAACCCGAAGGCCCCACCACCGCCACCGTCTTGCCCGCCGGGATCTCGAAGCTGATGCCCTGCAGGATGGGCCGGCCGCTGCTGAGGTCGCTGCCTTGGCGCACGTCGTAGGAAAAGTGCACGTTCTCAAAACGCACGGTGGGCTGGCTCAGCCCCGCCAGCGGCTGGGCGCCGGGTGCGTCGGCCACTTCGCGCTCTTTGTCCATGAGCGTGAACATCTTGTCCAGGTCGGTGAGGCTCTGCTTGATCTCGCGGTAGATCACGCCCAGAAAGTTGAGCGGGATGTACAGCTGGATCATGAAGGCGTTGACCATGACGAGGTCGCCCAGCGTCATGCGGCCATCGACCACGCCCTGTGTGGCGCGCCACAGCATGGCCACCAGGCCCACGGCAATGATGAGCTGCTGGCCGGTGTTGAGCATCGACAGCGTGGTCTGGCTTTTGAGGCGGGCCAGGCGCAACCGCTCCAGGCTTTCGTCGTAGCGGCGGGCCTCAAAGCCTTCGTTGTTGAAGTACTTGACCGTCTCGTAGTTCAGCAGCGAATCCACGGCCTTGGAGTGTGCTGCCGAGTCGAACTCGTTGGCCTCGCGGCGGAACTTGGTGCGCCACTCGGTCACCAGCACCGTGTAGGCGATGTACAGCACCAGCGCGGCCAGCGTGATCCAGGCAAACCAGGCATCGAACTTGACGGCCAGCACACTCAACACCAGGATCACCTCGATCAAGGTGGCAAACACGTTGAACAGCGAAAACGAGATCAGTGACTCGATGCCGCGCACACCGCGTTCGATGTCGCGCGTCATGCCGCCGGTCTGGCGCTCCAGGTGAAAGCGCAGGCTCAGCGCGTGCAGGTGCTCGAACGTCTGCAGCGCAATGGAGCGCGCTGCACCCTGCGTAGCCTTGGCAAACACCAGCTCGCGCAGCTCGGTGAACAACGAGGTGGACAGGCGCAGCGCCCCGTACGCCACCAGCAAGCCCACCGGCACCACCAGCAGCGCGGCGGGGTCACCAGGCTTGAACGCCATCGCGTCCACCAGTGTCTTGAGCAGCAGCGGCACGCTGACGTTGGCCAGCTTGGCGCCCACCATGAACACAATCGCCGCCACCACGCGCCACTTGTATTGCCACAGGTAAGGGAGGAGCCGCCTCAGCGTGACCCAGTCGGACTTGGGGGGCGCGGGCGTGCCAGGGGTGGGGGGGGCGGTTTCGCCAAGGTGGCGCATGGGGGACAATTCCGGTTGTTGTTGTTTTTACCGACCCGGCTGATGCCAAGGTGGTTTTTTTGCGGGCCAGCCGCCTTGCAAAACCCCAGGTTCCGACAAGGATTGGCTCAGCCCCAACCGAGATTGTGCCCATGTCTGCCGTTTTCAGCCCACCACCCGCCGCATTGCCCACCGACAAGGAACTGGTGCTCAAGGTCATCCCCATGCCCGCCGACACCAATGGCAATGGCGACATTTTTGGCGGCTGGGTGATGGCGCAGGTGGACTTGGCGGGCTCTGTGCTGCCCGCGCGCTACATCCAGGGCCGCATGGCCACGGTGGCCGTCAACGAATTCATCTTCAAGCAGCCGGTGCGCGTGGGCGACATCCTGTCGTTCTTCTCGTCCATCACGCGGGTGGGCAACACCTCGGTCACCGTGGAGGTGGAGGTGTATGCCGAACGGTTTACCGACCAGGGCCGGTATGTGAAGGTGACGGAGGCGCGCCTGACCTATGTGGCCATCGACGACCAGGGCAGGCCGCGCCCAGTGCCCAAGCACAACGCGCCGGGGTGAAAGCACGGAAGGTCGGCTCGCGCAGACCACGCCTGGCGGTGCGCGGACGCCTTCATGGCCCGGTCAGGCGGCCAGTGCAGTGGCCGGTTCGGTGCGCAGAGGAGCTGCCGTGCGCTGCAGAGTGCTGCTGGATGACGAGGGCGAGAACCCGGCCTCGATCTCACCCGCCAGCTGACCGCCCTCTTCCACCACCAGTTTGCCGTAGCGGATCTTGCCGTTGACCTTGCCGGTGCTGTAGATCACCAGCTTCTGGCGCACGGTGAGTGTGCCGTTGAACTCGCCATGGATCTCGGCAATGTCGATCTCGGCAGAGCCCTTGAAGGCGCCATGCTCAGCAATCTGGATCACGCGCGAATCCATGGTGGCTTCCACCGTGCCTTCGACCACGAGGGTGTCGCAATCGGTAATTTCCACGCCCTTGAGCTTGATGTTCGGGCCCACCGTGAGCTTGCTGCCCGAGCTGTCGCTGCTGCTGGCGGCCTTGGGGACAGCAGGGCTGGGCACCGGCTGTGCAGCCGCAGCACTGCTCGCCGCTGAGCTCCCCAATACAGAGCCTGAAGTGGTGCTGTTGCGGGGTTGGAACGACTCGGGTTCACGCTTGCCAAAGAAGGGGTTTTGCACGGCCATCAGATCTCCTTGAAAAGAGAGTCATCGTAGGTATCGCGCCCCGTGAAAGATGCCCTGGTTACGCAAGAACGGTAACCAAACGGTTCTCTCGTAGCATGCGCTTGCAAGGCTTGCGGGATCACACATCCGGCGCATGGCAACGCCCCGTGGCGAGACGGCTCAGGAGCGCGCCCCAATCAAGAGACGATGTAAGCAGCAGCTCCGGCCGACATGATCTGCCCATCCGGCCCCAGAAACTCCATGCGCGTGGTCGCGACACGCGAACCCAGGCGCAGCACCTTGGCGCGCAGCTCGAAGTGGCTGCCAATGCCGGGGCGCAAGTAGTCAATGCGCAGATCGATGGTGCCCAGCTTGGCAAAGCGGTGCAGGCGCTGCTCGGGTGCTTCATCCAGGTGTTTGGCGCCAATCGCGGCCATCACGGCCAGCCCGCCCATGGCGTCGAGCCCTGCGCTGATCACGCCGCCGTGGATGCGGTTGTAGGCATAGTGGCCCACCAGGTCCGGTTTCATGTCGATGCGACCCACCACACCATCGGGAGCCAGTGACGTGATCTTCAGGCCCAGCACCTGGTTGAACACGATTTTTTCTTCAAAGATGGATTTGAGCCCGGCAATGAACTCGGGCTCAAAGGCTTGCGGGGCTGGGGTGGCGGTGGATTTGCTCATGGGTCTCCTGGGGGTCACTGCTGGATGGTGCGTGCAATCGAAACCATCCAGATGCTCCTGATTTTGTAGCTTCTCACGCTTAATAGATAAGCGCTAGAGGCTATTTTTACTTAAAACTGGCCGTGACGCACTTGCCCTGCGGCAAACCGCGAGGCGCCGCGCAGTGCTTCGGCCAGGCATTCGCGGCCGCCCGCCTATTCCTGCAGCAAGGCTCGCCGTAACGGCAGCCCTTCGGCGGCGAAGCGTGCTGGTGCGGGCTGTGCTGGCATCCACCGCGTTGCGCACATCGGGCCTGCGCCATGTCACCAGCGTGACACCACCTTGCACTTCAACCTCTGCGGACATGTGGCTCTCCTGTGGCCCGGCGTCAGAACCTGTTCACCCACCCGACGTTACTCCTATTGCGCAGGGTGCAGCACTGCGTCAATATCCGCCGCTACCCGCTCGCCCGCCCCATCAGGGTTAGCCCCGAGTGCGGTATGCACAGCGCGCGTGCACCATTATTTATACAAAGCAATCGCTTTGTATAAATATTCTGCAGGACCTGCGCAAGCGACGATGCGGCCATCCCATGCCCACGAGGCATCCACCCCGCATTTACCCGCTTTGCGTATCACTTATTCTGGAGAGCCAGTGTGCAATTTGTGCAACTGTTGATCAGCGGTGTCTCGCAGGGGTGCATCTACGGGCTGATCGCGCTCGGGTTCGTGCTTATCTACAAAGCCACGGAGACCGTGAGCTTTGCCCAGGGCGAACTCATGATGCTCGGCGCTTTCTGTGGCTTGGCGCTCATGACCGTGCTGGGCTTTCCCTTCTGGGTGGCGGTGCTCGCCAGCATCCTGGCCATGGGGCTGTTTGGCACGGTGCTGGAGCGCGCAGTGATCCGCCCCATCCTGGGCCAGCCCGCGTTCTCCATCGTCATGCTCACCATCGGCATCGGCTACGTGCTGCGCGGCCTTGTCACGATGATCCCCAACATCGGCACCGACACCCACACGCTGCCCGTGCCCTACAAGGACCAGTCCCTGCGCTTGGGCGAGCTGGTGGTCAGCGCCGAGCAGTTGGTGGTGATCGGCGCCACAGGCGTGCTGTGCGTGCTGCTGTTTGCCATGTTCCGCTACAGCAAGCTCGGCATTGCCATGCAGGCCGCGTCGCAGAACCAGCTCGCGGCCTACTACATGGGCATTCCCGTGCAGCGCCTCAACGGCCTGGCCTGGGGGCTTGCCGCGGCGGTGGCGGCGGTAGCCGGGCTGCTGTTGGCGCCCATCACCTTTGTGCACGCCAACATGGGGCTGATCGGGCTCAAGGCCTTCCCCGCCGCCGTGGTGGGCGGCTTTGGGAGCCTGCCCGGGGCCATCGTGGGCGGGCTGGTGATCGGCATTGTCGAATCGCTCTCGGGCTTCTATCTGCCCGATGGGTTCAAGGATACAGCCGCGTACATCGTCGTGCTGATCATGCTGATGGTCAAACCCAACGGACTGTTCGGCGAGAAGCTGAGAAAGAAGGTCTAGAGCGTGTTATGCCCTTTTACGTACCCACGTTGCACCAAAAGGCCCGTGATCGCAAGACGCGGTCCGCAGCCAAGGCCGGGGCCTTGGCAAGGGCTGCAACGCCGCGAGCGCTGGCCTTTTGGTCCAACCCTTCGGGAAAGCCGGGGAAAGGCCCGGCCACGTTGTTGCAGAACGCTTGCGGTATCCATACCGCAGCGCGTCCTGCGCCTAGTTGCCGGGCCTTTCCCCGGCTTTCGTGGGCACGTCAAAGGGCATAACACGCTCTAAACCATGCGTTTCATCTTCAAGACCTCGTACGAGCAAGACATTCGCCTCGCCAAGCATGGCGGGCATGTGTTCTGGTACAGCCTGCTGTGCCTGGCCCTGGTCGCCGCGCCCTGGGTGGCGCCTGAATACTGGTTGGCACAGCTCACCTTTGTGCTCATCTACGCCATCGTGGGCCTGGGGCTGATGCTGCTGGCGGGCTTCACCGGCTTGTTCTCGCTGGGGCATGCAGCGTTTCTGGGCGTGGGGGCATATACGCAGGCGGTGCTCACTGGCATGGGCTGGCCGTTTGCGCTGTCGCTGGCCTGCGCGGCGGGGCTGTCGGCCGCTGTGGGCGTGGTGGTGGGACTGCCAGCACTCCGCGTCAAAGGCATCTACCTGGGCATGGCCACACTGTCCTTCGGCTTCATCGTGGAAGAGGTGTTCGCGCGGTGGGAGTCGGTCACAGGCGGCAACTCCGGCAAGCACCTGGTGCCGCCACAAATCGCGGGCTACTCGTTCGAGACCACAGAGTCGTTCTACTTTCTGTGCCTTGTGATTGCGGTGGTCAGCACCCTCGCCATCCTGAACCTGCTGCGCTCGCCCACGGGCCGTGCGTTTGTCGCCATCCGTGATTCAGAGATCTCGGCGCAGAGCATGGGCATCCACCTGGCCCGCTACAAGACGCTGTCGTTCTCCATATCGGCTGCACTTGCAGGCATCGGCGGTGCGTTGTACGCGCACAAGCTGCAGTTCATCTCGCCCGACCAGTTCAACATCCTGCAGTCCATCGACCTGCTGCTGATGATCGTGATCGGTGGGCTGGGATCGGTGCATGGAGCGTTCCTGGGCGCCATCTTCCTCATCACCATGCCGCAGATGATTTCGCTCTCCAAGGACTGGCTGCCCGCCGCCATCGGCCAGGCACCGGGCCTGCAGGCGGTGGTGTACGGCGCGGTGCTGATCGCCTTTGTGCTGTTCGAACCCATGGGCCTGTATGGCCGCTGGCTCAAGGTGCGCACCTGGCTGCAGATGTTCCCGTTCTACCGCAAGGGCTTGTTCAAGCGGCAGAAGTCGTTCCAGAAATCGGATCGCTTGAAATGAAGCACCCCCTGAGTCGCTTCGCGCCTTCCCCCTCTCTCGATTCGCAGCGCGATTCGGGAGGGGAACGCCCCCAGCGCGGCGGGGCGGCCCTTGCGCGGGGGCACTGGCCTCGGTCACGCCAGTCGCAAAGGCTGCGGACGGCATTCAGCACACTGGACCAGTGAAATGACCCAAATTGCTGTATCCATGACTGACGAAATCCTGCTCAGCGCCCAGAACCTCAGTGTGCGCTTTGGCGGCGTGCTCGCGGTCAACAACGTGAGCTTTGACGTGCGCCGTGGCGAGGTGTTCACCCTCATCGGCCCCAACGGCGCGGGCAAGACGACGGTGTTCAACCTCATCAGCCGCATCTATACGCCCACCACCGGCACCATCGCCTATGCGGGCCCGGGCGGGGCCCTGCTGCCATTGACCGACCAGCCGCCGCACAAGGTGGCAGGCCTGGGCATTGCACGCACCTTCCAGAACATCGAACTCTTCGAGCACGCGAGTGTGCTGCACAACCTGCTGATCGGCCGCCACACCCGACAACACAGCAGCCTGTGGGCCGAGATGTTCTTCACGCGCAAGGTGCGCGAAGGCGAAGTTCAGGCCCGGGAGAAGGCCGAGCAGGTCATCGATTTTCTCGACCTGCAGCACTACCGCGACACCATGGTCGCCGGCCTGCCCTACGGCGTGCGCAAGGTGGTGGAGCTGGCCCGTGCGCTGTGCACCGAGCCGCAGTTGCTGCTGCTCGACGAGCCCTCGTCGGGCCTGAACGTGGAGGAAACTGACGACATGGCCTTCTGGATCCAGGACATCCAGCACGAGCTGGGCATCACCGTGCTGATGGTGGAGCACGACATGTCGCTGGTCTCCAAGGTATCCGACCGCGTGCTGGCCATGAATCAGGGCGAGGTGGTGGCCATGGGCACGCCGCGCGAGGTGCAGACGCACCCCGGCGTGATCGAGGCGTACCTGGGCACCATCGACGACGTGAGCAACCTGCGGCGTCCGGCGGGTTCAAAAATGGGGGTTCGGGCATGAGCACCGTATTTGCCGCCGTCCAACCACCGGTCGCAGCAGCAGTTGACCAGCCCCTGCTGCGCCTGCAGAACGTGGAGAGCGCATATGGCCCCATCAAGGCCATCCGGGGCGTGAGCCTGCAGGTGCGGCGCGGCGAGATCGCCGCCGTGCTGGGCAGCAACGGCGCGGGCAAGACCACCATCCTGAAGACCATCAGCGGCATCATCGACCCGCGCAAGGGCTCCATCGAATTCGCGGGCGCCGATATCACTGCCAACGACCCGGCAGCGATCGTGCGTCGGGGCCTGATGCACGTGCCCGAGGGGCGCGAGGTGTTCCCGCTGCTCTCGGTGCGCGACAACCTCCTGATGGGAGCCTATACGCGCGCCGACAAGGACGCAGTGGCGCGCGACATCGAAACCGTGTTCGGCTACTTCCCCATCCTGAAGGAGCGCGCCGCGCAGGACGCCGGCCTGCTCTCGGGCGGGCAACAGCAGATGCTGGCCATCTCGCGTGCGCTCATGGCCAACCCCGAACTCATCCTGCTGGATGAGCCCAGCCTGGGCCTGTCCCCCAAGCTCACCAAGGAGATTTTCGAGATCGTGGTGCGCATCAACCGCGAGCGCGGCACCACCATCCTGCTGGTGGAGCAGAACGCCAACATGGCGCTCAACGCATCGGACTACGGCTATGTGCTGGAAAACGGCCGCATCGTGATGGAAGACAGCTGCGAGCGCCTGCGCGAGAAGGACGACATCAAGGAGTTCTACCTTGGGATGAAAGATGTCGGCGTACGCGGAGAGCGGCGCTGGAAGAAAAAGAAGACCTGGAGATAAGCGCAAATGTCTAACCTCTGGGACCTCGATCACATCCAGCCCGCAGGCACCGACGTGCTCGCGGGCGACACCATCGCCGCCATGTTCTGGAACGCCGTGGCCGAGCGCGGCCCACGCGTGTGGATGCGCCAGAAGGAGCTGGGCATCTGGAAGAGCTGGACCTGGGACCAGACGGCCGAAGCCGTGCGGGAGATTGCGGGCGGCCTGATGTCGCTGGGTTTTGCGCCCGGCGAATGCGCATCCATCCTGTCCAACACCAACATCGAATGGGTGCTGGCCGATCTGGCCGTGCTGAGCTGCGGCGGCGTGGCCAACGGCATCTACCCCACCGACGCAGCGGCGCAGGTGCACTACCTGAGCGAAGACTCCCGCACCACCGTGCTGTTTGTGGAAGACGATGAACAGCTCGACAAGGCCCTGGAAGTGCGCAGCAGCCTGCCCCTGCTGCGTAAGGTGGTGGTGTTCGACATGGAAGGCCTGCGCAGCCTGAACGACCCCGATGTGCTGAGCCTTGCGGGCCTGCGCGAGCTGGGCAGGGCCTGGAATGCACAACACCCCGACGCGCTGATGCAGCGCGTCAAGGCCTGCCGACCCGAAGACTTGGCCATCCTGGTCTACACCTCGGGCACCACCGGCAAGCCCAAGGGTGCCATGCACACGCACGCCGCGCTCACCTACACCGTGCGCGGCTACAACACGCTGATCTCGCGCGGCGAGGCGGATGAGACCATGTGTTTTCTGCCCCTGTGCCACATCGCCGAGCGCATGGGGGGCGAATACTTCTCGCTCTACACCGGCGCGCGCCTGAACTTTGTGGAGAACCCCGACACCGTGCCCGAGAACGTGCGCGAGATCGCGCCCACGGTGTTCACCGCCGTGCCGCGGGTATGGGAGAAGTTCTATTCGGGCGTGATGATCGCACTCAAGGAATCCACGCGCATGCAGCAGGCGGCCTATGCCTGGTCGATTGGCGTGGGCACCCGCATCGCAGATCGGGTGCTGGCCGGACAGCCGGTGGGCGGTTTGCTGAAGGCGCAGTTCATGCTGGCGCGCTTTCTGGCGCTCAACAATGTGCGCAAGCTCATCGGCATCCACCGTGCGCGCTTTCTGGTCACAGGCGCAGCGCCCATTTCGCCCGATCTGGTGAAGTGGTACCTGGCGCTGGGCGTGCCCATGCTGGAGGTGTGGGGCATGACCGAGACCTGCGGCGCCTCCACCGGTGTGCCGGCCAGCCGCATCAAACCCGGCTCCATCGGCCCCGCGGCCAGCTACAACGAGGTGCGCATCGACCCCGCCACGGGCGAGATCCTGGTGCGTGGCCCCAATGTGTTCAAGGGCTATCTCAACCAGCCCGAGAAAACGGCCGAAACCATCGACCCCGAAGGCTGGCTGCACACGGGTGATGTGGGCCTGATCGACGCCGATGGCTACCTGCGCATCACCGACCGCATGAAGGACATCATCATCACGGCGGGCGGCAAGAACATCACGCCGAGTGAGCTGGAGAACGAACTCAAGTTCAGCCCCTACATCACCGACGCGGTGGTGATTGGCGACAAGCTGCCCTACCTCACGGTGATCATCATGATCGATCAGGAGAACGTGGAGAAGTACGCACAGGACAACGACGTGCCGTTCTCCAACTACGCCAGCCTGACCCGCACGCGCGAGGTGCAGGAGCTGATCCAGGCCGAGATCGACCGTGTCAATGCAAAGTTCGCCCGCGTGGAGCAGATCAAGAAGTTCTTCCTGCTCGACACACAGCTCACTGCCGAGGACGAAGAGCTGACGCCCACCATGAAGCTCAAGCGCAAGCTGGTGCAGCAGAAGTACGCACCGCAGATTGAGGCGATGTACCGGTAGGTGCGCACGTCACGCAACCACAGGCCACGCCCATCAGGATAGGGAAAGTGCTGGTGCCCCACCCCGGGCATCGTTCTATAACGAGCAACCGAGTTCGATCCAACCAAAGGAGACGTGCCATGAAACTTCATCACATTGCCGCGCTGGCCATCGTGGCCATGGCCGGAGGTGCTGCACAGGCGCAGCCCAGCCAGGGCGTGAGCAAGGACACCATCACGCTGGGTTCCATCCAGGATCTGTCCGGCCCGCTGGCGGGCTTTGGCAAACAGGTGCGGCTGGGCATGATGCTGCGCGTGGACGAGGCCAACGAGCAAGGCGGCGTCAACGGCCGCAAGCTCGACCTGAAGGTGGAAGACTCGGGCTACGACCCCAAGAAAGCCGTGCTGGCCGCACAAAAGCTCGTGAACCAGGACAAGATTTTCATGATGGTCGCGCACATCGGCACCGCGCAAAACCTGGCCGCCATGCCCGTGCAGTTCAGCAAGAACGTGATCAACTTCTTCCCGGTGACGGCCGCGCGGGAAATGTACGAGCCCTTCCACAAGCTCAAGTATTCGTTTGCCGCCACTTACTACGACCAGATCCGCCTGGCAGCCCCCAAGCTCATCAAGGAAAAGGGCGCCAAGAAGATCTGCACCATCTACCAGGACGATGAGTTTGGCCTGGAGGTGATGCGCGGGGGCGAGGCGGCACTCAAGTCCATGGGCATGGACTTCACCGAGAAGACCTCGTACAAGCGCGGCGCCACCGACTTCTCTTCACAGGTCGCCAAGATGAAGTCGTCCGAATGCGACTTCGTGATCCTGGGCACCATCATTCGCGAGACCATCGGCACGATTGGCGAGGCGCGCAAGACGGGCTTCAACCCCACCTTCCTGGGCTCAAGCGCCGCCTACACCGACCTCATCCACAAGCTGGGCGGCAAGCCCATGGACGGGCTGTACGCCACCATGACGGTGCAACACCCCTACCTGGATGAAGCCAGCCAGCCCATCCGCTTCTGGGCCAACAAGTACAAGACCAAGTTCAACGAAGACCCCACCGTGTTCTCGGTCTACGGCTACAACGCCATCGACGCCTTCATCAAGGCGGCCCAGAAGGCGGGTCCCAACCTGAGCACCGACAGCTTCATCAAGGCCATGGACACCATGGTGATTCCGCCCGACATGTTCGGCAGCGCCGAGGGCACCTTTGGCCCACAAAAGCGCCTGGGCAGCGATCTTTCTCGCCTGTCGCAGATCACGGACGGCAAGTGGAAGGTGGTCTCCGACTACGTCAAGCCATGAGCGCCTGACCCGCCTCCTTCAAGCCGCCTTCGGGCGGCTTTTGCGTTTCAGGTGGTGCATCCGGGCTCAGTCGGTGGCAGAATTTAACCAAGCAGTAACTTTGCATAAATAACCTGGTTGCCCCACCATGATCGAACGCACCCTCTTCCAGCCCGACCACCAGGCCTTTGCCGACAGCTTTCGCCGCTTCATCGACAAAGAGGTGACGCCCCACCACGCCGCCTGGGAAGACCAGGGCTATGTGGCGCGCGAGGTGTGGAGCCAGGCGGGCGCCAACGGTTTTCTGTGCATGAGCCTGCCCGAGGAATACGGTGGCGCCGGGGCCGACAAGCTGTATTCGGTGGCGCAGATGGAAGAGCTGGCGCGTGCAGGCACCACTGGTATCGGCTTTGGTCTGCACAGCGAGATCGTGGCGCCGTACATCCTTCACTACGGCACTGAAGCCCAGAAACAGAAGTACCTGCCGCAGATGGCCAGCGGCGCCGTGGTGGGTGCCATCGCCATGAGCGAGCCGGCTGCGGGCAGCGACCTGCAAGGCATCAAGACCACAGCCATCAAAAGTGCGGACGGGTCGCACTACGTGCTGAACGGCAGCAAAACCTTCATCACCAACGGCTGGCATGCCGACCTGGTGATCGTGGTCGCCAAGACCGACCCGGCGGCCGGGGCCAAGGGCACCAGCCTGTTGCTGGTGGAGCGCGGCATGCCCGGTTTTGAAAAAGGCCAGCGCCTCAAGAAGATGGGCATGAAGGCGCAGGACACGTCCGAGCTGTTCTTCAACGACGTGCAGGTGCCGGTGGACAACCTGCTGGGCGGCCCCGCCATGGAAGGGCGTGGCTTCATCTGCCTGATGGAGCAGCTGCCCTGGGAGCGCCTGCAGATCGCCATCACCGCCGTGGCCGCCGCCCAGGCCGCCATTGACTGGACGCTGGACTACGTCAAGCAGCGCAAGGTCTTTGGCCAGAGCGTGGCGTCCTTTCAGAACACCCGCCACACCCTGGCCGAGCTGCAAACGCAGGTGCAGGTGGCCCGCGTGTTCGTGGATAAGTGCTGTGAGCTGATCGTGAAGGACCAGCTCGACACCGAAACCGCCAGCATGGCCAAGTACTGGACGACCGACCTGCAGTGCAAGGTGATGGACGAATGTGTGCAGCTGTTCGGTGGCTATGGCTACATGTGGGAATACCCCATCACCCGCGCCTATGCCGACGCACGCGTCCAGCGCATTTATGGCGGCACCAACGAGATCATGAAAGAAGTGATTGCGCGGGCCATGGGCCTGGGCAAATAGCGGAATGCACCGCACCGTGAATAACGCAGTGCACGATGCCCTTCACAACGTACCAGTGGGCGCCGAATGCCGCTACAGATACCAGGCGGCGCGCGCTTCCTCGGGGCTCAGCGGCGCACCAGGGCGGCGGTCGGTGACATTCAGCCAGGAGCGCACACCCTGGCTGCCACTCAGCGCGCGCATCAGCAGCAAGCCTGCGCCAATTCCGCGAATGGCCGCCGAGCTGCGGCTGGGCGCCATGAAGGCCGCCACCGCCAGCGCACTGGAAGCGGCGAGAACCACATGGTGCTCCAGCGCAAACCCTTCGCGCGTGTCGTCGTATTCGATGGCGCTGCGAGCGATGCGCTGCAATGCAGGGGATGTATTTCGTTCCATAGCCAGAAATGTAGATAGCAACCGCCGAAAGATAGTGCAAAAACCACTGCACCCGCGTAAGAAAGCACCTTGTAGTGGCGTGAGCCAGCCCAGCTGCTTTACCGCCGCTCTGCTTGAAGTTTAGAGAAACCACCGGAGACCATTCATGACCGAAGCCTATGTATTCGATGCGCTGCGCACCCCGCGCGGCAAGGGCAAGAAGGACGGCACCCTGCACGAGGTCAAGCCCATCGACCTGCTGGTGGGCCTGCTGACCGAGCTGCAAGCGCGCCACCGCTTTGACACGGCGGCGGTGGACGACGTGGTCATGGGCATCGTCTCGCCCGTGGGCGAACAGGGCTCGGTGCTGCCCAAGGTCGCGGCGCTCAAGGCCGGGTGGGACTTTCGCTGCGCGGGTGTGCAGGTCAACCGCTTCTGCGCCTCGGGCCTCGAAGCCGTGAACCTGGCCGCGCAAAAGGTGCGCAGCGGCTGGGAAGACCTGGTGGTGGCGGGCGGCGTGGAGAGCATGAGCCGCGTGCCCATCGGCTCCGACGGCGGCGCCTGGGCGCAAGACCCGGAGACCAACTCCGCCACGCTGTTCGTGCCCCAGGGCATCGGCGCCGACCTGATCGCCACGCTGGACGGATACACCCGTGCCGACGTGGACGCCTTCGCACTCGAATCGCAGCGCCGCGCCACCGCCGCGCGCGCGGCAGGCTACTTCAAGAACTCCGTCGTGCCCGTGCGCGACTTCATCGGCCAGACCATCCTGGCGGAAGACGAATTCATCAAACCCAAGACCACGCTGGAGGGCCTGGGTGCCCTCAAGCCCTCGTTCGAGCAACTGGGCGGCATGGGCTTTGACGCCGTGGCGCTGCAACGCTACCCGCAGGTGGAGCGCATCCACCACGTGCACCACGCGGGCAACTCGTCGGGCATTGTGGACGGCGCCGCTGCCGTGCTCATCGGCAACGAGGCCGCCGCCAAGGCCCACGGCCTCACGCCCCGCGCACGCATCGTGGCCACGGCGCTGAGTGGCGCCGACCCCACCATCATGCTCACCGGCCCGGTGCCCGCTGCCAAAAAGGCGCTGGCCCGTGCGGGCATGACCATCGACCAGATCGACCTGTTTGAAGTGAACGAGGCCTTTGCCGCCGTGCCCATGCGCTTCATGCGCGAGCTGGGCGTACCGCACGACAAGGTCAACGTGAACGGCGGGGCCATTGCCATGGGCCACCCGCTGGGCGCCACGGGCGCCATGATCCTCGGCACCCTGATTGACGAACTGCACCGCCGGGGCCAGCGCTATGGCCTGGCCACGCTGTGCGTGGGCGGCGGCATGGGCATTGCCACCATCATCGAGCGAATCTGATTGACTGGGAAGGAGACAACAACATGCAAACCATCCGCTACAAACTCATCCCCGCCCAGGGCACCGAAGACCAGGTCGCCGTCATCACGTTTGACGAAACCAATTCCCCCGTCAACACCATGTGCCGCCAGTGGCAACAAGAGCTGGGCGAGGTCACGGCCCAGGTGCTGGGCGACCGCGAACGCCTGGGCGCTGCCCTCAAGGGCATCGTGCTTGCATCGGCCAAGGCCAGCTTCTTTGCCGGCGCCGACCTCAAGGCCACCATGCGCCTCACACCCGCCGATGCGCCCAACGCGTTTGGCGAAATCGAGCGCATGAAGAAGCACTTCCGCACGCTCGAAACGCTGGGTATCCCCGTGGTGGCCTGCCTCAATGGCGCAGCGCTGGGCGGTGGGTGGGAGGTGGCGCTGGTCGCCCACTACCGCATCGCCGTGGCCGACCCCAAGATCCAGTTCGGCCTGCCCGAAGTCACACTGGGCCTGATGCCCGGCGCCACCGGCGTGACCAAGATGACGCGCCTGCTGGGGCTGATGGGCGCGCAGCCCTACATCCTGGAAGGCAAGCTCTTCAACCCCGCCGAGGCGCTGGAGCTGCAACTGGTGCACGAGCTGGTGGCCACGCGCGATCAGCTGCTGCCCGCCGCGCTGGCCCACATCGCCACCCACCCGCACGCCGTGCAACCGTGGGACGACAAGAACTACAAGATGCCCGGCGGCACGCCCGCCAACCCCAAGATTGCAGGCGCGCTGACGGTAGCGCCCGCCATGCTCAAGAAGACCACGCGCGGCCGCTACCCCGCGCCCGAGGCGGCGCTGGCCGCCATGGTCGAAGGCGCGATGGTGGACTACGACACTGCCCTGCGCATCGAAAGCCGCTACCTCGCCCGCCTGATGACCGGCCCCGTGGCGCGCAACATGATCAACACGTTCTTCTTTGACATGAACGCGATCAAGAGCGGCAAGTCGCGCCCAGGCTCAGCCCCACGCTACAAGCCACAAAAGGTTGGCATCCTCGGCGCCGGCATGATGGGTGCAGGCATCGCCTGGGCCCAGGCCAGCCGGGGCATCGCCACCGTGCTCAAGGACGTGAGCGCGGAGAAGGCCGAGGCCGGCAAGGCCTACAGCGCCAAGCTCACGCAAGCCCGCGTGGACAAGGGCCGCATGACGGCCGAGGCGCAGCAAGCGCTGCTGGCGCGCATCACGCCCACCGCCAGCGCGTCCGACCTGGCGGACTGCGACCTCATCATCGAAGCCGTGTTTGAAAGCCGCGACCTGAAAGCCAAAGTCACGCAAGAGGCCGAGCCGCAATTGGCGCCTGGCGGCTTCTTCGCCAGCAACACCTCCACCCTGCCCATCAGCGGCCTGGCCACGGCCAGCAGCAAGCCCGAGAAGTTTGTCGGCATCCACTTCTTCAGCCCCGTGGACAAGATGAAGCTGGTGGAGATCATCCGCGGCAAACAGACCGACGATGAAACCGTGGCCCGCGCCTTCGACTACGTGCAGGCCCTGGGCAAGGTACCCATCGTGGTCAACGACGCACGCGGCTTCTACACCAGCCGCACCTTCGGCACCTTTGTGATGGAAGGCGCCGCCATGCTGGGCGAAGGCATCCCCGCCGCCGCGATTGAAAACGCCGCCATGCAGGCCGGCCTGCCCGTGGGCCCGCTGGCCGTGCTGGATGAAACCGCGCTGACCCTGAGCGTGCATGTACTGGACCAGACCCGGGCCGACTACGCCGCCGAGGGCAAGACCTACACCGCCACACCCGGCGAGCTGCTGGTAGAGCGCATGGTCAAAGAGCTGAAACGCCCCGGCCGCGCCGGGGGCGGCGGCTTTTACGACTACCCCGCAGGCGCCAGGAAGCACCTGTGGCCCGAGCTGAAACCTCTGTTCGAAAAGTCCGGCGTCGAATGGAGCGTGCAGGACATCCAGGACCGCTTGCTCTACCGCCAGGCCATCGAAACCGCACGCTGTCTGGCCGAGGGGGTGTTGACCAGCGTGCATGACGCGAACATCGGGTCGATTTTTGGGATCGGGTTTCCGGCTTGGACGGGGGGGGCGATGCAGTTCATTTACGGAACGGGTGTTGAGACGTTCCTGACGCGTGCAGATGAACTCGCTGCAAATTATGGAATGGGGTTTAGCCTAGACAAACGAGCTCGCGAAGAAATTGAAAAGCTGCGGCCGTGGTGACGAATTTAGCGTCCCAAGAGTGCTGAAAGCTTGAATGATTCACAAGTCTTCTTCGTCTTCTATGTCGTCTTCGGTAAGCAATAAATCTATTTGCGCCTTTAAGCGCGCCTTGTCGGCATTGAAGAACGGCGTTGGGATTACGAGCCATGCACGCCGCCCCCCACGTAGCCTCACTGGGATCCGGTCGCAATCTGCGTCATCCCAAGCTTCTGAACGGGGACCTTTTTGCCCGGCCATGGGCAAGGCAAGAGGCTCAGCAGCAAGCGTCTGAGGCAGCTCTTGAACTTCAGCAGGAGTCGGGGCACTCAGTGCTGGCGCACTTTCAGCGTCATTGCTTTCAAAGTATCTCGTGAACTCAACTGATCTTCGAAATACGGAAACGACATCACCTGCCGAAGGCGGCAAAAACCCTCTCTGGATAAGGTCGTACTTTAGGTTGGCATCGGAAGGCAATCCGGTCGCGTACTTTTCCAGTAGCTCGGAAAAGAGCGCTGGCCTACGTAAAAAACTAAGCAGAAGTGATCTCTTCAGATCCTCGTCTGGCGCGAACTTCAGAGCTTCAACGTCTTTCGTGACCGCCAAAAGTCCATCACTCGGACGCTCTAGCAAACCGTAATACCGCAGCGATGCCATAGCGGAGAGAGCACTCCCGCTTGATGCGCCCTTGTAGCCCAAGTTTTGAGCGACCACCTCTGTTGGAGCGGGATGTAAGCGCTCTTTGTCATAGGCTTTCATGACGCGGTCGATCGCCTCGTCAAGTGAAATCGACGGAGCCCGAGGACTCTTTTTTCTAGGGATGCCTACATCAGCCATACAAGCTCCTATCAACTTAGACGCTCATCGTATAACAGCGTTTATGCTCCGTCAAACACTACTTCCAGTATCGAATAACGTATAAAACTCACTCCGAACGTAATACAACGAATTTCCAATTTCATGAAATGAGAAATTTCAACAACAACTGGCCTTCAGGCAGTAGCATTCGATAAATTCTCATTTCAAGAAAATTGAATTTTATGAAATCTACGCTTAAGCAACTGGTATTGAAGCCACAGGACTTCTTGGTGGCGCTCAAGATTGCCGTAAACAACGACCGTACGTTCCTTCTTGCAATCCTTGCCGATGAGTTGTGCATGGCCGTTTCAGCGGTGCACGGGTGCGTGGTTCGGTGTGAGCAAGCTAGGCTCATAAGCAGAGCCTCCGGGGAAATCAGGCCGATCAACACGTCCATCTCGGAATTTGCCCTTCACGGCGTGCGATATGCATTTCCTCCAGTCCAAGGCCCCCTCACCAGGGGAGTGGCGACGACCACCGCAGGCCCTTCCTTGGTCGAGTACTTTGATCAGGCTAAAGCTATGCCGCACGTGTGGCCAGACGCACTAGGCACCGCTTATGGCCCAGCTCTGCTTCCGCTCCACACCAGCGTTCCCGAGGCATCTCGCCTAGACCAGAAGCTGTTCGATGCCTTAACGCTAATCGACGCCGTGCGGGCAGGAGCAGCGCGTGAACGCGAGCTCGCGATACCACTTTTACGAGAACGGCTTGCATGAATCAAAACGACCCAAACATTGCATCGCTTGAGATCGTTGCAGAGTCTCTGGGAGACCTCTGCAAAGAGCTTGTCCTAGTTGGCGGTTGCTCTGTTGGCCTGCTAATTTCAGACCCCGCCAGCCCCCCTGTAAGAGAGACGATCGACGTGGACCTAGTAGCAGAGGTCACGAATGTGGGCGAGTACTACCAGCTCGGAGACAAGCTCGCGCAACGCGGCTTTCGCCAAAGTACTGAAGCAGAGCACATTTGTCGCTGGACCAAAGGTCCGCTCAAATTGGATGTCATGCCAAGTAGCAGCGACGTTCTCGGGCACTCAACCAATCTCTGGTACCCCGAGGTGGTGGCTACAGCACACGAGATCACCTTGAGCAATGGATCAACCGTTTTGGTCGTAAGCCCGCCTCTATTTTTGGCTACAAAGCTAGTTGCCTTCTATGACAGAGGATTTCCAGACTACGTGAGCAGTCATGACCTAGAAGACATCATCAACGTGATTGATGGCCGTCCAGAGTTAGCAGATGAAGTTGAAAATGCTTCAGATAGCGTTCGCACCTATCTGCGCGATGAGTTTGACGAACTCTTGGCGGACACAAATTTTGTAGATGCCATTCCTATGCACTTGCGTACCGATGCAGCGAGTCAGGCTAGAGCACCGATCGTTCTGGATAGGCTGCGACGACTCGCAGGCTTGTGAAGCGAGTATGGTCGGCACATACAACTTCATGACACGGTGGACAAAGTGCATTCGTTGGTCACAGAGTCAGTCTCTTCAGACTAAATGCCCAACATCCCCCGCGCCTCCTGCGGCGAAGCCACCTCCCGCCCCGCGTTGCGCGCGTACTCCGCCAGTTTCTCGATCAACGGCCCGTTCGAATCCGCCTTCGCCCCATCCGGCAGATAGAACGTATCTTCCAGCCCCGTGCGCAAATGCCCGCCCAGCTCGGCCACGCGCTGGTGCACGGGCCAGATCTCGCTGCGGCCGATGACGGTGGCTTGCCAGGGGGCATCCTTGATTTTTAGCTTGAGCAAGATGGGTAACAGGTCCGGGTCGGCAGGCATGCCGGATTCAACGCCCATCACAAAGTTGTATTCGGGCAAGCGCTCGGTGTACATGCCGGTCTGCACATACATCTCCACGCAGCGCACGATGCCCACGTCGAAGCACTCGAACTCGGGCAGCGTGCCGGTTTCCAGCATCACGTCGATGAAGTCCTTGACCTTGGCGGGCTGGTTGTCGAACAGCATGGGCGGCCAGGCCCAGGTGCCGTTGCTGCGCACCTTCAGGTAGTTGAGCGAGCCGGCGTTGCACGCGGCCATCTCGGGGCGGGTGGCGCGCAGGCAATCCAGCGGGCCTTGGTAATTGGGGCCGACCACGCCGGTGGTCTGGTTGATGATCAAACCCGGGCAGGCCTCGCGCATGGCTTGCACACAGTCGCGCGCCACCTGCGGGTCCCAGCTGGGCAGGTGGCCTTTGCCGGGCTCCTGGTTGCGAAAGTGCACGTGAACCACGGCGGCGCCTGCGTCGCAGGCGCGGCGGGCTTCTTTCGCCAATTGCTCGGGCGTGACGGGCACGTGGTGCTGACCGGGGTCCGTCAGCACGCCGGTGATGGCGCAGGTGATGATGGCTTTGTTGCTGTGGTCGGTGCTGTGCATGGTGGCTGTCTCCTTCATTCAAATGCCTAGCTGTTTTGCAGCCAGGTCTTTCATGATTTCTTCTGCACCGCCGCCGATCATCATGACCTTGACCTCGCGGTAGATGCGTTCGCTGACGGTGCCGCGCATGAAGCCCATGCCGCCCAGGATCTGCACGGCCTGGTCGGCGCAGAACTGCATGGTTTGGGTGGCGTGGTTCTTGAGCAGGCACACCTGCGCTACCCACTCGGGGCCGGTGCGGCCCGCATCGGCCTGCGCGGCCACGGATTCGCACCACGCGGCGGTGGACTGGATGCGCATCTGCATGTCCACCAGCTTGTGGCGGATGACCTGGTGTTCCACCAGCGCGGCGCCAAAGGTCTTGCGCTGGCGGGCCCAGGCCAGGGCCTCGTCGTAGCAGGTCTCGGCAAAGCCCAGGGCCGACGCGGCCAGGCCAAAACGCTCACCGTTGAAGTTGGCCATGATGATGCGAAAGCCCGCGCCCTCTTCGCCCAGCAGGTAGCGGGCGGGCACGCGCACGTTGTCGAAGCGCAGGTGGGCAGTGTCGGAGCACAGCCAGCCCATCTTGTCGAGCTTGCTGCGCGACAGGCCTGCGCTGTGGCCGGGCATGAGCAGCATGGAGATGCCGCCACTGCCCTTGCTGCCAGCGTCGCCAGTGCGCACAGCCACCGTGATCCAGTCCGCGCGCATGCCGGAGGTGATGAACACCTTTTCACCGCTGACGATGTACTCATCGCCCTCGCGCCGCGCGGTGGTCTTGAGCTGTGCCACGTCGGACCCGCCCCCGGGTTCGGTGATCGCCAGCGCGGCAATCTGTTCGCCCGCCAGCACGGGCGGGATGACCTCGGCACGAACAGCGTCGCTGCCATGCGCCAGCACGGGCGGCAGGCCGATGTTGTGCGACAGCAGGCTGGCCAGCACACCGCCGCTGGCACCGTGGCGGCTGAGCGCGCGCCACAGCGGCAGGCGAAGCAGGTAGCTGGCGGGCGTGCCGCCGTACTGCTCGGGGTAGCCCAGCCCCAGCAGGCCCAGGTCGGCCGCGCGGCGGTACAGGCTGCGCGGGAATTCACCGGCGGCATCCCACGCGTCCACATGCGGCGCGATCTCGGTGCGGGCAAAGCGGGTGACGGTGTCGGCGAGGGCAGTGCGGTCTTCGTCGCTCACAGCACTTGCATCGGTTGTGGCGGTCATGCGGGCGCTCCTTGCGTGGCGGGTGCAAAACGGGCCAGCACCTGCCCGGGCGACACCTGCTGGCCCGGGGCCACCAGCAGCTCGGCCACGGTGGCGGCGGCGGGGCTGGCCAGGCTGTGTTCGAGCTTCATGGATTCGATGACCACCACGGTGTCGCCCGCCGCCAGCGCCTGGCCTGCAGCCACGGGCAGCGCGACCACCTTGCCGTTGAAGGGGGCGCGCAACTCCGTCGCACCGCCCGCCGCACCCGCGCGCGCGGCGGGTTCCCACGATGCGTCTTCCACCCAGCCGTCCACGCCGCCGGTTTGCCAGTGCCAGCGCAGTGAGCCCGCCGGAACGGCGCGCACGGTGTGGTCGGCATGGCGCACATCACCCTCCGCGCCGGTCTGCGTGGTGGTGATGCGCACCATGCCCGCAGCCTGCGGCGCCAGCTGCAGATGGGTGGTGCCGCCCGCATGCTCCACCAACAGCCGCCCCGCGCCCAGCTCGCGCACGGCCAGCGGAACCACCTGGCCCTGGTGGCGCAGGCGCAGCGGCCGGGCCAGCGCGCAGGGTAGTTGCGCAGGCACTGCGCCCGAAGAACTTGAAGCAAAAACGGCCGTTACCGCGCTCTGAATAAGCACTTTAAGCTCTTCATTTGATAGCAAATCTTGCAGCTGCGTGGCGTGCTCTGCGAGAAACGGCACCAGGGCATGCCCCGCGCCAAACACCGGGTGCTGCAGGCACGCTGCCAGAAACGCGCGGTTGGTGGGCAGGCCCAGCACACGGGTGCCCTGCAGCGCACGCACCAGGGCGGCAATGGCCTCGGGCCGCGTGGGCGCGTGCACGATGAGCTTGCCCAGCATGGCGTCGTAGTGAGGCGTGACCTCTGCCCCCTCCTCCAGCGCATGGTCAAAACGCAGCGCGCCCGGCGCAGCCCGCTCAAACGCGGTGGCCGGTGGTGCGCTGAACTGCAGCACGCGGCCGGTGTGAGGGCGGAAGTGCGCGTCTTCGGCACACAGGCGCACCTCGATGGCGTGGCCCTGCAGATGCATCTGATCTTGTGTGAGCGGCAGCGGCTCGCCCCGAGCCACTCGGATCTGCCACTCCACCAGGTCCAGCCCCGTGAGCGCTTCGGTCACCGGGTGCTCCACTTGCAGTCGGGTGTTCATCTCCATCAAGAAGAATTCAGCCCCATCCAGAAGGAATTCCACCGTGCCCGCACCCACATAGCCAGCGGCGTGTGCCAGCGCCACGGCGCAGGCACCCATGCGCTCGCGCAGCGCTGCGTCCACGGCGGGGCTGGGGGACTCTTCAATGATCTTCTGGTGACGGCGCTGTACCGAGCAATCGCGCTCGCCCAGGTGGATGCATCCGCCGTGAGCGTCGGAAAAGATCTGCACCTCCACATGGCGCGGCTGCAACAGCGCGCGTTCGATGAGCAGGTCGCCACAACCAAAGCCCGCCAGCGCCTCCGACCGGGCACTGGCAAGTGCGGCGGGCAACTGCGCCAGGTCGGTGACCAGGCGCATGCCGCGCCCTCCCCCACCCGCCACGGCCTTGACCATGAGGGGCGTGCCGATGCTCGCCGCCTCGGCGGCAAAGCGTTCGTCGCTCTGGTCGTCGCCCGCATAGCCGGGCAGGCAGGGCACGCCATGCGACTGGGCCAACGCCTTGGCCCCAGCCTTGCTGCCCAGCGCGCGGATGGCGCCGGGCGGCGGGCCGATCCAGCTCAGGCCTGCATCGATAACGGCCTGGGCGAAGTCGGCGTTCTCGCTAAGGAAGCCATAGCCGGGGTGAACGGCATCTGCGCCGGTGGCACGGGCGGCGGCCAGCAGCTTGTCGGTGCGCAGGTAGGTGTCGGCGCTGGCCGCGCCACCCAACGCCACGGCCTGGGTGGCTTCGCGCACGTGCAGGGCGTTGGCATCGGGATCGGAATAGACCGCGACCGTTTCGATGTCCATGCGGTGGGCGGTGTGAATCACCCGGCGGGCGATTTCTCCGCGATTGGCGATGAGTATCTTTTTCATAGGCTGTGCCCTCGCGGCTCCATCGCCCGCCTGCACGCTTCGCGTGCGCGGGCAATTTGCTTCGCCATGCCTGCGGCATGAACACCGCGATTGGCGATGAGGATCTTTTTCATGGCTTCGCACTCCAGGGCGGTGCCTTGCGCGCAGCAAACGCCGCCAGCCCTTGCGGCGCCTCGGGGCCACGCAGCGCTTGCGCAAAGGCGAGGGCGGCGTCATCGAGCAGCGCGGGCAATGGTTTATCTGGCTGGGTCAGCAGCAAACGTTTAGTAGCAGCCACGGCCTGGGGCGCAGCGGCGGCATGGCGTGCGATGGCGGCTTGCACAGCAGCCTCCATGTCGCCACTCACCACCTCATCGACCAGCCCCGCGATTTGAGCTTTCGCGGCATCCCAGCGATCGCCGGTCAGCAAACACCGCCGCGCAGCAGACGGGCCAAGGCGCCGCACCACAAAGGGCGCGATCTGCGCAGGCACGATGCCCAGCGTGACCTCGGGCGTGGCGAACTGCGCGCTGGTGTGGGCCAGCACATGGTCGGCGCAGCACACCAGACCAAAGCCGCCACCCATGGCCGCCCCTTCCACCGCCACGATGAGCCACTGCGGCAGCGCGCACAGGGCCTGCAGCAGCGCGCCAAAGCGGCGGTTCAGTGGCACCAGCGGGTCGGCTTCGCCGGCCGCCAGGGGCTGGCCAATGGTCTTGGCAAAGCCGCCCAGGCTGCCCCCCGCGCAGAAGTGCCCACCGGCACCGCGCAACACCACGCCGCGCAGGTCGGCATCGGCCGCAGCCCGCTCACACGCGGCTAGCAGGGCGTCTACCATGGCTTCTGACAGCGCATTGCGGCTGGCCGGGTCGTTGAGCGTCCAGGTTTCCACGCTGCCGCTGGCCAGCGGCGCGCGGTCGATCAACAGCGAATCGGCCATGTCAGTGCACGGGCCGCTTGGCGATGCCCATGAGCTTGGACAGGATGCCGAGCATTACCTCGTCGGCCCCGCCGCCGATGGACGCCAGCCGCCCGTCGCGGTACATGCGCGAGACCTTGTTCTCGAGCGTGAAGCCCATGCCGCCCCAGAACTGCAGGCAGGTGTCGGGCACCTCGCGGTTCAGGCGGCCGGCCTTGAGCTTGGCCATGCTGGCCAACTCCAGCACGTCCTGCCCGTTCACATACAGGTCGCAGGCGCGGTAGGTAAGTGCGCGCAGGGCCTCCACCTCGGTCTTCAGCTCGGCCAGCTTGAACTGCACCCACTGCTGGTCGGCCAGTGTGCTGCCAAACAACTTGCGCTCCTGCGCGTAGTCGATGGTCCACTGGATGCAGTGGTTCAGCGATTCGAGCGTGCTGGCGGCGCACCACAGGCGCTCCTCCTGGAACTGCTGCATCTGGTAGATGAAGCCCTGGCCTTCGGCACCGATGCGGTAACGCTGCGGCACGCGCACCTCGTCAAAATAGATCAGGCCCGTGTCGCTGCTGTGCATGCCGATCTTGCGGATCTTTTGCGCCACCTCGATGCCCTTGGTGAGCTTGCCGCCCGGGCCATCGCGCATGGGCACCATCACCAGGCTCTTGTTCTTGTGCACGGGGCCCTCGCCCGTGTTGACCAGCATGCACATCCAGTCGGCCTGCAGGCTGTTGGTGATCCACATCTTCTGGCCGGTGATCACATAGTCGTCGCCGTCCTTGCGCGCCACGCTTTTGATGCCCGACACGTCGCTGCCCGCCGCAGGCTCGCTCACGCCAATGCAGCCCACCATGTCGCCCGCAATGGCGGGGGCGAGAAAGTTGCGCTTGAGTTCTTCGCTGCCATAGCGCGCCAGCGCCGGGGTGCACATGTCGGTCTGCACACCAATGGCCATGGGCACGCCGCCGCAGTGGATGTGGCCCAGTGCCTCGGCCATGGCGAGGCTGTAGGAGTAGTCCAGCCCTGCGCCGCCGTATTCCTCGGGCTTGCACAGGCCCAGCAGGCCCAGGTTGCCCATCTTCTTGAAGACCTCGTGCGCGGGGAAGATCTCGGCCGCCTCCCACTCGTCTACATGGGGGTTGATCTCCTCGTCGATGAAACGCCTGAGGGTCTTCTGGATCTCGCGGTGCTCGTGTGTGAACTGCATGGTGCTTGTCTCCTGCTGTTGCGTTTGTATGTTTGTGTGCCTGCAAACCTCGATCACGAAAGCTGAAACTGCCCCAGCGGCTGGGGCCGCCCGTTGAGCACCAGCTCCACCTGGTGCGCGCCGGGGTAGTGGGTGCGTGTGGTCATCTGCTGCAGCGACAGCGTCTTGCCCACCGCCACGGTGGCGCCGGGTGCGATGTCCAGCGTTTGCAGCTTGAACACCTTGGGCGCCGCGCCGCCGTGGGCCTTGACGTAGTGCACCTTGAGGTCCGCCAGCACGCGCTGGGACTGGGGTGTGGGGTTGTGCAGTTCGGCCTCGATGCGCACCTTGTCGCCGATGCGTGCGCGGGCGGGAAGCACGCGCGCGGACCGCACGTCCAGCGCCACGGCATGGCCCACGCCCAGGGCATCGAGCGCAGCGGCGTCGCCGCGTTTGATGAGAAAGCGCAGGCCGTGACGCACCAGGGCCTCGCGCGGGGCGGGTGCGCCCAACAGCCAGGTGCGCGCGGTGCCTACGGCGAGGTCGGAGTGGTCCTTGGCGATATCGCCCAGGTGGTTGGCGACCGAGCGGCGCACATAAGACGATGGGTCGTCCTTGAGCGCATCGAGCAATGGCAGGGCCAGTTGCGGGTTGTTCTGGAATGCAGGCAAACGCGGCGCCCAGGGCAGGCGGGGCCGCGTGCCTTCGCTCACCAGGCGGCGCACATGGGCGTTGTCGTCCTGCGCCCAGTCGCGCAGCCGCGCGAGCGTGGCGCCCTGGTGGTGCAGCAGGTAGGGGCGGATGCTGAACTCGGCGGTAAAGCGCTGGGTGAGCGCGTGCTGCGCGGCCATGGCCGCCTCGAAATGCGGCAGACCGTGTGTGCCGATGTAGATGCTGTGGGGCAGGTACAGGAAGGCGCTGTAGGGGCGGTCACCCGCGTCGGGCTCACCGGCGGCATCGATGCCCATCGGCGAGTCCATCGAATCGACCAGCACACCCAGCGCGCGCGGCACGTCTTGCGGCAGGTGGGCCTGCAGGGCGTGCGCAATGCGCTGGCCGCGCGCCATCAGCTCCAGCGATTCGTAGCCGGGCTGTACTTGCTGCAGAAACGCGGTGGTGTCGAACTTGCGCCACGCACGGCGCACCATGGCCGCAATGCGCGGCGGCACGGTGTCGTTGAGCAGGTATTTGAGAGGCTCTGCCATCGGGGAGATTGCGTGCTCAGCGCTTACATCCGCGCCACGCCAAAGCTCAGGGGCCGCAGCGTGCGCGCCTGGGCCTCTGCGCAGGTGTCCAGGCAAAACGCCAGCACGGCGCGCGCGTCGCGCGGGTCGATCACGCCGTCGTCTAGCAGCAGACCGCTGGTGTAGAACGCATCGGCTTGGGCCTCGAACATGGCGACGATCTTGTCGAACTGGGCCTGCGATTCGACCGGGTCGGGCGTGATGCCTTTGCGCGCGAGCGCCGCCTCGGTCACGATCTGCATGGTGCGCGCAGCCTGCTCGCCGCCCATCACCGCTGTCTTGGCCCCCGGCCAGCTGAACAGGAAGCGCGGCGCATAGCCCCGCCCGCACATGCCGTAGTTGCCCGCGCCAAAGCTGGCGCCGCACTGGATGGTGATCTGCGGCACGGTGGCGTTGGTCACGGCCTGGATCATCTTGCTGCCGTGCTTGATCATGCCGCCCTGCTCGCTGTCCTTGCCCACCATGTAGCCCGTGGTGTTCTGCAGGTAGATGATGGGGTGGCCCAGCTGGCACATCCACTGGATGAAATGCGTGGCCTTGTTCGCGCCTGCCACATCGATGGGCCCGTTGTTGCTGATGAAGCCCACCGCATGGCCCTGGATGTGGCCCTGGGCGCAGACGGTGGCCATGCCGTAGCGGGCCTTGAATTCGAGCAGTTCCGAGCCGTCGACCAGCCGCGCCATCACCTCGCGCATGTCCACGGGTTGGCGCAGGTCGGCAGACATCAGGGACAGCAGGTCGTCTGTCGGCAACAGAGGTGCGGGCGCGCTGGGTCGTCGGGGCATGTGCCAGCCCAGCTGCGCGACCACATCGCGCGCCAGGCCAATGGCCTCGCGGTCGTCCTGGGCCAGGTATTCGCCCAGGCCCGAGACGGCGGTGTGCATCTCGGCACCGCCCAGTTCTTCTTCCGTCGCAATCTCGCCCGTCGCAGCCATGAGCAGCGGCGGCCCGGCCAGAAAGGCGCGCGAGCGGCCCTGCACCATGATGACCACGTCCGACAGCCCCGGCATGTAGGCGCCGCCTGCGGTGCCCGAGCCGTGCTGCACGGTGATGACCGGAATGCCCGCCGCCGACAGCCGCGCGAGGTTGCGGAACAGCGTGCCGCCGTGCACGAAGCCCTCCACCAGGTAGCGCATGAGGTTGGCACCCGCGCTCTCCACCAGGTGGATGAACGGCAAGCGGTTTTGCAGCGCGATCTCCTGCACGCGCAAGATCTTTTCCAGGCCCATGGGCTGGATGGCTCCGGCCTCGATGCCCGAGTCACTGGCCACCACCATGCAACGCACACCGCTGACAAAGCCGATGCCCGCGACCATGCCGCCACCGGGCACGGACTTCTCGGGGTCCTTCACGTCCTGCAGGTAGCCCGCCAGGGTGCACAGCGGCAGCCAGGACGCGCCCGCATCCAGCAGCAGTGCCACGCGCTGGCGCGGCAGCAGCTGGCCGCGTTTTTCAAACTGGGGCAGCGACCGGGCCGAGGCGGCGGCGGCACGCTCTTCCAACGCGCGCAGGGCGTCCAGCCGGGCCTGCAGCGCCGCGCGGCGCTGCGTGGCCTCGGCGCTGCCTGGGTTGAATCGGGAAGTGAAGACGGCAGTCATGCGGCCTCGGTCTTGGGGGTATGGGAAGGTGCAAACACCTGCGGCACCCGCGCGCGGTGAAAGCCGTCAAACGGCCGCACAGCCGGATGTGCTGCGGCGGTGGCACCAGGCGGGCGCTGCGGCCAACCCATGCGCACCTGGGGCCGTGCGCCGTCCACCCGCAACGTGGTGCCGCTGATGAAGCTGGCTGCCGGGCTGAGCAAAAAGGTGATGGCCGCCGACACCTCTGCCTCGTTGCCAAAGCGCCCAAGCGGCACCGTGCGCGGCATGGCACGCAGCATGTCTGCCGCCTCGGGCGGGTAGTTGTCCATGCCGCTGGAGGCGATGTAACCCGGCGCCACGGCGTTCACGCGCACACCGCTGTGCGCCCATTCCAGCGCAGCCGTTTCCGTCAAGCCGACCATGCCCGCACGGGCAGCCCCACTGTGCCCCATGCCAGGCATGGAGCCCCACATGTCGGCCACGATGTTGACGATGGAGCCACCGTGTTGCGCCATCCACTGCCGGTAGCACTCACGCGCCATCAGAAAGCCGCCGGTGAGGTTGGTGTGCAGCACGGCCTCCCAGCCCTTGGCGCTGATGGATTCGAGCGGCGACATGAACTGCCCGCCCGCGTTGTTGACCAGTGCATCGACGCGGCCCTGCGCAGCGATGATCTGCTGCACCAGCGCCACCACACCTTCTTCGGATCGGATGTCGCACACCTCGCAGGACACACGGCCACCATCGGCAGTGATCTCTTCAGCCACGGCCAGCAGCTTTTCTGGCTTGCGCCCCACCAGCACCACATGCGCGCCCAGGTGCGCCAATTCATGCGCCGTGCACCGGCCTATGCCCGAGCCGCCGCCGGTGACCACCACCACCTGGCCCTGGAACAGGCCCGGAGCAAACACAGACTGGTAGGCGTTGCGCGCGGTGGGGGCCATGGTGACTCTGCCTTGGTGGGGTTGTTTGTTATGAACGGATGAACAAGGCCAGCGCCTCGTCGGTGAGCGCGTCAAGCGACTTGCCCTTTTTGGGCGAGAACCACTGCACCGCCCAGTTGAGCGCCCCAAAAATGAACAACCGCGCCACACCGGGCTCGGCCTGCAGCGCACCCTGCTTTGCCAGCGCTTCCAGCACAGGCATCCAGGTGGCCTCGTAGCTGTCCTTGATGCGGGCAATGCCCTTGCGCTGCGCAGGCGTGAGCGAACGCCACTCGTAAAGCATCACGGGGATGAAGCTACTGCGCGGCCCGAGCAGGATCTCAAAGTGGTGGCGAATGAGCGTGTGCAACTGCTCGCGCGGTGTGGCCGTGGTGGGCAACGCATCGAGTGCCTGCTGCTGGCTTTGCGTGGCCATGGTCATGCCCTCGCTCATCACGGCATAGAGCAGCGCGCTTTTGCTTTCGAAGTGGTAGAAGGGCGAGCCACTGTGCATACCCGCCGCCGCCGCAATGTCGCGCGTGCTGGTGGCGGCGAAGCCCTGGGTGCGAAAGAGCTTGGCAGCGCCGTCCATGAGCTTGCGGCGGCGGTTGCCGTCGTCGAGTTCTTCGGCGGTTTTGCGGGGGCGGCCGCGGGGGCGGCGGGTGGTTTCTTCGGTGGGGGATTGTGTTGTGGTTGTCGAGTTTGCGCTGAGGGGCGCTACGGCCTTGCTGCGGGGGCGGGCCGGGGGCTTCTTGAGAGTGGGGGCGATGGCGCGGGTGCGCGGCACGGGTGAGTCCATGCAGGCACGATAGCAAAACTGTTTATTTTTAGCAAGCAAGTGCTTTGTAAAAATAGATAGCTTGTCTGATCGTGATTGCTACGGGTGCTTTTTGAGGTTGAGCGCCAGTATTCACTGCCTGATTTGCTATTCATTTGGAAGCAGATCGCATGCCTATGCGAAGGACGGAGGCCGGGAGTCGCCCGGCAGGCGAGTCCCTTTCTTTCGCGTCGCCGAAAGAAAGGAACCAAAGAAAGGGCGACCCTGCTGTCTGCGACCCCTTCGCTGCGCTGCGGGGCAACCTGGGGTGCTCGGTCGCGGGGTGCACCGCAGAACTCGCTGCGCGCCTGCGGCGCTCCGCTCGAACAACTGCGGTGAGTCAGATCACGAGGCATGCGCGCCCCAGGCGCATACAGAAGGGAACCCACCGGGATCGGACATCCATTCGGGCCATCGCTGCGCTCGGCCCCATCTCGCGGGCGCAAGCGCCACGCGCTGCGCAGGCGCGGCCGAGCGAAGCAAAGGCCCGTGGGGGTGTCCGGCTGTTGGATGTTCGGCTGCCCAACCCCCTGCGGGCTGCGCCTGCGGCGGGGCGGTTGCGGGGTGAGCATGGGCGTCGAAGCGCCCATGCCTCGTGAACTGACTCGCCGTGGTTGTCCGAGCGGCGCTGCGCAGCAGCAAAGCGAGTTCCACGGCGCACCCCGCAACCGCCCCGCCGCAGGTTTGCCCCTTCGCACCGCGAAGGGGTCGCAGACTGGGGGTCGCCTTTTCTTTGGTGACTTTCTTTTGGCGAAGCAAAAGAAAGTTACTTGCACGCCGGGCGACTCCCGGCTCCCGCACTCCACACGGGCATGCAGTAGCCACCGCCAAAACAAGCTTCGGTAGGCTCAACCCGAACGGATGGAGCGAGAACGAGCTATAAAAACAATAGCTGCCAGCGCTTTATATACAAGCGCCAGCAGCCCAAAATGCCTCAGAACTAGCGAATCAAACCGCGCTGAAATCAGGCTTTCTCTTCTCCATAAAAGCCGAGAACGCCTCCCGCGCCGCAGGCTCACGCAGCATGCGCCCAAAGCTCTCGCCCTCTTCCGCCATCACCTCCAGCACCTTCGCCGTCTGCCCGCCCTTCATCAACCGCTTGGTTTCGATGAGCGACGACAACGGCTTGGCCGCCAGCTTCTTGGCCTGCGCCTGTGCGACGCCATTGCACTCGGTGGGCGGCACCACACGATTCACCAGCCCCACTTCCAACGCGGCCTCGGCCATGAAAGGCTCGCCCAGCAGCAAGGCTTCCGCAGCGCGGTGGTACCCCAGCATCTGTGGCACCAACAGGCTCGACGCCGCCTCGGGGCACAGGCCCAAATTCACGAACGGCATGGAGAACGCCGCGTTATCGCCCGCATAGACCAGGTCGCAATGGAACAACATCGTCGTGCCAATGCCCACGGCTGGGCCACAGACCGAGGCGATCACGGGCTTGGGGAAGGTGGCGATGCCGCGCAGAAAACGGAACACGGGCGAGTCCTGCGTGGCAGGCGGCTGCTGCAGGAAGTCGCCAATGTCATTGCCCGCGCTGAAGATCGCCACGTCGCCCTGGAACACCACCACACGCACGCTGGCATCGGCCTTGGCGGCGTCGAGCGCATCAGCCATGGCGGCGTACATGTCGCGCGTGATGGAGTTCTTCTTGTCCACGCGATTGAAGGTGATGGTGGTCACGCCCGCTTCGGAGTGGACGAGGATGTCTTGGGTGGCTTCGGTCATGGTGGTGAAGGTTCCGGGTCGGATGGATTGGGACGAGAGGAATGCGGTACGGCACAGGGCAACAGGCCGACTTCCTATTCCTTGTAGTAAACGATCTGGTGGCTGGTGGCCAGCATGGTGCCAGCCTCGTTCCACAGCTGCACGGTCTGGTCAAAGAATCCGTTGCGGAACTCCTGCCCGCGCGCCTGGCCGAGCAGGAAGCCCGTGCCCGTGGCCTGCAGCTGCTCTGCCGTGGTGTGGAAGTACACGGTGATCGACACCGTGCCCGCAGGCACCTGGCGCGCACGGCGCAGCCACACGCGGGGGAAGAACACATCAGCCAATGCGGACAGCGCCACGAAGTCGATCGGCCGCGGTGGTGTGTCGCGCATCCACAGCTGGGTCAGGCTGTGGTCGCCGCTGCCGTCCCAGGTGCGCGGGATGAAGCCAGCGATGGGGCGCATCTCATAGCGGTTGAGCCATTCCACGGCGCCCAAGGGGGCGACGATGGCCTTTTGCTCTGCAGGCGGAGGCACCTGAGGCATGGGCACATCGCCCACGCTCCAGGTCTCGCGGCGCACGGCCGTGACGGCGGTGGCCGTGGTGGTGACCACCTGCGCGCCGTCGGCACCGGCCTGCAGGATCGACAGCGTCCAGTGCTGGGTGGAGCGATTGGTGCGAACAGGAGTTGCCTGCACCGTGAACGCACCAGCGGTCAAAGCGCCCGCGTAGTTGACTGTGAGCGACAGCGGGTCGCCCAGCCGGTCGGGATGTTGCAGAACGGCCTGCAGCAGCGTGGCGGCGGTGATGCCGCCAAACGGGCCCACCATGTTCCAGTAGCCGGGGTGGGTCTGCCCTTCGTACTGGCCCGTCGCAGCGGACGAAGCCGTCAGTTGCAGCGCCTCGTCCAGCGGGTGGGTAGCGGAGGACGAAGACGCAGACGAAGAAGTGGATGAAGAGGAAGTCATGCTGCAAGTGTGCCGCGAAACGACCGCTCAGGCCGTCGTACCGGAGACTTCGCCGTGGGGCATTACGCCGCCGCCCAGCGTGGCCAGCGCAGCCGCTGCGCGCGGCCACAGGCTTTGGCGGAATTGGTCGCGAAAGAAACCAAAGTGCCCAATGCGCCGCACCTGCAGGTCGGCCGGCGTGATGCTCTCCACCCGGCGTTCGGTGTTGGCGTACAGGTTCACCAGGTTGTGCGTGCCGCGCAAGGTCATAAGCTCGTCGTCCGCCATCGACAGCGCCAGCACCGGGAACCGCACCGCGCCATAACTCTGCGCCACCGCAGGCCCCTCTGCCCCCACGCTGTAAGCAGGGTCCAGACACCAGCGCCGCCACTGCAGGATCACCCCAGCAGGCAGGTCGCCCACCTTCTTGAGCGTGCGCCCCGGAAAGTACCCGCACAGCCGCGTGGCCAGCGGCACCAGCACCCACCAGAAATACGGAACGATGCGCTTGAGCTGCGGCGCGTTGTCACGCCAGTAGCCGCTGCCTGCGGCCACGCTGAGCAGGCCCGCCACCTGCTCAGGCTTCTTGAGCAGCCCTGGCAATTGCGCGCCCAGGCTGTGGCCCAGCAAATACAGCGGCTGCGACGGCAGTGCGGCCTTGGCGGCAGAAATCACCGCCTCGTAGTCCTGCGCCCAATCAAACAGATCCGCCTTCACATCGCGCATGGCGCCCTGCAGCGAATCGCCGTGGCCTCGGTAATCAAACGTGGTGACCCGAAACCCCTGCTGCGCCATCCACAGCGCAAAGGCCTCGTAATACGACTGCCGCACCCCCATCGCGCCGCCGATTACGACGCTGGCGCGTGGCGCGCCCTCGGGTTCGTAGACACGCAGTGCCAATGACACTGCCCCGTTGACCTGCAAGGTTTGCTTGTTCATGTCTGTCTCCTTGGTTCAATGCCGATCTGCGCCAGCTTGAATGGAAAAGAAAAACAGGCAGTGCATTGCCCCTGCCTTCACACCCCGCCCTCAAGGGCGTAGCGAGCGGCTTTCAGGCTAGGCGGACGGAGCGCAGCAACCGGAACGTACTTGCGGTACGTGAGGATTGCGACGGCAAGGGGGTGGGGCCCCTTGCCTCCCCACTTGGCCCAACGACGCATGAAAGCCGCGCAGTAGCCAGTTAACTCACAGCGCTTCAATAATTCCAGCGGCACCCTGGCCCGTACCGACGCACATCGTGACCATGCCGTACTTCAGCTTGTGCCGACGCAGCGCATGCACCACCGTCGCCGCACGGATGGCACCGGTAGCGCCCAGCGGATGCCCCAGCGCAATCGCGCCCCCCATGGGATTCACGTTCGCAGGGTTCAGGCCCAGCGTATTAATCACCGCCAGCGACTGCGCCGCAAACGCTTCATTCAGCTCATACCAGCCAATGTCATCGCTCTTGAGACCCGCATAACGCAGGGCCGCAGGAATCGCTTCGATCGGGCCAATGCCCATGATCTCGGGCGGCACGCCGCGCGCTGCGTAGCTCACAAAACGCGCCAGCGGCGTCAGGCCAAACTGCTTCACCGCCTTTTCGCTGGCCACGATGAGCGCACCGGCGCCATCGCTGGTCTGCGAGCTGTTGCCCGCCGTGACGCTGCCACGCGCCGCAAACACGGGCTTGAGCTTGGCCAGGCCTTCCAGGGACGTATCAGGACGAGGGCCTTCGTCCAGGCTCACGGTGCGGCGCTTTTCCACCACTTCGCCGGTAGCGAGGTTGGGCGAACGCTCCACGATTTCGAAGGGCGTGATTTCGTCGCTGAACTCACCGGCCTTTTGCGCCTTGATGGCGCGCAGGTGGGATTCGAGGGCAAACGCGTCTTGCGCTTCGCGGCTCACCTTCCACTGCTGGGCGACCTTTTCGGCGGTCAGGCCCATGCCGTAGGCGATGCCCACGTTCTCGTCCTTGGCAAAAATCTCGGCGTTGAACGAGGGCTTGTTACCGCCCATGGGCACCAGGCTCATGGACTCGGCGCCACCGGCGATCAGCACGTCGGCCTCGCCCACGCGGATGCGGTCGGCCGCCATCTGCAGCGCGGTGATGCCCGATGCGCAGAAGCGGTTCACGGTCACGCCGCCCACAGGGTGGTCGAACGCCAGGCCCACGGCAATGCGGGCCATGTTCATGCCTTGCTCGCCCTCAGGGAAGGAGCAGCCGATGATGGCGTCCTCGATCGCCTTGGGGTCCAGCGTGGGCACCTGCAGCATGGCGCTCTTGATCGCGGCGACCAGCAGGTCGTCGGGGCGGGTGTTCTTGAAATAGCCGCGGCCCGAGCGCCCGATGGGCGTGCGCGTGGCGGCGACGATGTAGGCGTCCTGGACTTGTTTTTGAGCCATGGTGAAACTCCTTCAATTCTTGGGGGGGCGGCTGGAAGGAACCCAGGCCCACGTAAATACACATTCGACCGGCTCCACACCGGCTTCGTCGGTCACGGTGACCTTCACCTGCACCTCGCCCTTGTCGCTGGCCAACATGGCGGCGCGCTGCTCGGCGGTCAGCGTGGCCACGGCCTTGAGGCCGCCCGTGGCGCGCTTCTTGAACGCCATGGACAGCTCCTTGGCCAGCGGCAGGCAGTCGTCGCGCACGTTCATGCCCACGACCATGCCGGTGGCCGTTTCAGCCAGCAGGTTCATGGCCGAGGCGTGCACACCACCAATGTGGTTCTGCACCCGGCGCTCGTTGGCAAGATGCACTTCGACCCGCTCAGGCATGAGCGACACGAACTTCACCCCGGCCGTGCCGGTAAAAGGCACAGCCCGGCGCAGGATGATGTTCTGCACGAACCCGCGCATGAAGGCGGGGGCCTCGTCCAGGCGCATCAGCGAGCTCTGCAATTTGTTGGGGGCGTGTTCGCTCATGTCGGTCTACCGGTTATCCATCGACGTTCGGATCAGTTGCGAACCGGTTTGCCGGTGGACAACATGCCCAGGATGCGCTCATGCGTCTTGGGCTGGGCGATCAGGTGACAGAACACCTTGCGCTCCAGCGTGAGCAGGTATTCCTCGCTCACCATCGAGCCAGCATCCACATCGCCGCCACAGACCACCTCGGCGATCATGGCGCCGATCTTGAAGTCGTAGGCACTTATGAAGCCGCCGTCGCGCATGTTCACCAACTGGGCCTTGATGGTGGCCAGGCCGCTGCGGCCCGCCACGGGGAACAGGCGCTTGTGCGGTGCACGCCATCCGCTCGCAGCCATGGACTTGGCTTCGTTGATGGCCACGAACAGCAGCTCGTCCTTGTGGGGCACGATGATGTCGCTGTCCAGCAGGAAGCCCAGCTTGCGCGATTCGATGGCGCTGGTGCCTACCTTGGCCATGGCAGCGGCAGTGAAGCCTTCCGTCAGGAAGGGCAAGATGTCCTTGCTGGTCGAGGCCGCCATGTTCTCGGCCGCACGGCGGGCGATGTAGGTCAGGCCGCCCGCGCCGGGCACCAGGCCCACGCCCACTTCGACCAGGCCGATGTAGCTTTCCATGTGGGCCACGCGCTTGGCCGAATACACGGCCAGCTCGCAACCACCGCCCAGCGCCATGCCATGGATGGCTGCGACGACAGGCACCTGCGCATAGCGAATGCGCATCATCAGGTTCTGCAGCTCCTGCTCGATGCTTTCCACCGCATCGGCGCCGCCGACCATGAACGCGGGCATCGTGGCTTCCAGGTCGGCCCCCACGCTGAAGGGCGCGTCGCCGGACCAGATGACCATGCCCTGGTACTCGGCCTCGGCCAGTTCCAGCGCTTCCATCAGCGCTTCCATCACCTCGGGGCTGATGGCGTGCATCTTGTTCTTGATGCTGGCGATGAGCACTTGGCCATCGAGCGTCCAGGTGCGCAGGGCTTTCGATTCAGCAATGGTGGTGCCAGCGGTGCGCCAGTCGGGCAGGCTGATTTCGCCCAACAGGGCCTCGGGGAAGATCTGGCGCTCGTACACGGGCAGCTGGCGGCGGGGCACAAACTTGTTCTGTGATGCACTCCACGAACCTTGCGCGGTGTGCACGCCACCGGCTTCGGCCACGGGGCCCTTGAAAACCCACTCGGGCAGCGGTGCCTTGCACAGCGCTTTGCCAGCGTCGATGTCTTCCTGGATCATCTTGGCCACTTCGAGCCAGCCTGCTTCCTGCCACAGCTCGAAGGGGCCCTGCTTCATGCCAAAGCCCCAGCGCATGGCCTGGTCCACGTCGCGGGCGTTGTCCGCGATGGTGCCCAGGTGCACGGCAGCGTAGTGGAAGCTGTTGCGCAGGATGGCCCAGAGGAACTGGCCGGGCGCGCCTTCGGCATTGCGCAGCAGGCGCAGGCGCTCGGCAGCGGGCTTCTTGAGCATGCGGGCATACACCTCGTCGGCCTTCTGGCCGGCGGGCACGTACTCTTCGCTTTCCAGCTCGAAACGCATCACATCGCGGCCGACCTTCTTGAAGAAACCGGCCTTGGTCTTCTGCCCCAGGTTGCCCAGCTCCAGAAGCTTTTTCAGCACGGCAGGCGTGCCAAAGCTTCCGTAGAAGGGGTCGGTCTCAATGCTCAGGTTGTCCTGCAGCGTCTTGATCACGTGGGCCATGGTGTCCAGACCCACCACGTCGGCGGTGCGGAAGGTGCCGCTGGATGCGCGGCCCAGCTTCTTGCCCGTGAGGTCGTCCACCACGTCGTAGGTCAGGCCGAAGTTCTCGACTTCCTTCATCGTGGCCAGCATGCCCGCGATGCCCACACGGTTGGCGACGAAGTTGGGCGTGTCGTGCGCACGCACCACGCCCTTGCCCAGGCCGCTGGTGACGAAGGCTTCGAGCTGGTCCAGCACTTCGGGCTGGGTGGTGGGGGTGTTGATCAACTCCACCAGCGTCATGTAGCGCGGGGGGTTGAAGAAGTGGATGCCGCAGAAACGGGGCTTGATGCTCTCGGGCAGCACTTCACTCAATTTGGTGATCGACAGGCCCGAGGTGTTGGACGCCAGGATGGCGTGCTTGGCCACGTGGGGCGCGATCTTGGTGTACAGGTCGAGCTTCCAGTCCATGCGCTCGGCAATGGCCTCGATCACGAGGTCGCATTCCTTGAGCAGGTGCATGTGCTCTTCGTAGTTGGCCTGCTGGATCAGCGCCGCGTCGTCGGCCACGCCCAGGGGCGAAGGCTTGAGCTTTTTCAGGCCTTCAACGGCCTTGGTGACGATGCTGTTCTTCGGGCCTTCCTTGGCAGGCAGGTCGAACAGCACCACGGGCACCTTCACGTTGACGAGGTGGGCGGCAATCTGCGCGCCCATCACGCCTGCGCCGAGTACGGCGACTTTTTTCACTTGGAATCGGGACATGGGTTGGGTTCCTGGTTGGGGCGTTGCGCAACACCGCATGGGGCGTGCAAGGCCACGGGAATGGGGTTTACTGGACGCGGATCCAGGTTTGCGTGCGGCCAAAGGGGCCGATGGAGCCCCGCACTTCGAGCTTCTTGCCGCCCTCGACGGGGGTCATGCGCAGGGTGTAGTTGCGGCCGTTCTCGGGGTCGAGAATCTTGCCGCCTTCCCACACCTCTTTGCCGTCAGCCTTCTTGGCACCCCGGATGATCTCCAGGCCCAAGATGGGCTTGCCCTTGCGGTCATCCGAGCATTCGTCGCAGACATCGTCGGGCTTGGCGTCTTTGGACAGGCGCTTTTCCAGCGCCCCGTTCAAAACGCCGCCGCCGATGTCGCGGATGCGGATTTCGGCCTTGGCCTCGCCGGTCTTGTCGTCGATGTTGCGCCAAAGGCCTTCGGGCGTCGCCTGCGCCCAGACGGACGCCGCAGACGCTACCAAAACAATAGCTGCTACCGCTTTATACATAGGCGCTCCGTGCCAAAAAAGCTTGAAATCCGCAGATCTACCGATCAGGCCAGGGCCAGATCCGTGTCCATCAGCACCTTGCTGCCAGCACGGGCCGTGCGCATCAGCGTGACGGTTTCGGGGAACAGCTTGGCAAAGTAGAAGCGCGCCGTCTGCAGCTTGGCGCCATAGAACGGGTCGGTGTTGCCAGCGGCCATCTCGCGCAGGGCGACCTGGGCCATGCGGGCGAACAGGTAGCCGAACACCAGGTGGCCGGCCACGCGCAGGTAGTCCACGGCGGCAGCGCCCACTTCGTCCGGGTTCTGCATGCCCTTGAAGCCGATCTCGGTGGTGAACTTGGTCATCTGGTCACCCAGCATGGCCACCGGGTTGATGAACTCGGCCATCTTCTCGTTCACGCCTTCTTCTTCCACCAGCTTGCCGATCAGCTTGCCCAGCTTCTTGAGCGTGGCGCCGTTGTTGCCCAGGATCTTGCGGCCCAGCAGGTCCAGCGACTGGATGGTGTTGGTGCCTTCGTAGATCATGTTGATGCGGTTGTCGCGCACGTACTGCTCCATGCCCCATTCCTTGATGAAGCCGTGGCCGCCGAAGACCTGCATGCAGGCGTTGGTGGAGATGTGGCCGTTGTCGGTGATGAAGGCCTTCACGATGGGCGTGAGCAGCGCCACCATCTCTTCGGATTCGGCACGCACCTTTTCATCGGGGTGGCTGTGCACCTTGTCCAGCAACAGCGTGCAGAAGATCTGCAGCGCGCGGCCGCCTTCGGCGTACGCCTTGGCGGTGAGCAGCATCTTGCGCACATCGGGGTGCACGATGATGGGGTCGGCATCCTTGTCCTTGGCCTTCACGCCCGAGAGGCTGCGCATCTGGATGCGGTCCTTGGCGTAAGCCAGCGCATTTTGGTAAGCCACTTCGGTCAGGCCCAGCGACTGGTTGCCCACGCCCAGGCGGGCGGCGTTCATCATCACGAACATGGCGGCCAGGCCCTTGTTGGGCTGGCCCACCATGGTGCCGATGGCGCCGTCGATGGCGATCTGCGCGGTGGCATTGCCGTGGATGCCCATCTTGTGCTCCAAGCCCGTGCAGAAGATGGGGTTGCGCTCGCCCAGCGAGCCGTCGGCCTTCACATTGAACTTGGGCACGACGAACAGGCTGATGCCCTTGCTGCCCTTGGGCGCGTCGGGCAGGCGGGCCAGCACCAGGTGCACGATGTTGGCGGTCATGTCGTGCTCGCCGGCGCTGATGAAGATCTTGTTGCCGGTGATCTTGTAGGTGCCGTCGGCCTGCGGCTCGGCCTTGGTGCGCAGCAGGCCCAGGTCGGTGCCGCAGTGGGGTTCGGTCAGGCACATGGTGCCGGTCCACTCACCGCTGGTCAGCTTGGGCAGGTACAGGGCCTTTTGCTCTTCGGTGCCGTGGGCGTGCAGGGCTTCGTACGCGCCGTGCGACAGGCCGGGGTACATGGTCCAGGCCTGGTTGGCCGAGTTCATCATCTCGTACAGGCACTGGTTCAGCACGAAGGGCAGGCCCTGGCCGCCGTAGGCAGGGTCGCACGACAGTGCCGCCCAGCCACCTTCGACGTACTTGGCGTAGGCATCCTTGAAGCCCGTGGGGGTCTTCACTTCGTGGGTGGCCTTGTTGAGCACGCAGCCTTCGGTGTCGCCGCTGATGTTCAACGGGAAGGTCACTTCGGCAGTGAACTTGCCGGCTTCTTCGAGCACCGCATTGATGGTGTCCACATCCACCTCGGCGTGGGGCGGCATGGCCTTGAATTCATCGCTGACCTTGAGCACTTCGTGCATGACGAATTGCATGTCGCGCAGGGGCGGCGTGTACATAGGCATGGGGTTTACTCCTTGGAGGTGGTGGTTTGGTTGGAAACTTTGCGGCGCTTGGCAGCAGCAGCGGGGGCGGCTTCTGCGGTGGCGCCAGGTTTTGCGGCGCTGTAACGCGCCAGGATGTTGTGAAAGCCCTGCACCGCCCGGGCCATGGAGCCCGGGGTTTGCAGGAACCGCGCTTCGTAGTGCAGCGCGAGGATGAGGCCGTGGATCTCGAACAGCATCTGCTCGGCATTGGTGTCCGCGCGCAGCTCGCCCAGGCCCTTGCACTGCTCGATGGCGCGGCGCATGGCGGCGTGCCAGGTCAGCACCGAGCTGGCCAGCGCGTCACGCACGGGGCCGGTGCGGTCATCAAATTCGACCGCACCGCTGATATAGATGCAGCCCGAATCGATTTCGATGGAAGTGCGCTTCATCCAGTTGTCGAACATGGCGCTGAGCCGGGCCAGGCCACGCGGCGCGGACATGGCGGGGTAGAACACTTCCTGCTCGAAACGCGTGTGGTATTCACGAACCACGGAGATCTGCAGCTCTTCGCGAGAGCCAAAATGGGCAAACACGCCCGACTTGCTCATGCCCGTGACGTCGGCCAACGCCCCAATGGACAGGCCTTCCAGCCCGATGTGCGTGGCCAGGCCCAGCGCTGCCTCGACGATGGCCGCCTTGGTTTGCTGGCCTTTTTGCAGGGCGCGGCCGGTACCGCTGCGAGCGCGCGGGATGCGGGTGACCTGGCTGGATGAAGAGGTGGCGGACATGCGGGCAAATAAAAACGAACGTTCGTTCTATTCTGCAGCAAATTCTTCGCCCGACCAAAACCCCCGGAAAAAATAGGGAGGCCCACCCAAACCATTCGTTGCGGCGGTGCCACCCTCTGCCCCACCCCATCGCTTCCGCCTCCGCCACAGGGCCGCCCACGGCAAGCGGCACCCAGGCGGTGGTATCAGAGAATCAGCGCCAGGCTGGCTTCCAGATGTTCCGACGGCAGGCGCTTGAAACCCGAGCGCGCGTAGCGTTGCAGGCGCCCCACGGCAAACGCCGTGAGCACGCTGGCCGCGACCTGGGCATCCACAGTGGGTGTGGCAGAGCCCGCTACCGCCGGGCGCAGGCACTGGCGCAGGGTGGATTCAATGCGGTCAAAAAACTGGTTCATGCGCTGCTGCAGGCGCTCGTGCTCAAACACCAGGGCATCGCCCACCATCACGCGCACCATGCCGGGGTTGCGTTCGCCAAACTGCAGTAGCAACGCCACGATGCGCGCAGCCTGGCGCGTGCCCACTTCGGCAGACTGGTCCGGATCGGGTACATCGCGGCCGGTAATCTGCTGGACCAGGGTGAACACGGTCTGCTCGATGAAGTCGATCAACCCTTCGAACATCTGCGCCTTGCTGGCGAAGTGGCGGTACAACGCGGCCTCGCTGACAGAAAGACGCGCCGCCAACGCGGCGGTGGTGATGCGCTCTGCCCCGGGTTGCTCGAGCATGGCCGCCAGCGCTTGCAGGATCTGTACGCGCCGCTCACCCGGCTTGGGCCGTTTGCGCGCAGCCGGAGTTTCGCCCCCGTCGTCGGTACTGGCAGGCTCGGGGAGGGGCGAAAGTTCAGACATGCAGGAACAAGGGCTGGGGTAAGGCCATGCGGCCAAGGGCACCCTGCGCCGGGTTCACATGCCAGGTGGGCATGCACCGGCCTGCGGCAGGGCGTAAATCATGTGTGGAAATGATTCTCGCACAGGCCCTGGGGCGGCCCCATGGGCACGGGCGAGAGCAGCTGCCACTACGCCGATTTACAGCGGAAACACCACAGTCACCAGCAGGCCGTGCCCCAGCGGGCCGGTGCCCAGCGTGAGGGCAGCGCGGTGCACGCGCGCAATTTCGTCGGCAATGGCCAGCCCAAGCCCCGTGCCCTCGCCCACCGTACCGGGCACCCGGTAAAAACGCTGCATGACGCGCCCTCGCTCGGCATCGGGCACGCCAGGCCCATCGTCTTCCACCTCGATGAACACACGTGGCGGCCCTGCGCGCCCTTGGCGCATGCCACAGCGTATGGTCACAATGCCGCCCGCCGGGGTGTACTTGATGGCGTTGTCCACCAGGTTGGACAACAACTCGCGCAGTAGCCAGCCATGGCCGGTGACATGCACGGGCTGGACTTCCAGCCCCAGGTCCAGCCCCTTGCCGGTGGCTGGGTCGAGAAAGGTCTCCAGCAGGGTTTCGCACAGGTCCTTGAGGTCTACACGCTGGGGCGGCTGCGCGTCCAAGCTGCGCGCATCGGCGCGCGACAGTGCCAGCAGCTGGTGGGCAAGCTGCGAAGTGCGGCGCGTGGCATTGCGCAGCTTCTCGATCTGATCAACTCCTAAAACAATAGCGCCTTTCGCTTGCCCATCATGCGCTAGCGGCAATTTTCCCTCGAAATTTGACAAAGACACCCGGGGTGGTGCCGCCGCCTTGGCCATCATGGCCCAGGCTTCGACCTGTGCCTGCAGGCCCGCCAGCGGGGTGCGCAGCTGGTGCGCCGCATCGGCCACAAAGCGGCGCTGCCCTTCCGCCTGCGCATTGACCAGTGCAAACAGGCGGTTGAGCGAGTGCACGAGCGGGCGCACCTCGGCGGGCGACGAGGCTTCGTCGATAGGGCTCAGGTCACGCGGCGAACGGTGCTCCACCGCTTCGGCCAAGTCCACCAGCGGTTTGAAGGCCCGGCCCACAGCCCAGTGGATGGCCAGCGCGGCGGCGGCCACCAGCACCAGGTTGGGCAGCAGCACCCGCAGCAGGAGCTGCTGCGCCCATTGCTGGCGCGGGTCAGACCCGTCGGCCAGCGCCACCACCAGTTCGCCAGCCCCGGTGCGACCACGCTGCACCGCCACCCTATAGGTCACCCCGCCAAACTCAACGCTGTGGAATTCGGGCGCATGGGTGGTGGGCACGGCACTGTGCACCCAGTCGTCGCCCAGCAGCAGGCGTCCAGAGATGTCGCGCACGCTGTAACCCGCAAACCCGGTGTTCTGGCGCAGAAAGTCTTCGACCGGAGGCGCCAGCAGCAGCAAGGGCGGCTCGTGGTCACGGATGGAGGGGGCCAGCACCGAATCTGCCAGAGCGGGCAACAGCCGCAGCAGGCGCTGGTCGTGCCGCCCGGCGGCCTCGTCGGCCGAGCGGTAGTCGAGCCACACGCCCACCAGAGCCAGCGCGCACAAAGGCAGCACCAGCAAGATCAGCAGCCGATTGCGCAAGTCGGAGGTCATGGCACGCAGGCCGGGCCGTGGGGAAGGGATGGCTCGGTCCGGCGGCGTCATCATGATCCTTACCGACGGCTTCAGCCAGGCCGGTTCCGCTCAGGCGGCCTGGAGTTCAAGCCGATAGCCGAACCCGCGGATCGAACGCAGCGCCACGCCATGCGGCTCCAGTTTGCCGCGCAACCGGGAGACGTAGACCTCCACCGCGTTGGGCGTGATCTCCTTGTCCCAGCCCGTCAGAGCCTGCAGAAGCTTGTCCTTGCTGGCAGGCTTGGGGGCATTGATGAGCAGGTACTCCAGCACAGTCCATTCACGCGGACCGAGCTCAATGACCTGCTCCCCGTCCCCGGTGCGGATGCTGGCGCGACGGCCGGCCGTGTCCAGCTCCAGCGGACCAAAGCTCAACACCGCTGTGGTCGCGGCCTGCGAGCGGCGCAGCAGGGCGCGCAGGCGTGCCAGCAGTTCAGGCAACTCGAAGGGCTTGACCATGTAGTCGTCAGCCCCGAGATCCAGCCCCTGCACGCGGTCGTGCAGTGCATCGCGCGCGGTGAGGATCAGCACCGGCAGGGCGGGGCTTGCCATATCAGGGCGGCGCAGGCGGCGGGTGAGTTCCAGCCCGTCCATGGCCGGCAGGCCGATATCGATGATGGCCGCGTCGAACGACTCGGTGCGCAGCACCTCTTCGGCGCGCTCACCGCTTCCGACCCAGTCCACGGCGTACCCCGCGTCGGTCAACCCCAGCTTGATGCCGCTGGCAACCATCACATCGTCTTCGACCAGCAAGAGTCGCATATCAACCCACTTGTTCGCTGTGCATAGCAGCATGCCCAATAGGCTGGCGCAGCCTCATCCGGCGGCCGCCGCGCAAGGGCAGCCAATACCCTGTGCTGGCGCTGGCGACGTCACCCACCCCGCGAAGCGAGAGAAGGGAGAAGGCGAGAAGCGACTCAGAGGGATAGACCATTTCAATGGCTACGAATCATGGTCCCGTAGGCCTGGTCGGTCAGGATTTCGAGCAGCATGGCGTGCGGCACACGCCCATCAATGATGTGCACTGCGTTCACGCCGGCCTTGGCAGCATCCAGCGCTCCCGCAATCTTCGGCAGCATGCCGCCAGAGATGGTGCCGTCGGCAAACAGCGCGTCGATCTCGCGGGCCGTCAGGTCTGTGAGCAGATTGCCCGCCTTGTCCAGCACGCCGGGCGTGTTGGTCAACAGCATCAGTTTTTCAGCTTGCAGCACCGTGGCCAGCTTGCTGGCGACCACGTCGGCGTTGATGTTGTAGCTCTCGTTGTTCTCACCAAAGCCGATGGGGCTTATGACGGGGATGAAGGCGTCGTCCTGCAGCGCCTTGACCACACTCGGGTCGATGGAGACGATGTCTCCCACCTGCCCCACATCGTGCTCGATGGACGGGTTCTTGTTGTCCACCATCTTGAGCTTCTGCGCACGGATCATGCCGCCGTCGCGCCCCGTCAGGCCCACGGCCTTGCCGCCGGCCTGGTTGATCAGGCCCACGATGTCCTGCTGCACCTCGCCGGCCAGCACCCACTCGACCACTTCCATGGTCTCAGCATCGGTCACGCGCATGCCCTGGATGAACTCGCCCTTCTTGCCCAGGCGGTTCAGCGCCGTCTCAATCTGAGGCCCGCCGCCGTGCACGACCACGGGGTTCATGCCCACGAGCTTGAGCAGCACCACGTCCTCGGCAAAGTCGGCCTGCAGCGCGGGGTCGGTCATGGCGTTGCCGCCATATTTGATGACCATGGTCTTGCCATGGAACTTGCGGATGTAAGGCAGCGCCTGGGCCAGGATTTCAGCCTTGTCGCGCGGGGCAATCGAAAGAAGGTCGGTCATGGAGGCGGGCCATCCAGAGAAAACGGTGAGGCGCAAATTGTGCCGCATTCGCGCGGCGCGCTGGGTTTGCCCGCGCACCCGCCGTCAGTGGCGCAACCAGTTGGGTACCTTGAAACGCACAATGGCCAGGTAGGCCATCACATAGCTGATGACAAACAGGCCGCAAAACGCCATCAGAAGTGGGGTATTGCTCCAGAACAGTACCGCAGGCACCACAGTCAGCAAGGTGAAGCCCCACAGGTAGGGGGATGTGCGGTTATTGCGCATCAACACCCTGCGCGATTCATCGTCATGGAAGACACCCCGAACAATGCGACGGTAAATCAATTGGTGAAAGTGGAGCGCATCGGCCACGCCGGGGGAAACGCCCCGCACTGTCTTGCGGTAGATCGAGAAGATCGTTTCCCAGACGGGGTAGATCAACAAAAGCATGGGGAACCAGGGCGAAACATCGGCGTTGCGCTGCACCAGGGAAATGCTGGCCAGGGCAATCACGCCGCCCCACACGTAGGCACCGCCATCTCCCGCGAACAGCATGCCGCGCGGGTAGTTCCAGACCAGAAACCCGCCCGTCGCCGCCGCCGTGGACACCAACAGCGCCGCCAGCGCACGGTCCCCCACCTGCAGGGCCACATGGGCCAGCGCCAGACAGACGATCAGAGCCACCATGCCCGCCAGGCCGTTGTAGCCATCAATGATGTTGAACGCATGGGGAAGTCCCGCAACCGCCAGAACTACCACCGCAACGCCCAGCCAGGGAGCAGCGGCCAGCAAAGAATCCAGCCAAGGCCACCCCATGCGCGGCAAGGTCAGATCCAGCAGGATCACCGCCAGAGCGCCGGATGCACCGGTCAGGCTCAACCGGTAACGCACGGACAGGCGCTGGGTCATGTCCTCCGCAATGCCGCCCAGCGCGGCGGGCAGCAAGGCCACCAGCCAGCCCCCCACCCAAGCTCCGAGCTTCAGCGAGCCGGGATCACCCCAATGGGTAGATTGAAGAACACCAAGGCCCCAACTGCACCCAATGCCCAGAAGCAGTGCGGCGCCCCCCAAGCGGGGAACGTCCCCCAGATGAAAGCGTTGGGGCATGCCGTTGCCGTACACGGAAGCGTGGCTGTGCATCCACCGCACGATGAACCCTGCCGCCAACGCTGCAACGATGAATGCCACCACAGATAACCAGATCATGAGCGGCCGATGGTACCCGCACTCGGTCCCAGTGCCTGTAAGAAAGCGCTATCCACGCAGCCCCATCCCAGCGGGCTGGGGCTGTTGGCATGCTGCAAGGATGCCATGTGAGGAGAACCTGGCAAGACGCCACCACGAAGGTCCGAGCCTGAATCAGGCCGTCCCCCCGACAACCCCGAGGGGGCCATGGAGAGGTTCATGCGGTCAGAACCCGGGGCCACTACCGAAGCAAGCCACGGTAAAAACGCATCACCTTTTCCACGTACTGCTGCGTTTCGGGATACGGAGGGATGCGCCGACCATACTTGATCACGGCACCTTCCCCTGCGTTGTACGCCGCCAGCGCCAGTTCCTTGTCGCCATCGAACATGCGCAGCAGATCGGCCAGGTAGCGGGTGCCAATCTGCGCATTCACTTTGGGTTCCATCGCGGCATGCTCTCCGTCTGACGAAGGGCGCGCTGCAACCCCATAACGCTCAGCCGTTGCCGGCATGACCTGCATCAGCCCCAACGCACCTTTGCGCGAAACGGCTTTCACATTGAAGGCCGACTCTGCTGCCGCGACGGCAATCACAAATGCGGGGTCCAGCGACTGCGCCACCGCCGCCGCTTCCAGGTGCTGCTTGACGTCGTCATAGCCCGGAAACTGCAGTGCAGAGGGGCTGCGATCCTTGCCCTTCACCACCGAGGCGGGAGGCACACGGCTGAGCCAGATCACACCCCGCGTAGCCGCCGAAGGAGGCACATTGCCGATGTGGGTTACGCCCTCCCCATCCACAAACTCCCACACCTGGTTCGCCCAGGAGGACGGCAACCATCCCCCAACCAGAAAAACCAAGAGCATGACACCACGCATGACCACCCCAAGCGATGGGAGGTCGTGCTCATCAGACTCCTTCCAAAACAGACTCATGGTTCTCATTTGACCTCGCGCCCTTCGCGAAAGAAACTTTTCAGCCCAGCACCGACCTGTTGCAACCAGGAGGCCGCTGCCTCGGGCTCAGGCTCCGGCCATGCATCCCCCCGCCTTGAACGGATCAGCCTGGCGGGCATACCTGCAGCTACCATGCCCGCCGGGACATCCTGTCGCACCAGCGCCCCGGCTGCCACGACCGCGCCACGGCCAATCGTCACGCCCTCTAGAACAATCGCGCCAGCACCGATCCAGGCACCGTCTTCCACAACGATTCTTGCCCGGGTGATTCGGTTGCGAGCAATCACCACATCCCCCCCATCGATGGCATGGCCGGCGGACAGCAGCTTGGCATGGGGGCCAATCAGGACATCCTCACCAATCTCCAGGCCACCTTCACCCGACAGGTAGCCTCCCACATTGACGATAGTACGGGCTCCGATGCGGATACCCACGCAGGGATCTGCCACCACATCGCCCAGCACCAGCCGTGTCTGGGCATAGATACTGACCCCGTCGGCCAGGCACAAGACATCGGAGCGCTGGCCGAAACGCATGACCGAGACGGACGGGTCGATCCGACATTCGGCGCCCATGCGATCCACACCTGCGTGTGACGCCGTGAAAGCAGGAATTCCCAGCAGCATGTCCGTCATGTTCACCGGCTGTGATGCGAGCCCATGAGCCTGCGCCAACGGCTGCGCCATGCGCGATCGTTCAGCTCTGCCGTCCTGGCCTGCAACGCTATTTGCGTGGTCGCAAGCTCAGACTCCACCAGTGTCTTTTCGGCCCGCAGCGAACCCACCTCTGTGCGCAACTCATTGATCTCTTGCTGGAGTTTCCCAATGAGGTCCTTGGCTTCCGCAAAGGCCTTCTGGTGCTCCAGCAACGAAGCTCGTTCGCGCTGGTGCAGCACCGTCAGTGCTTGCAACTCGTCGCGCAAGCTTTCCGCCATGCCCCGAGCCTCTTTCAGCTCCCACGTTGGAGCATCCACAGAAGGCGTGACCACCACCATCCACTGGTAGACGTCAAAGTCCTGCCACCCAGCCAACAACGCCTGGCGCTGGTCGCCCGACAGGGCGCTCCAGTAGCCGGCGAATTCGCTGCATTCAACGGGTACCCTGTTGGCTTCCCAGACCCGGGGAGCCCATCCGCAGTCCAGCAACATCTTCTCAATGCTGCGTTTTGTAAAGAAACGGACATGGGTCCTGTCCAGTTGGCCCTTGTCGGAATAGTCAAAGATGCCGCTTCGCATAGAAGCCAGCACCCCGGCATAGGCGATGTTCGGAACGGAAATCAGTAGACAGCCCATGGGAGCGACAAACTCACTCAACCGCTGCAGCACATCTTCGGGCTTTCTGAGGTGTTCCAGCACATCACAAGCCATCACCGTATCAAACTGCCGACCCTTGAGCGCATCCAGCCAGTCGGTGCTGTCCAGATTTCCAGGGATGACCTCCACGTCCAGTGTCTTGAGCACTTCCAGCGCCTCGGGGTCGTTTTCCACCACCGTGACGCGATAGCCCCGAGCCAAGAGAACACGGGTCATGGCGCCAGGGCCCGGCCCAAGCTCCAAGACCGAGCCGCCATCTGGTGGTACGCGGCGCAGCAACCGAGCGGCCCACTCCTCACCATCGGGGTCGAATGCGTAGTCGTATCGCTCAATATTGGTCATGCATTTCCCTCCGCCTTTGGCGCCGGTTCGGGCTGCCACATCTGATCCCACAATCCCCACTGCCACCATGCCCAAGGCCGGGCCAGAACATCCTGCTCCAGCCGCTGGATGACTCTATCGATCGCCTGCCTGGGATTTTCCGGCAATGGCTCGACGACAACCTCCAGATGGTCAGGGCGTCGGGAATAAGTCACAGCATGCAGCAACGGAACGCCCGTGGATTGCGCCAGACGCTCAATACCTGTGGGCAGACTCAGGTTGCCGCCCAGAAAAGGGCTACCACGCAAGCGGCCAAACTCAGGTCGCCATGCATCAGCCAGAATCACCCACGCTTGCCCCGCCCGCAGGCTTTCATGCACCGGGCGCAGCCCTTCACTCGTGGTGCGCCATTTTCCACCCGTCACCTCGGTATAGCCTTGAATTTTTCGCAGCAAATAACGGCGCTGCGCAGCCTCAAGCTCCGGATTGTCCAAGACCGGCATGGTCAGAACATTGGTGGCGACACCCTCCCTCGCCAAAGCAACCGGGGCCGTCAGAAGCCGGTCATAGTGATTGAGAACCAGTATGAAGCCCTTGCCTTGGCGAGCAAGGCCTTTGGCAAACTCGGCACCTTGCAGATCAATGGTCGGCCCTCCGGAACGGCCCAGGCGGCTGAAGGCCATGGCATCCACCATCTCCTGCGCTAACATGTCCAAGTGGGCGCGAGCCCATTGCGCATGCTGCCCCCCCGTGGCTTGCGGGAAGACCCGGGCAAACAAGCTTTCGAGCCAGCGCAGCAGGTGCTCGCGCTCCGCCGCTGATTCCCGCCCTATCCGCCCGGCCAGCCGCCAGGGCAGGGTCGTAGGCAGCCGGGCAATGAAAGGGAATAGCAGGTCCAGAGACCAGGCTCGCGTCATTCCACCAGCACCCATTCGTGTTCCAGCCAGGCAACACCAAACTCCCGGTGCTTCTGGTTCAGCACGGTAAAGGGCTGGATAAGTTCCGCCATGTCCAGCACCTGGATACCTGAATCATCCAGGACATAGACGCTCCAGAGGTATTCACCCGACAGGAGCGGCAAGCGTGGGAACCTAGCGCGAATGCGGTGGCTGCCAGTGCCCTGCAGCGGCTTACCCTCGGCACGAAACTGCGTGCTCGTGCCAAAAACGTTGTCCTTGTCCGGGCGAACAATTGCAAACAACACATGAAACGGCGCGTCAGCATAGGACTCGATCTCGATCTCTACCGACAGATCCTGAAACGAATCCACCTGCGCAGGGTTGATGCCGTCCCCCGTTTCGATCGTCAGGCCTGCGATTTTTACCAATGGCGCTCCCGACGAAGACGCCGCTGCGGGCTGCGCCGCTTCATCCTTTTTTGCAGCCTCATGGGCCTCGACGCGCAGGTGGGCATACCTGCGTCGCTCATGGGATTCGTAGGCGGTCACCACGTCCTCGGTAGCTCCGATCGCCTGCACGCGACCGCCGTGTATCCATGCCGCCCGCTGACAGAGGCTTCGTACCTGATACAGGTTGTGGGAACAGAAAAGCACCGTGGCGCCTCGCTCACGAAGCTCCAGAATACGATTGAGACTCTTCTTCTGGAAATGCAGGTCGCCCACGGAGAGCGCCTCGTCCACGATCAATACATCCGGATCGATGGCCGTCGCAGCGGCAAAAGCGAGCCGCATGAACATGCCCGATGAGTAGGTCTTCACCGGCCGCTCCAGCGTCTCCTTGGTCAACTCCGAGAACGCAGTGGCACGGACAATGAAGTCCTCCATGGCGGTGCCCTCCAGCCCATGCAACGCGGCCATGAAGCGGATGTTGTCGTAGCCGGACTCCTCCGGGTGAAACCCCGCACCAAGCTCCAGCAACGCGGCAACGCGGCCTTCTTGAAACACCTGCCCACGGGTGGGACGGATGGTGCCTGCCGCGATTTTCAGTAAGGTGCTTTTGCCCGCACCGTTCTCTCCAATGAGGCCAAACGTTTCGCCGGCCTGAACCTCAAAATCCACCCCGGTCAAAGCGACATGTATACGGTGGCGCTGCTTACGCGTCACCCACTCCCAAAGCCGGTCCTGCGGACGGCTGTAGACCATATAGGTCTTTTCAATGCCTTCAAAGCGGATCGTCATGGCTTTACAAGGCCTCGCCCAGTGCAGACTTCATGGAGCGGAAGAACCACCACCCCCCGCCCCCCAGCAACAACACCCATACGGCCAAGGCCACGGGGGTTCCCGGCGGCACCGGCATATGCAATACAGTGCTCTGCACCATCAGGACCAGGCAAGCTACGGGGTTGAAAAGGAACCAGTTGTGGAATTTCTCCGGCACCTGGGACAGGGGGTATACGACAGGTGTCAGGTAGAACCAGAGCTGTAGTGCGAAGGCCACCATGGAGCCCACATCACGCCACAGAAAGTGGGCCATGCTCAGCAGCAACGTAAGACCAAAGGTCAGCGCAATCTGGGCCAGCACCAGAACCGGTAGCCAAGCCAGTGACGCGTAAGGCCCCACACCCTGAACCACCGACAAGACAATCAACAGCGCATAGCCAATACCCAGAACGAGCAGGCTGCCGCCAACGGACACTGCGGGCAGTATCTCCGCAGGCATAGGCTGCTTGCGCAGAAAGTCCTCGTACGCCGCCAGAGACCCAACCCCCCGGCCAATGGCATCGGTAAAGGGTAGCCAGACTGCAAGCCCCGCCAGAAGGTGCAGCAGATAGCCATTGTTCACGTCCAGCCCGGGCACCCGCACCGCCAGCACCAAGCCAAAAAGAACATAGAAGATAGCCAGCGTGGCTACGGGCTGAACAAAAGCCCAGGCAAAACCCAATACCGAACCGGCATAGCGCGTCTTGAACTCGCGCACCATCCAGTACCGCCAAAGCACCCACAACTGGCGCGCATTGCGCGGCGCTGCCGATGAGACCCCTGTGGAATGGGAAACAGGGCGCGTCATGCTACCGTCCGCAGCCATTCGACCGATTTGGCCACCCCATCCTCGAAAGCCATCGTCGGCTTCCAGAACAGCTCGTTCCGGGCACGCTGAATGTCCAACACATTGACCGGTGGGTCAAAAGGACGCGCAGGGAATACACGCCGTTCTACGGCATGCCCCAACAACTGCTCCAGTGTGTGCACAATATCGTTGACGCTGTGCCCTGCACCACCGCCAATGTTGAATATCCGGGTCTCCCCCTCATGGCGTGCCGCTGCTGCGAACGCATATCCCACATCCGCAGCGTAAACAAAATCGCGCACCACGGACCCGTCTCCCCACACATCCAGCGGTTGCGCATTGAGCGCACGGTGTGCAAAAACGGCAATCACACCCTGGACTCCATGGGGCTGCTGCCACTCACCGTAGGGATTGCTCAAGCGCAGAATCCGGCATGGCAGGCCATGCTGCGCCTCTTCGATGCGCAAGTGGTGCTCAATCGCCAGTTTGGTGGCGCCGTAGGCCCCCATGGGCATGGTGGGGTGGGCCTCACACAAAGGCACATACTGCGGCCGCCCGTACACCGCCCCACCGGATGACGCAAACAGCAACCTCGGGCGCGCGGCCTTTTTGCGCAATTCCTGAAGAAGGCGCAAGGTTCCCACCAGATTGGTCTGGACATCCTGGATGGGGTCCTCACTGGCCGTGGCCGGCACCGTGGAGGAAGCGAGGTGAACAATCACGTCTGCCCCCCCCACCACATCCCACCAGGAGGGCAGGTCAAAACAATCTGCCTGCACCTCTCCTGCCAGCCAGGGAGCACTACCCGCAGCCGACAATGACCGGTCTACCGACCACACCTCTGCGCCCTCCGACGCCATGGCACGCCCAATATGGCGCCCCAGAAACCCAGCACCTCCCAGAATCGCGCAACGCATCAGGAAGCCTCCACTTGCTGCTGGGTGCGCGCGTGCAGCAGGGCAGCTTCAAAGTCCTTCGCAACCATGTCCCAAGTCTGCGCCCGCGCAAACTTTTCGGCTCGTGCGCTCAAAGCATGGCGCCGTTCATCGTTCTGCAACAAGTCACAGACGGCATCCGCCAACCCCTCGGGAGAAGACTCCGCCAGAGCGGCCACGTCTTCATTGAGCAGCCATTCCACGTTGGGCCCCCGATTCGAAACCACAGCACAACCCGAAGCCATCAACTCCAGGGGCAACAGCGATGCATTCGTGAGCGACAGAACCAGCGCCACATCGCACTGGCTGTAGAGATCCGGCAGATCATCGAGCGCCACGGTTCCACACCCCAAGTGTGGAAACGGAATGTGATAGCCAGCCGTGTCCCAGCCTGCCAGTACGAACTGGACGTCGGGCATCCGCTCCCACACTGCATTCAGCACCAGAAGTCCTAACTCAAACGCCCTGCGGGGCGTGGGGGGACGCGCGTAGAAGAACACCCGGCGAATTTCCGGCTCCCTGCGCGGCAAGCGCCGGTAACGCTCTAGTTCCACACCAAAACCTATAGCGTGGGTGGTCATGCCATATTCATTCGCCAACTTGCTGGCCAGCCAGCCGCCCGCCGTGATGCCGAAAAATCCAAAGCTGTAAGTATTCTGTGCCAGGACCGACTCCGACCCGACGGGGTAAAAATGCGGCTCGTAGTCCTGCACAAAGTAGAGCTTGTGCTTCGCGCCCGTAAAGGCGCGTACGGTGTAGGCAGTGTCCCATCCCGTAGCAATGGAGAATTCGCACGGCGGCAGATCTTCAAGACCCAACAACACCTGCGCCTGAAGCGGAAAGAAGTGCTTCCGAATGGCCTCGCGGGCCTCCTGCGCATCGTGGTGCATGACGGGCTTGCCGATCACGATACTGGAGGTGTAGCCCATCTGCTCCAGATGCCAGATGGTGCGGAAGATGTTCAGATGGCCACCGGACCCGACATTGAAGTCAGGAATGAACCACAGCAGGATGCCCGGCTCGGCCTCACCCGACCGGGCAGGCAAGACATAAGGCAGGGCGAAGTCGTAGTGGCGAAAGACATCCACATACCTCCCTGGGCCTTGGCGCAGGCGACGCACCACAGCACGCAGGGCGGCAAAAACGCCTTCCTTGCGCGCCATTTCTTTCACACGCCAAATCTTCTTGGACAGATTCAACGCCATGGTCAGACAGCTCCCGCACGCTGCAATTGCTCATCGCGCGACACCGAGCGCAGCAGCCAAGCGGGCAAACGGTCATGGTGCGTGCCCAGGTATTGCCCCGAAACCCTCGCCATTTCAATGAAGCCCATGTAAATCGCATTTTTACAAAGGCGCCAGCCCTGCAGCCCCCCGCTGCGCAACCAGCCAAGATCCCGCTTAGCCAAGTACAGACCAGACTTCAAAGCCTGCGCCAAGCTGTCCTGAATGCGATAGCCAAAGTAGAGATGGAATGAGCGTGCTTCGTCAAAATTGCGCTGCAACGTCTCCCACACACCGAAATCGTGCGAATGGTAGACCACCGCATCTGGCACAAAAGCCTTCGCGTGCCCCGCCTCAATGGCGCGCAGCGCCCATGTCTGGTCCTCTGCAAATGCCACTTCTGGCAAAGGCAGTTGCTCCCACACCGAGCGGCGAATGCATGAATTGTTGCTGGAGAAAAAGTGCAGCCACTGGCGATAACCAGGATCTCTGGCAAACCGGGCGGGGTCTTCAAGGCGAACCACAGACAGCTTGTCACCAAAGCCGGCAAAATGCTGATTCAGCTCACAGTGCGTAACATGCCGCGCTTGGGGATGGGCTCGATGAGGACCAAAAGCCCCCGCGACGCCTGGCTCAGCATCGCAGCCCTGCACCATGTTATACAGCCATTTGGGGCCCGCAGGTCGCGCGTCTTGCGTGATAAACACCAGAAACTGCCCCCTTGCCATGGAAGCCAGTAGATTGCGGGTACGGCCGTGGCCGAACTCTGCAGCAGGAATGGTCTCTACACGAACACCACGCTGCCGGGCACATTCCACAGAATTATCGGATGAACCGGAATCCACCACGATAACCTCGAATGGCCAAGGTGCTTGCTGCGAGAGCACAGCATCCAGCACTTCACCCAGCAAGGGCCCTCCGTTCTTGACGGGGATCAACACGGAGGCGCGTATTTCAGTCATTGTCTAGGTGCAGCAAGGGCTCGCTCAGGGTACGGCGTCATATGCCCTGCGCCTGACAGCGACTCAGGGCGACAGGCCTAGCGATCCGCAAAACCTGCCATTGTACTGTGCACCCTTTGTAATCAGCCGTGCCCGCCAACCCCCAAGGCTCCGGACGCCCGCTAATTTGCTGCAGACTGTTTCGAGAACATGGCCCTGATCGCAGCACCATCCAAATCCACCCCGTACTTCTTGAAAAGATCCTCCCGGACTTTCTTGCTTCCCTCTTGGCGGCAGTAAGTGACTGCGCGGGTGGGCACGGAAACCGCCACATCACCCCAGGCCAGCTGGCGGCCTTCACGTTTTTCGTCTACTTTAAAGAGATAGGCAAAATCACCCTCCCGAATTGGACCTACCATTTCACCCTGCTTGGTAGTGGCCAGCACACGCAGGACGCTAGCGTCTTCTTCAAAAAGGGTAACCCAACCCAGATCTCCCTGGGCATCAAGCTTGTACACGGATTCCGCCTGCTTGGCCAAATCGTCAAACGATTTTGCACCGGAGGCCACTGCCTGGGCTTGCTTCATCAACCATGCCGCTGCGGGCTCACCCTCAAGGGACTCAGAAGCCGGGAGAATCACGCGACTCAACCGCGCCATGGGAGGCACCCTAAAAGCCTGGGGATGATCCTGGAAGAACTGGCGAGCGGCAGTTTCGTCCGCCGGAGGCTTGCAGGCTGGCGCGAGCTTGGTATACACAGCCTGGGCATAAACATCATCAAAACGCTGCGCCTCCCTGCCCTCTTCTCGGGGCTGGCCCATTGCGGTACCTTCCAACGCTAATGCCCGGACCAAGGCCATTTCCCGCAAGGTGGTTTGCACACCCCAGACGTTCCGGCTGGTGGAGCGCAAATCCACTCGACGGTCCAGATACACGGACAAATCAGCCTTGGTAATGGTTTCACCATTGGCAAAGCGCACCAGCGCCTCCCCAGCCCCAGCCGTAGAGACTGCGACTGCCAGAGCAACAGCAACAAAAGCGCGGGGCCAATTCAAGTTCTGCGAAAAATGACTCATAGCAATATTTAAGAAGAACACATACTCAAAGGCGCTCAGCCGCACGGTCCCACAGTGGGCCGTAAATTACGTCCACCACGGCATCCACCGAGTTGAGCACTACCAGATCACGCTCACCATCACCATCCAGATCAATCAGTTGCAAGCCGGTGGAGAACCCACCGGTCTTCAACCACCGCGTTTCCAGCACCTTGGCGTCGGCATCAAGACGCTGCAGATAAAGCTTTGCATCTTCACCCCAAACCACGAGATCGTCGGACAACGGCGCTACCGAAACACTGCCGGTCAGAGGGGACTGGATCCATTGGAGTTCCCCGCTTTGCATGTTGATGCGAGCGTTGCGCGAACCCGTCTCCAACGACACATACAGCCAATGGCCCGACGGTGACGGCCGGGCTTGGCGTGCGATGGCAGCAAAGCTTGCGAGAACACGCGGTGTTGCCAGCAAATCCGCATCAGACACCGCCACTACTTTGCGATCATCCAGACACGCCACCGCAATACCCCCCCCTTGTGTGCCAGGAAGTTTGCTCACGCGCACTGGATGCCACGGAGCCTCGCACCAGCGGGTTTTTTTTGACGTAGCGGCCTGGCGATTGTCCTCATGCCAGTCGATCCACGACACTTCCTTACCACTGTAAGGCGTCGCCAGGAATTTGTACTGCCCTTGCGAGGCGTTGACCAGAATCACATCTCGCGGCGCAAAACCCACGACCGCCTGGTGGACACGCACCATGCGCTCACCCTCAATGCGAAAGATATCCAAACTGCCTGTGGCCTCCACCGCCGCTGCGACCAAGCTGTCTGACAGCCAGATCGCAGAGTCCGGGTGATACGCCACCGTTTGACGATCCAACAAACGCGAGGTTCTGCCATCAATTTTGTGCAAGGCCACCTTCCCTTCCTCGTGCTCAATCATTACGAGGCGGCAACCCATAGCAGCAAAACAACGCGCCTCCCCCCCCCACACCATGGGGGCTTCAATCTTGATACGGTCGATCCCACCTTGGGGCGCCTGTACGGCCGGGGATGCGACGCCCCCCGCACCCGCGACTGGCTGCATCTGACAACCCGCAATCATCACTAGGCACGCCACCACACCCAACCAGCAAAAGTGAACAGAACGTGACAATTTCATGAAAACTCCACAAGCAAAAAAAAATGGCGCCAGTTTGGCGCCATTTTTTTGACAACACCCAAAGGATGTTGCCAAGTTTTATTTCTTTTGCTGCATGCAGCACCGAGGTGCCACATGCATCAAGAAATATTAGTTGTGCGAACCGAGAACCGATTGCACAGCACCGAAAGCAGGTGCGCTGATCAGGCTGTACGTGAAGACGGAACCACCCAGGGTGTACAGGGTGCCGGAAGAAGGAGCACCCACTGCAGGCGCTGCCACTGGACTCCACTCGATGAAACCATCGGTGAAGTTGGCAGGACGGCCAGGAATCGTTTCTGGGTTGAAGAACGAGAGTTCGGCTTCAGCCAGAGCGAAGTTCACCGACTTACGATTTTGAGCCGCGTCGTACATGTTAACCGTGTGGGTACCACGGTGATCACCGGTCGACCACACCACAATGCGGGTTTCCAGACCAGCATCCAGAGTTCCGTCAACTGCGTAGCGCATGCTGAAAGCAGGCGTAGCGTTTGGACCAACGGGCACAGCACGCGCACCAGAAACAGCCAGCAGGTTCAGCGGGCCCAGGGTCGTCAGATCGGAACCTGTCGCCAAGGTCAGAGGGCCGTCGATAACTGGAACAAATGCAACGTCCTGCGCGGCAGTGTTCACTTGGAAAGCATTGGCACCAATAGCACCCACACCCATGCCACCAGCGGCATTAGCCACATTACAAGCGTTAGCTGCAGTGGTAGTACCAACGGTGTTGGCACCCACAGCGAACACCAGGTAACCACGAGTGCCAGCCAAGCCGGTACCGGATTGTTGCGACCAGATGAAGGGCTCGTAGTCCTTGTTGGTCAAGGGAAAGCAACCATCGGTCACGTGGTTGGAGTTCGCATCGAAGAACGTCCAGAACACGGGAACAACGCCGCCGGTTTGGTTGATGATACCCACAGCAGTGGTATCGGTGTCGCCGTTGTGGATCACGTTAGGAACCACGAAACCATTGCTGAACGTACCCACGGTGTACGCCTGCGCCACACCAGCACTCAGCGCAGCGGCTGCAACGGCTGCCATTGCAAATTTTTTCATCTTCTCAGTCCTTAGATAATTGAAGGAAGCTTTCCCACCCTGTGCGGGATCTGCAACCCATCCGTACTCCGTTTGGGTTGATGCAATCTTATACTGATACCTTTGATTTTTTCAACCTATTTCCACGAGAAACCCACTGCACGTTCGTTTGTTGCACTCAAACAACGAAGTATCACTGGGCTGTTGGAAACATGACACTGCGGCGCTGCACATGGTGCCACACGCCACCGATGCGGCGCCATTCGTCTTCGGCGGCAGCCTCTTGCTTTTTCACGCGCAGCAATGGCAACGAGTAGCGCATCCACACATTGACCTGTGCGCGGTCGCCGTCAATGCTGCGTACGCCACGGACCTCTACGGCGTCAAAAGCAATGCCACCACGCTTGAGGTAGGCCTCGAGCGTTGCATTCGGGTCTTTGGACAGCTCCTCATAGGCCCAAGCGCCTACACGGTCATTTTTCTGAATGAGCCCCCAATACGCTTTTGCGCGCGTTAAAAGTGCTGCCTGGTCATCTTCGGCCGACACCACTGTGCCACCAGTGGCCGTACAGCCCAAAAGCACCGCCAGCACAGCAGGTGCTGCCAGGGTCACGACAAGATGACGGCGGGTAACAGGTTTTGTCATGCAAAGAATCTCCTGATTGACTATCTATATATGGGAAGCGCCACGCTGGCTAGAGCCATAGCAGCCAAGCGCATTCAGCGCGAGGGCTGCAACGGGGCATCTGGGGGGCGGAAACTCATTGGCTGAGCCTGCAAGGACAAGGAGCGCATGCGTTCGCGCATCTCCGCACTGGCCGAACGCAGCTGATCATCGTCTTCAAGGGCGCGGGGCGTCATTAGCACCAACAGCTCCGTGCGATCACGCAGGTTTGACGTATTAGAGAACAGCGCACCCAACAATGGGACGTCTGCAAGCCCTGGCAAACCGCTACGCGTGTTGCTGTCATTTTCACGGATCAAACCGCCTAGGACGATGGACTCACCGGAACGCACTGCGACACGCGTTTGAATTTGCCGAGTCTGGAAAGAGCGTTGTTGGGTCACCTCATCCCTTGCCCCGACATCCGTCACCTGCTGAGAAATATCCATAGAGATCAAACCGCCTGCATTGACGGATGGCGTAACGGAGAGCAGCACCCCAGTGTCTTTGTATGTTATGGACTGAGTAATGAAACTACTCCCCGTAGCAGCCGCAGTTGAACTCAGAATGGGTTGCTGCTGACCGACCTGAATATTGGCAGTGTGGTTGTTCAGAACCAAGATAGACGGACTGGACAACAACCGCACCTGCGATTTTGTGGCAACGGCGTTCAGCGTAGCGCGAACCACATCCGCCTTGCTGATGGTGTACGAAAAACCGGGCAGTTTGGCGCCTATGCCACTGCTGTTGTTGGAGTCCAGCAGCGCCTCGCCTTGACGCCCCCGGCTAAGACCGTTTTGCAAGTACCACTCAACGCCATATTCCAGGTTGCCCGTAAGGCTCACCTCCACGATGCTGGCCTCAATCAACACCTGCATTGGAGCCCTGTCCAGTTCGCGTAATGCCTGCTCGATGCGGCGGTATTCGGTGCGCGGAGCGCGAATCAGGAGTGCATTGCGCTTCTCGTCCGCAACCACACGCACGTTGCCATCCAATTGACTCGTTGACGTAAGGGATGTGTTGTTCGAAGAAGATCTGTTTCCGCCAGCACCCAGCGCGGCGTTCATAGGACTACTACCCGTGCCGGAGCTGCTGCTATTGCCATAGAGACCACTGGAACTGCCCGTATTGCCAGTGCTGCCCGTACCCAGACCGGAGCCCCCCGCCCCCCGAGAGAACTGCGTGGGCGCCGAGCCCGCCGCTACGCCACCCGAGCCGGCTTGCCCGGACTGCCCACCAAAGAGGCCATTGAGCATTTCCGCCAACTGCAATGCCGAGCCGTTTTGCACCGGATACACAAACAGGCTGGCCTCCAGCGTATCGGTCGGACGGTCCAGGCGCCGGATCCAGGTTTCCACCTGGGCCAACAAGTGACTGCGCGGCGTGACCACCACCAGGGCGTTCAGGCGCTCAACGGGAAAGACGCGAATCAAACCACCCAAGGGGGTCGCCATCTGGGCGCCGGCACCGCTGGCACCACCACTTGCGGCCGCACCACCTGCAGCACCACCCGACGTGCTAGGCGCGCCCCCCGCAGGTGCGGCACCAGCACCCCCATAGGGATCGGAGGATTTGTCAGAACCCAGCATCGCCTGCAGGGCATCCCGTACCACGTTGACGTTGGCGTTTTCCAACACGAACACACCCAGCGACATGCCAGAGAGAAAGTCCACGTCGAACGCTTCCACCATTTCCAGCCAACCACCCAACTGGGCCTTGCTGCCCTGCAGCACCAGTAGGTTGCGCAGGGAGTCCACGTAGACAATGGCCTCACGGGGTGCGATAGGCGCAAGAATCTTGGCCATCTCGGCCGCTGCGATGTGGTTCAGGGGAACGATAACCGTCCCGGCACCCGACAGATCCTTGAATTTGGACGCCCCCACCACCGGGCGCGCGCCCACGGTAACGGTACGCTTGGTCACGTGGTAGACCCCCGCGTTGTCACGGACGATGGCCAAGTCGTGGGGCAACAACACCGCATCCAGCACATCCAGCACCTGACTGCGCAGCAGCGGCTGGCGCGTATGCAGGCTCACCACCGTTTCGCCGCCTGCGTCGATGGTGTAGTTGAGCCTGAGCAGGTCACCTAGCAACGCTGTAGCCAAGTTGCTGACAGTGACATTCTCGAAATTGAGTGCCACCTTGTCGCCCTTGGCAAGCACGGGATCGATTGCAGGCGCCTTGTCGCGCTTGAAAAACTGGTCGTTGCCAGGATAAAGCTTGGTGCTGGAAGAGGCATTCTTTTGCGCCTGCTCCTTGGGCGCTGACGCCGCCGGTGCAGGGCTTGGCGCCACTGGCGCAGGCGCAGCCGCAGCTGCAACAGGCTGCGATGGCCCCAGTGCTCCGCCAACCGCGACCTTGGAGTCCGCAACTCCGGACGCCGCAGGACCTCCCTGCGTGCTGGCACAGCCTGCCGCCAGCAATGCGAGCAAGAGGATGGATGGCCGAATATTCATAGAGATAGCTCCAATATTGGGGTACGCCGCTAGGGCTTATTGATTTGTTGCAGGCCTGCGCAGGCGGTCACCGATCGGTCCGGCTTTCACGGCCGCCGCACTTCCCGCTTCCAGCGGGCGCTCTACACGTTGGTCATCCGCAGACACAAAGAGAGCCTTGCGGCCATCAAAGGATTCAACTCGCCAGGGTTTGGTTTCCCCGGTGATCTTGAGAGTGCTGCCATCGGGGCGCTGCAAGATGGCCACGCGCTCCTTGCCAGACTCAAATACTGCAGTGAGACGCGCCTGCAGCAACTCCGTGACCAGACTGGTCTTTTTTTCTTCCACCGCCACCGGGCGCCGCGATGCCCACAACAAGGGGCGCTCCACTGCCTGCTTTGCCCGGACCTTGATCACCGGGGGCATGGGCTCAACCTTTGGAAGATCGGGCCGGCGCGCTTGCGGCGGGTTCCAGCGCTCTTTTTCGGTATGCCACCAGTAAGCGCTCGCAGCCACAGCTACGGCACCCAAGACGGGGCCGACGTACCAGGGTTTGATCATGGCTTGGCCTTTTCTGGTGCCAAGGGGGCCTCCAGCTGCAAAGACAGGCGTGCATTTTGTGGACCTGCGCCAGAACTTGCCCCCTCACGCGTGATGTTGGCGGTGCGCACCCAGAAAGGAGGGCGGTGCGTCTGAAGACTTTCCATAAAGCTCACCAACTTGACCCATTCACCATTCACGGTTGCCGTCAAGCGTATGCGCGCCAGCTTGCCATCCACCCCAGGCTCCAGTGCAACCTGGGACGAAACCAGCGTGGCGCCAGAAGCCATGATCATCTGGCGAAGCTTCTGCTGGATATCGTTTTGAGAAGTTTCGCCAGCAGGGTGCACCAGCGGGGCCACTGTACTGCTCGCAGCGCTGAGCAGGGTTTCGATTTCAGCGCCGGCGTTCACCACCCCTTCCAGGCGTTCGCTGCGGGGCTCCAGCTGTTGCAGGGCGTTGTTGTAACGCGCCCAGAGAGTGCTGTAAATCAGAGCGGCACAAGCCAAGGCACCAACAAACAGCACCAGCAGCAAAACCACCGAATGACGGCGCCATACATTCATTTTCATGGTTTTGCCCCCTCGCCCCGCCAGCGCATTTCAAACGTGAAGCGCTCTTTATTCAGCGTGCCGTCGCGCACATTTGCCCCGGTGGCGCGCACATCCACCAAGCCAGGCTGGCGCCCTAGATGCCCAATAAGTTCGGTAGCGTTAGCCGTCAAGCCCGTGATCCGGATTTCGCTACCGTTGACTTCGATGCGATCGAGCCAGGTGTCGGCAGGAATAGCGGCGGAAAGCGCATCCACGACACTGGCGAGAGGCAGGTCCGTACTGATGTTCTTGCGAAGCTCTTCCGCCAGCTCTGCCTGGCGACGCAGTTCATCCATCTTCTGGCGCAAGGGAGCCGCCTTGGGCTCCAGCATGTTGACGTGCTCCACAGCGCGGACCACGGCCTGGCGCTTCAAGACCAGCGGCATGAGTGCCGGCAATGACAATGCTGCGAACAGGACAAGCACCAGCCCCACCCCCAACCAATCCATCCAACGCTGGCGGTTGTACTGCTTTTGCCACGCCGCAGTACGAACTGGAAGCGCGCGCCCCTGGCGCATCAAGTACACGGGGGCATTTTCGGCAAACCCGTGCTGCGCCATTTGCTGGGTCAGGGTGTTGCGTCGGCACATGCCCCACTCCACCATCCAACCACCTTGGGCCTGAGGCTCTGCCCACCATGCCGCCACAATCTGTTCCGGCGGCATGGGAGAGACCCGCCACAGGGCTTCTTCGACGCCGCCTTCCAACGAGCGCCGCGGCATATCCGGCAACTGCACGGTGCCCCAAAGACAGCCGGACTCCGGTACCAGCAGGCTGGAAGCCTTTCGGTTGTTGGCGCGCTTGCGGGCACGGGTTCCAGTGATGGTCCAACGCCCTCCGTCGGACGCAATGGCTGCACTCGCGACTGCAGGCCAGGCGCCATGCTCCATGAGAACACGCTTGAGATCACCGAAACCCCATGCCATTCGGTCCAGTGTTTTTTGCGCACGAAGAGATAGCTGCCCCCAACCTGTCATGGCTTGAATTCCTGTTCCGGCTTGTTTAAGCGGCGTGTCGGCTCCAAAGAGAGCGTTGTCCAGGGCGTCAGACCACCGGGACGCTCGCTGAGATCGATCCATGCCTCACGCTGCCACCAGCGATCACCTTCAGCCCGCACAAAAGCATTGAGGCGCACCGTCAGACCACCCCCAGCGCGGGCAGGCGAGAAAAATTCGGCTGCAGCTCCTGTCAAAAGCACGCCAGCCCGCGTTTCCGGTGGGGAGTTGTGAATGCGCGCCCCCAAACCTGGCTGTCCCGTGAGGACGTCGATCAGGGCGGGGGGGGCTGAATCGATTTCGATGCGTTGCTGCCCATTGATACCCAAGTGGGGCGCGATTATCTCATAGAGCTCAGATGTCATTCCCAGGACTGATCTCAGTTCCGAAAGGTCATCCAGCGCGCCATTTCGAGGCAGGGAGGGCCAGCCAGCAGCGCGGTATTGGGCAGCCTCAGCCCCGCCCACCCCACCTGGCGTGTCGTCAGGGTCGATGAAGTCCCGCACACGTGAGGTCAAGATGGCAGCCTCCCCCGAGGAGAGCCCTCCAGCTCTTTGAAAGAGCGCCTGCAGCAAAGCTTCGCTGGCGACATTAACGTCTACCAGCCCTCCAGAGGGCGTGATCTCCACCCAGATGTCATTCGACCCCATTGGCAAACGTTGAATGCGGTACCAACTGTCTGCGGTCTTTTCGGTCATCATTCGCTGCGCTGTCAGTTGGATCGCGGCGTCCAGCACGGACTCAGCGCGCAAGCGTTCCAAATCCAGCGCCGCGCGCTGCGTTTGCTGGCGAATCCCCCGTGAACTCGCCATCACCACCAATGACAAGGACGCAACCAGCCACAGCACCAGAATCAGCGCTGCGCCCCGGCTGCCGTGTTTCGACCGCTTCATCACCTTGCCCTCGCGAGAGGGAACACCAGAGGAGGCCAGTCTCCGCGCGCATCGGCAATTTCCACCCGGATACGTGCGGGGTACTGCGCTTTGGCAGAGTCCCATTGCTGAGTCCACTGACCCGTCAGCCCGTCCTGGTAATGCCACTGAAGCGTTCGCACATCCGACAGAAGTGTTTCGCGCAAAGCCTTGCCCCAGTCCAGCGCCATCAGTGCTCCGTCATAAGGAACGGCTTCTACCGACAGATCGACGCGCCCATCGGCATGGCGCAGGGGGCTCATGCGAAATACATAGAGCCCCCCAGCATCCCCCCGCTCCGGCAATGGCGCCACCCAGATCGCACCCGCAGCATTTCCGCTAAAGAAATTCACAAAGATGTTTTCGTCGCGCCGACTCAACAAGCGCAGGGTGTCAAACTTGCGCCCAAGCCATTGGCTGACCACCAACATGCGTTCAGAGCGCTCAATGACGCGCTGGTTGCGCTCTTCCGAACGCCCGATGACTCCCACGCCCGCAAACATCAAAGCGACAACTGCGGACGTCACGGCCAATGCGACCAGCAACTCCAACAAGGTAAAACCACGGGAAGTTTTTCGAAAAGAGTGGGTCATGGTGCAGACCTGTAGGGCTTCCATGTGGTCCATGTGACAGCCGTCACCCCATCTTTACTGACCTCTACGGTCACCCTTGCCGCACGCACAGGTGGCCCGGCCACCGGGCGACCACTCTCGTCCATCATTTGGACCGGTTCGGGCGCCACCTGAATCCGCCAATTCCAATCGCCTGCCCGCCCGGAATCCTGTCGCATCAAATCCTCTGCAAAGGTTCCAGCAGCCACTGCCGACCTGGCCACGAGAGAGGCCTCCACCCGAGCCTCCACATCCACCACATTTTTGGAGCCTTGCCCCACGCTGCGGTAAAGACTTGCCAGCGCAATGGAAGCAATTGCCATGGCGACCAAGGCCTCCAGCAAACTGAACCCCCGTTGATTCCGTGGCGCTCGCCTGAATGACTTGAAAATAGGATCAATCAGGGGCAACAGACAGCACGTCACGGTCATGACTGGGCCGCGACCATGGATTGCTCCACCGTCCCAAGGAGCCAGTTCACGCGAAAGCTGACGCCCTGCCCGCCTCTTAGCACTGCAAGCCGCCCGCCACGTGCGCCGCCGTCGGAATTGAACACAAAAATAGGTTCTCCCACGGCAGTTGCAGTTTTGCCAGTCCGCGAATTGCGTTCAATCGCTTCCCACTGGACCACCAGTGATGCAGGCACCTCCAGGGCCAGGCGCCCGTCAACCACCAGCCTGCGAATGTCTGACTGGTAGGTCACGGTCACCGAACGGCCTTCCTGGACGCTGAGCGCACGCGCTTTGTTCAATTGGCTGGAAACATCCCGTACCGTCTGGTTGTAGCGTGACCGCTCCATGTACGCCTGCCCGCCCGCCCCTACCACGGAGACAGTAATGGCAGCCAGCACCAGCACGACCAGCATCTCCAACAACGTGAAGCCACGGATGCGGAGGTCTGACGCCAACAAAGGGCGGCTCATGCGAAACAAGTCACCAGACGGCACTGGGGAGTGGAAAGCGCAACAGAGCGTCAGTTAAAAACATCCGCGTTCTCACCGTCACCGCCCGGCTTGGCGTCGGACCCCAGAGAGAACACGTCGGGCCCGCCATTGCGTCCCGGGTTTTTGTACAAATAGGCGGCACCCCAAGGATCAGAAGGCAGGCCCTTCTTCAGGTAGGGACCATTCCATCCCTGGGCCGTTGCAGGCCGCTCTGCCAGGGCACGCAGCCCTTCCGCATCATTGGGATAACGGCCGACATCCAGCTTGAAAAGGTCCAGACTCTGCTCAATTTCCGAGATCTGAATGCGGGCCGTCTTGGACTTGGCACCGCCGAGTTGATCAAGCACCTTCGGGCCCACCAGCCCGGCAAGCAACGTCAGAATCACCAGAACCACCAGCAACTCAATCAGCGTGAAGCCCGAGGAACGCTGCGCTCGCGCCATTGCTTTGTGTTCAAAATTCACTACATTCATTTCAAAATCTCTCAAATAATCCAGAATCAAATTGTGTCGTTGATCGACAAAACGCCACCCAGAATCGCAATAATAATGAAGGCAACCAAGGCCCCCAAAACAATAATAATCAAGGGCTCCATGGCTGCCAAAACACGCCCCATGGTACGCCGACCTTCATCCTCGTAACGATCTGCCAAACCCAGCAGAGTAATATCAAGCTGCCCTGTTTCCTCAGCAACCCGAATAAGCTGCGGGGTGCTGGATTTCCCGAAGTAAGGAGAGACAAACCCTGTGGAAAGTCGTTTGCCTGTTTTTACAATGCCCACCAGAGGTTCAATATCCTTGCGCAATGCGGTATTGGTCAGTGTGTCCACAGCAATGCGCAACGCATCCACCATGGGTACACCCCGCTGCAGCAAGATGCCGAAGGTGCGGAAATAAATAGCAAACTGCAGATTCCGCAACACCTTGCCGAACAGGGGGAGGTCCAACAGCACACTGTCAACGCGCAACCGCCCCGCAGGCGTCGCGCCCCAGCGGGAGCCCAGGAACAAGACCGCCGTCAAGCCTAACAGGATTGCCATCCAGTGCGAGCGGATCAGATCACTGAGATCGACCACCAAGCGCGTGGAGTAAGGCAGCTTGTCGCCCATGGAATCAAAAATTTCCCGAAACTGGGGAACCACAAATGCCAGGAGCATCACGACGGACAGCACCGCAACAATCAGCAAGATGACGGGGTACGTCATGGAGGAAATGACGTAGTTGCGAAGCTTGTCCTCTGCCTCCAGTTGCACCGTGAGTTCTTTCAGAACCACATGCAGCGAACCAGAAGTTTCCCCCGCCCGAATCAGAACCAGATATTGGCGTCCAAGATCCCGCTCAAACGGCAGCAGCGACTGGTACAGAGACTTACCGCCACGCACCCCTTCCTCGACCTTGGCAATGAACGCTTTCAGCCGCTCCGTGTTGGCCGTCTCCTTGAGCATGACCAGCGCCTTGTCCAGCGGCATGTTGGCCTGCTTGAGGTGGGCCATCTCGCGGCTGAACAAAAGGATCTCGCCACGTTTGAGCTTGCCCCCCCGGCTTTGCGGCTCATCTTGGGCAACTGCTGCCGACTCGTCTGCAATACGAACCGGCGTCACGCCCTGCCCAATGAGTCGCAGTCGCGCGGTCTCCACGTTCAGCGCGCGGATCGTCCCCTGGCAGGCCTTGCCATCGGACGTGATTCCATCGTATTGAAATTCAATCATTTTGACGCGCAACGCGCAGGACTTCTTCCGCAGTCGTCAGACCTTTGAAGACCTTGGTGGCGCCATCCTGCAACAAGTTCCCCCCGGCATAGGCGCCATCTCCGCCCCCCAACGAAGAACCTCTTTCGAGCACCACCTTTTTTACGTCTTCTGACATTACCAGCAACTCATGAACGGCCAACCGCCCTCGGTAGCCGGTCCCCCGGCATGCAGAACAACCGACGGACCGATAGATGACCTGGCCCTCCTCCATGGCCATGCCCAGGGAGGCTGCGGCCGCCTGCGCCTGGTCCGGCAGCAACGGCGCTTTGCATTCCTCACACAGCTTGCGCACCAGGCGCTGCGCCAGCACGCCAATGACGGACGCCGTGATCAGATAGGGCTCCACACCCATGTTGATGAGCCGCACGATGGCCCCGAGCGCGCTGTTGGTGTGCAGGGTGGACATGACCAAGTGGCCCGTCAATGCCGCCTGGACCGCAATTTCTGCGGTTTCGCCATCGCGCATTTCCCCGATCATGATCACATCAGGATCCTGGCGGAGAAAGGATCGCAACACCTTCGCAAAGGTCAGCCCGATCTGGGGCTGGACCTGCACCTGGTTGAGCCATTGCAGCCGGTACTCCACCGGATCTTCCACCGTCAGAATCTTGAGGTTCTCGCCCTCCAGTTCCTGCATGGAGGCATACAGCGTGGTGGACTTCCCGGAGCCTGTGGGACCTGTCACCAGAAAGATCCCATGTGGCACGCTGAGCAGCTGACGCATGGTTTTCAAAGTGGGTGGCGTGAAGTGCAGGCTCTCCAACGAGAGCAGGTCGAAGTTCTTTTCCAGCAAGCGCATGACGACCGATTCGCCAAACATGGTGGGAATGGTGGACACGCGAGAGTCCATTTCCTTGCCGTGCACGCGCAGCTTGGTGCGCCCGTCCTGCGGCATCCGGCGTTCCGCAATGTCCAGCTGCGAAAGGATCTTGATGCGGGACACCACAGCGGGGGCATCCTTGTTATCAATCTCGTCAATGGGGTACAGCTCGCCGTCCACCCGTATCCGGACCACCGATTTTTCTTCGTAGGTTTCGATGTGAATGTCGGAGGCCTGGGCCGCCACGGCCTGGGAGAGGATATGGCTCACGCGCTGGATGATGGGGGCCTCCGAGGCCATGTCCCTCAGGTGCTCGATGAATTCCGAAGCCTCAAACTGGTCCGCAACGGCTTCTCCTTCCGGCTCCGACTCCTGGACGTACCAGGCATTGAGCTGACTGGATATTTCAGACTCCAGGCCAAAAAAGACCCTGGGCACATCCCCAAAGACCAGGCGCAATGCATCGCGCAATGCCGCGCTCTTCGGATCTACCGACGCGAAATCCGGCGTGGACTCAGCGTCCTCTGCATTTCCCAAAGGAAGCAGGTTGTTGGCCAGCAAAAAGCTGGTGTTCAGCCGCGAAGTTTCCGGCTTTTCCTTCGGGAAAGCGTCCTGACGCACCAAAGGCAATCCGGCCTGCCGGGACAGTGCGGAGTAGACATCCACCTCAGACACCAGCCCCAGACTGATCAGCAGGCGCCCCAGGCGACCGCCCATGGAACGCTGGACCTCTAGCGCCCTCTCCAGGTCATTGCGCGACAACTTCTGGTCCGCAAGGAGCATCTCACCGAGCCTGGGCGCAGCGATATCGACGCTTTCCACTTCACCAATTTCAGCCGAGAGCTTCATTACCAACGCCTTTGAACATTCTTCCACCCACCCAATACCCGGGCCCGACTTGTCTCACTTGGGCGGAGTGAATCACTTGAACCACAGCAAACAGCGGCTTAATCGATCCAATTCGGGGCCCACATAATATTCGCGATACCCAAAAATTCTCGCCCTCAGAGGCCCATCCCTCCACGCAAGGTATTCTGACACGTAGCCTTCATCCAGCCCCAAGGCGCGCAATCGCAGCTGCAGCGCCTGAGCCTGCAGATAGGTAGCCCCACCCAGCATCCGGACACGCCGGACGATCCCCTGGCCGTTCGTCAAAAGACGGAGCAAACGCGTCTTCAGGCTGCGGTCCCTGGCGCCCACCTGGTTGGCGCCATGCTGGCGATACAGGATCAGCGGGGTTGGCACAAAACACCTATGGCCGCTTCCACTCACCAGGCCACACCACCAGTCGTGCATGATGGTCTCCTGCGGGAGGGGCAAGGCCATCCGCAACAGAGTGCGGTTCACCATCATCGTGCATCCCGTCACCTGGTTCACGCTGAGCAGCGAAAGTGGCGAGCACTGCAGAGGGTCCATACGTTGGTATGTGGCGAAGGACTCCGAAATCACGCCCAAGTGCTCATCCACCACCGTCAGGTCGGAGTGCACCAGACAAGGCAATTCCGCACCACCCTCTTGCTCCATTCGCACCATTTCTTGGAGACACAGCTCGATTTTCGGAGGGAGCCAGACATCGTCCTGGTCCGAGAAGGCAACCCAAGCCGCCACACCATCATGCAGGCTGGCCACCATGAGATTCTCAAAGTTTCGGACCAGCCCTTCCCCATGGTGGGGATTGGGTACAAGTACCAAACGCTCTCCAAAGCGCACCCGGTAGCTCTCCAGGACTGCAAGCGTGTCATCCGAAGACCCGTCATCGCTGACGAGGAGGCGGAAATTCTGGTGGGTCTGGGCCAACAGCGAATCGAGCTGGGCACGGAGATACTTCGCCCCGTTGTACGTAGCCAGCAGCACATCCACCAGCGGTGACTGCGACGGGGCAGCCCCGCCCGCCCCTCCGCGTGAGGCCAATCCGTGAGTCGGCTCAGTCACACGGTCCCCGTGCTGGTTGTTGCAGCGCTGCGGGGCCGGCATTCTGAAAGCATCAGCGCCTCGTAGGCATCTGCGATGCCCTCCCAGGTGTAGTGCTCCGCCACGATATCGCGGGCGCGCTGGCTTCGCTGCGGCAGCATGGCGTCCGACTGGTCAACCAAGAGGTCCAGGCTGCGAGCGAGTTGCTCGGGGGTGGCAAAGTAGTCAGCCGCATCGCGTGCCACTTCGCGGTTGAACGGGTTGTCATGCGCAATGACCCAGTTTCCGCAGGCCAGTGCCTCGAGCAGCGAAGGGTTCGTCCCCCCCACCGAGTGCCCGTGCAGGTAACAGGCCGCATGTAGACGCAAGCTTACGAGCTGCCCGGTGTCGTAGATGCCCCCCACGAAACGCACGCGGTCGCTGGCATGTTGCCTCAGCAGTTGCTGGTAGGCCGTGGCACCGGACACATCCCCTACGATGACCAACGGCCAGTCACCGCCGTGCATCTCATAGCCTTGAACGATTTCAAGGATATGGTTTTCCGGCTCCGGGCGCGCCACGACCAGCATGTAGCGGCGGGGCTTCAGCCCCCAGGCAGAAAGCACGGAAGGGTCCACGTCCCGGTCCTGCACCAGTTCGGCGCCGTAGGCTATGAAGCTCGACGGAGCCCCCTTGGGATAAGTCTCGCGGAACCGCTGTGCAATGGCCTCGGCATCGGCGATGAGGCGCGTGGCCACCCGGCTGGCCACCCACTCCATACAGCGCAGGTAGATGCGTGCAACCCTCCCCCATTTGCTGCGGGCCCACTCCAGTCCGTCCACATTGATCCAGACCGGAACCCCAAAAACCCGGGGCCACCAGCAGGCCCACGCAGCGCCATACCCCAGCATGTAAACCAGGTCGTACCCCCGCCGGGCGTCCCACAGGCAGGCACAGTCGTAGGCCAGGACCGATGCAGCCCCCCACCGGGGCCGACGTTTGTGGCGCACGCGAACACCTTGGTAGAAGGTGTCTTCGACGGACGACTCGCTGGTCTCTGCATACACAGTGACCTCGTGGCCACGCTCCACCAGGCGTATCGAGAGTTGTTCGGCAAAGGTTTCGAACCCCCCATAGCTCGCGGGGATGCCCCTGGCTCCCAACAGGGCGATCCGCAGCTTGGCAGGGCGGTCCGGAGATCCACCCGTTGCACGCCCCTGCGCCGTCGTCAAAGGTCTGCCTCAGCGAACCAGCGCCCCGCCTGATCCTTCGCCGAAAGCTGAATGGCGGCCTCCACCGCTGGCCAGGCGATGGCAAGCTCTGGATCGTCCCAGCGAATGCAGCGCTCATGCTCCGGGCTGTAGTAGTCGGTGGTCTTGTAAAGGAAATCAGCCGATTCGGACAACACCAGAAAACCGTGAGCAAGCCCCGGCGGCACCCAAAGCTGCCGGTGGTTGTCCTCGGTCAACAGGGCCCCCACCCACTGGCCAAAGGTGGGTGACCCCTTGCGAATATCCACTGCCACATCAAACACAGCGCCACGCACCACGCGCACGAGCTTGCCCTGCGCCCTGGGGGGCAACTGGTAGTGCAGGCCCCGCAACACACCCTGGCTGCTGCGGCTGTGGTTGTCCTGCACAAAATCGCACTGGACCCCCGTGGCCTCCCGGAAGGCCTGCTGGTTGAAGCTTTCGTAGAAAAAACCACGGCTATCGCCGAACACCTTGGGCTCAAGGAGGACAACGTCTGGGATGGATTGCCGGATGGAGTGCATGGGGGATCAATAGACTTTGTCGTTCAGCAAACGCTGGAGGTACTGGCCGTAGCCGTTCTTGGCAAGAGGTTGTGCCAGGCGCTGCAACTGGGCACTGTCGATCCAGCCGGCGCGCCAGGCAATTTCCTCGGGGCAGGCAATCTTGAGGCCCTGGCGATGCTCCAGCGTCGCAATGAACTGGCTGGCCTCCAGCAGGCTTTCATGGGTGCCAGTATCCAGCCAGGCATAGCCGCGGCCCATGATCTCGACATTGAGCTGCCCCTGCTCCAGGTACAGCCGGTTCAGATCGGTGATTTCCAGTTCGCCGCGTGGCGATGGCTTCAAGCTCCGGGCCATCTGCGCAACCTGGTTGTCGTAGAAGTAGAGGCCTGTGACGGCATAGCTGCTCTTGGGCTGAGCAGGTTTTTCCTCCAACGACAACACCTTGCCCTGGGCATCGAACTCGGCCACACCGTAGCGCTCCGGGTCGTGCACATGGTAGGCAAACACGCTGGCACCCGCAGAGCGCTGTTGAGCGTTGCCCAGCAGTTCATGGAAATCGTGCCCGTAGAAGATGTTGTCTCCCAGCACCAGGGCGCTCGGAGCCCCATTCAGAAAAGACTCCCCGATCACAAACGCCTGCGCCAGGCCGTCCGGGCTGGGCTGCACCGCGTATTGCAGGTTCAAGCCCCATTGGCTTCCATCCCCCAGCAGCTGGGCAAAACGCGGCGTGTCCTGCGGGGTGCTGATAACCAGGATGTCCCGGATGCCCGCCAGCATCAGCGTGCTGAGCGGGTAATAGATCATGGGCTTGTCGTAAACGGGCAGCAGTTGTTTGCTGATGGCCAGCGTGGCCGGGTGCAGCCGGGTGCCGGAGCCTCCTGCGAGGATGATGCCTTTGCGTTGCGTCATGGTCTGGGGTCCGTTCAGAGAATTTCCGTGAGCATGCGCGCCACGCCCTGTTGCCAATGGGGCATCTGCAAACCGAAGGTGGACTGCAGCTTGTGGGTACTCAGGCGCGAGTTGTGGGGGCGCACGGCCGGTGTGGGAAATGCGCTTGTGGGCACGGGTACGACCTCTTTTGCTATTATTTTTGTAGCTATTTGCGCTTTCTGGGCTTGCGCCAGCACGTATTTTGCATACTGATTCCAGTTGGTCTCGCCCGCAGCCACGCAGTGGTACAGGCCTGCATCCTGCGGGCGCTGCTGCAGGTGGCGCAGCGCGTGGGCGGTCACATCGGCCAGCAGGTCGGCACCGGTGGGCGCACCCCATTGGTCATCAATCACCGTCAGCCGCTCACGCTCTTGCGCCAGCCGCAGCATGGTCTTGGCGAAGTTGCCGCCGCGTGCTGCGTAGACCCAGCTGGTGCGCAGGATCAGGTGTTTGGCGCCCGCCTCTGCAATGAGCTGCTCGCCTTCGAGTTTGGTGCAGCCGTAAACGCTCAGCGGGGCGGGTGTATCGGTCTCCACCCAGGGGCGGCTGCCGCTGCCATCGAAAACATAGTCCGTGCTGTAGTGCACGAGCCAAGCACCCAGCTTCGCGGCCTCCTGCGCAAGGGCTCCGGGCGTGGTGGCATTGAGGGTGCGGGCAAACTCGGCTTCGCTCTCAGCTTTGTCCACGGCCGTGTGGGCGGCGGCATTGACGATGACATCGGGGCGCAGGGCGCGCACCGTATCAGCCACGCCGGCGGGGTTGGAAAAGTCACCGCAGTGCTCGGTGCTATCGAAGTCCAACGCCGTGACGGAGCCCAGCACCGACAGGCTGCGCTGCAGCTCCCAGCCGACCTGGCCACCCTTGCCAAACAGCAGGATGTTCATGCAGTGGCGCCCGTCACAGCCGCAGCGGAGGCCTCCTGCGCATACTGGGTCTGCACCCAGTCGCGGTAGGCGCCGGTCTGCACGCTGGCCACCCAGTCCGCATGGTCCAGGTACCACTGCACGGTCTTGCGGATGCCGGTATCGAAGGTCTCGGCGGGCTTCCAGCCCAGTTCACGCTCGATCTTGCGGGCGTCGATGGCGTAGCGGCGGTCGTGGCCGGGGCGGTCCTTCACGTACGTGATCTGCGCCTTGTAGCTCTGTCCATCAGCACGGGGGCGCAGCTCGTCGAGCAGGCTGCAGACCATGTTCACGATCTCGATGTTGGGCTTCTCGTTCCAGCCCCCCACGTTGTAGGTCTCACCGGGCGCGCCGGCCTCCAGCACGCGGCGGATGGCGCTGCAGTGGTCCTTTACGTAGAGCCAGTCGCGCACCTGCATGCCATCGCCATACACGGGCAGGTTCTTGCCGGCCAGAGCGTTGACGATCATCAGCGGGATCAGCTTTTCGGGGAAGTGGTAGGGCCCGTAGTTGTTGCTGCAGTTGGTGGTGAGCACCGGCAGGCCGTAGGTGTGGTGCCAGGCGCGCACCAGGTGGTCGCTGGCGGCCTTGCTGGCGCTGTAAGGGCTGTTGGGCTCAAAGCCACGCGTTTCGGCGAAGGCCGGGTCGGTGGGGGCCAGCGATCCGTAGACCTCGTCGGTGGACACATGCAGGAAGCGGAAGGCGGCACGTTCGCCCTCGGGCAGCGCGCTCCAGTAGGCACGCACGGCCTCCAGCAGGCGGAACGAGCCCACGATGTTGGTCTGGATGAAATCCTCGGGGCCATGGATGGAGCGATCCACATGCGATTCAGCCGCGAAGTTGACCACGGCGCGGGGCTTGTGCTCGGCCAACAGGCGGGCCACCAGCGCGGTGTCGCCGATATCGCCCTGCACAAAGATGTGGCGCGCGTCACCCTGCACGCTGTCCAGGTTGTGCAGGTTGCCCGCGTAGGTGAGCTTGTCGAGGTTGACCACGGGCTCGCTGGAGGCAGCAAGCCAGTCAAGAACGAAGTTGGCGCCGATGAAACCCGCGCCGCCAGTAACCAGAATCATAGGGAGGGCCGTGTGAAATGCCTGCTCGGCAGAACCCACGATTATCCCACCCCGCCCGGCCCCCGGGTAACAGAGTTCAACGCGGGTATTTCTGCCCGGGCCGGCGGGTCATCAGAAGTGGATGCCTCGCATCATCTGCTGCAGCGCCACGGCCTCGGCCGACAGCTGCGGCTTGGCGTCCTTGCTGCCCTTGGCGGCGGTGGAGTCCGGGAACATGCGAAAGCTCGTGTTCATGGTGATCTGCGCCACGCGTGGCACCAGCGCGTGCAGCAGCTGGCCGGTGATGCCCAGCCGCGTGGCGATGCGCACCGGCTTGAAGATGCAGGCCTGGGCAATCATGTCCGCCGCCTCCTCGGGGCTCAGCGTGGGCACGTTGTTGTAGATCTTGGTGGGCGCAATCATTGGGGTGCGCACCAGGGGCATGTTGATGGTGGTGAAGGTGATGCCCTGGTCGGCAAACTCGCTCGATGCGCAGCGCGTCCACGCGTCCAGCGCCGCCTTGCTGGCCACATAGGCCGAAAAACGCGGCGCGTTGGTCAGCACGCCGATGGAGCTGATGTTGACCACATGGCCCTTGCGCTTAGCCACCATGCCGGGCAAGAAACCCATCGTCACGCGCAGGCAGCCGAAGTAGTTCAGCTGCATGGTGCGCTCGTAGTCGTGGAAGCGGTCGTAGCTCGACTCGATGGCGCGGCGGATGGAGCGGCCCGCGTTGTTGATGAGGAAGTCCACACCGCCGTGGTTGTCGATGAGCAACTGCACAAAACGGTCGCAGTCGGTCATGTCGGCAATGTCTGCCGAATAGGCGATGAACTGGTAACCCTTGGCCTTGGCTTCGGCACAGGCCTCGTCGAGCTTGTCCTGGTCACGCCCGCAGATGATGGTGGTGGCGCCTGCCTCGGCAAACTTGTGCGCTGCCGCCAGCCCAATGCCGGACGATCCACCGGTAATCAGCACCACCTTGCCAGCCACCGTGCCCTTGAGCGTGCGGTCAATGAACAGCCCGGGGTCCAGGTTGCGCTCCCAGTAGTCCCACAGCCGCCAGGCGTAGTCCTTGAGATTGGGGCATGTGACGCCGGAGCCCTTGAGCGCGGCCAACGTTTCGCGGCAATCAAAGCGCGTGGGGTAATTCACGAAGGTGAGCATGTCCTCGGGCAGGCCGAGGTCCTTCATCACCGCGTTGCGCACGCGGCGCACGGGCGCCAGCGCCATCAGGCTCTTCTTCACGCTCTTGGGGATGAAGCCCAGCAACGCGGCGTTGACGAACAGGTTCATGCGCGGCGCATGGGCTGCGCGGCTGAAGATGTCGAGCACATCGCCCACGCGGTAGCCCACTGGGTCCACCAGGTGGTAGCACTTCTTGGTGATGTCCTTCTGGTGGCTGATGACGTTGAGGGCGTTCACCACAAAGTCCACCGGCACGATGTTCACGCGCCCCCCTTCCAGGCCCACTGTGGGCATCCAGGGCGGCAGCAACTGACGCAGGCGCTGGATGAGCTTGAAGAAGTAGTAGGGGCCGTCGATCTTGTCCATCTCACCCGTGGTGCTGTCCCCCACCACCATGGCCGGACGGTACACCGTCCAGGGCACCTTGCAGTCCTGGCGCACGATCTTTTCGCTCTCGTGCTTGGTCTGGAAGTACGGGTGGTCCAGGCCCTCGGCTTCTTCGAACATGTCCTCGCGGAACACGCCTTCGTACAGGCCGGCAGCCGCGATGGAGGAGACATGGTGGAAATGCCCGGCATCAATCGCCTTGGCCAGGTCCACCGTGTTGCGCGTTCCCTCGATGTTCACGGCCACCTGGGTTTCTTCGTCAGCAGAGAGGTCGTACACCGCAGCCAAGTGGTAGAAATGGTCGATCTGGCCTTTGAGCTTCTTCACGTCGTCTGCCGCCACACCCAGCTTCTTCGCGGTGAGATCGCCAAACACAGGGACCGCACGCGTGGGCCCGACACCCCAGAAGCTACGCAGGTCGGCCACCTTGTCCGCACTTTCCTTGCGGATCAGGAAATGCACCACCGCCCCCTTGCGCTCCAGCAGCTTCTTGACCAGCCGCTTGCCAATGAACCCCGTTGCCCCCGTCACGAAATACTGCATGGATAACTCCTCTGAGATAGCTTCATTCTTGCCCAAGGCCTGCGCGCACCGATTCAGCAGAAACCCGCGCCGATGCTAGGCGGCCAGCGAACGCCCCCGCTAGATGGCACGCTCTACATTTTTAGGAGCGCGCGCCTACACCTGTCGCGCCGTGCGGCGTACAGTGCGGCCATGCGTCGAAGGCAACCCGCCCCGGCAAACCCAACCAACCGCACAACGGAGGCCCCATGGTCAAGAAACTGCAGAAACTCAGCGCTGACAAGAAAAAGAGCAACGCCCAACTGTCCAGCACCGTCAAGGACTCCGCCCAGCAGATCTGGCTGGCAGGCCTGGGTGCCTTCTCCAAGGCACAGGAAGAAGGCGGCAAGGTGTTTGAGGCCCTGGTCAAGGAAGGCCTGACCATCCAGCGCAAGACCCAGGCCGTGGCCGAAGAAAAGATCACCGAAGCCACCAGCCGCGTGACCACCATGGCCAGCGACATCGGCTCCAAGGCCCAGGGCCAGTGGGACAAGCTCGAAAACATCTTTGAAGACCGCGTGGCCAAGGCCCTCGCCAAGCTGGGCGTGCCCTCGGCCCGCGACCTGGAAGCCCTGAGCGCCCGTGTGGACGCCCTGGCCAAGGGCAGCAAGGCTGCACCCGCCAAAGCTGCTGCCAAGCCAGCCGCCAAACCCGCAGCCAAGGCTCCCGCCAAGAAGGCAGTGGCAAAGAAGGCGGCTCCAGCAAAGGCCGCCGCCAAGCCTGCAGCCAAGGCCCCCGCCAAGAAGGCGGCTGCAAAGAAGACCGCCACACGTGCTGCTGCCGACGCAGCCACCAGCACGCCATCGGCCAGCTGATCACGGCTTGCCACCGGCAAGCACCCAGCCCGCTCCAAGCGGTCCACGCGCCAAGGCGTTTGGACCGCTTTTCTTTTTTTGGTGAAACCCATGAAGTGCGCTACAAGCAGCCTAGGTACTGCATACGCACCCCACGTTCATGTCGCACTGCAGCATGACCGCGTGGGTTAGAGTAGCCATCAGAGACAACGCAACAACGACGCCAAACGACGCGAAGGGGCCCGCACACATGGTGAAGAAAGCGCCACGCCGCACCGCAGAACGCATTCTGGAAGTGACGCTGGACCTGTTCAACCGGTTCGGTGAGCCCAACGTCTCCACCACCCTGATCTCGGCCGAGCTGCGCATCAGCCCCGGCAACCTGTACTACCACTACCCGGCCAAGGACGAACTGATCAACGCGCTGTTTGATCGCTACGAAACCTCGCTGACCGAACTGCTGGCCGCAGCAGATGGTGTGCGCAATGTGGAGGACGCCTGGTTCTTCATGCACTCGCTGTTCGAGCTGATCTGGCAGTACCGTTTCCTGTACCGCGATCTCAACGACCTGCTGTCCAAGAACCGGCGCCTGGAAACCCACTTCCAGGCCATCCTCAAAAACAAGACCCGCGCCGTGCGCGCCATGCTCGACGGCATGGGGCGCGCAGATGCACTGCACATCGACTCGCGCGAACTGGAGGCCACCGCCACCAGCATGGTCGTGGTGCTCACTTACTGGCTGAGCTTCGAATACGTGCGCGACCCACGCCGTGCACTGGAGCCCGAAAGCGCCCAGGCCGCGCTGCTGCGCGGAGCCCACCATGTGCTGAACCTGCTCATGCCCTACCTCGAAAGCGGCCAGCGCGCCCACCTGCTGCAGCTGGTCGGCGCCTACGCACCAGCGCCAGGCTGATACACGGCCCACCCGCCACAGACACCCACCAACAAGAACTTCCGGAGACATACACCATGGCCAAATGGACCCCCTTCCCCCACGCCGGCGACTACCAATTTGACGCTGCGAGCGTCAAGAAGCATTGGGCACGACTGCATGGCGGTGATGCCGAACCCTGCCCCAAGGACGCTGCCGCGCTGGAAGCCTGGGCGCTGTTCCACAACGGTGATTTTGAGAAAGCTGCGGCAGCGGGCATGGCAGCCGGTGGCGCGGGTCTCACTGCCGCCAACAAGGCCACCTCCATCTATGCCAACTACCTGGAGCCGAAGGAGAAGGCGCGCCTGGACCTGTTCATGCAGGTGGCCGAACGGGCGGAGGCCCAGGCCGCCAAGGAGCCCGACAACGCCAACGCCTGGTACTGGCACGCCTACGCACTGGGCCGCTACAGCCAGGGCATCAGCGTGGCCAAGGCGCTGGCGCAGGGCTTGGGTGGCAAGGTGAAGGACTCGCTGGAGAAGGCCATTGCCCTGTCGCCCAAACACGCCGATGCGCGCATTGCGCTGGGCGCCTTCCATGCCGAGGTGATCGACAAGGTGGGCTCGCTGATTGGCGGCATGACCTATGGCGCCAAGAAGGACACGGGCCTCAAGCTGTTTCAGGAAGCCCTCAAGCTCAACCCGGGATCGGCCATCGCGATGATCGAGTACGCCAATGCGCTCGTCATGCTGGAGGGCGACAAGAAAATGCAGGAAGCCACCGCGCTCTACGAAAAGGCCGCCGCCGCTGAACCCATGGATGCCATGGAGCGGCTGGATGTGGAGATGGCACGGGCTGAACTGGAAGAAGAGTAAGAGGCATCCCCCTGAGCGGCTTTGCCGCTTCCCCCTTCTCTCGACTGGCTACGCCATTCGGGAAGGGGGACGACACCCTCGCTGCGGGACGGCCCTTGCTCGGTGTCTCTGGCTTGCGCAGCGCCAGCTTTGCACAGAGGTTTGCCGTAGATTGCCGTGTCGCGCTGCTATGGATGCGGAGCTCAAAAGCCCTCAGCCCCCAAACCGCTGCGCGGCAATCTCCAGCAGGCCGTCAAAAATCAGGTTGTCCACCAGCTCGAACGGCCGTGTCATGCTGGGCGCCATCTTCCAGCCTGCGCCGCCGGTCATGATGCAGGCGGGCTCCTGGCCACAGTGCTGCAGCAGGTGCTGGTACATGCGCTCCACGGCACCAGCGATGGCGTAGGTGCCGCCGCTGGTCAGTGCATCGCTGGTGTTGGTGGGGAACGGGCGCACTTCACCCGTGGGCACATGCAGGCCGGCGGTGCCCGATTCGAGCGCGCGCAGCATGATGCCGTGGCCGGGCAGGATCAGGCCGCCCATGAAGCGGCCCTCGGTGTCGATGCACTCCACCGTCACCGCCGTGCCCACCATCACCACCACCAGCGGCCGCGCCCGGCCACGTGCCAACACATGGTGGCGCGCGCCGATCATGGCCACCCAGCGGTCCGAGCCCAGGCGCGAGGGATGGTCGTAGCCGTTGGTGAGCCCCGCCTCCTGCGCCGACGACACCACCCACGAGGGGGTGACATCCCAGATTTCCATCTGCTCTTGCACGCGGCGTTTGACGGCATCGCCCGCCACCACGCAGCCCAGCATGCGCTCCGGGTGAGGCAGCGACTCCCAGCTACCTTCAGCCAGGCGGTCGATGTGATCGAGAAACTCGGCGCCATGCGCAATGAGCGCAGCCCCGGGGCGGGGAGCGTCGTACAACGCCCATTTGAGACGGGTGTTACCGACGTCGATGGCCAGAAAAGTCATGCGGCGGATTATCCCGAGTTTTGCGATGCACCTCTGCCCGACGCGACAGCCCCCGGCTGCACCACCCCTGCCCTCCCACAAATTGTGAAAAATCGTGTCGCGCCCGTGTCCGACACGACGCAGCCGCCCATTGCCGCTACAGTGGTCCTTCCTGTTTCTGCAACATTAGGAGGTACGACATGGGTCTTTTCAGTTTCATCAAGGAAGCCGGCGAAAAGCTGTTCGGCGGCAAAGAAGCACAGGCCGCCACGGCAGCAGCCCCCACGCAAGATGAACTCAACGCCAAGGCATCCAAGGCCATCGAGACCTACATCGCGTCCCAGAACCTGGGCGCCAGCAATGTGCAGGTCGCCTTTGAAGGACCCGAAGGCAAAGTTACCGTGAAGGGCACAGCCCCTACGCAGGCGGCCAAGGAAAAAGTCACCCTGTGCTGCGGCAACGTGGCCAGCGTGACCAGCGTCGAGAACCTGATGGATGTGACCAACCCCGAGCCCGAAGCCCAGTACCACGACGTGGTGCGCGGCGACACTCTGAGCGCCATTGCCAAGAAGTTCTATGGCGACGCCAACAAGTACCCCGTGATCTTCGAGGCCAACAAGCCCATGCTGAGCCACCCCGACAAGATCTACCCCGGCCAGAAGCTGCGGATCCCGCAGGCCAAGTAACCCCCTGAGTCGCCTGCGGCGCCTTCCCCCAAGGGGGACGCACCCGGTGGCCCGGCAAAGCCGGTTCCACGGGTGCACTGGCCTGAGTCGGGGGTGTACCGACGCCCGAGACGAACGGAACGCCGGGGCAAGTCAAGCTTTAGAGCCAGCTGCCAGCGCTTATCTATAAAGCGCTGGCAGCTATTTTTTTGGGAGCATCAACCCTGCTTCCACGGCAGACCGTGAAAACGCCAGCCGCCCTTTTTGCCGCGCTGACCCTGCGCATCGGCGTCGCCCTCAAAACCTTCCAGGATGTTGTAGGCCGTGATGCCCAGCTCAGTAGCGCGGCGCGCGGCGGCGATGGAGCGCACGCCGCTGCGGCACAGCAGCACAGCCCGGGCGCCCTCAGGCACGGCCGTGCGCATCTGCGCATCAAAATCCGCGTTCATGACCATGCCCGGCCACTGCTTCCACGCCACGGCGATGGCGCCGGGCACCTGCCCCACCCATTCACGTTCGGCGTCGCTGCGCACATCCACCAGCACGGCCTGGCCGGCCTGTACCCACTGCCAGGCCTGCTGGGGCGTCACGTCACCGGCATAGCCGTCGGCGGGAGAAACGGAGGAGAGCGAATTTGTCATGGTTTGGATCCTTTCTGGGCACTAGGCAAAACGTTTGAACTGGGCGTGACCGGTGCGAGGGACGCAAGCCAAGGGCCGCCCCGCAGCGAGGGCGTCGTCCCCCTAGGGGGAAGGCGCCGCAGGCGACTCAGGGGGATTCACCACAAAGGCGCGGGCTCATCCCGCAAGCGGCTGCGCAGCTGCGCATAGTCGGGCACCACGGTGGCCACGGTGTCCCAGAAGCGCGGACTGTGGTCCATCACGCGCAGGTGGGCCAGCTCGTGCGCCACCACGTAGTCGATGATGGCCGGGCGGTAGTGCAGCAGGCGCCAGTTCAGGCGGATGGAGCCGTCGGCCTTGGCACTGCCCCAGCGGGTGTTGGCGCTCGACAGGCGCAGGCTGGCCCAGCGCACACCCAGCAGCGGGGCGAAATGGTCGAGTCGGGCCGTAAAGTGGCGGCGCGCGTCACGCATGAGCCAGGCCTGCACGGCGTCGCGGATCTGCGCGGGGCTGGCGCTGTGGGGCAGGCCGATGTGCAGGCTGGGTGGCACCACATCGGCGCCCGCCACCAGCGCACCGCCTTTGCCCGCAAAACCGTGGCTCGGGTCCAGCACCACGGTCAAAGGCTCGCCCAGATAGGGCAACACAGCGCCATCGGCCCAGACAATGCGACCGCCTTCCATGCGCTGGTGGCGCTCGCGCGCCTCAGACAGCTTGCGCAGGATCCAGTCGGACTTCTCGCGCAGCGCAGAATCCACGCCCGACAGGGTGACCCAGCTGGGCGCACGTACCGACAGTCCATCGGCCCCCACGGTAAAGCCGATGGTGCGGCGCCGCGCGCGCTGCAACGCATAGGCCACGACGGCATCGCCCAGCAGCACTTCGCGGCTGGCCTGCGGGTGGCGGAATTCGGCCGGAGACAGCAGAGATGGCAGCGGTACAGCAGGTGCAGCAGGTGCAGCAGGTGCAGCAGGCCGATTCACTACTGTTTTAGGAGCTACTGGCGCTTTCCCATCCAGCGCTGGGGGCAGTTTTGGCTTGGAATCTGCAGCCTTCACCCCCGGCGCCGCAGCCGGTCCTGCCGGTGCGACCGGCGGGTCGAAAAAGTCGAGCGCCAACTGCACAAGCCGCTGCATCACGCTGTGGCCTACTTCTCGCCCGCCTTGGCGTGCGGGGGGATGACCACGGCTGGGTACGCATCAGGATCCAGGCGGCGCATCTCGGCCTCGATCCATGCCTCCACTTCGCGCATCAGCTCGTCGGGCTTGCGGCCTACGCTGGAAATGGGCTTGCCGATGGACACATCCACCACGCCCGGGCGCTTGATGAACGCCTTGCGCGGCCAGACCTTGGCGGACGTCACGGCAATTGGCACCACTGGCGCGCCGGTGTCGATGGCCAAGCGGGTGCCGCCGGTCTTGTAGTTGCCCTTTTGCCCACGCTCAATGCGCGTGCCTTCGGGGAACATGATGATCCAGATGCCCTGGGCCAACAGGTCCTTGCCCTGCTGCACCACCTTGTGGAAGGCCTGGGTGCGCTGGTCGCGGTCGATGTGGATCATGTCGAGGCGGCCGATGGCCCAGCCGAAGAACGGCACACGCAGCAGCTCCTTCTTGAACACATAGGCCAGGGGGCGCGGCATGATCGCGGGCATCAGAAAGGTCTCGTACGTAGACTGGTGCTTGACCAGCAGCACCGCCCCCGCGTTCTCGCCCTGCGGCAGGTTCTCCATGCCGATCACGTTGGCGCGGATGCCGAGGATCACGCGGGCACCGCTGATGCACAGCGACAGCCACGCGCGCGCGATGCGGTACAGCGGCTTGCCGCGCACGCCCAGCAGCGTGCCCAGCATGATGGTCAGCGCATAGGGCACCACAGTGATGCCCATCCAGAGAAGGTGAATGACGGAACGGATAAAGGCCATTTTGATGGTCATTTTGGCCGCCAGCGCTTATCTATCAAGCGCTAACAGCTATTAAAGTAATAGCATCAGACAGCGGCACCACCAGGCGCTGGCAGGGGTGTCGCCGCCAGGGGTGCCGCAGCGGGCTGCACAGCAGGCAAAAGCTGGTCCACAAAATCACCCAGGCTGGCATGCACGCGCGTGCCCGGCGGAACCCCCGCTGGCAAGGGGCCACCCGGGTGTACCTGCGCCGACTGCCCCGTGCACACCAGGTGCAGCTGTGCGCCCAGTGCGGCGCCTGCCTGCAGGTGCGCGGTGCAGCTGCCCACCACCTGCACATCCTCACGCTCCACCCCATAGCGGTCACTGATCTGCTCCAGCAGGCCGGGGGCGGGCTTGCGGCACGCACACTCCTCATCGGCCGCGTGGGGGCAGTAGAAAACGGCATCAATGCGCCCGCCCACCGCCGCCACCTGACGGTGCATCTTGGCGTGGATGGCGTTGAGCGCCACCACATCAAACAAGCCCCGGCCCAGGCCCGGCTGGTTGGTGGCCACCACCACATGCCAGCCCGCATGGTTGAGGCGCGCAATGGCTTCGAGTGCGCCCGGCACGGCGGTCCACTCGTCGGCAGCGGTGACGTAGTCGTCCGCCAGCGGATTGAGGGTGCCGTCGCGGTCGAGGATGGCGAGTTTCATAGGAGGGGTTTACCTTGTGAGAACCGCCAGCCTAGCAGAAGGCGTGGGTAACAGAGGCGAGGCGTTGTGCCTCGCTCGCGATCCACAAAACGCGCGCTGCCGAGGCCAGCGGCCGCCGCGCAAGGGCCGCCCCGCCGCGCTGGCGGCGTCCCCCTTCCCACATCGCACAGCGATGTGAGAGAAGGGGGAAGGCGCGTAGCGCCTCAGGGGGATGCATCAGGACACCAGGCGGGACAGGTCGGCCACGCGGTTCATCGCGTTGTGCAGCATCTTGAGCAGGCCCAGGCGATTCATCCGCACATCCAGTTGCTCGGCGTTGACCATCACATCGTCAAAGAACGCGTCCACCGGCGCACGCAGCACGGCCAGGGTCTGCAGGCTGGCGGTGTAGTCGCCAGCGTCGAACTGCGCATTGGCCTCGGGCACGAAGCGCTGCAGCGCAGCGTAGAGGTCCTGCTCGGCTTTTTCCTGCAGCAGCTCGGGGTTCACGTGCGCGTCCACCGGGCCTTCGACCTCGGCCTTCTTGAGGATGTTGCCCACGCGCTTGTTGGCGGCGGCAAGGGCGGGGCTTTCGGGCAAGGCGGCGAAGGCGCGCACTGCGGCGAGTTGTTTTTCGACCAAGGCCAGACGCTGCGGGCGCAGGGCTAGCACCGCGTCGACTTCCTGGGCGCTGTAGCCTTGCTCACGCAGGCTGCCGGCGAGGCGGTCGTAGATGAAGTCGGCCAGGGCCGCTGAAGCATCGGTGATCTTGTCGCCAAAGGCGGGCACTGCACCAGCCAGAAGCGCATTCATCTCCAGCGGCAGATCCTTCTCGACCAGCATGCGGATCACGCCAAGCGCGTGGCGGCGCAGCGCAAACGGATCGCGGTCGCCCGTGGGCAGGTTGCCGATGCCGAACATACCGACCAGGGTTTCGAGCTTGTCGGCCAGGGCCACCACGACGCCTGCGGTGTTGCGCGGCAGCGCGTCGCCCGCAAAACGCGGCTTGTAGTGGTCTTCGATCGCGTGCGCCACGGTCTCGCCCAGGCCGTCGTTCAGGGCGTAGTAGCCGCCCATGATGCCCTGCAGCTCGGGGAACTCGCCCACCATGTCGGTCACAAGGTCGGTCTTGGCCAGTTGCGCGGCCAGGTCGGCATCGGCCACCAGAGCAGCGTCGCCCAGTGGCGTGGCAATGGCCTTGGCAATGGCCCGCACGCGCTCCACGCGTTCACCCTGCGTGCCTAGCTTGTTGTGGTACACGACCTTACCCAGACCCTCGACGCGCGAGGCCAGGGTCTTCTTGCGGTCCTGATCAAAGAAAAACTTGGCATCGGCCAAACGGGGGCGCACCACGCGCTCGTTGCCGCCGGTCACAAAGCTCGTGTCTTCGGGGCTGATGTTGCTGACCACCAGGAACTTGTTGGTCAGCTTGCCTGCAGCGTCCAGCAGCGGGAAGTACTTCTGGTTGGCCTTCATCGTGAGGATGAGGCATTCCTGCGGCACGCCCAGGAACTGCTCTTCAAACTGGCAGATGACCACGTTGGGGCGCTCGACCAGCGCGGTCACTTCGTCGAGCAGCGCCTCGTCTTCAATGGGGCGGGCGCCATTGCCGACCTTGGCGGCAGCCGCGGCCAGCTGGCGCGCGATCTCGGCCTTGCGCTCGGCAAAGCTGGCGATCACGGCGCCGTCCTTCTTCAGCGTGGCGGAGTAGCTGTCGGCGTCGGCCAGCACCACGGGCGACACGGCGGCTTCAAAACGGTGGCCGGTGGTGCTGTTGCCAGCGGTCAGGCCCAGCGCCTTCACGGGCACCACGGTGCTGCCATGCAGCGCCACCAGGCCGTGCGCGGGGCGCACAAAGTTCACGCTGGTCCAGCCGGGCAGCTCGCAGTCGGTTTCGAGCTGATAGCTCATGACCTTGGGGATGGGGAGCTTGGCAATGGCTTCGTCCAGCGCCTTTTGCAAGCCCGCTTGCAACGTAGCACCGGGCACCACGCTGTCGTAGAACAGGGCTTCGGCCTTGCCGTCCTGCGCACGCTTCAAGGCGGCCACAGCGGCTGCGGGGTTGGACACATCGGCGCCCAGCGCCTGCAGCTTTTTCAGCAGCGCAGGCGTGGCGTTGCCGCTTGCGTCGAGCCCCACGGTCACGGGCATCAGCTTTTGCTGCACGGCCTTGTCAGCAGCCTTGTCGGCCACGGCAGTCACATGCGCAGCCAGGCGGCGTGGCGAAGCGAAGGGCGTGACCACCGAGGCGGCAGACGCCAGGCCCAGGGCCTTGAGCTGGTCGCCCAGCACGGTGGCGAAAGCATCGCCCAGCTTCTGCAGCGCCTTGGGCGGCAGCTCTTCGACAAACAGTTCAACGAGGAGGTTTTGGGTTGTCATCGTCATTTCTCTCACGCAGCCTTCTTCGTCATCTGTTCCACCCACTCGCGCGGCGCCATGGGGAAGCCCAGGCGCTCGCGGCTTTCGTAGTAGCTCTGCGCCACGGCACGGGCCAGATTGCGGATGCGGCCGATGTACGCGGCACGCTCGGTCACGCTGATGGCGCCGCGCGCATCCAGCAGGTTGAAGCTGTGCGCGGCCTTGAGCACCTGCTCATACGCGGGCAGCGCCAGTTGCTGCTCCATGAGGTACTTGGCCTGCTTTTCGTGCGCGTTGAAGGCGGTGAACAAGAAGTCCGCGTCGCTGTGCTCGAAGTTGTAGGTGGACTGCTCCACCTCGTTTTGCTTGTACACGTCGCCGTAGCTCAGGGTGTCGGTCCACTTGAGGTTGTAGACGTTGTCCACGCCCTGCAGGTACATGGCCAGGCGCTCCAGGCCGTAGGTGATCTCGCCGGTGGCAGGCTTGCAATCGATACCGCCCACCTGCTGGAAGTACGTGAACTGCGTCACCTCCATGCCATTGAGCCACACCTCCCAGCCCAGGCCCCAGGCGCCGAGCGTGGGGTTTTCCCAGTCGTCTTCGACAAAGCGGATGTCGTTCTTTTTCAGGTCGAAGCCCAGGGCTTCGAGGCTGCCCAGGTACAGCTCCAGGATGTTGGCCGGTGCGGGCTTGAGCACCACCTGGTACTGGTAGTAGTGCTGCAGGCGGTTGGGGTTCTCGCCGTAGCGGCCGTCCTTGGGGCGGCGGCTGGGCTGCACGTAGGCGGCCTTCCAGGGCTCGGGGCCGATGGCGCGCAGGAAGGTGGCGGTGTGCGAGGTGCCGGCGCCCACTTCCATGTCATAGGGTTGCAAAAGGGCGCAACCCTGCGCGTCCCAGTAGGACTGCAGCTTCAAAATGATTTGCTGGAATGTCAACATGGCGTCTTTGGCTGAGGCACTGGCAAGCCAGGGCCGAGCAAGTAAGGGGAAAAAGAAGAAAAGGCGGTGCGGATGCCAGCCCCGGCGCCTGCCACCCCAAAGGTAGCAAGGACGGGCCTCGCGCGCGCAAACCAGTGATTTTACGGCGCGCAGCCGCACGTGCTGCGGCAGCGCCAGCAACATCGGCCCGCGCCCATGAAAAAAGGCCGGAGCCCTTTTGGAGCACCAGCCTTCCCAACCAGTCACGCAGGCTATAGCCCGTTGCGTACCAGTGACCACCTTTGCGGGTAGCCCGTCGGCGCACGTGTTGTGCGCCAAGTCAAATCAACTATCCATCGCACTGGCCGGAGCGCCACCACAGGGCGCTGCCTGGGCGAGTGCCCCCGCGCAAGGGCCGCCCCGCCGCGCTGGGGGCGTCCCCCTTCAGGGGGGAGGCGCGCAGCGCCTCAGGGGGTGCTTCAATACTCCCAGAAGATGCGCTGCAGTTCCTTGCTGTCATTGGTCTTGGTGAGGGCCACCATGGCCAGGATGCGGGCCTTTTGGGGGCGCAGGTCGTGGGCCACCACCCAGTCGTACTTGTCGTCGGGCTGCTCGGCATTGCGCAGCACAAAACCGTCGGGCACGCGGGCCGAGCGAACGATCTGCACGCCCGCAGCACGCAGTGCCTTGAGCGAATCCACCGCCTGTGCGGCTACCGAGCCGTTGCCCGTGCCGGCGTGGATCAGCGCCTTCACGCCCGCCTTGCCGTAGGCTTCAATGCCCGTGGTGTTCATGTTGCTGTAGCCATAGACGATGTCCACGGCGGGCAGGGCCTTGATGTCGTCGATATTGAACTCCGACTGCATGGTGTGGCGCTTGACCGGCGCGCGGAACCAGTAGTTCTTGCCTTCCACCACCATGCCCAGCGGGCCCCACTGGCTCTTGAAGGCCTCGGTCTTGATGTTGATGGTCTTGCTCACATCGCGACCGCTCTGGATCTCGTCGTTCATCGTGACCAGCACGCCCTTGCCGGCAGCGTCCTTGCTGGCGGCCACGGTCACGGCGTCGTACAGGTTCAGCGCGCCGTCGGCCGACAGGGCCGTGCCGGGGCGCATGGAGCCCACCACCACGATGGGCTTGTTGGTGCGCACGGTGAGGTTCAGGAAGTACGCGGTTTCTTCCAGCGTGTCGGTGCCGTGGGTGATGACGATACCGTCCACATCCGCCTGCTTGGCCAGCGCCGACACGCGCTGGCCGAGGCGCAGCAGGTGCTCGTTGGTGAAGCTTTCAGACGCGATCTGGAACACCTGCTCACCGGACACCTTGGCCACGTTGGCCAGCTCGGGCAGGCCTGCCAGCAGTTTATCGACCGGCACCTTGGCAGCAGCGTAGGTGGCGCTGTTGGCGGCCGAGGCGCCAGCACCTGCAATGGTGCCGCCGGTGGCCAGCACCACCACATTGGGCTTGGCAGCCTGGGCCATGGCCACAGCGGACGCGGCCGACAACAGCAAGCCTGCGAGCCAGCGGCTGGCAGTGGGGGAGGAAGAAATGCGCATGAGGGTGTCTCCTGGTTTTTTTGGGGTTGGCGACGCGCGTTGCGCCGCTCTTTGCAAAACCCGCCCGTGAAGCGGTGCCGCATCCTATGAGAAAGCAGAACACAGTCATGCGGAATAATTGACCCACCCTTATGAATTTCACTCACACCCCCAACGCCTCCACGCGATCCCAGTATTCGGGTCGCACGGGCACATACACCGGAGCAGCGCTGGAATGAACTTGCGGCAACTGGAAGTATTTCAGGCCGTGCTGCAGACTGGCAACATGAGCGCAGCGGCGCGCCTGCTGTGCATCACGCCCTCGGCGGTCAGCAAGGCCATTGCGCACACCGAGCTGCAGCTGGGCTACCGGCTGTTCAACCGCACACCTTCGGGCTTGACCCCCACCCCCGAGGCCCAGGTGCTGGCGGCCGAATCCACTGGCATCTACCGGCAGCTCGACGCACTCAAGCGCACCGCGCGCAACCTGGCCACCAGCGATTCGGGCGATGTACGCCTGGGAGCGATCCCGTCGATCACCCACGAGTTTCTGCCGCGCCTGTTGCAACACCATGCCGAGCAGCATCCGCAGGTGGGCGTGGAGGTGCGCACCATCCACCAGGACCAGATGACGCAGGCGCTGCTCACGCGCAGCGTGGACTTTTGCCTGGGCTTCTACAAACACCCGCACCCGCAAATTGCGAGCGACCTGCTGGTCAGCGGCAGGCTGTACCTTGCGGTGGCCACCAGCGTGTGGGCACGTGCACCCCGTGCCGCCAGCCCGGGCGCGCGGCTGGCGCAGGTGCCGGTGATCCGCCTGGTGGGCGACGACCCCATGCGCCAGGCGATTGACGAACTCGCGCAACGGCTGGGCTCTCCCGCCGGGCCTGGCATCCAGGTGCAGACATCGCGCCTGGCGCTGGAACTGGTGCGCCGGGGCATGGGATGGACGGTGGTGGACTTTCTCACCGCCAAGGGGCTTGACCCCGCGCAGATAGTGGCGCAGGAACTGCACGAACTGCCCCCCATGTCGCTGTACAGCTACCACGCAAGGGCTTTGCCACCCGGTCTGCAGGCCACGCGCATGCTGGCCATGCTGCCCACCCTACTGCACGAGGCCCTGCAGCCCAACCCCAAGCCTGCCAAGCGCTAGGAGGCTGCGCGGCAGAAGGAGCATCGGCTGCAACGCGCGATAAACCGGTCTCGCGCGGTACTACCTCCTGCGCCCAGGGGCCCACCCTGGGCTTGTCGGTAGCTCAACGCGATCCTCGGTTTTCGCGCGTTTCGCTTCGATGCCTTCTGCCGCGCAGCCTCCTAGCCCATGAAAAACGGCCTGCATGTCCAAAGACAGGCAGGCCGTTGCGGTGGGCAGGCAGCGGTCAGTGGTTCCAGCGGCGCAGCACCAGGCTGGCGTTGGTGCCACCAAAGCCGAAGCTGTTGGACAACACCGTGGTCAGCTGCGCATCGCGCGTTTGCGTAACCAGGGGCATGTCACCCAGTGCCGGGTCGGGCGTCTCCACATTGGCAGAACCAGCGATGAAGCCCTTGTTGAGCATGATCACGCAGTAGATGGCCTCTTGCACACCCGTGGCACCCAGCGAGTGGCCCGTGAGCGACTTGGTGGACGAAAACGGCGGCACCTTGTCGCCAAACAGGGCGCGCATGGCGCGCACTTCCTGCATGTCGCCCACCGGCGTGGAGGTGCCGTGGGTGTTGATGTAGTCGATGGGGGCGTTGAGCCCTTCCATGGCCTGCTGCATGCAGGCAATGGCGCCATCGCCCGAGGGGGCCACCATGTCTTCGCCATCGCTGGTGGCGCCAAAGCCCACCACTTCGGCCAGGATGGTGGCGCCGCGCGCCTGGGCGTGTTCGAGGCTTTCCAGCACCACGGCACCGCCACCGCCCGCAATCACAAAACCGTCGCGGTTCGCGTCGTAGGCGCGCGAGGCCTTCTCGGGCGTGGCGTTGTACTTGCTGGACATGGCTCCCATGCCATCAAACAGCAGCGACATGCCCCAGCTCAATTCCTCGCCACCACCCGCAAACATCACGTCCTGCATGCCCCAGGCAATCTGCTGCGCGGCTACACCGATGCAGTGGGCCGAGGTGGAGCAGGCCGAGGTGATGGAGTAGTTGATGCCCTTGACCTTGAAGTTGGTGGCCAGGCAGGCAGAGACGGTGGAGCTCATGCAGCGCGTGACCTGGTAGGGCCCGACGCGGCGGATACCCTTTTCGCGCAGCGTGTCGGCCGCCTCGATCTGATTGGCAGGCGATCCGCCGCCCGAGCCCATGATGAGGCCGGTGCGCGGGTGGCTCACCTGCTCAGGCGTGAGACCCGCCTGGGCAATGGCGTCTTCGAGCGCGATCTGCGCATACGCGGCCGCATCACCCATGAAGCGCAGCTGCTTGCGGTCGATACGCGCCTCGATGTCGATCTCAGGCGCACCACCCACCTGGCTGCGCAGGCCCAGTTCGGTGAATTTTTCGACGGCCTTGATGCCGCTTTTGCCTTCACGCAGGGAGGCTTCCACGGTGGCCAGGTCGTTGCCAATGCACGAGACGATGCCCGCGCCGGTGATGACTACGCGCTTCTTGGTGGTCATGCTGCGTCCTTGCCGTCTTCCTCGCGCTTGAACAAGCCCACGCGCAGGTCATTGGCTACATAGATTTCCTTGCCATCCGCCAGCAGGCGGGCATCGCCAATGGCCATGACCAGCTTGCGCTTGATGACGCGCTTGATGTCGATTTCGTAGGTGACGAGCTTCACGTCCGGGCCCACTTCGCCCGTGAACTTGACCTCGCCCGCACCCAGCGCACGGCCCCGGCCGGGCAGCTGCAGCCAGGTCAGGTAAAAACCGATGAGCTGCCACATGGCATCGAGCCCCAGGCAGCCGGGCATGACCGGGTCGCCCTGAAAGTGGCAGGCAAAGAACCACAGGTCGGGTTTGACATCGAGCTCGGCGCGGATCTTTCCCAGCCCGTGCGCGCCACCATCGCTGTCGATGTGCGTGATGCGGTCAAACATCAGCATGGGCGGCAGCGGCAGGCGCCCGCTGTCGGCGCCGAACAGCCGGCCCTCGCCCGAGGCGATCAGTTGTTCGTAGGAAAAGGAATCTGCCATTTTCAGTCGTGCTCCAGAACAGCGGTTGGCCCGCCTCAAATCATCGTTGTATGCAATACAGCCCCGTCTTGCGGGGCTCTATTATCAAGGCATAGGGAGCTGCCTCTAAACAATGGCCTGCCAAGCCACCCGCCCCGCCCTCTCGGCGCCTGACCTGGATCAATGGCGGCGTGCCCCCATGTCCTTGTTTCTGGCCCACACGCCAAGCGCCAACACCAGCGCCCCGAACATCCAGAGCGGCCCCAGGCCCCAGCGCGACACCCACCAGGCGTAGGGCGTGATGGCCCAGCCACTTTGCGCATCCAGCCCCCGGCCTTGCACCTCGCCCTTGAGCACGCCGCGTGTAGTGCGCGCCAGCTGGTGCGTCACCACACCCCGGTGGTCGATGATGGCGGTGGCACCGGTGTTGGTGGCGCGCACCATGGGGCGCTCGAACTCCAGGGCACGCATGCGGCTGATCTGCAGGTGCTGGTCAATGGCCACGGTGTCGCCAAACCAGCCGATGTTGCTGAAGTTGACGAACACCGTGGGCGCATGAGCCGGGTCGATGAAACGAGCCCCCAGCTCTTCGCCAAAAAGGTCTTCGTAACAGATGTTGGGCGCAATGCGCTGGCCCGCCCAGGCAAAGGAGGGCTGCCCCACCACACCCCGGTTGAAGTCCCCCAACGGAATGTTCATCATGGCCGTGAACCATTTAAAGAAGGGCGGGATGAATTCGCCAAACGGCACCAGGTGGTGTTTGTCGTAGCGGTAGGGCGTGGCCCCGGTGGCGGGGCTCATGCCAAGCACCGAATTGGTGTAGCCCTGCGCCTCGTCGCCCAGCGGAATGCCCAGCAGCGCGGCCTGCGGACCCTGCGCGTAGCGCTGCTGGATGCCTTCCAGATAGCCCGGTATGAGCTGCTGGGGCAGCAGCGGGATGGCCGTTTCCGGCGCCACCACGAGATCGGCCTTGGCGTCGCGCAGCGCTTCGGCATACCACTTCAGTGCCAGCGGCACGCCGCTGCCCGACTGAAATTTCTCGTCCTGCGGGATATTGCCCTGCAGAAGCTCCAGACTCAGGGAAGGCGCCGGGCGCTGCAGGGGTGTGGAGCAGAGATGGATGGCACAAAAGCGGTCTACCGTGGCCAGGGCCAGCGCTGCCCCCAAGGCCAGCAGCAGCGCCCACAGGCGCCAGCCACGGAAGTCGGCGCGCCGCACTTGCACCGCCCCCATCGCCAGCATCGCAGCAACCGCCCCCAGCCCATAGACGCCCCCGTAGCGCGCCAGCGCCGCCAGCGGCCCATCCACATGGGCATAACCGCCAGCGCCCCAGGGGAACCCCGTCCACAAGGTGCCACGCGCCAGTTCGGCCACCAGCCAGAATGCTCCAAAAATGATAGCTGTTAGCGCTTTACTGGTAAGCGCCAGGCGGCAAAAAATCCCCAAGATCGCCGCGTAGTAGCTGGCGAGGAACGCCGCCAGCCCCAGCACCGCTGCCACGGCCAGCGGCGCTGCCAGCCCGCCGTAGGTGTGCAAGGAGATGAAAAGCCACCAGAAGGTCCCGGCCAGCCAGGCCGTGGCAAACAGGCCACCGATGGCCGCGCCGCGCTGCCAGGAGACAGACACCGTGGCATGTGGTCGCACCAGCCAGGCCAGCACCGCCATGGAGGCGATCTGCAGCCACCACAGAGGCTCTCCGCTCCAGGGCCAGGCCAGCGAGGCCGCCTGCGCAACGCCGGCAGCCACGGCCAGCAGCGCCTGCAGGGCCAGCGGCAGCCCCGGCGTGGAAGTAGCGCGGGCCATCAGTCGCTGGCGCTGGCTTCTTCGACCCGCGACACCTTGAACCAGCGCACGGCGCCGCCCTTGGTGTGCAGCACGACGAAGTGCAGGCCGCTCAGCTGCAGGTGCTCGCCGCGCTTGGGCACATGGCCCATTTCATGGGCAATCAGGCCGCCGATGGTTTCGAAGGTTTCATGGGGGTCGCTGCCCTGAACCAGCACATCAAACGCCTCGCACACCCGCTCCACCGAGGTGTCGCCGCTCACCCGGTAGGTGCGGTCGGCCAGGCCAAAGATGTCGCCGTCGTCTTCGGGGATGTCGAACTCGTCCTCGATCTCGCCCACGATCTGTTCGAGCACGTCTTCAATGGTGATGAGCCCGGCCATGCGGCCAAACTCGTCGATCACGATGGCCAGGTGGTTGCGATTGCCGCGAAACTCGCGCAGCAGGTCATTCAGGCCCTTGCTTTCAGGCACAAAGGCGGCCGGGCGCAGCAGCGCTCGGATATTCAGCTCCGGCGCCCGCTGCAGCTTGAGCAGGTCCTTGGCCATGAGGATGCCGATGATGTTCTCGCGCTCGCCTTGGTACACCGGAAATCGCGAGTGCGCGGTGTTGATGACAAGGTGCAGCATCTCGTCAAACGGTGCGTCGATGTTGACGAGGTCCATGCGAGGGGCGGCCACCATCACGTCGCCCGCCGTCATGTCGGCCATGCGGATGACGCGCTCCAGCATCACGCGCGAATCGGCCCCAATGACCTGGTTGTCTTCGGCCTCGGCCAGGGTCTCAATGAGTTCTTCCGTGGAGTCTGGCCCCGGATGGATGAACTCGGCCACTTTCTGCAGGAAGGTGCGCTTGTCTTCCCTCTCGGGTGGTCGCCCGGGGTGCGCGGGATGCGGGTCAGACACTGGAGTGCACGACGTGCGGTAGTGAATCAGGCCCCTAGGATAGCGGATAGTTGTGACGGCCCGCTACGCAAACCCCGCAGGCCGCGCAGCGCGACCTTGGGATGGATGGACCGACTATTCAGCAGATTGGTGGCGCGCGTGCTGCACGCCACTGCGCACTTCCTGCACGCTGGCCAAAAAGTCCCAGAACTGCTTGGCCTGCTTCTTGATCTGGTAATCCACCTCGGCGAACTGCTGCTCGACCATCTCGGCCATGCGCGTGTCCAGGCTGGCCGGTTCGATCTGGAGGTAAGCCTCGGACTCCGAACCATCGCGGCGCACGGTGGCACCGGCCTTGCGGGCAATTTTCAGCATGGCGGTGTTTTCGGAGAGCGCATGGATAAAAACCATGTTCACACCTTCATTGCGCGCATGCATCACGGCCCGCTCGAACAGGCGTGCACCGAAGCCCCGGCCACGCGCCTGCTTGAGCACCGACACGCCGAATTCGGCGCAGTGTTTGTACTCTGGGTGCTCCGAGAAGGCCAGATGCGCCATGGCGATCAGTTCGAGGCGGCGGTTGTAGATGCCGAAGATCTCGTCGCGGTTGAAGTCGAGCTGCTCGGCATAGCGCCGGATCTGCTCGTCGTTGGCGGCGTAGCCAAAACGCAGGTAGCGGTCTGCGGGCTCCAGCTGGAGCAAATGTTGGGTGATCCGCTCCCGGTAGGAGGGACCCAGGGCACGAATGGGAACCATCACGGGGACCTCCTGCTTGACGCGAGTTTCATGGGCAGGCGATTCGCCCATCACCGGGCGCAGCATATCCCTGCCTGCATACCAGGATGCCTTGAGCCAGTCTTTGGTTGCGATCATGGCTGCAAATATAAGGGTTTTCCCTCATTATTTCCAGCAAAAATGCTGCGCTGCAACAAATTAGTGAGGTAGCTCAAACCTGTTCCACACCGCACTCCCCGCCCCACTTGGCAAGCTGGGCGCCTCCGCCAACGGCTTCCCGCAAGGGTATAGCGACAGCGGGCACGGGGCAACATGGGGTGTCACGCTCGCGGCACCCTAAGAACGTGTTCTAAAGCCTATCTACACAGGCACGGCCGTGGTCGCCTTCACGCGGTCCAGCACAAAACTGGTCTTGCAGTCCTGCACGCTGGGGTGTTTGAGCAGCGTGTCCATGATGAACCGGCTGTAGTGCGCCATGTCAGCCACCACCACGCGCAGCAGGTAGTCCATCTCGCCCGTGAGCGACGCGCACTCCACCACTTCGGGCCAGGTCTGCACGCTGGCGCGGAACAGGTCCATGGGGTTGCGCTTGTGGCTTTCGGTGTGTTTTTCGAGGCGCACATTGAGGTAGGCCGTCAGTCCCAGGCCCACGGCCTCGGGGGGCACCAATGCAACGTACCGGTCGATGACGCGGCTTTCCTCCAGGCGCTTGACGCGGCGCAACACCGCACTGGGCGACAGGCCCACCTGCTCACCGATGACGTCGTACGTCTCACGGCCATTTTCTTGCAGACGGCGCAGGATGGCCCTGTCCAGCTTGTCGAGTGCGTTTAAAGCTTGCATGGCGCAAGATTTTATGAAGTTTTGACTTTTCGCGCCTTCTGAATTGCAGGCTCGGGTATGTCCCGATAGTGACTCCACACGAAGAAAAGAAGAATAAACCTCGCAAAAACGAACGATCGTTCTTTTTTTGCAAATACAAAAAACATACCTATGGAGACAACTGCATGACCGGATTCCTCAGCCGCTTTTTGCGGCGATTTGTTCTGGCCGCGACCGCCGCATTGCTGCTCGTCGGCGCCAGCGCGCAAGCCCAGACGGGCACCACCCAGACCCGCTACCCCATCGTGCTTGTGCACGGGCTTTTCGGGTTTGATTCGGCCCTGGGTGTCGACTACTTCTACGGCATCCCTGACGCCCTGCGCCAGGGCGGCGCCAAGGTCTACGTGGCCCAGGTGTCGGCCGCCAACAGCACCGAGGTCCGGGGTGAGCAGCTGCTCGCACAGGTGAACACCATCCTGGCCATCACCGGCGCGGCCAAGGTGAACCTGGTGGGGCATTCGCACGGCGGGCCTACGGCGCGCTACGTGGCCGGGGTGGCGCCGGGCAAGGTTGCCTCGGTGACCTCGGTCGGTGGGGTCAACCGGGGATCGCGGGTGGCGGACATCATGCGTGGCGTGGCACCCGCGGGTTCGGTCTCCGAAACCATCGCCAACGGGGCGGCGTCGGCGCTGGTCGCGCTGATCAACCTGACTTCGGGCGGCTCGGGCCTGCCACAGATGCCCACCGCCGCGCTGGACTCGCTCACCACCGCCGGTTCCGCCGCCTTCAACCGACGCTTTCCGCAAGGCGTCCCCACCAATGGCTGCGGCAGCGGCGCAGAACTCGTCAACGGCGTGCGCTACTACTCCTGGACGGGCACCAAGACCCTGACCAACGTGCTGGATGCGAGCGACGCCCTGCTGGGCGTGTTGGGCCTGGTCTTCGGCGAAGCCAACGACGGCCTGGTGTCGGCCTGCTCCTCGCGCCTGGGCAAACACCTGGGCGACTACCGGCAGAACCACCTCGACGAAGTGAACCAACTGCTGGGCCTGCGCGACTGGTTCTCCACCGACCCGGTGACGCTGTACCGCCAGCACGCCAACCGCCTCAAGGCACAGGGCCTGTAAGCCGTGAACCGCGCCCGCGCCTTCGCCGCAGGGGTGGCCCTGGTCGCCGCCACGGCCGCCGTGGTCTGGTGGCAGGGTTCACAGCAAGGCCTGCCGGGCGCGGTGGACCCGCGTTCGGTGCCCGGCGCGGCGGCAGCGCCAACCGGCGGTGCAGGCCAGACCCTGTCGGCGCGGCCCATGGAGAGCAGCTTCTTTGCCACCCGCCGCGCCACCGACCCCGACCGCGGTGAAGACCCCCTGCTGACGCACGGCCTGCGCGACACGCTGGAGGCACTGCTCACAGAAGCCCTGGAGGACGGCGCGACAGACCCCGCCGCACTCAAACAACGCCTGGCGGCGCTGGTGGGCAAACACTTCCCGACAGCCCTGGCTACGCGTGCGTTGGCGCTGGCCGAGCGCTATGTGGACTACCGCGTGGCCCTGGGCCAACTGCGTCCTCCCCAGGACCCGAACGACCCCGGTGCCCTGCGCGAGGCGCTGGAAGCCCGCCACAAGGTACGCCAGCAGTTTTTTGACGGCCCCGAGCACGACGCCCTGTTCGCCCGCGAGGCGGAGCTCGACCGCTACACCCTGGCACGCCTGGAAATCGAGCGCAACCCCCAGCTCAGCGCTGAACAGCGCGCCCAGGCCTTGCGCCATGCAGAGAATGAATTGCCCGCAGCGCGCCGCGCCGAGCGCGCCGCCACCACCGAACACCTGAGTGCCGCCGCCCAGACCGCCGCGTTCAACGCGCAAAACACCGACGAGCGCACCCGCCACGCGGCCCGCAGTGCGCAATACGGCGAGGCCGCCGCCCACGCCATGGCCCAGCTCGACCGGGAAGAACAACACTGGCAGCAGCGGCTTGACCAGTACAACCAGGCGCGCGGCCAACAAGGCGAAGGCCCCGCATTGCAGCAACTGCGCCAGCAGCTTTTCTCCGCCGAGGAGCAACAACGCATCGACGCCGCCCTGGCGCTGCGGCGCCTGCCACCTGCTGCGTCAGGCTCCTGAGCTCCCCTGGCCCCACGCAAGAGACAGCCGCCACATACCGGGGTAGCGCCCTCGTCTTGCGCTGAAATTTGATCATTCACAATATTCCTGCAAATCGGAGGCCCAAGCCTCTTGATTTCGCCAGAAACATGAGGCAGGGCGCGCCTACAGTCCATGACATTCATCAACGAATGCCGGAGACACCCCATGAACGCCGCCCTGCCGCAAGAAACCGCCGCCCAGCTCGAAGCCTGGGACAACCCCATGGGCCTGATGGGCTTCGAGTTCGTCGAATTCACCTCGCCCCAGCCCGGCGTGCTGGAGGCGGTGTTTGAAAAGCTCGGTTTCACCCTGGTCGCCAAGCACCGGTCCAAGGATGTGGTGCTGTACCGCCAGAACGGCATCAACTTCATCCTGAACCGCGAGCCCCACAGCCAGGCCGCCTACTTTGGTGCCGAGCATGGCCCCTCCGCCTGTGGCCTGGCCTTCCGTGTGAAGGATGCGCACAAGGCTTACAACCGCGCGCTGGAGCTGGGCGCCCAGCCCATCGAGATCCCCACCGGCCCCATGGAACTGCGCCTGCCCGCCATCAAGGGCATTGGCGGTGCGCCGCTGTATTTGATTGACCGGTTTGAAGACGGCAAGTCCATCTACGACATCGACTTCGAGTTCATCGAAGGCGTGGACCGGCGCCCCGTGGGCCACGGCCTGAACCTCATCGACCACCTCACGCACAACGTGTACCGCGGCCGCATGGGCTTCTGGGCCAACTTCTACGAGAAGCTGTTCAACTTCCGCGAAATCCGCTACTTCGACATCCAGGGCGAATACACGGGCCTCACGTCCAAGGCCATGACCGCGCCCGACGGCAAGATCCGCATCCCGCTGAACGAAGAGTCCAAGCAGGGCGGCGGCCAGATCGAAGAATTTTTGATGCAATTCAACGGCGAGGGCATTCAGCACATCGCGCTGATCTGCGACAACCTGCTGGACGTGGTGGACAAGCTGGGCATGGCCGGCGTGCAGCTGGCCACCGCGCCCAACGAGGTCTATTACGAAATGCTGGACACCCGCCTGCCCGGCCACGGCCAGCCGGTGCCCGAGCTGCAGTCGCGCGGCATCTTGCTGGACGGCACCACGGCCGACGGCACGCCCCGCCTGCTGCTGCAGATTTTCTCCACCCCCATGCTGGGCCCGGTGTTCTTCGAATTCATCCAGCGCGAAGGCGACTACCGCGATGGTTTTGGCGAAGGCAACTTCAAGGCGCTGTTCGAGTCGCTGGAGCGCGACCAGATCCGCCGTGGCGTGCTGAACACCTAAGACATCCGACATCCAGGGTTAACCCTGAACAGGTGCCTATACTGCGCGCTCCCCGGAACTCATAAGGATCCCGATGTCGCTCCGTAGCACCCTGTTCAGTGTTGGCCTGACCTGTGTGGCCACCTTTGCCATGGCCCAAAGCCCCTCTGCCCCGCTCACCATCGTGGTTCCCTACCCCGCTGGTGGTCCGCTGGACACCTCGGCCCGCATCGTGGCCGAGGGTGCTGCAGCCCAGCTTGGCTCCATTACCGTGGAGAACAAACCGGGGGCGGGTGGTAGTACCGGTGCGGACCAGGTCGCCAAATCACCCAAGACCAGCAACCAGGTGCTGATGGGCGCCGTGGCCACCCACGCCGTCAATCCCTGGCTGTACAAGAACTTCCCTTACAACGCGCTCAAGGACTTCAAACCCATCGCCCTCGTGGCGCGCACGCCCAATGTGCTGGTGGTGAATGCGGAGCAGGCCGCCAAGCTGGGCGTCAAGACCACGCCCGACTTGGTGCAGTACCTCAAGAAGAACCCGGACCAGGCCAAGTACGGATCGGGCGGCAACGGCAGCATCGGCCACATCTCGGCCGAGATGTTCAAGTCGCTCACCAACACCAAGATTGGCCACACGCCCTTCCAGGGCTCCAAGCCCGCGCTGGCCGCGCTGGAATCCGGCCAGGTGCTGATGGTGTTTGACAACCTGGCTTCGGCGTTGCCGCAGATCCAGTCGGGCAAGCTGCTGGCGCTGGGTGTAACCACGTTGAGCCGCAATGAGGCGCTGCCGAACGTGCCCAGCATCAACGACAGCGTGCAGGGCTTCAACGTGTCGACCTGGTTCGGCCTGTTCGCACCGGCCTCGCTGCCCGATGCCGACGCGCGCCGCTACGCCAATGCGTTCTCGGCAGCGATGCATTCGCCCGCTGGCAAGGAGAAGTTCAAGAAGATGGGTATCACGCCCGAAGAGCTGACGCTCGACGGGTTTGCGCAGTTTGTGCGCTCGGAAAACAGCAAGTACGAGTTCCTGATCCGGGCCGCAAAGATCAAGATCGATTAGCAGCCGCGTGGGCTGGTGCGCACCCCCGTCGCGGTGCGCCGACCATGGCGGCAAAGGAGAAAAAAATGGGACAAGCCCCTGTCGTCTATGGCCAATCCACCCGCCCACCGCGTGGCGACTACTCGCGTGCCAACGCGGACTACACCTGCCCGCAGGACTACGCGAGCTACACCGACGCCGACCACGACACCTACCGCCGCCTGTACGAGCGCCAGCGCGCCCTGCTGCCCGGCCTGGCGAGCCAGGCGTTCATCGAGGCCCTGCCCTCACTGGGCGCGAGCGACCGCATCCCGCGTTTTGAAGAGGTGAACGAGCGCCTCTACAAAGCGACCGGCTGGGAGCTGGTGGGAGTGCCGGGTCTGATCCCCGAGGTGCCCTTTTTCACCTTGCTGGCCAACCGCAAGTTCCCGGTGACGGACTGGATCCGCAAGCCCGAGGAGTTCGAATACATCGTCGAGCCCGACATTTTTCATGATCTGTTCGGGCATGTGCCGCTGCTGTTCAACCCGGTGTTTGCGGACTATGTGCAGCGCTACGGCCAGGGCGGTCTGAAGGCGCAGGGGCTGGGGTCGTGCGAGATGCTGAGCCGCTTGTACTGGTACACGATCGAGTTTGGGTTGATCCGCGAAGCGGGGCAGTTGCGGGCCTATGGCGCGGGCATCCTGAGTTCGTCGGGCGAACTGGCGTATTCGGTGCAGAGCCCGGAGCCACAGCGCATTCCGCTGCAACTGGAGCGCACCATGCGCACGCGGTACAAGATCGATACGTACCAGCAGACGTATTTTGTGATCGACAGTTTTGAGCAGTTGTTTGAGATGACTGCGGCGGACTTTGCGCCGATCTATGAGCGGCTGCGTGGGTTGCCGGAGTTTGCTGCGGATGAGCGGGAAACTGTTGCGGCTTGACTTTTCGAATGAAATTGGCTGCTACCGCTTTTCTATAAAACACCAATAGCTACCATTTTCATAGCATTCAGCGGCCGTACGGGCTGAACCTGTTGAAGCTTTGGCGTGCTAGTTTGGAAGGCTTGCCTGTGTTTCAGGGCGGAGGCCGGGAGTCGCCCGGCATGCGAGTAACTTTCTTTCGCGTCGCCGAAAGAAAGTCACCAAAGAAAGGGCGACCCTGCTGTCTGCGACCCCTTCGCTGCGCTACGGGGCAACCTGGGGTGCTCGGTCACGGGGTGCGCCGCAGAACTCACTGCGCGCTGACGCGCTCCGTTCAAACAACTGCGGCGAGTCAGTTCACGAAGCATGGGCGCTCCGACGCCCATGCCCACCCCGCGCCCTGCGCGCCCCAGGCGCATACAGAAGGGAACCCGCGAATCGGACATCCACACGGGCCATCGCTGCACTCGGCCCAGCCTGCGCAGCGCGAGGCGCTTGCGCCCACGAGATGGGGCCGAGCGCAGCAAAGGCCCGTGCGGCTGCTTGGCTGTTCGGCTGTTGGATGTTCGACTGCCCAACCCCCTGCTGGCTGCGCCTGCGGCGGGGCGGTTGTGGGGTGGCATGGGCGTCGAAGCGCCCATGCTTCGTGAACTGACTCGCCGCAGTTGTCCGAACGGAGCTGCGAAGCAGCGCAGTGAGTTCTGCGGCGCACCCCGCAACCGCCCCGGCGCAGGTTTGCCCCTTCGCACAGCGAAGGGGTCGCAGACGGGGTCGCCTTTCTTTTGGGTACTTTTCTTTGGCGAAGCAAAGAACAAGTACCTCGCCCGCCGGGGCGAGTCCCGGCTCCCGCCCGGAACACTGGCATGCAGTAGCCACCGAAAGCCCAGGCTTCAGCAAGCGAAGACCAAACGCTCCCGGCAAGACTCAATAGCTACAAAAACAATAGCTGCTAGCGCTTTATAGAAAAGCGCTAGCAGCCAAAATTATCCAAAAAAACTATCGCTCAATCTCCTCCAGACAGGCCCGCATCACCCCAGGGTCAAACGCCATCTCCACATGCGCAACCCCTTCCACCAACCGGTGTTCCGCCCCCACCAACGCCGCAGTAGTCGCCGGAAACACGATGTTGTCGCAGTTCGAATACCAGCACGTAAACAACGCAGCCCGCCCCGCAGGCTCCGCCCGCTGCAAGGCCACCACCCAGTCCCCCGCCAAGCTCATCTGCCGCCCATTCACCGCCCGGCTGAAACGCCCCAGCCACGTGCCCCCATGCGGCGTGCCCAGCGTCAACACACGGTGCACCCGCCCATCCGCCTGGTGCGCCCGCAGCCACGCCCGCACCGCCAAGCCACCCATGCTGTGGCACAACAGCACCGGCGCCTGTCCCGTGGCCGCCGTCACTTGGCGCACAGCGTCTTCAATGATGTCCGCGTACTCGTCAATCGAGCCCATCACCGGCTCCAGATTCACCGCCACATAGGCATGCCCCCGCGCCTGCAAAGGCGCAAACCACGGCAGCCACAGGCCCCGGTTGCACATGAAGCCATGCACCAGCACCACGCCGCGCTTTCCCGTCGGCTGTGCAGGCAGCCAGTCGGGCACGGAATCATGGCGAAACGGCTGGCGCCAGCAAAACACCAGCAGCGCCACCCACACCTCGGCCCACCAGGCACCCACGACCTGTGACAAGCGAGCACGGGGCGCAGCGTCGGTGCGGTTGGTGATGTGCATCAGCACAAACTCCACCGCCATCACCACAAGGTAAATGCAGAGCGGCACCAGTGCCCCCAGTACGGCACGCAACGGTGAATGGGGCCATTGCCACACTAGCCAGGCGGCCATGGCCAGCAGGATGCACAGGAGAAGGATTCGTTGCCAGCGCGCGATCATGGTGGTGATGGGCAAATGTTGTAATTGACCAGCCGCATTGTGCGGTCTGACCACCGCCCGACACCGCATCCCGCAGAACGCAGAAAGGAACCCGCCCCATGGATGCCGCCCAGACCATCCGCGACTGCATCGCCGACGTGACCGCCCTGCGCCTGCACCGCACGGGCGACCCGGCGCTGGGGGCGGCGGTGGGCAGCGTCAAAAGCCTGCAGGCGCGGCGCTTTCGGGGCACCTATGCGGACCTGATGGGCTCGCCCGCGTTCGGACCCGCAGCGCGGTTCTTTCTGGAAGAGCTGTACAGCGACACCGACTACACCGACCGCGACCTGCAGTTTGGCCGCATTGCGGGCACGCTGCAGACCATGTTCCCCCAGCCAGTGGTGACCACCGCCGTGGCCCTGGCCGTGCTGCACGCACAGACCGAGGAACTGGACCAGGACATGGGCCGCGCGTGGTTGGTGCATGAAGCCAACGCAGCCAGCGACGCCATCCGCTACACCGCAGCCTGGCGCACTGTGGGCCAGCGCCATGCACGAGCGCAGCAGCTGCAGCGCGTGCTGGCCATGGGGAATGACCTGGCGCGCCTCACGCGCACCCCCGGCCTGCGGATGATGCTGCGCATGATGCGGGGGCCGGCCAACGCGGCCGGCATGGGTGCGCTGCAGAGGTTTCTGGAGGCGGGGTTTGACACCTTCGGCCAGCTCGCTCGCCAGCGCGGTGGGGTGGAGCAGTTCCTGGCCACCATCGAGCAACGCGAGCGGGCGCTGATGGGCCAGTTGTTCGATGCCGACCCTGTCACCTGCGGGACCCAGCTCGCCAACACACTAGGACAAGCCCGATAGCCCGCAACGCGCCCGCCTTCCACAATCTGTGCCCACCTATCAATGGCATTTGGCGAGCACAAGGAAACAAGCGCATGGAAAAGATCTGGCTCAAGAGCTACCCCCCGGGCGTCCCACACGACGTGAAGCCCGAGCAATACCGCTCTGTGGCCCACCTGCTGGAAGAGTCGTTCCGCAAACACGCATCTAGTCCGTTCTCGGTCTGCATGGACCAGTGGATGACCTATGGCGAGCTGGAGCGCCGCTCGGCCGCGCTGGGGGCCTATCTGCAGAGCCTGGGGCTGGAGCCGGGTGCGCGCGTGGCCATCATGCTGCCCAACATCCCGCAGTTTGGCGTGACCATGGCCGCCGTGCTGCGCGCAGGCTACACCTGCGTGAACGTGAACCCGCTGTACACCGCGCGCGAGCTGGAGCACCAGCTCAAGGACTCGGGCGCCACGGCCATCGTGATCCTGGAGAACTTTGCCCACACGCTGGCTGAGGTCATTGACCACACGGCCGTCAAGCATGTGGTGATGGCCTCCATGGGCGACCTGCTGGGCTTCTGGTTTGGCAAATGGATCACCTTCGCCGTGCGCCACCTCGCCAAGATGGTGCCTGCGTATGACCTGCCGCTGTCCAACGGCCGCAAGGTCGTCACCTTCAAGAAGGCGCTGTCGCTGGGCGAGCACAAGTCCCTGGCCCCCAGCCAGGCCACGCTGGATTCGATTGCCTTCCTGCAGTACACCGGCGGCACCACAGGCCTGTCGAAGGGCGCAGTGCTCACCCACCGCAACATCGTGGCCGCCACGCTGCAGGCCGAGGCCTGGTTCACGCCCGCGCTGTCCAAGGTGGGCGACCTCTCCAAGGCCAACTCCATTGCCGCGCTGCCGCTGTACCACATCTTCGCGCTCACGCTGTGCCTGCTGGCCATCCGCCAAGGCTCCAGCCTCACGCTGATCCCGAACCCGCGCGACATTCCGAAGTTCGTGGCCGAACTCAAGAAGCGCCCCTTCCACATGCTGCCTGCGGTGAACACGCTGTTCAACGCGCTGCTGCAAAACCCGCAGTTCAAGACCCTGGATTTTTCGCACCTGTGCGTGTCGCAGGCCGGAGGCATGGCAGCCAGCGAGGGCACAGCCAAGCAGTGGCAGAAGGTGACTGGCAGCACCATGATCGAAGGCTGGGGCATGAGCGAGACCTGCGCCATCGGCACCAACAACCCGGTGACCAACACCACCTTCAGCGGCAACATCGGCCTGCCGCTGCCGGGCATCGACATTGCCATCAAGGACGACGAAGGCAACAGCCTGCCCCAGGGCGAGTCGGGCGAGATCTGCATCCGCGGCCCCAACGTGATGGTGGGCTACTACAACCAGCCCGAAGAAAACGCCAAGGCCTTCACGCCCGACGGCTTCATGCGCACGGGCGACATCGGCATCATGGACCCGCAGGGCTACACCCGCATCATCGACCGCAAGAAGGACATGATCTTGGTGAGCGGCTTCAATGTGTTCCCCAATGAACTGGAGCAGGTCATCAGCCTGTGCCCCGGCGTGGTCGAATGCGCAGCCATTGGCGTGCCCGATGAGAAGCAGGGCGAGGCCATCAAGGTGTTCATCATCAAGAACGACCCGGCCCTGACCGAGGACGAAGTGGCGAACTACTGCCACCAGAACCTCACGGGCTACAAGCGCCCCAAGTACATCGAGTTCCGCGACGAGCTGCCCAAGAGCAACGTGGGCAAGATCTTGCGCCGTGAGCTGCGCAAGGCTTGACGCCATTTATGGGGGGGTGGTGCGCCTCGAGTGCAGCCCCCATGCATCCTCTCCCCAGGGCGCTTCGGCGCCCTTTTTCTTTGGTGCAAACCATGGACGCCGTCCGCCGGAACCTGGTGCTTCCATGTCCCTATCTTCGGGTTTTTACTGACTAGCAAACGTTTGCGCAAACGTTTGCTTTCGTTATCATCCCAATCGCGACAAGGCACCGGGCATCCGTAGCCGCTCCTTTTTTGGGGCGCTGCCGGGGATTTCCCTCCACGCTGTCGGTCGCCTTAGGGCGACGCTGAATAAGCCTCCGCGATGCGGCGGGCCCTGGATCGGGATGGGCTGCAAGGCGCAAACCACAGTGATAGCCGTAGCTATCGCGAGGATTTGCAACGCTGCAGACCGTCCTGAGCCAGGGATGCGCCGGGCGCGAGAGGCTTGTTCAGCGTTGCCTTTGTCCACATTCCAACCTGGAGACAACACCCATGCAGTTCACCCGCCGTTCCGTTCAGACCGCCGCCGCCCTCGCCGTTGTGGGCAGCCTGCTGGCCAGCCCTGCGTTTGCGCAGGACAAGCCCAAGATCGCGCTCATCATGAAGTCGCTGGCCAACGAGTTCTTCCGCACCATGGAAGACGGCGCCAAGGCGCACCAGAAGGCCCATGCCAAGGAATACACGCTGGTGGCCAACGGCATCAAGAACGAGACCGACACGGCAGCGCAGATCAAGATGATCGAACAAGCCATGGCGCAGAAGGTCAGCGCCATCGTGCTGGCCCCGGCCGACTCCAAGGCGCTGGTGCCCGTGGTCAAGGCGGCCATCGACAAGGGCATCCTCGTGGTCAACATCGACAACCAGCTCGATGCCGATGCGCTGAAGGAAAAGAACATCACCGTACCCTTCGTGGGCCCCGACAACCGTGCAGGCGCCAAGCTGGTGGGCGACCACCTGGCCAAGACGCTGAAGGCCGGCGACAAGGTCGGCATCATCGAAGGCGTGTCCACCACCTTCAATGCGCAGCAGCGCACCCTGGGCTACCAGGACGCCATGAAGGCCGCCAACATCACCGTGGTGGGCGTGCAGTCCGGCAACTGGGAGATCGAAAAGGGCAACACCGTGGCCGCCGGCATGATGCGCGAGCACCCTGACCTCGTGGCCCTGCTGGCCGGCAACGACAGCATGGCCCTGGGCGCCGTGGCCGCCGTGAAGGCTGCCGGCAAGACCGGCAAGGTGCAGGTGGTGGGCTACGACAACATCGGCGCCATCAAGCCCATGCTGGCCGACGGCCGCGTGCTGGCCACCGCCGACCAGTACGCCGCCAAGCAGGCCGTGTTCGGCATCGAGCTGGCACAGAAGGCCCTGGCCGCCAAGACGCCGCAAAGCCAGTTGCCCGCCACGGTGAAGACCGACGTGGTCCTGGTGACCAAGGACAGCAAGTAAATCTCAGGCGCAGCGGAACGAGCCGCAACACCCCCAAACCGTTCACCCTGTGCCTGTCGAAGGGCTGCGCTACCGTAGCGCCTTGGCCTCGACAGGCTCAGCCCGAACGGTGAGGGGTGTTGCGATCTGACCGAGATCTTTCCAACCCATGCCCCCAACATCCTCCACCCATCCGCCAACCCCTTTGCTCGCCATCCAGGCCGTGGGCAAGGACTACACCGCCACCGTGCTCGATGGCGTGAACGTGGAACTGTTTGCGGGCGAGGTGCTGGCGTTGACCGGGGAGAACGGCGCGGGCAAGAGCACGCTGTCCAAGATCCTCTGCGGGCTGGAGCAGCCCACGCGCGGCGGCATGCAGCTGGCGGGGCAGGCCTACGCCCCCACCTCGCGCCGCGATGCCGAGCGCCACGGCGTGCGCATGGTGATGCAGGAGCTGGGCCTGGTGCCCACGCTCACCGTGGCCGAGAACTTGTTGATGGGCCGCCTGCCGCACCGGCTGGGCTGGCTGCAGCGCGATGTGCTGCACGCCGCCGCCCGTGCGCAGCTGTCCAAGATCGGCCTCGACAACATCGACCCCGCCACGCCGGTCTCGCAGCTGGGCATCGGCCAGCAGCAGATGGTGGAGATTGCGCGCAACCTGCAGGACGACACGCGCATCCTGGTGCTCGACGAGCCCACGGCCATGCTCACGCCGCGCGAGACCAATTACCTGTTTGAGCAGATCGCCCACCTCACCGCGCGCGGCGTGGCCATCATCTACGTGTCGCACCGGCTCGAAGAACTGCGCCGCATTGCCGACCGCGTGGCCGTGCTGCGCGACGGCCGCCTGGTGGACGTGCGCCCCATGGCCGGCATGAGCGAGGACGACCTGGTGCAGCGCATGGTGGGCCGCGTGGTCAGCGACCTGGACCACCGCCCGCGCCGCCCTGTGGGCCCGGTGGTGATGAGCGCTGACAACCTGGGCCGAGGCACCGCCGTGCAGGACGTGAGCCTGGAGTTGCGTGCGGGCGAGATCTTCGGCATTGCCGGGCTGGTTGGATCGGGCCGCACCGAGCTGGTCCGCCTGCTGTTCGGCGCGGATCGGGCAGACCGCGGCAGCGTGACGCTGCACCCAGAATTTGAGCAAAAACAGCCTCTAGCGCTTGATGCGCAAGCGCAATCTGCTATACAAAACATAGCAAACCAGAAACCTGCGGTTTCCCAGGCCGCACCCCGCACGATTCCCCGTGGTTTCGCGTCGCCGCTGCAGGCCATCGCCGCCGGTGTGGGCCTGGTTACCGAAGACCGCAAATCCCAGGGCCTGCTGTTGTCGCAGCCCATCCGCATCAACGCCACGCTGTCCGACCTGTCGGCCGTGTCGCGCGGCGGCTGGCTGCAGCGCGGGCTCGAAAGCCGCCTGGTGCAGGGATTCATCCGCACCCTGCGCGTGCGCTGCCACGGCCCGGAACAACCCGTGGGGCAACTGTCGGGCGGCAACCAGCAAAAGGTGGTGTTTGCCCGCTGGCTGCACCGCGAAGGCCGCGTGTTGCTGCTGGACGAACCCACGCGCGGCGTGGACGTGGGCGCGCGCGCCGAGCTGTACGGCGAGCTGGACCGCATGGCCGCCGAGGGCCGCGCGCTGCTGATGGTGTCGTCCGACCTGCGCGAGCTCATGGCCATGGCCGACCGCATCGGCGTGATGAGCGCGGGCCGCCTGGTGGCCGTGTTCGAGCGCGGCGAGTGGTCCGAGCAATCGCTGCTGGCGGCCGCGTTCTCCGAGCCCGGCGGACGCACCAGCACCACCCCTTCAACTTCTTCTCCTGTGACCGCATGAACGCCCCCACCACATCTGCCGCACCCGCTGCGGCGCCCTCCTCTGCCTCGGTCTGGCGCAGCCAGCTGGGCACCTACCTGGGCCTGCTGGCCGTGCTGGCAGGCATGGTGGCGCTGTTCTCGTCGCTGTCCGAATATTTCTGGAGCGCCGAAACCTTCATCACCATCGCCAACGAGATCCCGGCCCTGGCCGTGATGGCCGTGGGCATGACCTTTGTGCTCATCATCGCGGGCATCGATTTGTCGGTGGGCTCTGTGATGGCGCTGGCCGCCGCCACCTCGGCCGCTGCCATCCTGCAGTGGGGCTGGACGGTGCCCGCCGCCGCCGCGCTGGCACTGGCCACGGGCCTGGTGTGCGGCACCATCACGGGCACCATTTCCGTCGCGTGGCGGCTGCCCTCGTTCATCGTGTCCCTGGGCATGCTCGAAGCCGTGCGCGGCAGCGCGTATGTGGTGACCGACTCGCGCACGCAGTACGTGGGCGATGCGATCTCGTGGCTGTCGGCACCCTTCTTTGGCGGCATCTCGTTCGCCTTCTTGCTGGCCGTGGTGCTGGTGGTGGTGGCGCAGCTGGTGCTATCGCGCACCGTGTTCGGCCGCTACGTGGTGGGCATTGGCACCAATGAAGAAGCCATGCGCCTCGCAGGCGTGGACCCGCGCCCCATCCGCGTCATCGTGTTTGCCATGACCGGCCTGCTCGCGGGCCTGGCGGGTCTGATGCAGTCGGCCCGGCTGGAAGCCGCCGACCCCAACGCCGGAACCGGCATGGAGCTGCAGGTGATTGCGGCCGTGGTGATTGGCGGCACCAGCCTCATGGGCGGGCGCGGCTCGGTGATCAACACCGCGTTTGGCGTGCTCATCATCGCGGTGCTGGAGGCGGGTCTGGCCCAGGTGGGCGCCAGCGAGCCCAGCAAGCGCATCATCACGGGTTTTGTGATCGTGGCGGCTGTGATCGTGGACACGCTGCGCCAGCGCCGCGCCAAGGTCTGAGAGACTGACCCCGCATCCAGCCGCCCCACTACCCACGACCTCATTCTTCTTTTTGCATGGCTACTATCAAGGACGTTGCGCGCCACGCCGAGGTGTCGGTCACCACGGTATCGCACGTGGTCAACGGCACGCGCCGCGTGAGCCCCGAGGGGCGCGAGCGGGTCGAGGCCGCCATCCGCGCCCTGGGCTATGTGCCCAGCGCCATTGCGCGCAGCCTCAAGAGCAACAACACGCGCACGCTGGGCATGCTGATCCCCAACAGCTCCAACCCCTACTTTGCCGAGATCGTGCACAGCGTGGAAGACCGCTGCTTTGGCGCGGGCTACAACGTCATCCTGTGCAACACCAACGACGAGGCGCACCGCCAGGGCACCTACCTGCAGGTGCTGGCCGAGCGGCGCATCGACGGGCTCATCGTGGTCTCCACCGGGCATGACGCCACGCTGGCCACGCAGCTGGCGGGCCTGTCCATCCCCACCGTGCTGGTGGACCGCGAAATCGACATCGCCGGGCAGCAGCCCTGCGACCTGGTGGAAACCGCGCACATGCAGGGCGGCCTGCTGGCCACGCGCCACCTGTTGTCGCTGGGCCACCGCCGCATTGCCTGCATTGGCGGCCCCGAAGGCATTGCCCCCAGCGAGCAGCGCATTGCCGGCTGGCGCACGGCCCTGGCCGACGCGGGCTGCGGCACCGGCGAAGGCCTGCTGTGGCACGGCAACTTCACCAGCCAGGGCGGCTACGAAGCCATGCACGCCGTGCTGCGCGCTCCCGAGCCGCCCACTGCCGTCTTCGTGTGTAACGACCTCATGGCCATGGGCGCACTGTGTGCCGCGCACGAACGCGACCTGCGCGTGCCAGAGGCACTGTCCATCGTCGGCTTTGACGACATCGAACTCACCGCCTTCACCAGCCCACCGCTCACCACCGTGGCCCAGCCCAAGCAGCGCATCGGCGCGCTGGCGGTGGACATGCTGCTGGAACGCATCGACGGCAAGCGCCAGGACGCGCGCAAGGTGATGCTGCAGCCCGAGCTGCGCGTGCGCGCCTCCACGGCCCATGCGTCCGGAGGTGCGGCATGAGCAGCGCCCACACGCCGCGCATCGCCGTGGTTGGCAGCCTGAACATGGATCTGGTGCTGCAGGTGCAACACGCGCCGGGCCCTGGCGAGACCGTGCTGGCCGACGCCCTGCACCTGATGCCCGGCGGCAAGGGTGGCAACCAGGCCGTGGCCTGCGCGCGCCAGGGTGCGCAGGTGGCGTTGTTTGGCCGCGTGGGCGATGACGGCTACGGCCACACGCTGCGCGCCGGGCTCGATGCCGACGGCATTGACCACAGCGGCGTGCAGAGCGATGTGCAAACCACCACCGGCGTCGCCGCCATCACGGTCGAAGCCACAGGGCAGAACCGCATCGTGGTGGTGCCCGGCGCCAATGGCCGGTTTGTGCTGGATGCCGGCGCCCTGAGCGCAGTCGTGCAAGGCGCAGGCGGCTTGGTGTTGCAGTTCGAAATCCCGATGCCTCAGGTGCTGGCCGCAGCCGACGCGGCCCATGCCGCAGGCTGCCCCGTGCTGCTCAACCCCTCGCCCATCCAGCCCCTGCCCGACGCGCTGTGGCCGCTGGTCGATGTCTTGGTGGTCAACGAGGTGGAAGCCGCCGCGCTGGCAGGCCAGCGTGTCGCCACCCCCGCAGACGCCGCGCAGGCCGCACAAGCCCTGCGTGCCAAGGGCCCTGCGCAGGTGGTGGTGACCCTGGGCGCTGCCGGTGCCGTGGCGGCCGATGCCGCAGGCTGCCGCTACCACCCCGGCCTCGTCGTGCAGGCGGTGGACACCACCGCTGCAGGCGACACCTTTTTGGGCGCGCTGGCCGTGGCGCTGGCACGCGATGAATCCCTGGACACCGCCGTGCGCGAAGGCATCCGCGCATCGGCGCTGTGCGTCACCCAGCCCGGCGCCCAGCCTTCCATCCCCACCCGCGCCGCCGTGGCGCAAAGCCCCCAACCGCCCGCCTGGAGCCCCCTGTGAAACGCACCGCCCTGCTGCACGCCGAACTCTCCCACGCCATCGCCACCCTGGGCCACGGCGACATGCTGGTGATTGGCGACGTGGGACTGCCCATCCCCAATGGCCCGCGCCGCATTGACCTGGCGCTGACGCCGGGCATCCCGGCCGTGGCCGATGTGCTGCGGGTGGTGCTGGACGAAATGCAGGTCGAAAAAGCGCTGATCGCCACCGAAGCCGTGGAGCGCAATAGAGGGCAGTTGCCCGCCTGGTGCCACTTGCCGGTGGATCCCCAGGCCGTATCGCACGATGAGTTCAAGCGCTTGACCCAGCAAGCCCGTGTGATGGTGCGCACGGGTGAGTGCACGCCCTATGCCAATGTGATTCTGGTGGCGGGCGTGACGTTCTGACCTTAGGACATTGAGCCACTTCAAGGGGGTCGGCAAGCCAGCACGGTAGACCCGAGCTGGAGCGGAGCTGGAGTTGCAGCAGCGGGAAAAGCGCGGCCCACGTCCCGCAACCATACGTTTCCCCGGTGACTGCAGAGGCACCTTTCCCACACCCGGCTCCTGCGACTTTGCACCAACGCTGGCCGTGGCCTGGGTAGTTCGTCGACGCGGCCCAGAACGCCGGGCCACGGGTCTGGCGTCTGGCGTCTGGCGCTGCATTTGCAACAGGTTGAAACAAACACGTACTTCCATGCTCCCTACGCATAATCAACCAGCAGCGAAAAGGCCCGTCCTTGGCGCAGGCCCGCTTCAAGTTCATCAGGGAGGAACCACTTGTGAAACCCATGTCGCGACAACATCGGCCTGCCCTCCCCTGGCTGGCAGGTTTGCTCAGCCTTTCCATCTTTGCCACGTCCTGCGGGGGCGGTAGCGGCAGTGGTCCGGACGCAGGCAACCCAGATACCCCAGTCCCCGAGCCCACACCTGCACTCAGTCTGCTGGCCGGGGCCACCCACCGGTCCGGTTACCTGGATGGCGCCGCCGCCGATGCGCTTTTTTCCGGGATACCAGCACTCTCGCTTTCGCCCACAGGTGACTTGCTGATGGCAGACACAGGCAACCATGCCATCCGGAAATGGGCAACCTCCGGTCTCGTCAGCACCTTCGCAGGCGGCCAAAGTCCGGCCCCTGCACCCTCAGTCACTGTCCACTACGCCGATGGTGTGGGGCCAGCTGCACGTTTTTTCTATCCAACAGCGGTCGCAGCAGACGCGTCAGGCAACACCTACGTGGCGGACACAGCCAACCACCTGGTGCGCAAGATTGACAGCACCGGTGCCGTCACCACCATCGCAGGTAAACCCGGCGTGTGTGGCAATGCCGACGGCCCCTCCCAGGGCTCAACACTCTGCGCTCCTCGCGAAATAAGGCTGGACAGCGCCGGGAATCTCTATGTCGGCCAGGGTAGCTACGCCTACCCAAAGATTCGCCAGATCACCCCTGCGGGCGTCACGAGCACCCTGCCCATGGAACTGCCGGAGCCGGAGCGCTCCAAGTTCGTCGTAGATGCCTCCGGCACCGTCTACTTCACACACGGGAGTTCCATCAAGAAATCTACCCCCACCGGAGAAGTGACCCATGTCGCTGGCAACCAAGACTTTCAGGGTGCTGCCGATGGCGATGCCGTGACGGCCAAGTTCAGCATCCTCCACGATTTGGCACTGGATGCCTCCAACGAGCTTTATGCGCTGGATGGACATGACCCGGTCACCATTCGCCATATCGCCAAGAGCGGGGCCGTGTCCACCCTGACCCTCACAGTCCCTGCGGCTTCGGGGGGTAGAAGCCTGGTCGTTGATCGCAGCGGCAACTTCATCGTCAGCCTCGCCAATGTCCAATCCACGTGGATTCAAAAATACCATCGCGATGGCACCCGATCCACCCTTGTCGGGAAGCCCACGGCGGCGAATCCCGAGGCCGTCGCTGCAGACGGTCCGGGCACAGATGCGCGGTTCAAGGCTCCTCAGGCGATGGCTCTGGCGAAGTCAGGAGCGCTGTATGTGGGCGACTACGACGCTGGCAGGGTGCGCATCGTCCGCCCCGACGGCACCACAAGCGCACTCCCGCTCCAATGGCCTGCAGGCTTTGCGAACCCCTCCTGGCGGGCCATGGCGGTAGATGGGCAGGACAACATCTATACGGCCTCCACGGCACCGTTTCCTGGCGAGCCCAATCTGGTTTTCAGGATCAGCCCCACCGGCCAAGCCTCGGTTCTGGCAGATGTGTCCACATGGGTTCCCCCATTCGTCCATGGTGGCAACACCTACAGATATGCTGCCGCCATCAATGGGGTTGCCGCCGACGCTGCAGGCACTGTCTATGCGGCAGGCGTCAATGGCGTCATCCTCAAGATCACCGCCGCGGGCGAGGTCACTTTGCTGGCCGGCAGTCCCGGCGCATTGGGCCACGTGGACGGACAGGGCAGCGCCGCGCGCTTCTCCATCCTGGGGAATATGACCCTTGATCAGGCGGGCAATCTGTATGTGGTGGATGGGCTCAATGACGCGTTCACCGGGATTGGCCCCACCATCCGCAAGATCACACCCGCCGGCATGGTCAGCACCGTCGCCGGCAGGGCCGATCTGCCCGCTGGTCTGGTGGATGGGCCGGCCAGCAGCGCGCGCTTTGCGGCAGCCAGTTACAGCAGCTACTCAGCTGGCGGGGTTTACATCGGGCAAGACTTTGGCTCTCTCAATGGAGAAAACGGCGGCACAGCCAGCCTCGCAATGGATGCCAAGGGCACTCTGTACGTCACGGATCCTGTCAACAGCGTGGTTCGCAAGATCTCCACAGAAGGCCAAGTCAGCACGCTGGTCGGTCGTGCCGGGCAGCGAGGCTTTCTGGGAGGGGATCTTCCGGGCATCATTCACACGCCTATCGGCATTGCCGTGCGGGATTCCAAGCTGTACCTCGCGACACGCAATGCAGTAACGCAGGTGAACCTTCCGAAGTAGCGAAAACACGGCCGTTTGGCGAAGACAGCAGGCGAGCGACGCTACTGCGCGCGAACCACGCGTACGCCACACTACGCTGCCATGGCGACTGGAAACCGCTTATGTTGGAGAAGCATTTTGTAGAACCAGAACCTTGGAGCCGAACCAAGCAAAGCGGTCCCTGCAGTGCGTTATTGACCCCATAGCGATGACCAGCTCCCAGAGCTGACTTGCAACTGTTTGAAACATAAGACGCTCGGGTCCGCGCGCAAATCAATTGGCAGCCGGAGAGCCCGGTGTTGAAGAAATCCACGTCTACTTTTATGCGGAGCATTCATTTGTGAAAACCGAGTCACGACAAACCCCATCCGTCCGTTCCTGGCTTATGGTCACACTGAGCCTCTCCCTTCTGGCCGTGTCCTGCGGCGGCGGTAACGGCGAAGACACTACCCCACCACCTCCCGCACCCAAAGGCGTGCTCAGCATGGTCGCGGGCGCCACGCAGGGCACCGGCTACCAGGATGGCGCAGCCACCGACGCACTGTTTGCAGCCCCTCCGGCACTCGCGTTGACACCTGCCGGCGACCTGATGTTGGCGGATTCCACCAACCAGGCGGTGCGCAAATTGACCGCCTCGGGCACGGTCAGCACTGTTGCGGGCGGGCAGCCCCCACGCCCGTTCTCCTTTGCCAACCCCCCAAACTACGCCGATGGGCCGGGGCCGGCAGCACGCTTTGACAACCCATCGGCGGTGGTTGTCGATGCGACGGGCAACACGTACGTGGCGGACAACTACACCGTGCGCAAGATCGACAGCCAGGGAGTGGTCACTACGTTGGCCGGAAAACCCGGCGAATGCGGCATTGACGACGGCCCGCTGCAGGTAGCAACGCTCTGTGGCGTGGACGCACTCCGGCTGGATGGTGCGGGGAACCTCTATGTGTTGAGCAGTGGTGGCGACCGCCCCTTCCGCAAGATCACCCCGGCGGGCGTGGTCAGCACCCTGCCGCTGGAGCGCAAATGGAACCTGCCCTCCACATTTGTCGTGGATGCATCGGGTGCGCTGTTCATTGTCGCTGGCAGCACCATCCAGAAATACACACCACAAGGTGGCTTGGTTCACGTCGCCGGCTCGGCAGACGCCCGGGGAAACACGGACGGCGATGCCGCCACTGCCCGGTTTGGCACCTTGCTCGACTTGGCACTGGATGCATCTGGAAAACTGTACGCCCTCGACCAATACCCCCCGGCGTATGAGACGACCCAAGACCACTCGATCGCCGTGCGCCGCATTGGCGAGGACGGCACCGTCTCGACGGTGCTGCGCATTCCCGATGCGCAGACGGCCAAAAGCCTTGTCATCGATGCGAACGGCAGTTTCATCGTCAGTCTGGGCAACTCGCTGTCGGCGTGGATCCAGAAATTCCGCCTGGATGGAACGACTTCCGTTCTTGCGGGCAAGGCCACGCCGCACGAGCCCAAGCCGGTGCCCGTCGATGGCCCTGGGTCGCAGGCCCGTTTCATCGCGCCCCTCGCCATGGCCTTTACCAAAGCCGGGGCGTTGTATGTGGGGGACGCGAGCAGCATCACCACCCTGCGCAAGGTGGGATCGGATGGCAGCACCAGCACCCTGCCACTCAGCTGGGACACCGTTCCGACCGAAGTGCAGAGCAGGCCGTCGTGGCGGGCGATGGCCGTCGATGGCAATGACAACCTCTACACCGCCTCCCACGCTTGGGTGCCGAACCAGCCCAGCTACGTCTACAAGATCACGCCCCAGGGCGCCATCAGGGTGCTGGCGGACCTTTCCCCCTGGTTCCCGCCTTTTGAATACGCGGGGCGTTCGTACAAGTACGGCGGCCCCGTGAGCGGATTGGTCGCGGACGCAGGGGGCAACGTCTATGCAGCGGGTGTCAACGGCACCATCGTGAAGATCAACCCGCAAGGCACCGCCAGCTTGCTAGCCGGCAATGCCGGTGTGCTCGGCCATCAGGATGGGCAGGGCAGCGCTGCACGCTTCTCCGTTCTGGGCAACATGACCCTGGATGCCGATGGCAACCTGTACGTGGTCGACGGACTGCATGACGCCTTCACGGGCATCGGGCCCACCATTCGCAAGATCACGCCGGCAGGCGTCGTCAGCACCGTGGCAGGGCGCGCCGACCTTCCCGCAGGCTATGTCGATGGCCCGGCCGCCAGGGCGCAATTCACTGTGGCGGGTTACTCCACGTTGCTGATCGCCGCGACCATCCCCTGGGGAACAGATTTTGACGGCTTCCCCTCCACATGGGGTGGCACGGCCAGCCTGGCCGCCGATGCCAAGGGCAACCTGTACCTGACCGACCCTCGCTACAGCGTGATCCGCAAGATTGCGAAAGACGGACAAGTCAGCACCGTGGTTGGCCAAGCCGGACGGAAGGGCTTCCTGGCCGGAGAGGCCCCTGGCATCATTCACACGCCGGTGGGCATCGCCGTGCGAGATTCCAAGCTGTTCTTCACCACCCGCAATGCGGTGACGCAAGTGACCTTGCCTCAGTAGCTGCGCACAGCCAGACACCGCTTTTCCGTCCAGCGGCATCGATGGCGCGGGCATGCGGGTTTTGGAGGACTGCGGGCACGCCAGACCTGCAGTACGCTGGGCAGCAGACTGCGGCGCAGCGTTTGTATTGATACCCGCCGCAAAGCCTTCACTCTCGCCTTCATGCCCACTACTGCGCCACACAACCTGCTCCCCCCAGAAATCACCGTTCTCGAACGCGGCTGGCTCTCGGCCAACAACATCCTCTTCGTCGGCCACCACGACACGGCCATCGTGGACACGGGCTATTGCAGCCATGCCGAGCAAACCGTGGAACTGGTGCGCGATGCGCTCGCAGGTCGCAGGCTGGACCGCCTGCTCAACACCCATCTGCACAGCGATCACTGCGGCGGCAATGCCGCGCTACAAAAGGCCTGGCCCGGCGTGCTCACGGCCATTCCGCCCGGCCAGGCCGACCATGTGCGCCAGTGGGATGCCTATGCGCTCAGCTACACACCGACGGGCCAGGAATGCCCACCCTTTCGGGCCGATACGCTGCTCATGCCCGACTCCTGCGTACTGCTGGGCGACAAGCCCTGGCAGGTGCATGCCGCGCCGGGGCACGATCCGCATTCGGTGGTGTTGTTCGAGCCCCAGGGCCGTGTGCTGATCTCGGCCGATGCGCTGTGGGAAAACGGCTTTGGCGTGGTGTTTCCCGAGCTGGAAGGCGAAGACGCGTTCGCCCAGGTGGCCGCAACGCTGGATGTGATCGAGCAGCTATCGCCCCAGGTCGTGATCCCCGGCCACGGGCCGGTGTTTGTCGATGCGCCCCGTGCCATCGATGGCGCACGCCGCCGCCTGGACGGTTTTGTGCACAACCCGGGCAAACATGCGCTCTATGCGGCCAAGGTGCTGCTCAAGTACAAGCTGTTGGAATGGCAGCAGATCAGCCTCCAGGACCTGGCTGCCTGGGCGCAGGCCACGCCCTACTTCGGCATGCTGCGCGAGCGCCACTTTGCCGATCAGGCCGAGGTTGAATGGCTTGGCAGCCTGAGCGACGAACTGGTGCGGTCCGGTGCGGCCACCCGCCAAGGCGACATGCTGCACAACGCATAGATACGACGTCCGCCCGGACCTTGGCATCCCTGCTGACCCCAGCAACGCACCTCAGTCAGTGCCGCCATGGCACGCCCTTGACCGGGCCGCTGCAGGCGTCCCTCTTGGGGACGGCACACAGCGCCTCGGCAGGGCTTCAATGCTTGTGCTGCTTGTCGCACCCCGTCACATGGTTGTTGCTGCTGGACATGCACTGGTAGAACGCCTTCTTGTTGCCCGATGCGCCCTGGCAGTCCGATACGCTGTATTTGCCCTTGGCTTCACGGATCTTGGGTGCCGCCTTGTCAAAGTCCGCCTGGGCCATGTAACCGTCGCGCACGTTCTTCTGGCCCACTTCCAGCATGAGGTCGGCTTGGTAGTGGATGTTGTCCACGGCGGTGGCGCAGTTGAGCGGCACTTGCTTGCCGTCCACCGTGCCCAGGGCCTTCTTCAGCCCCTCGCCAAATTCCTGAACGTCTTTCGGAATCTTCTTGGTGCCGTCGGGGTTGAACTGGGTGGCACCCGCCGACTTGCCAGCAGAAGAGGCACTGCCCTTGCTGCCTGCCCCACCGCTGCCACTGGTGCCGTTGTTGTTCTGCAGCTTCATCGGCTCAGCATCCTGCGAGGTACTCGGCGGCTGCGATCCGTAATGGGTTTTGCCGTCGGCATCGACCCACTTGTACACCGGCTGCGCCTGCGCTGCTGCGCCCAAAGCCATCGCCAGGGCGACCATGGCCACCCAACCCAGTTTTCTCATGGTTTACCCCTCCAAATATTGAAAAAAATAGGCCCTAGCGCTTATCCGATAAGCACCAGCAGCTCTTCTATTTATAGCAACCACCGGCCCATCAAGGCAAATCCTTGTTCACCTCTGGCAACGCCGCATCGCGCGGGCCGATCGTGCCCAGGCGGCTCTTGAGCGACTGGGGCTGGCCGGTGAGCATGGCAGCGTAGTTGGTGGTGTTGGACAGCACCTTCTTCACGTAGTCACGCGTCTCGGCAAACGGCACGTTCTCGGCCCAGATGGCGGCGTCCAGCACCGGGCCGTTGCGCCAGCTGCGCGGGCGGCCGGGGCCAGCGTTGTAGGCGGCCGCGGCCATGGGCATGGAACCCGCAAAGTCGTCCAGCGCGAGCTTGAGGTAGGCCGTGCCGATGGTGATGTTGGTGTCGCGGTCGTTGATCTGGTCGGCCGTGAAACCGTTCAGACCGATCTTCTTGGCCGTCCAGCGCGCGGTGGCGGGCATCACCTGCATGAGGCCCGAGGCGCCCACGTGCGAGCGCGCATCCATGATGAAGCGGCTTTCCTGGCGGATCAGACCGTACACGTAGGCCGGGTCCAGGCCGATGCCATTGGCACGCTCCACCACCGCGCTGCGGAAGGGGGTGGGAAAGCGCTGCGTAACGTCCACGACACTCTTGGTGCGCTCGCTGGTGTTGATGCAGCGGTCCCACACCTCGCGCTGGCAGGCGAAGTCGGCGGCGGCCAGCAGTTCGCGGTCGGGCATGCCGCCGCTTTGGTGCAGGTTGGTGGTGTAGTTCCACTCGCGCACGCCTTCGCTGCGCAGGCCCAGCAGGATGGCGTACAGGGCGCGGTTGAGCCCCGGGTTGGCGCGAGCGGCGGCCCTTTCTTCGGCGGTGAGGGGCGCGGGCGCGGGCGGCGTGGTGATGCGCTGGCCCAGCTCTTCGAGCGCCAGCTGCTCATAGAAGCCGCGCGTTCCGGCAATGCCTTCGAGCAGTTGCCGTGCTTCGGCGCGTTCGGCATCGCTCACGCGGCCCGCCAGCAGCGAGCGCGCCTTCCAGTACACCCAGGTGCTGTCCTGGCGGCCTTCGGGGCCCATGGCATCCACCGCCTTGCCCACGGCCTTCCACTGGCCAGCGCGCAGGGCTGCACGCACCTTCCAGCCCAGCAGGTCGTCGTTGAGGTCGCTGTCCTTGGTCACATTGGCAAAGTAGCCATGGGCGTTGCTGGCCAGCTTCTGCGCGGCGGTCTTGCCAATCACGCCCCAGGCCCAGTTGCGCTCTTCGGCAGAGAGGTGCACGCCCCATTTGTTCTCCAGCTGGTAGGCCGCGCTGTCCGGGTCGCTGGTGGCCAGCTTCAACAGCGCCAGCAGCACCAGTTCCTGACGGGCCTTGCCGGCCGCAGTGGCGCGCGAGAGCAGGTACTTGCTGGGCGCATCGAGCACATCCTTGACCTGCGGCAGCGATTCGGGCGAGACGATTTCGACCGCCGTACGCACCACGCGGGGGCGGTTGGCCTCCACACCCAGGCGGGCCTTGCGCCACACATCCAGGGCCGAGAGCTTCTTGTAGCCGTACAGCTCGCGCGCGGCGTGGGTGCAGCCATCGTCGGCGTCGCGGATCGCATACCAGTTGCTGCGCACGTCCTCGGCCACGGTGGCTGGTGCCGTACCCTTGATCTGGTCGATCAGGAGGGCGTAGCAGCGCACTTCGCGGTCGTCCGACATGCGGTAGCTCGGGTGCTGCTCGGCAAACTGGCTCCAGTCGCGGCGCTGACCCAGCAGCAGCAGCCAGTCGTTGCGCAGGCGGTCTTCCTGGTAGGTGCCGGCGTAGCGCTGCATGAAGGACTGGATCTCCTGTGGCGAGGCCTCGCCAAGACGCACGCGCAGCTCCCAGTAGGCAGCCCAGGGCTCCAGCGCATGGCCGCGTGCCGCTGGCAGCAGCTGCGCGAGCTTGTTGCGGTCGCCCTTGCGGAACGCCTGCTGCATCTCCAGCAGGGTATCGTCACCACGGTTTTGCGCCATGACAAGGGGCGCGGTAGCAGCCAGCAGGGTGGCGGCCACAAGGGGTGTCAGAATCGCTCTGAGAAATTGCATGGGGGAATTATCTGATGGACAAAGCAGCCCTTCGGCGCGCATTGATAGAAGAACGCCTCAACCTGCCGGACCGCCTACAGCGGGCCGACCTGTTACAGCAGGTGATGCGCATCTGGCTGGTGAACCGGCCCGATACGGTGATTGGTGCCTACTGGCCCATCAAGGGCGAGTTTGACCCCCTGCCCGCCCTGCACCGCTGGAAGGAAGACGGCGAGTTGCTGGACGAGCCCCTGCGCCGCCGCATCGGCCTGCCCGTGGTCAACAAGCAGCACAAGACCCTCACCTTCCACGCCTGGTACCCCGGCTGTCCCATGGAAGAAGACGCCTACGGCATCCCCAAGCCCAAGGACACCGAGGTCATCGTGCCCACGCTGCTGTTTGTTCCGTGCGTGGGCTACGCGCCGGGTGGCTACCGGCTGGGCTATGGCGGCGGATTTTACGACCGCACGCTGGCCACGCTGCAACCCAAGCCGTTCACCGTGGGCTTGGGCTTCACCCATGGCTACCTGGATGATTTCGAGCCTGAGGAGTTCGACCTGCCGCTCGATGCCATCCTGAACGACAACGGGGTGGTCTGGCCTGTCTGAGCGGCCAGACCGGCTCCTCGGGGCCCGGTGATGCGCGCTGCGCATCATTCAGGCCTTTTTTCGCATCGCTGGCGCATCGCGCAGCCGCTAGCATGGCAGGCTGACCTTCATTTTTCAGGTGCCCCCATGCTCAAGCTCTACATCGGCAACAAGAACTACTCCTCCTGGTCCATGCGCCCCTGGGTACTGCTCAAGCAGGCGGGCATTGCGTTTGAAGAAGTGCGCGTGCGCTTCGACAGCTTTGACGCCGATTCGGAGTTCAAGCGTGTGATGAGCCCCGTGAGCCCCACGGGAAAGGTGCCTGCACTGGTCGATGGAGATCTGGTCGTCTGGGACACCCTGGCGATTGCCGAATACGTGGCCGAAACCCACCCCGACAAGAAGCTCTGGCCCGCGGACGCCAAGGCCCGAGCGCGCGCACGCAGCGTCTGCGCCGAGATGCACAGCGGCTTCACCGCCCTGCGCGGCAACTGCCCCATGAACATTGAGGCGAATCTGGCCGATGCCGGCGCGCTGATCTGGCGCGACAAAGCCGGCGTGCGCACCGACGTCCAGCGCCTGGTGGAGATGTGGAGTGCACTGCTGCAGGAGCACGGCGGCCCTATGCTGTTTGGCGAGTTCACCGTGGCCGACGCCTACTTTGCCCCCGTGTGCATGCGCCTGCACTCTTATGCCCTGCCCGTACCCACCCCCATCAAGGCCTATGTAGACCGCGTGCGCGCACTGCCCGGCGTGAAAGCCTGGATCGACGAAGCCCTGGCCGAGAAGGACTTTCTGGACTTCGAAGAGCCGTACCGCCTGCGCCATACCGAGGGTTGAGCATCGCCATGGCTGTCACCATCTACCTGCGCTACGTGCTCAACACCAGCAAGCTCAAGGAGTTCGAGCACTACGGCAAGCTGTGGATACCGCTGGTCGAGAAGTTCGGCGGCCAGCACCACGGCTACTTCATGCCCAGCGAGGGCGCCAACAACATCGCGCTGGCGCTGTTCACGTTTGAGAGCCTCGCGGCCTACGAGGTGTACCGCCAGCAGTCGATGCAGGACGCGGAGTGCCAGGCAGCGTTCCGCTACGCCGAGGAGACGGGGTGCATCGTGAGTTATGAGCGGAGCTTTTTCAGGCCGGTGTTCCGCTGAACAGGCGTGGGCGCAACCGCCCAACTACCGGAACTGCTTGCGCAAAAACGGCTTGTGCCGCGCAATGTGCGCTAACTGGGCGGGGGCAATGGTGCCGCCCAGGTCTTCCTCCTCCGCGTTCAGCACTTGGTTGGCATAGGCCAGCGCACGCGCTACCACCTCTTCGTCGCTCACACCCTGCTGCGCAGCCAGATCCAGCGCCACGCGCTTCATGGCGCGCTGTGACAGCATCCACATGGCGCCGAAGGCGTCCCACGCGGCCATCGCTTCCTTGAACTTGTCGCGGTCGGCCAGGATTTCATTGAGCGGCTTGGCCAGGATCTCTTGCAGGTCGTCCACCTTGGCTTTCAAGGCTTCGAGCTGCGCCTCGCGCTGCAGGGCTTCGGCGGCGGCGTTGGCCGCTGCGTCGGGCGCCGTGGGCACGGGCACGCTGCCGTCGGGGTTGAGCTGGGCAATGGTGAGTTCGGACGATAGGGACATGGTGGGCTGGAATATACGGCCGAGTGCTCGTCCTAAACTACACCGATGCAAATCTACATGGTAGGCGGCGCGGTCCGCGACAAGCTGCTGGGCCGGCCGGTGAATGACCACGACTGGGTGGTGGTGGGTGCCACGCCCGAGCAGATGCTGGAGCTGGGCTACCTGCCAGTGGGCCGAGACTTCCCGGTGTTTTTGCACCCCGAGACACGCGAGGAATACGCGCTGGCCCGCACCGAGCGCAAGAGCGGGCGCGGCTACCGGGGCTTTGTGGTGGAAAGCTCGCCCGACGTGACGCTGGAAGAAGACCTTTCCCGCCGCGACCTCACTATCAATGCAATAGCTACTAGCGCTTATGGGACAAGCTCTGGAGGCATTTTTGACCCATATTCTGGCGCCAAAGACATCGAGGCGCGGGTGCTGCGCCATGTGACCGACGCCTTCCGCGAAGACCCGGTGCGCATCCTGCGCGTGGCGCGGTTTGCGGCGCGGTTCACCGACTTCACGGTGGCGCCCGAGACGATACAACTGATGCGCGAGATGGTGGCGCATGGCGAGGTGGACCACCTGGTGGCCGAGCGCGTGTGGCAGGAGCTGGCGCGGGGTCTGATGGAAGAAAAGCCTTCGCGAATGTTCGAGGTGCTGCGCGAGTGCGGCGCACTGCAGGTGCTGTTGCCCGAAGTGGCGCGCCTGTGGGGCGTGCCCCAGCGGGCCGAGTACCACCCCGAGGTGGATACGGGCGTGCACCTGATGATGGTGCTGGACATGGCTGCGCGGCTGCAGGCGCCACTCCCCGTGCGGTTTGCCTGCCTGGTGCATGACCTGGGCAAAGGCACCACGGCCGCCGATATGCTGCCGCGCCACATCGGGCATGAGGAGCGCAGTGCGGAGCTGCTGAAAGACGTGGCCGAGCGCCTGCGCGTGCCCGTGGACTGCCGCGAGACGGCCGATGTGGTGGCCCGCGAGCACGGCCACATCCACCGCAGCACCGATCTGTCGGCCGCCGCGCTGGTGCGCCTTCTGGAGCGCTGCGACGCCATCCGCAAGCCCGAGCGGTTCGCCGACATCCTGTTGGCCTGCGAATGCGATGCGCGCGGACGGCTGGGGTTTGAAGAATCCGCCTACCCGCAGCGCCAGCGGCTGGCGGCTGTGCTGGCGGCCGTGCAGTCGGTGGTCACGCGCGACATTGCAGCGCAGGCGGCGGCCAAGGGCGTGGCTGGGCCGCAGGTGGGTGCGTTGATCCACCAGGCGCGGGTGGAAGCGGTGGCGCAGTGGCTGCAGCCCCGCAGCGACGTTGCCTGACCCTGCACACCACCGCCCAAGACGCGGACAGCCCCTCCTACAATCCGCGTCCGCCTGTATTCCATCCGGGGTACAGCCTTGCAAGAACCTGGTGCAGTTTCGCGCCCCACAGCCATCCCAACGTCTCCATGACCACTGTTCACATCCGCCTTGCCACCCCGGCCGACGCTGACACCGTCGCGCCGCTGTTTGATGCCTACCGGCAGTTCTACGCGCAGGCGCCAGACCTGGCCGGAGCGAAGGCCTTCATCGCGGAGCGGTTAGAGCGTGAAGAGTCGGTGATCCTGCTGGCGCAGGATGCGTCGCAAACGGCGGTAGGCTTTTGCCAGCTCTACCCCACGTTCTGCTCGGTGGAGGCCGCCCCTATCTACACGCTGTACGACCTGTTCGTGGCCCCCGCCGCCCGCAAGACAGGCGCCGGGCGCAGCTTGCTGATGGCAGCAGAAGCCACGGCCCGCACCCATGGAAAGGTGCGCATGGACCTGACCACAGCACACACCAACACCACCGCGCAGTCCCTCTACGAATCGCTGGGCTGGACGCTGGACACGGTTTTCCGCGCCTACAACAAACGCGTCAGCGCCTGAACCACCAGGGCGCTTGGCACACTTGCCGCGCCTCCTCACCAGCGCAGCAGGCGCGGCCCCAGCACCGCCCCCAGCGCAGTCGGGATGGCCATGCCCGCCACATACCAGACAGCCAGGAAGGGCGTGGCCATTTCGGGGCAATGCAGGGCGTACACCAAGGCGCCCAACGCACCCGCCAGCAAACCAGCGCCCGCACCCGTCCACACCAGGCGCGTGGGGGCAGCGCCCTTGAGGGCCCAAAAGCCTGCAACAAATGCCGGCACCGACAGCGCCGCGATATTGAACGGGCAGGTGCGCCAGGTGCTGCCCAGGATGAGCGGCATGCGCTCTGCGGCGGACACCTGCGACAACGCCCACAAGGCCATGGCCCACAGCACCAGCGGCGGTACGGCCAGCCACAGGGCTGCGTGGCCCAGCGCCATGCCAGGGCGGGCCATGCGGCGCAGCAGCGCCAGCCCGGCAGCAGCGAGCGCGGCGGCAAACACCAGCTTGCCCCAGAACATGGGCAGCGCCATGGTGGCCAGCAGATCTGGGCGCAGACCGAACAGGGACAGCATCAGCACCCCGGCGCCGGCAATGCCCGCCAGTGCGGCCACCACAAAGCGCTGCTCTATCGCGTTGCGCTGCACCGGCCGGTCATCGGTGGCCAGCAAGTGGATCAATTCATCGGTTTTCATGCCATTCCCCTGATCTTGGCGGCCAGGGCCTTGAGCCCCCGGTGCACGCCGACTTTGACAGCCGACTCCGACAGCCCCGTGAGGCGCGCCGTCTCGACCACCGACAAACCTTCCAATTTCACATACTCAATCGGCAGCCGTTGCTTGTCGGGCAGCGTGCGCAGCAACTGCCCCAGGTCCCGCCGGGCTTCGGCGGCCTCGCTGTCGCTGCAGGCAAACAACTCGTCAGCATCGTCCAGCGGGTCGTTGCGCCCCTCTTTGACGGCATGCGAGCGCAACCAGTCGATGAGCTTGTAGCGCGCAATCGCGTGCACCCAGGCCGTCACCGGCATCTCGGGCCGGTAGGTGTGGCGCTGGTTGTGCACCGCCAGCAGCGTCTCCTGCACCAGGTCTTCCACCTCATCGGGCCGCTGCGCGAGGCGGCGGCGCAAAAAGGCGCGCAGGTGGGCGCTCAGCTCTTTCAAAAAGCGCTGGTAGGCGGCTGCGTCGGCATCCAGCCCCTGCATCAACAAGCCGCGCAGGCGTTCTTCCACACTCTCCATGGTGTCTCCCTGCAAGAAATTCGTATGCCGGAGCCATTGGGTTACAGGCATCGCAAAAAATGCTTCGCCATGCCGCTCCGAAATTTTCTGTACAGCGCTGTAACCCGCAAGCTGCGCTGCGCGAATTACAACGCAGATCGGGCAGTTCAACGCGGCCTCTCGCTGCACCCCGATCGGATTCAACCCTGACCCAACCCTCGGAGAACCGTACCATGACCACTCGCACCCTCAGCCTCGGCGCCCTTGCCCTTGTAGCCCTGACCTCTGGCGCCGCCATGGCCCAAACCACCTCCGCCCCCATGGACGGCGCCAAACCCGCCATGGAGAAGTGCTACGGCGTCTCGATGGCTGGCAAGAACGACTGCGCCGCCGGCCCCGGCACCACCTGTGCGGGCTCCGCCAAGGTGGACTACCAGGGCAACGCCTGGAAGTTTGTGCCCGCAGGCACCTGCGCCACCATCAAGACGCCCAAGGGCATGGGCTCGCTCACCCCCATCAAGGCCTGACCGATGGCCCTGTGCCCTCTCACCGCTGGCCTGGGCCTCAAGCCCCAGCACTATGACGAGGCGCTGCACTGCACCGCCACGGGTCTGTGGTGGGAGGTGCACCCCGAAAACTATCTGGCCGAGGGTGGCCCCCGCCTGGCCTGGCTGGAGGCCATCCGCGCTCGCCACCCCGTGGCGCTGCACGGCGTATCGCTGTCGCTTGCTGCCGATACTCCGCCCGACGCGGCACACCTGGCGCGACTGGCAGCCCTTGCAAGGCGGGTGGAGCCAGTCATCATCTCGGAGCACTTGGCATGGTCCAAGTGGCGCGGGCAGTACCTGCCCGACCTGCTGCCGTTTCCGCGCACGCAGGCCGCCTTGCACCGCATCGTAGACAACATCGCCCGCACGCAGGATGCGCTGCAGCGCCCCATCGCCATCGAGAACCCCACGCACTACCTGCACATCGACGGCCACGACTGGCTTGAGACCGAATTTCTGACCGAGCTGGTGCAGCGGACTGGCTGCGCCCTGCTGCTGGACGTGAACAACGTGTACGTCAGTGCCAACAACCTGGGCTTTGACGCGCAGACCTACCTCGACGCCTTTCCCCTGCACGCCGTGGCCGAAATCCACCTGGCGGGCCACCATGCCGACCCGGTGCATGGCGATGCCCTGCTGATCGACAGCCACGACGCGTCCATCGCCCCGGTGGTGTGGGCGCTGTACGAGCAGGTGATCGCGCGCACAGGCCCCGTGCCCACCCTCATCGAACGCGACGACAATCTGCCCGCCTTCAGCGAACTGCTGGCCGAGCGCGACAAGGCCCACAACGCGCTCACAGCGGCGCAGCCCGAGGAGGCAGCATGCAGCTGAGCGCATTCCAGGACGGCTTCTCTGCCGCGTTGCTCGGCCATGCCGAGCACGCACCGTGGCTGTCTGCGCTGGAATCCCAGCCCGGCTTTGCCGTGTACCGCAACACCGTGCTCAAGGGCTGCATTGATGCCCTGCAGGCCAGCTACCCCACGGTGTGCCAGCTGGTGGGCGAAGAATGGTTTCGCGCCGCCGCTGCGGTGTATGCCCACACGCTGCCGCCGGCTGACGGACTGCTGATGGACTACGGCGCGGAGTTCGCTGACTTTCTGGCCGGTTTTGCACCAGCGGCCGAGCTGCCTTACCTGCCGGCCGTGGCACGCCTGGACCGCGGCTGGACCGAATGCCATCTGGCGGCAGACGCCACCACAGTGGACCGCAACTGGCTGGCACAGCAGGCGCCCGATACATTGCCCCTGGTGCAACTGCGCCCCCACCCCGCCGCACGCTGGGCCTGGTGCGACGAGCATCCCGCCTACGCGTTGTGGCAGAGCCACCGCGAAGGTCTGCTCCCCACAGAGCCGCTGGACTGGACCGGCGATGGGGCCTTGCTCACCCGGCCCCACGCACCCGTGACGTGGCGCCCACTGTCGCGCGCCGGAGTGGCCTTTTTGGACGCCTGTGCCCAAGGCCAGACGCTGGAGGCCGCCGCCACTTCAGCCCTTGCGGCCGAGCCCACCGCAGACTTTGCGGCCCTGATGGGCACCCTGCTGGACGCAGGCGCATTGATACCCACCGACTCACACCAATTCACCCCGAGGCCAAGGAGCCCCTGATGACCACCAGCACACATTTCCCCACTGCACCCGCCAAAGGCCAGCGCAAGCTATTGACGCGCCTGGCCGATGCAGCCACCTCGCTCACCCCGCACAGCCTGCTGGCGATGGTCAACCGCGTGGCAATTGCAGGCATCTTCTGGCTTTCAGCGCGCACCAAAGTCGAGGGGTGGTTCACCATCTCCGACAGCGCCTATGCGCTGTTCCGCGACGAGTACAAGCTGCCCCTGCTGCCACCCGAGCTGGCGGCGCAGATGGCCACCGTGGCAGAGCATCTGTTCCCTGCTCTTCTGGTGCTGGGCCTGCTCACGCGCCTGTCGGCCCTGGCCTTGCTGGGCATGACGCTGGTCATCCAGGTGTTCGTGTACCCCGATGCCTGGCCCACGCACCTGTCATGGGCGGGGCTGATGCTGTACCTGGTGGGGCGCGGCGCAGGCAACGTGTCACTGGACCGGGCACTCGGAATTCGCTGAGGCGCCTGTCTTCTTTAAACTGCCGCTGTTCGCACCCAGCGCACGATGTCCGCAGCCCCCAGCGCGCCCGAAACGCGCGCCACTTCGCGCCCCTGCTGAAACAAAATCATGGTCGGAATGCTGCGGATCGCATAGCGCGCCGCGATGGCCTGGTGGTCTTCGGTGTTGAGCTTGGCCAGGCGCACACGCGGCTCCAGCTCGCGGGCGGCCTGCGCAAAGGCCGGGGCCATCTGGCGGCAAGGCCCACACCAGGGCGCCCAGAAGTCCACCAGCACGGGGATGTGGCTGCGCACCACATGCTTGTCAAAACTGGTGGCATCCAGCTCCAGCGGCGCCCCCGCGAAAAGGCGCTGATGGCACTTTCCGCAATCGGGCGCGTTGCCCAGGTCGGCGCGCTGCACGCGGTTGGTGGTGTGGCAATGGGGGCAGACGATGTGCAGGGCTTCGGTCATGGTGCGGCAATCGGTGTGAGCAAAAAGCGGGCCTCTTAGAACCTGCTCAAGATCTTTTCGGGGATCGCAACAGGTTCTTACACATGGCGGCACAAGCCGGGCGTTTCAAGAGCGGGCTTGGCAGTCCTGGGGTCTTGATGTTGCACCCCGTCGCACACCTTGCGCGCGTTTACCAGCGCTGAAACACCCTTTCACCCGGGTCAGCTTCACCGCGTCTGATAAGGTTTCGCCCATGCAGCTGCTCCCCCTACTGACAACTGCCCATGCGCTTTTTCTGGACTTTGACGGCACGCTCACCGAGCTTGCGCCGCGCCCCGAGGCGGTGCGCATCGCTTCCGGGCTGGTCCCCACGCTGTCATCGCTGTACACCCACTTGGACGGCGCGCTGGCCATCGTGACCGGGCGGCCCGAGGCCGACATCGACGGATTTCTGGCCCCGCTGCACCTGCCGCTGGCCAGCGAGCATGGTGCCCAATACCGACTGACCGACACATCCCACCCTGCCGTTCTGCCGCCAGACCTGGAGAACGTTCTGCGGGCTGCGTACGACCTGGCGGCACACTATCCGGGGTTGCTGGTAGAGCCCAAGCGCGCGAGCGTGGCCCTGCACTACCGCCAGGCCCCCCACCTGGAAGGGTTGTGCCACGACACCCTCGTGCGCGCCATGCAGCAGGTGGAGGGTGTGGAACTGCTGCGCGGTAAATGTGTCTTTGAAGTGAAGCCCCGGGGCGTCCACAAAGGCCAGGCCATTCTCGATTTCATGACACAGGCCCCCTTTGCCGGGCGCACCCCAGTCTTTGTGGGAGACGACGTCACCGATGAGGCTGGCTTTGCCGCCGTTCAGGCACTGGGCGGCTGGGGCATCAAGGTGGGCGAAGGGCCGACCATGGCACAACACCGCTGCATGACATCCGCCGCCTTGCGCGGCTGGCTGTCTTCTGCACGCACGACCTTGGAGCGCGAACGATGAACACGGCAGCCAACGATCCCCAAGCGGGCTCACTCAACCTCGGGATGATCGGCAACTGCGCCATCAGCGCACTGATCGACAACCACGCCCGCATGGTGTGGTGCTGCCTGCCCCGTTTTGATGGCGACCCGGTGTTCAACGCCCTGCTGCAGCCCGGCGACGAAGGCAGCCACTTCGCGATCGAACTGGAAGACCTGGCATCGGCCCACCAGTGGTACGAGCCGAACACCGCCATCCTGCGCACGCAGCTGTTTGACAAGGCGGGCCACGGCATCGAGATCACCGATTTTGCGCCGCGCTTTTACAGCCGCTCGCGCTACTTTCGCCCCATGACGCTGGTGCGCCGGGTGCGCCCCATCCAGGGTGCGCCGCGCATCCGTGTGGCGCTCAAGGTGCGCTACGACTGGGGCCAGTCTACCCCCGAGATCACACGCGGCAGCAACCACATCCGCTACGTGGGCGAGGGCATGACGCTGCGCCTGTCTACCGATGCGCCGGTGTCGCATGTGCTGTCGGGCCAGGCATTTGTGCTCACACGCGAACACAACTTTCTGCTGGGGGCGGACGAGACGCTGGTGGAGGGCATCGCCGACACCGCGCGCCTGTTTGAGCAGGAGACCACCTCCTACTGGCGCAGCTGGACCCGCGCTCTGGCCGTGCCGCTGGAGTGGCAGGAGGCCGTGATTCGCGCGGCCATCACGCTCAAGCTTTCGCTGTACGAAGACACCGGCGCCATCGTGGCCGCCATGACCACGAGCATCCCCGAATCCGCCCACAGCGGCCGCAACTGGGACTACCGCTACTGCTGGCTGCGCGATGCGTTCTTCGTGGTGCGCGCGCTCAACAGCATCTCCGAAGTGGGCACCATGGAGGACTACCTGCGCTGGCTCAGCAACGTGGTGGTGGAAGGCGGCGATGGCCACATCCAGCCGCTGTACGGTATTGGCCTGGAGCAAGAACTGCCCGAGAGCCTTGTGCCGCAGCTGGCGGGCTACCGGGGCATGGGCCCGGTGCGCGTGGGCAACCAGGCGGCCGAGCATTTTCAGCACGATGTGTACGGCAACATCGTGCTGGGCGCAGCCCAGGCGTTCCACGACCACCGCCTGCTGCACCGTGCGGGCCTGGCCGAGTTCACGCGGCTGGAACAGGTGGGCGAGAACGCGGTGCGTGTGTATGGACAGCCCGACGCCGGCATGTGGGAGCTGCGCACGCGCGCCCGGGTGCACACCTCGTCCGCGCTGATGAGCTGGGCAGCCTGCGACCGGCTGGCCAAGATCGCCGCCACCCTGCAGCTGGCCGACCGTGCCAGCCACTGGCAGCAACATGCCGACCGCATGCGCGCCGAAATTCTGGACAAGTCGTGGTGCGAAGCGCGCCAGGCCTTCGCCGAAAGTTTTGGCGGCCATGAACTCGATGCGAGCGTGTTGCTGATGGCCGAGGTGGGCCTGATCGACCCCAAGGACCCACGCTTTGTGAGCACCGTGGAGGCCATGGAAAAGAGCCTGTGCGATGGCCCCTACATGCGCCGCTACGAGGCCGCCGACGACTTCGGCAAGCCCGAGACGGCCTTCAACATCTGCACCTTCTGGCGCATCGACGCGCTGGCGCGCATTGGCCGCAAGGCCGAGGCCCGCACCATCTTCGAGACCATGCTGGCCGCCCGCAATCCGCTGGGCCTGCTGTCCGAAGACACGCACCCCGAGACCCAGGAAATGTGGGGCAACTTTCCGCAGACCTACTCCATGGTGGGCGTCATCAACGCCGCCGTGCGCCTGTCGGCCCCCTGGGACAGCGTGATTTGAGGCACTGTCCGACAGCGGCCCGGGGCGATCCACAACGATGATGAACCCATGAGCCGTCTTGTTGTCATCTCCAACCGCCTTGCAGACCCCCGAAAACCCGCCGCCGGCGGCCTGGCCGTCGCCCTGGGCGAAGCCCTGAACCAGACCGGGGGCCTCTGGTTCGGCTGGAGCGGCACTGTGGTCGAAGGCGGCACACCCGGCGAGGGCGAACTGCACACCCGGCAGGCAGGTGCCGTCACCCTGGCCACCGTGGACCTGTGCCGCGAAGACCACGACAGCTACTACCATGGCTACAGCAACAGCGTGCTCTGGCCGGTGTTCCATTACCGCCTGGACCTGGCCGACTTCAACGCCAGCTACATCGCGGGCTACCGCCGCGTGAACCAGATGTTTGCGCGCAAGCTGCTGCCACTGCTGCGCGACGACGACGTGATCTGGGTGCACGACTACCACCTGATCCCGCTGGCGGCCGAGCTGCGGGCCATGGGCTGCAAGCATCGCATCGGGTTCTTTCTGCACATTCCCATGCCGCCGCCGCTCATCATGGCGGCCATCCCGCAGCACGAATGGCTGATGCGCTCGCTGTTTGCCTACGACCTGGTGGGTCTGCAGAGCGAGGCCGACGTGTCGCATTTCACGCGCTATGTGCGCAACGAAGGCAGCGCGGAAGAGGTGGACGAAAAGCGCGTGCGCGCCTTTGGAGCCACCGTGGTGGTGCAGTCCTTTCCCATCGGCATCGACGTGGACGAATTCACACGCCTCACGCACGCGCCCGACGCGGTGGAAACCTACGAGAACATGCGCGACGAGTATTCACGCAGGCGCCTGCTGCTGGGCATTGACCGGCTCGACTACTCCAAGGGCATTCCGCAACGTGTGCGGGCCTTTCGCGAACTGCTGGACCGCTACCCGGAAAACCGCGACAGCGCCACGCTCATCATGATCGCCTCGCCCACGCGCGACGACGTCAACGCCTATGCCGACCTGCGCCAGGAGCTGGAAGGTCTGTGTGGCGCTGTCAACGGCGACTATGGCGAACTGGACTGGATGCCCGTGCGCTACATCCACCGCATGGTGGCCCGCAAGCGGGTTCCGGGCCTGTGCCGCGCCGCCGCCGTGGGGCTGGTCACGCCACTGCGCGACGGCATGAACCTGGTGGCCAAGGAGTACGTGGTGGCGCAAGACCCGGACGACCCGGGCGTGCTGGTGTTGTCACGCTTTGCCGGTGCGGCCGAGCAGCTGAAAGAAGCGCTGCTGGTGAACCCCTACGACACCCAAGGCATGGCCGACAGCATCCAGCAGGCATTGCAGATGCCGCTGGTGGAGCGGCAGGCGCGCCATCAAAAGCTGATGGCCCGTATACGCCAGCACGACGTGCACTGGTGGCGCAAGGCGTTTCTGGACGCATTGCAGGCGGCGGGGTAGCCGCCCAGCTGCGGCCCATTACAACAGCTTGGTGATCAGGCTGACCACGAAGCTCAGCAGCAGCGTGGACGCCAGCGGCACATCCCAGTCGCGCCCCAGCCAGCGAAACCGGAAGTCCCCCGGCAGGCGCCCAAAGCCCAGGCGGCGCAGCAGCGGCGACAGCCAGCTGATGAACATCAGGGCCAGGAGAATGACGAGGAGCCAGCGGAACATGGTGCGCCGAGTGTAGGCGCCACCGCATTCGGCTACGCCGTGGCCCGGTCGACACGGTCAGCCAGCAGGGCCAGCGCCTGGGCATGCAACTGCGGCGTGGCAGCCGCCACCACGCGCCCATCCGATGCCACCGTGAGCGCGCGGCCCTGCCAGTCGGTAATGCGCCCGCCCGCGCCCTCCACCAGGCAGACCAGCGAGAGGTAGTCGTACGGCTGCAGCCCCGCCTCCACCACCAGGTCCACATGCCCGCCCGCCAGTTGGGCATAGGCATAGCAGTCGCCACCAAACCGCCGCAGCGCGCACTGGCGGCTCAGCGCATCAAAACGCTGCCAGTCGGCCGCACCAAAGGCATCCGGCGATGTGGTGTAGATGCGGGCCTGCGCCAGTTGTTCACACCCGCTGGCCCGCACAGGCTGGCCATCGCACTGCGTCAGCTGGCCTGCCAGCCCCGTCCAGCGCTCACCCAGCACCGGCAAATCCATGAGCCCCAGCACGGGCTGGCCCTGGTGCAGCAGTGCCACCAGCGTGCCCCACAGCGGCGATCCGGTGATGAAGCTCTTGGTGCCGTCGATGGGGTCGATCACCCACACGTACTCGGCGTCCAGCCGCTCGCGGCCATGCTCCTCGCCCAGGATGCCGTGCGTGGGCGCCTGCGCCTGCAGCACCGCGCGCATCGCGGCCTCGGCCTCGCGGTCGGCAATGGTGACCGGGCTCTCGTCCGATTTGGTCAGCACATCCAGCGGGGTGCGGAAGTACCGCAGCGAGTGCACACGGGCCGCATCGGCCAGGGCGTGCGCCAGGGCCAGGAAGGGGGAAACGGGGGTGGGCAAAGTGTTCATGGGAAGGGTCAAGGGAAGAGCTCCGGGCAGTGGTTGGGCAATGAGGAAGGGCCTACCGCTCGGCATGAACGGGTTGGCATATTTAGTGCTTGTGAATTTTCGTGCAAAAACAATAATTTGCACAAGTGCAATAAAACGCACAAACTTGGTGAACAAGTCCCCCGGCCTGCGGCAACCCCGCACTGTTTTTTGGCAACGCACCGTTCTGGAGAAATTCATGCGCACACGCTCCTCCCTCTTTGCCGCCCTGCGCCTGCTGCCCGTGCTGGGCGCGTTGGCCTGCGGGCTGACCGCCGCCCAGGCGGGTACCGTCACGGCCTACACCGCGCTCGAAGAAGACGAGATCAAGGAATACCTGGCCGCCGCCAAAAAGGACCTGCCCGATGTGGATGTGAAGGTGCTGCGCCTGTCCACCGGCGACCTGGGCGCGCGCATCCTGGCCGAAGCCGCCAACCCGCAGCACGACGTGATCTGGGGCTGGGCGCTGACCAACACGCTGGACCCGCGCATCACCGCCCTGCTGGAGCCCTACAGCCCCAAGGGCAGCGACAAGCTGGCAGCCAAGGACAAGGCCGCCGATGGCAAATGGTTCACCACCACCGGCTACATGGCCGCGTTCTGCGTGAACACCGAGGTGCTCAAGGCCAAGAAGCTGCCCATGCCCACGTCGTGGAAGGACCTCACCAACCCCGTCTACAAGGGCGAGGTCGTCATGCCCAACCCGGTGTCCTCGGGCACAGGCTACCTGCAGATCGCCGCGCTGATCCAGTCGCGCGGCAATGACGAGGGCTGGAAGCTCATCAAGGCCATGGACGGCAACGTGGCGCAGTACATCAAGTCGGGCTCGCGCCCCTGCAAGGCGGCGCGGGCGGGTGAGTTTGCGATTGGCACCTCGCTGGCGTTTGCGGCCATGCAGTCGGTGGACGAGGGCTACCCGGTCAAGATGGTGATCCCCACCGACGGCGCGGGCTACGAGCTGGAAGCCTCGGGCCTGATGGCCAGCTCCAAGAACAAGGCCGACGCCAAGCGTTTTCTGGACTGGACGCTGTCTCCCGGTGCGGCGCAGCTCTACACCAAGTACAAGGAAATCGTCACCGTGCCCGGCGTGCCTCAATCCAAGGCCGCTGCGGCGGCAGGCCTGCCCGCCGACCTCTCCAAGGTGCTCTACCCCATGGACTTTGCCAAGTCCGCCAAGGAACGCGACGCGATCCTGAGCGCCTGGCAAAAGACCATCGGCCGCTGAACCTCATTGCTGAACCGCACTATCCAAGGGCCTTGCACCATGTCCCTGCAGATCACCGACCTGCACAAGAGCTTTGACGGCCAGGTCGCGCTCGAACGTATCCACCTCGCTGTGGGCGCCTCGGAGTTCGTGTGCCTGCTGGGCCCCAGCGGCTGCGGCAAGACCACGCTGCTGCGCATCATCGCGGGGCTGCTGCCCGCCGATGGCGGCAGCATCACGTTGGGCGGGCGCGACCTGGCCACGCTGCCGGCGCGCGACCGGGGCTTTGGCATCGTGTTCCAGTCGTACTCGCTGTTCCCGCACATGACAGTGGCGCAGAACGTGGGCTACGGCCTGGCCATCCGCCGCACGCCGCCCGACGTGGTGCAGGCGCGCACGGCCGAGCTGCTGGACATGGTGAAGCTGGCCGACTATGGCGGGCGCTACCCCGCGCAGCTGTCGGGTGGCCAGCAGCAGCGCGTGGCCATTGCGCGGGCACTGGCGGTGAACCCTTCGCTGCTGCTGCTCGACGAGCCCCTGTCGGCGCTGGATGCCCGCGTGCGCGCCGACCTGCGCCACGAGCTGCGCGAAGTGCAGCGCCGCCTTGGCATTCCCACCATCATGGTCACGCACGACCAGGAAGAAGCCCTGGCCATGGCCGACCGCATCGTCTGCATGCAGGGTGGGCGCATTGCGCAAGCGGGCTCACCGCGCGAGCTGTACCTGGCACCGCGCACCCGCTTTGTGGCCAACTTTATGGGGCACAGCAACCTGCTGCCGCCCGCCCAGGCCCGGCTGCTGCAGCCCTCGCTGGGCGGTGCCCCCGAAGGCATGGCACCCGAATCGGCCCTGCTGTGCATCCGCCCGGAGCGGCTGCAGCTACAGGCCAGCGCACAGGGTGCGGGCCGCGTCACCGGCACCACCTTCCTGGGCAGCATCCAGCGGGTGCAGCTGCGCTGGAACGACCTGGACCTGCTGGCCGAATCCAGCAGCGCCAGCACCTGGGAGGCTGGCCAGAACGTGGACATCTCCGTGAGCGCACAGGACTGCGCCTGGGTGCACGCATGAGTACCGCCGCCCCCTCAACCCAACCACCCCACCTACCGCCCATGCATGCCAGCGAGCGCTGGCTGCTGCGCGCCTGCCTGCTGCTGCCGCTGGCCGCGCTGGTGCTGTTCTTTGGCGTGCCCATGCTGGCCATTGCCTGGCGCAGCCTGGTGCAGGACACGGGCGGCATCGGCTGGGGCAACTACGCCGCGCTGCTCGACACCCCCGGCGTGTGGCGTGCCCTGGCCAACAGCCTGCTGCTGGGCGCCGTGACCACGGCCGTCACGCTGGTGCTGGCCTTTGTGGTGGCGTTTGGGCTGGAGCGCACCGGCATGCCGGGCCGCCGCTTTGTGGCCGGTGCGCTGGCCCTGCCCATGCTGGCGCCCTCGCTGGTGCTGGGGCTGGGCCTCATCTTTTTACTGGGGCGCAACGGCATCGTGGGCAAGATGCTGGGCGTACGGCCCGAAATCTATGGTTTTTGGGGCCTGCTGATTGCGGACGTGCTCTATGCGCTGCCGCAGGCCGTGCTCATCGTGCGCACCGCGCTGCGCCAGGGCGATGCCCGGCAGTACGACGCCGCCGAGGTGCTCGGCGCCACGCCGTGGCGGCAGTTTTGCGACATCACGCTGCCGCAGGCCCGCTACGGCCTGCTGAGCGCGGGGTTTGTGGTGTTCACCATCACCATCACCGACTTTGGCAACGCCGTGGTGATTGGCGGCAACTTTGCCGTGCTGGCCACCGAGATCTACAACCAGGTCAGCGGGCAGATGAAGTTTGGCATGGGCGCGGTGGTGGGCATGCTGTTGCTGGCACCCGCCGCGTTGTCGGTGTTCATCGAACGCATGGCCGCACAGCGTGCCGGGGCAGGTGCCGAATCGGCCCTGCCGCCCACGCCCACCCGCCGCCCAGGGCGCGATACCGCATTCTTCATCGCCTGCATGGGCATTGCGGGCAGCATCGTGGCCCTGGTGCTCACGGTGGTGGTGGCCAGCCTCATCCGGCTGTGGCCCTATCGGCTGGACCTCACGCTCAAGCACTACGACATCACCATTGCGGGCGGCTATGCGCCGCTGTGGACCTCGGTGTGGGTGTCGGCCCTGGCCGCCAGCGTGGGCACGGCGATGCTGTTTGTGCTGTGCTTTGGCATCCGCCGCCTGCCGGGGCGGCTGGCGCAGGCGGCCACGGCGCTGTCGGCCTTGCCGGTGGGCGTGCCCGGGCTGGTGCTGGGGCTGGCCTATGTGTTCACCTTCAACACCGCCACCTGGCCCTGGGGCATGCTGTATGGCACGGCCATCTTGCTGGCGCTGTGCAACTACTACCACTACCACACGCAGGGTTTCATGACCATGATGACCGGCATGCGCAACGTGCCCACCACGCAGGAAGACGCCACCACCGTGCTGGGCGGCAGCACCGCCCGCGTGCTGCGCGATGTGTACCTGCCCGCGCTGCTGCCTACGCTGCTGGCGGTGCTGGTGTTCTTGTTCATGCGCTCCATGGTCACGCTGTCGGCGGTCATCTTCCTCATCACGCCCTCGCTGCCCATGGGGGCGGTGACGGTGATGCGGCTGGATGAAGCGGGGCTGACCTCGCAGGCGGCAGCGTTCTCTACCTGCATCATGGCGGTGGTGGGGTCGCTGGCGCTGCTGCTGCACTTTGGCACGCAGCGCCGCGTCCGACGCACCCCAGGTTCCAAGCCCGCCTAACATCGCCACCATGCTGCAAGAAGAACGTTTCCTCCGCATCCGCACCCTGCTGTCCACGCTCTCGCGCGTGAGCACGGAGCGCATTGCGCAAGACCTGGATGTGTCGCGCGAGACCGTGCGCCGCGACATCCTCGCGCTGGAGTCGCAGGGCATTCTGCGGCGCGTGCACGGCGGCGTGGTGGCCCAGGGGCCAGAGCCCGAACCCCCGCTGGCCGTGCGCCAGGCCGCGCGCGAGCGCGAAAAGCGCGCCATCGCCCGCGCCGCCCTGCAGCTGCTGCAGCCGGGGCAAACGCTGTTCATTGATGCGGGCAGCACCACCACCCTGCTGGCCGAAGCGTTGTCCAGCCTGTCGGGCCTGACCATCATTACCAACGGGCTGAACGTGGCGCTCAAGCTGGCAGCAGCCGACGCCGGGCGCAGTGCGCGCAACTACGTGATCCTGCTCGGCGGCCGCACCGACCCCGCCGTGCAGGCCACGCACGGCGACACCACCGTGGCCGAAATCCACCGCTACCGCGCCGATGTGGCCCTGCTATCGCCCGTGGGCATCAGCGTGCACAGTGGCGCCACCAGCTTTGAACACCACGAGGCCGCCGTGGCCCGCGCCATGGCTGCGCAGGCCAAGGAGCTGATCTTGCTGGCCGACCACAGCAAGGTGGGGCAAGCCAGCCGCGTGACCTATGCCAGCCTGTCCGACGTGGGCACGCTGGTCACCGACGCGGGTGCCCGCGCCCTGCCCGCCTTCTCGGCCCTGCAGGCAGCAGGCTGCCATATCGTGGTGGCCTGATCAATTCAGAAGGGACAGAGCACACCATGGCCTACCAGCACACCATTGGCGGCGAGCGCTGGCAGTTCAGCGACTTGCGGGAGGTGATGGCCAAGGCCACGCCGCTGCGCTCGGGCGACGCCCTGGCAGGCGTGGCAGCCACATCGGCTGTGGAGCGCATGGCCGCGCGCCTGAGCCTGGCCGACATTCCCCTGTCGCGCTTTCTGAGCGAGGCGCTCATCCCCTACGAAAGCGACGAGGTCACGCGCCTCATCCTCGACACCCACAACGCCGCCGCGTTCGCCCCGATCGCCCACCTCACGGTGGGCGACTTCCGCAACTGGCTGCTGGCCCACGGCACCGACAGCGCCATGCTCGCCGCCGTGGCACCCGGCATCACGCCCGAGATGGCGGCGGCCGTGAGCAAGTTGATGCGCAATCAGGACTTGATCGCCGTGGCGCGCAAGTGCCGCGTGGTCACGCGGTTTCGCAACACCATCGGCCTGCCGGGCCACCTGGCCGTGCGGCTGCAGCCCAACCACCCTACGGACGACCTGCGCGGCATTGCGGCGTCGATGATCGACGGCCTGCTGTACGGCACGGGCGACGCGGTGATTGGCGTGAACCCCGCCACCGACAGCATCGCCGCCCTGACCGGACTGGTGCACATGCTGGGCGATGTGATCGAGCGGCTGCAGATCCCTACGCAGTCGTGTGTGCTCACGCATGTGACCAACACGATCCAGATGGTGGAGCAAGGCGCGCCGGTGGACCTGGTGTTCCAGTCCATCGCGGGCACCGAGGCGGCCAACGCGAGCTTTGGTATTTCGCTGGCGCTGCTGAAGGAGGCGCACGAGGCGGCACTTTCCCTACGGCGCGGAAAAGACTTTGGCGATGGCGTGGGCGACAACGTGATGTACTTTGAAACCGGCCAAGGCAGTGCCCTATCGGCCAACGCGCACCATGGCGTGGACCAGCAGACCTGCGAGGCGCGGGCCTACGGCGTGGCCCGCGCGTTTGCGCCGCTGCTCACCAACACGGTGGTCGGCTTCATCGGCCCCGAGTACCTGTACGACGGCAAGCAGATCATCCGTGCGGGCCTGGAAGACCACTTCTGCGGCAAGCTGCTGGGCGTGCCGCTGGGCTGTGATGTCTGCTACACCAACCACGCCGAGGCCGACTCGGACGACATGGACACGCTGATGACGCTGCTGGGCACGGCGGGCCTGACCTTCATCATGGGCGTGCCAGGGGCGGACGACATTATGCTCAACTACCAGAGCACTTCGTTCCACGACGCGCTGTATCTGCGCGAGGTGCTGGGCCTGCAGTGCGCACCCGAGTTTGGCGCCTGGCTGCAGCGCATGCACATCACCGATGCAGGTGGACGCCTGCTGCCTGCCCACGATCAACACCCGGCGCTGGCACAGATGCGGCAATTGAAATGCTCCCCCTGAGTCGCCTTCGGCGCCCTCCCCCAGGGGACGACGCCCTCACTGCGGGGCGGCCCTTGCTCGGCGTCCCTGGCGTTCGCCGTGCCAGTTTTGCGCATCGCGGACCCAATGCATCGCAATGGATCACGCAACCGAGAGGCTCCCAATGAACGCGATACTTGGTATTCCTCCCGACCCCTGGGAGGACCTGCGCGCCCACACCCAGGCGCGCCTGGCCCTGGGGCGTGCGGGCGCAGCCCTGCCCACGGCCGAGCTGCTGCGTTTTGGCCTGGCCCATGCGCAGGCGCGCGATGCCGTGCACATCCCGCTGGACGCCGAAGCGCTGGCCACCCAGCTGCAGGCCCAGGGCTGCGCAACGCTCCCCGTGCACAGCGCCGCCCCCGACCGTGCCACCTACCTGCTGCGCCCCGACCTGGGCCGGCGGCTGAGCGACGCCGATGCGCAGGCGCTGCGGGAGTCCTCTGCAAACGGAACCACTCCCATCGACCTGCTGCTGGTCGTGGCCGACGGCCTCTCGTCCCTGGCTGTGGCGCGGCAGGCGCCACCGCTCATCGACGCGATTCGCCAACAGGCTCCCGCCGGCTGGCAGCTGGGCCCCGTGGTGATTGCCCAGCAGGCCCGCGTGGCGCTGGGTGACGAGGTGGGCGCACTGCTGGGCGCGCGCCTGGTGGCGGTGCTGATCGGCGAGCGGCCGGGCCTCAGCTCGCCCGACAGCCTCGGCATCTACCTCACCTGGCACCCGCAGGTGGGGCGCCACGATGCGCAGCGCAACTGCATCTCCAATGTGCGGCCCGAGGGCCTGCCCCCGGCCGCCGCCGCTGCACGCCTGTGGTGGCTGTGCCAGGAGGCGCGGCAACTGGGGCTGACGGGGGTGGGGCTGAAGGACCGCAGCGATGGGATGACGCTGGTGGCGGGGAGCTCCCACAAGATCTCCGACCGTTCAGGCTGAACCGGTCGAAGCCAAGGCAACTTCAAGCAAAATTCGGCTCTAGCGCTTGCCCACCAAGCGCCTGCAGCTATCTTTCTCGAAGCACACGAATACCTGGATCACAACCGGTGCGACCGGTCCCCGTGCGCAAACCCCACGGGTTCCCAAGGCTCGCCTGCCCCCACGGCCAGCACCTTGAACAGCTCGCCCATCTCGTGTTCCATGATCAATTTGGCCGCTGTCGCCCGTCCCGCTTGTGGCAGCAGCTCCATTTTGGGGAGCAAACCACAGTTGATGAGGAAATGCGCCTGCGTGGTGTAACCCAGCACGTTCAGGCCCGCCTCTTGCGCGGCCAGCGCCATGGCGGTGAAGTTGACGTGCGCGGTGATGTCTTTGAGCCCCACCGCCACCAGCGGGTCGCCATCGGCCAGGTGGCCCTGGTGGCACATCACGGTGCCCATGTGGCGCTGGGGGTGGTAGTACTCGTCTTCGCCAAACCCATAGTCCAGCAAGAAGGCTGCGCCGCACGTGAGCCGGTCGGCCAGCATGCGCATGAAGCCTTCGCCCTGGGCGTGGATCTCGGTCAGGTAATCCTGCGGGCCTTCGATGTCGATGGGCGGGCGCAGGTCGGTGGGGCGGTCGGCCCAGGCAAAACTGCCGTCCTGAGCTACCGCCACGCCGCGCTGATGCCACACACCGCCCTGCTGGCCGCCGTGGCGCGCCAGCAGTTGCACGGGCATGGCGTCCAGTACCTCGTTGCCCACCACCACGCCGCTGAATTTCTCGGGCAGTGCATCCACCCAGCGCAGCTTGTGGGCGTGGGCTACCAGCTTGGCCTGCTGGCGTGCGCGCAGGCTGCCCGACAGATCAACGATGTTGTAGCGCTGCACCTGATCGCCCAGCGCATCCAGCAACTGCAGCGCCAGCGCGCCCGAGCCTGCGCCGAACTCCCAGACCTCGTCGGTGCCGGTGTGCGCCAGGGCTTCGCCCACCTGCACGGCCAGCGTCTGGCCGAACAGTGGGGTCATCTCGGGCGCTGTCACAAAGTCGCTGCCCGACTCGGGCATGGCGCCGAACTTGGTGGAATCGTTGGCGTAGTAGCCCAGGCCGGGCGTGTACAAGGCCAAGGCCATGAAGCGGTCAAAACCCAGCCATCCGCCCTCGGCGGCAATGGCCTGGGTGATGTGCTGGTGCAGGGCGGTCGTTAAACTGTCGGGTCTTTGGGTCACGGCCCGCATTGTCCCCCAGCCCACATGCCTACTCCCTCCCACCCACGCACCGTTCTGGTCACAGGCGCCGCCAAGCGCCTGGGCCGCAGCATTGCGCTGGCTCTGGCGGCGGGTGGCTGGCAGGTGGCGGTGCACTACCGATCGTCCGAGCAGGACGCTATCGATACGGTAGCTGCTTGCGCACAACTGACAAGCGCTAGCGCCCATTTTGATGCTGATTTTGAGGATGAGGCCGCCGTGCGCGGCTTGTTGCCCCGCGTGGTGGCGCACTTTGGCCGTGTCGATGCGGTGGTCAACAGCGCCTCGTTGTTCGAGCATGACAATGCCGCCACCTTTGGTTTTGCCGCGCTCGAAAAGCACCTGCGCAGCAACACCGCCGCCCCCGTGCTGCTGGCCCAGGCGCTGCACCAGCACGTGGCCGACCGCGCGGCCCAGGGCGAGGCCGACGCGCAGGGCGCCGTGGTCAACCTGCTGGACCAGAAGCTCTGGAACCAGAACCCCGATTTTGTGAGCTACACGCTCTCCAAGGCTGCACTCGAAGCTGCGGGCACCATGCTGGCCATCGCCCTGGCGCCGCGCGTGCGCGTGGTGGGCGTGGCGCCGGGCCTCACGCTGACCAGCCACATGCTCAGCGACGAAAAGTTTGCCCAGTTGCATGCCCTCTCCCCGCTGGGCCGCTCATCCACCGCCGAGGACGTGGCGAGTGCGGTGAAGTTTGCGCTGGAGAACCGGTCGATGACCGGCACCACGCTGCTGGTCGACGGTGGCCAGCATCTGATGAAGTTTGACCGCGATTTCTCTTTGATGTGAGCACCCGCTCACTCCAGGACCTATTCATGACCACCGCTGCAGGCACCCAGATCCTCACGCTCACCGGTTTGCGCTTTGACGCCAACCTGGGCATCCTCGACCACGAAAAGACCGACCCCCAGCCCATCCAGGTCGATGCCGAACTGAGCCTGGGCGTGCAGCCGCTGGCCCCGCGCGACGACGACATCGGCCATGTGCTGGACTACCGCCGTGTGCGCCAGATCATCATCGACGAGTGCACGGCCGAGCATGTGAACCTGCTGGAGAGCCTGATCGGCAAGCTGGCCAACCGCCTCATGCAGCTACCCGGCGTGCTGGGGGTGCGGGTGAAGATTGCCAAACTCGAAATTTTTGACGACTGCGAAGTGGCCATTCGCATCGAGACAGGACAGTGGTGACCCCATGAGCGCAGTATTGAATGAAGCCCCAACCTCCGCCCAATCCACTGGCTGGACAGAGGAAAGCACCGAAGCCACCAGCGGCGCCGCCCGCATGAAGATCGAACGCGAAACCCACAAGCTCGAAAAGCGCCTGTGCCGCGAGGTCGGCAAGGCCATCGTCGACTTCAACATGATCGAAGAAGGCGACAAGGTGATGGTGTGCATGTCCGGCGGCAAGGACAGCTATGCGCTGCTCGACATCCTGCTCAAGCTCAAGGCCCGCGCCCCCATCCACTTTGACCTGGTGGCGGTGAACCTGGACCAGAAGCAGCCCGGATTCCCCGAGCATGTGCTGCCCGAATACCTGGCCAGCACCGGCGTGCCCTTCCATATCGAGAACGAAGACACCTACAGCATCGTCAAGAAGCTGATCCCCGAGGGCAAGACCACCTGCAGCCTGTGCAGCCGCCTGCGCCGGGGCATTCTGTACCGCGTGGCCGATGAGCTGGGCTGCACCAAGATCGCGCTGGGCCACCACCGCGACGACATCCTGCAGACGCTGCTGCTCAACATGTTCTTTGGCGGCAAGATGAAGAGCATGCCCCCCAAGCTGGTCAGCGACGACGGCAAGCATGTGGTCATCCGCCCCCTGGCCTACGTGGCCGAGAAGGACACCGCCCGCTGGGCTGCGCACCGCAATTTCCCCATCATCCCGTGCAACCTGTGCGGCAGCCAGGAGAACCTGCAGCGCAAGCAGGTGGGCGAGATGCTGCGCGAATGGGAAAAGCGCTTCCCGGGCCGGGTGGAGAACATGTTCAATGCGCTGCAGAACGTGGTGCCATCGCACCTGCTGGACGGCAGCCTGTACGACTTCAAGAACGCGAAGGCCACGGGCATCGCCAGCGAAGACGGCGACAAGGCGTTTGACAAGGAAGAGTTTGTGGCGCCCTCGCCCACGCTGCCCGGCGTGCAGGTGGTGCAACTGTCGTGAACCCTGGCAAGCTGGGGCACTCTCATGGAGACTTCTTTTTCTGGAGCGTCTGACCATGACAACGCAACGCCGATGGATTCCCCTTCTTGTACTGGGCTTGGCAACCGCCTTGCTCGCGGGCTGCAGCACCACCCGCGTGGTCGACGGGCAAGTACAGAGCTTCTCAACCCTGGCGGCCGCGCCTGCACCTGCCACCTACCGCATCGAACGCCTGCCTTCGCAGCAAACCCCATCGTTTGACGCTATCGCCGCACTGGCAGAACAGTCCCTGGCACGCGCCGGCCTGCAACGCGACGATGCCGCGCCCCGCCTGCGGGTCCAACTGGGCGTGCAGGCTGACACGGTGCCGCGCAACGATCCTTTCAGCCCCTACGGGCCCTACGGTGCGTATGGCCCCGGCCCTTGGGGCGTGGGTGGCTGGTATGGCCGAGGCTGGGGCGTGCATGGCATGTGGCGCTTTGGCGAGCCCACGCCCCTGCACCGCCGCGCTGTCAGCATCGTGATGCGCGACGCCAACACCCAGGCGGTGGTGTACGAAACCTCAGCCGTGCACGAAGATGTGTGGGTGAGTGACCCGGCAGTCTATGGTGTGCTGTTTGACGCTGCACTCGATGGCTTTCCAAAGCCACCCCAGGGTCCTCGACAGGTGCGCCTGCCCCTGGCGCAAAAATGAAACATTCCCCTGAGCGGCTGCGAGCTACATCCAACGCCATCGAAAACTGACATGCACGCCACCCGCATCATTGCCATCCGCCACGGCGAAACCGCCTGGAACGTGGACACCCGCATCCAGGGCCACCTGGATATTCCGCTCAACAACACCGGGCTGTGGCAGGCCGATCAGGTCGCCCAGGCACTGGTGGGTGAACCGATTGCCGCCATCTACACCAGCGACCTGCAGCGCGCGCACGCCACGGCCCAGGCCGTGGCCCGCACCACGGGCGCGCCTTTGGTGGCCGATCCCGGCCTGCGCGAACGTAGTTTTGGCCACTTTCAGGGCCGCACGTTTGCCGAGATCGAGGCCGAGCTGCCCGAAGACGCGCTGCGCTGGCGCAAGCGCGATCCGCACTACACCCCCGAAGGTGGCGAGTCGCTCGTCGCGCTGCGCGAGCGCATCGAACACACCGTGACCGTCCTGGCGCAGCAGCATGTGGGCGAGCAGGTGGTGATGGTGGCGCACGGTGGCGTGCTCGATGTGTTGTACCGCCTGGCCACGCGCCAGGACATCCAGGCGCCGCGCACCTGGCAACTGTCCAACGCCGCCATCAACCGCCTGCTGTGGACGCCCGACGGCCTCACCCTCGTCGGCTGGGCAGACACCCAACACCTTGACCAGATCGTCCTGCGCGATGAAAACCACGCCTGAATTGCAATCCACCATCGGCCAGCGGGTGGACGCTATCGACACCCCCGCCCTGGTGGTGGACCTGGACGCCATGGACCGCAACATCCAGCGCATGGCCGACTTTGCGCGCAAGCACCAGGTGCGCTGGCGCCCCCACGCCAAGCTGCACAAGAGTGCAGAAATCGCGCTGCTGCAGCAACGCGCGGGCGCCCAGGGTGTGTGCGTGCAGAAGGTGGCCGAGGCGGAGGCGCTGGCCGCCGGTGGGGTCGATGACATCACCATCACCAACCAGGTCATCGCCATGCCCAAGCTGCACCGCGTGGCGCGGCTGGCCGCCCAGCTGGCGGCGCGTGGCGGGCGCCTGGGCGTGGCCGTGGACCACATCGACGGCATTGAGCGCCTGGCCGAAGCCATGGCGCAATCTGGCAGCGATGCGGGCATCGACGTGCTGGTGGAGATCGACGTGGGCCAGGGCCGCTGCGGCGTGCCACCGGGCGAAGCCGCCGTACCGCTGGCGCTGGCCGTGTCGCGCAGCCCCCGCCTGCGTTTCGCGGGCCTGCAGGCCTACCATGGCCGCGCGCAGCACCTGGCCAGCAGCGTGGGTCGGCGCGAGACCATCGCCGCCGTGGTGCGCGCGGCGGATCACACGCGCCAGCTCATCGAAGCCGCCGGGCTGCCCGTGCCGCTGGTCACCGGATCAGGCACCGGCACCCTGGTGCACGAGGCTGCCAGCGGTGTGTTTGGCGAGCTGCAGGCGGGCTCTTTCTTGTTCATGGATGCCGACTACGCCCGCAACGAGCGTGAACCGGCACAACCCGCGTTTGAACACGCGCTGTACGTCAAGACCCAGGTGGTGTCGGTGCGCGACACCCACGCCGTGTGCGACGCAGGCCACAAGAGCCACGCCATCGACTCTGGTCTGCCCACCGTGGCCCTGCTGCCGGCCGACCGCACCCTGCGTTACGCCAACGGTGGTGATGAACACGGCCTGCTGTATGCCGACGCGCCCGACGCCCGCCTGCCCAGCCTGGGCCATATGCTCTGGCTCATCCCGGGCCATTGCGACCCGACGGTGAACCTGCACGACTTTTTGATCGGCGTGCGCGGCGGTTTGGCGACGGGTACTGTGGAGCGCATCATCAGGGTTGATGCCAGAGGCGCGCTGACCTGATTGCGGCAAGAATCGGCGGACATTTTGGTGTCCCCCATGAGCCCCAGCCAGATCATTGTCCTTGCGACCCCCGTCTTCTTTTTGCTGATCGCCATCGAACTGGCGGTGGGCTACAGAAGGCAGCGCAACACCTACCGCCTGGCCGATGCCGTCAGCAGCATCAGTCTGGGCATGCTGAGCCAGACCAGCGCAGTGTTCACCCGGCTGCTGCGCATCGGCATCTACACGGCCCTGTTCGAGCACGTGGCGCTGTGGCGCAACGATGCATTCTGGACCAGCCTGCCCGGCTGGCTGCTGGCACTGGTGTTCTACGACCTGTGCTACTACTGGCTGCACCGCATGGGGCATGAATCGGCCGTGTTGTGGGCCGCGCACGCGGTGCACCACCAGAGTCAGGATTACAACCTCTCCACCGCGCTGCGCCAGACCAGCTCGGGCGCGCTGCTGGGCTGGATCTTTTATGTGCCCATGGCACTGGCGGGCGTGCCGCCGCTGGTGTTTGGCGTGGTGGCGCTCATCGATCTGCTTTACCAGTTCTGGGTGCACACCGAGCAGGTGGGCAAGCTCGGCTGGTTTGACCGCTGGTTCTGCAGCCCCAGCAACCACCGGGTGCACCATGCAGTGAACGACGCTTATCTGGACAAGAACTACGGCGGCATCCTGATCCTGTGGGACCGGGTCTTTGGCACCTTCAAGGACGAAGACGACCAGGAGAAGTGTGTGTACGGCACGCGCGGCCTGCTCAACAGCTGGGACCCGCTCTGGGCCAACGCGCAGGTGTACGCCGGGCTGGCACATGACAGCTGGCACGCGCGCAGCTGGCTCGACAAGCTCAAGGTCTGGGTCAAGCCACCGGGCTGGCGACCCGCCGATGTGGCAGAGCGCTTTCCCAAGCCCGCCTTCAGCATGGCACAGATGCAGCTGTACCACCCGCCGATGTCGCGCGCCGTGCAGTGGTTTGCGCTGGTGCAGTTCGCGCTGCTGCTGGCGGGCGTGGCGGCTTTTCTCTGGCAGGCAGATGCGGCGCCGCTGGCGCGCAACGCCATCTGGTTTGCGGTGCTGCTGACGGTGCAATGGTCGCTGGGCGCAGTGATGCAGGGACGTATCGCCGTGTTGATGGCGCTGATGCTGCAAAGCGGCGCGCTGGCCACCGCCACCAGCGCGCTGGGGTTCATGGAATGGCATTGGCTGTTCAAGCCGCTGACGATGGTTTTTGCTCTTTTTTTGGTAGCTGCCAGCGCTTATTCGCCAAGCGCTAGAGGCCAATTTAGCCCAAAGACCCTGCTTCTCCTCGCTGCCGCGCTGGCCGGATCGCTGGCCGGGGATGTGTTCCTCATGTTCCAGGGCTTCTTCATCCCGGGCCTGGTAAGTTTTCTGGTGGCGCATCTGTTCTATGTGGCGCTGTTCAAAAGCGGGCAGGCGTGGTTTCCGCACCGGGGTGCGCTGGCCGCCACACTGGGCATTGGCGTGGCCATGTACGCCTTTCTGTGGGCGGGTGGCCTGCCACCTGCACTGCGCGCGCCGGTGGCGGCCTATGTGCTGGTGATCGCGCTGATGGCGGCCCAGGCCATCGGCCGGGCGACGGTGTTGCGCGATGCGCCGTCGCTGCTCGTAGCGGTCGGCGCCGGGTTTTTCATGCTCAGCGACTCGCTGCTGGCCACCAACCGGTTTGTGATGCCGCTGCCGATGGCGCAGGTCTGGGTGCTGGCCACGTACTATGCGGCGCAGGCGCTGATCGTCAGTGGATGGCTGGCCAGCAAGGCCTCGGTGCCTGCCACCGCAGTGCAGCGAACGGGCGTGACCGGAGAAGAGGGCCGCACGCACATGGCTCGGGACAGGGCTCCGAACATCGCCCCAGGGACGGCTTCACGCTCCTCCTGAGCACCTGTGTGTTCTGTGCGATGGTTTTTTAGCCAAAATGGCCTCCAGCGCTTCAGCATCATGCGCGAATAGCTATTTATTTGATAGCAAATCACCTGCCTGCAGCTCACCCACTGGGCGCAGGCTCCACGCCCACAGTGATGGCCTCGTCGCGGGCAATCCGGCCGTCGATCAGCTCCACCAGCCGGTCGCAGCGCGCGGCCAGCCGGGGGTCGTGCGTGACCACGACAAAACTCGTGCCCCGCTCGGCATGGATACGGCGCAGCAGGGCAAACACTTCGGCAGAGGACGCGGTGTCCAGGTTGCCCGTGGGCTCATCGGCCAGCACCAGCGGCGGGTTCATGACCAGCGCGCGCGCAATGGCCACGCGCTGCTGCATGCCGCCTGAAAGCTCTGCGGGGCGCTTGTCCATGGCCTGGGCCAGGCCCACGGCGTCGAGCAGGCTGCGCGCGTGATCGCGGTGGGCGGGGCTGACGCGGCCTTCGGCCATGAGGGCCGGCAGCGTCACGTTCTCCAGCGCGGAGAAAGCAGGCAGCAGGTGGTGGAACTGAAAGACAAAACCCAGGGTGCTGCGCCGGCGCAGGGTCAGGGCCGCATCGTCCAGACCCTGCACCGCCTCGCCGTCCAGCAGATAGCTGCCCGTCGTCATGCGTTCGAGCAGGCCCAGGATGTTGAGCAGCGTGCTCTTGCCCGAGCCCGAAGGCCCCATCAGCGCGATGAACTCGCCCCGGCGCACCTGCAGGTCGATGCCGTGCAGTACCTCGGCCTCGCTGGGGCGGCCCAGGTTGTAGCTCTTGCGCACGGCATCGAGCGTGATCAGTTCGGGGGCGGCGGGTTGGTTCATCACATCCTGATGGCTTGCGCTGGGTCCAGCGCCGCTGCCCGCCGCGCAGGCGCCACCGCCGCCAGCACACCACACACCGAAGCAATGAGTGCAATCTGCAATGCCATGCCCCGCGGCAGCGCGATCGAAAACAACGGCAAGCCATCCGAGCCCCGCACAAAATGCGTGAACACCCAGATCAGCCCCACCGCCAGCAGCAGGCCCAGCACCGAGCCCAGCGCACCCACCACGGCGCCCTGCACCAGAAAAACCCGCAGCACCTGGCCCCGCGTGGCGCCCATGGCGCGCAGGATGCCGATCTCCCGGCCCTTTTGCACGACCGACACCACCAGCACGCTGGCAATGCCCAGCACCACCACGGCCAGCACCACGCCCCGGATGATGGAGGTGCTGATCGACTGCGCATTGAGCGCCGACACCAGCTGGGCGTTGCTCTCCTGCCAGCTCTCGATCTTGTAGGGGAACTGCGCTTGCAGCTCGCGCGCCAGCGCCTGCGCCACCCACACGTCCTTCAAGGTCAGGTCCAGCTGGCTCGCGCCCCCCGGCAGCGCCAGCAGGCTTTGCGCCGCGCGCAGCGGCACGATCACGGTGCGCCGGTTCAGGTCTTTCACCCCCAGGTCCACCAGCGCGGTGACGCGCACCGAATCACTCACCGTGCCGCCCGCGCCGCTGGTCTGCACGGTGAGGCGGTCTCCCACGCGCACACCGAGGTCGGAGGCCAGCTCGCGCCCCACGATGGCCTCGCCCGGTGACAGCCGCGCCGTGCCACTGACCACCTTGGAGCGCAGCCCCACCACGCGGTCATAGCGGTCCAGGTCCACGCCCATCAGGGCAACGGCCTGCGATGCCTCGCCGCGCAGCGCCAAGCCTGAACCGGACACCATGGGCGAGACCCCGGCGACTTCGGGTAAGCGCTCCAGCAGCGGCACCAGCGCCTGCCAGTTGGCCACCGACCGCAGGCGCTGGGCACGCGGTTGGGTTTCGGTCAGCGCAGCGGTGCCAGGCAAGACAGGGGCTGCCGGTATGACCAGGTCGTCCGGCGCCCGCAGGGTGATGTGCGCCTGGGCGCCCAGTGTTTTGGCCAGGGTGTTCGATTGCAAGCCGCTGATCAGCGCCGAGATGTAGGCAATGACTGCCACACCTGCCGCCACGCCCACGATGATGAGCACGGTCTGCATGCGCCCCTCGCGCAGAAACCGCAGCGCCACGCGCAACTCGAAGCCGGGCCAGACCCACATGGCGACTCAGCGGCCCATGGCGTTGGTGAGGGCAGCACCGGCGTCAGCAACTTGCGCTCGACCTTGGGCTGCACCGGCTGCGGCGGAGCCCGCACTCCACTCCACCGTGCGGGCACGTACGCGGTCGCCCGCCTGCACGGCGCCGCCCCGCAGCACGGTGTCGCCTTCGGCCAGGCCGTCCAGCACCTCGACCGCGTCCAGTGTGCGCAGCCCCAGCCGCACGGGGCGGGCCTGGGCGCGCCCCTCCTGCAACACCAGCACCGTCGCCTGGTCACCCTCCACCGGGCCGCGCAGGGCCGCCTGGGGCAGTACCAGGGTCCGCTCGCGCCGCGCAGTCTCTACCTCGACCGATAAGGTCATGTCCTCGCGTAGAAAGGCGGGGGCCTGCTGCTCCAGCGCAAACTTCACCTCGATGGCACCGCGCTGGGCATCCACCGAGGGTGCGATGGTGAGCACACGTGCTGCAAAGCGCTGGCCTGCAAAGGCATCGGCCACCACCGAGGCCTTTTGGCCCGGCAGCAACTGGTCCAGAAAACGTTCGTCCACCTGGGCCACCAGCTGGGTGGGCCCGGCCAGCGCCAGGCTGAGCAAGGCCTTGCCAGGCTGCACGATCTGCCCGGGCTCGACGTCGCGCACCAGCACGCGAGCATCGGCCGGGGCTACCAGCGTGGTCTGCGCCAGGCGGGCCTGGGCCGCCACCGTGGCCGCCCGGGCCAGCGCCAGCTGCGCCTGCGCCTGGACCACGTCAGTGCCGGCATCGGCGTTGGCCTGGACCTGTGCCTGCGCGCTCAATTGCTGCGCCTGGGCCACATCGACGGCGCGCTGCGCCTCATCGAGCTGCGCGGCGCTATAGAACCCCTGGGCCACCAGCTGCTGCACCCGCGCCAGACTGGCGCTGGCCGCTTGCAGGGTGGCATTGGCCTGCGCGCGCGCTGCCTGTGCAGCGCTGCGGCCGCTACTGCGCAGACCCACCAGGCGGGACTGCGCCTGACGCTCTGCCGCCACGGCCTGCGCCAGCGCCGCCGCGAGCTCGTCGGACTCCAGTTGCACCAGCACGTCGCCCTGGCGCACCTGCGCGCCTTCTGTCACTTGCACCTGGGCCACGCGGCCTGTGACGGTGCTGCCCACATCCACCCGCGACAACGTGGCCACGCGCGCCGAAAACTGCAGCGTGCGCACCAGCGGCGCCGACTGCACCAACAGGGCATCGACCTGCGGACCACGCAGCGCCATCACCCCGGTGAAGGCAGCCACCACCAGCACGACAGCGCCCAACGCAACAGCAAACCAGCGCCTATTCACAGATCTGCCCTGGTTGCCATGCGCTGTGCCTTCCGTCATTCAGAAAACAGCCCGCCAGCCGCCTTGGGCGGCGCCACCCCCAGATGTCGGAACGCCGCCAGCGTGGCAATGCGCCCACGCGGCGTACGCTGCAAAAAGCCTTGCTGGATGAGGTAGGGCTCAATCACGTCTTCGATTGTGCCCGCCTCTTCCCCGATGCTGGCGGCAATGTTGTCCAGCCCCACGGGGCCGCCATCAAAGCGGTGGATGACCGCCTCCAGCAGCTTGCGGTCCATCACGTCAAAACCCTGCGGGTCCACATCCAGCATGGCGAGCGCCTTGTCGGCAATGGGTTTGGTGATGCGCCCGTCGCCCTTGACCTCGGCGTAGTCGCGCACGCGGCGCAGCAGCCGGTTGGCGATGCGGGGCGTGCCGCGCGAGCGGCGGGCAATTTCAAAGCCGCCTTCTTCATCCATGGGCGCATTGAGCAGCCCCGCGCTGCGCTTGACAATGCGCGCCAGCTCTTCGGCTGTGTAGAACTCCAGCCGCGCCACGATGCCAAAGCGGTCGCGCAGCGGGTTGGTCAACATGCCCGCACGTGTGGTGGCGCCCACCAGCGTGAAGGGCTGCAGGTCGAGCTTGATGCTGCGCGCCGCAGGCCCCTCGCCGATCATGATGTCGATCTGGTAGTCCTCCAGCGCGGGGTAGAGAATTTCCTCCACCACAGGCGACAGGCGGTGGATCTCGTCAATGAAAAGAACGTCGTTCTTTTCGAGGTTGGTCAGCAGCGCCGCCAGGTCCTTGGGCTTTTCGAGCACAGGGCCACTGGTCTGGCGCAGGTTGACCCCCAGCTCAGCCGCAATGATGTGACTGAGCGTGGTCTTGCCCAGACCGGGCGGGCCAAACAGCAGCACATGGTCCAGCGCCTCGCCCCGCTTCCTCGCCGCGCCGATGAAGATCTCCAGCTGCTCGCGCGCCTTCGCCTGGCCCACGTACTCCTGCAGGAGCTTGGGGCGCAGCGCGCGCTCGATCGCCTCCTCCTGGGGCGATGCGGGCACGGCCGAAATGACGCGTTTTGCGGGGGCGGGGGCGAAGTCGTCGGTCTGGATCGTCATGCAGTCCTGTTATTTTTCGGGCCAGACGTAGAACCCGATGCCTTCTTCAACGTACTGCTGGCTCATGTTGGCGTTGAGGTAGCTGCGTTCTGCAGGGCTGGCAGTATAGAAATAGGTTCCCACGGTGCGGTTGCGGAAGCGGTAGACAGGCACGGCACCATTGCCCGGAGCAGCCTGTCCCCACCATGCAGTGGCTTCAAGCTGCACGGACGGGAATGCCTGGCGCAGACCGTCTCGCTCCGCAGGGTTTGCCGTGTAAATGTGCAAATTGCGCGCCAAATCAACCAGACGGTACACCGGGAACAGGTTGGCCCCCTCAATGGGATACGCATAGAAGATCGTGCCTTCGTAGATGAAGTTCGATCCAAACTGTTTGATCAGAAGATCCCGCTCACCGACGTTGCTGGTGTAGAAATGCTCCAGGCCAGCAATGTTGTAGAAGCGATAGACAGGCACCCGCCCCGTGGGGCCAGTGGGTGGCGTGGCAGACGACAGCCAGTTCTTGAGCGCTGCGTTGAACGCCACGTCAAAACGGCCATAGTAATCGGGGACTGTGGTGGCCGTGCAGCTGGAACCGCCGCCGTAGAGCGTACCGATCACATGTGTGCCACCCTTGAACAAGGCCGAGCCACTGCTGCCACCTTCGGTGGTGCCCTGGGTCCAGTTCACCTGGTAGTAGTTGCCCGTTGTGCCGCTGCACTGGAACTGGGTTTCACTGGTGGGAGTGCAGGAAATCAGGCTGTTCAACGTACCCAGGCTGACCTTGAGCAGGTCGCCCCGGGGATGGTGCAGACCCACCACAGATGTACTCAAAGCCTGGGTGCCCGCATCCCAACCGGCAAAGACGGCCCCTGCAGGAGGTGTGTCGTTCAGCTGCAGCAGGGCCATGTCCATGGCACCCGAGGCGTAGAGCAGCGATGCGCCGTTGACGCGCTGGATGGTGGCACTCGACAGGGTGCGGCTGTTACACGTTGGCGAACGGAAGAACCAGTCGGTCTGCAGCGAGGCGGCTTCGGACTGCTTGGAGATGCAGTGGTTGGCCGTCAAGAAATACGGCGTGCCCGAAGACCGGCTGTCATTGAGCAATGTGCCCGTGCACAGATAGGTGTTGGCACCGGACGTGAACAACATGCGCGCCACGGCATTGCGCTCCGTCGCATAGGTGTCGTAGCAGGTGGCATCCAGGTGGCACGAAGCCGATTCGTTGATCTTGGTGGAGAGTTCTGCCTCCGTAGGGATCGACAGGTTCTCGAAGATGTGCGACACGCGCGGCACCGAGATGTCCACCGTGCTGGCATCCGCACCGACGGGCAGCTCCAGCTCCAGCGTGGCCTCGTCCGATCCGGTATCGGGCGTCCACCAGGTCTGACCGTCCAGGGTGGTGTCGCCCGCCTGCGCATTGCGCTCAATGCGCTGCAGCACTTCCTGGCCGGAAATCTGGAACACCTTGGAGGCGTTGGCCTGGCTGTACACACGCAGCACTGTGCCTTGTGGCAGCGCCTTGACCACTACGCCCAGGCGCAATCCGTACGCACCTTCGGCCGAAAAACTGATAGCAGCCACCTTACCGCCAGTGGCGGTGGGCTTCCACTGCAACTGCTGTTGTGTCTGGGCTGCGGCGCGGGTGGCCACCACATCGCGCGCTGTACCCACCTGGCGTGGGCCGATACCGCCACCCAGCGAAGCCGTCTTGGAGGCATCCAAGGCTCCCAGGCTCACCCGGGAAGGCGTGGGCGCTGTGACAAGCGCGCTGCGGGATTTGATGTTCGAGACACCCTGGTCCACGCTGGCGGGCTGCACCCAGCCATCCACCATCAGCACAGAGGCCGCCTTTTGCGCGCTGGCCTCGGTACCGCTTCCGCCGCATCCGGCCAACAAGGCAAGCGCCGCACCCCAGGCAACGCCCATCCGCCACATCATTCCATTTTTCATTTCTTTCCCTCGCTCCGGTCAAAACCGCCATTGAACACGAAAACAACTGCCGCAACAAACCCGCAAGTGCACTACCTGGCCAACGCCTTCAGCGCCAGTTTGATGCCATCGCTTACACCCACCTCTGGTGGCAGGGCCTTGAGGGCCGCCGCAGCCTCTTTGTCGTTGTAGCCCAAAGCCAACAGTGCCTGCAGAATGTCGGCCTGTGCGTCACTGGCAGCGGGCCCGTGGGCAGCGCCCATGTCGGCCCCCAGCTTGCCCTTGAGCTCCAGCAGCAGCCGCTCGGCCGTCTTCTTGCCAATGCCCGGCACCTTGACCAGGCGGCCTGCCTCCTGCAGCGTGATAGCCTGGGCCAGATCCGCCACGCCCATGCCGCTCAGGATGGACAGCGCAGTGCGCGGCCCCACGCCCGATATCTTGATCAGCTCGCGGAACGCCTGGCGCTCGGGCGCCGTGGCAAAGCCATACAGCAGCTGCGCGTCTTCGCGCACAATGAACTGGGTCAGCAGGCTCACCTTTTCGCCCACAGCGGGCAGGTTGTAGAACGTGCTCATGGGCACATTCACCTCATAGCCCACGCCATGGCAGTCCAACAGCACCTCGGGGGGATTCTTCTCCAGCAGGGTGCCGGTCAATTTGCCTATCATTGATGTCCTTTGCCGCGCACTGCGGCGATCCAACGGGAATTATCCGCGTGATCCTGCGCCACACCTTCACCCCCCACAACAACACCCGGCTCACGCACCTGTGTGGCCCGGCCGACGCGCACCTGCGCACCATCGAAGTGGCCCTCTCGGTGAGCATTGCGCACCGGCATGAGCAGTTCAAGGTGGACGGCCCCAAAGCGAAGGCCACGCAGGCGATGGAGCTTTTGCAGGCGCTGTACGAGATGGCCGAACGCCCGATCACCGAGGACCACCTGCAGCTCATGCTGGCCGGAGACAGCGCCCTGGTGGAGGCGCCCGAGGGCGCCATCGTGCTCAACACCCGCCGGGCCGACCTGCGCGGCCGCACGCCCACACAAAACCTGTACCTCGAAAATATCGCCAGCCACGACATCACCTTTGGCATCGGCCCTGCAGGCACCGGCAAAACCTATCTCGCCGTGGCCTGCGCCGTGGATGCGCTGGAGCGCAGCGCCGTGCAGCGCATCGTGCTGACCCGCCCAGCGGTCGAGGCGGGCGAGCGCCTGGGTTTTCTGCCCGGCGATCTGGCGCAAAAGGTGGACCCCTACCTGCGCCCGCTGTACGACGCGCTGTACGAACTGATGGGCTACGACAAGGTGATGAAAGCCTTCGAGCGCAACGCGCTGGAAATCGCCCCGCTCGCATTCATGCGCGGGCGCACGCTGAACAACGCCTTCGTGATCCTGGACGAAGCGCAGAACACCACGCCCGAGCAGATGAAGATGTTCCTCACCCGCATCGGCTTCGGTGCCAAGGCCGTGGTCACGGGCGACGTGAGCCAGATCGACCTGCCCAAGGGAGCCATGAGCGGCCTGATCGATGCCGAGCGGGTGCTCAAGCGGGTCAAGGGCATCTCCGTCACCCGCTTCACCACGGCCGACGTGGTGCGCCACCCGCTGGTCGCGCGCATTGTGGATGCCTACGACGCACCGCGCCGCGCCCCAGCTTCTCGCAGCCGGGATTAGAACTATCATTTCGATAGCATCCAGCGCTTATCCATCAAGCGCTGGCGGCCAAAAAAAGCAAAAATGTCTTTAAACCAACTCTCCCTGTCGCTGCAGTTCGGCAAGTTTGAAGGCGCGACCGCGCACCGCGCCGTGCTGCCACGCCACAAGGTCACCCGCTGGATTCGCCACGCGCTGGCCACCGATGCCGAGATCACCGTACGCATCGTGGGCGCCGAAGAAGGCCAGCAGCTCAACCGCGAGTACCGCAAGAAGGACTACGCCACCAACGTGCTCACCTTCGACTACACCCAGGAACCGGTGGTGACCGCCGACCTGGTGCTGTGCGCCCCTGTGATCGAGCGCGAAGCGAAGGAGCAAAACAAGAGCCTGGAAGAACACTACGCCCACATGCTGGTGCACGGGGCGCTGCATGCGCAGGGCTGGGACCACGAGACGAGTGAGGCGGATGCCCTGGAGATGGAGTCGTACGAAACCGACATCCTGCAGGAGTTGGGCTTTGCCGACCCGTACGCGACTTCCTGAACGCTATCCCTGCTGCCGAGGGCAGCGGCGCACTTTTTACCATTTGGTACAAAGTGCTCGCATTTGCCGGGGCTGGGCGTTGTCTTGATAAGCGACGATTGACTCCTCCAGTGCGCGTCTCGCAGACCTGTTGACACTTCCGCCGCGCGCCCTGCCTGTCTCCCCCTTTTTTCAGGAGTCTTCTCTGTGACCTATTTCCAGCGACACCCTGCGCCCGTGGCGAATTCGGGCCTGCCATGCTTGTATCGCGCCTTGCTGCTGGCGGCGCCACTCGTTCTGGCGGCCTGCGGGGGCGGCAGTGGCGAATCGGAGCCCGCCGGACTCCCGGCCCCTTCCGGCTTCAGCGTGGCGAGCTACGGCCCCAAGACCTACAACTTGGGCTGGACCGTCACCCCGGGTGCGATGCGCTACGAACTGTTCGAGGACCCTGATGGCGCAGCAGGCCCCCAACCTGAATCGCTATTCGGCGTCGGCGCCGCCAACAACGTCACCAGCTTCCCCATACAGGTTGGGGGGCTGCTGCACGAGCGTGTGAACGCGAGTTACCGGCTGCGCGCCTGCGACACGAGCGGCTGCGGCCCGTTCACGAGCGCGGTAACACCCGACCTCACCCAGGCCATAGGGCGCTTCGACCTGCCTGCCGGCGATCCGACGCAGCGATTTGGCGCCTACACGAACGCAATTGCCCTGTCGGCCGACGGTTTAACGCTGGCTGTCGGGTCGCCCCGCGAGGGCAGTTCAGACGGCCTGGCAGGGGCGGGCGCGGTGTACATCTTCAGCCGCAGCATGCCAGGCGTTGGCATGCCAGCCCCTGCCTGGGGTCTGCGGGCGCGGCTGGAAGGCAGCAGTCCGGCCGCAAAGATGGCCTTTGGCGCCAGCCTCGCACTATCGGCCAACGGTCGCACACTGGCAGTGGGTGCACCAGAGGAAAGAAGCAATGCACGCGGCATCAACGGCGATGCGGCCAACCGCGACGCGTATGGCGCGGGGGCTGCTTATATCTTCATGGACAACGGCAGCACCTGGAGCCAGCAGGCCTACATCAAGTCCCGCAACACGCCTGCGAAAGTCGAGACCTGCAGCCGCCTGGACATCTCTGGCACGGCTGTATTTCCATGCACCCCCCAACACTTTGGCTTCAGCGTGGCTCTGTCAGCCGACGGGAACCTGCTGGCGGTAGGAGCGCCCGAAGAAGGTGCTAACTTCACCCCGGGGTCTGCCGCCGTGTTGAGTGGACTCTCCTTCACCGGTGAAACCATTTTTGGGGGCGGCGTCGGAGCCGTTCACACCTTTGCCCGCAACAACGGCGGCTGGGCCGAGCAGGCGCACCTGCCAGGCAGCAGCGCCGACCCGACAATGGCCCGCTTTGGGGCGGTTGTAGCCCTGTCCAGCGACGGCACCGTGCTTGCGGCAAACACCGACAAGGACATCTCGGTCCTGACCCATCTCGGAGGTGTCTGGAGTGCACCCACGCAGGTGTGGCGCGTTCCTGCCGCAGGTGCGCTGACGGGTTCGCACAATCCCTTTGCAATGTCCAGGGACGGAAGCACACTGGCCGTCTTGGACCGCTCTGGAGGTACTGACGTTCAGCTGCGAACATTCACACGCACGGGGGACGCCTGGACGCAGCAGCCCGCATTGCCGGTCAAGGCTGCCGACGGGTTCTTTACAAACAGTGTCATGTTGTCGCTTTCTGCGGACGGCCGCATGCTTGCCGTGGGCAACCTCGACGATGCAAGCAACGCCTCTGGCATCAATGGCAACCCCAACAACCAGGCCTTATATTCAGCCGGAGCCGTCAATGTCTACCGCCGTGACGGCACCACCTGGGCGCACAGGGCCTACCTCAAGGCCCCCCAGCCGCGCGCACTTGCACGCTTCGGTGCCAGCGTCGCCCTATCCGGTGATGCCAGCACCCTGGCCGTGGGCACCAGCAGTGCCACAGATGGCGTAACACCCGCCGCAGCCGACGCCGCCTATCTGTACTGATTGCATCGGCAGCCGGGACCCCACTGGCGACAGGGCTGAACACCCCACGAGGCTCACGGCAGGCAAAAGTGTTGCACCCGCGCCGTCGCCAATGGTGGCGACGCCACCCCCTACCATCGGTGCATGCTCGACACGCCTTTGCTGCTCACCGCCGCCTTCGTTGCCGGCGCCCTCAACGCCGTCGCCGGAGGCGGCAGTTTTCTGACCCTGCCCGCCCTCGTCTTCACCGGCGTGCCGCCTGTGGTGGCCAATGCCACGGGCACGGTGGCCCTGCTGCCCGGCTACTTGGCCGGCGCATGGGGGTTCCGCGAAGACACGGCCCCGCCGCCGGGGCTGTCGATGCGCCTGTTGGTGGTGCTCTCGCTCATCGGGGGCGCAGCCGGGGCCGCGCTGCTGCTGGTCACGCCCGACGCCACCTTTCGCCGCGTGGTTCCCTGGCTGCTGCTGGCGGCCACGGCGCTGTTTGCATTCGGGCCGCAGCTGCGCCGGATGCTGGCGGGCGGCAAACCCTCCACCGCCAAGGCCACGGTGGGCGTGCTGGCGGTGGCTGCCTATGGCGGCTATTTCAACGGCGGGCTGGGCATCCTTCTGCTGGCGCTGTTCGGCCTGCTAGGGCAGACGAACCTGAACGCTATGAACGGCCTCAAGAACTGGGTGTCGGCCCTGCTTACCGCCATTGCCGTGCTCATCTATGCGGCAGGTGGCGTGGTGCTGTGGCAGCAGGCGCTGATGATGATGGTGGCCGCCACCGCAGGCGGGTATGGTGGTGCACGCGTAGCTCGCAAGCTGCCTGCTAACGTGCTGCGCTGGGGCATTGTGGCTACCGGGCTGGTAATGGCCGCTCTGTTCTTCTGGCGGCAGTGAGCGGCAGCCCCCTGCCGTCCTCGTCGGCATCTCCATCCTTTCCTGCGGACAGCGGCCGGCCATCACCGCGTGCGCTGTGGGCCATGCTGCTTGCGCTGCTCAGCGGGTTTGCACTGAGCCAGGCCTTTCGCACCACCACGGCCATGGTGGCCCAAGGACTGACGGCGGACTTCGGGCTCTCGCCAGGGTCGCTGGGCGCGTTTGCGGGGCTGTTTGGCCTTTCCTTCGGCGTGGCCCAGTTGCTGATGGGCGTGGGGCTGGACCTGTACGGCCTGCGGCGCACGGTACTCACGGCGTTTCCGCTGGCGGTTGCGGGGTCGGCGCTCTCGGCCACCGCGCCGACCTACCCCTGGCTGATGGCAGGGCAACTGCTGATCGGCGTGGGCTGCTCGCCCGCGTTTCTGGCCTGCACGCTGTTCATTGCACGGCATTTTCCAGCGGACCGGTTTGCCTACCTGTCGGGCGTGGCGATGGGTGTGGGTGGCCTGGGCCTGCTGTTCACCGGCACGCCGCTGGCCTGGCTGGTGCAACACGGCGGTGGCTGGCGCACGGGTTATGCCGTGTTGGCGGTGCTCAGCGCGCTGTCGTGGCTGCTGATCTGGCTGCGCGTGCACGAGCCCACTCCGCTGGTGCCTCCCCCGGCGCAGCGCGAAACCTGGGGCCAGGCGCTGCTGGGCTTTGGCCAGCTGCTCACCGTGCCGCACACCTGGGGCATTCTGCTGCTGGGCATGTCGGGCTACGCCGCATTTTTGTCGCTGCGCGGCCTGTGGCTGGCACCGCTGCTGATGGACCGCTACCACCTCTCGCTGGTGGACAGTGGCAACGTTGCGCTGGGGCTCTCGCTGATTGCCCTCTTCGCGCCGGGTCTGGGCGGTCGGCTGGACCCGGGCATCGCCCGCCGCAGGCGCTGGATCGGCAATGCATCGCTGCTCATGGCGAGCCTGTTCATGGTGCTGGCGTTCCTGCACGGGAGCGCTGCGGCCAGCGTGGTGCTGATTTTGCTGATGGGCCTGCTGTCGGGCTATGGCGTGCTGCAGTACGCCGATGTGCGGGCCTCCTATCCGCCCACGCTCACAGGCCGGGCACTGTCGGCCTACACCATGGCGATGTTCCTGGGTGTGGCGCTGATGCAGTGGTTCACTGGCATCGTCGCCACCTGGGCGCAGCGCCAGGGGTGGGATGCCTACACGGCCGTCATGCTGGCCATTGCCACCTGGCTGGCGCTGGCGTCGGCAGGGTTCCGGGTGCTGCCGGTGTCGCCCTTGGTTTCTCTCGAAAATAAAAGGAAAACAAGGCCATAGCGCTTATCCATCAAGCGCTGAATGCTATCTATTTTGACCACTAAGCCGCTGTAGGAGGTATCCGCAGCGGGATGGTCACCGGGCCGTCATTGATGAGGTGCACCTGCATATCGGCGGCAAACTGGCCCGTGGCCACCTCGGGGTGCACCTTGCGCGCCTGGGCAACCACATAGTCGTACAGCCGCCGCCCCTCATCGGGTGCAGCCGCCTGGGTGAAGCTGGGGCGGTTGCCGCCGGTGGTGTCTGCCGCCAGCGTGAACTGGCTGACCAGCAGCAGGCCACCACCGATGTCCTGCACGCTCTGGTTCATCTTGCCTGCGGCGTCCGAAAAAATGCGCAGCTTGAGGATCTTGGCCAGCAGTTTGTCGGCCTCCATCTCCGTGTCACCGCGTTCGGCACACACCAGCACCAGCAGGCCTGCGCCGATGGCGCCCACGGTCAGCCCGTTCACCTCCACGCGCGCTTCGCGCACACGCTGCAATACGCTGATCACTTCACGGCATCCTTCAAATCGTCACGGGGGTCGTCGAAATGCGCCTCCACATCCGTAGGCAGCAACTCGATGGTGGCGCGCAGGCCGGGTACGGCGGTCATCAGCGCGCGCTCGACCTGGCCGCGCAGTTCGGCGGCGTGCCGCAGGGTCCAGTCGGCGGGCATGTGCAGGTGCATGTCCACAAACTGGCGCTGGCCCGCACGGCGGGTGGAGACATGGTCAAACCGCACGGCACCGGGCGCCTGCGATAGCACAAACTGCTGCAACGTGGCGTCGATGGTGGCCTGCACCTCGGGCTCTACCGCTGAATCCATGAGGCCCTGGGAGGATCGCCACACCAGCTCCACGCCCTCTTTCAGGATATTCAGCGCCACGGCAATCGCCGCCAGCGCATCCAGCCACAGCCAGCCCGTGAGGGCCGCGCCCGCAATGCCCACCAGCACACCGGCCGAGGTCCACACGTCGGTGACGAGATGGCGCGCATCGGCCTCCAGCGCGATGGAGCGGTACTCGCGGGCCGAGCGGAACATGAGCCACGCGAGAAAGCCATTGAGCGCCGAACTGAGCACCGACAGGCCCAGGCCCCAGCCCAGCTGTTCGATGGGCTGCGGGTCCATCAGCCGGTGCCCGGCCGCCCATAGGATGCCCGCCGACACCCCCACGATGAGGATGCCTTCGAACCCTGACGAAAAATACTCAGCCTTGTGGTGGCCGTAGGGGTGGTCGTCATCCTCAGGCCGCGCCGCCACGGTCACCATGGCCAGCGCAAACATGGCGCTGGCCAGGTTGACAAACGACTCCATCGCATCCGACAGCAGGCCCACCGAGCCAGTGACCACCCAGGCCAGCGTCTTGAGCGCGATGGTGATCCCCGCCACCGCAATAGACGCCCACAGCAGGTTGCGGGGTGTGAGCCATTGGTGAGGCTTTGGAGCAGGGTTGGACATGGGTGGAGGTATTGGAGGAGCAGCGCTGAAGAACCGAGCCGGAATTACACCAGAGCGGCCTTAAGACCCGCTTTACGCCGTTTGCTCAGGCAGCGCTACCTTGGGCGAAGCGCGTCCCGCGCAAGCCCCCATGCCAGAATCCGCGCATGACCCCGGCATGGCGCCGCCGCCTTCCCTCGTACCGCACCCTGCATCTCCCCAGCCTGCTGCTCTGGGCCGTGGTCGCATGCGCGGGCGCCAGCTGGCTGGCCGTCGCGCGTTTGCAGCAGCTGCACGCAGCGTTCGAGACCGACGCGCGCATCGTGCACCGGCTACTGAGCCAGCGTGTGGTGCAGCACGATGCCATCATGGCCACGCTGGCGTTGCTGCAGCCCACCGCTGCAGCGAGCAACAGCACCGACGCCGCATCCCCCCTGCCCCGCCTGCCTTCGGTCTACCCGCAAATTCTGGCGGTGCTGCAGCGCACAGCGCAGAGTGATTGGCCCCCCGCACTGCAGGCAGAACTGGCGGCCGCTGAAGCCTCCTCACGCCGCACCGGCCATGCGGCCATGGCAGGGCTGAACCTGCCCGCAGGCCGCTATCACCTCGTGCTGGCAGGCACGCCCGCCAGCTACGCACTGCACATCGACCTGCGCAGCACCATTCCCATGGACGAGTGGCCCATGGACAGGTCCACCAGCCCCGTGCGTGTGACGCTGGAGCGCGATGGCGAGGCTTTCGTCGTACAGCCGGGCCGATCCGACATGGGCGCCTGGAGCCGCACCTACGAGTTTCACAAGCTGTTGGCGGCACCAAGCCAGCCGCTGGACGTGGTGGCCCGCCGCAGCGTGGGCCTGCACGAGCTGCCGTGGTGGGGCATGCTGGGCTGGTGCGTGCTGACCGCTGCGCTGTGGGCTGCAGGCCGCGCACTGTGGCGCCAGCGCGTGGCCCGCCAGCGGGCCGAAGAGCTGCTGCGCCTGGGCCAGGTGGCACGCCTGAACACACTGGGCGAGCTGGCCGCCGGCATGGCGCACGAGCTGAACCAGCCACTGACGGCCCTGCTGTCGAGCACCCAGGCCGCCCAGCGCCTGCTGGCCGATGAGCCGCCCGACCTCGAGACCGCCCAGACGGCCATGGCCCGTGCGGTGGAGCAGGCACGCCGCGCTTCCACTGTGGTGGGTCGCCTGCGCCGCCTGGTGGAGCGCCCCGACCTGGCAGGCCAGGCCCAGCCGCTGGCGCTGCCCTCGGCCGTGCACGACGCGCTGCACCTGCTGGAGCCCGAGCTGGCCCAGCGGGGGGTGGTGCCCAGCGTGACCACCACTCCCGACCTGCCCACCGTGCTGGCCGAGCCTGTGGCCCTGCAGCAGATCATCCACAACCTGCTGATGAATGCATTGCAGGCCCTGGAACAGGTGCCAGCCACCGAACGCCAGCTGCACATTGCCCTGGCGCGCACTGATACCGGGCACGTGGCCCTGTCGGTGCGCGACCACGGCCCGGGCATACCACCCGAGGCACGCCAGCGGCTGTTCGAGCCGTTCTACACCACACGCACGGGTGGGCTGGGACTGGGCCTGACACTGTGCGACAGCCTGGCGCAGGCCATGGGCGCGCAGCTGGCCCTGGCGCCTGAGGCCACTGCGCCAGCCCAAGACCTACGGGGCGCAGAGTTTGTGCTGACCCTGCCCACCGCACCGCCCGCCCATGACCGATAGCGCGCAATCCCTCTCACCCCTGATCCACCTGGTGGACGACGATGCCGCCGTGCGCGACAGCCTCTCCCTGCTCATCAGCACCGTGGGCCTGCGCGTACAGGCCTGGGCCGACCCGCAGTCCTTCATGGCAGGGTTTGACCGCGCCAGCATCGGCGCCATCGTGCTCGATGTGCGCATGCCCGGCATCAGCGGCCTCACGGTGCTGGAGCAACTGCTGGCGCAGGGCGTGGACCAGCCCATGATCCTGCTGACCGGCCACGGCACGGTGGAGATGTGCCGCCGCGCATTCAAGGCCGGGGCGGCGGAGTTTCTCGAAAAGCCCGTGGACGACGAAGTGCTGATCGAAGCCCTGCAGAACGCCGTGCGCCAGCATGTGCGGTCCCGCGAGCGCCACCAGGCCGACCAGCAGGCGCGCGAGCGCTTCGCGCAACTGTCGGCCCGCGAGCGCGAGGTGCTGGGCTTGATCGTGGAGGGCCTGACCAACAAGGAGATTGGGCGCGCGCTGGCACTGTCGCCCCGCACGGTGGAAACGCACCGCGCCAACCTGTTTGGCAAGCTGGGGGCGGAATCGCTGGCGCAGCTGATACGGCGGTATGCGGCGCTGGTGGATGCGGCATCCTGAGCAGCTTTGCAAAGGCCTTCCGTAGTTCTACGGAGGCCCGCGCGTAGCCGCCCGAATGGCTGAAAACCGCAGCGTTTTCTACAGTTCTCCCACGGCGCCACAACGGGTGGTGCCGACGTCAAAAACACCGGAGAACACCATGCAAAACCGCCTCGCCACCATCGCCGCCCTCACCCTGTCCCTGATCGCCACCGCCGCCAGCGCCGAAGGCGTACGCACCGAAAAGAACATCTCGCTGGACCTGGCCACGCAGATCGCCGCGCAAACCGTCGCCACCTGCAGCGCCAACGGCTACAACGTGACCGCCACCGTGGTGGACCGCGCAGGCACCGTGCGCGCCGTGCACCGCGCCGACAACGCAGGCCCCCACACGCTGGAAGCCAGCCGCCTGAAGGCCTACACCTCGGCATCGGCCAAGAACACCACGCTGGCCATGATGGAAGGCGCGCAGAAAAACCCCGCTGCTGCCAACCTGGTGAACATCCCTGGCTACCTGCTGCTGGGCGGCGGCGTGCCGGTGAAGGTGGGTAACGAAGTCATCGGCGCCGTGGGCGTGGGCGGCGCACCCGGTGGCCACCTGGACGAGCAATGCGCAGTCGCAGGCATCGCCAAGGTGCAGGATCTGCTGAAGTAACCCCCCACCCAAACCTGCAACGCACGCCATCGGAGACACCCGTGAAGCACTGGAACCTTGTATTCACACTGGCCGCTGCACTGGCCTGTGCCACCACGGCCCAGGCCCAGGTGCCTCCCACGGCGGCCGAAACAGCGGCCTACCAGGGCCTGCATGCCGCTGCGGCGCGCGGCGACATGCCTGCGCTTACCAAGCTGATCGCGGCACGGGCCGATCTGAACGCCCGCGACGCTTACGGCCGCACACCGCTGCATGTGGCCACCTACGCGCGGCAGGCCGAAGCGATCCGCGCCCTTGCCAAAGCGGGCGCTGGCCTGGATCTGCTGGAGAACGACCGTTACGACGCCGTGACCATTGCCGCCGTGGCCGACGACGAGGCCACGCTGCGCGTGCTGCTGCAACTGGGCGCCAGCGCCAAACAGGTGACCAGCCGCTACGACGGCACGGCACTCATCGCCGCTGCGCACCTGGGGCACGACGGCGTGGTGCGGCAGCTGATCGCCGCTGGCGCGCCGCTCGACCATGTGAACAACCTGCACTGGACGGCGCTCATCGAGTCCATCGTGCTGGGCAACGGCGGCCCGCGCCACCAAGCCACCCTGCAAGCCCTGTTGCGGGCGGGTGCGAGCCAAACGCTGACCGACCGCCAGGGCAACACGCCGCTGCAACTTGCACGGCAGCGCGGCTTCAGCGAAATGGTGCGGATGCTGGAAACGGCAGGCGCCAGGTAAAGAGACGGCGGGTGCGGCAAGCACCCATGCCAATGCCCTCCACACGCACTTCGCTTCAGCGGTACAGCTCAGCGCCCGCCATGCGCACCTTGTCGGCGCGCGCCGCGCCCAGGGCATTCACCACCGGCTCCCACACACCCGCGTAGGCGGGCATGGCGTCCGGAGCAAACGCCGTATGGGGCCAGTCCGAACCCCACACCAGCCGCTCACCCATCAGACCGGCCACGCGGCGGATCGCGCCGTGCAGTTCGGCGTAGGGGGCCCCGGCCTGAAGGCGGTACCAGCCCGACAGCTTGACCCATGCCCCCAGGTCGGCCAGCCTTGCCAGCGCCTGCCAGGCCGCATCGTCCTGCGCCAAGGCGGCGTGCATCCCCGCCAGATGGTCCAGCACACAGGGCAGCCCCGTTTGCGCATGCAGCTGGGCAATCTGCGCGAGTTGTGCGGGTGCTGCATACCACTGCACATGCCAGCCCAGCGCCTTCAGGCGGGGCGCCAGCGCCTGCATGGCCTGCGCCCCGTTGCCCACGGGAGACACCAGATTGAAACGCACGCCGCGCACGCCCAGTGCGTGCATGGTGTGCAGTTCGCTGTCGGCAATGTCGGTATCCACCACCACCACCGCGCGGTGCCGACCCGGTTCGCGCGCCAGGGCGTCGAGCACCAGCCGGTTGTCGGTGCCGTACACGCTGGGCTGCACCAACACGAGGTGGCCCACGCCCAGCTTCGCGGCTTCTGCCTCAATGCGTTCGAGAGGCTGGTGCGCAGGCTGGTAGTGCCCGGCCTGGACCGGGGCGGCGGCATCAAACACATGGATGTGCGTATCCCATCCCTCCAGGGCATCCCGCAACGGTGTGGATGTGGCCAGCGCACCCATGGGTCAGCCCACCACGATCTTGCGCTCACGGATGACCTTGCCCCACTGCGCTTGCTGGGCCTGGATGAACTTGCCCGCACTGGCCTGGGTGGCATCGGGAAAGGCATCGCCGCCCAGCGCGCGGATGCGGCCCAGCACCTCAGGGTCTCCCAGCGCCTTGCGGATGGCGTTGACCAGCTGCGTGCGCACCTCGGGCGCAATGCCCGCCGGAGCCAGCATGGGGTTCCACTCCAGCACTTCGTAGTCGGCCACGCCGGCCTGCGCCATGGTGGGCACATCGGGCAGCGAGCGAGCGCGCACGGCGCTGGTCACTGCCAGCGGCCGCAGCTTGCCCGCCTGGATATGGCCCAGGGACGAGGCCACATTGGCAAAGAACAGCGGCACCTGGCCTCCCATCACGTCGTTCATGGCAGGGCCGCCCCCACGGTAGGGAATGTGGGACAGCCGCACGCCTGTGCGCTCTTCAAACAACGCCCCCGCCAGATGCTGGGCCGAACCATTGCCGGACGACGCATAGGCCACGTCCTCGGGCTTGGCCTTGGCGCGTGCGATGACCTCCTTGACGGAATTGACGCCGAAGCCCGGGTGGCACACCAGCACGTTCGGAAAGGTCGCCAACACGGCCAGTGGCACAAAGGCCGTGTTGCTGTCGTAGGGCAGCTTGGGGTAGAGCGATGGATTGACAGCGAACGACGATGCATCGAGCAGCAGTGTGGTGCCATCCGGCGTGGCGCGGGCCACCGCCGATGCGGCCAGTTGGCCGCTGGCGCCGGGCTTGTTGTCCACCACCACGCCTTGCCCCAGCGCCTCGGCCATGCGGGGCGCGATGATGCGGGCCATCAGGTCGGCACCGCCGCCTGCCGGGTAAGAGACAACCAGGGTCACGGTGCGTCCACCGCCCACGCCCGCTGCGCGGGTGTGCACCCAGGGAGCGGCCAAGGTGGCGCCCACGGCAGCCAGCGCCGCGCGGCGCGACAGACCAGGGGGGTTCAGAGGATCGGACAGATGGTGCATACAGGTCTCCTTGGTTGAGTTTTCAGGCGTTCAGGGGGACACGCAGGAAGCTGGCACCCCAAGTCCTGCAGGGGGTGTGGAACTGGCTTGCCAGGCCACGGACAACCCCGCGGTTGTCGTTCATGTAATGGTCACGGTGTAGTGAAAGGCATGGGCATCGCCGCGCGTGGTGCGCCATTCGACGCAGCGCCCGCCCAGGTCGTAGGCGGCCCGTTGCACCACCACGCCCGGATGGCCTGCGGCCAGCCCCAGGGGGATGGCCTGAGCGGCCGTCAGCACGGCAAAGCCAATGTCGTCCACGGCACGGTGCACATGCACGCCGCAGCGCCGCGCGAACATGGGGTACAGCAGGTCGTCCCATTCGGCGGTGCTGCCTTCGGCCAGGGGAGCAAACACATCCAGCGGCAACCACAGCTCTTCCAGCAGACAGGGCTGGTCGGCCAGCAGGCGCAAACGCTGCAGCCGCAGCACCATCTCGCCCGTGGCCAAGCCCAGCCTGCGGGCCACGGCGGCCGGGGCCGCCACGCGCTGGCGTGACAGGATGCGCGAGCGTGGCATTTCGCCACTGCCGCGGTCAAACCTAAAAAAACGCAGCATCGACGCACCGGCAATCCCTTGGCGCACAAAGGTGCCCCGGCCGTGTATGCGTTCCACCAGGCCTTGCGCCACCAGGAGCTCCAGCGCGCGGCGCATGGTGCCCAGCGCGACCTGGTGCTCGGTGGCCAGCAGGCTTTCTGCCGGCAGGGCCGAGCCGGGTGGCCACTCCCCTGCCACCACGCGGGCACGCAGGGCGGCGGCCAGGGCGGCGTAGCGGCTCAGTCCCGGGGCACTGTCAAAGGCAACAACTTTGTGGGATGTGGACATGCCAAGAACTATAGTCCTCTATAGGTCTTGATGCAATGCGTAAACGTCACAGGCGGCGTAAAAAAACAGCTGCGGAAATGATCCGCCGCCGGGCAGAACCTGTTCGCTATCAAATAGATAGCAACAAATGACACCCATCAAGCGCTGGCGGCATTTTTCACCCAAACTTTCACCTGCCACCAGCGCAGCCAGCCTCCGCGCAGCGGCGCTGGCCCCACGTGAGCGCCTCAGAGCTGAGGGTTTTTTAGCCGAGCCCGAAAAGCGCGCGAAAACGCCTCGGATCTAGGCGCAAAGCACAGCCATAGCTCGGGCTATGGCGAGCATTTCCAACGACGAGCCGGGGCGGTTTCGCGTGCAAGGCGGGCATGGATAAAAGACTCTCAGCCTCTCAGTCCGTGACGAGCCGCGCCTTCACGGTCTTGCCCTTCACGCGGCCCTGGTTCAGGCGCTGGGCGGCCTGCGCGCCGATGGTGCGGTCCACCGCCACGTAGGTCGAGAAGTCGTTCACGTTGATCTTGCCGATCTGCTCGCGGGTGTAGCCCATCTCGCCGGTCAGCGCACCCAGCACGTCGCCCGCACGGATCTTTTCCTTGCGGCCACCGATGATCTGGATGGTGACCATGGGCGGCACCAGCGGGCCGCTGCCCGTGGGCGTGAGGTCCGCCACCGGGAACCAGCGCGACTCGCGGCCCTGCAGTTGCTCGATCTTGCCCACGGAGCCCATCTCGTCCAGGCTGGCCAGGTTCAGCGCCAGGCCGTCGGCATCGCCCCGGCCGGTGCGGCCAATGCGGTGGATGTGCACCTCGGGGTCGGGCGTCACATCCACGTTGATCACGGCGGCCAGGTTGGCAATGTCGAGGCCCCGCGCGGCCACGTCGGTGGCCACCAGCACCGAGCAACTGCGGTTGGCAAACTGCACCAGCACCTGATCACGCTCACGTTGTTCCAGCTCGCCAAACAGCGCCAGCGCGCTGAAGCCCTGGGCCTGCAGCACCCCCACCAGGTCGCGGCACTGCTGCTTGGTGTTGCAAAAGGCGATGGACGATTCTGGGCGGAAGTGGTTGAGCAGCTGCGACACCGTGTGCAGGCGCTCGCTGGTTTTCACCTCGTACCAGCGCTGCTCGATCTTGCCTTCGGCATGCTGGGCCTGCACCGTGATCTGCTCGGGCGACTTCATGAACTGGGCGCTGAGCTTGGCGATACCCTCGGGGTACGTGGCCGAAAAAAGCAGCGTCTGGCGCTCCTTGGGGCACTGCTTGGCCACCACGACGATGTCGTCGAAGAAGCCCATGTCGAGCATGCGGTCGGCCTCATCGAGCACCAGGGTGTTGAGCGCTTCCAGCGACAGGTGCTGGCGCTCCAGGTGGTCCATCACGCGGCCGGGCGTGCCCACCACGATGTGCGCGCCATGCTCCAGGCTCAGTGTCTGGGCGCGCAGCGGCACGCCGCCACACAGGGTCACGACCTTGATGTTTTCTTCGGCCCGCGCCAGGCGACGGATCTCGGTGGTCACCTGGTCGGCCAGCTCGCGCGTGGGGCACAGCACCAGCGCCTGCACCGCAAAACGGCGGGGGTTGAGGTTGGCCAGCAGGGCCAGGGCAAACGCGGCGGTCTTGCCGCTGCCGGTGCTGGCCTGGGCGATCAGGTCCTTGCCCAGCAGCGCGGGCGGCAGGCTGGCCGCCTGGATGGGGGTCATGGTGGTGTAGCCCAGCTGCTGCAGGTTGGCCAGCGTGGCGGGGCTCAGGGCCAGCGTGCTGAAATCAGTGCGGGCTTGGTTTTCTTTGGAGGTCATGGGCCGATTATCCGGCCCCGCCTTCACCAGCCGCTATGCCTGCAGGGCCAACACCCCCACAAAAGCCAGGGTGTGCGCCAGCACGCCCGGTGCCACAGCCAGCGCGTAGCGCCAGCCACCACTGGCCAGGGCAACCGCGCACTTGCTGCCTGCATGCACCAGCAGCGCGGCCATCAGGGCCTGTGCGATGGCGGGTGCGGCCGCGCTGTGCGGGCCGCCGCGCACCAGCACGGCCGCCGTGGCGGCATGCACGTCGGCCAGGGCCGCCAGCAGCGCGCCTGCCAGCATGCCCGCGTCGCCTTGCCACGCCGTGAGCCCCTGCACACCGGCCTGAATGCCAGTGAGCAGAGCCGCAATCAGCAAGGCATCGCGCAGCTTGAACATAGGGGTGTCAGGGGGTACAGCAACCGCCACCTCCGCACCGGCGTCCATAGCCTTCGCAGACAGGTGCGCCGCGCCGCGCCCGCCCCACCATCCCACGACGGCCGCCACACACCCGCCCGCCAGCGCGGGCAGCCACAGCCGAGCCAGCCACTGCGGCTGCACGGTGGCGGCCACCACCACGATCTGGGCCATGGTGGCCACACACGACAGCACCGCTGCGCCTGCGTTGGTGCGCGCCGTGGCCCGGCCCGCTCGCACCTCCATACCCAGGCTGCCGATGGTGGCGGTGCTCGACACAAACCCGGAGGCCAGCGCCGACAGCGCCACGGCATGGCGCGCCTGCATCAGTCGCTTGGCCAAGTGCGCCAGCGACTGGATCACCAGCAGCACGATGACCAGGCGCACCACCACCTGCGGGTTCAGCACGTCTTGCCACAGGGGGGTGTTGGGGGCCAGTGGATACACCAGCAAAGCCAAGGCGGCCAGAATGAGCCCGCTGCGCACCTCGCCGGGCTGCAGCCACTGGTTGGAAAACTGGTGCAACACGTCCCGCAACGCCAGCAGCCCTGTCACCACCACCGCCAGGGCGGCGGCCAGCAACTGGTCGCGCGCGCAGGTCACCCCGATCAGATAGGCCAGAAACAAGGCGATCTCGGTAGTGACGCCAGGGTCGCCGGAGCGGTCGCGCGCATAGGCCACCACCGTGAGGGCCGCTACCAACACGGCCCCCACCACCACCAGCACAGGAACCGCCGTGAGCGCAGCTGCCGCGCCCCCCAGGGAAGCCAGGGTGAACGACCGCACCCCGGCCAGCGCCCGGTCGGGCCCCGCCCCTTTGCGACGCTCGCGCTCAATACCCATCAGCAAACCGCACCCCGCCGCGCTCGCCAGCACGGCCAGCGCTGAGGAAAAACCTCCGAACTCCTGCATGGAACTCCCGCACCTTTCCTGTCTTTTGTTCTTCTGGCAATGCCCCATGGTGACAGAAAGACCCACCGCAACCCACCCACCCGCGCAGCAAACTTGCATGGGGAGTTGCCCCAAGCCTTGCTGTCAGGTCTATCGGCTATAACAAAACCCATCAGCGCCTGCCCATGCAAGACCTCACCAACGCAGCCCCCACCCCTGGCCCCCGTGGCTCCAGCGATGCTTTGCTGCGGCTGATTGCAGACTCCGTGCCCGCGCTGATGGCCTACTACAACCTGCCCGGCCTGTGCTGCCAGTTCGCCAACCAAGGCTATGCCGCCTACAACGGCCACACGACCGAGTCCATCCTGGGCCTTACGGTGCAGGAGGCCATCGGCGACAAGGCCTGGCTGGCCATCCAGCCGCATGTGGAACGGTCCGCATGCGGCGAACATGTGAAGTACACACGTGAGCAGACCTTGCCCAATGGCGAGGCCCGCATGATTGAGGTCAACCTGATCCCGCACTTTGACGCCAGCTCGCAGCAGCTGGGCTCGTTCGTTCTGATCACCGACATCACTGAGCGCTGGCGCGCGGAGCGCCAGGTGCGCCAGAGCGAAGAGCGCATGCGCAAGTTCACCGAGGCCACGGACGAGGCCATCGTGTTCCACCGCGACGGCATCATCACCGACGGCAATGAGGCACTCACCCGCCTGACGGGTTATGCGCTGCAGGAGGTGGTGGGGTTTTCCATCTTCCACTTCATCAGTCCGGAATGGAGGGCCGTGGCGCTGGACTACACGCGCACCGGGCGCGAAGACCCCTACGAAGTGACCATCCGCCACAAGGACGGTCATGTCATTCCCGTGGAGGTGGTGGGCAAGACCATGCCACTGCACCATGCCGACTACCGCATCGTGGTGGTGCGTGACATCACGGCCCGCAAGCAGGCCCAGGAACGCGAGGCCTTCATTGCGCTGCACGACACGCTCACGCAGTTGCCCAACCGCCACTTCCTGATGGAACAGCTGTCGCAGGTACTGTCGCTGGCCCGCAGGCGCCACGGCCGTGCGGCCGTGCTTTTTGTGAACCTGGACCATTTCAAGACGGTGAACGACTCGCTGGGCCACCATGCAGGCGACCAGCTGCTGTGCAACGTGGCCGAACGCCTGCGCCAGGGCGTGCGCGACGCTGACGTGGTGGCGCGGCTGGGCGGCGATGAGTTTGTGGTGGTGCTGACCGATGTGCAGGGCCCTGACGATGCCGCCCGGGTGGCCGACAAGCTGCTGGCGTCCATGCACGGCGTTTTCACCCTGGGCCAGGTGCCGCTGACGGTGTCCCCCTCCATCGGTATCAGCCTGTTCCCCGAACACGCCACCACCGGCGATGCACTGCTGCGCTGCGCCGATGCAGCCATGCACCACGCCAAGGAAAGTGGCCGCGGCAACCGCCAGTTCTACACCCCGAGCATGGAAGCCAGCGCCATCGACGTGCTGCAGCACGAGCGCCTTCTGCGCGAGGCCATTGTGGACAACGCCTTTGTGCTGCACTACCAGCCCCAGATCAGCCTGGAAGACGGCTCCCTGCAGGGGCTGGAGGCTCTGGTACGCTGGCGCCACCCGCAGCGCGGCCTGGTGGGGCCCGACGAGTTCATCACCTTTTCGGAATCGCGCGGCCTCATCACCCCCATCGGCCGCTGGGTGATGCGCGAGGCCTGCCGCCAGCTCAAGGAATGGCAGGACGAGGGCCTGGCCCTGGTGCCCGTGGCGGTGAACCTGTCGGCCCTCGAATTTCGCCAGCGCGATGTCGCTGGCGAAATCGCTGCGGCGCTGCGCGATACCGGCCTGGCGCCGCAGTACCTGGGGATTGAGCTGACCGAATCCGTGCTCATGCACCAGACCGGCCAGGTGCTGGACACCCTCAATGCCCTCAAAGCGCTGGGCGTGGGCATCTCGATCGACGACTTTGGCACAGGGTATTCGTCGCTGGCCTACCTCAAGCGCTACCCCATCGACAGCCTCAAGATCGACCGGTCTTTTGTGGTGGACACGCCCGGTAACCCCGATGACGTGGCCATCGTCACGGCCGTCATTCAGATGGCCCGCAGCCTGCAGCTCAAAACCGTGGCCGAAGGGGTGGAAACCCCGGCGCAGGTGCAATTGCTCAAGGGCCTGGGGTGTGACCTGATCCAGGGGCATGTGGTGTCGGTGCCGCTGGATGCCGTGGCGCTCCAGCGCTGGATGCGCGATTTGCCGGTTTAAGAACCTGTTTCCGATCCCTTCCCGGTGCCGTCACACAGACACGTTCCCGGCTTGTGGACAATAGGGGCATGCCCCTCATCCCCGACTTCATCGCCCCCACCCGCCACACCGACCCGGCCGACGCACTGGCCCAGGTGCAGCGCATTTACCAGCAACAGATTGGCCACCTGCGCGACGCCATGCAGCGTTTTGTGGCGGGCGAAACGCCCGAAGGCGCCGTGCGCGCGTTCTACCCCTTTGTACGGGTGCACACCACCACCGTGGCGCGGGCCGACACCAAGCTGGCCTATGGTTTTGTGGAAGGCCCTGGGCGCTACGAAACCACCCTCACCCGGCCCGACCTGTTCGCTCACTACTACGCCGAGCAGTTTCGCCTGCTGCGCGCCAGCCACAACGTGGAGCTGGAAGTGGGCACCAGCGCCCACCCCATTCCGATCCATTTTTCGTTTGCCGAGCACGACCACATCGAGGGCACGCTGACGCCCGAGCGCCGCATGCTGATGCGCGACGTGTTCGACCTGCCCGACCTGGCTGCCATGGACGACGGCATCGCCAACGGCACCTGGCAGGCCCGCCCGGGCGAGGCGCAGCCGCTGTCGCTGTTCACCGCGCCGCGCGTGGACTACTCGCTGCACCGCCTGCGCCACTACACGGGCACGGCGCCCGAGTGGTTCCAGAACTTCGTGCTGTTCACGAATTACCAGTTCTACATTGACGAATTTGTGCGCCTGGGCCACGCCGAGATGGCCAAGCCCGACAGTGAATACATCGCCTTCATTGAGCCGGGCAACGTGGTCACCCGCCGCGTGGGATTGGGTGCCCAGCCCGGCGACGAACTGGGCGTAGCTCCGCCGCGCTTGCCGCAAATGCCCGGCTACCACCTCGTGCGCGCAGACAGCAGCGGCATCACCATGGTCAACATCGGTGTAGGCCCCGCCAACGCCAAGACGATCACCGACCACATCGCTGTGTTGCGCCCCCACGCCTGGATGATGCTGGGCCACTGCGCGGGCCTGCGCAACAGCCAGCAGCTGGGCGACTACGTGCTGGCCCACGCCTACGTGCGTGAGGACCATGTGCTGGACGAAGACCTGCCGCTGTGGGTGCCCATCCCGGCGCTGGCCGAGATCCAGCTCGCGCTGCAGCAGGCCGTGGCCGATGTCACGCAGATCAGCGGCGCCGACCTGAAGCGCGTGATGCGCACCGGCACCGTGGCCAGCACCGACAACCGCAACTGGGAGCTGCTGCCCGACAACACGCCCCAGCGCCGTTTCAGCCAGAGCCGCGCAGTGGCGCTGGACATGGAAAGCGCCACCATCGCCGCCAATGGCTTTCGCTTTCGCGTGCCCTACGGCACCCTGCTGTGCGTGAGCGACAAGCCCCTGCACGGCGAAATCAAGCTGCCCGGCATGGCCAACCACTTCTACCGCGAGCGGGTGGACCAGCACCTGCGCATCGGCATGCGCGCCATCGAGATCCTGCGCAACGGCGGCGTGGACCGCCTGCACAGCCGCAAGCTGCGCAGCTTTGCCGAGGTCGCTTTTCAGTAAACACAGGCCCCGGGGCCGCTGCGTATGCCACTGGATTTCCTCACGCTGATGACGGTCATGGCGGCCAACCTGTTCATGATCTCGGCCGCGCTGCCGCTGATCATGGGCCGGGACGTGAGCCGCGCGGCCCGCCATGTGCAGGCCAGCATGCTGCTGCAGGCCGTGGCCTGGGCGGCCATCATTGCCTCATCCACCCTGTGGGACCAGGCCCTTTCCACCGTGTCGATTGCCTGCAACGCGGCCGCACAGTGGATGCTGTACCGGGCGCTGGAGGAATGGCTGGGCCCCCGCCCCTTGCGCCGCGTGCTGCTGGTGCTGGTGATTGCCGCCCCACTGGGCTACACCCTGGGTTTTGGGCACTACGCCTGGCGCGTGGGCTGGGCCAACTTTGTATTGGCCACCATCCTGTGCATCGTTGCGCGCGCCACCCTGGCGCCTGTGGTCGAGGCCAACCTGCGCTGGCGCAGCCTGCTGCTGGGCTGCCTGTTGACGTCGGCCGCGTTCACGTTGGCGCGGGGCATGCTGGGCGCCTTCACCGACCAGTACCCCAGCTTTCGCACTCCCCATCCTGTCAACCTCGCTGCCGCCGTGGCCACCAACGTGAGCCTGGTGCTCGGCACGGTCGCCCTGCTGGTGGCCTGGCGCTCGGAGGCTGAACACAAGCTGCGCACGCTGGCGATGACCGACGGCCTCACCGGCGTGCTCAACCGGCGCGGCTTCACCACCCAAGGCAGCAGCCTGCTGGCCCACGCCGCGCGCCACCAGTTGCCCATGACGGCAATGATGCTGGACCTGGACCACTTCAAGCAGGTCAACGACACCCATGGCCACGAGGCCGGGGACCGTGCCCTGCAACTCTTTGCCCGCCTGCTGGGCGACACCTGCCGCAGCGGCGACCTGGTGGGCCGCCTGGGTGGCGAGGAGTTTGGTGTGCTGCTGTTGCACAACAGCGAGCCCGCCGGACTGGCCCTGGACCGGCGACTGCGCAGGCGCCTGCATGCAGCCAGTGTGGCCGAGCTGGGCTTTGCGCTGGACTACAGCGCCGGGATGGCCGTCCTGCAGCCCGGTGAGGCCGCCCTGGCGGAACTGATGGCCCGTGCCGATGGCGCCCTCTATGCAGCCAAGACGGCGGGCCGTGGGCGGCTGGTCGCAGCGGACTGAGCCAATTGATCCTCTTTTGATAGCAATCAGTGCACTATCCACCTGCGCTAAGTGTTGATTTTTGCCACAACGACTGCGCGCAACACCGGGTATGCCCACATCGCACACAATCTCTCCATGACCGCACTTTTTGAAGCTCTGCACCTGCGCAAACGTTATGGCGAGACCACGGTGGTGGACGACGTGTCCTTCGCGATTGCTCCCGGCGAATGCCTGGGCGTCATCGGCCCCAACGGTGCTGGAAAGACCACCACCATTCGCATGTGCCTGGGCCTGGCGTCACCGGATGGCGGCGAAGTGCATTTCACCTCCAAGCCCGGCACCGCACCGCTGCACATGCCACGCGATGCGCTGGCCATCAAGGCGCAGCTGGGTGTGGTCACGCAGTTCGACACCCTCGACCCGGACTTCACCTGCGCCGAGAACCTGCGCGTATTCGGCCGCTACTTTGGGCTGAAGGGCCCGGTGATGGACGAGCGTGTACCCCAGTTGCTGGAGTTCGCAGCCCTCACCCACAAGGCCGACGCCAAGCCGGGCGAGCTGTCGGGCGGCATGAAGCGGCGCCTGTCGCTGGCGCGCGCGCTGGTCAACAACCCGCGCCTGCTGCTGCTGGACGAGCCCACCACAGGCCTGGACCCGCAAGCCCGCCACCTGATGTGGGAGCGCCTGCAACTGCTGCTGCAGCAAGGCAAGTCCATCCTGCTGACCACCCACTTCATGGACGAGGCCGAGCGCCTGTGCTCGCGCCTGCTGGTGCTGGACCACGGCCGCAAGATTGCGGAAGGCCGCCCGCGCGAGCTGATCGCCCAGCACCTGGAGCCGGATGTGGTGGAGGTGTTCGGCGTGGGGGCCGTCCAGATGGCCGAAGACGCCGCGCTGCGTGCCCTGGCCGCGCGCGTGGAGATCAGCGGTGAGACGGTGTTTTACTACACCCAGAACGCGCAGCCGCTGCTGCAGGCGCTGGGGCAGCATGGCCACCTGCGCACGCTGCACCGGCCTGCGAATCTGGAGGATTTGTTCCTCAAGCTCACGGGGCGGCAGATCCGGGAATAGGGCCGGCGGGAGGGCCTGCCACCCGGCCCTGCCACCAGTTTTCAAGGTCTTGTGGCGCGCAAGGCTGGGAAAAGAGATAACCCTGCAGTTCGTCGCAGCCCAGCCGGGCCAGCCACTGGGCTTGGTGGTCGGTTTCCACGCCCTCGGCCACCGTGCGCAGGCCCAGCTTTTGCGCCAGGGCCACGATGGCGTCCACCAGCACTTCGCCCCGGTCATTGCTCCCCAGATCGTTCACGAAAGAGCGGTCGATCTTGAGCTTGCGCACCGGAAACCGCTTGAGCTGGCTCAGTGACGAATAGCCGGTGCCGAAGTCGTCGATGGCCAGCTGCACACCCAGAGCGGTGAGGCGCTGCATGGTCTGCAGGGCCTCCTCCACGGGCTCCATGATCGAGCTTTCAGTGATCTCCAATTGCAGCAACCGGGGTGGGCACCCGGTGCTTTGCAAGGCGCGGGCCACCACCTGGTCCAGCTCGGGCTCCTGGAACTGACGGGCCGAGAGGTTCACCGCCACCGGGATCTCCCCCCACCCGGCATCCAGCCACCGGCGTGCCTGCGCGCAGGCCTCGTTCAGCACCCATTCGCCCAGGGGCACGATCAGCCCCGTTTCTTCCGCAATGCCGATGAACTGCAGCGGAGACACCAGCCCACGCTCCGGGTCCGCCCACCGCACCAGCGCCTCCACCGACGACACGCGCCCCGTCCGCGCATCCATGATGGGCTGATAGTGCAGGCGCAGCCCGTCGTGCTCGATGGCATGGCGCAGGCCCGCCTCCACCCGCAGGCGCTCCGTCAACACCTCCGTCATGTGCGGGCTGAAGAAAGCCAGTCGATTCCCACCCAGGTCCTTGGCGTCGTACATGGCCACGTCTGCATTGCGCAACAACAGGTCGCCAGAGTCCCCATCCTGTGGAAAGACCGCAATCCCCAGGCTGGTGCCCAGCAACCAGCTGGACGTGCCGGTCTCCACAGGCAGGGTCAGCGCCCGCACAATGCGCCGCGCCATGGGCTCCACCACGGCCGGGTCCGGCAGGTCAGGCAGCACCACCACAAACTCATCCCCTCCCGGGCGGGCCACTACGTCGCCAGGGCGTACACAACCCTGCAACCGGACCGCCACCTCCTTGAGCAAGGCATCGCCCCGGGCATGTCCCAGGCTGTCATTCACCCCTTTGAACCGGTCCAGGTCCATGGCCATAACGGCCACGCAGTGGCCCTGCTCCCGCGCCCGGTCCAACGCCGCGTCCAGCCGCTCCGTGAGGCTGTAGCGGTTGGCCAAGTCGGTCAGGGGGTCTCGCCGCGCCTGGCGCTCCAGCGTCTCCGTGTGCAGCGCGATGGACTGCTGCTGGCGCAGCAGGGACTCCGCCATCCGGTCCAGTGCCCGGGCCACCTGCCCCAGCTCTCCCGGGGGATAGGGTGTGCCAATGGGTTCGGCGTAGTTGCCAGCATCCATGCGGCCAATGGCGCGGATGGCGCGCATGGCATGGCGGCGTACCGCAAATTCCACCAACAGAAAAGCAGCAACAAACACGATGGCCGCCAGTGCCAGCACCCCCAGCAGTGCGCGCCGGAACTGGCGCTCCACCGGGCCACGCAGGTCGTCCTCGGGCACGGCCAGGGCCAGACGCAGATCCGAGCCCTGTGCGCGCGGCAACTGGGCGCGCACCCAGACGCGACGCACGCCATCGGCCCCCTCCATCACGGCATGCCCTTCGACCGCTTGCAACATGAAAGTGCGTTCGGCGTCCCCCAGGGTCAGCGGCGCCAACTCCGGCCGGCGGAAGTCCATGACCACCGAACCGTCGGCATTCCATACCTGCAGATGCATACGCTCATAGCGCTGTGCATGCACCGTGGCCTGCCCGTAGTCCTGCATGTCGAGCGAGGCCAGCAGGATGAAGCGCAACGCGCCTCCCGCATCGCGCACCGGGTAGGCCACCTGCAGCACCCCCTTGCCCGTCAGGCGGCCTATGACCGCTTCCAGCACCGGCCCGGAGGCTGTCAGCGCACGCTGAAAGTAACTGCGGTCCCGGAGGTCCAGCGTACGGCCACTGCGCAGCGAATCACAGAACAGGGAACCATCGGGCTGGATGGTGAGGATGCCGGTGTACTGAGGATGTTCCTTGAGGACATCTGCCAGGAAATCAGAGCAGGCGCCCTTGTCGCCCGCTGCCAGCAGGGGTACGCGCCCAAGGCCAAACAAGAGTTGCCCGGTACCAGCGATCTTGTCGTCCAGGTCGCTGGCAATGATGCCTGCCCGGGCCACCAGCCGGTCGCGCGCCTGTCCGGTGGTAGTCACCCGGAACTCCAAAAGCAACCACACCAGGGCCGGCACAGGCAACAAAGAGGCTGCCAGCACCAGCCACAGGATCCGCGCACTCAGGCTCACAGGGGTTCTCCTTCACAGAAGCGCCGTCGTCGCACCGGCCCGCCGCAACTGCGGCCGCAGGCTATCAGGCCACGCGGGGCCTGACCTTGCTCGCCGCCAGCTTGGCGTTCGCACGCGCCGTGTCCACATTCTCAGCCCGCGCCAGCGCCACGCCCATACGGCGCTTCACAAAACTCTCGGGCTTGCCGAACAGGCGCAGGTCGGAGCCCGGCACGCGCAGGGCTTCTTCCACACCGTCGAACACGATGCCCTGGGCTTCCACGCCACCGTAGATGACGGCACTGGCGCCGGGGTTGCGCAGACTGGTGTCTACCGGCAGGCCCAGGATGGCGCGGGCATGCAGCTCGAACTCGCTCTGGTGCTGGGTGCACAGCGTGACCAGGCCCGTGTCGTGCGGGCGGGGGCTCACTTCGCTGAACCAGACCTCCTGGCCCTTGACGAACAGCTCCACGCCAAACAATCCCTGGCCGCCCAGGTTGTCGGTGACCGCCTTGGCGATCTGGCGCGACTGTTCGAGTGCAGTCGGGTGCATGGCGTGGGGCTGCCAGCTCTCCACATAGTCGCCGCTCACCTGCACATGGCCGATGGGGTCGCAGAAACTGGTGGTGATTTGGCCATCTGTGCCCACCGAACGCACGGTGAGCTGGGTGATTTCGTAGTCAAAGTCGATGAAGCCCTCGACGATCACGCGGCCGTGGCTCACCCGGCCACCGGCCATGGCGTAGTCCCAGGCCTTTTGCACGTCGGCGGGGCCGTCGATCTTGCTCTGGCCCTTGCCGGAGCTGCTCATCACGGGCTTGACGATGCAGGGGTAGCCGATGCCTGCATCAATCGCGGCCTGCAGTTCTTCCAGCGAATTGCAGAATTTGTAAGGGCTGGTGGGCAGGCCCAGCGTTTCGGCGGCCAGCACGCGGATGCCTTCACGGTCCATGGTCAGGCGCGCTGCGCGGGCCGTAGGGATCACGCGCACGGTGCCCGCGGCTTCCAGCTCTTCGAGCATGGGGGTGGCGATGGCTTCGATCTCGGGCACCACCAGGTGCGGGCGCTCGGCCTCGATCAGGGCCTTGAGCTGGGCCGGGTCGCTCATGGTGATGGTGCGCGCGTGGTGGGCCACCTGCTGGCCGGGGGCGTTGTCGTAGCGGTCCACGGCAATGGTTTCCACCCCCAGGCGCTGCAGCGCGATCAGCACCTCCTTGCCCAGCTCGCCCGAGCCCAGCAGCATGACTTTGGTGGCATGGGGGGACAGAGGGGTTCCGAGGGTGGTCATGGTGGGGGCTTTCGAGAAGGTGAAAAAGTCGGTAAATGGCGGGACGCAGGCGACTTTAATGCACCCGGGCGCAGAACTTGCAATCGCCCTGACATGCCCCCACCGCCCATGCCCTCCCCTTCCAGTACGGCCCGCTCGCACAGCCCCACCGACTGGCACGCCCAGGAGCTGCTGCTGATGCGCGAGGTGATGCGCCTCATCGGCCGCAGCCTGGCGCCCGGCCTGGTGCTGCGCGAAATGCTGCACCTGATGAGCGAGCTGCTGGGCCTGAACCGGGGGCGCATCGTGCTGGTGGACAACGCTCCCTCCTCCCCAGCCGGCGCGCCGCGCACCGCCTCCATCCAGCATGCGTACGGCCTCACCCAGGCCGAGGTGCAGCGCGGGCGGTACGCCTGGAGCGAGGGCATCACAGGCCGCGTGCTGGCCACGGGGCAGCCTGCCATCGTGCAGGACATTGATGCCGAACCGCTGTTTCTGGCACGCGCAGTGGAGCGCAGCCAGCTGCCGCCCGAGACGGTGGCCTTCATCGCACTGCCCATCGAGGTCAACAACGCGCCCATCGGCGTGCTGGCCTGCCACCGCATCCGCAGCCGCCAGCGCCACCTGAACGACGACCTGGCGGTGCTGCGCGTGCTGGCCACGCTGGTCGGGCAGCTGCTGCAGCTGGAAGCCCTGGTGGCAGAGCAGACGCGGCAGCTGCAGGCGCGCAACGCCGTGCTGGCCAATGCGCTCAACACCAAAAGCGCGCGCTACGGGCTCATTGGCAGCTCGCCACCGCTGCTGCAGGCCTTGAGCGAGCTGGAGCGCGTGTCGCAAACCCAGGCCACCGTGCTGCTGCTGGGCCAGTCGGGCACGGGCAAGGAGCTGTTCGCACGCGCCGTGCACCTGGCCAGCGGGCGGCGCGACCGGCCCTTCATCAAGGTCAACTGCTCGGCCATTCCGGACGCGCTGTTCGAATCCGAACTGTTTGGCTACGAAAAAGGCGCCTTCACGGGCGCCAGCACAGCCCGCGCGGGCTGGTTCGAGCAGGCCGACAGCGGCACCATCTTTCTGGATGAGATTGGCGAGCTGCCGCTGGCCCTGCAGTCCAAGCTGCTGCGCACGCTGCAGGAGGGCACGCTGGTGCGCCTGGGTGGGCAGCGCGAGGTCAAAGTCAATGTGCGCCTGGTGGCAGCCACCAACCGCGACCTGGCACAGGAGGTGGAGACCGGAAACTTCCGGCAGGATCTGTACTACCGCCTGAACGTGATCCCCATCCGCCTGCCCTCGCTGGCCGAGCGGCGCGAGGACATCCGCGCGCTGGCGCTGCACTTTGTGAGCCGCGCGAACCAGGCGCACCAGCGCAACGTGAACCTGTCGCCCGACGCGCTGGCGCGGCTGGAAGAACACCCCTGGCCCGGCAACATCCGCGAGCTGGGCAATGTGATCGAACGCCTGGTGCTGCTGACCAATGACACGCTGGTAACGCGTGGCGAGCTGGACCGGTTTCTGCCTGCTGCGGCTGTGGTTTTGCCACCCGCACCGGCGACCGTTCAGCAGATTCAGGCCGAGATGCCGTCTACCCCTATCGCCGCAGCACCGCTGGTGCGCGACTACGCCTCGGCCCAGTCCCACAGCGTTCAGGTGCTGCAGGCCGCGCTGGTCGAACACCACGGCAACCAGTCGCGCGCGGCGCAGAGCCTGGGGTTGACGCTCCGGCAGTTCGCTTACCGGCTGCGCAAAGCAGGCTTGAAGTGACGCCCAACACTGTGTCAACAATTTGTAGACACAGTGTTCAGCGTCCGCGTTGGACAGGCTGCGCTCTGGTGATAGTCGGCACAAAATACTATCAAATCAATAGCTGTCAGCGCTTTACCAATCAGCGCTAGCAGCCTATTCCATTCAAATTTCTTTGCATTCCCAAGCTCTGGCACACCTGTTGCGATAAGGAAGGCAGGCATCCCGCCCACCACCGCACCGAAAGGTTTTCCATGAGCACCGTGACCGCCACCGCCTCCGACGCCGTCCTCATCTCACCCACCCAGCTGTTGGCCCTGCAAGCCGCAGAACCTGTGGTGCTGATCGACACCCGCGACGCCGACACCTATGCCCTGGGGCACATCCCCGGCGCGGTGAACCTGCGCGAAACCTTCACGTACCTGGCCACCTCCACGCCCCAAGGCCTGCAGGAGCTGAAAGACACCTTCGCCGCGCACCTGGGCGCCATCGGCCTGTCGGGCGCCGAGACGGCCGTGTTCTATGAAGATGCGCTCAACAGCGGCTACGGCCAGTCGTGCCGGGGCTACTACCTGCTGACCTGGCTGGGCTACCCCAAGGTCAAGGTATTGAATGGCGGCTACTCGGCCTGGAAGGCGGCAGAGCTGCCCGTCTCCACCGAGGCCGTGGTGCCCACGCCCGCCATCTTCCCCACCCAGCTGGCCACCACCGATGTGATGCTGACCAAGGAGGATGTGATCGAGGCCCTGGGCACCGACACCGTGCTGCTGGACGTGCGCGATGTGGACGAGTGGATTGGCGACAGCTCCAGCCCCTATGGCAAGGACTTTGCGCCGCGCAAAGGCCGCCTGCCGGGCGCCAAGTGGCTGGAGTGGTACCGCTTCATGAAGCCCTCGCCCCAGGGTCCGGTGTTCAAGTCGCCCGACGAAGTGCGCGCCGAATGCGCCACGGCGGGCATCAGCCCGGCGGACACCGTGTACCTGTATTGCTTCAAGGGCGCACGTGCGTCCAACACCTTCCTCGCGCTCAAGCAGGCGGGCTTTGCCGATGTGCGCATGTACTTCGGCTCGTGGAACGAATGGTCGCGCGACGACAAGTTGCCGATCGAAAGCGGGCTGCCGCTGGTCAAGTTCCCCAAAAAGCCTGCGCTGGCACTGGCGGCCTGAGCCCCGTGCGTTGTTGCAGCGGGCGTGGCCCGCTGCGAACCCTGTCCTTCTTTTTTGCATTCCCTTCTCTTTCTCCAAGGAACACCATGTCCACCGATCTGCTGGAACCCTCTGCCCCCGTCACCACCGTGCACACGCACCTGCGCCCCATCGACCGCGACGGGCTGATGGCCTTTGCCGACAAGGGCCGCAACAACCCTGCCAGCCGGGGTACCAACAAGGTCCATACGGTGATGGAGGGGCAGTACCGCTCGCTGAGCTATGTGGGCAACCATGCGCCGGTGGTGGTGGACGAGCCCCTGCACCTGTTCGGCCAGGACACGGCACCTGCGCCCGGCGAGATCGTGCTGTCGGGCCTGGGCGGCTGCCTGGCCGTGGGCATCACGGCCGTGGCCACCTGGAAGCAGGTCAAGCTCAGCAAGATCGAGGTGTTCATGGAAGGCGACATCGGCAACCCCGCCGCCTGGGGTGCGGGTGGCGCATTGCAGAAGACGCCGCCGGAGATGGGCTTTCAGGCGATCCGCGTGAAGGTGCTGGTGGAGGGCGATGCACCGCGCGAGGTACTGGACGAGATCGTGCAGCACGCCAACTTCTACTCGCCCGTGGCTAACAGCATGCGCAACCCCATCCCCTTCGAGATCAGCCTCGCGGACTAAATAGCCCCGCAACCGAGCCCGCCCTGCGCACCCAAGGAGCCCCATGAACCCCGCCGACCTCCCTCCCCAACTCCACCTGGACCGCGCCCTGCGGGGCGATGCGCTGCTGGCCGCCGTGCGCGAGATTGCCCAGGGCCCGCTGGCCGCGCAGGTGGAGGCGATTGACCGCACCGGCTACTACCCCTGCGCGGAGCTGCAGCAGCTGGCCGCCGTGGGCGCGATGAGCGCGCACCTGGACAGCACGGCGGGCCCGGCCGACTACGGCCTGGCCATCCGCGCCATGGCCGAGGCCTCGCGCGTGTGCGGCGCTACCGGCTTCATGATGTGGTGCCAGGCGGTGTGTGGGCTGTACCTGCAGCAGTCGGGCAACCCCACGCTGATGGGCGATGTGCTGCAGCGCCACGCCAGCGGCGCAGGCATGGGCGGCACGGCGCTGTCCAACCCCATGAAGAGCTACGCGCAGATCGAAAGCCTGCTGCTCAAGGCCACGCCGGTGGAGGGCGGCTACCTCGTCAACGGCACCCTGCCCTGGGTGAGCAACCTGGGGCCCGACCACTACTGCGGCGCGATTGCGGCGGTGGTGGAGGCCGACGGTGCGGCCAGCCAGCGCGAGGTTATGTTCCTGCTGCGCTGCGACGCACCGGGCGTGGAGATGCGCGAATGCCCCAGCTTCTCCGCCATGGAGGGCACGGGCACCTATGCACTGCGGCTCAAGGACCATTTCATCGGCACGGCCGACACCATGGCCGACCCTACCCGGCCTTTCATCGCCCGCATCCGCGCTGCGTTCGTGATGCTGCAATGTGGCATGGCGGTGGGCATCACCCAGGGCGCCATCGACTCGATGTGGGCGGTGGAGGCCCAACTGGGCCACGTCAACCAGTTCCTGGAAGACCGGCCCGACGCCCTGCAGGCCGAACTGGATGCACTGACCGCACGCGTCATGCAACTGGCCCAGACGCCGTTCGACACAAGCACCGACTTCTTCATCGATGTGCTGGACGCCCGTGCCCATGGCGCGGAGCTGTGCCTGCGCGCCGCCCAGTCGGCCCTGATGCACCAGGGCGCGCGCGGCTACCTGATGAGCTCGGACGTGCAGCGGCGCGTGCGCGAGTCGCACTTTGTGGCCATCGTCACGCCCGCCATCAAGCACCTGCGCAAGGAGATCGCCCGGCTCAGCACCGAGGAGATGCCTGCATGACGCGCGCCCTCCCCACCGCCACCACGCAGTCGGTTACCTCCGAGTTCGTGTTGAGCGCGGCATCGCAGGCGCTGTGCGATGCGTTTGCCGACGCGGCCGCCCAGGCGCCCTGGCAAAGCTACATCTGCAACGCCTGCGGCTACGTCTACCACGAGGCCGACGGCGACCCCGATGGCGGCCTGCCGCCGGGCACGCGGCTGGCGGACATACCCGACGACTGGGCCTGCCCGCTGTGTGGAGTGACCAAGGCCGATTTTTCTCCGTACGAAGCCCCCACGCTGGAGGCGCTGCGGGCGCAGGCCAGCGCAGCGCCAGCCGCCTCCCTCCGCGTGCGTGGCGAGCCGGGAGTGGTCATCGTCGGCGCGGGCCGTGCAGGCTGGCAACTGGCCGAAACCCTGCGCCAACACAGCGCCACGCTGCCCATCACCCTGGTGACGGCCTGCGCGGGCGACCGGTACGACAAGCCTTTGCTGTCGGTGGCCATGGCGCGCCAGCTGGACCCGCTGGCCCTGGTGTCCGAAACCGGTCGCGATGCGGCGCACCGCCTGGGCGTCACCCTGCTGGCCCACACCCATGCCGTGCGCATCTGCGCCGACACCCGCCAATTGCGCACCACGCGGGGCGTGCTGCGCTACGGCCACCTGGCGCTGGCCCACGGTGCGCAGGCCGCCTTGCCTCCGGGCTTGCCCGCCAGCCTGTGCTGGCGCATCAACCACCTGGACGCCTACCAGCGCCTGCGCCAGCACCTGGGCGACCAGCCCAAGGACGTGCTCATCATCGGCGCGGGCCTGGTCGGCAGTGAGCTGGCCAACGACCTGGCACTGGGCGGCCACCACATCACGCTGCTGGACACGGCCACCGAACCACTGGCGCGCTGGCACGACCAGCAGGCGGGCCCGCAGTTGCTGGACGCCTGGAAAGACCTGTCCATCCGCTTTGAAGGCGGTCTGCAGGTGGAGCAGGTGGAACGCGTGGGCTCGCGCTACCGCGTCTCCACCACCAGCGGGCGGCGTTTTGCGGCGGACGAAGTGGTGGTGGCTGCAGGCCTGCTGCCCCCCCACCGCCTGGCGCAGAGTGCAGGGCTTGACTGGACACATGGCATTGCGGTGGACGCAGGCACGCTGCAAACCAGCGTATCCCGCATCCATGCAATGGGCGATTGCATCAGCATCGACGGGCAGTGCAGCCGCTACATCGAACCGATTGCCCGGCAGGCGCGCACGCTGGCGGCCGCCATCCTGGGTCAACCGGTGGCCCCCTATGAGCACCGGGCGGCCGTGGTGCGGGTCAAGACCACCACCCGGCCACTGACCCTGCATTGAGGCAGCCTCGGGCCCGGGCGGCAATCTTGCCCGGGCTGGCACCGGCAAAAAATTTTTGGCATCCACTGCATCCAAACGGCGTTTTCGTGGGTAGTACCTACAGCAGCGCATCTTGTTGCTGCTGTCCTATCAACCCACAGACCAGAGAGAAACGCCATGACCATCCACACGTCCCCCATCTCCCGCCTGCTCCCCCTGACGGGCGCCATTGCCGCCGCCGTGCTGCTGAGCGCCTGCGGTTCGATGATGTCGTCGTCCTCCAAATCCATGTATTCGCAGGACAGCCTGCCCGACAGCATCAAGGTGCCGGCTGGCAACAAGGTGGCGATGGAAACCGTGGGCGTGGGCGAGATCACCTACGAATGCCGCGACAAGGCCAACATGCCCGGCCAGACCGAATGGGTGTTCGTGGGCCCCAAGGCCGTGCTGAATGACCGCAGCGGCAAACAAGTGGGCACCTACTACGGCCCGCCGGCCACCTGGGAGTCGAGCGATGGGTCCAAGCTGACAGCCACCCAGCTGGCCGTGGCGCCCTCGGGCACGGGTAACCTGCCCTACCAGCTCGTCAAGGCCAACCCCGCCATGGGTTCGGGCGCCATGACCGGCGTGACCTTCATCCAGCGCGTGGCCCTCAAGGGCGGCGTGGCACCCGCTGCTGCCTGCACCACCGCCAACAAGGGCGAGCGTCAGATCGTGAAGTACCAGGCCGACTACATCTTCTGGAAGGCCGCGTAAACCACGCACACGCAATCCCCTGCCCAGCGGGGGCTACCGCCAGGCGGTGGCGGGTTTGCGGCTACGATGCGCCCACTCTTTAGACGAGGCCCCGCTGCCTGCACACCGTGCCCGACACCCCTGGCGATTTTGACTACGAAGCCGCTCTGGCCGCCTGCGCAGCGGGCGACCGGCAGGCCATGCACCGCCTGTACCAACAGGAGGGCGCGCGGCTACTGGGCGTTGCGCTGCGCATCGTGCGCCAGCGGGCCCTGGCCGAGGACATCGTGCACGATGCCTGCGTGAACATCTGGACCCGCGCCGCCAGCTACGACCCGCGCCGGGGCAGCGCACGCGGCTGGATCTACAGCGTGGTGCGCAACCTGGCCCTGAACGCCGTTCGCGACGCGGGCCGCCACGTTGATGTGGACGACACCACCACCCAAGCCCTGGAGGCCGACATGTCTGTGCAGGCCCACCATGAGGTCGAGGAAACCTTTGCGCTGAACGCCAGCCTGGGCCGCCTGCAGCATTGCCTGGAGGCCCTGGACCCCGCGCGCCGCAACTGCGTGCTGCACGCCTATGTGGACGGCTGCTCGCACGGAGAAATTGCGGAGCGCCTCGGTGCGCCGCTGGGCACCGTCAAGGCGTGGATCCGGCGCAGCCTGGTTTCGCTGCGGGAGTGCATGGCATGACCGACGTGCGCAACACACCGTCCACCCCCTCGCCGGAAGACCTGAGCGTGCTGGCCGGCGAGTACGTGCTGGGCACCCTGCCCGCTGCCGAACGCCAGGGTGTGCAGCAACGCCTGCCTGGTGACAAGGCACTGCAACAGGCGGTTGCCGAATGGGAAGCCCGCCTGCTGCCGCTGACCCAGCTGGCAGAGCCCATCGCGCCGCCCGCTGCCTTGTGGGCGCGCATCGACCAGTCGCTGCAGGCCACCAGCGCGCAGCCGGTTGCGACACCCGTTGCCGCCCAACCCCGCGCAAAAACCGAGCGCAAGCCATCCGTGCGCTGGTGGGACCACCTGGGCCTGTGGCGGGCCCTCGCCGGCTCGGGCTTTGCCATGGCGGCGGTGCTCGCGGCAGTGCTCGTCACCCGCACCGCCCCAGTGGCCGCGCCGCCACAGTTCATGGTGGTGCTGGTCGCCCCGCAGGACAAGGCCCCAGGCTGGGTGGTGCAAGCCAGCTCGCCCCGGCAGATCAGCCTGATTCCGCTGGGTAAGGCCGAAGTACCGGCCGACAAGGCCCTGGAGTTCTGGACCAAGGCCGACGGCTGGAGCGGCCCCGTATCGCTGGGCCTGGTGCAGCCCGGTCAGCCCCTGCAGATCCCGCTGGACAAGCTGCCGCCGCTGCAGCCCAACCAGTTGTTCGAGCTGACGCTGGAACCGCCCACGGGCTCGCCGATTGGCAAACCCACGGGGCCCATCCAGTTCATCGGTCGCGCCGTCAAGGTGCTCTGACCGTCTTGGTTACCCCACTCGGTGCAATGCATAGGCCCACGCCGGTGTAACGAGCACGGCCTATACCAGCGACCGCCGCGCAAGGGCCGCCAAGCCGCACAGGCGGCGCTTCGCTGGCGGGCGCTGGCGGTGACCCCCTTCCCCAATTGCGCAGCAATTCGAGAAAAGGGGCTGAGTGCCGCGGCTCCAGGCCTGCCTGCGCAGGCCTGGACGGCAACGAAGAGCGGCAGCCTCTGGCGGACGCACCGAGGCGCGAAGCGACTCAGGGGGTTAGTACTGTTTATACGGCAGGAACTTGCCGGACAGGACCACATTCACGCGGTCGCCATTGGGATTGGCTTCGCGCTGGATGTCCATGCTGAAGTCGATGGCGCTCATGATGCCGTCGCCAAACTCCTCGTGGATCAGCTCCTTGATGGTGGTGCCGTACACACTCACCACCTCGTACCAGCGGTAGATCAGCGGATCGGTGGGCACGGGCGTGGGCAGCGAGCCCTTGTAGGGCACCACCTGCAGCCACTTCTGCTCCTCGGCCGTGAGGCCGAAGATCTTGCCCACGATCTTGGCCTGCTCGGGCGTGGCCGTCATCTGGCCCAGGCACAGGGCCGTGGTCCATTCCTTGGACTGGCCGACCTTCTTGGCAATGGCCTCCCATTGCAGGCCCTTGGCGACCTTGGTGCTGATGATCTTTTCGGTAACGTCGTTGCGGTTCATGGTGATGGCTCCTTCGGTGGGATGGGTTTTGGAACAGGGAACAGGAACTTCAGGGTGCAGCACTCCCTGCCACCCCAAGGGGTAACACGACAGTGCTGGGTTATTCAGGAAATCAGTGGGCTTTGGCTCGGGTGACGAGAAAGTCCACGATGTGGTTGCGCAGCGCGTAGTAGCCGTCCAGGTGATGCAGGCTGGTGCGCGTGCGTTCGCGTGGCAGCGGGTTCACCACCACCTCGGCGATGCCGCCGGGGCGGTAGCCATCGGGCGTCTCGTTGCCGTTGCTCATGAGCAGGATGCGGTCGGCCAGCAAGATGGCTTCGTCCACATCGTGGGTGATCATGAAAACCGTCTGCTGCGTCTGGCGCACGATGGCCATCAGCTCGTCCTGAATGGTGCCGCGCGTGAGCGCATCCAGTGCGCCAAAGGGTTCATCCAGCAGCAACATCTTGGGCTGGATGGAGAACGCGCGCGCAATGCCCACGCGCTGCTTCATGCCGCCTGAGAGCTGTGAGGGCTTCTTGTCAATGGCGGGGCTCAGTCCCACCAGCGCCACGAACTTCTCCACATGCGCATCCACCTGGCTCTTCTTCCAGTCAGGCCAGCGCGACTTCACGGCGAACGCGATGTTCTGGCGCACCGTGAGCCAGGGCATGAGCGCGTGGCTCTGGAACACCACGCCCCGGTCCAGACTGGGGCCGGCCACTTCGCGCCCGTCCATGATGACGGTGCCCGAGGTGGCGGTGTCGAGCCCCGCCAGCACGTTCAGGATGGTGGTCTTGCCGCAGCCCGAGTGGCCGATGATGCAGACGAATTCGCCCTTGTCGAGCGTGAACGACACATCGGCAAACACGGGCTTGGCGGGCACAAAGGCCTTGCTCAGCCGGTCGATCTGGAGGAAGCCTTGGGTCACGGCAGAGGCCTTTCGTTGCGGGGCGTCAGTGGCAAGAGGGGCTGGAACAGCCGGGCGCTGGGCGACATCACTCCACATAGGTCACCACCTTCTGCAGCTGGCCGAAGGCCAGGTCGAGCAACATGCCCACCACGCCAATCACCAGGATGGCAAAGATCACGTTGGTGAGCGACAGGTTGTTCCACTCGTTCCACACGAAGTAGCCAATCCCCGTGCCGCCCACCAGCATCTCGGCCGCCACGATCACCAGCCAGGCGATGCCCATGCTGATGCGCATGCCCGTGAGGATGGTGGGCGCTGCGGCGGGCAAGATCACCAGGAAGGCCTTGCGCAGCGGGTTGACCTGCAGCGTGGCCGACACGTTGAGCCACTCGCGCTTGACCGATGCCACGCCAAACGCCGTGTTCACCAGCATGGGCCACACCGAACAAATGAAGATCACGAAGATGCCCGAGATGGATGAGTCCTTGATGGTGTAGAGCGCGAGCGGCATCCACGCCAGCGGGCTGATGGGCTTGAGCACCTGGATGAACGGGTCGAACGCACGGCGCAGCAGCGGCGACATGCCGATGACGAAACCGAGCGGTATCGCCACCAAGCAGGCCAGGCCGAACCCTAGCGCGACCCGGCCCAGCGAATGCGCGAGCTGGATGGCGATGCCCTTGTCGTTGGGGCCGTTGTCATAGAACGGGTTGGACACGTGTCCCCACACGGTACGGCCCATCTCTGCCAGCGAGGGGAAGCCGCTGCCCTTGGCGCTGGCGCCTGGGTCCTTGCCCATCATCTTGGCGTACTCGATCTGCTCGGCGGTCATGCCGGCCGTGCTGTTGCCCGCGCCCGAAGAAGCGGTGGCGACGTACCAGATCCCCAGCAGGGCCAGGAAGATGAGCACGGACAACAGGCCCGCGCGCAGGTTGAGGTTCTTGGCGGGAGTCATGTCATGCCGTCTTGCGGATGGGGAAGCTCTTGGCGTACTCGCTCGCCTTGGCGGCATCGAATTCGCGCCCCATGATCTTGAACTTGGGGTACGCGCCTTCGGGCACCTTCTGGTCCAGCGCCTTCATCTGCTTTTTCGCATCGGTGATGAGGAACACCTTTTCGGCAATCTGTTTGTAGTCCACATCGCCCTTGATGTAGCCCCAGCGCTGCATCTGCGTGAGCATCCACACGGCCATGCTCTGCCACGGCATGGGGTCGAAGTCCGCGCGGTCGGGCACGTTCTGGATCTTGCCCAGGCCGTCGGCGAACTTTCCGGTGAGCACCTGGTTGAGCACGGCCTCGGGCTGGTTCAGGTAGGCCTGGGGCGCAATCACCTTGGCGATGAGCTCCCGGTTGGCCGGGTCGCGCGCCATCGCGGCCGAGGTGAGCACCGCGCGGTACAGCGCGGCAAAGGTGTTGGGGTTCTTCTGGATGAACTCGGTGCTGGTGCCGAAGGCGCAGCAGGGGTGGCCGTTCCACAGGTCCTTGGTGAGCAGGTGGATGAAGCCGACTTCCTCGAACACGGCGCGCTGGTTGAAAGGATCGGGGCCGAGGAAGCCGTCGATATTGCCCGCACGCAGATTGGCCACCATCTCGGCGGGTGGCACCACGCGCAGCTGCACGTCGGTGTCGGGGTTCAAGCCCGCCTCGGCCAGGTAGTAGCGCAGCAGGAAGTTGTGCATGCTGTACTCGAAGGGGATGGCGAACTTGAAGCCCTTCCAGTTCTTGGGATCGCGGTTGTCCTTGTGCTTGAGGCTGAGCGTGATGGCCTGGCCGTTCACGTTCTGGATGGTGGCCACGTTCATCGGCGTGGCGTTGGAGCCCAGGCCCATGGAGATCGCCAGCGGCATGGGGCTCAGGAAGTGCGTGGCGTCGTACTCCTTGTTGATCATCTTGTCGCGGATCAGCGCCCAGCCGGCCGTCTTGGTGACTTCGACGCTCAGGCCCTGCTTGCTGTAGAAGCCCAGCGGGTGGGCCATGATCAGCGGGGTGGCGCAGGTGATCGGGATGAAGCCGATCTTGAGGTTAGTCTTCTCCAGTGCGCCCTGCTTCTCTTGCGCCATGGCCTGCATGCTGGCCACAGGCAACACGCTCGCGATGGCCGCCATGGCAGTGCCCTTGCCCACCGCCTTGATGAAGCGGCGGCGCACCGCGTCTTGCGGAAACAGCGCCTTGACCAGCGTGGCTTCGATGAACTCGTTGCTGTAGAGCTCGAACTCACGGGTCTCGCTGCGCTGGCGCAGAGTGGCTGCGGCGGCATCGGCCGACACCTCGGCGTGGTGGTCGGCCACCGTGTGGTCGCGGCCACAGCTGCATTTCAGCATCAACGGGCGGTCGGCATCGTAGGGCGAGAAAAATTCGGACATGGCACACCTCGAAGAAGTTGGTGCCAGGCGTTACGCAAAGCGCGGGCCAGTTTTTACCGGTGTCGGCCCGCTGTCATGAATTCGTGGGTGTGGTGTCTACAGCGTGTAGGGCCAGCACTACAAATCGGTCGTGCAACGCACCGAATTCACTCTGCCGGTGCGCCACGTGCCAGCAGCGCAAGCTCCACATCGTTGCGCGCGCCGGTCTTTTCGAGGATGCGGGCGCGGTAGGTGCTCACCGTGTTGGGCGCGAGCTTGAGCTGCGCACCAATTTCGCTCACGCTCTGCCCGGCAGTGAGCAGGCGGAACACCTGGTGCTCCCGATAGGAGAGCGCATCCACTCCGGCGGGCGTGCACTGCTGGGTGGTACGCACCACACCGGTGCGTTCCAGTGCACCTGCCAGGGCTTGCGCGGTCGCCTCCGTCAGGTAGCGCCCGCCAGCGGCCACCTTGCGCACGGCGGCCACCATGTCGTCGGGATCGGCGCTTTTGTGCAGGTAGCCCGCCGCGCCCATCTGGATGCAGCGCACCGCGTATTGCCGCTCGGGGTAGGTGCTGAGCATTAGCACCGGCAATGCAGGCCAGGCCTTGCGCAGCGCCTGCAGCACTTCGAGGCCGTCCATGCCCGGCATGGCGATGTCCAGCAGCACCAGGTCCAGACCCGGTGTTCCCGTGGGCCCTTGCAGGGCGGCGACCAGCTCCAGCACCTCGCTGCCCTGGGTGGCCTCGGCCACCACAGTGATCTCGGGCACGCCATTGGCCGGGTCGCCCAGCACCTGCTTGAGCCCCTCCCGCACGATGCGGTGGTCATCACCGATCAACACTCGAACAACGGAATTCATGACAGCTCCAGAGGAATCAGCAATTGCAGGCACGAGCCCTGCCCCGGCTCGCTGGTGATGCTCAACCGGCCCCCAAGCTGCCGTGCTCGCTCGCGCATGCCCATCACGCCATAGGCGGTGGGCGCCTCCAGGGCCTGGCGGGTGGCGCCCACGCCGTTGTCGCGCACGCGCAGTTGCAGCATCTCGTCCTGCACGTCGATGGCGATGTCGATGGCGCTGGCCTGCGCGTGGCGGCCCACATTGCTCAGCATCTCCTGGAAGATGCGGAACACAGCGATGGCTGCAGGCTCGGGCAAGTGCAAGGTGGCAGGCACCTCCATCTGCCACGCCAGCTCCAGCTCGGCCGACTGCACGAACTCCTGTGCCTGCCACTCCAGCGCCGCCCATAGCCCCTGGTGGTCCAGGATGCTGGGACGCAGGTCGGTGATGATGCGGCCCACGTTGTCCACGGCGTTTTCGATCAGGCGGCTCATGTTCTGGCACTTGCAGCGCATCTGGGTGCGCATGTCGCCCGCGGCCTCGGGCGTGCGCTCGCCCTGCTCGCCCAGGCGCTTGTGCAGCCAGTTCACATCCATCTTCAGCGCCACCAGCAGACTGCCCAGCTCGTCATGCACTTCGCGGGCGATGCGCGTTCGCTCGTCCTCGCGCACCTGCTCCGAGTAGGCCGACAGCTCGCGCAGCTGCGCCAGCGCCTGCGACAGCTCTTGTGTGCGCGCGGCCACGCGGCGCTCCAGCTCATCGTTGGCGCGGGCCAGCTCATCGTGCGCGCGCTGCAGCTCGTCGGCGGCGCGTTTGCGGCTGGTGATGTCCACAAAAGCGATCACAGCTCCCTGCACCTGATCGCCTTCCAAAATGGGGTGGCTCGAATATTCCACGGCAAACGCCGAGCCATCGCGGCGCCAGAACACCTCAGTGTCCACCCGGCAGGGCAAGCCCTGGCGGAACGCGTTGAAGATGGGGCAGTCGCTGTCGGCGTAAGGGCTGCCGTCAGGGTGGCTGTGGTGGGTGAGCGCGTGCATGTTGCGCCCCATCACCTCATCGGCCGCAAAGCCCAGCATCTGCGCGCCCGCCCGGTTGATGAACACGCAGTTGCCCGCCAGGTCAATGCCAAACACCCCCTCGCCCGTGGACTCCAGCAGCAGCCCCAAGCGGTTCTGCCAGAGGGCACTGGCACCGGCGGGCAGGTTCAGGACGTGGGTGGACATAGGGGTACCCAAGCAATGGCCGTGCCCAGGTGGCGACCAGGAACACATCGGGGACTGTGCGCCCGCCCGCCAACATCGCACAATAAGCGGATGCAAACCGCTCACCCGCCCTCTGTGGCCACTGTGGCCCCACCCCCGCCGTCGGTATGGCGCCCGCCCAGCCTGTCCGTGCGCTGGTGGCCCGTGTTCATGCGCAACCTGCTGGTCTGGCGCAAGCTGGCCATCCCCAGCCTGGTGGGCAACATTGCCGAACCGCTGATGTGGCTGGTGGCCTTTGGCTACGGCATGGGGGCCCTGGTGGGGCAGGTGAACGTGGGCGGCACGGCGGGCGACACCAAGGTGCCCTACATCCTGTTCCTGGCCAGCGGCTCCATCTGCATGAGCGCCATGAACGCGGCCAGCTTCGAGGCGCTGTACTCGGCCTTCTCGCGCATGCATGTGCAAAAGACCTGGGACGGCATCATGAACGCGCCGGTGAGCCTCGACGATGTGGTGCTGGCCGAAATGCTGTGGGCGGCGTTCAAGGCGCTGTTCACCGTCACCGCCATCCTGGGCGTGATGCTGGCCCTCTCCATCAGCCACAGCCCCAAGCTGCTGGTGGCCTGGCCGGTGCTGCTGTTCGTGGGGGTGATGTTCTCCAGCATCGCGCTCATCTTCAATGCGCTGGCCAAGGGGTATGACTTCTTCACTTACTACTTCACGCTGGTGCTCACGCCCATGATGTTTCTCTCGGGTGTGTTCTTCCCGCGCGAGCAGTTGCCTCCCATCGTGCGCACCATCTCCGACTGGCTGCCGCTGACCAACGCGGTCGAGCTGGTACGCCCGCTGTTCATGGACCAGTGGCCCGCCCACCCCCTGCGCCACGGCCTGGTGCTGGTGGTGACCACCGTGGTGGCCTTCTGGGTGGCTCTGGCCCTGACCCGCAAACGCTTCAAGGCATGACCGCGCTGCTCGGCCCCAGCCATATCGCCATGGTGGCCAAAGGCGTGTCGGCCATCGTGGCGTCACGCGATGCGGCCCTGCGGCCGAGCATCATGCGGGCCGTGGGCAGTCGCATCAGCGGCGATGGGCTGGAGGTCACGGTGTACCTGCGGCGCAGCCAGTCCGAACAGTTGCTGCAGGACATTGCGCACACCGGAGAGATTGCCGTGGTGTTCAGCGTGCCGTCCACCCACAAGACGCTGCAGCTCAAGGCCCGCCGGGCCACGCAGCGCCCGGCCACTGATGGCGACCTGCCGGTGTTGCAGGCCTACCTGCAGTCCATGGTGCAGGCGGTGGGCCGGGTGGGTTATGGGCCGCAGTATGTGGGCGCCATGCTGGCGGCACCGCTGCAGGATGTCGTGGCCGTGAGCTTCACGCCCACCAGCGCGTTCGACCAGACCCCAGGCCCGCGCGCAGGCGCGGAGTTGTGTGCGCCGCCCGCACCACCCACGCCACCCGTACTGCAGCCATGAGCTCCGCAGCGCCGTCCCTGCACAGCATCCGCCCCTGCCTGGAGGGGGCGATTCCCGCCATCATGGCGACATGCGACCCTGACGGCACACCCAACGTGGCCTACATCTCGCAGGTGGTCTATGTGGATGCGGCGCACGTGGCGCTGTCGTTCCAGTTCTTCAACAAGACCCGCCAGAACATCCTGCGCAACCCGCGCGCGTCGGTGCTGGTGCTGGACCCAGTCACCGCCCATTTCTACCGCCTGCACCTGCTGTACGAACGCACCGAGGACAGCGGGCCGGTGTTCGAGAGCATGCGCGCGCAGCTGGCGGGCATTGCGTCGCATGCGGGCATGGCCGAGGTGTTTGAACTCAAAGGGGCCGACATCTACGCTGTGGAGCGCATCGAATCGGTAGCGGGCGAAGGCCTGCCGGCACCGGCACCGCGTTCCGGGTTGCTGCACACGCTGCGTCTTTGCAGCGAGAGCATCGCGCGCTGCTCGGGGCTGGATGAATTGCTGCAAGGCGCGCTGCAGGGCCTGCAGGACAAGCTGGGCATTCAGCACGCCATGGTGCTGATGCTGGACGCCAGCGCCCGGCAGCTCTACACGGTGGCCAGCTGCGGCTATGCCACGTCGGGCGTGGGTTCAGAAATCCGACTGGGTCAGGGAGTGATCGGCATGGCTGCGCGCGAGCGCACGCCGGTGCGCATCAGCCACATGACGCACGCCGCCCTGTACAGCCATGCCATCCGCGAAAGCATGGACGCGCATGCCACACCCGATGCGCCCCCGCTGCGCGGCCTGGACATCCCCTACCCCGGGCTGCCAGAGCCGCACAGCCAGGTGGCGGTACCACTGCTGTCGGCCGGGCGCCTGCTGGGTGTGCTGTTTGCCGAGAGCCCCGATGACATGCGCTTTGGCTTCGAGGACGAAGACCTGCTGGTGGCGATTGCGGGCCAGCTGGCCGCCGCCATCGACCTGCTGCAGGCCGCGCCCGATACGCCCGAGCCGCTGCCTACTCCGACTGCGGCACCGCCGGTGAGCGGCAGCGCGCTGCGGGTGCGCCACTTTGCGGCCAACGACAGCGTGTTCATCAACGACGACTATTTGATCAAGGGCGTGGCGGGCGCCATTGTCTGGAAGCTGCTGCGCGACCACCAGCACACCGGGCGCGTGGACTTCACCAACCGCGAACTGCGGCTGGACCCCGCCCTGCGCCTGCCCGATGTGGCCGACAACCTGGAGGCCCGCCTGCTGTTGCTGCAGCGCCGCCTGCAGGAGAACTGCCCGCACATCCACATCGAAAAAACAGGGCGCGGGCGCTTTCGGCTGTGCGTACTGCGCCCCGTGGTGCTGGAAGACGCTTGACGCCTTCACGCCACTGATTTCTCAAAGTCAGTGCACCAGACCCGGCACCACCGGCAGGCCCAGGCTGCGCATCAGCTTGGTCCACTCGGGCTGCGTGAGGTGCGGCTGCACTTGCGCCAGCACCGCTGCCAGCACAGGGGCAGGCGCATGCTGCTTCATGTCCGACAGCATGGCCGTGCGCTCGGCGGGTGACATGTAGGGCACCATCCAGCGGGCCACCACCATCATTTCCTGCGGCGGGATCGAGGCCACCAGCGCATCGTGCACGCCCGCCAGTTCCGCGTCGGTGTAGCACTGCCAGAGCACGCGGTTGTGCGCAGTCTCTTCCTCGTGCATGTGCTCAAAGTTGTGCGCCACAAACAGCGCCAGCTGGCGGTACAGGGCTAGGGTGGCTGCAGCTCGTGCGGGCTTGGCACAGGCCATCAGGTGGTTCACGCCGTCTGCCAAAGCGACGATGGCCTGTTCGTGCTCCACATGTTCACCAGCAATGCTCTGGCTGGAGCCGGGCTGGCGCGCCTCCATGGCGGCGTGCACAAACTGGTTCTCGTGGTGCAGGTGCGCGCGGCACAGGTCCAGCAGCTGCATCACGCGGTCGCAGGTGTGGGCAAACTCCAGGTCATCCTCGACATCCATGCGGCCCAGGCCCAGCAGCGTGTCGGCCATGAAGGCGCGCAGCGCCTTGTGGATGCTGGCGTACATGTCCATGCGGGGGGCGGCGGGCTGGGCTTGTGTCAGTGCGGCAATTTCGCGGGCATCAATCTTCATCACGTTCTTTCATGGCCCCGGTGGGCTCTTTCAGCGCCTTTTTTTGGGCGCTGGGCCGGGTGCACCATGCACCCGTTTCCATGCAAAGAAGTCTAGAAATTCGCCGCGCTTTTGCCTGTTAAAAACTCCTTAAACAGACCCTTTGAAAACCTTAAAAATCGCGTTCCGGGCGCCAAACGTGAAATCGTTCACGGCGCGGCGCGCAGCAGGTCCACCGCTTTTTCAGCAATCATCACCGTGGGCGCATTGGTGTTGCCGCTCACGATGCGCGGCATGATGGACGCGTCCACCACACGCAGGCCCGCGAGGCCATGCACACGCAGTTCGGCATCCACCACATCCAGCGGCCCAGGCCCCATGCGGCAGGTGCCCACGGGGTGGTAGATGGTGTCGGCGTACTGGCGGATGAACTGCTCGATCTCCGCATCGCTGCGCGCACTGGCCGAGGCCGCCAGCTCCTTGGCGCCGAACTTCGCGAGCGCCGGCTGCATGAGGATCTCCCGCGTGCGTTTGAAGCCACGCACCATGCGCGCCATGTCATCGGGATCGGCCAGGAAGTTCGGGTCCACCAAAGGCAAGGCCATGGGGTCGCGGCTGGCCAGCGTGACCGCGCCCCGGCTCTTGGGCTGCAGCAGGCACACGTGGGCCGAGTAGCCATGGCCGAACACGGTCTTGCGCCCGTGGTCCACCAGCTTGCCGATCACAAAGTGCAGCTGCAGGTCGGGCGCTGGCTCGGATGGGTCGCTCTTGATGAAGCCCCCCGCCTCGGCAAAGTTCGTGGTCAACATGCCCGTGCGGTGCTTGCGCCATTCGGCTATGCCGCGCAGCGTCTGCGCCATGCCCGACAGTGACAGGCCGAACAGGTCCTTGAGCTCGGGTGCGTCCAGCACCTGCACCACGTCGGGGTGGTCGTGCAGGTGCTGGCCCACGCCCGGCAGGTCGTGCAGCACCGGGATGCCTTGTTGTTGCAAGTGTGCGGCGGGCCCCACGCCCGACAGCATCAGCAGCTGCGGTGACAGCAGCGCGCCCGCACTCAGCAGCACCTCGCGTGCCGCGCGCACCTGCTGGAGCGTACCGCCCTGGCGGTATTCGACACCCACGGCGCGCGTGCCCTCGAACAGGATGCGCGTGGCGTGGGCACCGGTGATGACCTGCAGGTTGGAGCGCGCAAGGTGGGGCGTGAGGTAGCCCTTGGCGGCGCTGTGGCGTTCGCCGTTCTTGTGCGTGACCTGGTACAGGCCCACGCCCTCTTGGGTGGCCCCGTTGAAGTCGGTGTTGTGCGGGTACCCGGCCTGCACACCCGCTTCAGTGAAGTGGTGGCTGAAGCGGTTGGTCGAGCGCAAGTCGGCCACGTTGAAAGGCCCGCCCTGGCCGTGCCAGGCATCGGCGCCGCGCTCGTTGTGCTCGGCGCGCAGGAAGTAGGGCTTCACATCCTCCCAGCCCCAGCCCGGGTTGCCCTGTGCGGCCCAGTGGTCGTAGTCGGCGTGCTGGCCCCGGATGTAGACCATGGCGTTGATGGAGCTGGAGCCCCCCAGCACCTTGCCGCGTGGCTGGTAGCCGCGCCGGTTGTTCAGCGCGGCCTGCGGCGTGGTGTTGAAGCCCCAGCCGTTCAGTTCGAACTTGGCCATCACGGCCAGCCCAGCCGGGCAGTGGATGAGCACGCTCTTGTCGGCAGGCCCGGCCTCCAGCAGGCAGACGCGCACGGAGGGGTTCTCAGTCAGGCGGCCGGCCAGCACGGAGCCCGCCGATCCGCCACCGATCACGATGTAGTCGAACATGTTGTGGTGTCTCCTCCGCCATGCTGCGCAGCGGCTTGTTGGTTCAGGTTTGACGCACGATAACCGAACGGTCGTGCGATTCCCCTTACCATTCCGTCCATCCGTTTCACTTTGAAGAGGGCTCTCTATATGACGATTCAGACCGTAGGCATCATCGGCGCAGGCACCATGGGCAACGGCATTGCACAGGCCTGTGCGGTGTCGGGCATTAACGTGGTGATGGTTGATATCTCCGATGCTGCAGTGCAAAAAGGCCTGGCCACCGTGGCCAGCAGCCTGGACCGCCTGATCAAGAAGGAAAAAATCACCGAGGCCGACAAGGCCGCCGCGCTGGGCCGCATCAAGACCTCCACCAGCTACGACGACCTCAAAGCCGCGCAATTGGTGATCGAGGCCGCCACCGAAAACTACGAGCTCAAGCTCAAGATCCTCAAGCAGGTGGATGCCCTCGTGGGCCCCGAGGTGCTGATCGCATCGAACACGTCCTCGATCTCCATCACCAAGCTGGCGGCCGCCACCAGCCGCGCCGACAAGTTCATCGGCATGCACTTCTTCAACCCCGTGCCCATGATGGCGCTGGTGGAGATCATCCGCGGCCTGCAGACCAGCGATGCCACGCACGACGCTGTGAAGGCCCTGGCCGAGGCGCTGGGCAAGAGCCCCATCACCGTGAAGAACGCGCCCGGCTTTGTGGTCAACCGCATCCTGGTGCCCATGATCAACGAGGCCTTCTTCGTGCTGGCCGAGGGCCTGGCCACGCCCGAGGACATCGACGCGGGCATGAAGCTGGGCTGCAACCAGCCCATCGGCCCGCTGGCGCTGGCGGACATGATCGGCCTGGATGTGTGCCTGGCGGTGATGGACGTGTACCTGACCGAGTTTGGCGACAGCAAGTACCGCCCCTGCCCGCTGCTCAAGGAAATGGTGGCCGCAGGCCGCCTGGGCCGCAAGACCGGCCAGGGTGTCTATACCTACTGACGGCCTTCAACGCGCTGTCCCTCGGGGGACGGCGCCCAGTTTCCATTGCGTTTTCAATCATGGGCCAGGAGACCTGCGCCCATGACACACATCACCCCCACCACGCCCCCGCCCGAGGGCAACATCGACACCCAGGTCATCGGCCATGTGCTGCTGATCGGCATCAACCGGCCTGCCAAGCGCAATGGCTGGACGCCCCCCATGTTCCGCCAGCTGGCCGAGGCCTACACCCGGCTCGACGACGACCCCGCCCTGCGCGTGGGCGTGCTGCACGCGTTTGGCGACCATTTCACCGCCGGGCTCGACCTGCCCGCCGTGAGCGCCTACATGCAGCGCGGCGAGAAAGCCATCCCCGAAGGCCTGGTGGAGCCGCACGACTACGGCCTGCCCGGCTACCGTCGCCGCACCAAACCCATGGTGGTGGCCGTGAAGGGCATCTGCTTCACCGTGGGCATCGAGCTGATGCTGGGCGCCGACATCGTGGTGGCTGCTGACAACTGCCGCTTCTCGCAGATGGAAGTGCAGCGCGGCATCATGGCCACAGGGGGCGCCACGCTGCGCATGGCCGAGCGCGCGGGCACGGGCAACGCGCTGCTGCACCTGCTCACGGCCGACGAGTTCGGCAGCGCCGAGGCGTACCGCCTGAACTTCGTGCAAAAGGTCGTTCCCGCCGCGCAGGTCCTCGATGAAGCCATCGCCATCGCGCAGCGCATCGAGGCCCAGGCCCCGCTGGCCGTGGTGGCCACCCGGCTCAATGTGCTCAAGGCCATCGAGCAGGGGCAGGCGGCGGCCGTGGCCGAGTTCATCCCGGTGCAGAAGGCGCTGGCAAACAGCGAGGACGCAGCCGAAGGCGTGCGCGCTTTTGTGGAGCGGCGGCCCGCGCAGTTCAGCGGGCGCTAATCGGAGCCGGGGGCGGCTGCGGGCTCCGCCACCCCACGCCCCTCCCGACCGGGTCGGCGGCGTTCATGCGCCTGGACTGAAAAAATTCAAGCAAAAATGGCCGCTACCGCGCGTCCACTATGCCAAATAAGCTATTGAAAGCATAGCAAATGGACTCGGGCCGCGCCTTGTACAGGCGCGCGTCTACCACCGGCCGAGTCTCCGCGCCTCCCCATCCAGTCCATCCGCGCATGCAACAAGGTTTTACAAAATTCAATTGCACACAACTTAACAACCCGCCACAATTCACCCCATGCCCAGCCACAGCCCCCCCTCCACCCCCAGCCCCGCCATCCTGCGGCTGGACAACCAGGTCTGCTTTGCGCTGTATTCCGCCTCGCTGGCAATGACCAAGCTGTACAAGCCCCTGCTCGACCGCATCGGCCTCACCTACCCGCAGTACCTCGTGATGCTGGTGCTGTGGGAGCAGGACGGCGTGACAGTGTCCGAGCTGGGCGAGCGCCTGTTCCTCGACTCCGGCACGCTCACGCCGCTGCTCAAGCGCCTGGAGGCGCAGGGCCAAATTGCTCGGCTGCGCGATGTGCAGGACGAGCGCCGCGTGCGCATCACCCTCACATCGCAAGGCCGCGCGCTGCGCGACCAGGCCGAGGCCATTCCGCAATGCGTGCTGCAAAGCAGCCAGTGCTCAATTGCCGAGCTGACCGCCCTGACCACCGAACTCAAGCAGTTGCGAGACCGGCTCAGCGAGCAACGCTGACGACCTGCAGAAACACGCAACGACATCACAAGAACCGATTCCCTCCACCGCCCACCGTGGGCAACAACCGCAAGGAAGACACCATGACCAAGCTCGAAAAAGTCCTGTACACCGCCAAGTCGCACGTGACCGGTGGCCGCGATGGCGCCGCCAAGACCGATGACGGCCGCCTTCAAGTGCAGCTGTCCTCGCCCGGCACGTCCGGCACCGGCACCAACCCCGAGCAGCTGTTTGCCTCCGGCTACGCAGCCTGCTTCATCGGCGCGATGAAGGCCGTCGGCGGCAAGATCGGCATTCCTGTGCCCCAAGACGTGTCCATCGACGCCGAAGTGGACCTGGGCCCCATCCCGAATGCCTACGGCATCGCTGCCCGCCTGGCCATCAGCCTGCCCGGCCTGGACAAGGAAACCGCCCAGAAGCTGGTGGACGCAGCCCACCAGGTCTGCCCCTACTCCAACGCCACGCGCGGCAACATCGACGTGACGATCACCATCGTCTAAGACATGGGCCGCCAGCTGCTTCCCCGCATCGCGGTGGCCCTGGTGGCCATCGAGCATGTGTACATCCTCGTGCTCGAAATGTTCTTCTGGAACAAGCCCCTGGGCATGAAAACCTTCAACCTGACCCAGGAGCTGGCCGACGCCACCACCACGCTGGCGGCCAACCAGGGGCTGTACAACGGTTTTCTGGCGGCGGGCCTGTTCTGGGGGCTGTTCACCGGCAACCGGGTGTTCAAGATCTTCTTCCTGGCATGCGTGATCGTGGCCGGGGTGTTTGGCGCCGCCACCGCAGCGCCCAAGATCTTCTTCAGCCAGGCGCTGCCCGCGATCATTGCGCTGGGCCTGGTGCTGGCGCTGGACAAAAAACCCGCCGCCCAGCGCAGCCTCTGAGCTATCAAATCAATAGCTGCTACCGCCCTATAGACGGGCGGTAGCAGCTATTTTTGCTTTGAATCCGGGAAAGCACGGCGGCCTGCAAGCTGCCATTCAGCCATGCGCGCGATGATGGGGTTGGAGACAACACCATGAAAATCGCCCTGCTGTCCGACATCCACGCCAACCGCCAGGCCCTGGACGCCTGCCTGCAACACGCCCGCGCACAGGGCGCCGAACAATTTGCGCTGCTGGGCGACCTGGTGGGGTACGGCGGCGAGCCCGTGGCCGTGGTGGAACAGGTGCGCGACCTCGCCCAGCAGGGCGCCCTGTGTGTGCTGGGCAACCACGACGCCATGGCCCTGGCCCCGCCTGCCAACCCGCGCAACCGCAGCGAGCTGGGCGCGCAGTGGACGCACGACCAGCTCGGCAACAGCCACATCGCCTTTTTGCAGTCGCTGCCGCTCACCGCACGTCTGGGCAGCAGCGCGCTGCTCGTGCATGCCAGCGCCGACATGCCGGAGCAATGGCGCTACGTGGAGGACTCGAACGCCGCCGAGCGCAGCATGACGGCGGCCCAGGCCCTTGACCCCGCCATCCGCTACGTGTTCTGCGGCCATGTGCATGAGCAGGTGCTGTACTTCCTCACGCCCACCGCCAAGCTCATGCGTTTTGCGCCCGAGCCGGGCGTACCCGTGCCCGTGCCGCCACACCGCCAGTGGCTCGCCATCGTGGGCTCGGTGGGCCAGCCGCGCGACGGCGATGCGCGCGCCATGTATGCCGTGTTCGACGACACCGCCAAACAGATCACCTTCTACCGCGTGCCCTACGACCACCTGGCCGCCGCCGCCGCCATCCGCGCGGCAGGACTGCCCGCGTTCTATGCCGACAGGCTGGAGCATGGTCAATGAAACTGCTCGAACCCGGGACCGAGATCGACGGCTTTCGCGTGGTGGACTGCATCCACGCGGGTGGCATGGCCCACATCTACGCCGTGGAATACGCGCAGGCCGACCGCAGCCCCGGCTTTCCCATGGCGATGAAGATCCCGCGCATGACGGCGGGCGACGGGGCCGAGAACATCGTGAGCTTCGAGGTCGAGCTGCAGATCCTGCCCGTGCTCAGCGGCCCGCATGTGCCGCGTTTTGTGGCGGCGGGTGACCTGGTGCGGCTGCCTTACCTGGTGATGGAATACATCCCCGGCCAGACGCTGCAGCACTGGCTGGACGCGCCCGAACGCAGCGACACCGCAACCATCGCCCGCCTGGGCGCGGCCACGGCGCACGCCGCGCACAGCCTGCACCAGCAGAACGTGTGCCACCTCGACCTCAAACCGGCCAACGTGCTCATCAAGGCCGACGGCACGGCCGTGCTGCTGGACTTTGGCCTGTCGTGCCACGCGCACTACCCCGACCTGCTGGCCGAGGAAATGCGCCAGGCCGTGGGCTCGCCCGCCTGGATTGCGCCCGAGCAGGTGGTGGGCGTGCGCGGCGACCCGCGCAGCGACATCTTTGCCATCGGCGTGATGCTGTACGAGCTGGCCACGGGCGAGCTGCCCTTTGGCGCGCCCACCACCAGCGGCGGCATGCGACAGCGCCTGTGGATGACGCCTGCCCCGCCGCGCAAACACCGCGCCGACATCCCGCCCTGGCTGCAGGAGGTCATCCTGCGCTGCCTGGAGCCTGAGGCAGGGAGCCGCTACCCGTCGGCCGCGCACCTGGCCTTCGACCTGTCGAACCCCGAACAGGTGCTGGTTACCGAACGCGGCGAACGCACCGAGCGCACTCCACTGCGCACGCATGTGCGGCGCTGGTTGCGTGCTGCGGGCATGCACTACACGCCCAGCCCCCTGCCCTCGCAGCAGATCGAGGACACGCCCATCCTCATGGTGGCCGTGCCCCATGCCGATGTGAGTGACGCCACGCTGTACTCGCTGCGCCAGGCCGTGGCCCGCTCGCTGGGCATCCGCCCCGGCGCGCGGCTGGCCTGCGTGACGGTGATCTCGCCCGGCGCCAGCAGCACCAGCGACAGCAACCGCAGCGAAACCACGCTGCACCGCCAGCACATGGCACGCCTGCGCCAGTGGGCCCAGGGTCTGGACCTGACGGGACATGCCGTGAGCTACCACGTGCTCGAAGCGGGCGACGTGGCCCAGGCGCTGGTGCGCTATGCAGCCAGCAACCACGTGAGCATGATGATCCTGGGCGCCGCCACGCACGGGCTGCAGATGCAGCGCTTCATCGACACCGTGCCCATCCGCGTGGCGCGTGATGCGCCCTGCACCGTCATCCTGGTCAAACAGGCGCTGCCGTTCGAGCAGCTGGGCCAGACGTTCCCGGGCTAAGCGCCTGTTCAAAGAGTGGGCCCCGCTGTCGCCGAGGTGGCGCGGCCCGCTTGAGCCGCGCCGGGCTTTCGTTTAGCGTGGCGGTATGAGCACCACCACCCTCCTCGTGCGCCAGGACAACCTGGCCAGCACCCGCCTGTTGACCGCCGACGACACCCCGCTGGAAGGCGGCCAGGTCCGCGTGCGGGTCGAGTCGTTTGCCCTCACGGCCAACAACATCACCTACGCCGCGCTGGGCGACATGCTGAACTACTGGCAGTTCTTCCCCACGGGCGAGGCAGGCTGGGGCATCGTGCCCGTGTGGGGCTTTGGCACGGTGACAGAGTCACAGCACCCCGAGGTGGCCGTGGGCGAGCGCCTCTATGGCTACTGGCCCATGGCCAGTCAGGCCGTGCTGTCGCCCCAGCGCGTCCACCCCACGGGCTTCAGTGACGGCGTCGCGCACCGCGCGGGCCTGCATGCGGTCTACAACCACTACCTGCGCACCGGCACCGACGGGCTGTACCGCGCCGACAACGAAGATGTGCAAGCGCTTTTGCGGCCGCTGTTCATCACCTCGTGGCTCATCGACGACTTTCTGGCCGACCAGCAGTTCTTTGGCGCACAGCGCATGCTGCTGTCCAGTGCATCCAGCAAGACGGCCTACGGCACGGCGTTCCAGCTCGCGCAGCGGGACGGCATCGAGGTCATCGGCCTGACCTCGCCCGGCAATGTGGTGTTTTGCGAAAGCCTGGGCTGCTACAGCCGCGTGGTCACCTACGACGCACTGGACCAGATCGACGGCGCCACGCCCAGCATCTACATCGACTTTGCAGGCAGCGTGGGCCTGCGCCAGCGCATCCACCCCCACTTCACCGCCCTGGCCTACAGCTGTTCGGTGGGCGCCAGCCACGTGCAGGACCTGGGCGGGGCGGGCCAGTTGCCCGGCCCGCGCCCGGTGATGTTCTTCGCCCCCGCCCAGGTCAAGAAGCGCAACACCGACTGGGGCGCTCAGGGCCTGAACGAGCGCCTGGTGGCGGCGTGGAACCAGTTCAGCACCGCCGTGTCGGCCGGGCCGCAGCCCTGGCTGGTGGTGCAGCACCATACAGGGCCCCAGGCCACGCAGGCGCTGTTTGCGGGCGTGCTGGCGGGCAGCGGCGACCCGCGCGCTGGGCATATCGCGACGATGCTGCCTGGCTGAAACGCTATGCCGGGCCGTCAAGGGCGCGGCGGCGACAATGGGGCATGACCCCATTGCCCCCCGATACCGCTGCCAACGCCTCGAACGACCAACACCCCTACGCCCGCCTCACGCCCGACCAGGTGCTGGACGCGCTGGCCAGCGTGGGCCTGTATGGCGATGGCCGCCTCATGGCCCTGTCGTCGTACGAAAACCGGGTGTACCAGGCCACACTGGAAGACGGCGAGCGCGTGGTGGCCAAGTTCTACCGCCCAGGCCGCTGGAGCGAGGCGCAGATCCTCGAAGAACACGCCTTTGCCGCCGAGCTGATGGCCGCCGAAGTGCCCGCCGTGGGCCCGCTGGTGCTGAAAGGCACCACCCTGCACCAGCACGATGGCTTTGCGTTTTCCGTCAGCCCCTGGCGCGGCGGGCGCCAGCCCGAGCTGGACGACTTCGAGGTGCTGGAATGGATCGGCCGCTTTCTGGCACGCATCCACACCGTGGGTGCGGCCCAACCGTTTGCTCACCGGCCGCTGCTGGACCTGGAGACCTTTGGCACGGCATCGCGCGACTGGCTGCTCACGAACGAGATCATTCCGCTCGACATGCAGGCCACCTGGAAGGCCCAATGCGACAAAGCTCTTGAATTGATAGCTGCTAGCGCTTATCCATCAAGCGTTGGAGCCTCATTTGGCTTAAAAAATGCGACAGCAATCCGCCTGCATGGCGACTGCCACCCCGGCAACATCCTCTGGACTCCGCTGGATGAATGGGGCCGGGGCGGCCCGCATTTTGTGGACCTGGACGACGCGCGCATGGGCCCGGCCGTACAAGACCTGTGGATGCTGCTGTCGGGCGACCGGCGCCAACGCACCCACCAGCTCGGCGCACTGATCGACGGCTACGAGCAGTTCCGCAGCTTCGACCGCCGCGAGCTGGCGCTCATCGAGCCGCTGCGCACCTTGCGCCTGATCCACTACAGCGCATGGCTCGCGCGCCGCTGGCAGGACCCGATCTTTCCCGTCAACTTCCCGTGGTTTGGCACCAGCGACTACTGGCGCGGGCAGGTGGACATGCTGATCGAGCAGATTGAGGCCATGCAGGAAGAGCCCCTGGTGGCGTGAGATGAACGCGCACTAAGCCGCCTGCGCTGCGGTGTGGTGCAGGCCGCTGCGGCGCCCCGGAGAGGCGCCAGAGGCGCCCGGGCATTGCAAACGATTGTCAACCCGTGTGCACAGGGGCGCGATGTCGCGCAACATCCAGAGACGCCTTCCTGGAAAGGCGTTTTCTGACTTGCGAAGGGCGCTTGCGCCCGAAGACCGACACCATGCGCATTGCCGTCCTGCACGACGACCCCCTCTTGCCCGACATGATCCGGGGCGCCCTTGAGCGCCACCACCATGTGTGCCATTTCTATACCAGCGGTGCGAGCCTGCTCAAGGACACACGGCACGAAACCTTTGACCTGCTGATCTCTGGCTGGCACCTGCCGGACATGGACGGCATCGAGGTCATCCAGCGCCTGCGCGAGATGGCCGGCCAGCAACTGCCCATTCTGCTGGTCACACGCCGCAATGAAGAACGTGACGTGATCGAAGCACTCAACCGGGGCGCGGACGACTACATGGTCAAACCCCTGCGTGTGGGGGAGCTGGTCGCCCGCGTTGCGGCCTTGCTGCGGCGGGCGTATCCGCAGGCCATGGGCCAGCAGCTGGTCTTCGGCCCCTACCGGTTCGATCCGGAGAAGCGGCTGTTATCCCTGCACGGCGAGCCGCTGGCGCTGAAGAACCTGGAATACGAACTCGCCCTTTTCATGTTCCGCAACGCGGGCCGCCTGTTGTCGCGCGCGCACCTGCGCGAAGCGGTGTGGGGCGAGCGCAGCGAAGCACCTTCACGCTCGCTCGACACCCACGTTTCGCGCCTGCGCACCAAGCTGCAGTTGACGCAGCAGGCCCACGGCTATGCGATCACGGCCATCTATGGCATGGGGTACCGGCTGGACACGGTAGACACGGTGGCCCTGGCGGACCCACGCGGCTGAAACGCCGCGCGCAGGGCGGCGCACAAGCCGCCACGTGCTCCTTCCCAGAACAACAAAAAAGGCCAGCACGCTTTGCAGCGTGCTGGCCTTTTGGCGTTCAGCCCGCCGCCGCGAAGTGATCGCGGCGGTGGTGGCTGCCGGGCTACCGGCGGCGGCCCATGGCAGGGTGCTGCCAGGCCATCAGGCCCAGCAATGCAGCCAGCAGGATCAGGCCCCATTCCGACAGCGTCGGAATGTTGCTGGCGTTGCCCGTCACCGTCGTCGAGGCGCTGGACGTGTTGTTGCTAGGGTTGGTGTCGCCCGGCGCATCCACCGTGGCAGAGTTCACCAGAGGACGCGCACCGCTGTAAGGGGTGGCCAGGGTGGTGTTGATCGTGAAGGTGCGCGATGCCCCCACCGCCAACGCTCCGACGCCGCAGCTGACAGTCCCGGCCGCGTTGACGCAACCTGGCGCTGAAACAAAGCTCACCCCGGCGGGCAGCACGTCCACGACCTGCGCTCCATCACTGGCCAGCGGGCCATTGTTGGTGACCACCAAGGTGTAGGCGAGCGCAGCGCCGGGCGTAAGAGGACCTGCCGGCGCTGTCTTGTTCAATGCCAGATCCGTGGCCACGGTAAAGCGGCGCGCGGTGGTGTCATGGGTCACCACGTTGTTGGCCAGCGTGGTCTCGGTTTCGTCCACCACCACACTCGCCTGGTTGAAGGCCGTGCCGCTGGTGGCGCCATTGACGGTAAGGGTCTCCGCGCGCATGACGTAGGTGATGGTGGCGCTCTGGCCGCTGCTCAGCCCCGGAAAGCTACAGGTCAGCGTGCCGCTGGTCGCCCCCATCGTGGGTTCGGTACACGCGCCGCCTGCATTCACCGTGAGCGCGCCCTGGTAGCTGAAGGTGGCCGTGGGCGAGGAGCCCGGTGCGGGGAAGATGTCGGTCATCACCACGTTGGTGCCAAACGACGGGCCGCTGTTATTCACCGTGATCGTGTAGGTCGTGTTTTGTCCGAGGTCGACCGGATCAGCGCTGTCCACCTTGTTCACCAGGATGTCCAGCTGCGCGGCAGTGACCGGGGTGCTGGTCGTGGCGCTGTTGTTGGCGGCGTTCGACTCGGCGGTGGCCGTGGTTGCGGCCACGCTGTTGACCACCGTGCTGCCCGTTGCACTGCCCAGGGGGCGCATGCGGTAGTTCACCGTCTGCTGCGATCCGGAATTGATGCTGGCCCAACTACAGGTGAGCGTTCCGCCCACCGTGCCCGCGGCGATGGGCGCGCAGCTGCCGCCCCCGCTCACGCTCACCACGTCGATAAAGGCGGCATTGGACGGCAGGGTGTCCACCATCTGCACGGTCTGTGCCGTGGAAGGCCCTGTGTTGCCAATCGTCGCCACGAAGGTGATGGGAGCCCCGGCCGCAACGGTGGACGGAGTGGCCGTCTTGGCAGCCGTCACATCCACGATGGCCGTGACCTGGCTGGTCACGCTGCCACTGTTGTTGGCCTGGTTGGGGTCGCCCACGTCGGTGGAGCGCACGGTCGCGGTGTTGGTGCGAGGGCCACTGACGGCAATGCTGGGGCGCACCACCACGGTCACGGTGGCCTGCGCGCCGGAGTTCAGCGTGCCCAGGTTACAGCTCAGGTTCTGCGAGGTGCCGTTGGTGACAGCGTTGGGCGTGCAGCTACCTTGCGAGGCCACGGCAGATTGAAACCCTCCGGTGTTCACAAGACTGCCCAGCGTATCCGACACCACCACGTTCGTGGCAGCAGCCGGGCCGACGTTGTCCACGGTGATGACATAGGTCAGGTTCTGGCCCGCGACCACAGGGTCGGGCGCAGCGGTCTTGGACACGACGCGCAGGTCGGCCTCGGTGGCCGTGGAGGTCACGCCCACACCCACGCAGTTGTTCGCACCGTTGCTGTCCACGCGCACACCCGCCCCCAGCGCCACGCAGGCGTTGTTGGTGGCGGTGCCAGTGCCTGTCAGCACGGCCGACACCGTGACGGCAGGGGCATTGGTATTGGCGTTCAGTCCGGTAGAGCGCGAGCAGGTCCAGTTGCCTGGGCCGGTGAACGGCAAAGCGTCGCAAGTCCAGCCCGTCGCGCTGACCAGGCTGTCGAGCCTCACGCCCGCCGGCACCTGGTCGGTGATGGTGATGGTCTGGCCATTGGGCACGGCCAGCGGCCCGGTGTTGCGCGCGGTCAGCGTGTAATTGAAAGCCTGGTTCGGCACCACGGGGTTGATGCTGGCCGTCTTGGTCAGCTGCATGTCGGCGTCGTTGCTGGCCGTCACGTTGACCGAAGCCGAATTGTTGGCGGGCACCGGGTCTGGCAGCGCCGTGCTGATACCGGCCGTGTTGCCCAGCGTGCCTGCGCTGTTGGCCGTGGCGGTCACGGTGATCGTGGGCATGTTGCTGAAGTTGGCACCGGTGTATTCGGTGCGCGTGCAGGTGATTGTGGCGTCACAGACCCAGCCCGTGCCGACGGCAGATACGAAGCTGAGTCCGGCGCCCAGCGTATCGGTCACGGTGACCGGCTGACCCGCCAGCGACACCCCGCCGTTGAGGCGCGGCGTGAGCGTGTACACCACGTTGGCACCCTGGGCCACATTGGAGCTGGCGGCTGTCTTGGTGATGGACACGTCGGCACCCGAGGTGGACGTCACGTCCGCCGACGTGGTGTTGTTGGCGGTGTTGCCATCGGGCATGGCGGAGTTGTCGGGCTTGATGCCATCGATGGCAAAAGCTGCCGTCACCGTGCCATTGACGTTGGACACGGCGGGAACCGTCAGCACCGAGGCAGACGCTCCACTGGCCAGGGTGCCCGTGCGCGTGCAGGTCACATTGCCGCTGCTCAGCGGATAGCCGCCCGATGGCGCGCAGGACCAGCCCGTGCCTGTCGGAACAGAGGTAATCGACGCGCCGGCTGGCACTGTGAAGGTAATGCGCTGGCTGCCATCGGCCGCGTTCGGGCCGTTGTTGGCAGCCTGCAGCGCGTAGCTGTAGGCCTGGCCGGCCACAACGTTGGCCGTGGAGGGCGTAGCCACCAGCGCAAGGTCGGCCGCCTGCGTAGCGGTGGTGTCCTGCACGCTGTTGACGTTGTTGCTGGTGTTCGGGTCGGACGTGGCGCTGCCAGCCGTGGCGGTGTTGGTCCAGACCCCGGCGGAAGGCAGCCGCACCCGGATGGTCACGGTCTGGTTGCTGTTGAACGGGATATTGCCCAACGTGCAATCGACGACACCCGCCGCTTGGCTGCAGGTGCCTGCTGTGGTGGCCACATCCACGAACGTGGAGCCCACCGGGAGTGTGTCCGTCAGCGTGACGCCGGTGGCGCCGTTGGGGCCGTTGTTGTCGATGCGCAGCGTGTACGTGAAGATGCCGCCTGCGGGCCCAGGGTCCGGCGAATCCGCATGGTTGACCACCAGGTCGGCGGACTGCGCCATGGCTGCACCCGCAAACAGGCCACCCACCAGCAAGAGCCAGCGAAAGCGGCGTACCGCGCTGTGCGCAGGGCTTGTAGCAGGCTGCGCGGGCCCACTGGATGTGCGCGCGCGCCAGAAAGCGCATGCGCCCTCCCAAGATCGCGTCAATCGATAAAGCATCAAAAATACTCCTGAGGTGAATGGCTCCGACTTCCGGCCACGCCGCAACCTCACCAGGCCCCGAGGGGCTGGCAAAAAATGCAGGGAGTGCGTGGATGAACCGTGGCCGCCACGGACCAAGGCTGTGTTGGAATTTATCGACGGACGGGGGCGCAATCCGCCCGGCAACAATCGTTAACGGTTGCGAACGGTATTGCGTATTGTTTGCACCACGGGTGCACGCCACCCCGGTGGGCAGCACGGGTGGTGGACCGGCTGGGGGCCCCTGGGCTATGCTGCGCCATCTTCGATCTACCGCGAGTTGGCCCACCCATGAAGGACATGTTTCGCACGCTCCTCTCCATTCGCCAGAAGCGCAAGCCCGCCCCCGTGGGGCCTTTGCCCGCCGTGGGCACCGTGATCCTGCGGGGGCAGGTCAAGATGGCCGTCACCCATCCGCTGCCCAGGGAACTGTGGGACTGGCTGGTGCTGTCGGGCTGGCGCAACCTGCCGGTCAAGAACGACCGGCGCAAGGGACTGCGTTTGCCAGAGGGCGCGCTCAAGGAGCTGATCGACACCCCCTCACAGGAACGCAACCAGGCACACAGCCGCATCCTGGAGCAGGCCCAGCCCGAAGATTGAGCGGCTTTGTAAAGCCCCATAAAAAAACCGGTGGTGCCAGGCACCACCGGTTTTTACTACTATTTTTATAGCACCTAGCGCTTGATGGACAAGCGCCAGAGGCCGATTTGGCCTAAATTTTTACACCAGCAAGGCGTTCACGCGCTTCACATACGCGGCGGGGTCTTCAGGCAAGCCGCCCTCGGCCAGCAGCGCCTGGTCGAACAGGATGTGCGCCAGGTCGTGGAAGTGCACGCTGCCATCGAGCTTCTTGACCAGCGCGTGCTCGGCATTCACCTCCAGCACAGGCTTGGTCTCGGGCGCCTGCTGGCCAGCCTGCTTGAGCATGCGCGCCAGCTGGGTGCTCATGCCATCGTCCTGCACCACCAGGCAGGCGGGTGAATCGACCAGGCGCGTGGTCACGCGCACGTCTTCGGCCTTGTCCTTGAGCGCTTCTTTCAGCTTGGCCAGCACAGGCTTGAAGGCTTCGGCGGCTTCTTCAGCGGCCTTCTTCTCGGCTTCGTCCTGCAGCTTGCCCAGGTCCACCGCGCCCTTGGCCACGCTTTGCAGCGGCGTGCCGTCAAACTCGTGCAGGTAGTTCAACGCCCACTCGTCCACGCGGTCGGTCATCAACAGCACTTCGATGCCCTTCTTCTTGAAGACTTCGAGCTGTGGGCTGTTCTTGGCGGCGGCCAGGGTGTCGGCGGTGATGTAGTAGATCGCCTCCTGGCCTTCCTTCATGCGGGCCTTGTAGTCGGCAAAGCCCACCGTCACGGCGTCACTGGTGGTGCTGGCAAAGCGCAGCAGCTTGGCCAGGCGCTCGCGGTTGCCAAAGTCCTCGCCCAGGCCTTCCTTGAGCACTGCGCCAAACTCGCTGTAGAACTGCGTGTACTTGCCTTCCTTGGCCTTGTCGTCTGCATCCACCACATCGGTCACGCCGTCGGCATTGGCGGCGGTGTCGTGCTTGTCGTGTTTGGCCAGGTCTTCCAGCATCGAGAGCACGCGCTTGGTCGAGCCTTCGCGGATGGCACGCACGTCGCGGCTTTCCTGCAGCAGCTCGCGGCTCACGTTCAGCGGCAGGTCGGCCGAGTCGATCACACCCTTGACGAAGCGCAGGTAGGTGGGCATCAGCGCTTCGGCGTCGTCCATGATGAACACACGCTTCACATACAGCTTCACGCCAGCCTTCTTGTCGCGGTTCCACAGGTCAAACGGCGCCTTGGCGGGGATGTACAGCAGCTGCGTGTACTCGGTGTTGCCTTCCACTCGGTTGTGCGCCCAGGTCAGCGGGGCATCGTGGTCGTGGCTGATGGTTTTGTAGAACTCGGCGTACTGCTCTTCGGTGATGTCCTTCTTGGGGCGCGTCCACAGGGCGCTGGCCTTGTTGATGGTTTCCCACTCGCCGGTCTTGACCATGCCGCCGGGCTGGCGGCCGCCGTTTTCGTCGTTGGGGTTGATCAGCTCGCCGTCTTTCCACTCTTCCTTTTCCATCAGGATGGGCAGGCTGATGTGGTCGGAGTATTTGGCGATGACCTGCTTGAGCTTCCAGGCGTTGAGGTATTCCTCGGCATCGTCGCGCAGGTGCAGGATGATGCTGGTGCCGCGCTGGGCGCGGGTGATGGTTTCCACCTCGAAGTCGCCCGTGCCACCGCTGATCCAGCGCACGCCTTCTTCGGCCGCAAGGCCCGCGCGGCGCGATTCCACGGTGATCTTGTCGGCCACGATGAAGCCGGAGTAAAAGCCCACGCCGAACTGGCCGATGAGCTGGGCATCCGCCTTCTGGTCGCCTGAGAGACGGCCCATGAAGTCCTTGGTGCCGCTCTTGGCGATGGTGCCCAGGTGGTCGATGGCTTCTTGCTGGCTCATGCCGATGCCGTTGTCGGTGATGGTCAGCGTCTTGGCGGCCTTGTCGAAGGTCACGCGCACTTCGAGGTTGGGGGCGTCTTCAAACAGCGCGGAGTTGTTCAGGCCTTCAAAACGCAGCTTGTCGCAGGCGTCCGACGCGTTGGAGATCAGCTCGCGCAGGAAGATCTCCTGGTTGGAATACAGCGAATGGGTGACCAGGTGCAGCAGTTGCGCTACTTCGGCCTGGAAAGACAGGGTTTGTTTTGTGCTCATGGTGTCTTGGAGGTTGCTGTGTAAGGTGCAAAAAGAACGCGTTTCACGCCCAGGAGGCCAGGAACGGCATTCGCGCGTGTTCACCTCGGGGCGGACTCGGTGATTTCAAGGGTTGCACTGTGCGGCGCACGCCCCTCACCACCTGCGGCCCGCACCGAAGCCATCCCGCACAGCCATTTCGGCGCTGAAGATTGTTGACAATTCGCAGGCATTTGACAGCAATTTCTGTCATTTAGACCCCATAAGATGCACGCCACCGAAGGCACTCGGTGCGAGGCCGCCTTCCCATCCTCTGCCCCCTTTCCTCCGGAGCCCTCTTGCCATGCCCACATCCCTGAAAAAATGGTCCGCCGAGTTCCTCGGCACGTTCTGGCTGACATTTGGCGGTTGCGGCAGCGCCGTACTGGCTGCCGCCTTCCCGCAGCTGGGTATCGGTTTTGTCGGCGTGTCCCTGGCCTTTGGCCTCACCGTGCTGACCGGGGCCTATGCGCTGGGGCCGATCTCGGGCGGGCATTTCAACCCTGCCGTGTCGGTAGGGCTGGCGCTGGGGGGCCGGTTCAAGGCGTCCGAGCTGCCGGGCTACGTGGTGGCCCAGGTGCTGGGCGCCATTGCTGCAGCGGCCGTGCTGTACCTCATTGCCACGGGCAAGCCGGGCGCAGACATCGGGGGCTTTGCCACCAACGGCTATGGCGAACACTCCCCAGGCGGCTATGGGCTGATGGCCGCCGTGGTGACGGAGGTCGTGCTGACAGCCATCTTCCTCATCGTGATCCTGGGCGCCACGGCCAAACGCGCGGCCAGCGGCTTTGGCGGGCTGGCCATCGGCATGTGCCTCACGCTCATTCACCTGATCTCCATCCCGGTGACCAACACCTCGGTCAACCCGGCCCGCAGCACCGGTCCGGCGCTGTTTGGCCCAGCCTATGCGCTGTCGGAACTGTGGGTCTTCTGGGCCGCGCCCATTGCAGGCGCACTGCTGGGCGCCGCCATCTACCGCGCGCTGCTGAGCGACGACTGATCGCGAAGGGGCGGCAAGCAAGGCGCATGGCCTTGCCGCCCGCCCCCTGTTGCTTTGCCGGTCAGCCTTCGACCGTGATGCGCTGCACCAGCGACTGCAGGATCTGGTCGGCCTTGTCATTGGCCACCTGGCAGGTGCCCGCTGCCGCATGCCCACCGCCCCCAAACTCCAGCATGAGGTTGCCGATGTGAACCTGGCTGCTGCGGTCCAGGATGGACTTGCCGGTGGCCAGCACCGTGTTCTGTTTTTGCAACCCCCACATCACGTGGATGGAGATGTTGCAGTCAGGGAACAGCGCGTAGATCATGAAACGGTTGGTGGCCCAGATGGTGTCCTCCTCGCGCAGATCGAGCACGACCAGCTTGCCGATGCGGATGGCGCAGCGCTGCAACTGCTCCTGGGCCTTGGGGGCGTGTTCGCGGTAAAGCTGCACGCGCTCCTGCACATCGGGCAGGGCGAGGATCTCTTCAATGGTGTGGTCGCGGCAGTACTGGATGAGGTCCATCATCAGCGCGTAGTTGCTGATGCGAAATTCGCGAAAGCGCCCCAGGCCCGTGCGCGAATCCATCATGTAGTTCAGCAGCACCCAGCCCTGGGGGTCGAGGATGTCTTCGCGCGAATACTGGGCCGAGTCGGCCTGGTCCACCGCCGCCATCATCTCGTCGGTGATGCGCGGAAAGGCCGCCTTGCCGCCGTAGTGGTTGTAGACCACACGGGCTGCCGAGGGGGCATGGGCTTCGATGATGTGGTTTTCGGAGCGCCGCCCCGAATTGCGCACCGTTTCGGACTCGTGGTGGTCGAACACCAAATGGGCCCCGGGCACATAGGGCAGGTTGGTGGTGATGTCACGGCTGGTGATGGCAATCTTGCCGTCCTGCATGTCCTTGGGGTGGACGAAGGTGATCTCGTCGATGAGGTTGAGCTCATTGAGCAGCACGGCGCAAACCAGGCCGTCAAAGTCGCTGCGGGTTACCAGGCGGTATTTCACGTCACTCACTAGCTTCTCCTTGTTACATATCTCGTGGCCACATGGTAGCGGTGGACTCACACCCGGCAAGACCGCTGGCGGGGAAAAACAGGCCATCCGAACCGCTTTTCCGGTTCTGCCGTGTTGCCTGTTTTTTGCTTGTCTTCACGCAGGCTGCAGCCATTGCTCCAGCTGCTGCGCCACACCCGCATCCCCCAGCAACGCCAGATGGCCCATCCGGTGGAACACGGCCTGCCGACTCTTGGCAAAACCCAGGGTTCGTTTCGCATCATCATGGATGCCCAGGGCACTGTGCAATGGCACCAACCCGTCCCCCACCAGCCGCTCGGCCGCCGGACTGCGCCGCGCCGCCAGCGTGGCGGCAACAGCATGGCAGGCCACCCCATCGGGCAGGGGCACGGGGGTGCGCCGGTCAGGGTGCCGCACGAAGCGGTCACGCCCCTGCCAGTCGGCCTCCAGCACATGGCCATGGCGCAAGTCGGTAATGCCCGCGCTGCGCAGCTGCGCCAACCGTGCAAACGGCCGGGAATACGGCGTGCTGCCCAGCAGGGTGTCCACCCAGTGCCCCGCGCGCTCCAGCGGTGCGCCATGGTGGGGCGTTCCCAAAAATACAAGGTGGCGCAGCAGCGCCAGCCAGCCCTGCCCCGCAGCCGCCGCTTGGTGGCAGGCACTGCGGGCCACCAGGCCGCCCATGCTGTGGGCCAGCACCGCTACCTCCTTCACGGGCACGGGCCAGGCCGCCACCAGGGATTCCAGCTGGGCGGCCAGCTCGGCACCGTTGGCGGACGTGTGCAGGCCCGTGTTGTAGCGCAGGTAGACCGGCGTATAGCCCAGCGCCTGCGCAAGGTGGGCGCCATGGTCATGGCCCTGGTGCAGCCACTGCAGATCGTTCATGCACAGGCCATGGACCAGCACCAAGAGCTTGCCCGTGGCCCGGCCGCTGGCGGCCAAGGCGGGCAGGTCCAAAGGCAGCCCATCCCGGTAGAACCCCATGCGGGTGCACAGTGGGTTGTCGTCGCGCTGCAGGCGGTCGCCCATCACGCCGTTGAGGGCGGCGAGCACGGCCTCGCGCTCCCACTGCACTGCGGTGGGCGGCGCATCGGGTTCAAAAGACGGCTCCAGCCGCGCCAGACCTGCCTGCAGGCCCGCGTCCACCAAGCGTGTCACGCCCCGAATGCTCTGGTAGACCAGCCCGGTCAGGCCGCTCGCCTGGCCCGGCTGCGCCCCTCCAGGCAGGCCCAGCGTGCCCAGCACCGACTGGTGCACCCCCTCGGCCACGCGGCTGATGCCCGTGGTGGCCTGTGTGGCCAACCGCGCCACTCCCCGCAAGTCCGACGCACGCAACTGGCGCAGCGGATGGGGTTTGGCGGCGTTGGCAGCATCAGCGCGCGGTCGCGGTGGGGTAGGCATGGAGAAGGCTCCGTTCAAGGGATGCAGTGCGGTGACGCGGGGAGCCTGGTGGTACTCAGAACCGCTCGCTGGGAGACAGGTAGCGCCACTGCCCCACCGGCAGATTGCCCAGGGTGACGCGGCCGATGCGAATGCGCTTGAGCCCCACCACCTTGAGGCCCACCAGCTCGCACATGCGGCGGATCTGGCGCTTCTTGCCTTCGGTGAGCACAAAGCGCAGTTGCTCGGGGTTCTGCCAATCGACCTTGGCGGGCTTGAGCGGCTCGCCGTCCAGGCTCAAGCCGTGGCGCAGCCGGGCCAGCAACGCGGGGGGAAACACCGCCTGCACATTGGTGCTGACAGGATCGCGCTCGTCAATCTCCTGCAGCGGCGCGGAGCGCTCACTGGGATGGCGTGGCACCACCTGACCCGGTGCCTGGTAAACGACGCGCACCAGGTACTCCTTTTCCATCTCGGAGTCCTCACCAATGATCTGCCGGGCCACCCGACCATCCTGGGTCAGCACCAAGAGGCCCACCGAGTCGATATCGAGCCGCCCCGCAGGCGCCAGGCCACGCAACTGCGGCGGAGAAAATCGGTTGCGGCTGGGGTCGTCACGCCAGTGCGTGCGGGGGTTGATCAATGCCACCGCGGGCGTGTGACCATCCTCGGCCTGGCCGCTCACATAGCCGATGGGCTTGTTCAGCAGGATGGTGACGCGCTGCTCCTGGAAACCCTGGGCAACCTTGTCTACGTCGATGCGGTCGGTGGGCAACACCTGCACGCCCATCTCGGCCACCTGGCCATTGACCTTCACCCAGCCCTGGGCGATCCAGTCGTCCGCCTCGCGCCGCGAGCACAGGCCCAGCTCGGCCATGCGCTTGTTCAGGCGGGAGCTGACCATGCCGTTCACGGTGATCGTCGCGGACGCCCGTTCGGGCGCTTGCTTGATGGGCGCAACAAACGAGCCCGACGCCGTGCGGTAGTTGGGGGGCGCGGGCGCCCTGGCAGCGCGCGGCGGCGGCGCAGGCCGGACGGGAGCGGCTTTGGCGGCCACGGCGGGACGGCGGAGAACAGGACGGGTTGCGGGTGCCGCTGGTGCGCTGGCACTTGCAGCAGGCGCAGGGGCAGCAGCGGGGCCGGCAGGCGGGCGAGAACTGGAAGGAGAAGACATTGCGCGTATTTTCGCCTGCGGGGCCTGGCAGACCAAGAACTAAAGAAACTTACCCCTGGCGCACCTGATGCGCCTGCCCCTCTTGCCAGGCCAGGAAATCATCGACCGGCAGTGGTCGTGCAATGTGATAGCCCTGCGCCTCATCGCACGCCAAGGTGCGCAAGCGCTCCAGAATGGCGGCGGTTTCCACCCCCTCGGCCACCACGGTGAGCCCCAGGTTGTGCGCCAGATCGATGGTCGAGCGCACGATCATCGCGTCGTCCTCGCCCGTCTCCATGCCCATCACAAACGACTTGTCGATCTTGAGCTCATGGACCGGCAGGCGCTTGAGGTAGGCTAGCGAGGAATAGCCGGTGCCGAAGTCGTCAATCGACAGCTTGAAGCCCTGCTCCGACAGCCGGTTGAGCATGGCCTCGGCGCGCTGGGGGTCGTCCATGATGGCGCTTTCGGTGATCTCCAGGCAGAAGGCACTGGCCGGCACGCCATGGCGCACCAGAATGTCGGCAAGGCGGGTGCTGAGTTCCGGGTCGAGCAGATCGCGTGTGGACAGGTTGACCGACACCCGCAGCGCCAGGCCCTGGGTGCGCGGGTCGGCCAGCAGGCGCGCCACCTCTTCGAACATCCACAGCGTGAGCTGCCGCACGAACCCCGTCTGTTCGGCAAACGGAATGAACTGCATGGGCGGCACCAGGCCGCGCTGCGGGTGCTGCCAGCGCACCAGGGCCTCGGCAGCCCGGCCGGGCTGCCCGTGCAGCGGCACCTTGGGCTGCAGGTACAGGCGCAGCTCGTGGTGCTCCACCGCGTGGCGCAGCTCGGTCAGCAGCGACAGGGTCTGCGCGCTGGCCGAATCAAATGAGGCGTCGTACTGCTGTGCCCCGCTGAGCCTGCGCTTGGCGGCATACATGGCGATCTCGGAACGGCTCAGCAGCGTGTCGGCATCGTCGGCATCACCAGGCCAGCAGGCAATGCCAATGCCCGCACTCAGGTCCACCGTCTGGTCCTCGAAGGCCAGCGGCTCTTCGAACGATTGGGTGATGCGCAGCGCCGTGGCATGGGCGGTGGCCGCATCGGCGCCCCGCAGCAGCACGGCGAATTCGTTGCCGCCCAGGCGGGCGACCATGTTCTCGGGCGATGGCACCTGCTGGCGCAGCCGCTCGGCCACCGCCTGCAGCAGGCGGTCACCAAAGGAATAGCCTAGCACGTCGTTCACGTGTTTGAAGCGGTCCAGGTCGAGCGTGAGCACGGCCAGCGGGTGCGGAGGCTCCGCGCCGCCGGTGCTGCGCGCAATGGCCAACACCACCGCCTCGCGAAAGCGCTCCCGGTTGGGCAGGCCCGTGAGGCGATCCCAATAGGCCAGGCGGCGGACCTCGGTTTGCTGCGCAGCAATGTCCCTGCGCATGTGATCGAACGAACGTGCGAGGTTGCCAATCTCGTCGCTGCGGTCGGTGTGTTCCAGCGGCACATCGTATTCACCGCGCGACAGCCGCTGCGTGGCGGTCAGCAGCGAGCGCAGCGGCGTGGTCAGGCGTTGTGCGACCAGCCCCGTGCCCACCGCAAACAGCATCACCCCCGCCACGGTGATGATGGCCAGCAGCACCTGCAGCTGCCGGTAGGGGGCGAGCACTTCCTCCACCGACCGCAGCAGCAGCGCCTGCACCTCGCCCCCCACGCTGTCCAGGCGAATGGCCCTCGCCAGCAGGATGCCCTCGGGCGTCTGCAGCTCGCCAGAGGGCACACCCTCGCGCTGCAGCAGCGCCAGCGAGCCTGGCGGCAGCGTGCTGACGGGCACCTTGGCCCTGCCGTCCTCGCCCTTCACGACCAGCGCCACGTGCACCGCCAGCAGCTGCCGCATCTCATCGGCCAGCGGCTGGTTGACCGGGAACCCCATCAGTACCCAGCCAATGACCACCGGTGCGCGCAGCGGAACCATCACGAACTGGTAGGGCACGCCGCCCATCACCGCGATCTGGCTGCCCTGCGGCTGGGCGGCCAGCGGCGGCACCAGCGCGCGCAACGTGGCCGGAAACGCCTCCATGTTGCCCGCCAGGCTGACCGCGCGCAGTTCCAGGTCGGTGCCCAGCAGCGCGGTGACCGCCGCGCCAATGCGGTTGCCGTGGTTTTCGAGCACCGACTGGATGGTCTCCTCGTCGCCCGAATTCACGGCCGAGCGAAAACCGTAGTCGGCGGCCAGCAAGGCCGAACCCTGGCGCAGCTTGTCGGCGTTCTGCTCCAACAGACGGCGCCAGACGTTTTCATCCAGGTCCAGGGCCTGGGCAATCTGCGCACGGGCATTGCGCTCGATGGTGGCGCGCACCACGGCAAAACCTGCAGCCTGCACGATGAGCAGCAGCAGCAACGTGAGCCCAATCAGCCGCAAGATCAGGCTGCGCCCCAGTTCGCACAGCTTCTTCCGGTTCAAGGCTGCAGCCCTGCCAAACGCACCGATGCCGCCGCAGCACCCGTGGCGGGCACCGTGAGCGCCTGCTCCTGCGCGGGCGCGCCCACGGGCAACCGCGTGTGCCAGGTGCGCAAGGTGTAGGTGCCGGGCGGCACGTTGTCGATCTGCGCCCGGCCCGGTGCGGCAGGTGTGCGGGCGTAGTAGGGGGTGTCCACCACCACAATCCAGCCGACCATCTGGTCGTGGATATTGCAGCCCAGCACGGCCACACCAGGGCGGTCGAACAGCACAGGGTTGGAAGGCGTGCCTGTATAGAGCTTGAGTTCGAACTTCTTGGCCGGCGAGAACGAATAGACGTGGTGGCGCACCGAATCATGGTTGGGGAACCGCACCTCGGTGCCTACGGGCACCACGAGCACGCCGGGCACAAACTGCCGCTTTTCCTGCGCCATCTCCGCACCGGACAGCGGCTTGACCGCCTTGCGGGCATCGGCGGATTCGAGAAACACCACGGCGTCTGGCAGCGGCCTGCCCGCCGCATCCAGCACCTCCACCTGCACTGTGGCAGCCTGGGCAGCGGTGGGCAGGCCTGCCAGACACGCCACAAACACCACAAACACGCCGGTCAGCGCAGACAAAGCCCTGGTGCGCTGGGCATGGCAGCTGGTGGTCATGGTTCGATGGCCATGCCCAGCAGGGGGGCGCCTTCACCCACGGTGCCCAGCGGCCGGGTGGCCCCTGTGCGCAGGTCCACGAGGTGCAGCCGCGTCTGGCTGTCTACCGAAGTGCGCACCGCAATCAGCGCGGTATTGCCGACGTCCGAAATATCGAACGCCACGTCGGTGAGCCGTGGCAGCCCCAGCGACCCCACGGTGCGCAGCTGGCCGGTGTTGGGCGACACCACCGGCGTGGTGCCTTCGCGTGAGCCCTGCATCACCAGCACGCCGAGGGTGCGGTCGATGGCGTAGTTGGTGGTGATCTTGCTGTCCTGGGCGTTGTAGGTATAGGCGGCGCCTGCGATGTCGGGATTGCGGCCGGCGTGGGTGTCGCTCCACGCATAGCGCAGGGCCGGGTCGGGTTGCACACCCTCGACGGCCGGGTCGCCATCCACGGCAGCCCCGGTGTCGGGGTGCAGGCGCAGGTTCTGGCCCGTGTTCGACACCACACGGATCCGGTCGGCCGCAGGGTTGAAATCGAAGCCGAAGGCCGTGCCCCGCAGGCCCAGGACCGCTGGTGCTGGCCCCACGGGGCGCAGCGCGCCAGTGGGAATGTCGAGCGTGTACAGGCGGCCCGCCTGAGAGAGTGCATAGAGCACGCCACGCGCCACCCGAAAGTCGATACCCACCAGCCGCTCACCTGCGGGCAGACCCGTGACGGGGCGCCGCTCCAGGATGCGGTCTGGCTGGCCGGCGTGGAAGGTGATGAGTTCGTGCGAGGCCGTGAGCGCAACGACCAGTTCGCGCTGGCTGGATTCTGGCGCGGGTGCGGTGGCGCAACCCGCCAGCGCGGCGCCTACCAGCGCTGCAGCAGCCATGTGGCGCACCAAGGGGAAGGAAAGAGCTTTCATCGTGGGGCCTCGCATCTGTAACGGATTTATACCTGATGGGCCACTCCCGCGTGGCCACAGAGCAATCCAGGGAAAGTGGATTGCTATATTTTGTATAGCATTTGATGCCTTAAATTCAGGCGTAAACACCAGTTCTATCTGCAATCTTGCGAAGCAACAATACCGCCATACGCTTTCACAAATGGCAAAAAACTGCCCGCCAATTTGTAACAACGAGCCCATGCACATTGGGCATACCACTATCCGCAAGCGTCATGACACATTTTGTAATTTGTGCCTACACTGCCTTGAACCCGGACGCAGACCAAGGCCATTCAGCAGGTGGCTGACACGGGCACCCTTATTGCTTCGTTCTCCCCACACGATTCATTGTCCCCAGAGACTCCAAGGAACACCATGCAGGCCGCAACGTCACTCAAATCCCTGTCGATTTCCAGCCGGCTGAGCCTGGGCTTTGGCTGCATGCTGGTGCTGCTGGTGGCGGTGGCCGCCGTGGGCCAGCTCTCGGTGGGCAAGGTGCACGAGCAGATGCGCCAGATCACGGGCATCGGCGCCAACAAGGCCAAGCTGGTCAATGGCATGCTGGAGAGTGTGAGCGCCATAGGCATTCAGAGCCGGTCGGCGGCCATGCTCAACGACATCGACCCCAAACAGGCCCGCGAACAGATTGATGCTGTGGCCAAGACGCTCAAGCTGTATGCGACCCAGGAAGCCGCGCTGGCGGAGTTGCTGACCCCCGCCAACGCCACCCCCACCGAGATCAAACTGCTGGGCGAAGTGCAGGCCCTGGGCAAGAAGACCCGCCCCGAACTGGACACAGCCATCAAGGCCGCCGACGACGGCGATACCGTGAGCGCCACCCTGGCGCTGATGACCCGCGTGGCCCCCGCCGAAACCGCCTGGCGCACCAAACTGGGCGAACTCATCGACCTGCAAAACACGCTCAATGCCGAAGCCACTGCATCGGCCGAGCACACGCAGAGCCAGGCCCGCGTGGTGGGCGGGCTGCTGGTGCTGCTGGCCATTGGGTTGGGCGCGCTGATTGCCTGGCGCATCACCACCAGCATCACGGCCCCCATTGGCCGCGCCGTGGTGGTGGCCGAACGCATTGCGCGCGGCGACCTCACCTCGCAGGTCGAAGTGCGCATCCACGACGAAACCGGCCGCCTGCTCGAAGCCATCGCCGCCATGCAGGAACGCCTGCGCACCCTGGTGGGTGAGATTGGCCAGACGGCAGATTCCATCCTGGTCGCCAGCTCGGAAGTGGCCTCGGGCAACCTGGACCTGAGCCAGCGCACCGAACAAACCTCGCACAACCTGCAAAGCGCGGCCAGCTCGCTGGTGGACCTGACCGGTACGGTGTCGCAGAGCGCCGACTCGGCCCGCCAGGCCAACCAGCTGGCCTCCACCGCATCGGATGCCGCCACGCGCGGCGGCGAGGTGGTGTCGCAGGTGGTGCGCACCATGGACACCATCAGCGCCAGCTCGCGCAAGATCGCCGACATCATCAGCGTGATCGACGGCATTGCGTTCCAGACCAACATCCTCGCGCTGAATGCGGCAGTCGAAGCCGCCCGTGCAGGCGAACAAGGCCGGGGCTTTGCCGTGGTGGCGGGCGAGGTGCGCAACTTGGCGGGCCGCTCGGCCAATGCCGCGCGCGAGATCAAGGCGCTGATCGGTACCAGCGTCGACCAGGTGCAGGAAGGCAGCACCCTGGTAAACCACGCCGGCAAGACCATTGAAGAACTGGTGCTTTCGGTGCGCCGCGTGTCGGACATCATGGGCGAGATCACCGCCGCCACACAGGAGCAAAGCCAGCGTATTGGCCACGTGAGCCACTCGGTGGGTGCGCTGGAAGAAATGACCCAGCAGAACGCGGCGCTGGTGGAAGAAGGCGCCGCCGCCGCCGACAGCCTCAAAGACCAGGCCGGGCGCCTCACACAAATGGTGGGCACCTTCCGCCTCACGCGCGACGGCGGCGATGACAACAGCTGGGGGGCAGGCAGCCCCTCAGCATCGCCAATGGCTGTGCCCGCCCCAGCCCGCACCACCGGCAGCCGCCCCCTGTCCTCGCCACCTTCCCGCCCCCGCGCCCTGCCACGCAGCTAACCGGACTTTGAAACTGGCGCTCCCCACGCCAGGGACGCCCAGCAAGGGCCGCCCCGCAGCAAGGGCGCGCCCCCTTGGGGGCTGAGGTGCAGCGGCTCCAAGCCTGCCTGCGCAGGCTTGGACTGCTCCGAAGGGCCGCCGCCTCTGGCGGTGGCACCGAGGCGCCGATCGCCTCAGGGGGGAAACACACTCGACCGCAGCGCGGCCAAGTCCAGCACGCGCAGGCCGCCGTATTCCACACGGATGGCGCCCTGCGCTTCCAGCGCGGCCAGCGCCTCGTTCACGCGCTGGCGCGACAGACCCACCAGATAGGCCAGCTCCTGCTGCGTGATGCGCAGCACCTCGCCCACGCCCGGGTACAGCACCGGGTTGAACAGCGACGCCAGGCTGCGGGCCACACGCACATCGGGGTTGTTCAGGCGGTCGATCTCGCGCGCGGCGATGAACTGGCCCAGGCGCTCGTTGAGCTGGTTCATCACAAAGCGGTTGAAGCCGATGGAGTGGTCCAGCAGCCAGTGAAAGCTGTCAATCGGCAACCCCGCCACCACACTCTTGCGCAGCGCCTGGATGTTGTAGCGGTAGGGCTCGCGCTTGATGGTGGTGCCCTCGCCAAACCAGCCGCCCGGCGGCAGGCCCGCGTACGTCATGGTCTGGCCCTGGGCGTTGTCCGTGCTCATCTTGAGCAGCCCCTCGACCACACCAAACCAGTAGGTCACCGGGCGCCCCACGCGGCACACATAGTCGCCCGCCTTGGCATCCCCCACCAGCAACGAGGCCACAGCGCGCTCGCGCTCGGCGGGCAGCAGCAGTCGCAGCCAGGGAATGCCGTCCAACTCATCCGCCGTGGGCGGCCGACGACGCTGGTGCAAAGACAGATCCTGGTTCATGCGTGAGTCCATGGCGCGAAGGTTCTCATGAAAAAGGGCAGTCTGCCGCGATGGGGAAGTGCGGGAATACCACGATCCCAATTGTCGCCAGACCGACAAAAAAATGCCAATCGTGATTGGATGATGTCGCCTCCCCCGGCCGCCGCTGCGCAGGCCCGGGCCTTTTGAGGAGACACACATGCCCGCCGACCTGCCCCCGACCACCGCCCGCCCACCGTCCCACATCGCCCGGCGCCAGTTGCTGGCTGCCGCGACCGCCACCATCAGCCTGCCCTGGCTGGGCCTGGGCAGCGCCCGCGCACAGGAAGGGGCCATCCGTATTGCACAGTCCACCGCCCTCACCGGCCCGCTGGGCGATCTCGGGTCGGCCATGCACCAAGGTGCCAAGGCGGCGTTTGCCGGCATCAATGCACGGGGTGGCATCCACGGCAAGACCATTGAACTGGTCACGCAGGACGACACCTACGATGTGCCCAAGGCGCTGGCCAATGTGGAGCAGTTCCTGGCAGACCCTGGGTACTTTGCGCTGTTCAACTGCATGGGCACCCCCATGATCGACGCCATGCTGCCCAAGGTGATCGAGAGCGGCATTCCGTTTTTCGCCCCCTTCACCGGCGCGCAGCTGAGCCGCACCAAGGCCCGCAGTGTTTTCAACATCCGCGCCAGCTACGCCGACGAGGCCGAAAAGCTGGTGCAACACCTGTCTACCATCGGCATCCAGCGCATCGGCATCGTGTACCAGAACAACGCGTTCGGCAAAGAGATCTTTACCGCCGCCAAACAGTCGATGGACCGCCTCAAGCTGCCCGAGGCGCTGACGGTGACGGTCGAAAACAACGCGTCGGATGCCGGCGCAGCAGCCACCAAACTGGCAAGCGGCAACCTCGAAGCCATCGTGATCGGCCTGGCAGGCAAGCCCACACTGGAATTCGTGAAGGCGTTTCGCGCCATCAAGCGCGGCGTGACGCTGTATGCACTGTCGGTGATGGGCACCCCCGCTACCGTGAAGGCTCTGGGCGCAGATGCCACGGGCATGGCCATCTCGCAGGTCGTGCCCCTGCCCTCCAACGTGGTCATGCCGGTGGTGCGCGACTTCCAGGCCGCCTGGAAGGCCTCGGGCGCCGCGGCCGAGCCCTCACACCTGGCGCTGGAGGGCTACATCAACGCCCGCGTCTTTGCCGAGGCCCTGCAGCGCGCGGGCCGCAACCCCACACGAGCCGCCTTCATCGACGCCACCTGGAACCTCAAGAAGTGGGACCTGGGTGGCTTCGAGATCAACGCCAGCACCCCCGACCGCAATGCATCGCGGTTTGTGGAGCTGACGCTGGTGGGGCGCGACGGCAGGTTTTTGCGCTGAATCTCATCACCAGACCTTGCATCCGCAGGGCCCCGGCATCACGGCACCTGAACAACCACCGGATTGGACAGCGGACCTTCGTTGCCGGATGCGTCCAGCATGGCGATCTGGTAGTTGTGGCTGCCAGATGCCGCCGCTGCGTCGGTGTAGTTCGGGCTCGTGGTGGTGGCGATCGCCACACCGTCCCGGTACACCCGGTAGCCGGCCGCAGCCCCTGCGATGAACGACTGCTTGACCGCCTGCATCTGCGGGTTGGTGCCGGCCGATGGCAGGTAGCCGTAGTTCACCGTCCACACCAGCGTGCCGCCCAGGCCCTGGTCGTGGACCCACTGGCCCTTTTCCGCAATGGAACGCTCATCCTCGTAGCTCAGATAGGTCACGGGCGTGTCTGCAGCGCGCCACCAAGGGTTGCTATAGGTGATGTAGCTTTGCTTGGCCACGCTGTCCCAATGGTAGGTGGCACCAATCTGGCCAAAGGCGTTGTCCTCCACCAGGCGCTGGTAGTTGTTCATCCAGTCGCCGTTGTTCATCCAGCCCTGCATGCCGGCCGTGCTCTGGCGCGGCCCCGTCACCGGGTTGTTGAAATAGGCGCCGTACAGGCCGATGCCGATGCCCAGCTTGGCCCGTGGCACACCGGCGTCCAGGTAGGTCTGCACAGTGGACGCCACGGAGGTCGGGTGCTGTGGCCCTTCGCCGAACAGCGGCGAGTGGTGCCAAGACAGCCAGCCCCAGTCGCCGGTCATGCTGTAGGTCATGAGGTTGAAGCGGTCCACCACCGAGGCCACCTCGGCATGCCAGGCGGTCACATCCTTGTGGTTCACGTTCACCCAGAAGCCGGGCCAGCTGATCTCCAGCGGCGTGGCCTGGTAGCGGGCACGCTGCTGCGACGCAGCGCGCAGCTCACGCAGCAGGGCCAGCGCCTGGGCGCGGCTTTGCTCGGTGTCCAGGCCCTCTTCCCAGTCGATGTCCACGCCGTCGTAGTTCTTCTGCTCGGCCTTGTCCAGGATGTTCTTGATGAACCGTGCGCGGGTCTGCCGGTCGGCCGTGGCGGCGCGGAAGCCGGGGCCATCCCCTTCGCCGCCCACCATCATCACCGCCTTGGCGCCGCTGCCGTGGGCCTTGGTGATCAGTGGCTCCTCGACCTCAGTGTGCGCGCCGCCCGCCCCCTCCACCAGGTCACCAGCCTGCCCGCCCAGCGGGCCCGTGCCCGGCGCGTAGCGCCCGAAGACGAAATGGGTCATGGTGGTCATGTCCACCGCCTCGGGTGGGTACATGGTCCAGAACCAGCCGGCGTAGTAGCCGTAGACCCACTTGCCGCTCTGGGCAATGGGGTTCCAGCCCAGGCGCACGCCCTGGGACGTGGTGCTGGCCGTGACACCGCCCACCTGCGGCAGCGAATTGGTGCTGTCCACCGCGAGGGTGACCGTCCCGCTGGCCGACTGGCCCGCACTGTTGGTACACACCAGCTCATACGCCGTCGTGGCGGACGGGCTCACCTGCTCGCTGCCCTGGGTGGGGCGCGCACCGCTCCAGCCGCCCGATGCCGTGCAGCCTGTTGCGTTGCTTGCCTGCCAGTTCAGGCTGGCGCTTTCGCCGCGCCGGATGCGGCTGGGCGTGGCGCCGAAACTAGCGATGGTCGGCGCTCCCGGTGGAGTACCGCGCACCATCACCAGGGTCGATGCGCTGGCGCTGTCGCCCTGCGCGTTCTGGCAGTCCAGACTGTAGGTGGTGGTAGTGGCCGGCGTGACGCTGGCCGTGCCGCTGGCGGGGCGGTTGCCCGTCCACCCGCCCGATGCCACGCACCCCACGGCACCCTCGGTGGACCAGCCCAGCGTGCTGGCACCGCCCGCGTCGATGGTGCCCGGCTCCGCCATGAACGACACGATGCGCGGCGCGGGGGTGGGCGCCGGGCCGGTGCCCTCCACCACCAGCTGCGCCAGCCCCTCGCCCCCGGCTTCGAAATACTCCATACGCACGGTGTGATCGCCGGCTGCCAGTGGCACGGAAGCGGTGTCCATGGTGATGCCATGCGGCGTCCAGTTGTTGATAACCGGCTGGCCGTCGACCAACACGCGCACGCCGTCATCGGTGAAGGTGGTGAAGGTTGCGGAGCCGCCCGTAAACGTCAGGGTCGCCGTCCAGCGCGCCGAGAAGCTGTCCACGGGCAGCCGGGGGTCGGGGCTGTCCGTCATCCAGTAGCGGTCGATGGGGCCGTTTTCACAGCGGGTCAGCACCGCCGGCCCGGACAGCGCCGTGTTGGGGAAATACTCGGCCAGCCACTGGCCGGGCGCGCAAGCCTGGGCCATGGCGCTGCCGCTGGTCCATGCCAGCGCAGCCACCAGTGGCAGCGCCCAGGCGCGCAGCCCCGTGCGCGGGCGCAGTGGGGCAGGCCCCGCAGCGCCGCTGCTGCGGCCGAAGCCGCCATGTGCGTGTGATAGGTGCATCAAAAAACCTCCCTTGAAAAAAAGTCCATGTCTTCGTTCCCCTCAAAACCGCCTGCCCCGCGGTCCCGCACGCCGGCGCAGCCGCAGCCCGCCCAGGCCGGCCAGCGCCAGTGCCGCCATGCCCAGCGCGGGTCCGCTGGCGGTGGGAACGGCCGCAGGCGCCACCACCACCGGGGTGTCGTCGCAAGGCCCCATCACCGCGCGGGGCGAGCTCCAGCGGGCCGGGTCCATCTGCACGCCCCCAGCGGCGTCGCCAAAGCCACGCGGTAGGCCGCCAGGGCCGCCGCGGTCAAAGAACACCTGGTTCGTGGCGTCGGCCTCCCAGGTCACGGGGGGCACCAGCGTGATGCCGGTGGCGCTGAACTGGCCGCTGCGCAAGCCGTCGGACACCAACGCACTGGCCATCTGCGCAAGCGCGCCGCCCGCGTCCGTGGTGATGTTGCCGTCCAGCGTCTCCAGCGGGAACGCGCGCAGGCTGTGCCGCAAGACGGCCGTGCCCTGGCTGTCGAGCCGCCAGATGGCGCACTGCAGATCGCCCGGAGTCCAGGTCTGCGCGCGGGACGTGGTGCCCCCGTTGTCCATCACCAAAGTGAGGCTGTAGCGGTCGCCGTCCAGCGCCCCGGGTATCGTCGAATCGGCCACCGTGCCCGTGTATGTGGTGGCATAGGGCGCGGCGCCCACCGTGGCAACGGCGGTCGACAGAACGAACGCGACAAGGACAGTGCGAAAAGATGCGGCCATAAAATTTGAATAAAAAAACAGTTCCAGCGCTTATTCAGCGAGCGCAAACAGCTATCAAATGGAGAGCAAACGAGCAGCACATCCAGCAGCGCTGGCAGTGCTTGGCAACGCCTGGCGGCTTCGCCACCCAACTGCATGCGATTGTGGAAAGCGCCCCGGCGCGGGTCCATTCGCCTGATGGACTACGACTTCGAAACCCGGGTCGTACGACCAGGGCACCTGCACGATGCAAGGCTCGCAGAACCAATCACCGCACCGCGCAAACGAGCCAGGCGCCATGGCCGCAGAGGCCACACCGCAGACGACAACGCTAGCGCGCTCGCAGGCCGTGCGGGTGGGCGCAGTGCCGCTGATGCCCATGAGTACCAGCGATGCCCCCAACACCTGAAACGCCACGCCAGTACAGCGCGATACCAGCTTTGGAGCGCCCCCAAGGGACCTCTGCTTACTTTGAGCCACTGCATTCCAAAATTCCCAACCAACTATTTCGCACCCGATACAAAAACCGCCTGGTACTGCTCACACTCCGCAGCGTCCAAAGGCTCCCAAAGCTTGCTGTCCATCTCAAAAATCTCTTCCCACGCCGTGGGAGACAGTGCTCTCCCCATTTCCCGGTTTCGTCGCCAGACCCTGGCACGCCGTACTTCACAAGGGGCGTCCAACACGTGCATCTGGATTTCAAACCCGTCTGACTCCACCTGCCTGAAGCACACCTCCCGGGCGCTGCGTTGGACGAGCCCCAGTTCCAGGATGACGTCCACCCCGTTGGCAAGAAGCTGACGGCTGTGGTCCCAGATCAGCTGGGTCAGCCGTACTTTGCGAGCCACATACCACTCGGGGTCAAGCCCGGCGTCCGTGCGATCTGCGTTGAAGAGCACCGAAAACCAGGTATCCAGCGCAATGTGCACGCCCTGGTTGTTCATGGCATAGGAATAGGCATACGTCGATTTGCCCGCCCCGACGGGCCCTTCGATCAAGTGAATCTTTGGCATGATCTGGATGAAAAACCCACACGGAGAACTGGCCGCTACGCACTGGCACGCCGACACATCCGCCACACCCCGCAGCCGGCCACGGCAAGGCTCAGCTGTACCAGCGTGGCACTGCCGGATGTGGGAACGGACTGCGCAGGGGATGCGGCAGCACAGGGGCCGTTGAAAGGCGCAGGTGCACTCCAGTTGACAGGACGCATGAGCATGTCCTGGCGCGCATCCCGAAATTGACCGCCGCCGCCCAACAAGCGAAAAGTGGCGTTGCTGCCAAGCACCCATTCCACCGACTCACCCACAGGCAAACCCGTAGCGCTGTACCCCGCTGGAGCCACACCCGCCTCGGGGATGCGCAAGGACTGAAACACTCCCACCAGAGTCCCGGCAGCGCTGGTCGCAACGCTGCCATAGCCCGATGGGCGAGGAACCACGCTCAGGTTCTGCGCAAAGGCCACGGTTGCTGCGTCGTTCATGCGCCAAAGGGTGCACGTCAGATGTTGCGGCTGCCAAAGCTGGCCGGAAGGCTGGGCGCCCCCGTTGTCCATGACCAGGGTGATCTGGTACCGCTGGCCGTTGTGGACGCCAGGGATGCTTGAGCCTGCGATCACACCGTCGTAGCTGATCGCGAAAGGCGCCGCCCACACCCCGCCCCCTGCCGCTGCTAGTACCCCAACTGCCACCACACGGCGCCAACTCACCAAAGGACAGAAGCTTTTTTTGTTCCGTTTTATGTGCTTGCAATTCAATAACATTTTTGATGTCTGTGTTTCAGGTTTTGGCGGCGGAGCAAAGGGACGCCAACAGCACCGCAGCAACCCCTGCATGGCGAAATCCACCCAAAAAATAAGAACCGCCACCAGCGGCTATTGATAAAGCGTTATTAGCTATAAATTAATGAGCAATACGCTGCCAGAGCCGCCCGATTCCTTGCCTGGACAGGCACTCCGTGGCGAGTCCCAGCAAGGGAACTTGGCAGGTCAGTTCCATCGGGTTTCATTGTGTGGATCACGGTGCAGTTGATCCATTCGCCTGAAGGCCTACGACCACAGGACACTGGTCGTACGACCATGAGCACCCGCACAATGCACAGCTCGGCGGCACGGTCTGCCATACGACAGGAACCCAAAAGAAGCCATGGCCGAGGAAGACAAGCCACAGCCGCCACACACGCAGGCGCAGATCGAGCAGGAGGCGATACGCCGCATGCAGGCCGTCCTGGCCGGGGCGGTACCGCTCATGCCGACGTTGCCACTGGTCGCAGCAGCGGCGCTGTGGAGCCGGTGCGGCGGTTGGCAATTGGGGGCTTGGCTGCTGGCGGCCCTGCTCGCGCCAGGCCTGCGCTATCTGCTGGTGCGCAGATACCACGCTGCTGTCGCAGATGCAGCAGGCGCTGTGCGCTGGGCCAACGAGGTGACGGTCTCGGCACTTCTGGACGGATTGGCGTGGGGCGTTGCCGGCATGCTCTTCCTGGTGCCCGACTCACCCGCGCTGCAAATGCTGCTGATCACGATGATCGTCGGGACCTCAGCAGGCTCGGTCTTCGTCACCTCGTTCTGGCCGCGCTCGGAATACGCCTTTGCCATCCCCTCCGTGGGCCTGACGGCCTTGGGCCTTGCTCTGCAGGGCAGCGAAGGCGGCGTGGGCATGGCCATCGGGCTGGTGTTTTTCCTGGGCATCCTGTACGGCATCATGGGCCAGGCGCATGGCATGACCATGGAGACCATCCGCCTGCAGTTCGAGAAGACCGCGCTGGCGGAAAGCCTGCAGCAGCAAAAGGAAGTTGCCGAACAGGCCAGCCTGGCCAAGACCCACTTCCTGGCGGCCGCCAGCCACGACCTGCGCCAGCCGCTGCATGCGCTGGGATTGTTTGTCACGGCGATGCGGCAGCGCCTCAGGGGTTCTGCCCACGAGCCCTTGGCCGACCGCATTGCCAGCAGCGTGGCAGCCCTGGAAGGTTTGCTCAACGCACTGCTGGATGTCTCGCGGCTGGACGCAGGTGTGATGCAGCCGCAGCGCAGCCCTGTGGCCCTGCACGACCTGCTGGGCAGATTGGGGGCCGAGTTCGCCCCCCTCGCGCAGGCCAAGGGGCTGGCATGGCGCAGCGAGGGGCCTGAGGCCATGGTGGATTCAGACCCGGCCCTGCTGGAAACCATGTTGCGCAACCTGCTGTCGAACGCCGTGCGCTACACCCCAGCGGGCGAAGCGTCCCTGCAATGGCGCAGCAGCGGAGGCCAAACCGTGGTGCGCGTGCAAGACACAGGCGTTGGCATCCCGCCCGAACACCATAGGACGGTGTTCCGGGAGTTCTTCCAATTGCACAACCCTGAGCGGGACCGGAGCAAGGGGTTGGGCCTGGGACTGGCGGTGGTGGAGCGTCTGGGCATTCTTCTGGACCACCCGCTTACCTTGTTTTCGGCCCCGGGGCGTGGAACCACGTTCGAGCTGGCATTGCCAGCGCTGGAGGCGGAATCCACCTTGGCGACAACCGCGACAGAAGGCACCGCGGACGCCATCGGCCTGCGGGTCTTGGTCATCGATGACGAGGCGGGAGTGCGCGATGCCATGGCGCTGCTGCTCGGTGACTGGGGCTATCGCGTCACGCTGGCCAGCTCTGTCGGCGAGGCCCTTTCACTGCTGCGCGAAGCCCCGCAGGCCATCGTCGCAGACTACCGACTGCGTGACGAACGCACCGGCGCCGAGGCGATTGCGCAAGTCCGCGAGACCTGGGGAGCCAATATTCCTGCGCTGATCGTGACCGGCGACACCGCACCCGACCGGCTGCGTGAAGCCAGCGCCAGCGGTCACCCGGTGCTGCACAAGCCCGTTGCAGCAGCCCGCCTGCGTGCGTTTCTGCGCCACGCCGTCCACGCGCCGCAGCACGGGCTGGCTTGACCGGGTAGCCACATGTGTAACCCTCGCCCATCGGCAACGCCAGAGCCCAGCCCCCAGGCCGGCACGCAACAGGAGCGCTTTACTCCCGTGGCAGCAGCCCCTGGCGCCTGGCCACCAGGACCGCCTGAGCGCGGTTGCTGACCTCCAGACTGCGAAAGATGGAGCCTGTGTGTGCCTTCACCGTGGCCTCGGTCATGCCCAGTTGGCGCGCAATGACCTTGTTGGAATGGCCATGCGCCAAACAGTGCAGCACCTGCGCCTGCCGTGGAGTCAGAGGCGTGGCGGGCGCTGGAGTGGGCTTGGAGGCCAGCAGCATCGGCGGCAGGTAAACCCCACCGGCCAGCACCAGACGCAGCGCCCCCAGCATGACATCAGGCCGCTCCCGCTTGGGGATGAAGCCCATGGCCCCCCGCATCCAGCACACGCCGGACCATGCTCGCGTCTTCGCAGGCGGACAGCACAACCACCGGCATGGTGGGCGCCAGCGCGAGCAGCCGCTCTATTCCGCCCTCGCGCTCACGCCCCGGCATGTCCAGATCCACCAAGGCAAGCGCTGCATCGGCGTGCTCCTCCAACAGGGCTGCCGCTGCGGCATAGTCCCCGGCGGCCAGCATCACCGCGTGCGGGTCCAGTTCATGCAGCAGGTACTGCAGGCCCTCCCGGAACAGCGTGTGGTCGTCGGCAAGGATGATCTTCATCATGAAAACAGGGGCGTAAAGCAGATTTGGCGAGCCGGAAAAACTCGAGGGTTGCAAGCCTACTGCGCCGCCACCCCATACCGGTAGCCCTTGAACGACCAGACAGTACGCCCAGGTTCGATCTTCTCCAGCACCAGGCCGGGTGCCGCCTGGTCGCCTTCGTGCAGCACCTGTCCGTTGACGATGGCCATGCGGTAGGCCGGATTGTTCGAATGGGTGGCGCCCGTCACCTTGAGCGCAGGCAACTGCGTGCGCAAGGCCTCGGGCAGGTCTCCCTGCGCAAACACGGGGCTGGCGGGCGGTGGGGTCACCCCGGCGTCTGGTGACGGCCGTGGCGCAGGCGCTGCGGGGGCCTGGGGGGCGGGCGCAGCTGCCGGGCTGCGCGGGCGCACGGGCTGCTCGGCTGCGGGGGCGCGTGCCGCCGCAGAAGGCGTCACCACCACGGAGGCCACGGGCCGCTCACGTTCACGCGGGGGTGGCTGAGGTGCTGCGCTGCGTTTGTCTGCCGGGCGCTTGTCGGCGCTGCGGGGCTCAAGAGGTGCCATCGGTGCGGGTGCGGGTGCGGGTGCCGGGGCAGGCTCCGGCGCGGGCACAGGGGGCGGCAGCGGGGGTGGCGCTGCCACGGGGGGCGCCACGGCAGCGGGCGTTGGCACAGCCGGGGCCGCTGCCACCACCACAGCCGGGGCCTGGGGCCGCAGGGCCCACCAGGTGCCGCCGGCCGCCAGCGCAGCGGCTCCGACCACGCCCGCTGCGACAAACCACAGGTTGATCGGCCCGGCCTGACCCGGCATGGAGGAAGCGCCAGAAGTGGGCGCAGCCTGCGTGTGCAGGCCCGGCACGGCGCCCCGGCCGCGTTCGGCATCGGCACGCCGCAGGGCATCAAGGATGTAGGACATGGTTAAGGCGTGTTCCGCAGACGTGGCTCGTTCACGCCAGTGGCGCGGTTGAGCAGCATGAGGGTCAGGGGGCCGGCGCGGCCGTCGGGCGTCACGCCCTGGGCCAGCTGGAACCGGTGGATGCGCGACTGGCGCTGAGCGGGTGTCACCGGCTTGCTGCCGGGTCCCGAGCCACCGGCGGCCTTGCTCGCCAGCCGTTGGTCCAGCCAGGCCGCGCCCGCCGGGGAATCGGTGATCTCGCCCCGGTCGGGCATGCCCACCGGGGCGCGCCACAGCGTGGCAATCTCGCCGCGCCAGACCTGGGCCAGTTCGGCCACGGGCACGCGCAAGCTGCGGCCGCCGCCTTCGAGCGTGGCGTTGTCGCCATCCAGTCCACGCAGCAAGACCGAGACAGGGGCCTCGGCCTCTTCCGACGGGTACAGCGCAAGCAGGACGGGCCGGTCGATCTGGCGCACCAGGTTCAGGCCCGCACGGCGGTTGCGGTAGCAGCGCAAGCCCTCGCGCGGCAGGGTAGTGCAGGCATCGGCGCCCGCAGGCAAAGCCGCCCCCCAGGCCGAGGCCAGCGCCTGCCAGGCCGGCGCATCGGTGGCAGGCTGGGCCTGCATAAATTGGTCCAGCGCAGAAGACGGTGCCGCCGATGACGCCGGTACAGCGGGCGCGGCAGCAACCGGGGCGGAGGCAGCCGCAGCGGATGCGGGCAGCACTGCCGCAGGCGCCGCAGCCGCCGGGGGTTTCGCGCCCAAGCTGGACGCCGCACCCTGCGCCACGGCGGCACCAGGGCCTGTGGTGGCCACCTGCGGGCCGCCACGGTGCGCAGGCCACACCCCAATGCCCCAGCCCGCAGCCGCCACCGCTGCAGCACCCGCCACGGCACCCAGGCCCGCCAGAGCCCAGCGTGGCAGTCCCGCCTGCCGGGCGCTGCGCGCTGCAGCGGCCGAGGCCGGCGCATCGAAGACCTCGCGCGCAGCGCGGTTGACGATGGCCCGGTTCACCTGCCGCGCGCCAGCAGCATAGGCACCGAGCAGCGCCCGGTCGCACAGCAGGTTGATGCGCCGGGGCACGCCGTGCGAGAGCGCATGCACACGCCGCAGGGCACCCCGGTCAAACGGCAGCGGCCCGGTGAGCCCGGCCACGGCCAGGCGGTGTGCGATGTACTGCTGTGTCTCCTGCGGGCTCAGTGCGCCCAGGTGAAAACGTGCAATCACGCGCTGGGCCAATTGCTCCATCGACGGCTTGGCCACCATGGCGCGCAGCTCGGGCTGGCCGATGAGGATGATCTGCAGCAGCTTGCGCTCGCTGGTCTCCAGGTTGGTCAACAGCCGCAGCTGCTCCAGCACGTCGGCCGAGAGGTTCTGTGCCTCGTCGATGATGAGCACGGTGTTGCGCCCGGCGGCGTGCGCCGCCAGCAGCGAGGCGTTGAGCGGGTCAATGTAATCCTTGACCGTTTCCACACCACCCGGCACGGTGGGCTTGTGCGGCACCCCGAACTCGTCGCAGATGGAACGCAGCAGCTCACGCACCGTGAGCTTGGGATTGAAGATGTAGGCCACGTTGCAGTGCGACGGGATCTGCTCCAGAAAGCAGCGGCACACGGTGGTCTTGCCCGCCCCCACCTCGCCCGTGAGCAGCACGAAGCCCCCCCCTGCATCCAGTCCATAGAGCAGGTGGGCCAGCGCCTCGCGGTGCCGCTCGCTCATGAACAGGTAGCGGGGGTCGGGGGCGATGGAGAACGGCGGGTGCTGAAGGCCGAAGAACGGGGCGTACATAGCCCGTGAGGATACCGCCCCCCTGTGAAGCGTTCCGCGATACCCCGTCCGCCACCCTCGCCAATCGGCCATTCGCCGTGCGTCAGGGTTTTACCCGAGGAGTAGTTTCCCGTAAATTGTCGTCGGCAAGACAAGATGACGTCAAAGTCAGTCCTAGCATCCATCCCATACACAGATACGCAGCCACAAGGCCGCGCTCCCGGCAGTCACCGGACGGACACCTCTTACTTTCAGGAACCTGCAATGTTGACCACGTTCCCGCAATTGCTGCTCAAGCATGCCGCCGAGCGCCCCACGGCCCCGGCCCTGCGCGAAAAAGAATATGGCATCTGGCAAACCCACAGCTGGGCTGACCTGGTGCGGCTGGTGGAGCAGGTGGCCGCCGGCCTGCACCTGGCCGGGCTGCAGCGCCATGAACACATGGTGGTGATCGGCGCCAACCGCCCCCGCCTGTACGCCACCATGCTGGCCGCGCAGTCGCTGGGCGCGATTCCTGTTCCGCTGTACCAGGACGCCGTGGGGGCCGAATGCGTGTTCCCGCTCAACAATGCCGAAGTGCGCTTTTGCCTGGTGGAAGATCAGGAGCAGGTGGACAAGCTGCTGGAGATCCGCGAGCAGTGCCCCCAGATTTCGAACATCTACTTTGACGACCCGCGCGGCCTGCGCAACTACGAGGAACAGGGCCTGGCGTCGCTGGACTCGCTGATCGAAGCAGGCAAGGCGCACGTCGCCAAGAACCCCCAGTGGTTCCACAGCGAGGTCGCCAAGGCCCAGCCCGACGATGTGGCGGCGATGTTCTTCACCTCGGGCACCACGGGCAACCCCAAGGGCGTGGTGCACACCCACAGCACCCTGCTGGACCGCGCCAGCGCAGGTGCCGAGTTCGACAAGCTCACCAGCAGCGAAGAAGTGCTGGCCTACCTGCCCCCGGCCTGGATCGGCCAGAACATCTTCAGCTACGCCCAGTGGCTGGCCTGCGGCTACGTGGTCAATTGCCCCGAGTCGGCCAGCACGGTGACCATCGACCTGAAGGAAGTGGGCCCCACCTACTACTTTGCGCCGCCGCGCATTTTTGAAGGCCTGCTGACCAGCGTGATGATCCGCATGGAAGACGCAGGCACCATCAAGCGCGCCATGTTCCACGCCTGCATGAGCGTGGCCAAGCGGGTGGGCCCCGCCCTCATGGACGGCGAACCCGTGGGCACCCTGGACCGCATCAAGTACGCGCTGGGCAACCTGCTGGTGTACGGCCCGCTGCGCAACAACCTGGGCTTTAGCCGCGTGCGCGTGGCGTACACGGCAGGCGAGGCCATTGGCCCGGATCTGTTCACGTTCTACCGCTCCATCGGCATCAACCTGAAGCAGCTGTATGGCTCCACCGAGACCGCCGTGTTCGTGTGCCTGCAGCCCGACAACCAGGCGCGCGCCGACACGGTGGGCGTGCCGATTCGCGGTGTGGAGATCAAGGTGGCCGACAACGGCGAGATCCTCGTCAAGTCCGCCGGCCTGCTCAAGGAGTACTACAAGAACCCCAAGGCCACGGCCGAGGTGCTCACCGCCGATGGCTGGTACCACACCAGCGATGCAGGATTCCTCGACGCACACGGCCACCTCAAGATCATTGACCGCGTGAAGGACGTGGGCCGCATCAAGGGCGGCGCCAACGATGGCGCCATGTTTGCGCCCAAGTATGTGGAGAACAAGCTCAAGTTCTTCCCGCACATCAAGGAAGTGGTCGCGCTGGGCGACGGCCGCGAGAAGGTGTGTGTAATGGTCAATATCGATTTCGACGCCGTGGGCAACTGGGCAGAACGCCGCAACCTGCCCTACGCGGGCTACACCGACCTGGCACAAAAGCCCGAGGTGTACGAGCTGATCCGCGAGTGCATCGAAAAGGTCAACGCCGACCTCGCCACCGACACCATGCTGGCGGGCAGCCAGGTCAGCCGCTTCCTGGTGCTGCACAAGGAGCTGGACGCGGACGACGGCGAACTCACGCGCACCAACAAGGTCCGCCGAGGCTTCATTGCCGAAAAATATGCGGTGCTGGTGGATGCGTTGTACGCAGGCCGCACCGAGCAGTACATCGAGACCCAGGTCAAGTTCGAGGACGGCCGCACAGGCAGCGTGAGCGCCACCCTGAAGCTGTCGGACACAAAGACCTTCGCGCCCGTCAAGGCTGCAGCATGAAACCCGCTCTCTACCCGCCCGAGCAGCAACACCCCACCATGACCAAAAAGAAGATCGGCGACGTCATCCTGGACGTCAAGAACATCAGCCTGCGGTTTGGCGGCGTGAAGGCGCTGACCGACATCTCGTTCAACGTGAAAGAGCACGAGATCCGCGCCATCATCGGCCCCAACGGCGCGGGCAAAAGCTCCATGCTCAACTGCATCAACGGCGTGTACACGCCGCAGGACGGCTCGATCACCTTCCGGGGCAAGACGTTCTCGCACATGAACTCGCGCCAGGTGGCCGAGATGGGCGTGGCGCGCACATTCCAGAACCTGGCGCTGTTCAAGGGCATGAGCGTGATCGACAACATCATGACCGGCCGCAACCTCAAGATCAAAAGCAACCTGCTGATGCAGGCGCTGCGCATCGGCCCGGCCGAGCGCGAGGAGATCCGCCACCGCGAGTACGTCGAGCACATCATCGACTTCCTGGAAATCCAGGCGTTTCGCAAGACGCCCGTGGGCCAGCTGCCCTATGGCCTGCAAAAGCGCGTGGACCTGGGCCGCGCCCTGGCCATGGAGCCGCAGGTGCTGCTGCTCGACGAGCCCATGGCCGGCATGAACGTGGAAGAAAAGCAGGACATGTGCCGCTTCATCCTGGACGTGAACGACGAGTTCGGCACCACCATCGTGCTCATCGAGCACGACATGGGCGTGGTGATGGACATCAGCGACCGCGTGGTGGTGCTCGACTACGGCAAGAAGATCGGCGACGGCAGCCCCGACGAAGTGCGCAACAACGAAGACGTGATCAGTGCCTATCTGGGCACAAGCCACTGATCGGGAGAACAACTCATGGCATTCTTTTTGGAAACCCTCATCGGCGGCCTCATGGCCGGCATGCTGTATTCGCTGGTGGCGCTGGGCTTTGTGCTGATCTACAAGGCTTCAGGCGTGTTCAACTTCGCGCAGGGCGCGATGGTGCTGTTTGCAGCGCTGGCCATGGCCCGCTTTGCCGAATGGATCCCCAAGTGGACCGGCATCGACAACCCCATCGTGGCCAACCTGGCCGCCTTCGTGATTGCGGGCGCCATCATGTTCGTAGTGGCCTGGCTGATTGAAAAGCTGGTGCTGCGCCACCTGGTCAACCAGGAAGGTGCCACGCTGCTGATGGCCACATTGGGCATCACGTACTTTCTTGAAGGCCTGGGCCAGACGCTGTTTGGTAGCGACATCTACAAGATCGACGTGGGCATGCCCAAGGAGCCCATTTTTGCGTTCGACACGGTGTTCCAGGGCGGCATCCTGATCAACAAGGAAGACGTGATTGCTGCGGCCATTGCCGCCGCGCTGGTGGCCCTGCTGTCGGTGTTCTTTCAGAAAACCTCTACCGGCCGCGCACTGCGCGCCGTGGCCGACGACCACCAGGCGGCCCAATCCATCGGCATCCCTTTGAACCGCATCTGGGTGATCGTGTGGTGCGTGGCAGGTGTGGTGGCCCTGGTGGCCGGGATGATCTGGGGCAGCAAGCTCGGGGTGCAGTTCTCGCTCACCACGGTGGCCCTGCGTGCGCTGCCGGTGGTGATCCTGGGCGGCCTGACTTCGGTACCCGGCGCCATCATCGGCGGCCTGATCATCGGCGTGGGCGAGAAGCTCTCCGAGGTGTACCTGGGCCCGTTCGTGGGCGGGGGCATCGAGATCTGGTTTGCGTATGTGCTGGCGCTGGTGTTCCTCCTGTTCAGACCGCAAGGTTTGTTCGGAGAAAAGATCATCGACCGCGTGTAACCCATAACAACAAGAACAGGAGACTTCCATGCTCTACCGCGAAAACGGCCAGTTCAAGACGAGCTACCGCGCTGACCAGCAGATCTTTCCGATCGCGCAGGACCGCATTGCCATCGGCATCATCCTGGCCATTGCCTTCATCGCCGTGCCCATGCTGGCCAGCGACTACATCTTCCGTGCCATCCTGATCCCCTTCGTCATCATGGCGCTGGCGGCCCTGGGGGTGAACATCCTGGTGGGCTACTGCGGCCAGATCTCGCTGGGCTCGGGCGCCTTCATGGCGGTGGGCGCCTATGGGGCCTACAACTTCTTCGTGCGTTTCCCCGGCATGCCGCTGATCCCAGCGCTCATCCTGGGCGGGCTGTGCGCCACGTTCTTCGGCATCCTGTTCGGGCTGCCCAGCCTGCGCGTCAAGGGGCTGTACCTGGCCGTGGCGACGCTGGCCGCGCAGTTCTTCAGCGACTGGATGTTCCTGCGCATCAAGTGGTTCACCAACAACTCCGACTCGGGCTCGGTGTCGGTCACCAACCTGCAGGTGCTGGGCATGCCGATCGAAAGCGCCACCAGCAAGTACATCTTCTGCCTGGCCATCCTGGTGGTGGTGGCCCTGCTGGCCAAGAACCTGGTGCGCGGCGCCATCGGGCGTGAGTGGATGGCCATCCGTGACATGGACGTGGCTGCGGCCGTGATCGGCATCCGCCCCATGTACGCCAAGCTCAGCGCGTTTGCGGTCAGCTCGTTCATCGTGGGCATGGCCGGCGCGCTGTGGGCCTTTGTGCACCTGGGCGCTTGGGAGCCTGCGGCCTTCTCGGTGGAAATTTCGTTCCGCCTGCTGTTCATGGTGATCATCGGCGGGCTCGGCTCGATCATGGGTGGCTTCTTTGGTGCGGCCTTCATCGTGGTGCTGCCCATCGTGCTCAACCAGTTCCTGCCGGCCTTCATGGGGATCTTTGGCATCGAGGTGTCCACCGCCGGTGTCTCGCATGCCGAGCTGATGATCTTCGGCGCACTGATCGTGTGGTTCCTCATCGTGGAGCCCCATGGTCTGGCCAAGCTGTGGTCCACCGCCAAACAAAAACTCCGCCTCTGGCCCTTCCCCCACTGATCCCCTGCCAGTTTTCCCCGTGCTTCAACACATTCATCCAAAGGAGACATCCATGAAGCTTTCGAAAATCGTGATCGCCGCTGCGGTGGTTGCTGCCGGTGCCTCGTCCGTTGCGACGAGCGCCCTCGCACAAGCCAAGGAGCAGTTCTTCCCGCTGCTGTCTTACCGCACAGGCCCCTACGCACCCAACGGTGTGCCATGGGCCAACGGCAAGCAGGACTACATCAAGATGATCAACGCCCGCGACGGCGGCATCAACGGTGTGAAGCTGACTTTTGAAGAGTGCGAAACCGGCTATGCCACCGACCGTGGCGTGGAATGCTACGAACGCCTCAAGAGCCGCCCCGGCGTATCGCTGTTCGACCCCCAGGCCACCGGCATCACGTTTGCACTGACCGAAAAAGCCCCTGTGGACAAGATTCCGCTGATGACGCTGGGCTACGGCCTGTCGGTGGCGCAGGACGGCCAAGCGTTCAAGTGGAACTTCCCGTTCATGGGCAGCTACTGGACCGGCGCCGACATCCTGATCCAGCACATCGGCAAGGCCAATGGCGGCCTGGACAAGCTCAAGGGCAAGAAGATTGCGCTGGTGTACCACGACAGCCCGTTTGGCAAGGAACCCATCCCGCTGCTGCAAGAACGCGCCAAGATGCACGGCTTTGAGCTGCAGATGCTGCCCGTGACCGCGCCCGGCGTGGAGCAGAAGGCCACCTGGCTGCAAGTGCGCCAGAGCCGCCCTGACTACGTGCTGCTGTGGGGCTGGGGCGTGATGAACTCCACCGCCCTCAAGGAAGCCCAGGCCACGGGCTACCCCCGCGACAAGATGTATGGCGTGTGGTGGGCGGGTGCCGAGCCCGATGTGCGTGACGTGGGCGAAGGCGCCAAGGGCTACAACGCGCTGGCACTGAACACCTCGGGCCAGCAGCCCAAGGTGATCCAGGACATCCTGAAGAACGTTCACGACAAGGGCCAGGGCACAGGGCCCAAGGACGAAGTGGGCTCGGTGCTGTACACGCGCGGCGTGATCATCCAGATGCTGGCCGTCGAATCGGTGCGCCGCGCACAGGAGCGTTTTGGCAAGGGCAAGGTCATGACCGGCGAACAAGTGCGCTGGGGCATGGAAAACCTGGCCCTGGACCAGAAGAAGCTCGATGCGCTGGGCTTTGGCGGCGTGATGCGTCCGCTGTCCACCAGCTGCGCTGACCACATGGGATCCACCTGGGCGCGCGTCCACACCTGGGATGGCAGCAAGTGGAACTTCTCGTCCGACTGGTACCAGGCCGATGAGCAGATCTTGAAGCCCATGGTCAAGGCCGGTGCGGACAAGTACCTGGCCGACAAGAAGATGACGCGCCGCGACGCTGCGGACTGCCAGAGCTAAGCACATCCCCCTGAGCGGCTTTGCCGCTTCCCCCTTCTCTCTTAGCGCTTCGCGCTGCGGGAAGGGGGACGCCACCAGCGCGGCGGGGCGGCCCTTGCGCGGTGGCACTGGTATTTCAGGCTGCGACCGTTTCAAGGGCCAGTGACGTAACGGCTGCTTTCTGGCAGCCGCCAATCCAAAGGGTTGTGCAACAGCTCTTTGGATTGGTACAGGAAGGCAACACCATGGACTCCAACAGCAATATCGTTCTCAACGTCAACGGCATCGAGGTCATCTACAACCACGTGATCCTGGTGCTCAAGGGCGTGTCACTGCAGGTGCCGCAGGGCTCCATCGTGGCCATTCTGGGGGGGAACGGGGCGGGCAAGACGACCACGCTGCGCGCCATCTCCAACCTGCTGCAGGGCGAGCGGGGCGAGGTCACCAAGGGTTCCATCGAGCTGCGCGGCGAGCGCATCGAAAACCTCTCGCCCGCGGACCTGGTGCAGCGTGGCGTGGTGCAGGTGATGGAGGGGCGCCACTGTTTTGCCCACCTGACGATTGAAGAGAACCTGATGACGGGCAGCTACACCCGTACCAGCAAGGCCGAGATCGCAGCCAACCTGGAGAAGGTCTACAACTACTTTCCGCGCCTCAAGACGCGCCGCACCTCGCAGGCCGCCTACACCTCGGGTGGCGAGCAGCAGATGTGCGCCATCGGCCGCGCGCTCATGGCCAACCCCAGCATGGTGCTGCTGGACGAGCCCTCGATGGGCCTGGCGCCGCAGATCGTGGAGGAGGTGTTCAACATCGTGAAGGACCTGAACACCAAAGAAAAGGTCACCTTCCTGCTGGCCGAGCAGAACACCAACATGGCGCTCAAGTATTCCGACTACGGCTACATCATGGAAAGCGGCCGCGTGGTGATGGACGGCGCAGCGAGCGACCTGGCCAACAACGAGGACGTCAAGGAGTTCTACCTGGGCGTGGGCGGCGGCGAGCGCAAGAGTTTCAAGGATGTCAAAAGCTACAAGCGGCGCAAGCGCTGGCTTGCTTAGGGAGCCCCCTGAGGCGCTGACGCGCCATCCCCCTCAGGGGGACGCACCCGGTGGCCTGGCAAAGCCAGTTCCACGGGTGCGCTGGTGGGGCATCGCGGGCGGCCAGCGCAGTGCTCATTTTCGGACCTCGGACAAATTCACTCTCAATTTCATAGCTGCTTGCGCTTTATGGATGAGCGCCAGAGGCCAATTTCACTTCAAACCACCTCACAAGGAACCCCAGGCATGAGCACGTTTTATGACGCCCTGGAAACGCGCAGCCCCGCAGAGCGCGAAGCGGCGCTGATGGCTGCGCTGCCGCAGCAGATCGCCCATGCCCAGAAGGCATCGCCCGCATTTGCCGGCATCCTGGCTGGCGTGGATGCAACCACCATCACCGGCCGCGCGGCCCTGGCAACGCTGCCCGTCACGCGCAAGTACGAGTTGCTGGAGCGCCAGCAGGCAGGCCGCGCCACCAACGTGTTTGGCGGCTTCAGCGCGCTGAGTTTTGGCGCGGCCATGCCGCGTGTGTTTGCCAGCCCCGGCACCATCTACGAACCCGAAGGCACGCGGCGCGACTACTGGCGCATGGCGCGCGCCATCCATTCCGCAGGCTTTCGGCCCGGTGAGCTGATCCACAACAGCTTCAGCTATCACTTCGTGCCCGCGGGCTCGATGATGGAAACCGGCGCACACGCTCTGGGCTGCACGGTGTTTGCAGGCGGCACGGGGCAGACCGAGCAGCAGGTGCAGGCCATGGCCGAACTGCAACCTGCGGGCTACATCGGCACGCCCAGCTTTCTCAAGATCATTGTCGAAAAAGCCGCCGAGATGGGTGTAACGCTGCCCACGGTGACCAAGGCGCTGGTGTCGGGCGAGGCCTTTCCGCCCTCACTGCGCGAGTGGTTTGCCGAGCGCGGCATCGCGGGCTACCAGTGCTACGCCACGGCCGACCTGGGGCTGATTGCCTACGAGACCTCGGCCCGCGAAGGCCTGGTGCTCGATGAAGGTGTGATCGTCGAGATCGTGCGCCCCGGCACCGGCGACCCGGTGCCCGAGGGCGAGGTGGGCGAGCTGGTGGTGACCACGCTCAACCCCGACTACCCGCTGATCCGCTTTGGCACGGGTGATCTGTCGGCCGTGCTGCCAGGGCAGTGCCCCACGGGCCGCACCAACACCCGCATCAAGGGCTGGATGGGCCGGGCCGACCAGACCACCAAGGTCCGCGGCATGTTCGTGCACCCCGGCCAGGTGGCCACGATTGCACAGCGTTTTCCGCAGGTGCTGCGCGCACGCCTGGTGGTCAGCGGCGAGATGGCCAACGACCAGATGGTGCTGCAGGTGGAAACCGTGGAGACCGCCGAGGGCCTGGCACACCAGCTCTCGGACGCCATCCGCGAAGTGACCAAGCTGCGGGGCGACGTGCAGATGGTGGCCCCTGGCACGCTGCCCAACGATGGCAAGGTGATCGAGGACGCGCGGAGCTATAAGTAGCCTCCGCCATGGCGCCCTGCGGCGCCTAGCCGCAGCTGCCAGGGGCTGCAGCTCCTCTATCCCCAACGGAAACGCCGCCCGTGGCCTGGCAAAGCGTTCCACGGTGGCGCTGGCATCGGGGCGTGCCTGTCTCGGTGAGGAGGAGCATGGGCGTGCTGTCAATGCGCAAACGTGGGCCCTTCCCGCTCCGCCCAAAGGTTTGCGTCAGCGCAAAAAGTGCCCGCTTTGCGCGGTGTCATAGCGCAGTGTTTACCCTAGCATTGCTCACAATTCAGTAGCATTCAGCGCTTTATAGACAAGCGCTACAGACGTCTTTTTATTAAAGACCATGCCCCCTGTGTGCTACGTAATATCCGCAATGTTCCCGCAAACCCCCCTCGCTATCATGGCCCGTCATTCACAGGAGAGACCCATGAAAACAACGCTGAAACTTGCATTGATCGCTGCGGCCGCAGCCACCGCTTTTGGCGCCAGCGCCCAAGACTATCCCGCCAAGGACAAGACCGTCACCATCGTGGTTCCCTTTGCTGCGGGCGGCCCTACCGACCGCGTGGCGCGCGACCTGGCCGAAGCACTGCGCAAGCCCCTGGGTGCTACTGTGGTGGTGGACAACACGGCCGGCGCCGGCAGCTCCATCGGTGCAGCCCGCGTAGCCCGCGCCGCACCGGACGGCTACACGCTGCTGCTCAACCACATTGGCATGTCCACCATGCCCGCGCTGTACCGCAAGCTGTCGTTCAGCGTGCCCAACGACTTTGAATACCTGGGCATGGTCAACGATGTGCCCATGACGCTGATCGCTCGGCCCACCATGCCTGCGAACAACTTCAAGGAACTCACCGCCTGGATCCAGCAGAACAAGGGCAAGATCAACCTGGGCAATGCCGGCCTGGGCGCAGCGTCGCACCTGTGTGGCCTGATGTTCCAGAGCGCCATGCAGGTGGACATGACCCCCGTGCCGTACAAGGGCACGGCCCCCGCCATCACCGACCTGATTGGCGGCCAGATCGACCTGCTGTGCGACCAGACCACGAACACCACGCCACAGATCGAAGGCAAGAAGGTCAAGGCCTACGCCGTGACCACGCCCAAGCGCCTGACCACCCCGGCTCTGAAGGACCTGCCCACCCTGGCGGAGTCGGGCCTGAAGGACTTCAACGTCAGCATCTGGCACGGCCTGTACGCGCCCAAGGGCACGCCAGCTCCCGTCGTGACCAAGATCAACGAAGCCCTCAAGCTTGCACTGAAGGACCCCGAGTTCATCAAGAAACAAGAAGGCCTGGGCGCGGTGGTCGTCACCGACAAGCGCATGGAACCCGCTGAACACAAGAAGTTTGTACAGGCCGAAATCGACAAGTGGGGCGCTGTGATCAAGGCTGCAGGCACCTACGCAGACTGATCAATTTTTCCCTTCCAGCCATTGATGGAATAGCCGCCTCGGCCTTGGCCGAGGCGGCTTTTTTGTGCCTGCCATCGAGCTCGGCGCCACCACCTTGGGGTAATCCATCTGCACGGATCGCGCCGCGCCGCGTAAAAAGCTTTGCATGCATACGAAACACCTGCGAAAGGACGCCCCCGCCATGACAACACGCCCCCATCCACGCCGCCGCACCGTTGCGGCACTGGCCTGCGCCGCCCTGGGTTGCGCTGCCCTGCTGCCCCTTGCGCACGGCCAACAACAAGCCAGCACCTGGCCCACCAAGCCCGTGCGCATCGTGGTGCCCTTTGCCCCCGGTGGCACCACCGACATCCTGGCGCGCGCCATGGCGCCCGAACTCTCGCGCGCGTTTGGTCAGCAGTTCATTGTGGACAACCGCGCCGGTGCTGGCGGGAATGTGGGCGCCGACATCGTGGCTAAGTCACCGGGGGACGGCTACACGCTGCTGATGGGCACCGTGGGCACGCACGGCATCAACCGCGCGCTATACGCCAAGCTGCCCTACGACCCCATCAAGGACTTTGTCCCCGTCACGCTGGTGGCTGCGGTGCCCAATGTGATGGTGATGAATGCCGACAAGGCCAAGGCCCAGGGCATCGCCAACGTGCAGGATTTCATCCGCGTCGCCAAGGCCAGCCCCGGCAAGATGAACATGGCCTCCAGCGGCAACGGCACATCGATCCATCTGGCAGGCGAGCTGTTCAAGAGCATGACGGGCACCTTCATGCTGCACTTGCCTTATCGGGGTTCCGGCCCCGCGCTCATGGACATGGTGGCGGGCAACGCCGACGTGATGTTTGACAACCTGCCTTCGTCGATGGCGCAGATCAAAGCGGGCAAGCTCACGGCCCTGGCCGTGACCAGTTCAGAGCGCTCCAGCGCTCTGCCCGATGTTCCCACGGTGGAGCAGGCCGGAGGCCCGACCCTCAAGGGCTACGAGGCCAGCTCCTGGTTCGGCCTGCTGGCCCCGGCGGGCACGCCCCAGGACATCGTGAACCGCATCCAGCAGGAAGTGGCCAAGTCACTGGCCACCCCGGCGATGAAAGAACGGCTGGTGGCGCAAGGCGCTATTCCGGGTGGCAACACACCCGCCGAGTTTGCCAAGCACATCGACAACGAACACAAGAAGTGGGCGCAGGTGGTGAAGGCGTCGGGGGCGAAGGTGGACTGACCTCTTGCCGTGGTGGCGGGCCTGCGGGTCAGCCCGTGATGGCTGCCTGCGCGGGCTGCAGGCGCTTTTCACCCGTGGCAAACGAGGCGCGCTGGATGCGCCCGTTCGAGACTTCATACACGCACAGCATCTCCAGCGTCCCCAGACCCTCGGGGAAATTGCGCGTGATCAATTCGCAGTCCACCACCACATTCGCCACCACCGTGCGCGACAGCAGCCGGGCATGCAGGTCGGGCTCGGCAAAGCGCGCCAGAAAGCGTGGACGCATTTCGGCATGCCCTTGCGCAAGCCGCTCTCCGTGGAGGACAAACTGCTGCGCGTCTTCGGCGTAGGTCGCCAACAGGGCGTCGATGTTCTTGGCGTTGTAGGCGTCCAGCTGAGCCTGGACGACGGCCAGCGGAGAAATGTCGCAAGTCATTGGAGGGTTGCACGAGAAAGAAGAAACCTGCAGGGGCGGCCGTGAAGATGCGCCGCGAACGAAGCTGCCCGCCGCCCACTGGCTCAAAAGACGAGGCGCTACACCCCCCAGACCACGTCCACATCCGCCGCAGCACTGCGCTTGAGCATGTCGATCAGCGGTGCCACCCGCTGCCGCAGACGCACGGCCTCAGCGCGGTCTTCCGCACTGGCCTCGTCCTCTCCACCCGCGTCTGCGGACGCCTGCTGAGCCTCTTCGGACGCCACGGCGGACTCCAGCGCAGCGATGGCGGCAGGGATCTGGGCGGCCGTCACGATACCGCTGGCACCGGGTGTCTTGCCCATGATGGTCACCACCTGGCGGCCCTGCGGCTCCAGCATGATCAGATCGGCTGCGGCGCGGGATTTGAATTTGTAGAGCATGGAGAAGCGTTTTCGTGGAAGAAGCAGACTCAGCTGCGGTAGATGTAATCGCGAATGAACGGATAGCCTGATTGTGCGCCGGGCATGGCCCCGGTGGCCACATCTCCGTCAGGCTTGATGGCCAGCATCTGGTGCAGAGCCATCCAGCCGCGCTCAAACCCCAGGGCACTGCCCGCAAGATACAGGCGGTATGCACGCAAGACCTTATCACCCTGCTGCGCCCCACCCTGTGCGGCCAGCACCTCACGGGCCGCAGGCAATTGGGCTTCGAGCCCGTCGGACCACGCCCACAGCGTACGCGCGTAGTGTGGGCGCAGGTTCTCGGTGTCCACCATCTCCAGGCCTGCGCGGGCCATGTCGTGCAGCACCGTGCTCACATGCAACAGCTCGCCGCCCGGGAAGATGTACTGCTCGATAAAGTCACCCATGCCCGCGCCCAGCTGCGCGTTGTCTGCGCCCCCGGCCGTGATGCCGTGGTTCAGCACCAGCCCGCCCGGACGCAGCAGGCGGGCCACGGTTTCAAAATAACGCAGCATCTGCGCGCGGCCTACATGCTCGAACATGCCCACCGAGGCGATCTTGTCGAAGGGCTGCGCCACCTGCAGCTCGCGGTAATCCACCAGTTGCATGCGCACGCGCCCCTGCAGCCCACGCTCTTCAATGCGCCGCTGTACATGGGCGTGCTGGTTGCGCGACAGCGTGATGCCTGTGGCATCCACACCGTAGTGCTCGGCCGCCCACAGCAGCAGGCCACCCCAGCCCGCGCCAATGTCCAGAAACCGGTCCCCCGGTTGCAGCTGCAGCTTGCGGCAAATGTGGTCGAGCTTGGCCTCCTGCGCCTGGGCCAGCGTCAGGTCTGGGGACCGGTAGTACGCACACGAATACACGCGGCGCGGGTCCAGCCACAGCGCGTAGAAGTCGTCCGACAGGTCGTAATGGAACTGCACATGGCGCGCGTCATGCGCCAGCGTGTGCACCGCCATCGACCGCGCGCGTGCCAGCACCCGCTGCCACCAGCCGTGGTGCTGGTCGCGGGCCGGGTCGCGGGTCAACAGGCCCGCAGCGGCGGCCATCAGGTCGCGCATGCCGCCTTCCAGCGCCACGCGCCCCTCGACGATGGCAGCCCCCACATTGCCGATCTCGCCCGTGGCCAGCGCCACCAGTGCCATGCGGTCACGAAAGCGCAGAGTTACAGCAGGCTCGGGCGCGCCCAGTTGCTGGCCCGCAGGCAACTGGACGGCCATCGGCACCGGCAAGGCCGCGAGCCGCCCCTCCAAGGTGTGCAGCAAGTGCTTCATGCGGCGCATCTTGAGAAATTTGCTGCACTGCGTCAACACCCCGCGATGGCATCAGGGGTTTCGCCGGGAAGGCCCCATTGACAGCATTTTGTTTAAGCCTAAACTATTTTGGCATGAACATCCTTTGCATTGGCGGTGGGCCCGCCGGTCTCTACTTCGCCCTGCTCATGAAGCAGCAAAACCCCGCGCATCGCGTCACGGTGGTCGAACGCAACCGGCCGTTCGACACCTTCGGATGGGGGGTGGTGCTGTCGGACCAGACGCTGGCCAACCTGCAGGCGGCCGACGCGCCCACGGCCGCGCTCATCGGCGATGCGTTCAACCACTGGGACGACATCGAGGTGTTTTTCAAGGGCCGCAGCGTGCGCTCCACAGGCCACGGCTTCTGCGGCATTGGCCGCAAGCGGCTGCTCAACATCCTGCAGGACCGGTGCCTGGCGGTGGGCGTGGAGCTGGTGTTCGAGACCGACGTGACCGACGACCAGGCGCTGGCTGCGCAGTACAACGCCGACCTGGTCATCGCCAGCGATGGCCTCAACAGCCGCATCCGTACCCGCTACGCCACCACCTACCAGCCCGATATCGACCTGCGCGAGTGCCGTTTTGTCTGGCTGGGTACGCACAAAAAGCTGGATGCTTTTACGTTTGCTTTCGAGCAGACAGAGCATGGCTGGTTCCAGGCGCATGCCTACCAGTTCGATGCCGACACCTCCACCTTCATCATCGAGACACCCGAAGCGGTGTGGAAGGCGCACGGTCTCGACCAGATGGAGCAGCCCGAGGCCATTGCATTCTGCGAAAAGCTGTTTGCCAAATACCTGGACGGCAACGCGCTCATCAGCAACGCCATGCACCTGCGCGGCTCGGCCAACTGGATCCGCTTTCCGCGCGTGATCTGCAACACCTGGGTGCACCGCCAGACCATCGGCGGCAAGCAGGTGCCCATCGTGCTGATGGGTGACGCGGCGCACACGGCGCATTTCTCGATTGGCAGCGGCACCAAGCTCGCGCTCGAAGACGCCATTGACCTGGCCAACGAATTCGCCACGGGCTTGCCGATTGACGAGGTGCTACAGCACTACGAGGCACGCCGCAGTGTGGAGGTACTCAAGATCCAGAACGCCGCACGCAACAGCACCGAGTGGTTTGAAAACGTGGCGCGCTACGCCGGCATGCCCGTGGAGCAATTCACCTACTCGCTGCTCACGCGCAGCCAGCGCATCAGCCACGAGAACCTGCGGCTGCGCGATGCCGCATGGCTGGAGGGCTATGAGGCCTGGCTCGCGGGTGGCAAGGCCGCGATTCCGCCCATGCTCACGCCCTTCACGCTCAAAGGCCTCACGCTCAAGAACCGCATCGTCGTCTCGCCCATGGCCACCTACAACGCGGTCGAGGGCGTGCCGCAGGACTTCCACCTGGTGCACCTGGGCGCTAGGGCCCTGGGCGGCGCCGCGCTGGTGATGGTGGAGATGACCAGCCCCACGCCCGAGGGCCGCATCACCCCCGCGTGCCCCGGCCTGTGGAACGACGCACAGCAAGCCGCGTTTGCGCGCATCGTGAACTTTGTGCACGGCAGCAGCACGGCCAAGATCGGCCTGCAGCTGGGCCACAGCGGCCCCAAGGGCTCGACCCGCGTCGGCTGGGAAGGCACGGATGAGCCGCTGGACGCGGGCAACTGGCCCCTGCTGGCCGCGAGCCCCCTCGCCTACGGCGCGCAGAACCAGACGCCTGCCGCCATGACCCGCGCCGACATGGACCGCGTGACCGCCGCCTTCGTGGACAGCGCCCGCCGCGCCGTGGCCTGCGGCTTTGACTGGCTGGAGCTGCACTGCGCACACGGCTACCTGCTCGCCAGCTTCCTGAGCCCCGCCACCAACCAGCGCACGGACGAATACGGTGGCAGCCTGGACAAGCGCTGCCGCTACCCGCTGGAGGTGTTGACGGCGCTGCGCGCCGTGTGGCCCGCTAACAAGCCGCTCTCCGTGCGCATCTCGGCGCACGACTGGCTCCCCGATGGCAACACCGCCGACGACGCCATTGCCATCGCGCGCCTCTTCAAGGCCGCTGGCGCGGACCTGGTCGACGTGTCCTCAGGTCAGACCACGCGCAACTCACGCCCGGTGTACGGCCGCATGTACCAGACCCCGTTCGCCGACCGCATCCGCAACGAGGTGGGCATTGCCACCATGGCCGTGGGCGCGATCACCGAGGCCGACCACGCCAACAGCATCATCGCCGCCGGCCGTGCCGACCTGTGTGCCATCGCCCGCCCCCACCTGGCCGACCCGGCCTGGACGCTGCATGCCGCTGCGCAACTGAGCCCCGTGGCCGCAGCGCACACCGACTGGCCGGTGCAGTACCACAGCGGCCGCGACCAGATGCTGCGCGAGATCGCCAAGCAAAAGCAGATGGCCGCGCTGGCAGCACCGGCGCAGGAATCCAGCAAACCCGCAGCCATCGAGTAAACCACCATGGACCTCGAAGCCCGCCTGCACGGCGCCGCCCCCAGCGAACACCCCGAGGCCCTGCGCCTGTGGCTGCGCCTGCTCACTTGCACGCAGCTCATCGAAAAACAGGTGCGCAGCCACCTGCGCGCGCAGTTCGACACCACCTTGCCACGCTTTGACCTGATGGCGCAGCTGGAGCGTGCGCCGGATGGCATGAAGATGAAAGAACTCTCGCGCCGCATGATGGTGACGAGCGGCAATATCACCGGCATCACCGACCAGCTCGTGGCCGAGGGGCTGGTCGAGCGCATGGACGTGGAAGGCGACCGCCGCGCGTACCTAGTGCGCCTCACGCCGCAAGGCCGCGAGCAGTTCAACACCATGGCGCGCCAGCACGAGCAATGGATCGTCGAAGCCTTCGCCTCGTTGGGCGAGCGCGACATCGCCACCTTGTACCGCCTGCTGGGCAAGGTGAAGGAACACACACAAAACAATTCTTTGGAGACAGCCGAATGAAGCATTACATCGGGGCGAGCAACCCCATGCGCGAGCAGTTCAACCCGCAGGCCAGCTATGTGGCCGAGCACTTTGCCTGGAGCTCTACCGATGGTGTGGGCACCGTCACGCTCAACCGCCCGGACCGCAAGAACCCTCTCACCTTCCAGAGCTATGCCGAGCTGCGCGACTTCTTCTACGCGCTGCGCTTTGCCACCGATGTGAAAGCCATCGTGGTCACGGGTGCGGGCGGCAACTTCTGCTCAGGCGGCGACGTGCACGAGATCATCGGCCCGCTGACCACCATGACCATGCCCGAGCTGCTGGAGTTCACGCGCATGACGGGTGACCTGGTGAAAGCCATGCGCGCCTGCCCGCAGCCCGTGCTGGGCGCCATCGACGGCATCTGTGCCGGTGCGGGTGCGATGATGGCGCTGGCCTGCGACATGCGCTACGGCACCGAGGCCACCAAGACCGCGTTCTTGTTCACCCGCGTGGGCCTGGCCGGCGCCGACATGGGCGCCTGCGCACTGCTGCCGCGCATGATCGGCCAGGGCCGCGCCAGCGAGCTGCTGTTCACCGGCCGAGCGATGACAGCGCACGAGGGTCTCGCCTGGGGCTTCTTCAACGATTTGTATGAGAGCGCTGACCTGCTGGCCAACGTGCAGGCCACCGCGCGCGCGCTGGCCGATGGTCCCACCTTCGCCCACGGCATGACCAAGACCATGCTGAGCCAGGAGTGGAGCATGACCATCGAGCAGGCCATCGAGGCCGAGGCGCAGGCGCAGGCGATCTGCATGCAGACCGAAGACTTCCGGCGTGCGTACGAGGCGTTTGCCGCCAAGCAAAAGCCCGTGTTTCAGGGAGATTGAACCCATGCACGTTGCAACGCCCCCGGCCCCACGCCCGCCCTCGACGGCGCACCTGGCCCTGCCCTTCTTCGACGACGCCCACCGCGCGCTGGCCGAGGGCCTGGTGCCCTGGGCCGCTGCGCAAGCGGTCGATGAAACCGATGACCGCGCCGCCTGCCGCGACTGGGTGAAGCGCCTGGGCGCAGGCGGCTGGCTGCGCTACTGCGTGCCGGCCGCACACGGCGGCGCTCTGCCCGCACTGGACTCGCGTGCGCTGGTGCTGCTGCGCGAGACACTGGCCTACCACTCGCCGCTGGCGGACTTTGCGTTTGCAATGCAGGGCCTGGGCAGCGGCGCCATCACGCTGGCCGGCAGCCCGGCACAGCAGGCGCACTATCTGCAGGGGGTGGCGCGCGGCGAGCTGATCGCTGCGTTCGCGCTGAGCGAGCCCGAGGCAGGGTCAGATGTGGGCGCTATGCAAACCATAGCTGCCAGCACAGATTCGACTAGCGCTACAGGCACTTTTTGCTTGAACGGCACCAAAACCTGGATCAGCAACGGCGGCATCGCCGACTTCTACTGCGTGTTCGCCAAGACCAACCCGAGCGGCGGCACGCGCGGCATCAGCGCCTTCATCGTCGATGCGAACACGCCGGGCCTGGACGCCTCGCGCCATATCCATGTGATGGCGCCCCACCCGCTGGCCACGCTGCAGTTCACCAACTGCAACGTGCCCGCCACCGCGCTGCTGGGCGACGAGAACGGCGGCTTCAAGCTGGCCATGCGCACGCTCGACATCTTCCGCGCATCGGTGGCCGCCGCCGCACTGGGCATGGCGCGCCGCGCACTGGCCGAGGCCGTGCACCACGCCCGCCAGCGCCGCATGTTCGGCCAGACGCTGGCGGACTTCCAGCTCACCCAAGCAAAGATCGGCGAGATGGCCGCGCTGGTGGACAGCGCCGCGCTGCTCACCTACCGCGCGGCCTGGCTGCGCGACACGGGCCAGGCGCGCGTGACTGCCGAAGCCGCGATGGCCAAGATGACCGCCACTGAAAACGCCCAGCGCGTCATCGACATGGCGCTGCAGCTGCACGGCGGGCGCGGCGTGGAATTGGGCAGCAAGGTCGAATCGCTGTACCGCGACATCCGCTCGCTGCGCATTTACGAAGGCGCGACCGAGGTGCAGCAACTGATCATCGGCAAGGCCGTTCTGCAGGAGTAAACGCATGAAAGCCCCCTCCGCCCAGCCCGACCATTTCGTGCACGACCGCCTGCCGCCGCCCGAGGCCTGGCCCACGCTGCGCTACGACCTGCCGGAGCTGCAGATCGCCAACCAGGCCAATCTGGTGCAGGCGCTGTTCGACCAGGCCGAGCGCGCTGGCCACATCGACCGCCCCCTGCTGCGCGGCCCGCACCGCACCTACACCTACCGCGACGCCCGCGCCGAGGCCGCGCGCATTGCCGAGGTGCTCACGCAGGACCACGGCCTGGTGCCCGGCAACCGCGTGCTGCTGCGCGGCGGCAACACGGTGGAGATGGCGCTGGCCTGGCTGGGTACCGTCTACGCGGGGCTGGTGGCGGTGGCCACCATGCCGCTGCTGCGCGCGGTGGAGCTGGGCAGCATCATCGACCGTGCCCAGCCCACGCTGGCGCTGTGCGACGGCCGCCTGCTGGCCGAGCTGCAAGCCGCGCAGACGCAGCACCCCGTGCTCGCCACCATCGTGCCCTTCCACACAGCGCCAGATGCGGCCGACCTGCTGCAGCGCGCGCAGGGCAAACCCGGCACCACGCCGCCCTGCCCCACGTCGGCCGACGACATCGCGCTGATGGCCTTCACCTCGGGCACCACCGGCGCGCCCAAAGCTGCCGTGCACACCCACCGCGACGTGCTGGCAGGCTGCGAGGCCTGGCCGCGCCATGTACTCAAGGCCACGCCCGATGACATCGTGGCGGGCTCGCCGCCCCTGGCGTTCACCTTTGGCCTGGGCGGCTTGCTGGTGTTTCCGATGTGGGCCGGGGCCAGCGTGTACTTTCCGGACCAGCCCTATACGCCCGAAACCATGGTGCGGCTGATGCGCGATGCGGGCGTGACCATCTGCTACACCGCCCCCACCTTCTACCGGCAGATGGCACCCTTTGCCAAGCAGATCGGCCTGCCCCAGCTGCGCACCAGCGTGAGCGCGGGCGAGGGCCTGCCGGACGCCACACGCCAGCTGTGGAAGGAGGCGACCGGTCTGGACATGACGGACGGTATCGGCGCCACGGAGATGTTCCACATCTTCATCTCGTCGGCGGGCGGCGAAAGCCGCGCAGGCGCCATCGGCAAGGTGGTCCCCGGCTACACCGCCAAGGTGGTGGACGACGAGGGCCATGAAGTGCCACGCGGCACCGTGGGCAAGCTCGCGGTGATCGGCCCCACGGGCTGCAAGTACCTCGACGACCCGCGCCAGGCCAAGTACGTGAAGGACGGCTGGAATTACCCGGGCGATGCGTTCACACAAGACGCCGATGGCTACTTCTTCTACCAGGCGCGCGATGACGACATGATCATCACCGCCGGCTACAACGTGGGCGGCCCCGAGGTGGAAGACGCCCTGCTGCGCCACCCGGCCGTGGCCGAGTGCGGCGTGATCGGCGTGCCCGACGAGGAGCGCGGCATGGTGGTCAAAGCCATCTGCGTCTTGAAGCCCGGCCACACGGGCGATGCCGCCATGGTCAAGACGCTGCAGGACCATGTGAAAGCCACCATCGCCCCGTTCAAATACCCGCGCGTGGTGGAGTTCGTCACGGCACTGCCCCGCACCGAAACCGGCAAGCTGCAGCGTTTCAAGCTGCGCCAGGGCGCGGTGCCGGCACCTTCTTCTTCAACAAAAACAACATGATGAAAAACACCCTTTTGCAGCCCGAAGGCTGGGTCACCCCCAAAGGCTACGCCAACGGCGTGGCCGCACGCGGCACCATGGTCTTCACCGGCGGCCAGATCGGCTGGAACGCGCAGCAGCAGTTTGAGAGCGACGACTTCATCGCCCAGACCAGGCAAACCCTGCTGAATGTGCGTGCGGTGCTGGAGGCTGGTGGCGCGGGCCCCGAGCACCTGGTGCGGCTGACCTGGTATGTGACCGACCGCAACGAATACAACAGCCGCCTGAAGGAGCTGGGTGCTGTCTACCGCGAGGTGCTGGGCAAGAACTTTCCGGCCATGGCCTGCGTGCAGGTGGCGGGGCTCATGGAAGAGCGCGCGAAGATCGAGATTGAAGCAACCGCTGTAATCCCGGACTGAGCTTTTCCAGCCACCGCTGCAGCGCCTGCCCGTACAGAATGAACGCCAGCGCCGCACCAATCAACGGCAGCGCAGCAAACACCCAGCCCGTGAGCAGCTCGCCCCCCAGCGCCACGCCCACCAGCAAAGCCACCGCAGGGTTTACAAACGAATAGCTGCCCGCCAGCGCGGCGGACGTGTTCTGCAGCAGCCACAGGTATGCATTGAGCGCCACCAAGGTACCAAACACCAGCAGGTAGACCCACGCCGCCCACGACTTGGCAGTGACCTGGCCCAGGGCGCTCAACGGCTCAAACCACAACGCCACCACCAGCCCCATGGCGCCCCCCGCAAACCACTGCGCGGCCGATGCCATGGCGGGCGCGGGTAGCGACAGCTTGCGCGATGCATACGAGCCCACGCTCCAGCACAGCGGCGCACCAAAGGCCAGCAGCGCACCGAGCCAGGTGGCTGAAAAGTCGCCCTCCAGCGCCAGCAGCAGCGCACCCACCACGCCCAGGGCCAGACCGATCCAGCTGGTGAACGGCACGCGCTCACCGCCCCAGCGCGACCACAGCGCCAGCCACATCGGCATGGTGGTGACCACCGTGGCCATCAGGCCCGAGCCAATGCCCAGCTTCTGCGCAAAACCCATCAGGTTCATGGCCAGAAACACCATGCAGCCGCCCACCACCGTCGAGTTGCGCCATTGCACCCACGTGGGCAATGCATGGCCTTGCCACAGCGCAATCAGCAGCATCACCCCCCCTGCACACAGAAAGCGGATCGCATTCATCAGCAGTGGCGGCATGCTCTGCAGCGCAATACCAATGGCGAAATAGGTAGTGCCCCAGACGACGTAGACCAACAGCAGTGCCATGGCCACCGCCCCTTTGCGCTGTGCGCGGGCTTGCGCATTGAAAATTGCCGGCATATTCTTCACCTGACCGAATAATTTATGGAAACCGCAAGGTTTTCGGAATTTTTACCAAAATCGAGCGGCTATGCAAGCAAATATTCAGACAGATGACATGGACGCCAGAATTATTTCGGCGCTAGGCGCCGATGGGCGACGTTCCTATGCCGATGTGGGGGCCGAAGTGGGACTGTCCACCGCCGCCGTGCACGAGCGCGTGAAGAAGCTGCTGGACAAGGGCGTGATTCGCCGGTTTTCGATCAGCGTGGACCCGGAGCGCGTGGGGCTGAACTTCACCGCGTTTGTGGCGATCCGCAACGATGGCGGCGCGCACTGCCGCGACATTGCGCCGCGCCTGCGCGGTATCCCCCAGGTGGAGGAGTTGCACAGCGTGGCTGGCGAGCACGACTTCCTGGCCAAGATCCGCACCACGCACGCGCGCGGGCTGGAGGACGTGCTCTACCAGATCAAGGCGATTCCCGGCGTGGCGCGCACCACGAGCACCGTGGTCCTGAATACCGAATTCGAGGACCGGCCGCTGGACCTGGGCTGGGTGAATGGCGACAAGGGAGGTTGACGCGCGGGGGCTGCCTCGGCTTGGTCGCGCGGCTTTTTACGCAGCCACCGGGGCAAGTTCAGCCGCAGCGGCAATAGCCGCTGGAGCTGGTGCCAGCCGCTGCACCAGCGCCATGTAATAGCCCAGCGGGGGCGTGACCAACCCCGGCACCTTGGCGTGGTCGTCATAGCGGCGCAGACGGATGGCCTCCTGCGCAAAGGGCTGGGCCGCAAACTGCATCGCCTCTTTCGGCGTGAAGGGCCCGCCTTGCAGCACCAGGCTGTGTTGCGATGCGGGCGACAGTGTCTCCCAGTACCCCGGCTCCATGGTGCACAGGTAGCGCTTGGCATCCACATGCAGGCGTATGGGCTCCAGCACTGCGTCGGGCAGCAGGCCCCGCAAGAACGGGATGGCCATGTACTGGTGCAGGTCGTCTTGCTCGGCCGTGTCGCCCCCGGGCGCCAGCAGGTGGCCCAGGTCGTGCAGCAGGGCAGCGACGACAGTGGCCGGGGTTTCACCTGATTTTTCGGCCCACTGTGCACACTGCAGCGCATGCTCCAGCTGGCTGACCGCCTCGCGGCCGTACTGGTTCACGCCCCGCGTGGCAAGCAGGTGGGCAATGTCTTCAAGGTTCAATGCCATGGTGTGCTCCTTGTCAGACCAGCGCCTTGCGGATGCGGGCCGACACCAGGTCGATCACACTCACCGTGACCACGATGATGAGCATGACCGCGCAGGTCTCGGCGTACTGGAAGCCCCGGATGATTTCCCACAGCACCACCCCAATGCCCCCGGCGCCCACCATGCCCACCACCGAAGCCGAACGCACGTTGGCCTCGAAGCGGTACAGCGTGTACGAGATCCACAGCGGCATGACCTGCGGGATCACGCCATAGATGATTTCGTGCAGTGCGCTCGCACCGGTGGAGCGGATGCCTTCCACGGGCTGCGGGTCAATTGCCTCCACGGCTTCGGAGAACAGCTTAGCCAAGGTGCCCGAGGTGTGGATCCACAGGGCCAGGACACCCGCAAAAGGCCCCAGGCCGACGGCCACCACAAACAGCATGGCAAACACCATTTCGTTGATGGCGCGGCACGCGTCCAGCACGCGGCGCACCGGCTGGTAGACCCACCAGGGCACGATGTTGGACGAGGCCAGCAGTGCCAGCGGCACGGCGGTGACCACCGCCAGCGCCGTGCCCCACAGCGCGATCTGCAGCGTGACCAGCATCTCCTGCACATAGATCTGCCATTGCGCAAAATTGGGCGGAAAGAACTCCGCCGCATAGCTGACCATGTTGCCCGAGTCGTTCCACAGATCGAGCGGGCGCATGTCGGCGCCCTTCCAGGACGCCGCCAGCAACACCAGCAGGATGCCCCACGACAGGTACCAGGCCAGGCTGCGCTTGGGCGACGAGGTGCTGGCCAGCGTGGCCAGCGAGGGATTCAAAGCAGAGGACATGGAGACACCCGGGCCGCAACAAGAAACCTACGAATTACTTCAACGACGCCAGCTGCTGGTCGATCTCGGCCAGGCGGGTCTTCTTATCGGCATCGGCCAGCGTGGCGTCGGCCTCGATCTTGTTGCGCTTGCCGAAGAGGTCTAGCTGGCGGATGGGGGTGAGCTGGGCATTGGTCGATGGTTTGAAGCCCGAGAGCTTGGAGATCTTCATCACGATCTCCTTCTCGCGCGCATCGGTCTTGGCGTAGTTGTAGAAGAAGTCGCGGATCTTGGTCTTGGTGGCCTCGGGCAAGTCCTTGCGCATCACCAGCGGGTCCAGCGGAATCAGGGGCGAGGTCCAGACGATCTTGATGTCCTTGAACTTCTCGGGCTGGCGCTCCTTGATCTTCTCCAGGTTCTCGCTGTTGTTGGTGGCAACATCCACCTGCTTGTTGGCCACGGCCAGCGCGTTGGTCTCGTGGTTGGCACTGCGCGTGATCTTGAAGTGCGTCTTCGCGTCGATCTTGTTCTGTGCAAAGGCGTAGTAGCCGGGCACCAGGAAGCCCGAGGTGGAGTTGGGGTCGCCGTTGCCAAAGCTCAGCGACTTGCCGTTCTTGAGCACGTCATCCAGGGTGGCCAGGGGGCTGTCCTTGTGCACGATGAGGTGCGAGTAGTAGCCCTGCGTGCCGTCTGCGTTCACCATCTGCGCAAAGACTTCGCCATTGGCGCGGTCCACGGCTTCCATGGCCGACTTGTTGCCCAGCCAGGCCACCTGCATTTTGTTGAAGCGCATGGCTTCGATGAGGCCTGCGTAGTCGGATGCAAAGAAGGCGTTGATCTTCAGACCGGTCTGCTTGGCCATGTCATCCAGCAGGGGCTGCCAGTCGGCCTTGAGGTTTTGCGAGGCCTCGGTCGAGATCATGCCGAAGTTGATGTCCTGGGCCAACGCGCCCGTGGTCAAACCCAGCCCGATCGTCAGGGCGGCACACAGTTTCTTGAACATGTTGAAAACTCCAGAGAAAGGAATTGAAAAGAAACAAAAGGCCGTTCAGGCGGCCTGGACCATGGCGGGCGCCCACTGCGGGACGGGTGTTGGGGCATGCACGGGTGCTGGTGGGGCACCCGCTGCATCCGACAGAATTTCGTCGGCGTGCACGCCATAGAGGCTGCGCAGCAGTGCGGGCGTGAGGGCCGCCGATGGGCCGTCGTACACCACCTGGCCGTGGTGCAACGCCACCACGCGGGGGCAGTATTTGATGGCCACATCCACCTGATGCAGCGACACGATGACGGTGCAGCGGTCCTCGCGGTTGATGCGGGCCAGGATGTCCATGACCTTGCGCGAGGATTCGGGGTCCAGCGAGGCGATGGGCTCGTCGGCCAGCACCACCTTGGCGCCCTGCACCAGCGTGCGGGCAATGGCCGCGCGCTGCTGCTGCCCGCCGGACAGGGTGGAAGCACGTTGTGCATGGCATTCGGCAATGCCCACGCGGTGGAGCGCTTCCAGCGCCAGCGCGCGCTCCTGCGGCTTGAACATGCGCAGCCAGCCGCGCCACCAGGGCGTGCGGTGCAGCAGGCCCACCAGCACGTTCATCAACACGGGCAAGCGGTCCACCAGGTTGAACTGCTGGAACACAAAGCCCACCTGCGAACGCACCTTGCGGATGTCGCTGTGGATGCGCCCGCCCTGCTGCACGCAGCGGCCGTCCACCTCGATCAGCGAATCGCTGGACGCATCGGCCACCACCAGACCCGCCACGTGGCGCAGCAGGGTGGACTTGCCCGAGCCCGAGGCACCAATCAGCGCCACCATCTCGCCGCGCTGCACGGTGAGGTTGATGTCGCGCAGGGCGTGTTTGCCGTTGGCGAAATGCTTGTTCAGTTGGTGGATGTGCAGTGCGGCAGTCATGGCAGCCTCCTTGGGGGGGTTAATTCCGTTTTCAAATCATTCGTGTCTAGGCGCGAAGCCGCAGACAGTGCTGTAGCACGGCAAGGCGAAGCAACAACGACACGGATGATTTGGAAACGGAATAAGTCGTCTAGACAACCGGAGTGTGGTGGTCGGGCGTGACAGTGCTTTGACAGTTGGGAGAAGTTTGGATGTCAGGAAACGACCTGCACGCGCTCTACAGGACGCGCTGCCCTTCACGCCACACTCCACGCACCACGGCCTGGCGGCTGCCATCGGGCAGCTCGGCCATGTGCACCTGGACCAGGTCGGCCCGCAGGCCGGGCGCCAGCGCGCCCCGGTCCAGCATGCCCGCCGCCTTGGCCGGGTTGTGGGTGACGGTGGCCACGGCCTGTGGCAGAGGCAGGATGTCGTCCTGCACCAGCCGCATCACCGCGCTCAGCAGGCTGCCGGGCACGTAGTCGGACGAGAGGATGTCCAAGAGCCCCCGGCGCGCCAAGTCGGCCGCCGCTACATTGCCCGAGTGCGAACCGCCACGCACGACGTTGGGCCCGCCCATCACGGTGAGCAAGCCACGTTCGTGCGCGGCCTGGGCTGCGGCCAGTGTGGTCGGGAACTCCGACATCGCGGCCCCTTCGGCATGGGCCTGCTCCACATGGGCCACCGTGGTGTCGTCGTGGCTGGCCAGCGAGATGCCGTGCGTGCGGCAGTAATCCACGAAGTACGCGCGGTGCGGCTCGGCGTACTGCGCCTGCAGCGTGGCCGCGTGCGCCACCTGGCGCTCGAATTTCTCGGCGGTCCAGCCCTTCTTGCCGGTGTAGTAGGTGCGCGCCTGCTCGATGTTCTCCCACTGGCGCTGGCCCGGGGTGTGGTCCATCAGCGAAATCAGCGACAGGCGCGGGTGCCCGTGGAAGGGCTCGAACAGGTCGATGGTGTTGGGCGCAGGCAGCTCGCAGCGCACATGCAGGTGGTGGTCGGCCCGCAGCAGATTGCGCTCGGTGCAGGTGTCGATGGTGTCGAGCACGCGGTTCCAGGCGCTGCCGCGCAGGCTGTCCACATCGGCCTCGCCCACGCCCAGCGCATCCAGCACCGTGGTGATGCCTGCGGCCGCAATCTCGGCGTCGTGCGCCAGCAGTGCGGGCATCTCGGCCCATTGCACCTTGGGTCGCGGCATCAGGTGGCGCTCGAAGTTGTCGGTGTGGATTTCGACCAGGCCCGGCAGCAGGTAGTCGCCGCCCAGATCGATGCCTTGCAAGGCCGCGGTGGCCCCGCTGTCCAGCGACGCAATGCGCCCGCCATCCACCTGCAAGCTGCCGTGCACCACTTCGCCCGGCAGCACCATGCGGGCGTTCTTGAACACGGTCGCGGTCATGCCGATGCTCCCCGAAAGTCGCCCACATTCACGCGACGCGTGGCCACGGCGGCGCCCACCTGCGCGTCGTGAAAAATGCCCACCAGGGCCGCCCCGCGCGCCACCGCCTCGCGGATCATGGCGATCACGGTCTCGGTGTTGGCTGCATCGAGCGATGCGGTGGGCTCGTCCAGCAACAGCAACGGCTTGGGCTTGATCATGTTGCGGGCAATGTTGATGCGCTGCTGCTCCCCGCCCGAGAAGGTGGCGGGCGGCAGGTGCCACAGCCGCTCGGGAATGCGCAGGCGGGTCAGCCACTGGCGGGCGGCCTCGCGCGCGACCTCGATGCCCGCAGGGTCGTCGCCGGCGTCTTCCGCCAGTGGTTCGGCCACCACGTCCAGCGCCGACACGCGCGGAATGACCCGCAGGAACTGGCTCACATAGCCCACGGTGTCGCGCCGCAGCTGCACCAGCGCACGCGGCGTGGCCTGTGTCACATCCACCACGGCGCCATCGGCCGAGCGCACCGTGATGCGCCCCGCATTGACCCGGTAGTTGGCGTAGATCATCTTGAGCAGCGTGCTCTTTCCCATGCCCGAGGGGCCGTCCAGCACCACACATTCACCGGGCTGCACGGCCAGGTCCACCTGGGCAAGCACAGGCAGTTCGATGCCGTTCTGGTGGTGCAGGGTGAAGCGCTTGGCCACCCCTTGCATCTGGAGAATGGGCGCAATGGAAGACTGGTTCATGGCTGCAGTACCGAAGAAACGAGGAGCTGGGTGTAAGGGTGTTGCGGGTCGTCGAGCACCTGGTCGGTCAGGCCAGCCTCCACCACGCGGCCGCGTTGCATGACCACCATGCGGTGGGCCAGCAGGCGTGCCACGGCCAGGTCGTGCGTGACCACAATGGCCGCCAACTGCATCTGCCGCGTGAGCTGGCGCAGCAGGTCCAGCAGGCGCGCCTGCACTGATACATCGAGGCCCGAGGTGGGTTCGTCCATGAACACCAGGCGGGGCTGGGTGACGAGGTTGCGCGCAATCTGCAGGCGCTGGCGCATGCCGCCCGAGAACGTGCGCGGTGCGTCGTCAATGCGGGCTGCATCAATCTCCACGCGCTGCAGCCATTCGGTGGCCGTGGCGCGCAGCTTGCCGTAGTGGCGCTCGCCCAGGCCCATCAGGCGCTCGCCCACGTTGGCGCCGGCAGACACATCCATGCGCAGGCCGTCCGCAGCGTTCTGGTGCACAAAGCCCCAGTCGGTGCGGGCCAGCAGACGCTGCTGCGCTTCGGTCATGGCGTAGATGTCCTGCAGCTCGCCACTGCGCTGTCGGAACTGCACCGTGCCTTCGTCCGGGGCGCTGCGCGCGGCAATGGCGTTGAGCAGCGTGGACTTGCCGGAGCCCGACTCGCCCACCACGGCGAGCACCTCGCCGGGCCACAGATCAAAGGACGCGTCTTGCAGCGCCACGCGGTCGCCATAGCGCTTGCTGACGTGGCGCACGCTCAGCAGCGGTGCAGAAGGTTCGGGGTGATTCATGTGAGGGTCTCGACAACAAAGCTCAGGCCATGCTGCGCAAAGCCCAAGGATTCATAGAAGGCATGCGCGCCCTTGCGGCGGGCGTTGGACGAGAGCGCGAGCTTGTAGCAGCCCGCGTCGCGCGCCTGCTGCATGGCGTGGGCCATCATCTGGCGGCCAATGCCTCGGCCCTGCTGGTCCTGTGCCACCACCACGTCTTCCACGATGGCCGAGGGCGTGCCCCGGTGCGCCAGGTTGTGCATGACGAGCAGCGCATAGGTGCCCACCACGGCGCCGTGCTGCGCGGGGTCGCAGGCCACCCACAGGCGGTAGCTGGGGTAGCGGGCGAACTGGGACCATACGGCCTGGGCGTCTTCCAGCGTCAGCACGTCGGCCGGGCTGTCTTCAATGCCGGCATACAGCACCAGCACGCTCTCCAGGTCGGCCTGCCGGGCTTCGCGAATGTGCACGGCGCTCATGCCGCGCCGCCTTCCACCTGCGCCGTTTCGGCCTGCTGCGCCTGGCGTTCGTGGCAGTAGTCCGAATCGGAACAGACATGCATGCGCCCGCCCTGGTCGTCGGTGATGACCTCGTCCAGAAAGCTGTCGGTGGCGCCACACAGCGCGCAGGCAGCATCCCAGCGCTGCACCTCGAACGGGTGGTCCTCAAAACCCAGGCTCTCCACCGACGTATAGGGCGGCACGGCATAGATGCGCTTTTCGCGGCCCGCGCCAAACAGCTGCAGCGCGGGGTTCATGTGCATCTTGGGGTTGTCGAACTTGGGGATGGGCGACGGCGCCATCACATAGCGGCCGTTGACCAGCACGGGGTAGTCGTAGGTGGTGGCGATGTGGCCGTAGCGTGCGATGTCTTCGTAGAGCTTGACGTGCATGAGCCCGTACTCGGCCAGGCCGTGCAACGTGCGCGTTTCGGTCTCGCGTGGCTCCAGGCGCTGCATGGGCTCGGGCACCGGCACCTGGTAGACGATGACCTGGCCTTCGGCCAGCGGCGTCTCGGGGATGCGGTGGCGCGTCTGGATCAGCGTGGCCTCGCGCGTGCGGGTGGTGGTGGCCACTGATGTGGTGCGCTCGAAGAAGCGGCGGATGTTGACCGCGTTGACCGTGTCGTCCGATCCCTGGTCAATGACCTTGAGGCAGTCCTGCGGGCCGATGATGGACGCGGTGACCTGGATGCCGCCCGTGCCCCAGCCATAGGGCAGCGGCATCTCGCGCGAGCCAAAGGGCACCTGGTAGCCGGGGATGGCCACGGCCTTCAAGATGGCGCGGCGGATCATGCGCTTGGTGCGCTCGTCCAGGTAGGCAAAGTTGAAGTGGCCGTCCACCGGTGCGGCGTCGGCGGGCAGGCCCATCACGGCGGGTTCCAGGGGCGCGTTCATGCGGCATCCTCCTCGGCGGGGGTTGTGGGGTGGGCGGCAGCGGCGCGCATCTTGCGCACCAGCTCCAGCTCGGACTGAAAGTCCACGTAGTGCGGCAGCTTCAGGTGCTGCACGAAGCCCGAGGCTTCGAGGCTGTCGCTGTGGCCCAGCACAAATTCCTGCATCTGCGCGGGCGACTCCACCGGTTCACCCAGCTCATCGGCACGCAGGGCTCGGTCCACCAAGCTCATGGCCATCGCCTTGCGCTCGCTGTGGCCAAAAGCCAGACCGTAGCCGCGCGTGAACTGCGGGGGCTGGCTCTTGCTGCCCGCAAACTGGTTCACCATTTCGCATTCGGTGATCTCGATGTCACCGATCTCGATGGCAAAGCCCAGCTCTTCGGGTACGACCTCCACCGCTACCGTGCCCAGGCGCACCTCACCCACAAACGGGTGCGAGTGCGAGTAACCGCGCTGCGTGGAATACGCCATGGCGAGCAGGAAGCCCTCGTCGCCGCGTGCCAGGTTTTGCAGGCGTGTGGCGCGGTTGGCGGGGAAGCGCAACGGCTCGCGGGTCAGGTCTGTGGGCGCCGGGTCGCCCGGGGGCACGAGGCGGGTTTCGATCAAGCCTTCCTGGTTGAGCAGGTCCACTACGCGCGGCGTGGGGCCAGGTGGCACCGCAGCTGCTGCAGCGGCAGGTGGCGCCACCGTGCCTTCGGCCAGCAGCTTGAAATCGAGCAGGCGCTGCGTGTAGTCGTAGGTGGGACCCAGCACCTGCCCGCCGGGCAGGTCCTTGAAGGTGGCGGAGATGCGCCGGTCCAGCGCCATGCGGCTGGTGTCCAGCGGGCAGGTGGTGCCCAGGCGCGGCAGCGTGGCGCGGTAGGCGCGCAGCAAAAAGATGGCTTCCACCAGGTCGCCCGCCGCTTGCTTGATGGCCAGCGCGGCGAGTTCGGGGTCGTAGACCGAACCCTCGGTCATGACGCGGTCCACCGCCAGCTTGAGCTGCTGGCGGATCTGCGCTACCGAGAGTTCGGGCTCCGAGACATCGCCACGGCGCTGGCGGGCCAGCAGCTGGTAGCTGTTTAGAATGGCGGCTTCTCCGCCTTTGACGGCTACGTACATGCTCAGGCCTCCTGAAGGGCAGTGGCACCGCGCGTTGCCCGCGTGGTGCGTGGCAGACCCACGATGTGGTCTGCAGTGGCTAGCAGCAGATCGACACCGCGCGGAGACACCCCATGGTTGGCCGCCCACTGGGCCTCGAAGTCGTCGGGCAGGCCATCCACCCGCAAGGCCGCCACATCCCGGATGCCGGGGCCGCGCAAGTGCCATGCATCACTCGCGTCCGCCGTGGTGGCGGCGGCACGCGATACATCGACCACGCAAGTCGCTGACTGATCGGGGTAGATGTCGGTACCCAGGGCCAGGCGGTTCAGGGCAGTCAGCGCATCACCCTGCGCCACCCACACAAAACGAGCCTGCGCAGCGTCGGCCACCACAGTGCAGCCTGTGTGAAAGCGCAGCCAGGCACCGGCATCACTGGCTGCCAGCTTGGGCGAGAGCCACAACGTGCAGTCGCTGTCGAGCAGCGCCAGCAGCACGGCAGCCGATGCGGAATGCCCCACGGCAGGAGCTTGCGCGTCGTGTTCTACCGCCACCGTGCGGCCGGGGTGCGACAGCGCCTGCAGCACCGCGCGGAACACCGCCTGGCTGCCAAAGGCTTCATTCGAGAATCCGGCACCCAGCGATGCCAAGGGGGTCGTGCTCATTCGGTGTCCTCGTCGTTGTCGGCACCGCTCTCGCGCGCCACGGTAAAGAAGTCCACCTTGGTGCTGGCAGCCCGCGCCTGGCGCTCGGCCTGCGTATTGCGCAGGTGGTTGCGGATGGGTTCGAGCAGTTGTGCGTCCAGCACCGGTTGCTGAACAGGGTCTTGCAGCAGCGCATCGGTCAGGGCCGCCAGCTGCACCTGGCGGTGCGACCGGCCCAGTACGTAGGCCACGCCCACAGTGGCCTCGGCGGCGTCCGATGCGTCGGCCACGCGCAGCGCGCAGCGGGTGACGGTGACCTCGCCCAGGTTGAAGCGCTCGCCCGTGCCACCGGCGCGGCCCTGCACCATCATCAGGCCGGTCTCTGGCGCACGCAGCCAGCGCGCGGGGCGCGTGGCGTGCTCGTGCAACGCAGATTCGAGCAGCCCCAGCGGTGCCCGGGCCAGCAGCGCCATCCACTGCGCGCGGCCCAGGGGGCGGCCCGGCCCCGGGTTGTCAAAGGCTTGAAACATGGAAGTGGTACCCTGAGAGTTGTATAGACAAATTGAACAACTGGCGCCAGCTTAAAGAGCGCGCATGTAGGTTTCATGACAGCCAGCACCACCTCTCTCACGACCCCTCTACAGGTCCCGCAAGCACCACCACTGCGCCCTGCGCGCGACAGCTTCTGGACGCGCATTGCCGCCGAGCTGGCCGAGGCCATCGGCAGCGGCGTCTATCCGCCAGGCCAGCGACTGCCCTCGGAACACGCGCTGGCCGAGCAGTTCGGCGTGAACCGCCACACCATTCGCCGCTCGCTCGCCAGCCTGTGCAGCCAGGGGCTGGTGCGCATCACACAGGGCAGTGGCACCTATGTGGAAGACTTTGCGGTGGACCTGGTGCTGGGCAAGCGCACGCGCCACCAGCAGGGCCTGGCACAGGCCGGTCTGCGCGGCAGCCTGGTGATGCTGCAGGCCCAGACCACGCGCGCCACGGCGGCGCTGGCCAAGGCGCTGCAGGTGCCCGCGCGCAGCCCGCTGCTGACGCTGCGCGTGCGGGGCGACGCCGAGGGCCAGCCCCTGCACGTCAGCGAGCGCTACTTTCCCCTGCCCCGCTTCGAGAACCTGGCGGCCGTTGTGCGCGAAACGGGCTCCATCACCGCAGGCTTCACCGCCCACGGCGTGGCCGACTACACGCGCCGCGAAAGCCGCATCACCGCCGAGCTGCCCAGCGCCGAAGTGGCCGCCCAGCTGCGCCAGCCCACGTCGCGCCCCGTGCTGCAGGTAGAGAGCCTGAACGTGGACCTGGCAGGCACGCCCATCGAATGGGCCCGCGCCTGGTTTGCGGGCGACCGCGTGAAACTGACCATTGACCACGATGAACACGCCTGAAATGCCACCCACCCACCACCGCTATGCGGTCTATTTCGCACCCAACCCGGGCAGCCTGGGCTGGCTGGCCGGCAGCCATTGGCTGGGGCGCTGCGCCACGCTGCTGCAGCCGCTGCAGCAGCTCGCCATCGACGGCGTGTCGGCGGACGACCTGCACCGCCTGACGGCGGCGCCCCGCCGCTACGGCTGGCACGCCACGCTCAAGGCGCCGTTTGCACTGGCGCCCGGCACCGACTGGATCGCGCTGCACCAGGCCGTGCAGTCCGTGGCGCGCGGGCTGCAATCCTTTGTGCTTCCGCCCCTGCAGGTGCAACGCATCGACGACTTTCTGGCGCTGGTGCCCCCGGCGTTGCACCCCGCCAATGCGCAGATCCAGGAGACCGCCGCCACCTGCGTGACGGCGCTGCAGCCTTTGGCCGCCCCCTTGTCCGACGCCGACCTGGCCCGGCGCCGCGCGGCGGGGCTCACTGCCCAGCAGGACGCGCTGCTGGAGCAATGGGGCTACCCGTTTGTGCTGGACGAATTCCGATTCCACATGTCGCTCACCGGCAGCCTGGCGCAGGTGGACCCGCCAACGCAGGCGCTGGTGTTCGAGGCCGCGCAGGAGTTCTTCTCGGACCTGCCCACCCTCAAGTTCAACAGCCTGGCCTTGTTCGCAGAGCCTACGCCCGGCGCAGACTTTGTGCTGCTGGACCACCTGGAGATGGGCGCATGACCACCGGCAGACTGATTTACTGCATGGGCCCCTCGGGCGCGGGTAAGGACAGCCTGCTGGACTGGTTGCGGGCACATCTGCCCACCCCGTGCCTCGTGCACTGGGCGCAGCGCACCATCAGCCGCTCCGCCATGCCGGGCGGCGAAGCCCATGAAAGTGTTTCGCCCGAAACGTTTGTTGCTTTGCGCCACGAACTGGCCTTTGCCCTGCACTGGGAAGCCAACGGCCTGGGCTACGGCGTGCGGCATGCACAACTGGCGCCGCTGGCCCAAGGCCACTGGGTGCTGCTCAATGGCTCGCGCGCCTACTTGCCTGAGGCCCTGGCGCGCTTCCCGGACCTCGTAGCGGTGCACATCACCGCCAGCCCCCAGGTGCTGCGCGAGCGAATACTGTCGCGGGGCCGCGAGAGTCCTGAGCAGGTGGAGGCCCGCGTGCAACGGGCCATGGCCTACACACCGCCCCCAGGCACTGTCAGCCTAGAGGTACACAACGACGACGCGCTGGGCAATGCAGGCCAGCGACTACTGAACGCGCTGGAGCAGTTGCCGGGCTGGCCCCTGCACAGTGGCAAACTTTCACGCCAACAACCTGCCTATTCGTAACCCTTTCCATCCCGTCAGCCATCCACAGCACCCACCATGACTGCCATCACCGTCTATCACAACCCCAAATGCGGCACGTCCCGCAACACGCTGGCCATGATCCGAAACAGCGGCGTGGAGCCCGAGGTCATTGAGTACCTCAAGACCCCGCCCGACCGTGCCACGCTGGTGGCGCTGATTGCTGCCACGGGCGAGCCGGTGATCAACGCCGTGCGCACCAAGGAAGCGATCTTCACCGAGCTGCAGCTCGACGCACCGGGCGTCACCGACGCGCAGCTCATCGACGCAATGCTGCAGCACCCCATCCTCATCAACCGCCCCATCGTGGTCACGCCCCTGGGCACGCGGCTGTGCCGCCCGTCCGAGAAAGTGCTGGACATCCTGCCCGCGCCCCAACAAGGCGCCTTCACCAAGGAGGATGGCGAAGTCGTCGTCAACGCGCAGGGCCAGCGTGTCTGAGGCAACCTCGCGCGCCCCCACCATGGCCCACCGCGCGGCATGAGCGCCGCCTCGCAACGCTGGACCGTGGCGCGCCTGGGCACGGCCCAGACGCTGGCCTGGGCCTCGTCCTACTACCTGCCCGCCATGCTGGCCGCGCCCATGGCGCGCGACCTGGGCGTGACCACACCCACCGTGTTCGCCGCGTTTTCGGTGGCGCTCATCGTGTCGGCGCTGCTCGGGCCTTTCGCGGGCCGGGGCATCGACCGCCATGGCGGCCGCCCGGTGCTGGTGGGCACCAATCTGTTGTTTGCCGCCAGTCTGGTCGGCATGGCGCTGGCGCAAGGCCCCGTGGGCCTGTTTGCCGCCTGGGTACTGATGGGCGTGGCCATGGGGTCAGGCCTGTACGAAGCCGCATTTGCCACGCTGGTGCGGCTGTATGGCCAGGGCGCACGCGGCGCCATCACCGGCATCACGTTGATCGCGGGGTTTGCCAGCACCGTGGGCTGGCCGCTGTCGGCCTGGATGGAGATGCAGTGGGGTTGGCGCGGAGCGTGCGCGGGCTGGGCCGCATTGCACTTGCTGGTGGGCGTTCCGCTCAATGGCTGGCTGCCACGCGCCGACGCCGCAGACAAGGCCCCCGAACCATCGACGGACGCAATCGCAGCGCCCACCACAGAACCGGCCGTATCCGCCCCGCCCACTCCAGCCCACCCGCTGCGCACCACCGTGCTGCTGTCCTTCGTGTTTGCGGTCACCTGGTTCACGAGCACCGCCATGGCAGCCCACCTGCCTCGCCTGCTACAGGCCAGTGGCACATCGCTGCAGGCGGCAGTGGCCCTGGCGGCGCTGGTGGGCCCGGCACAGGTGGCGGCGCGCCTGCTGGAGTTTGGTTTTCTGCGCCGCCTGCACCCGCTGCTGTCGGCCCAGCTGGCTGCCGCCGCACACCCCGTGGGCGCGGGCCTGCTGATGGTGCTGGGCGGGCCTGCTGCCGCAGTATTTACCGTGCTGCACGGAGCAGGCAACGGGATACTGACCATTGCCAAGGGCACGCTGCCACTGGTGCTGTTTGGGCCAGCAGGCTACGGCGCGCGCCAGGGCCTGATGATGGTGCCCGCCCGCGTGGCGCAGGCGTTTGCACCCGTGCTGTTTGGCATGCTGCTGGACCGCGCCGGGGCAGCGGCCCTGTGGCTCACCACACTGCTGGGCCTGGCCGCGTTGGGAGCGCTGTGGCTGCTGCGTCCCGTGGCACGGGCCTGAACGATCAACCGTGCGGCACCACAAACGCCTTCCGCGCCGCGAGCGCCGCGGGGCGCGAGTGACAGCCTTCCAGGTGGTCGTTGACCAGACCCATCGCCTGCATGAAGGCGTACACCGTGGTGGGCCCCACAAAGCTCCAGCCGCGCTTTTTCAGGTCCTTGGACATGGCAATGGATGCGGGCGAAGTGGACAGCGTGCGCGCCACTTCGCGCGTGAGCCGCTCGGGCCGGTCGGCAGCGGCCGGCTCGTAGCGCCAGGCGTAGTGCGCCAGCGATCCGAACTCGCGCTTAAGCTCCAGCACGCGGCGCGCATTGTTGATGGTGGACTCAATCTTGCCCCGGTGGCGCACGATGGCCGCGTCCTGCACCAGGCGCTCGACTTCGGCGGCGCCGAAGGCTGCAACCTGCTCGGCATCGAAGTTCGCAAACGCGGCGCGAAAGCCCTCGCGCTTGTTCAGGATGGTGAGCCAGCTCAGGCCTGACTGAAAGCCTTCCAGGCAGATCTTCTCGAACAGCCGCCGGTCGTCCGTCACGGGGAACCCCCACTCGTGGTCGTGGTAATGGCGATAGAAGGGCGTGGCCTGGCACCAACTGCAGCGTGGGCAATCGGCCTCGTCGGCAAACAGGCCGGCAGGCAGGTCAGGGGCGGATTCAGCGATCATGCGCTGCATTCTAGAAACTGCACCGGCCACACTGCTGACACCCCTTCAAACGCCCCGCGCGATCTGCCCATAAACTGCCCGCATGCGCCAGTTTCTCCCCCATCTGCGAGCCGTATCTCCCCTCATGATCAGCCTTGCCTTGGCGGGCTGCGCCAGCACCACCGGCCCCAGCAGCATGCTGGGCTACTACTGGCAGTCGGTGCAGGGGCACATGCAGATCATGCAGGCAGCCGAGCCCATCGACCGCTGGATCGCCCGCACCGATATCCCGCCCGCGCTGCGCGAGCGGCTGCAACTGGCGCAGCGCGCCCGCGCCTTTGCCGTGGCCGAGCTGGGCCTGCCTGACAACGCCAGCTACCGCCGCTATGCGGACCTCAAACGCCCCGCCGCCGTCTGGAACGTGGTGGCCGCGCCGCCGTACTCCCTCACGCTGCACACCTGGTGCTTCCCTGTGACGGGTTGCATTGGCTACCGGGGCTACTTCACCGAGGCTGCCGCGCAAGCCGAGGCAGCGGAGCTGGCCGCCCAGGGGCTGGAAGTGGAGGTGTATGGCGTGCCCGCGTATTCCACGTTGGGCTATATGAACTGGGCGGGCGGCGACCCGTTGCTCTCCACCTTTGTCGCCTGGCCCGAGGGCGACTTTGTGCGCCTGCTGTTCCACGAGCTGGCGCACCAGGTGGTCTACGCCAAGAACGACACCTTGTTCAACGAGTCCTTTGCCACGGCGGTGGAGCGCATCGGCGTTGCGCAGTGGCTGGCAACCCAGTCCACCCCGGAGGCCCGCAAGGCCTTTGCCACCAGCGAGGCACGGCGCAGCGCCTTCCGCGCGCTGACCCGTGCCACGCGCGCTCGGCTGGCAGCCATTTATGAACAAAAAGAGGCGCTAGCGCTGGATGATCAAGCGCTAGCAGCTATGAAAAGTGAAGCAATGGAGGCTTTCCGCACCGGTTACGCAGCCCTGCGCACGCAATGGCTGAACACATCCAGCGGGGGGACACCCCAAGCCACCACCGCCCAGGTGGCGGGCTATGACCGCTGGGTGGCCAAGGCCAACAACGCCAGCTTTGCCGCCCAGGCTGCCTACGATGAACTGGTGCCCGCGTTCGAAGCCCTGTTCGAACGAGAGGGCCGCGACTGGCCCCGGTTTTATGATGCCGTACGACAACTGACGCAGCAGCCCCAGCCACAACGGCACGAGGCGCTGCGCGCCCTTCTATCTGATACCCAACACCTCAAGGAGACACCCGGTGCCTGACATCCATATCCACCGCGACCACCACCTGGGCTTCAAGGAGGCCCGCAAGGTCGCCTTCTCCTGGGCCGAAAAGGCCGAAGAAAAATTCGACATGGAGTGCACCTATGAAGAGGGCGAGACGGAAGACCTGCTTACATTCACCCGCTCGGGCGTCAAGGGCACGCTGCTGGTGGATGCCCACCAGTTCGAGATGAAGGCGCAGCTGGGCTTTTTGTTCGGCGCGTTCAAGGACCGCATCGAGGCCGAAATTGGTGAGCAGCTCGACGCCCTGCTCAATGCGCCTCACCCCGGCGCCAAGAAGCACGCTGTCGACAAGACGAAGCACGCAGCCGAGGCAGGTGCAGACAAGCCGGGTACCAAAGCGGCGGCCAAACCTGCCGCCAAAGCCAAGAAGGCATAGCCACCAGGGCCGTCACCATGACATCCACCGTCACGGACTCTGCCACCCACAGCACGGCATTCGACACCCTCTCCACGCTGCTCCACACCCGCTACAGCTGCCGCGCGTTTCTGCCCGAACCCCTACCGCGCGCCACCATCGAAGCCATCCTGGTCACCGCGCAGCGCACGGCATCGTGGTGCAACGCGCAGCCCTGGCAGCTCACCATCGCCAGTGGCGCCACGCTGGAGCGCCTGCGCGGCGCGCTGCAGTCGCACATGGCCAACGCAGCCCCTGCGCCCGACCTGCCCTGGCCGCGCGAATACCGGGGCGTGTACCAGGAGCGGCGGCGCGAATGTGGCTGGGGCCTGTACGAAGCCCTGGGCATTGCCAAGGGCGACCGCGAAGCCTCCGCGCAACAGGCGGCGCAGAACTTCGCGATGTTCGGCGCGCCGCATGTGGCCATCATCAGCAGCGACGAGGCACTGGGCGTGTACGGCGCGGTGGACTGCGGCGCCTACGTGAGCAGTTTCATGCTCGCCGCGCACAGCCTGGGCGTGGGCTCCATTGCACAGGCCGCGCTCGCGTCCTACCCCGGCGTGCTGCGCGAGGTGCTGGGCATTGGAGAGGACCGCAGCATCGTCTGCGGCATCTCGTTTGGCGTGGCAGATACCGCCCACCCGGCCAACCATTTCCGCACCACTCGCGCCGACCCGGGGAGCAGCGTGGTGTGGAGGGAGTAAATGAGCGCTTCATACGAGCCAGGTGCACGCGTGGCGCTGCAGACCTTTCTCGGGACGACCTACGCCCCCGCAAATTGCCGACCCTCCGATAACTATTGGCTGCTGCTGGGGGCTACCGGCACGGTGCTCACACCGCCAAACGCCGAGAGGCGGATTCTGGTGCGCTGGGATGTTGACGTAGCAGGGCATGGCCTCGCTTGCCACAACCCTGAGCCCAACAGCTTGCTCATCGCCGAATCCGATCTAGTGGTGTTGCGTCGGGGCTGACCAGGCCCAGCCCCAACACCTTTGTCAAGCGACGGCTTTGAGCCGGGGAGCGAAGGAGGTGTCCGTTGCGAAGGCCGTTGGTTGCAGCAGCCCAAACAGGTTCTTAGGGTCTGACAGCTGGGGGATGAGTTCGATGGGTTGGCCCATGCCCAGCTCGGTGGCCGCATCGCGCAAGAATCGCAGTGCAGAAAAGTCCTCCAGCGCAAAACCCACGGAGTCGAACACCGTCACCGCCGCATCGCTGGCCCGGCCGGTGTGCTGACCTGCCAGCACTTCCCACAGCTCGGTCACCACAAAGTCGGCAGGCAACTGCTGGATGTCGCCTTCGATGCGTGTCTGCGGGGTGTATTCCACAAACACCTGGGCCTGGCGCAACACGTCGGCATGCAGCTCGGTCTTGCCGGGGCAGTCGCCGCCCACGGCGTTGATGTGCATGCCGGGCGCCAGCATGCCGGGCGTGAGGATGGTGGCATTGGTCTTGTCGGCCGTCACCGTGGTCACGATATCGGCGCCACGCACGGCCTCGGCCGTGCTGTTGCAGACCACGGTGCGCAGGCCCGTGCCTTGCAGGTTGGCCTGCAGCTTGGCGGTGGCGGCCGGGTCCGTATCAAACAGCCGCAGCGTGGTGACGCCCAGCAGGTGGTGGAAGGCCAGCGCCTGGAACTCGCTTTGGGCGCCGTTACCGATCAGCGCCATGGTGCGCGCACCGGGGCGTGCCAAGGCGCGGGCGGCCACGGCCGACATGGCGGCGGTGCGCAGGGCGGTGGTGAGGGTGAGTTCGCTCAGCAGCAGCGGCGCGCCGGTGGCTACATCGGCCAGCACGCCAAACGCCATCACGGTCGGCAACCCCCAGCGCGTGTTCTTGGGATGGCCGTTGACGTACTTGAACGCATAGGTCTGGTCGTCGGCAATCGGCATGAGTTCGATCACGCCGTCGCGCGAATGGCTGGCCACACGTGCGGATTTGTCGAACGCGCCCCAGCGCAGAAAGTCGGACTGGATGTAGTCGGCAATGCCGCGCAAGCAGGCCTCGACGCCTTTGCGCTGCACCAACTCGATGACATCGGGCGCACTGAGGTAGAGGGTGGAAAAGTGGTTCTTGGAAGGCATGGTGCTTGTCTCCGGGTGGGATACAAGCAGTGTCCCGGAGCAACGCAGCAATGGGAATTGCCCAAACTGCCGCATGTTGCGGGGCGGTTTGCCGGTATGGCAGAACAAATTGCCACTTTGCACAATCGTCGGCCCCGCGCCATGGGGGCATGGGGGCATGGGGGCGCTATCCTCCCGCATCCGACACATTCCACGCACGTCCGACAACATTCCGCACCATGACGCAACCCCAAGTCCTCATCAGCGAAGTCGGCCCGCGCGATGGCCTGCAGTCCGTCAAAGCCACCATGCCCACGGCCGACAAGCTGCGCTGGATCGACGCCCTGGTGGCCGCCGGGCTGCGCGAGATTGAAGTGGGCTCGTTCGTGCCTGCCCGCCTGCTGCCCCAGATGGCCGATGTGGCCGAGGTGGTGCGCCACGCGCTGACCCACCCTGGCATCACTGTGATGGCGCTGGCCCCCAACCTGCGTGGCGCCGAGGCGGCCCTCGCGGCAGGTGTGCACAAGGTCACGCTGCCGGTGTCGGCCAGCGCCGCCCATTCGCTGGCCAATGTGCGCAAGACGCGCGAGGCCATGGTCGAGGAAGTGCGCGCCGTGGCCCACCTGCGCGACGCGCAGGCCCCCGGCATGCTGGTGGAGGTGGGGTTGTCCACCGCCTTTGGTTGCACCCTGCAGGGCGAGGTGCCCGAGGACGACGTGATCTGGCTCGCGAGCCTGTGCGCAGAGGCCGGGGCCGACGAGGTGGGCCTGTCGGACACCACCGGCATGGCCAACCCGGCCCAGGTGCGCCGCCTCTTCACGCGCCTGCGCGCCGAGCTGGGCGCCAAGGCCGGTGCGGCCCACATGCACAACACCCGCGGCCTGGGCCTGGCCAATTGCCTGGCGGCCTACGACGTGGGGGTGCGAACCTTTGATGCGTCGCTGGGCGGCCTGGGCGGCTGCCCCTATGCGCCGGGCGCGTCGGGCAACGTGGTGACGGAAGACCTGGTGTTCATGTTCGAAGCCATGGGCATTGACACGGGGGTAGACCTGGAGCGCCTGATGGCCGCACGCGCGCCGCTGCAGGCTGGGCTGCCAGGAGAGCCGGTCTACGGCATGACGCCGGAAGCGGGACTGCCCAAGGGGTGGGTCCGGCGTTAGGCACCTTTGCCCCCAAAGCAAAAGGCAACCGAAGTCGCCTTTTGCTTTGGGTACCGCCGTATCAGCTCAGCGAGGTGATCAGGTCCACATACTGCTGCTTGGCCTCGTCGGCACCCGTGCCCTTGAGCTTTTCCCAGGCGTCCCACTTGGCACGGCCCACCATATCGGAGAAGCTGGGCTTCTTCTCGGTGTTGTCGCCGGCGGTGGCTTGCTTGTACAGCGCGTAGATCTTGAGCAGCGTGGCGTTGTCGGGACGCTCGCTCAGGTTCTTGGAATTGGCCACGGCGGCTTCGAAGGTGGCGTTGAGGTCGGCCATGTCGGTGTGCTCCTTGAGATCTTTGGGGGGAGGGAAAGAACGGTGTCGGCAAGGGTTTGCTGCGTTGTATCTTACGGGCTGAGCACAGTCTGGGACCGCTCAATCCATAGAGGCAAGTCCCCAAAAATCAAACAACAGGTGTACATCCGATGGTGACCCGCATTCCAGCCCCCAGCAAAGCCACTCCGGGCAAAGGCTCCAGCCCCCTGCGCACGATGCGCAACCAGGCCCCCGAGGTGGCGCGCAAGGCAGCTCAGGCCCTGCCCCCAGCCGCCCGCAAAGCCGCCACCGTGGTGCAGAAGAACGTGCGCCGCGCTGCCACCGGCATGCTGGGCCTGTCGGGCGAACGCATGACCAAGGTCGACACCGCCTGGCTGCGCATGGATTCGCACAGCAACCTGATGATGATCAACGGCGTGTGGACCTTGTCGCCCGGCATCACCTGGGACGCCCTGTGCGACCGCGTGCAGCAGCGCCTGCTGCAGTACCCGCGCTTTCGCCAGCGCGTGGTGGAAGACGCGGCGGGCGCCACCTGGGTGGAGGACCGCAACTTCGACATCGCCGCGCATGTGCTGCGCGAGAAGCTGCCCCACCGACAAGGCCACAGCATGCAGCGCGCCCTGCAAGATCGCGTGGGTGAACTCGCCATGCAGCCGCTCGATACCCGGCGGCCGCTGTGGCAAATGCACCTGATCGAAGATTTTGTAGGTGACGACGGCCAGCCCGGCAGCGCGCTCATCGTGCGCATTCACCACTGCATTGCGGACGGCATTGCGCTGATCTCGGTGACCATGTCCATCGTGGACGGCGGCGCCGAACCGCCCAAGCGCACCCGCAAAGAGCGCGAGCAGGCTGCCACGGCCGAGGACTGGATTGCGGACGCGCTCATCAAGCCCTTTACCGACATGACGGTGAAGGCGCTGGATCTGGCCGGTGACGGCGCAGCCAAGTCGTTCAAGATGCTGAGCGACCCCGAGAAGACCATGCACCATGGGCTGGCTGGCACCATGGACATGGCACGCGTGGCCTACCAGTTGGTGAGCGATGCCGCTGCCCTGGCGCTGATGCCCGACGACTCACCCACGCGCCTGAAGGGCCAGCCCGGTAGCGCCAAGCGCGTGGCCTGGTGCCCGCCGATTCCGCTCGAAGAGGTCAAGGCCATTGGCAAGGCGCTGAACTGCTCCATCAACGATGTGCTGCTGTCGTGCGTCGCGGGCGCCATCGGTGGCTACCTGCGCAGCCAGGGCGACGACCCCACGGGGCAGGAGATCCGTGCCATGATCCCGGTCAATCTGCGCCCCATGGAAGAGGCCTGGAAGCTGGGCAACCGCTTTGGGCTGGTGCCGCTGGTGCTGCCGATTGGCGTGGCCAACCCCGTCGAGCGCGTGTACGAGGTGCGCAAGCGCATGAACGCGCTCAAGGGCAGCACCCAGCCCATCCTGGCGTTTGCGATGCTGGCCGTGGCAGGACTGATGATCAAACCCGCGCAGGACGCGCTGCTCAATCTTTTCGGCCGCAAGACCACGGCCGTGATGACCAATGTGCCCGGGCCCAAGGAGCAGCTGACACTGTGCGGCTCACGCGTCACCCAGTGCATGTTTTGGGTGCCGCAGTCGGGCGACATCGGCCTCGGTGTCTCCATCCTGAGCTACGGTGGTGGTGTGCAATTTGGCGTGATCACCGACACCACGCTCTGCCCCGAGCCGCAGCAGATCATCGACGCGTTTGCGCCCGAGTTTGACCAGCTGTCGCTGCTCACGCTGATGCTGCCCTGGGGCGAGTGAACCGGGGAGCCTCGGTGGTGCTGAGGGCGCGCTTGGTGGACCTTGCCGGGGTGCTGGTGGCCCTGGTCTGCGCGGGCGCCGCCCATGCCGCCGTCACGGAAGAATATATCCAGCAGCCCTACCCCGTGCGCGCCCTGCCCGGCGAGACCCTGCGGAAAGCGCTGAACGCCGCCACGCCCATCACCGTCGACGGCCAGCGCTTTCACGGCTACACCCGCTGGAACGTGCGCTGGACCTTTCGCTGGTGGCGCGAGGCATCGGGCCGCTGCGCCATCACCGAGGTGACCACCCGGCTGCGCACCGAAGTGCAATTGCCCGAATTGCGCAGTGGCACGCCCGCCCAGCAGGCGGTTTTCGACCGGTACCTGCGCGCCTTGTCGCACCACGAAGAGGGCCATGTGCAGTTCGGGCGCGATGCGGCGCAAGCGATTGACCAAGGCATTGCCGCCCTGCCTGCCGCGCCGGACTGCGCCACGCTGGAGCGCCAGGCCAACGCGCTGGGCCACCGCCTGCTGCGCGAACACGCGGAGCGCGAGAAGCAGTACGACCGCGACACGCGGCACGGCGCATCGCAAGGCGCCAGGCTGGAGTGAAAGGCCGGGTCCATCAACAAGCGTACAGGCTTGTGCGCTATCCCCGCACCGCGCTGCGAAAGGCCGCCGACAACGCTGTCAGCGCATCGCGCGGGCGACCTTCCTGGTTGCGTGTGTGCAGCAGCACCGGCAGACGCGGCAGCTCAGGCAGCCCCAGGCGGGCACCCACATCCACCGCCCCCAGCGGCAGCATGCGCGGCGCCAGTGCCGCCACGCCCAGCCCGGCCATCACGGCCGCCGCCACGGCAGCAACGCCTCCACCCACAAACACCTCGGCCCAGGCGATGCCCCCAGCGTCCAGCGCCTGCCCCGCCATGGCCCGCACACCGCAGGGCTCGGCCAGCGTGGCCAGGGGCAGGGGCTCGCCCGCACGGTGCTGCCAGCCGGGGGCGGCGAACCAGCCGAAGGGCTCTTCGGCGATCAGCTCGCCATCGCTGCGGCCCACGTGCATGCGGGCCAGCACGGCATCCAGCTCACGCCGGTCGTAGCTTTGCAGCAGGTCGCCCGACGAGCCGATGCGGATCTCGATGAGCAGCTGTGGGTCTTGCTGGTTCATGCGGGCGATCAGCGCGGGCAGCTCCGGCCCGGCCACATGGTCGCTGATGCCGATGGTCAGGCGCTGGCGCGCCTGGGCGAACGTGGCCAGCGCCCGGTCGTGCGCGGCCAGCAGTTCACGCGCATGCTCCAGAAAGGCCGCGCCCCGGGCCGACAGCTGCACGTGGCGCGGCGTGCGCTCGATCAGGCGGCAGCCCAGCCGGTCCTCCAGCCGCTTGAGCTTGAGGCTTATCGCGGCCTGCGCCGTGCTCATGGCTTCGGCTGCGCGCGTGAAGCTGCCCAGCTCAGCAATGCGCACAAAGGCTTCGACGGCATCCAGATCCAGGGATCGCTCAATCATTTGAATTTGATATTTCTGAAATAGATATCCATAGCATATTCATATGGATAGGATTTCGCCAGCATCTTGTTCAGAAAGGATCTTGCGATGCCCCTCATCCACATTGCCATGCGCGCCGGCAAGCCTGCGGCCTACCGGCAGGCGATCTTTGACACGCTGTACCGCGCCTTGCGCGAGACCTTCAACGTGCCCGAGGACGACCAGTTCATGACCATCACCGAGCACGAAGCCGCGAACTTCCGCTACAGCCCCACCTACCTGGGCGTGGCCCGCAGCGACGACGTGGTGTTCATCCAGATCACCGCCAACAACACGCGCGGCCTGGAGCAGAAGAAGGCGCTGTTTGCGCGCATCGCGCAGCTGCTGGGCGAGAGCCCGGGCCTGCGGCCCGAGGACGTGTTCATCAACATCGTCGAGGTGGCCAAGGAGAACTGGTCCTTCGGCCACGGCCTGGCGCAGTACGCGTGAGGTGATGCGCAGCTCCGGGCAGGCAGGCTATGCGGCCAGGCCCGCCAGCAGGCGCTCCACGCTGCCCAGCACCGCCTTCACCGGCTCGCCCATCTGCACACGCACGATGGCGCCCTCCACCACCAGCGTCACGGCCTGCGCGTCGCGCGCCCGCTGTGCGCCAGGCGGCAGCAGGGTGGCCAGAAGGTCCGTCATCTCCCGCTTGTGGCGCTGTGCAATCTCCATCACCTCCGGCACCGTGCTGCCCAACTCGCCCACGCTGTTGATGAAGGCGCAGCCCCGGAAGTCATCGCGTCCAAACCATTCGGCCAGCGTGGCCACCACCGCATTCAGGCCGGATGCACCACCACGCTTTGCACCCCCATGGCGCTCCAGGGCCGCAGAAAACCATGCAATCCAGCCTGCATGGCGGTATTCAAGATAGGCGCAGATGAGATCGTTTTTGCTGGGGAAATGCCGGTAGAACGTGACCTTGGTGACCCCCGACTCGGCGATCACTCGGTCGATGCCCGTGGCACGGATACCGTCGCGGTAAAACAGCGCGTGCGCGGTCTGCAGCAGGCGGTCGCGGGCAGGCAGGTCTTTCCAGTCAGAAGGCGGCAGGGGAATCATGTGGGCATTGTAGACAAGTCTGTCTACATTTCGCTATGATGCGACGTAGACAGACTTGTCTACCAATTCCTCTTGACCCACAAACCCCAAGGTGCTGCCCATGGAAACCCGCCCGCCTCTTCCGCCCTTCTCCCTGCAAACCGCCATCCAGAAAGTGCGCCTGGCCGAAGACGCCTGGAACTCGCGCGACCCGGCGCGCGTGGCCCTGGCTTACACCGAGGACACCCGCTGGCGCAACCGGGCTGAGTTTCCCGTGGGCCGCGAGGCCGCCCGGCAGCTGCTGGAGCGCAAGTGGGCGCGCGAGCTGGACTACCGCCTCATCAAAGAGCTCTGGGCGTTCAGCGGCCACCGCATCGCCGTGCGGTTCGCCTACGAATGGCATGACGACGCGGGCCAGTGGTACCGCAGCTATGGCAACGAGAACTGGGAGTTCAACGATGCGGGTCTGATGGCAGTGCGCCACGCGAGCATCAACGACCGGCCCATCCAGGCCGCAGACCGGCTATTCTTCTGGCCCCTGGGGCGCCGGCCGGACGACCATCCGGGGTTGAGCGACTTGGGGCTGTGAAACCGCAAAGGCCCCATGCCGTGGTCAAAGGGCACGCCCGGGCGGGGCGTGCCCTTGCTCCACCCACCGCGCTCAGGTCGCCGAGCAGGTAAAGCTCTCGGCCTTGGCCGGGTCACCCGTGCCGTTGTAGCGCGGGAACTTCGGGTACTCGCACACCGGGCGCTGGGCCACGGGGGTGGTGGTGCCGGGCGCGAACTTCGTGGCCACCAGTTTGTCGGGCGCCGTGCCCTTTTCCACCCATGCGTCCATGGCGGCCAGCAGGTCGATGGAGCGGGGCTCGGTGCCCGCGCCGTCCAGGTCATGCCCGTTGGAGGGCGAGGTGACCATGCGCGCGAAGCTCTGCACCTTGCTGGCGCCCAGGCGCTGCTTCACCGTGTCGAGGTACTCCACCGTGCGGTACATCGACACGCAGGTGTCGCCCGCGCCGTACCAGATCAACAGCTTGCCGCCGTTGTCGGCAAAGGCAGCAATGTCCGGGTCGGTGCCGTCGATCATCTCGGCCAGGCGGGTGTACTGCGCCTGGTACTGCGTGGGGTCGTGGCTCAGGATGTTGGCGTTGGGGTTGCCCTCCACCAGGCGCGCAGCCGCCGTCACGGCCATGTGGTTGAACGAATCGGGGGCATCGAAGCTGGTGCCGAACATGTACGACTGCCAATCGGACGTGGACGCGCCGCCCCGGCCAAAGCGCGGATAGCCCACCGCGCCGCGCGACAGGGTCACGGGCGTCTTGTGGTCGCTGTAGATGAGGCGGATGGACTCGATCTGCCCGGCCGTGAGGCAGCTGTCGCTGTCCGCGCCCTGGCACAGCAGCTCGGTGGGCACGTAGTTGCAGGCCTCGACGTTGCCGATGATGCCGTCCTTCAGACCGTCCAGCCCGTCGCACGCGGCCGTCTCGGCCTTGGCGTAGAGCGCGATCTTGGCGGGGCTCATCCAGTTCTCGCGGCTCTTGAAGATGTGGCGCAGCACCGTGGGGCCGAGGTTGACCTGGTGCGCCTGCTGGGCGATGGCGGGCTCCATGGCCACCACGCCGTCGTAGTCCTTGGGGTACTTCTGCGTGGAGATCAGACCTGAGCGCCCGCCGTTGGAATGGCCCATGTGGTAGCGCCGCACGGGGCGCTTGCCGTAGAACTCGGTGGCGATGGCGGTGCCCACCTCCAGCACAAAATGGTTGGCGTCGAACGCATGGTTGCGCAGCGCCACATCGCTCTTGCCCCAGGCAAAACCCTGGATCTGGTGGCCGGAGTCGGAACTGATCTTCACATACGGATTGGCCGATGGGCCCACCAGCTGCTGGTACCACGGATCGTCGGTGGGGATAAATCCGTCGAAGCCGCCACCGCCGATGGTCAGCGTCTTGCTGTTCCATTGCGCCAGCGTGGGCAGTTCCACCGCCCAGTTGATGGTGGAGTCGGGCGAGGACACGATCTGCCCGCGCACGATGCACACGTCGGGCAACGTGCCCTCGGCCTTGCGCAGCTCGGTGCGCGTGAGCTTGGCGCCATGGGGCAAGGTGGTTGACGTGTAGGCAGCGCAAGCTTCTGCCAGGGGCTTGCTGGCCAGGGGCGCAGGGGCATCGCTGCCACCGCCGCAGGCCGTCAGCGCCAGGGTGGCTGCGGCGCCCAGGCCGCTCAGCGCACGCGCGGGCCATCGGCCCAAGGGTGCCGCGAGTGCGGTGCGACGGGGTTGCGCCACGGCGGCGCGGGTGGGGTGCGGGAACATGCGGAAAGTCTCCTGTGGTGTGTTGTTCTCAGGAGCCCAGCTTGCGGCGGCAGCGCCACCGCAAGCCCTGGGACTCCGGTGCGGACGATAGGAAAAGAAGCTGCCGCTGCGGCCTCTGCAAATGCAGAGGGAGCGGGAAACTACCGAGCCCACACAGCGGCGGGCCACCGCCCTACGCGTTGCGCAGCGCCGCCACCAGTTCCAGCTTGTTACGCACACCCAGCGCTGCGTAAGCGGTGCGCAGGTAGGTGCGCACCGTGGCGGGCGTGAGGCCCAGCGTGGCGGCAATGTCCTTGTGCGACTGCCCCTGGGCGTACAGCATGGCCACGCTCAGCTCGCGCGGGGCCAGCGCCTGCTTGTGCTGGCGCGATGCGATGCTCAGCGCCACCAGCGGGCCGCAGGGCTCCAGCCGCAGGCGGCAGGCCTTGCCCAGCACCAGGTTGCAAGGAGCGCCGGGCAGCGCCTGCACCACGGCCGGGGGCAGGTGGGTGCCCGCCCATTCCGGGTGGGCCGCACGCAGGGCCTGGCTGATGCGTAAGCCCGCAAACAGCAGCTCGCCCGTGGGCTGGGCCAGCGCAAAGCTGTCCCACGGGCGGAGTGGCGAATCGCTTTGCAACCGCTGCAGCCGGTGGTGCCAGTGCTGCAGCAGGTGCAGCACAAACTCGCCAAACAGCACGGTTTCGGCATCGGTGAATTCGCTGCGTGTGGGCGTCCGGTAGACCGAGACAAAAAACAGCAGTCCGCTGTGCGGCAGCTCGGCCGTGAGGGCCATGCAGTGGTACAGGCCGTGCCGCTCTGCGAAGGCCATCACCTGCGGGTCTTCAGGTGGCGCGCCGACCAGGTCGCGCTCGCGGATCACCTCGCCCAGGTGGCGCATGGAATGCTTCGCAAAATCGTCCGCAGCGGACAAGGCGTTCCACTCGTCGGCAAAACCCCGGGCCAGGCCGATGCTGCCGTGCAGCCAGTTGCGCGGCGCGGCCTGCACCTCCTGCGCGCCGCCCCCTGCGTCAGACTCGCCTGCCGACACCTCGCCCCACCACGCCGAATCAAAAGGAACCAGCCCGCGCAGCGTCTGCAGCGCCTGGTGCAGCAGGTCCTGCGGCGGCGCGTGCTGGGCCTGTTCAGCCAGCTGGAGCAGGCTGCGGCTGAGCGCGCGCAGGGGATCTGCTTGCTGCGCTTGCGCTGCCACGTGTGCCACGCTGGGCGGCCTCATGGGCCAGCGCGTTCTGCTGCGTGCGGGATGGGGGGTGTGCGGGGGCGTGGCGCCATGGGGTCTCCTGGTTTTTGGGAACGATGGTAGCCGCCATGCGCCAGCGGCTCCCTCGTAAAAACCAGGCCCCATGGACCTGAAATACTATACTTTTTATAGCTACTTGCGCTTGCTGGATAAGCGCCAGGTGCATTTTTCACCAAGTATTCAAGAAACCAGCCCCTCCACCGCCTGGAACATCGACTGCCGCGCCTGGCTGATGATCTGCCCCTTCCAGGCATCGGTGTCGGTGTAGAAGGCAGCCAGCATTTGCGCCTTGATCTGGGCGGCCTTGTCGGCGGGCGTGTCGGGGTGCAGGTTGAGCCACTGCTCGGCACGGATGGCGTTCATCACGTCGAGCACGGGCACCGTGCCGTACTCCATGGCGATGCCGGTGTACTCGGCATGCGGGCATTCGTCGTAGATCGAGGTCCACATCAGGCCGGTGAGGAAGGCCGAGGTGGACGAGCCGTCATAAATGGACGTGACCGGCGTGGCGCCGCCGCCGTCCCACCAGGCGCGCGCGCGGGCCACGGCCACATCGTCGTCATTGCCTGCATAGATGCGCTCGCCATGGCCGCTGGGGCCCAGGCCGGTGTGCAGGTCGATCCAGGCAATGTGCGACGCACCTGCACCGTGCTGGCGCAGCACCCGGCGCAGCGTGCGGTTGCTCCAGGTGGGCTCGGTGCCGCCAAAGAAGACCCCTTGCGGAAACTCATGCTGGCCTTGCGAGATGGCGGCCTGCCATGCCGCTTCGCCCTTGGTGGCGATGTACTGCTCCACGGCGGCCACGTTGTCGGGGCCAGGTGGCCACTGCTCGGGCAGCAGCAGGGGCTGCACCTCTCGGTAGGCAGTGTTCACGGGCAGGGGCCTTGAAAAGTTCTGGAAGTTGCGGTTCAGGTCCACGTTTTCGTGGGTGAAGCGGCGCACGTGCGAAAAGCCATACGGGTTGAGCGCATGGATATAGAGCGTGGCCACACCGGCGTCGCGCGCCTTCGCACGCCACTCGGAGTCGCGCAGTGCAAACACCTGCACGCCGCTGCCGCAATAGCCTTCGACGCCATGGCAGGCACTGCTCACGATGAGCAGCTTCTTGGCATCGGCCGGGCCGTCGCGCACCACGTCCATGGCCAGGTCTTCACCATCGCGGCCCTTCAGGGGGTGGGCATGTGACTCGATGGGCAGGCCTGCGGTGGCGGCCGCCTCCAGAAACTTTGTGCGCGCCTTTGCGTAACTGGGCGAAAACGCGTCAACGAGACCGATCATGGACAGGGACTTTCAGACGGGGGTGGAAACAAAACACCCCGGCGCGCGCGATGGGCGCCAGGGCGGGCATGACTCGGATCTGTGCGTCAGGCGGCGTCAGCGGGCTGGGCCAGCCATTCCTCGGCCAGCTTGACCCAGTAGGTGGCGCCCAGCGGGATCAGGTTGTCGTTGAAGTCATAGCTCGGGTTGTGCAGCATGCAAGGGCCGCCGCCGTGGCCCATCTCGCGGTGCGCGCCGTCGCCGTTGGCGATGAAGCAGTACGCACCGGGCTTGGCCTGCAGCATGTAGGCGAAGTCTTCGGCGCCCATGGTGGGCTCCTGGGGCAGCACACGCTCCTCCCCCACGATGCCCGCCATCACCTTGCGGGCAAATTCGGCCTCGGCGGGCGAGTTGATGGTGGGCGGGTAGTTGCGCACAAACTCGAACTCGCAGGTGGCGTCGTGTGCGGCGCAGGTGTGCTCGGCAATCTGGCGCATGCGCTTTTCGATCAGGTCCAGCACTTCCACGGTGAAGGTGCGCACCGTGCCCTGCAGTTCGACGCTGTCGGGCACCACATTGGTGGCCTCGCCCGCATGGATCATGGTGACCGAGATCACGCCCGCGTCCACCGGCTTCTTGTTGCGGCTGATGATGGTCTGGAAGGTCTGCACCATGCCGCAGGCGATCGGCACCGGGTCGATGCCTGTGTGCGGCAGGGCCGCATGGCCGCCTTTGCCGCGCAGGGTGATCTTGAATTCGCTGGTCGATGCCATGACCGGGCCGGGGCTGACGGCAAAGGTACCCACGGGCATGCCGGGCCAGTTGTGCATGCCGTACACGGCCTCCATGGGGAACTGCTCGAACAGGCCGTCTTCGATCATCACGCGGGCGCCGCCGCCGCCTTCTTCGGCGGGCTGGAAGATCAGGTACACAGTGCCGTCAAAGTTGCGGTGCTTGGCAAAGTGCTGGGCCGCCGCCAGCAGCATGGCCACGTGGCCGTCGTGGCCGCAGGCGTGCATCTTGCCCTGGTGTTTGCTGGCGTGGGCGAAGGTGTTGAACTCCTGCATGGGCAGGGCGTCCATGTCGGCGCGCAGGCCAATCGCCCGGCCACTGGCGCCACCGTCGCGCCCCTTGACGATGCCCACCACGCCCGTCTTGCCCAGCCCCCGGTGGATGGGAATGCCCCATTCGGTGAGCTTTTGGGCCACCACGTCGGCGGTGCGCACCTCTTCAAAGCACAGCTCGGGGTGGGCGTGAATGTCCCGGCGCACCGCTGCAATACTGGCCGCCTGGGTGACGATGGAGTCAATAACGTTCATGATATGTGTCCTTACGATCTCACAGTCTAGCCCGCTGACCACCCCTTGCGCCACCCCGGGTTTATTTGCACTGCAACATGACACTCTCCCCCCACGCCCTCGAACTTGCGCAAACCCTGGTGCGCATGAACACCGTCAGCCACAACTCCAACCTGGAACTGATCCATTTCATCCGCGACCACCTGGCCAGGCTGGGCGTGAAAAGCCGCCTGACCTTCAACGAGGACAAGACCAAGGCCAACCTGTTCGCCACGCTGGGCGAAGGCAAGCCGGCGGGCGTGATCCTCTCGGGCCACACCGACACGGTGCCGTGGGACGGGCAGGACTGGACCATGGACCCACTGAGCGCTCTGGTCAAGGACGGCAATCTGTACGGGCGCGGCAGTGCCGACATGAAGGCCTTCATTGGCATTGCGGTCTCGCACGCCGAGCAGTTCCTGAACAGCGACGCGCCCTTCGCCATCCACCTGGCCTTCAGTTATGAGGAAGAGATCGGCTGCTTTGGCGTAAAAGAGCTCATCGCCGACCTGCGCGATGCCAACATCAAGCCCCTGGCCTGCATCGTGGGCGAGCCCACCAGCATGGTCCCCGCCATCGCGCACAAGGGTGTGTACCGCTACAAGTGCTGCGTGCGCGGCAAGGAGGCGCATTCGTCCCTCACGCCGCATTCGGTCAACGCCATCGAGATGGCCGCCCGCGTGGTGGGCCGGGTGCGCGACATGGCAGAAGACTTTGAAAAGAACGAGCCGCGCTTCGAGGGCTTTGACGTGCCGTTCTCGACCAGCAGCGTGGGCCAGTTCCACGGCGGCATTGCCGACAACGTGGTGCCGCGCGACGCCGAGTTCCGCTACGAGTTCCGCGACCTGCCCACGGCCAATGCTGCGCAGATGCAGTCCGAGGTGGTGGCCTATGCCAAGTCGCTGGAGCCTGCGATGAAGAAGGTGGCGCCCGCAGCAGGCTTTGAATTCGAGACCATCTGCGAGATTCCGAGTTTTCTGGGCAGCAAGGATGACCCGGTGACACGCCTGGCGCAGGAGCTGAGCGGCGAAAAGAACACCACGCTGGTGGCCTTTGGCACCGAGGCGGGCCTGTTCAAGAACGCGGGCATCTCCACCGTGGTGTGTGGCCCCGGCAGCATCCAGCAGGCCCACCAGCCCGACGAATACGTGAGCCTGGAGCAACTGGCGCGCTGCGAGGCCTTCATGCAAGGACTGGCGCGCACACGCACACTGGGCTGATCGCCTTGCAGATAGATGCCGCAGAGCCCTCCGCCGGGGCCTGCGGCGCTGCAGTCAGGTCCTCACGCGGCCGTCGCCCGTCAGCATGGACATCTCGACAAACTTCGATGCCGCATGGCTCGTAGCGCTGTAGGTGACCGGAAAGCCCGAAATCACCTGGCTGCCCAGCGACTCAATGCCAGTGATCAGGCTCTCGCGGGTGGGCCTTCCGCTGCCCTGGGCCTGGCGCAGGCCTTCAGTGAAGATGCGGGCGGCCAGAAAACCCTCCATGCTGGAGTAGTTGGCCTGCACCTTGTCGCCGCCCTTCTTGATGGCTTCCAGAAACTCGCGGGTAATCTGGCGCGACGGCTGATAGGGCGAAGGTACGACCTGCGACACCACCACACCGGCGCCATCCTTGCCCAGCTCGTCGGCCAGCGCCTGCGTGCCCACGAAAGACACGTTGTAGAACGTGCCGCCAAAGCCCGCCTTGCGCGCTGCGCGCACAAAGGCTGCCGCTGCGGAATAGGCCGAGATCTGCACCACGGCATCAGGCTTGGCAGCCACCAGCTTGTCCACAGCCGCTTTCACGTCGGTCGAATTGCGCTCCACCGTGGCAGTGGCCACAGGCGAGAGCTTGAGTTCGGTCAGCGCCTTCGTCACGCCATCGAGCCCGGCCTTGCCGTAGGCGTCGTTCTGGTAGAACACCGCAATCTTCTTGAGGCCGAGGTTGGTGAGCTGGCGCACGATGAGTGCGGTTTCGTCGTAGTACGAGGCGCGCACATGGAAGATCAGCCGGTTGAACGGCTGGCGCAGCGCCTCGGCCCCCGTAAAGGGGCCAAAGAATGGCACTTTTTCCTTGGTGAAGATGGGCATCGCCGCCAGGCTGGTGGGCGTACCGATGTAACCAAACAGGGCGAACACGTCTTCGGCAATGAGCTTGCGGGTGTTCTCGGCGCAGCGGTCGGGCTCGTAGCCATCGTCCATCGTGCGGATTTCCACCGTGCGCTTGCCCACGCCACCCTGCGCATTGAGCTGGTCGAAAAAGAGCTTGGCACCCAGGTTGAACTGCACGCCCAGCTGCGCGGCGGGGCCCGTGAAGGCAGCAGACTGGCCCAGCACAATCCGGCCTTCACTTTGCGCGTGTGCCAGCTGGAAGCCCCCCAGCGCTGCAGCGCCCAGGCCCACGGAAAACTGTCTACGACCCAATACCGGTTGGTTCATGGTGAAATCTCTGCTCTTGTGAATCGAGGGCGATCCCTCTGCGCTGCCGGTAGGCAGCCTCCTTGGAAGGGTGGCTAGATATGCACAACCGTTCCAACCCTGATTGCCAGTTTAACGATCAACCTACCAAATGCCCACGTCTTCTGCTGCAAATCCCCCTCTATCTGTACCGACTCAGGTGCGCGGCGCCTGCCCCCACGACTGCCCGGACACCTGCGCCCTGTTGACGACCATAGAGAACGGCGTGGCCACCCGCGTACAGGGCAACCCCGCTCACCCGCACACCGACGGCGTGCTGTGCGCCAAGGTGAGCAAGTACACCGAGCGCAGCTACCACCCCGAGCGCGTGCTCACGCCGCTCAAGCGCACGGGCGCCAAGGGGGCCGGCCAGTTCGTGCCCGTGACCTGGAACGAAGCCTTGAGCGACATCGCCCAGCGCCTGCAGGCTATCGCCGCGCGCGCGCCCGAAGCCATCCTGCCCTACAGCTACGCGGGCACCATGGGCATGGTGCAGGGCGAGAGCATGGACCGCCGCTTCTTCCACAAGCTGGGTGCCTCGCAGCTGGACCGCACCATCTGCGCATCGGCCGGGGCCGAGGCCTTGGTGCAGACCCTGGGCGGCAAGGTGGGCATGAAGGTGGAGTTCTTTGCCGAATCGCAGCTCATCCTCATCTGGGGCAGCAACTCCATCGGCAGCAACCTGCACTTCTGGCGCTATGCCCAGCAGGCCAAGCGCAATGGCGCCAAGCTGGTGTGCATTGACCCGCGCAAGAGCGAGACGGCCGACAAATGCCACGAGCACATTGCCCTGCGCCCCGGCACCGACGCGGCGCTGGCCCTGGCGCTGATGCACGAGCTGATCGCGAACGACTGGCTGGACCACGACTACATCGAGCGCCACACGCTGGGCTGGGACCAGCTGCGCGAGCGCGCCCTCACGTTCCCGCCCGAGCGCGCGGCCGAGGTGTGCGGTATTCCGGTGGAGCAGATCCGCCAGCTGGCCAAGGACTACGGCACGACGAAGCCCGCCGCCATCCGCCTGAACTACGGCATGCAGCGCGTGCGCGGCGGCGGCAATGCGGTGCGCGCCGTGGCCTGCCTGCCTGCGCTCACAGGCGCATGGCGCCACCGCGCGGGCGGCGTGCTGCTGTCCAGCTCGGGCCAGTTCCCCGCGCAGCGCGCCGTGCTGCAGCGGCCCGACCTGATGCCCGCCGAAACGCCGCGCACCATCAACATGTCCACCATTGGCGACGACCTGCTGCGCGAGGCATCACCCACCTTCGGCCCGAAGGTGGAGGCCATCGTGGTCTACAACAGCAATCCCGTGGCCGTGGCGCCCGATTCGGGCAAGGTGGTGCAAGGCTTTGCGCGCGAAGACCTGTTCACGGTGGTGCTGGAGCACTTCCGCACCGACACGGCCGACTACGCCGACTACATCCTGCCCGCCACCACGCAGCTGGAGCATTGGGACGTGCACCTGAGCTACGGCCACACCGACGTGCTGCTCAACCGCCCCGCCATTGCGCCCCAGGGCCAGGCCCGCAGCAATGCGCAGATCTTCCGCGACCTGGCGGCGCGCATGGGCTTTGCCGAGCCCTGTTTTGCCGAGAGCGACGAGGCCCTGTGCCGCCAGGCGTTTGGCGACGCAGTGGACTACGCACTGCTCGAAAGCCAAGGCTTTGCCACGCTGGCGCTGCCCGATGCGCCGTTCGCCGAAGGCAACTTCCCATCACCCTCTGGAAAGTGCGAGTTCTACAGCGCCCGCCTGGCCGCCCAGGGCCTGGACGGCCTGCCCGACCACCTGCCCAACTACGAACTGCAGGGCACGGACGCTCGCTACCCGCTGGCCATGATCTCGCCACCCGCGCGCAACTTCCTGAACTCCACCTTCGTGAACGTGCAGAGCCTGCGCAACATCGAGGGCCGCCCCGTGCTGGAGATCCACCCCGACGACGCCGAAGCACGCGGCATTGCCAACGACGCCGTGGTGCGCGTGTTCAACGGCCGGGGCAGCTACCTGTGCCACGCCACCGTCTCGCGCCGCGCGCGGCCCGGGGTTGTGAATGGCCTGGGCATCTGGTGGCGCAAGTTGGGGCTGAACGGTACCAACGTGAATGAAGTGACCAGCCAGGCGCTGACCGACCTGGGGCGGGCCCCGACGTTTTATGACTGTTTGGTGGAGGTGGCGGCGTGCAACACACCTGAGGCTGCGGCTGCAGAAGTCACAACCTGATATCCATCACCGTTAAACCGGCAGATACCGCTACCAAAATAGTAGCTACCTGCGCTTTACCCACAAGCGATAGCAGCCATTTTCCTCAGAACCACGCCGTCCACCATCCCGACGGGCTCAGCCGCACACCCCCTCAAAACGCAAAAAATCGTTCAGTGTATTGTCTTCTGTGACCTGCTCACGGGCCACCAGCAGGTACTTCCAGGGCTTGGCTCGCCTCTTTCAACAGAGTGCGGCAATGCGTCCATGACAAGCTGGGGTTGAGCACGCCCGGCTGCACATCACGGCCATCATGGCCCAGAGGAGATTCGCCACGCACTGCGTGTTGAATCTGCTGCGCATCCAAAACAACACGCATCGCGTGTTGTTTTGCCAGAAGCTGCGGGTGGCTGCGGACCGGGTCCTCCAGCAAAATGCGCGGCTCCAGCCGGGGGCGTTGGTCTTTGCCGATCCAGGTGACTTCTGGTTTTTGGTGTGCCATAAAGGGGGTGTCAGGGAAGGGCTTCCACGGCCAGCAGCCAGGCATGGAAATGCGGGCAGGCCTGGCGCAGGGCGTCCAGCCCAATGTCGCAGGCGATCAGCGGGCCGTGAAAGGTTTTCTGGTATTCGGGCATCACCGCCAGGATGCGTTTGGAAGGGGCGGTGTGCGGGCTGTCGTTCACATCTTCGGGCGAGCCTGCTTGAGCCACGGCCTGGGCCAGGGTGACAGGCACTTTGGAATTGCTGGTCCATTGCTCAAATTGTGCGGGCTGGGTAAACAGCAGCGCTTCGTACTCGTGCACCAGCAGGTTGGGCAGAAAGTTGGGCTCGGCAATATCTTGCCGAAGCTGCGCCTCCAGATACTGCGCCTTGGCGCTGCCGCTGGCCTGGGCTGGGTATGCGGGTGCCGCCTTGCCCGGAAAGTCGGTCGGCAACGCATACAGGTCGAACAGGGTGGTCACCCAGGCGTCTGCGTCTTGCCTGCACAGCCGCACGATTTGCGGCCTGACCTTGGCGTAGCTCACCACACCACCTTTGTGGCCGGGGCTGGTGCTGACGATGATGGGGATGAGGTACTTGTCCAGGCGGGCGTAGTGCGGCACCAGCAGTTCGCGCACGAAGGCCTCTTCGGTCTGGCCTTCCACCACCACATAAACGCGGCTCATCGCTGCGGCCTTCCGCCCAGGATGTTTTTCTTCCACAGCTCGCCCAGGGTGTAATCCTGCAGCCATTCGCCCAGCGATTCGGCGCTGGGCCGGGAGAAGGTGGATGCACCACCTTTTTTGTCCACCACGATCAAATCTTCGGCATCAAACTCGTTGACCAGCTCCACTGACTGGGTGGAGACGATGATCTGATGCTGCTGCGCGGTGGATTTCATCATCGCCCCGAGCATGGTGATGGCAAAGGGGTGCAGGCCCAACTCCGGCTCGTCAATCAGGATGGTGGCGGGCATGAACGCTTCGGGCTGTAGCAGAACGGTGGCCAGGCAAATAAAGCGAAGCGTGCCGTCTGACAAAGCGCTGGCGGTAAAGGGCACGTCCTGCCCGGCTTCGGTCCATTCGAGCTGGATTTTTTCGGGGTTGCCCGCATAGGGGCGAAAGAGAAAGTCGCCAAAGAACGGCGCCACCATCTGGATGGACTTAACGATGCGCTGGTAGTGGCTGTGGTGCTGGTCCTTTAGATGCTGGAGGAAGGCCGCCAAGTTGCGGGCGTCTTCGCGCAGATACTGGTAGTCGCCCACGCCATGCACTTGCTTGACCATGGCGCTGGTGCTGGTGTCGTGGAAGTGATAGACGCGCCAGCTGCGCATGGCGGGAACCGTGTAGTCCCAGATATACCCCTTGCCTTTCCCATCTTTGAACCGCGTTTCAAAATGCCCTGAAGCAGGTTGCCATTCACCGCGCATGTTCCACCACAGCGCTTCATGGGCAAACATCATGCGGTTGTCCTGAGTAGGTTTGAGCTGGAAGCGGTAGCCGTTGTTGCCGAAGTACAGCTCTGCGCTCAGCACCTCGGTGGTCTTACGACCAAAATGCAGCATCGCATCGGGGCCACCGGCATCGCCCACAAACACCTGGAGCTGCTCGTCCAGAATGCGCCCAATGAGTTTGAAAAACCCAATGAAGTTGGACTTGCCCGCGCCATTGGCCCCGATCAGCACATTGATAGACCCCAAGGGCAGATCGCACTCGGCAATCGACTTGTAGCCTTTCAATACCAGCCGAGAGAGTTGGTTGGAGTTGGTGACTTGTTTCGCCATCATCTAAATCTCATGGTTCTTTGTAGACGGGCCTACACCAGCGCCCACTGGACGGCAAATATCTTACGGACGCTGGCGTGCACAGACAGGCGTTCTTCCACCGCGGCAATTAGCCCGCTGCGCTGCTGGTCAATCTCATCCTGCCGATCAAAAATCCTGCGCCGCAGCGGGTTGCGTTTATCTTCCAGCTCGCGCCGACGCCTTTGCCGGTGCAGTTTTTCTTCCAACGTAGCGGCCACAGTGGCGGTGCGGCGCACGTCTTTGATTTCGCGGTTCAGCTCTTTGACTTCGTTTTCCAGACACACCTTCAGGTAGTCGGCCCAAGCATCGAGCTTTTGGACTTCTGCATCAAAGTAGCCCAGTTTGCGGGTGTTGACGGTCTCAATCTGTGCGCGTTCCTGCCGCTCCACATCTTCGGCCAACTCAGCCGGTGGTTCCATGAACAAGTTGGCCTCTTGCACCTGGGCGGGCAGGCGCAGCAGTTCGTGTGCGCCTTCTTCGTGCAGGGCCTGGCCTGTGTCGGTAACGCCTGCCACAAACGGGCAGTCTTCTTGCCCGCCCACCAAGCTCGCCTCAACAGTGTTGCCCAGGCCCACCTCTTCCGCCAGGATGGCGCCCTGAGATAGCGGGCTGCGGAATGCAAAGAGGGCCGCCTCGACCTGGTGGGGGTTGAGATCGACCCGCGCATCGACCAGGGTGGAGGCGAGGAGGTCCGGCGAGTCACGCCCGATCTTCCGGGATAGCACCCAAGCAAGATACTGAGTCTGGTAGGGAGTAATGCGGTAGTCAGGCAAAGTGGGTCTCGTAGCGGCCTACTGATGATTATGAAACGCCCCTGCGAGAATCCTTTAGCCTGTTGGTTCAACCTCAAAAGCGCAACTTCAACGAGGCGACCAGCCAAACTATTACCGACATCGGGCAAATGGCCACGTTTGATGAATGCTTGGTGCAGATGGAAACCGCAGGCACCGCCGGTGCCGACATGAATACCTTGCCCAGCGCCACCGCCACGGACTGACCGCAGCGCGGCAAAGTCATTTTGCTACTTATTCGATAGGTGCTTGCACAATATTCACTAGCGCCTGCGACCATTTCACCCTCAACCTGCTCAGACACACGTTCTGCGCAGGCTCCGCCGGTGTGCGGGGTTCCTGCTCGGTCCATCACCCCAACAGCTTGAGCAAGGCATGGGCGCCCTGCTCTGACGATGCCGGGTTCTGCCCCGTGATCAGCGTGCCATCGGTCAGCACATAGGGTGCCCAGTCAGGGCCTTTGGAATACACACCACCGTTGGCCTTGAGCATGTCTTCCACCAGGAACGGCACGATCTGGGTCAGCTGCACAGCGTCTTCTTCGGTGTTGGTGAAACCCGTGACCTTCTTGCCCTTCACCAGGGGCGACCCGTCGGGCGCCTTGGTGTGGCGCAACACGCCGGGTGCGTGGCACACCAGCGCCAGCGGCTTGCCGGCCGCAAAGGTCTTTTCGATGAGTGCGATGGACTGCGCGTCTTCGGCCAGGTCCCACAGGGGGCCGTGGCCGCCGGGGTAGAACACGGCGTCAAAGTCCTCGGCCTTCACGCTGGATAGGAGCACGGTGCTGGCCAGCTGCTGCTTCGCTGAAGCATCGGCCTTGAAGCGGCGCGTGGCATCGGTCTGGGCGTTTTCGTCGTCGCCTTTGGGGTCCAGGGGCGGCTGGCCACCGTGGGGCGATGCGAGCGTGATCTGCACGCCTGCATCCTTGAACACGTAGTACGGTGCCGCAAACTCTTCCAGCCAGAAGCCCGTCTTTTTGCCGGTGTCGCCCAGTTGGTCGTGGGACGTCAGAACCATGAGGATGTGTGCCATGGAGATCGCTTTCGTTGTGGGGATTGATCGGAAAAAGCAAACCACCACCGTACCAGCCATAGGGCCCGTTGTCCCGCGATGCAGGCAGGTTTGCGGCATTGGCTTACAGGACGGTACTACCGCGCTGTAAGCCCCCCAGCATCTCAGCGCAGCTGCCTGGCCAGGAACTCCGCCACCTCGTTCTCTAGCGTGGCATGGTAAGCCACGCGGTCAAAGCCTTCGGGGTTGGCTGCGGCGTCTCCCGCCTCGGACGCCAGCGGCCAGACAGACTGGGCCATGAAGGCGAAGTGGCCTGCACCTGGCACGGTGCTCGCCTGTGCGGAGGGCAGATTGGCCGCCACATAACCGCCGTGGTATTGGCCCGTGAGCACGGCATCGCGCTCGGCCACCATCAGCCGCACCGGCACGCCGATGGCCTTCAAGCTGTCTGGTGTGAACACCACCGCCATGGGCGCCATGGCCACCACGGCGCGGATGCGGGGGTCTGCCACCGAGACCAGCGGACCATCGAGCGCGGGGGCGCCGGCCTGTGTGGATGCCGCGGTGGCGGCCGCAGGGGCCTCCTTGGTAGTCTGGGCGGTCTGGCCACGGGCGGGCAGCTTGCCCAGGCTACAAAAGCCGGGGTCGTCCGACACGCTGCGGCAGTGCTCTGCCGCACGGGCCGGTTCGGCCTGCGCACCGGCCAGGGCCAGCACGGTGTAGCCGCCTGCCGAATGGCCCACGCCGCCAATGCGCCCGGCCGGAATGCGGGGGCCCCATTCGGGGTTGGCTAGCAGTGCGTCCAGCACGCGGCTTACCTGGCGGGGGCGCTCGCTGAAATAGCGGCCCGAGGTGATCATCGACCGGTCTTCCCAGTTGTCGCCCGGGTGGCGCAGCGCTGCCACCAGATAGCCGTCGGCCGCCAGGCGCGTGGCCAGGTTGTGGTGGCCCAGTTCATGGCCGCCCGTGCCGTGCGAGATGAGGATCAGGCCCTTGAGGGGCGCGGTTGCCACCGGGGCGCCCGGCGTGACCACGGGCCGCCACGGGCCCATGGGCAGAGTGCGCGCCACGGCGGGGGTGGGGTAGTACAAGGCCACGGTCACGGGCTCGGCACCCGGTACCACCAGGGTGCGCAGCCCGGCATATTGCGCCGATGCCGGGGTGGCCCAGGCCAGCATCGCTACAAAAGCAGCCAGCAGCGGGGCACGGGCAACCCGCCATGTGGTGCGGAGGGCCAGGAAGAGGATGAGGATCACGGTGCGCCTTTCGTCAATGGCCGCCCGAGGTGGCGGCTTGACGGCACTGTAGGCAGCACTCGCAGCGGGCTCCAGCGCCCTGCGACGAAACGCCGCTGCGCGGCGCGAAATGCACCACGGGAGGCGCGAGCGTCTGCCCGCCCGCCCTCCCGCTCGGCGGCGGCTTACAGCGCGGCTTCGAGGATGCGGCGGCTCACGGCGGGCGTGATCTCGCGCTGCTCGCCCAGGGTCACCATGCCATGCGCTTCGAGCTGCGCCACCACGGCGCCCACGGTGTCGGCGCCCAGGCCATAGCCCGACAGGCGAGTGGCGATGCCCATGCTTTCAAAGAAGTCGCGCGTGCGCCCGATGGCGGCGTTGATGCGTTCGTCGTCGGTGCCGGTGGTGATACCCCACACGCGCTCCCCGTACTGCAGCAGCTTGGCGCGTTTGGCGCCACGCCGCTCTTGCAGCAGCGCGGGCAGCACGATGGCCAGGGTGCGCGCGTGGTCGATGCCGTGCAGCGCGGTCAGCTCGTGGCCGATCATGTGTGTGGCCCAGTCCTGCGGCACGCCCGCGCCGATCAGGCCGTTGAGCGCCATGGTGGCGGCCCACATGAGGTTGGCACGGTCGTCGTACACAGGCTCGGGGGCAGTCAGCAGGCGCGGGCCGATCTCGATCAGCGTCTGCAGGATGCCTTCGGCAAAACGGTCCTGCACGGGCGCGTTGACCGGGTAGGTCAGGTACTGCTCCACCGTATGCACAAACGCATCGACCACACCGTTGGCCAGCTGCTGCGGCGGCAGGGTGTAGGTCTTGGTGGGGTCGAGCACCGAGAACACGGGGTAGGTGTGCACGCTACCAAACGACAGCTTGGCGCCCTTGGCGCGGTGGGTGATGACGCCGCCGTTGTTCATCTCTGAGCCCGTGGCGGGCAGCGTGAGCACGGAACCAAACGGCATGGCGCCCTTGACGTTGCGACCGTGCTTTTCGAGGATGGCCCAGGGGTCATCGCCTTCAAAACGGACAGCGGCCGCGATGAACTTGGTGGCGTCGATCACCGAACCGCCCCCCACGGCCAGCAAGAAGTCAAACCCGCCTTCGCGGATCTGCGCCACGGCCTTCATCGAGGTCTCGTAGCTCGGGTTGGGCTCGATGCCGCTAAAGGTGGCGTGCTGGCGCTCGCCCAGCGCGGCGCGCACCTCGGCCAGGGTGCCGGTCTTTTCGGCGCTGGCACCGCCCACCAGGATCAGCACCTTGGCGGCAGCGGGCACGAGCTTGGCCAGGTCGGCAATGCGGCCCTGGCCGAAGGCGATGTGGGTGGGGTTGTGGAAGTCGAAATTCAGCATGGGGGTCTTTCTGGGCGAGGCCGGCGCATGCGCCGTTGGGGGTCGCATTGTGCGGCGCACCCGCGCCCCGGCGGCGTCGCGTGGGCGATAGCCCTGCGGCCGCCGCGCTCATCCCGGGCCCGTCAGCGAAAACCGGCAATCTGGTGCACGGTGTCCGCCAACCGCTGAGGCTGCGAGAAATACGCAGAGTGGCTCGCCTCGATGGACGACACCGTGGCGCAGGGCGAGGCCGCGATCATCTTGCGCTGCAGCTCGATGGTCACGGCCCGGTCCTGCGTCAGCTCGATGTAGTGCCGGGGCACACTGCCATAACGCGGCGCCGTCAGCGCAAGCCGGGTGAGTGCGGGCAACGAGGGCTCGGGCGTGAGCAGCGCCTGGGCCAGCGCCACGTCGGCGTCCGAGCAATCGGCGTACAGCGCGGGGCGGTAGGCCTCGGGCGCCAGGTGGTCGGTCAAGGTGCTGCGGCTGACATGGATGTGGCGTGCCACCAGCGAGGCCTTGTCCTGGCGGAAGAAGTCGGTCACCCGCTCGCCATGGCGCAGCATGTAGGCGGCCAGGTAGGTCACACCCACCAGCTTGTGGTGCCGCTGCTCGGCCACTGTGGACGCCACAATGCCGCCCCGGCTGTGCGCCACGATGAGCGCCGGGCCGTCCAGCGCATCGAGCACCCGGCACACATGCGCCGCCATGGCCGAGAGCGTGGTGCGCCCCCGCGCCACCCGCCAATGGCGACCGTGAGCGGGCAGGTCAGGCACATGCACCTGGTGCCCCCGGGCCTGCAGCAGCGGGACCACTTTGTGCCAGCACCAGGCGCCGTGCCAGCTGCCGTGCAAAAGAACGATATTCATGAAGATGCCTTTGGGTCTTGGGGAGAAATGCCGAGCGCCAGTTGCGCCGCCAGCCGGGCGAGCGATGGCTTGGCGCCCCACTCCGACCGGAGCGTAAAACCGCCTCGCCCCAGGCACTCGCTGAATCCGGACCACCGATTGGCGGCCGGCGGCCCCCCCTCTCCACCCTCGCCCGCGACACGCAAAGATCAGGAGGCGACCTCTTGCTACTGCAGCGCCTGCAGCCGCGTGGCCATGAAGTCACGCAGCGCACGCACCAGCGGCGTGAGCTGCCTGCGGCTGGGGGCCACCAGAAACAGCGGGACCGCCTCCGTGGTCCAGTCGGTGCACAGTGGCACCAGACGACCGGCAGCCAGATCGTGCGCCACGTCAAAGTACGACTTGTAGGCAATGCCGCGCCCCAGCACGGCCCAGCGGCGCACGGCATCGCCGTCATTGGCCACGTTGTGGCTGCGCACACGAACCTGCGCCTCCTGGCCCGCCGCATCCCAGAACCGCCAGCGGTCGTGCACGTCCTCGCCCAGCATGAAGCAAAGGCAGTCATGGTCCACCAGCGCATGCGGGGTGGGGGGGGCGCCGTGGGCCGCCAGGTAGGCCGGGGCCGCACACAGCACGCGCCGGTGCTCGGCCGCCAGCGGCAGCGCCACCAGGCCCGAATCCTGGGGCTTGCCATAGCGAAAGGCGGCGTCCACCGGCTCGCTGTACACATTCGCCATGCGATCTGACAGCTGCAATCGGACGGCGATGCCCGGGTGCTCGACTTGGAACTCGTCGAGCCAGGGCAACAACACATTGCGCCCCAGATCCGACGGCGCCGCCAGCTGCAGCGTGCCGCTCAGCGCACCCGCCCGGCCGTTGGCCAGCTGCCCCTGCACCTGCTGCAGCGCGGCCAGCGCGGGGCGGCAGTGCTCCAGAAACAGCGTGCCCTCGGGCGTGAGCCGCAGGCTGCGCGTGGAGCGCACGAACAGCAGCACGCCCAGCTCGGCCTCCAGCCGCTTGAGCGCCGCGCTGGCTGCAGCCGGTGTCAGGTCCAGCGCCCGGGCCGTGGCCGACAGGCTGCCGCTGTCCACAGTGCGCACAAAGATGTCCAGGTCTTGCAGGCTTTTCATGTCTTGGTCGTGGCATTGAGCCGGCTATTTTCAAATTTTCTTTGAATATTCATTCAATCGTCAGCCTATTTAAAAATAAACAAGACAAAGCGACCATACAAGCCTGTCCAGCCCACTCCGCACGCTTTGACCATGACCCGCCCTGCCACAGCTCCCCTTTTTGCCCCTTTGACGCTTGGCCCCCTCACCTTGCCCAACCGCATGGTGATGGCCCCCATGACCCGCGCTCGCAGCACCCAGCCCGGTGACGTGCCCAACGCGATGATGGCCACCTACTATGCCCAGCGGGCCAGCGCCGGGCTCATCGTGAGCGAGGCCACCCAGATTTCGCGCCAGGGCCAGGGCTACAGCTTTACGCCAGGCATCTATACCGAAGCCCAGGTGCAAGGCTGGCGCCGGGTGACGAATGCCGTGCACACCGCTGGCGGCCGCATGGTGCTGCAGTTGTGGCACGTGGGCCGCATGTCGCACCCCAGCTTTCACGCCGATGGCCTGCCCGTGGCGCCGTCCGCCTTGTCGCCCGAAGCAAAGGTCTGGGTGGTGGGTGATGACGGCGTGGGCCGCATGGTCGATAGCCCGGTGCCGAGGGCGCTGGGCACCGCCGAGATCGCGGGTGTGATCGACGACTTTCGGCGCGCCGCTGCCAACGCCATGCGTGCGGGGTTTGACGGAGTGGAAATCCACGGGGCCAACGGTTACCTCATCGACCAGTTCCTGCGCACCACGTCCAACCACCGCACAGATGCCTACGGCGGCACCATGGACAACCGCACCCGCTTCGCCCGCGAAGTGGCCGCCGCCGTGGCCAGCGAGGCGGGCGCCGAGCGCACCGGCATGCGCCTGGCCCCGTTCATCACCCAGCGCAACATGAACTGCCCCGAGATCATTCCGACCATGCTGCACCTTGCGCGCCAACTGGACACGCTGGGCCTGGCCTACATCCACCTGGCTGAGGCCGACTGGGACGATGCCCCTAGCATCCCCGATGACTTCCGCCAGGCCTTGCGCAATGCCTACAGCGGCCGCGTGATCGTGGCGGGCAAATACACGCCCGAGCGCGCGCAGCAGATCCTGTCATCCGGCATGGCAGACCTCGTGGCATTTGGCCGCCCCTTCATTGCCAACCCCGACCTGCCGGCGCGCTACGCCGCCGGGCTGCCGCTGGCCGCATTTGACCCCGCGACTTTGTTCGGCGGCATCGAGCATGGCTACAGCGACTACAGCGCCGCCCGCACGACTGCAGCACAACAGCCCGCCTCTGAGGCCCTGGCTTGAGCTGACCACACGCAACTCTATCCCCATCACTCCCACTCCACACACCAGGACCTGCACCATGAAAGCCATCGGCTACAAAACCGCCTACCCCATTGACCACCCCGAGTCGCTGCTCGACATCACCCAACCCGACCCCGTGGCCACCGGCCACGATCTGCTGGTGGAGGTGCATGCCGTCTCGGTGAACCCCGTGGACACCAAGGTGCGCAAAAGCAGCTCGCGCAGCGGTGACGGCCCCGATTACAAGGTGCTGGGCTGGGACGCCAGCGGCATCGTGCGCGCCGTGGGCCCAGAGGTGACGCTGTTCCAGCCCGGCGACCGCGTCTGGTACGCAGGCTCCATCGCGCGCCCCGGCACCAACAGCGAACTGCACCTGGTGGACGAGCGCATCGTGGGCCACGCGCCGAAGTCGCTGGACTTTGCCGAAGCCGCCGCGCTGCCGCTGACCACCATCACTGCGTGGGAACTGCTGTTTGACCGCCTGGGCGTGGCGCCAGGCAAGCAGCCCACCAACAAGACCCTGCTCATCATCGGCGCAAGCGGTGGTGTGGGCTCCATCCTCACGCAGCTGGCGGCGCGGCTCACCAGCCTCACGGTGATCGGCACCGCATCACGCCCCGAAACGCAGCAATGGGTGCGCGAGCTGGGCGCCCACCACGTCATCGACCACAGCCAGCCGCTGACGCAAGAGCTGGCGCGCATCGGCCACCCCACGGTGGACATCATCGTGAGCCTCACGCAGACCGATGCGCACTTCGACCAGATCGTGGAGGCCATCGCGCCCCAAGGCCAGTTCGCGCTGATCGACGATCCAGTGTCACTCGACGTGACGAAGTTCAAGCGCAAGTCGGTGTCGCTGCACTGGGAGCTGATGTTCACGCGTGCGCTGTTTGGCACGGACGACATGATCGGCCAGCACCGCCTGCTGACCGAGGTGGCGCAGCTGGTGGACGCCGGGCTTATCCGCACCACGCTGGACCAGCGGTTGGGCAGCATCAACGCGGCGCATCTGAAGCGCGCCCATGCGCTCATCGAGAGCGGCAAGGCGCGGGGCAAGCTGGTGCTGGAGGGGTGGAACTGAAGAGCGCCAGTCCGATGAGTCCCAGGCATGGGCGGGGCGGCCTTTGAGGCCGCGGTGGGTTCTGTATCCAGATGAAAAATACTGTGTTTAATATCAGTATTTCAGATATAAAACCGCACACAACAACCCTAGGAGTCCCTCCCATGCTGGACCACATGACCTTCCGCGTCACCGACATCGCCCGCACCAAGGCGTTCTACACCGCTGCCCTCGCGCCTTTGGGCTACAACCTGTGTTTTGAAGGCAACTACGGCTCCAACATGCTGGGCTATGCCTACCCGGCTCCGTCCGAGCCCGACGGCAAGAAGGCGGATGTGTGGTTCATCGACGGCCCCTCGCCCTACGGCGGCCCGCCCGCGACTACGGGCTGCCACCTGGCATGGCGGGCCCAGAACCGGGCGCAAGTAGATGCTTTTTATGCCGCCGCGCTTGCGGCGGGCGGCAAGGACAACGGAGCCCCTGGCCTCAGGCCCGACTACCACGCGCACTATTACGGCGCTTTCGTGATTGACCCGGAAGGCAACAACATCGAGGCGGTGTGCCACCTGCCTGAATAGATGTTAGATGTGCCTGCAAGGCTGAAGGGTGGCCAGGCCCGGCAAGGCGAGGCCACCCGGTGCATGGCCCTGTGCACTGAGTGCTGCGTGATCAGTCCAGCTTCACGCCTGCCGCCTTGATGATCTCGCCCCAGCGCTTGGACTCGGAGCGTGCCATGGCGCGTAACTGCTCGGGCGTGCCGGGCAGGGCTTCCATGCCGAAGTCGTTCATGCGCTTGACCACGGCGGGGTTGAGCAGGGCCTTGTTCAGGTCGCCGTTCAGGCGCGCCGTGATCGCAGCGGGCAGACCGGCGGGCGCCAGGATGCCCTGGAACGCAAACACCTCGGTGTTGAGCACACCGGCTTCGGCCAGGGTGGGCACGTCCGGCAGCGCGGCCACGCGCTTGGCCGAGCCGATGGCCAAGGCACGCACCTTGCCCGAAGTGATCACCGGCAGGCCGGCAGCCAGATCCAGGAACATGCACGGCACCTGCCCACCCATCACGTCCTGCAGCGCGGGCGCGGCGCCGCGGTAGGGGATGTGGGTGAGGAAGGTCTTGGTGCGGTTCTTGAACATCTCCATCGCCAGGTGGTGTGGCGAGCCGTTGCCGGGCGATGCGTAGTTGAGCTTGCCGGGATTGGCACGCGCGTAGTCCAGAAACTCCTTCACCGTCTTGGCTTCGAACGATGGATGCACCACCAGCGCCAGCGGGAAGCGGCTGATGCCGCCCACGTAGGTGAAGTCTTTTTCGGGGTTGAACGGCAGCTTGGTGAACAGGTGTTCGTTGTAGGCCAGGATGGCGTTGTCGGCCGACATGAAGGTGTAGCCGTCGGGTTTGGCCGTGGCCACGGCCTGGCCGCCGATGTTGGTGGAGGCGCCGGGGCGGTTGTCCACAATGATCTGCTGGCCCAGCGTCTGGCGCATGGCTTCGGCCACGGTGCGGGCCAGCACGTCGGTGCCGCCGCCCGCGGGGTATGGCACCACCCAGCGCAGGGGCTGGTCGGGCCAAGCTGCTTGCTGGGCCAGGGCCCAAGGGGCGGCGGTGGTGGCGCCTGCGGCGGCCAGGGCGGACAAGAGGGTTCTACGCTGCATGGGGTTGTCTCCTATATGAAACTATTAAATTAATAGCTGCTAACGCTTATCCAATAAGCGCTAGAGCCTGTTTTTCTTGTATTTCTGACTGCACATGCGCGCGTCGCTTGAAACCGGCGCGCGCTAAGGCCAGCGCCACCGTGGAACTGGCTTTGCCAGGCCACGGGTGGCGTCCCCCTGAGGGGGAAGACGCCGAAGGCGGCTCAGGGGGCTGCGATAGCTTGGTCGATGGCACCAAAGATACTGGCACCGTCCTTGCCTTTGACCTCGATGCGGATGGTGTCGCCGAACTTCATGAATTCGGTGCTGGGCTTGCCGTCCTGGATGGTCTCGATGCAGCGCTTTTCGGCGATGCAGCTGTAGCCCTTCGGCCATTCGGTGCGGCCGTTGGCGTCGGTCACGCCCTTGTTGCTCACGGTGCCGCTGCCGATGATGGTGCCCGCGCGCAGGTTGCGCGTCTTGGCCACGTGGGCGATCAGCTGGCCGAAGTGGAAGGTCATCTCGGGGCCCGCGTCGCACATGCCGACCTTGCGGCCGTTCCAGGTGGACTGCACGGTGAGGTTCACGCGGCCATGGTCCCAGGCGTCGCCCAGCTCGTCCAATGTGACGGCCACGGGGCCGAAGGCGGTGGCGGGCTTGCTCTGGAAGAAACCGAAACCCTTGGCCAGCTCGGCAGGGATCAGGTTGCGCAGGCTCACGTCGTTGGCAATCATCACCAGGCGGATGCCGTCCAGCGCCTGGTCGGCGGTGGTGCCCATCTTCACGTCGCCGGTGATGACGGCGATCTCGGCCTCGAAGTCGATGCCCATGGCTTCGCTGGGCACCACGACGTCGTCGCAAGGGCCGATGAAGTCGTCGCTGCCGCCCTGGTACATCAGGGGGTCGGTGTAGAAGCTTTCGGGTACTTCGGAGTTGCGCGCTTTTCGCACCAGTTCAACGTGGTTGATGTAGGCCGAGCCATCCGCCCACTGGTAGGCGCGGGGCAGCGGGGCCATGCACTGCTTGGGGTCAAACGGGAAGGCGTGGCGCGCGCGGCCGCTGTTGAGCTGGTCGTACAGGTCCTGCAGCTGGGGCGAGATGAAGCCCCAGTCGTCCAGCGCCTGCTGCAGCTTGCTGGCAATGCCGGTCGCATAATGGGCCGTGCCCAGGTCGCGGGAGACGACAACCAGTTGGCCGTCGCGCGAGCCGTCTTTGTAGGTAGCGAGTTTCATGGTGGCAGGACCTTTGTCTCAAGGGGTTGAAAGTCTTCACCCAACACGAATTACGCTTGGGTAAATTGATTTAACTAAACAAAACTCGCAAATTTTAGTGCACATGGACAAAGAACGTGCAGGAATTCAATCGGTCGAGGTGGGTTTTGCCCTGCTGGAGGGGCTGACCCGCTCGCGCGGACCGCTCATGCTCAAGGATGTGGCGGCCTCGGCCGGCATGAGCGCGGCCAAGGCGCACCGGTATCTGGTGAGCTTTCAGCGCCTGGGCCTGGTCACACAAGACCCGCGCAACGCCCGCTACGACCTGGGCCCCGCCGCCCTCAAGCTGGGGCTGGCGTCGCTGGCCCGGCTCGATGCCGTGCGCCTGGCGCGCGAGCGCATGCCGGAACTCATGGAAGCCATCGGTCACACGCTGGCGCTGGCCGTGTGGGGCAACCACGGCCCCACCATCGTGCACTGGGAGGAGTCGCCCCAGGCTGTCACTGCCAACCTGCGCCTGGGTGACGTGATGCCGCTGTTGTCGTCGGCCACCGGCCGCTGCTTTGCGGCGCACATGGCGCCTGATGTGGTGGCGCCGCTGCTCAAGGAGGAGCTGGCCCGCGCCGTGAAGATGCGCCGCACCGACCTGCCCTCGACCATGACCGAGGTCAATACCCTGCTGGCCGAGGTACGCGAACGCGGTGCCGCGCGGGTGGTCGATACCTTGCTGCCCGGCATCGTGGCGTTCTGCGCACCCGTGTTTGACGCGGACGGCCACCTGGAGTTGGGCATCACCACGCTGGGCTCCATTGCCACCTTCGACCCCGAGTGGGGCGGCGCCATCGACGCGCCGCTGCGCACGGCTGCGGCCCAGCTCTCCAGTGATCTGGGCGCGGGCAGCGCCTGACGGCCCCGGCACGCAGGTAGATGCCACGGCGCGCGCTCTTTCTCATCACAGTCCTGGTGCTGGCCCTGCACTGGCTGGTTCTGAGCGGCGTGCCGCTGGCTTGGGACAACCCCGGGTCGCCTGTCGGCAAAGTGTTCCGCACGCGCAGCATTGCGGCCCCGCCGCCACCCGCTGCCGCTGTGGCAGCTGTGGCAGCCGTTGCCCCCGTGGCGGCGAAACCTGCGGTCGCGCCCAAGCCGCCCGCGCGCCCCAAACCACCGGCACGGGCAACACCCCAGCCCCCGGCCGCCCAGGCGCCACCCCCCGCGTCCCCCTCCACCGAGGCCACCGCCCCCAGCACGGAGGCAGGTGCAGACGTCGCGCTGGCCGCCCCCGCCGAAGCTGTCTCGACCGTTGTGGAGGAAGCGCTCCCCACAACGGCAGCCTCCCCTGCATCGGCACCAGCCCAGACAGCATCAGCGCCTCTCCCCTCTGAAGCCACAACAGGCGTGGACATCGCCCCGCCCGGGGCTGGCACGGACCACACGCCCAGCGCGGCCCCCCCGCCTGTGCGCCTGCCTCCGCCCACACGGCTGGCGTTTGACGTGAGTGGGCAGGCCAAGAAATTTGCCTACAGCGCCCGCGCCGAGCTGCTGTGGCAGCACGATGGCAGCCGCTACGAGGCGCGGCAGGAGATCAGCGCCTTCCTAGTGGGCTCCCGCACGCAGCGCAGCGTGGGCGCCATCACGGCCCAAGGGCTGTTGCCCGAGAAATTTTCAGACAAGTCCCGCAGCGAGCAGGCAGCGCACTTCGACTACGCCAAGGGCCGGGTCACCTTCAGCGCCAACACGCCGGACGCCACCGTGGGCCCGGGGGTGCAGGACCGGCTGAGTGTGTTCATCCAACTCGGTGCCCTGCTCGCCGCCGATCCCGCCCGGTTTGTGACCGGCACCCAGATCACGCTCACCACCGTGAGCGCGCGCAGCGCCGACCGCTGGACCTTCACCATCGAAGGTGCAGAAACACTGGACCTGCCCACCGGCGCCACGCCCACCCTCAAGCTGCAGCGCCTGCCCCGCAAGGACTACGACCAGAAGGCCGAACTGTGGGTGGCCCCCGCACTGGGTTATCTGCCGGTACGCATCAAGCTCACCCAAGCCAACGGCGACTTCGCCGACCTGCAACTGAGCCGCAGCGGCCCGCCTTGATGGTCTGGAGGGGTCTTGTTAAAAAGTGTTGCGCAGGAGCGCCATCCCACCAAAATAGACCCGCGAAACCGGAAGCACCGGGTTTTCATGAAATACTGCATCGGCAAGGGAACAAAAGCCACGGGCTTTGCCTGTGCCACTTGAACTCTGCGCACCCGCTGTCATCTGACATCTATATCGACAAGGGGAACACGATGCACATGCTCTACGACTCAGAATCTTTCGTGGTGGTCCACATGCTGCCCGACGCCGTGGAGAAAAAGAGCGCCCAGGTGCTCAACGACACCGCCCCCGCCGTTCCCCAGCTCGCGCGCCACGGCTTTGAAATCGTGGACAAGCGCTCCGGCAAAGAGGTGTACCTCGACGGATCCTGGGCCGAGATGTTCCAGGAGCAGATCCTGGCCTGGCAGCGCGACACCCCCACACAGGAAGAAGTGGAAGACGCGCTGGACCGCTATGCGGGCCTGGCACAGAACCCGGTCGTGGTGCACTGACCGCATCCTCCACAGCAGCCATCCCTGGATGGCCCGGGAGGCCCAGATCGGTTTCCTCCATTATCGGCAGACTGGGGCAGCGCCCCCAGTTGTCACACCTCAATCACCTCGGGCGGCAGCCCCTGCAGGTGCCGTTCATGCATCGCCAGATAGGCAGCCTCGATATCACGCGCAAACTGGTGGGTGTTGAACAAGGGGGACTGGGCTTTTTCCGCTTGGAGTTTGTCGCGCAGCGCCTTCAGGCGCGCAGGGTCCTGGGCGAGCGAGATCGCCAGGGCTTCATATTCGGCGGCGCTGTGGGTCACAAGCTCCGGCAGGCCCACAGCATGTAGCAGGCTGGCCGCCACACGCGCCGCAAACGACTCTCCCAGCCGCGTGAGCACCGGCAGACCCGCCCACAAGGCATCGCTGGCCGTGGTGTGAGCGTTGTAGGGCAAGGTATCCAGAAACAGGTCGGCCAGCCGGTGGCGCGCCAGATGCTCGCTCAGAGGCAGGCGCTGTGCAAACACCAGCCTCTCGGCCGCCACGCCGCGCGCCTGCGCCTCGCGCCGCAGGCTGTCCTCCACAGCAGGGTTGTCTGCCAGAAGCCACAGAACGCTGTCAGGCACCCCTTGCAGAATGCGCATCCAGCTGTCGAATACCTGCGGGAGGATCTTCTGGTTGTTGTTGAAACAGCAGAACACGCTCCCCGTGGCAGGCAGCCGCGCCTCTTCCCTGGTAAACATCCGGTCACTGATCGCGCGCTGCGAGTCGTTGACCTGGTAGCTGTGCGGCAGGTAGACGAGTTTTTCGGTGAAATGGCGCCGAGCGTCGGGGGGGACAACCACCTTGTCGGCAATCACGTAGTCCATATAGTCTGCCCCGGTCGTCCCCGGGTAGCCCAGATAACCGGCCTGGATGGGGGCGCAGCGGTGGGCAAAAATGCCAAAGCGGCAGCCCGTGGTGAAACCCATCAGGTCAATGGCGATGTCGATGCCCAGCTCCCGCGACAAGCGGGCGATATCGATCTCGCTGCGCTCGCGCACATCGATGAAATGATCGAAACCTGCGACAAGACGCGCGCGCATGGAATCCGTCGCGGGAGGTCCAAACGAAAACGCAAACCACTCGAAGCGTTCACGGTCATGGACTTCGAAAAGCTGCGCTATCAGATACGAAGTGGCGTGGCCGTGGAAATCCGCAGAGTAGTAACCGACCCGGATCTTGCTCCGGCCAGCGTGCACAGGGATGGCGCCTAGCACAGTGGATTCGGGAAACTCCTGCTTCACGGAAGTTCGCGCTGCCTGTTTGTGCAGCTCAGGCGAGTCGAACAACGAAAGGGCGATGAAGGGCTGCACGACCAGCTCGTCGGCCCGGATGCCCCGCTCGCATTGCGCCATATCGTTCGCCAGGTGACTCCAATCGCCTGTTTTGAGTCTGTTGCTCGCTAGATACCCCGCCAGATATTGAATGTCTGGCTTGATGCCATACACCGTCATGTAGTCCGTGACAGCGTCCCCATGGCGATTGAACCTGACGTACAGGTTTGCGCGGTTGTAGTACAGGTCTGGCCTTTCAGGCGCCAACCGAATCGCCTGGTCGTAGACGGCAAGTGCTTCTGCATACCGCCCCGCCTCCAGCAACGAAAGGGCTAGAAACGCCAGGATCTCCACGTCGAGTGGGCTCAGTTGGGCAGCCTTCTGAAAAGCCTGTACCGCACTGGACAGTTGGAAAAGGCTGCGCTGCGCGATCCCCAGGTTCTTGTGGGCTTGGACCAGTTTGTCATTGCCCTGAATGGCGGCCTCGAAGTGCGCAATGGCCTGCGTCCACTGCTCCTTTTGCGCCAGGATCGCCCCCTTGCCGTTATGGGCTTCGGCGTGCTGAGGCCTCAATGCAATAACCTGATCGAAACATTTCAGGGCCTCGTCCGAACGGCCGGCATCGGCGTGCAGCATGCCCATGTTCTGGCACGCGTCCACGTCCTGCCCGTCCAGGGCAAAGGCCTGTTCATAACATTTCAGCGCCTCGTCCAGCCGCTCCATCTGGCGCAGGGCATTACCCTTGTTGTTATGGGCGGCAGCCAGTCTGGGCTGAAGGGCGATGGCCCGGTCGTAGCTTGCGATGGCGTCTTCGGGCCGCGACAACTCCTTGAGCGTGATCCCCCGGTTGACGTAGGCTTCTGCGAAATCTGGGCGCAGGCTGGTGGCTCGCTCAAAATGCGCCAGTGCTTCGTCATGGCGCTTCAATGCGCTCAAAGCCAGCCCACGATTGATGTGGGGCGCAGCATCGTCCGGAGCCAGCTTGATGGCCTGGCCGATCAGGTCCACCGCAATTTGCAAGTGACCCGCCTGGTACGCCAAAACGCCTTGCATGTGCAGGGCGCCAACGTTTTTGGGGTCATTCTTCAAAATGGTGTTGTAGAGCTGGTTGGCCTGCGCAATGGCGCCCTCCCGGTGTGCTCGCATGGCCTGGTCCAACCACGCAGCCAGTTGGGATTTTGTCACTTGGGGAGGGCGTATTCCGAAGTTGTAGTGAATGCTCATGATCCAGGGTGTGCAGCGGACAGAAACGCGGAACGGCCGTCACCAGGACAACCCTCCAGCGCCAATAAAAGGGAGATTGTGACGCGAGCGCCCCCTCGGTCAGATCGCCGCTGCCGGATAGATGCGCCGGTACAGCGGGCCTACCAGCATCAGCACCGCCATCAACCGGCATACCTGAAACGCTGTGACCACGGGCACGCCCAATTGCAGCACCTTGGCGGTAATCGCCATCTCCGTGATCCCGCCCGGCGAAGTACCCAGCAGCAAGGTGACCCAGGGCAACCCCGTGGCCCAGGCCAGCAGGCCCGCGAACAACGTGCACGCCCCCATCAACACCAGCGTACCGGCAGCTACGGATACAAGCCACCGGGGAGCCGTGCGCAGGAAATCAGCCCGAAAGCGCACTCCGAGACTCACACCGATCACCAGTTGCGCTGCGTTCACCATGGCCGCCGGCACGGCGGACAGGCTGATGCCCGCCATCGTGAGCATCATGGACACGAGCATGGCGCCCATAAACCAGGGGTTGGCACGGCCCAGCCGGTCCATCACCAGGGCACCAGCACCCGTCATCAGCGCCATCAGCGCCAAGCCGGGCCAGTCCACCGCCCGCACGGTGGGCGGCAGAATGTCCAGGCCATGCAGACCGCTCCACTGCAAGGCAAAGGGAATCGTCACGGTGACGATCAGCAAGCGCAGGCTGTGGCTCGCTGCAACCAAGTCGGTGCGTGCGTTCTCGCGCTCGGACAGCAAGGTCATCTCGGACGCAGCACCAATTGCACCGGCGAAGTAACTGGTGGCGCGCAGCATGGGTGCAGGCACACCGTGCATGCGCGGTGCATGCAGCCTGTACAGCCAGGCACCAAACAGCCAGCCGAGAAAAAGCGCCCACACGATGCCCAGCACGATGGCCCACCACAGCCCGCTGATCAGCGCCGCCACCTGGGGTGTGAAATAAAGGCCCAGCGCTGCGCCAATGGTCCACTGCCCGGCATTGCGCAGTGGCCCCCAGCTCTGCGTAGGGCCGCCAGCGATCGACACGACGGAAGTCGCCAGCAACGGGCCGATCATCCAGGGCAAGGGCGTGTGCAGAGCCACGCAGCCGACTGCGGCGGCAAGGGCCAGAACAAGCGTTGCAAGTACGCGAAAGAAAGAATTCACAGGCATGGTGAAAGTGAGACGGCATCAGTCGATGACCAGTACACCCTGCAGCCACCATACCGACACTTTCGACCTGGCGACCCGTCCAAATGGGAAAGGGAGACAACGTGAAAAGCCGCACCCCTTTTGCCTTTCAGGTTCAGGGGGCACCAGCGCCCCTGAAGTAAGCAATGGTCTGGCGCAATCCAGCATCAAGATCCATACGGGGCTCCCAGCCGCCCAGCAGTTGGTGCGCCAGCGTGATGTCGGGCTGCCGCTGCCGGGGGTCATCTCCCGGCAGGGGGTGGTGGGTGATCCGGGCGGCGCCCCCCGTGTGAGCAAGGACCTTCTGGGCGAGTTCCAGGATAGTGAATTCCCCAGGATTCCCCAAGTTGACAGGCCCCGCCACTTCGTCCGGCGTTGCCATCATGCGCACCAGTGCTTCCACCATGTCGTCCACATAGCAGAAGCTGCGGGTCTGGTCACCTGAGCCGTATACGGTCAGGTCAGCGCCGCGCAATGCCTGCACGATGAAGTTGGAGACCACCCTGCCATCGTCCGGGCGCATGCGGGGGCCATAGGTATTGAACAGCCGCACCACCTTCGTGCGCACGCCATGCTGGCGCCGGTAATCGAAAAACAGGGTCTCCGCACAGCGCTTTCCCTCGTCATAGCAGGCCCGCACGCCAATGGGATTGACGTTGCCCCAGTAGGACTCCGGCTGTGGGTGCACGCTGGGGTCGCCATACACCTCGCTGGTGGAAGCCTGAAGAATGACGGCCCTGCACTGGCGGGCCAGCTCCAGCAGGTTCAGAGCCCCCATCACGCTGGTACGCAGGGTCCGCACGGGGTCTGCCTGGTAGTGCACGGGCGATGCGGGGCAGGCAAGGTTGTAGATTTCGTCCACCTCAGCGGCCAGCGGCTGGGTGACATCGTGCCGAAGCCAACGAAAACGCGGCGAAGTCTGGAGGTGGGCAATGTTCTTTTCGGAGCCCGTGGAAAAGTCATCCACGCACAGCACCCCATGACCATCTTGCAACAAACGCTCGCACAAATGAGAGCCGAGGAAGCCCGCGCCCCCGGTCACCAGGATTGACTTGGCCTTCTTCATGGTGTGGTGGCCCCAGGTGCATCCACCGCATTCCGCCCCACCGTCAGATAGTCGAACCCCAAAGCACGCATGGACCGAGGCTCGTAGAGGTTGCGCCCATCCACGACCAGCGGCTGCCGCAGGACCGCCCGCAGGGCATCGAAGTCGGGACTGCGAAACACCTGCCATTCGGTCACGATCAACAATGCGTCGGCATCGCGCGCCGCATCCATAGGACTTTGGGCATAACGGATACGCTCCAACAGGTCGGGCCGATCCTGCAAATCGTCTTGCAGGCATCGGCGAGCCTCCTGCATGGCCACCGGGTCAAACACCTGCAGCACCGCACCACGCTCCAGCAGTTCGCGCACCAGCACCCTGCTGGGAGCCTCGCGCATGTCGTCGGTATTGGGTTTGAAGGCCAGCCCCCACAACGCAAACCGTTGGCCCGAAAAATCCGGGCCGAGCCGCTGCACCAGCCTATCCACCAGCTGCCGCTTCTGTCCTTCATTGACCTGCGCCACCGCCGCCAACAACCGCAGCGGGAGCCCGACGTCATCGCCCATGCGCTGCAACGCTGTCACGTCCTTGGGAAAACAACTGCCACCGTAACCAACGCCGGGATAAAGAAAGCTGTCACCAATGCGCGGATCAGCGCCAATACCCACCCGCACAGGTTCGATATCCACCCCCAGACGATCTGCCAGATTGGCCATTTCATTCATGAAACTGATGCGCGTGGCGAGCATGGCGTTGGCGGCGTACTTTGTGAACTCTGCGCTGCGGCGGTCCATGCAGATAACGCGATCATGGCCATGCCCGAACGGGCGGTACAACGCACGCATGAGATCACCAGCGCGCTGCTCTTCAGGCGACTCACCCAATCCAACGATGATCCGGTCAGGCCGCATGAAGTCGTTGATCGCACTGCCCTCTTTGAGGAACTCCGGGTTCGAGACCACCGCAAAGCCAGGTGCTGGATGGGCACCGGGCCAGCGCTGGGCAAGCACAGTAGCCACGGCCTGTGCACCGCTTCGCCCGCGCCCACAGGCACGGTAGATTTGTTGACGATCACCTTGAAGCTGGTCATGTGGGTCGCGATGGCACCCGCCACCTCGAACACATGACTCAGGTCCGCACTGCCATCGTCCGCAGAGGGCGTGCCCACCGCGATGAACTGCACGTCACCGTGGGCAACACCGCGCGCCATGTCGGTGGAAAACGCCAGCCTGCCGGCGCGGACATTGCCGACGATTAACTCCTGCAGCCCTGGCTCGTAGATTGGAATCTCTGCGCGCTGCAGTGTGGCAATTTTTTCGGCATCCGTGTCGATGCACAGGACATCATTGCCCAGCTCCGCAAGGCATACGCCGGTAACGAGCCCCACATAACCGGTTCCGAACAAGGTGAGATTCATGGAAGGGGGCAAAAAAACTGAAAAATCCAAGGCATGGGGCTCGCGCCCACGCGAAGGGCGCCGTGAAGTTTCACACCTCAATCACATCGGGAGGCAGCCCCTGGTGCGCGCGTTCGACCATTGTGGTGTATGCCGACTCGATATGCCGCGCAAAGAGCCGGGCATTGAACAAGGGCGACTGGGGCCCCTGTTCCTCCAGCTTGTCCCGAATGCTCCTGAGTTGCACCACATCGCGGGCAAGCTCTATGGCTCGGGCCTCAAATGCAGACTGCGTCTGGGTGACAAGCTCGGGCAACCCCACGGCATGCAACAGGCTCGCTGCCACTCGGCTCGCAAACGACTGCCCTGAACACGTCAGAACCGGCAGCCCTACCCACAAGGCATCGCTCGCGGTGGTGTGCGCGTTGTAGGGCAGCGTATCAAGGAAGAGGTCGGCCATCCGCTGGCGGGCGAGATGCTGGTCCATGGGCACGCGGCTGGCAAACACGAGGCGGTCTGCAGAAATCCCCCGGGCCTGCGCCTCTCGGCGCAGATTCCGGGCCGCAATCGGGTTGTCTTCCAGCAGCCACAAGACGCTGCCTTCAACAGCGTGGAGGATGCGCATCCAGCCGTCGAATGTGGACGGCAGGATCTTGAAATTGTTGTTGAAGCAGCAAAACACAAAACCAGTAGCGGGCAAACCCAGTTCGTCGCGGGAAAAGCTGCGGTCAGCTACTTTCCGCTGGGAGTCGTTGACTTGATAACTGTGCGGCAGATAGACCACTTTTTCAGTGAAGTCGGCCTGGGCATGGGGAGGAATCACCACCTTGTCGGCAATCACGTAGTCCATGTAGCTGGCACCGGTGGTGCCGGGGTAAGCCAGGTAGCTGACCTGAACGGGTGCACATCGGTAGGAAAAACACCTCAAACGCGTCGCTTGCGTAAAGCCCATCAGATCCACGGCAATGTCGATACCAAGCTCTCGCGAAAGCCTCGCAATATCAAGATCGGTACGCTCACGCACATCCAGAAAATGGTCAAAAGCCACCACCAGTCGCTCGCGCATGCTGTCGTGCACCTGGGGACTGACCGAAAACGCGAACAACTCAAATCGCTCGCGGTCATGCACTTCAATCAGCTCTGCAATCAAGTACGCAGAGGGGTGGTTGCGAAAATCTGCGGAGTGGTAACCGATGCGAATCTTCTCGCCCCTTGCACGAACAGGAATCGCGCCCAACGCCGCAGACGCTGGCAGATCGCGTTCTACAAGAAGGCGTGCAACCTCTTTGTGGAGGGCAGGCTGGTCGAACACGGACAGGGCAGAGAAAGGCTCAAGGACAGGCTTCCGAGCCCTGATTTCTTGCTGGAGTTGAAGTAACTCCTCATCCAGGTTTTCCCAAATACAACCATGGACCTTGGCGGTAACTATCTCGCTTTGCAGCATTGCCAAAGGAGCAGGCAGGCGCTGGGCCACATAGAACTGCTGCAAAGCCTCGTCGTACCGCTTCATCTCCCGCAAAAGCCGGCCCATAAGAAACCTGGACTCCGCTTGCTGGGGCCGAAGCTCGATCGCCCGGCTAACGTCCGCCAGTGCACTTTCCAGATTTCTCAATTGCAGTTGCGCCTCGCCACGGTTGTTGTACGCCTCGGCGGACTGCGGATTGAGCTCCAGCGCACGGCTGAAGGCTGCGACCGCTTCTGCATACCGGCCCAGCCTGAGTAAGGCCGTGCCCCGGTTGTTGTGCGGCTCCGGTATCTGGGGTGCGCGTTCGATCACCTGGTCCATGCACTCCAGGGTTTCATCAAACTGCTTCATCTGCAGGTGAATGCAGCCCAGATTGAAACGCGCCTGAACATTCGCAGGATCTATCGCCAGCACCTTGCGGTAGCTTTCCATGGCCTCCGGCAACCGGTCTAAGGTTTGCAAGACCGTTCCCCGGTTGTAATGCGCGAGCCCCAATGCGGGCGACAGCGCGATGGCCTGGTCGAACGAAGCCAGCGCTTCCTGGTTGCGCTGCAGGCGTAGCAGCGCGTTGCCACGATTGAAATAGGGATCAATGTAGTCGGGCTTGAGAGCGATGGCCCGGTCGTAGGCGCGAATGGCGTCTGCGGGCCGGTTGGCCATCAGCCATTCATTGCCACGGGTGTTGCACGCCGTCGCATCATCGGGAAGGGGCGACTCCACAGCTCTACCGCCCGCAACCAAGCCCGTTCCGTAATTGATTCCGAATTTGAAACTGGGCTGGCTGGATGGTATGGCGCCAGGCTTGAAGGACTGGCCGAAATGGGGTTTCTTTGCGTCGGTCAAGGTGCTTCCCGATACGGATGAGAGGTTGACATCCCCTCATGGTAAACACCTGCGCAGTACCGAACCGCCGTCCGACGCTAGCCGGGCGCCTCCCGGGCCAACAGCCAAGCACTCACCGTCAAGCGAACCACCATGGAAAGCGGGTAGCGTAACGCCGTGTTTCAGAGCGCGCTGATAGAACCTGCCTGCGCCTCAGGCAGCGCCCCGCCGGTGCGCCATCTCCTGCCCCATCCGGCCAAGCACAGCGGGCTCCAGCAGACGCAGCGCTGCCGGGTAGGCCAGATGTTCCTCTTGGTGGATATGGCTCGCATAGCGCGCCGCAAATCGATCAAAGAGCGCCTCGATCGATTCCGAGAATCCCTGGATAGACCCTTGCGCCAGCGCCTGTAGCGGAACTCGCGCCGCCTCCCAGTCAGCCACCATGTCCACATGGTCCTTTTGCAATGCCTGCACCAGCACCTTCACCTCAGGCGAGGCCTGGGCCAGGAGCAGCGGGAAGACATGCAGCTCCTCATCCTCATGGTGCAATGGCGCAGCGACATCAAAGTAGCGCAGCACATCGCGTGCGGCCTGGCGCGCGCGCTCGTCGGCACCTTGCTGGCGGACATGTTCACGCAGGCGGCCCAGAAGTGCCAGTGTGCGCTGCACGCGTTCGTGGCAGGCTTCCAGCATGGCAAAGGGCTCTTCGAACCCTACTGCGGGCGCGCTGAAGCCAGGAATGTGGCGAGCGGGTGCAGGAGAGGACGCCATCCTCTCCTCACCCAAAACGCACGGGCTGGCCCTGGCGGTCGAAGGGAATGTAGGCACCATGCGCGCCGCCCTTGATCGCATCCACCATGCGCTGCAAAGGCGCCTCGGCATCGGCGCTGGTGGGCGCCTTGTTGAGCGTGCCCGACATCGCGGCTGCAAACACCATGGCCCAGTCGTGGCCAGGGGCCGTGAACTGGCGCGCCTCTCCTACCAGTGCGTCGAATGATGGCAGTTCCTGCGGCGTTTTGTCCACGCACATCAGCGGCACCAGGGCACCGCCTTGCCCGGCTTCAAAGCGCGCGCGCTGCGCGGGGGTGGCGTCGTCGGGGAGTTCAACGGCAGCAAACACAAACAAGAGACGCTGAGGTTCGGGTTGCATGCGGGCTGCCTGCAACAGATCGTCGAAGCTGGTAATGTTCATAAAAATCTTGATGAAATAAAAAATGCTGTCGGGTTCTTTCTGGCTTGCTCAGAAACCAGGCACCACGCCCTGCTGCGCGTCCAGCGTGCTCACATAACTATCTGCAACGGGCCGCGCCCGCACGGCCTTGCGCGATTGCACGGTACCGATGCTGATAAAACACAGCGCCTGCTCCCAGGCTGCCAGCTGGAACAAGCCGCGCAATCCAGCTGATTTGAGCGCTTTGCCACTCGTGAGGGCGGATCCATAGCCCTGCGCAGTGGCCATCAGCAGCATGTTCTGCACGGCACAGCCTGCTGACACCAGGCGTTCGGACAGGTCGATGGCGGGGTCCCCGCATTGGCCGTCGACCACCACCAGCATGAGCACCGGGGCTCGGTAGGCTTTTTCGCGGGCCTGCTCGGCCTGCTCTGGTGTGGCGGCTGGATCGCGCTCACGAAGCGCCCGAGCAAACACGTCTGCCAGCGCTGGCCGTGCCGCGTCGGACACCAGCACAAAACGCCAGGGCGTCAATTGGCCATGGTCGGGGGCATGGGCCGCAGCGCCAAGAATTTGGGCCAGCTCCCCCCCTCTAGGCCCTGGGGCGGCCAAGCGTTTGGGCAAGATGGTCTGGCGCGACTGGATCAGCGCAGCAGCCATCGCGGCAGTGTCGTCTGAGGTGGTCGCAGCAGCGGGCATGCGCCGTTGTGCATGCTTCAAAGGCCAGGGAATGACAGCCATCGCAGATCCTTGAAAGAGCCGCCGTCAGCCCGGGCGACCGTCAGCCCGCAGGCAGCCGTACCACCTGCCAAGCCGGACACCCCACACGCCCATGGTGGCGGCCCACAGGCATGCCGCCAGCGGCAAAAGCGACACCCACGCAACGCCAAATACCCCCGGCACCGCCGCGGCAATGCGCAGCACCGTGGCCACCTGCAGCATCCAGAACAGCGTCCATGCCGTGCGGTCTGCCACCAGCGCACGGCCACTGTGTCCACAGGACACTCGCGTCACCATGGCCAGCATCAGCGATGCCAGGCAGCCCATGGTCAACGCGTGCAGTGCTCCCAGGCCCAGCGCTCCCATGCCAAAGCCCCAGGCCAGCCACGGTGACAGCCCGCCAAGAAGAAAGGCCAGGCCGAGCCATAGAAAACCAATGTGCAGCATCGCGAGCAGCCTGTTCTTGAGGCTTTGCACCAGGCCCCAGACACAGGCCAGCCAGACCAGCACGCCACCCACGGCCAATTGCAGCGTGCCGTATATCAGCCCCCAAACCGTCCCTGCAGCACCGGCAGGCAATCCGGCCCATTCAAACCATGCAGCCAGCACCTGCAGCAGGGCCGCTGCCAGCATCAACCACAGCACCCAGAAAGGCCTCCACGCCTTCACCATGGGCATGGCGCTGGAGGTGAAAAACGGAATCATGCGATGCGCCACCGTCACATACACCACGACAACAAATCCCCACAGACCGGTGAATACCCAGACACGCGCGAGCGCATGGGTCCCCACCGCCAGACTCAGCCACAGCCCGGCAAGACTGACGCAGCCCAGCGTGCAAGCCCAGGCGATGGTGCGAGCATGCAACTGGTCCTCGGACTGGCTTTTTCGCACACGCCCCCAGAACTGCACGGTCATCCAGACGAGGCCCACCACCGCCACCGCCAGCCCGCCCAGCGCCACACCCACCCACAGGTGCGCGCCTGCCAGCCACAGCAACCACCCCACCGCCTGCGCCACCAGGGGTGTGCGAAGCGCCTGCACGGGCAAAGGCTCCACCCCAAGCCATTTGGGGCCTGCCGTGAACAAGAAGCCCGAAAAGAACAGTGGAATAAATCCGAACGCCATCACGGTCGAGTGCACCAGCGTGGGAGACACCGCGTAATAGAGCCCCCACCCACCGGTAGACCGCGCCACCTGCACCAATGCCCACCACCCCCCCGACGCCACCAGCACCACCATGGCCAGGAAGAACCCCAACCGGTGCGGCGCCAGCATCAGATAGCGCCAGCGCCAGTGACTGTCCAACGACGCCAGCACTTCGGGCGAAGGTTTTCCCGACGCGGTACGCAGTGGGATGACAGGACGAGACGTCACCCGCAGGCCCCCAGGTGCCCACACTGCGTGCAATAGTCGCAACCATCCTTGCGGATCACTGCATGGGCGCCACATTCGCTGCACTTCTTGCCCGCCATGGCCTGCGGGACCGCCAGAGGCGCGGGCGCGGGTTCATCCAGCGGCAGTTGCTGTTGCACCGGGTCCGCCACGCGGCGCGCCAGGATGTTCTGGATGGCATAGGCCATGGCCGCCACTTCGGAGTCATGCCACATGGGCACCAGCGTGCCGTCGTCCTTGCGGTGGGTGCCTAGGCGCACAGGGCCGCGGTCCCAGGCGACCTTGCGCATGTCCGACAGCGCCCGCTCCAAAAAGCCGCCACGCGCTGCGAGCGACAGCATGCGCATGCTGGACGTGATCCACTGCTGCGACTCGCCGCTCTGGCCCACCGGCATGAAGAACTCGATGGCGCGGTCCACCGTACCGTTGCCCACGCCCGTGGGCACGGGCAGGAAGGACACGATGAGGTACAGGGTCTTGTGACCTTCCTGCGTCCAGTATTCGAGCTTTTCGGCCACCGCCGAGAGGCCGCCTTGCGGGCGGCTTTCGATCACGGTACGCATGGGGTCCATCGGAGGTGCGGGGGGTACTACAGGTGCTGCAACGGCTGCGGGTTCAGGCGCTGCATGGGTTTCCAGCACCGATCCCAGGATGGCATTGGGCCGGTAGGTGGCCAGGCCCTTGAGCTTGGCGCGCCAGGCCTGGAGGTACAGGTCCTTGAACCCTTCGTAGGGGTAGTCGGCAGGGATGTTGACAGTCTTGGAGATGGCCGTGTCCACAAAGGGCTGCACGGCCTCCATCATGGCGATGTGGCCTTCGGCGGGCATGGCGAGCGCCGAGACGAAGTAGTCTGGCAACGCCTCCACATCCCCGCCCAGCTCGCGGTACAGGCGCCAGGCATGGTCTTCCACCGCGTATTCGGTCGTGCTGCCGTCGGACTCGCGCTTCTTGCGCTTGTACATCCACGAAAACGGCGGCTCGATGCCGTTGGAAGCGTTGTCGGCAAAGGCCAGGCTCACGGTGCCCGTGGGTGCGATGGAGAGCAGATGGCTATTGCGGATGCCATGCTGGCGGATGGCAGCCTGGAGCGATTCCGGCAGGCGGCTGGCAAACGTGCCTTCGGCCAGATAGCCCCGCGCATCGAACTTCGGAAACACCCCTTTCTCACGCGCCAGGTCCACCGATGCGGCATACGCTGCGTCGCGCATGTACTCGGCAATCCGCGCAGCCATCGTGCGGCCCTCGGGCAGGTCGTAGCGCAGGCACAGCATGGCCAGTGTGTTGCCCATTCCGGTAAAGCCCACACCAATGCGGCGCTTGGCCATCGCCTCGTCGCGCTGCTGCGGCAGCGGCCAGTAGGTCACATCGAGCACGTTGTCGAGCGCGCGCACCTGCAGCGCCACGGCTTTGGTAAACGCATCGAAATCAAACGCAGCAACCCCGCCAAAACCGAAGGGGTGGCGTACAAAGCGGGTGAGGATGATGGGGCCCAAATCACAGCAGCCATAAGACGGCAGCGGCTGTTCGCCGCAGTTGTGCACCACGATGCCGTTGGCGTCGAAGGCATGCACATCTGCCACGGTGACGTCGTAAACATCTTCCACCCCGGCATCCACCAAAGCCTGCACGGTGGCGGTGAACCGCTCGCGGTTGAGTGCACGCCGGTACTGCGCCAGCCCCTCTTGCAAACGCGCCGCTTTGTCTGTGTCACAAAAGCCCACCCGCTCGGCAAATACCGCGAGGTTGTCCCCACTAATGACCAGTTCGTGCTGCGCACGCGTAGCGTAGGTCTGCATGCCCCCTTTGCCATTGGGCAGGTTGCGCTCAGCCGCCGGGCGACGGTTGCGGTACAGCGTGGAAGCGATACCCATGCGCAACAACATGCGCTGCACAGTTTGCAGCAAGGCCTCGTCGCTTTGCGACAAGCGCACGCTCAAGCCTTTGTCCTGCGCACCTTGTACCGATCCATCGGCATCGAACAGCCCAGACAGCAGGCCCTGCGCAAAGGCAGACGATTGCCGCTCCATGGCAACCGTGATCGCCTTGTGGCCTGGCGCCATGCCCAGTTCGTGCGCGAGTTTCCAGAGCGCCGCACTGGCCAGCCGTGTCTCACCGCGTCCAGTCACAGGCCGCTGAAAGCCTTTGAAATCTGCACGGTGCGGCAACGTAGCCGCCGCAGCCATGGCGGCCCGCATGATGCCGTCCGCCCCGGTGGCCGCGAAAGCTACCGTGCCCTGTCCCACGGCTTTCAGCTCAGGCGCCCATACCGAAATCACGGCCTTGTCGGCCTTGAGGGTTCCGTCACCAATCAACAAACCCAGCAGGTAACCTTCTGCCTGCGTGCCTGCACCGCCCCAGCCCGCAAAGGCCCGGTGGTCGTGCAGCACAACCTCATCGCCCAGCTGCAGCTGCGCCGCCTCCGTCCATTCCACCTCCAGGCAGTAACGGGTCTTGCGCGCCACGCGGCGCACACGATGGTCTGCGGTAAGGCGCAGTACATGCCCCTCTTCGGTTTGCAACTGCAGCACGGGTTTGGTGCCGGTCTTGAAGAAGCCATGACTCTCGACCCGGTAAGCGCGCCCATCCACCACCGCTACAAACGGGCGCCCTACCAGGTCAGCCACTTGCGCAGGCCCTTCAGTGGTCATGACCCAGGTGTCTTCTGTCACACAAGGATTGGTCGCCGCGATGTCTTCGCAATAGTGCAGGTTGTTGTCTTCGTTGATGCGCCCCAGGAACAGGATACCGGGCTCGGCAAAGTCGTAGGCCGACTTCATGATGGTGTCCCACAGCTCGCGTGCGGGCACGGTGGCATACACCCACTGGCCGTCTGCACGCTGGTGGGCGCCCTGGGCGAGCAACGCAGCGCCGGGGCGAGCCTTGTGCACCAGCTCCCACTGTGCGTTGTTCTGCACGGCTGCAATGAACTCGTCCGACACGCCCACCGACACGTTGAAGTTATTCCAGCGCCCTGGCGTGCGCTTGGCCGTGATGAACTCGTGCACATCGGGATGGTCGATGCGCAGCACGCCCATCTGCGCCCCCCGCCGCGCTCCCGCGCTCTCCACGGTGGAGCAGGACTGATCGAACACGTTCATGTAGCTGCACGGCCCCGATGCCATGGAGGCGGTGGCCTTCACCTGTGCGCCCTTGGGACGGATGCGGGAGAAGTCATAGCCCACGCCCCCGCCACGGCGCATGGTCTCGGCCGCCTCACGCAACGCTTCGTAGATGCCCGGAAAGCCTTCGTCATCCACGCCCTGGATGCAGTCACCCACGGGCTGCACAAAGCAGTTGATAAGGGTGGCCTGTATGTCGGTGCCTGCCGCGCTCATGATGCGGCCCGCACCGATGGCGCCTGCCTTCAGGTTGGCGAGGAACAAGGCTTCGTACTTATCGCGCAGCTCCGGTTTTTCGACCGAGGCCAGAGCCCGCGCCACACGCTGATACAGCTCGTCGGCGGTGGTTTCGCCAGGTTTGAGGTATTTCTCGCGCAGCACATCCAGGCTGATGGGCTGCAGGGACGAGGTGGGCTTGAGGGGGGGCTGAGGTTCGCGTTTCATGGGGGCCGATGATTTGGGTTTCACGCCAGTGAGGTCTTGCGTTCCATCAAGAGGGCCTCATTCCTCACGGATCTGCCGCGAGAATGCCGGACAAGGTCAAAGCTCGTCCAGAAGAACTTGCCCATCATGCTCCACGTAAGGGTGGTAGGGGCCGGTGCCGCTGTTGTCCGCCAGCGAGGCCGGCACAAAACCGCCCGTCTTGACATCAAACACATGGACTTCTCCTTCCTCGATCACGTAGTGCCAGCCGTGCAGGCTGATCTGCCCTGACTGCACACGGCTGCGCACCATCGGGTACTCCATGAGGCGTTCGAGCTGCAGCACCACGGCGCGTTGCTCAGTGCGGCGCAGCACCTCGGGGCCCGCCTGCATGGGCAACAGGGCCTCGCGCCCCAGGTCCAGCCAGCGGTTCAGGTTGGGCGCTTCGGGCGAAACCTCACCATACATCGCCTTGATAGCCCCACAGTGACTGTGGCCGCACACCACGATGCGGCGCACCTGCAGGTTGAGCACTGCAAACTCAATGGCTGCCGTCGTGCCATGGTGGCCGTGAGATCCGTCATACGGCGGGATGAACGCACCCACGTTGCGCACCAGGAAAAGCTCCCCCGGGCCCGCGCCGGTCAACAGGTAGGGCACCAGGCGCGAGTCGGAACAGCCGATGAACAACGTGGTGGGGTGCTGCCCCTCGTCCACCAGCGTCTGGAACTGTTCGCGGTACTGGGGAAAGGCGTCGTCGTGAAAACGACGCAGGCGATCAAGCAGCTCGTCGGGCATGGTGCGATCAGATGGCGTGCAATGCAACTACTGTACAAGCGGAGAATCGGCCGCGTCCAGTGCCACGCCCTCCACCACGGCAGCGCCCGCCAGCAATTGCAGGTACTGCCTCAATGCGTTCACCCAGGCCTGCTGGCGCAGCGTGAGGGCGATGGCCTGGCGCACCTCTTCGAACGAAGGCTGCTGCCCGGGGTCGCGCGCCACCACCTCCACCACATGCAGGCCAAACCGGCTGTGTACCAGACGTGCCAGCACACCGATCTCGGCGCTGCCAAACACCTCGCGGGCGAACTCGGGGGCACAGTCGGCGCGGGTCAGCCAGCCCAGGTCGCCGCCTTGCTGGCCGCTGGGGCAGTTGGACCACTGCGCAGCCGCCTCGGCAAACTTGGCACCACCATCGTCCGCACAGCGCAAGTCAATCAACATGGCCTCGGCACGCAGGCGCAGCTGCTTCACATCCACGCCCGGCGTCACGGCAAACAGCACGTGGCGCAGCTGGGCGCGCTCGCCCTGAGCGTGTGCCGCAGGGTGGGCGTCGTGGTAGCGGCGGCAGGCTTCTTCCGATGGGTCGGGGATGGGTAGCTCTCGCTCCAGCAGCTGCTCGATGGCGTTGGAGGCCTCGGTGCTGATAGCTCCCTCGACGCCGGGCACATCGTCTGCTGAAAGCAAACCCGCCTGCTGGGCCGCTTGGCGCAACAGTTCAGTGCAGGCACGCTGGCGCAAGGCTTCGTCATCCAGCCAGTCGGCCGTTGAATTCAATGCCACGCCGTTGATGCGCGCCACCGGGGCCAGCCCCGTGGGCTGAGGGGCCGCCATGGCGGGCGTGTCTGCCATGACAGTCGCCCCTACCGTGGCAGACAGCGCCTCGTAAGCGGCCGTTTGCTCGGGGGAAAGCACGCTTTGGGGGGCGCTCTGACTGGTTGCACTGGTGCTGCAACCGCAGCTACCGGTTCCACATCCGCTCATGGTGTGCTCCTTATGCGATACGAACTCAAACACCACGGCGGTCTTGCGACTGCGTGTGGCCGGGTGGCAGGTTCAGGCGGCGCGCACGCACCACCTGGTAGGGGCGCAGCACATAGGCCAGCGTGCCAAAGCCGCTCCACACATGCACCAAGCGGGTGAAGGGGAACACCAGGAAGATCGTCATGCCCAGGAACATGTGGGCCTTGAAGATCCAACCTGCTTCGGCCAGCAGCTCGACGCCGCCGCTGCGGAAGGTCACCACGCGCTGACCCCATTCGGCCAGCTTCATCATCATGGAGCCGTCCAGATGCTGCGCCGACAGCGGAATGGTGGCCAAGCCCAGCGCCAGCTGCAGCCACAGCAGCACCAGGATCAGGATGTCGCTGGTCTTGGATGTGGCGCGGATGCGGTCATCCGACAGGCGCCGGTGCAGCAGGATGGACAGGCCAATGAAGCCCAGCACGCCCGCGATACCGCCCGTCACCATCGCCATGATCTGCTTGGCACCTGCAGTGATAAAGCCTTCGTACAGGAAGTGCGGCGTGAGCATACCCACGGTATGGCCAAAGAACAGGAACAGCACACCGATATGGAACAGGTTGCTGCCCCAGCGCAGGCTGCCGGTGCGCAGCAGCTGCGACGAATCGCTTTTCCAGGTGTACTGGTCGCGGTCAAACCGCGCCCAACTGCCAATGAAAAAGACGGCCAGGCAAATGTAGGGATAGATGCCAAACAAGAGGGTGTCAAGCCAGGCGGTCATACGGAGACTCCTTCTGGTGCCCGCTCGGTGCGGGGGGTACGAACAAAATGCAGAGGCTGCGGCTGGTCAGGCTTGGCCTGGCCCTGGGTGCTGCAACCGCCAAACGCTTCGGGCTCGGCCCAGACCTCGTCCATGGGCGGCTCGGGAGTGAGCGCCACCGACTGCACGCGCTGGCCCGACACTTCGAGCACCGCAGCAATCACGCTGGCATAGGGGCTGCTTCTTGCCACCAGCGCACTGAACAGCGCGTTCAGGATGTGGGCCATTTCGCCCAGGAACTCCTTGGCCACTTCGGGCGGCTGGGTGGAGGCGAACTCCAGCACCACCGGCAGGTGGTCGGGCAGCTCTTCGGCTTCAAACTTCAGACCTGCTTTGTCGTAGGTCTGCAGCAGGTCGATGAGCGCAGGCCCCCGGTCGCGCGAGTCGCCATGCACATGCTCGAACAGGTGCAGCGAGGTCTGGCGGCCCCGGTCGAAGTTATCCACGTAGCGGGCTTCGGCTTCCAGCGGGTCGAGTGCAGCCAGGTGCTCGCACACTGCCTTCAGCTCATCCATGCGATCAGCCGTCAGGGCTTGCTCGGCCTGCAGCGCGTCGATGAGCTGCGGCATCACGCTGCGCAACTGCGCATCGGGGTAGCTCAACAGGTAGCCCAGAGCGCGCAAGGTCAGGCGCACGGAGGTCGGGTTCTTCTTGAACATGGTGATTCCTTCCGTTGCACTCAAACAGTGGCTTTGATGGGGATCGTGCGGGGCTTCTTGCCACCGAACATGCTGGTCTCGGTGGCGCCATCCGAGCACCCGTTGCCAAACGAGAAGCCGCAGCCGCCCCGGATGTCGAACGCGTTTTCGGCGTATTCGCGGTGGGCCGATGGGATGACGAAGCGGTCCTCGTAATTGGCAATTGCCATCACGTGGTACATCTCCTCGACCTCGGCCATCGACAGGCCGGCCTGCTTGAGCACGGCCAGGTTCTGGCGCTGCTCCACGTGCTTGTCGCGCTGGTAGGTGCGCATCGCCAGCATGCGCTCCAGCGCCCGCACCACAGGGCCGGTATCGCCAGCGGTGAGCAGGTTGGAGAGGTACTGCACGGGGATGCGCAGCTGCGACACATCGGGGATATCGCCATTCACGCCCACATGGCCCGCGTTGGCAGCGGCCGTGATGGGCGAGAGCGGTGGCACATACCAGACCATGGGCAGCGTGCGGTACTCGGGGTGCAGTGGCAGGGCCACCTTCCACTGCACGGCCATCTTGTAGACGGGGCTGTTGCGCGCGGCGTCCATCCAGCTGTCCGGGATGCCGTCGATGCGGGCTTGCTTGATCACGTCCGGGTCGTTCGGGTCCAGGAAGATGTCGAGCTGCGCCTGGTACAGGTCGCGGTCGCGCTCCACGCTGGCAGCTTCCTGGATGCGGTCTGCGTCATACAGCAGCACACCCAGGTAGCGGATGCGGCCCACGCAGGTTTCCGAGCACACGGTGGGCTGGCCTGCTTCGATGCGCGGGTAGCAGAAGATGCACTTCTCGGCCTTGCCCGACTGCCAGTTGTAATAGATCTTCTTGTAAGGGCAACCGCTGACGCACATGCGCCAGCCACGGCACTTGTCCTGGTCGATCAGCACGATGCCGTCTTCCTCGCGCTTGTAGATCGAGCCCGAGGGGCACGATGCCACGCACGCCGGGTTCAGGCAGTGCTCGCACAGGCGCGGCAGGTACATCATGAAGGTGTTCTCGAACTGGCCGTAGATGTCCTTTTGCACATCGTCGAAGTTCTTGTCCTTGCTGCGCTTGCTGAACTCGCCGCCCAGGATTTCTTCCCAGTTCGGGCCCCACTCAATCTTCTCCATGCGCTTGCCGGTGATCAGGCTGCGCGGGCGGGCCGTGGGTGCGGCCTTCGTTTCAGGCGCCGACTGCAGGTGGTCGTAGTCGAACGTGAAGGGCTCGTAGTAGTCGTCGATCTGGGGCAGGTTGGGGTTGGCGAAGATGCGCATGAGCAGCTTCCACTTGCCGCCCTGGCGGGGGGCGATGGAGCCGTCGGGGTTGCGCACCCAGCCGCCGTTCCACTTGTCCTGGTTTTCCCACTCCTTGGGATAGCCGATGCCAGGCTTGGTTTCGACGTTGTTGAACCAGGCGTATTCCACCCCGGGGCGGCTCGTCCAGACGTTCTTGCAGGTGACGGAACAGGTGTGGCAACCAATGCACTTGTCCAGGTTCAGCACCATGCCGATTTGTGCGCGAATTTTCATCGTGTTTCTCCTTGTCTTCGGCTTCAGGCGTGGGCTGCCGTGCTGGACACGGGCTCGTCGTCGAGCCAGTCCACGCGGTCCATCTTGCGCACCAGCACGAACTCGTCGCGGTTGGTACCAATGGTTCCGTAGTAGTTGAAGCCGTAGCTCAACTGCGCATAGCCGCCAATCATGTGGGTGGGCTTGAGCACAATGCGCGTGACCGAGTTGTGGATGCCGCCGCGCGTGCCGGTGATCTCGGAACCGGGCGTGTTGATGATCTTCTCTTGCGAGTGGTACATCATCACCATGCCGGGGTTCACACGCTGGCTCACCACCGCACGGGCTGCAATCGCGCCGTTGGCATTGAAGAGTTCGACCCAGTCGTTGTCCACGATGCCAGCGACCTTCGCGTCGTCCTCGCTCAGCCACACCACCGAGCCACCCCGGTTCAGCGTCAGCATCATCAGGTTGTCGCTGTACGTGCTGTGGATGCCCCACTTCTGGTGCGGCGTGATGAAATTCAGCGCGATCTCGCGGTTGCCGTTGGGCTTCTTGCCCTCCACTTCTTCCAGCGTCTTGAGGTGCACGGGTGGGCGGTAGCTCACGAAGCCTTCGCCAAAGTCACGCATCCACGGGTGATCTTGGTAGAACTGCTGGCGGCCCGTGAGGGTGCGCCATGGGATGTACTCGTGCACGTTGGTGTAGCCGGCGTTGTAGCTGACCTTTTCGCTTTCCAGGCCCGACCAGGTGGGCGAGCTGATGATCTTGCGCGGCTGCGCCTGGATGTCGCGGAAGCGGATCTTCTCGTCCTCGCGGTGCAGGGCCAAGTGCACGTGGTCGCGCCCGGTCTGCTTGCCCAGGGCCTCCCAGGCCTTGCAGGCCACGTGGCCGTTGGTTTCGGGGGCCAGCATCATCACCACTTCGGTGGCGTCGATGTCGGACACGATGCGGGGCATGCCCTGCGTCACGCCCTCTTCCTTCACCCGGCCGTTCAGGTCGCCCAATTGGCTGACTTCGGTCTGCGTGTTCCAGCCGATGCCCTTGCCGCCGTTGCCTGCCTTGTCCATCAAGGGGCCCAGGGCGGTGAAGCGCTTGTAGAGGTTGGGGTAGTCGCGCTCGACCACGGTGACCTGCGGCGCCGTCTTGCCGGGGATGAGTTCGCACTCGCCCCGCTTCCAGTCGCGCACGCCGTAGGGCTGGGCCATTTCACCCGCCGTGTCGTGCATGATGGGCGTGAGCACCACGTCCTTTTCCACGCCCAGGTGGCCCACGCTGACCTCGCTCACGGCCTTGGCGAAACCCTTGTAGATCTCCCAGTCGCTCTTGGCCTGCCAGGCAGGGTCCACCGCCGTGGACAGCGGGTGGATGAAGGGGTGCATGTCGCTGGTGTTGAGGTCGTTCTTCTCATACCAGGTGGCCGTGGGCAGCACGATGTCCGAATACAGGCAGGTCGTGCTCATGCGGAAGTCGAGCGTGACCAGCAGGTCCAGCTTGCCTTCGGGTGCGTTGGTGTGCCACTGCACTTCCTCGGGCTTGGCTTCGTCCTTGCCCAGATCCTTGCCCTGCACGCCGTGGGTGGTGCCCAGCAGGTGCTTGAGGAAGTATTCATGCCCCTTGCCCGACGAGCCCAGGATGTTGGAGCGCCACACGAACATGTTGCGCGGCCAGTTGGACGGATGGTCCGGGTCCTCGCAGCTCATCGTGAGCGTGCCGTCCTTCAGAGACTTGACGACGTAATCCTTCGCGTCCATACCCGCTGCAGCGGCATCCTTGGCCACCTGCATGGGGTTGGTCTTGAGCTGGGGCGCTGATGGCAGCCAGCCCATGCGCTCGGCGCGCACGTTGTAGTCGATCTGCGCGCCGTGGTAGGCCTTCTTGTCTGCCAGGGGCGAGAGGATTTCCTCCATGCCCAGCTTTTCGTAGCGCCACTGGTCGGTGTGGGCGTAGAAGAAGCTGGTGCTGTTCATCTGGCGCGGTGGGCGGATCCAGTCCAGCGCAAAGGCCAGCGCCGTCCAGCCTGTCTGTGGGCGCAGCTTTTCCTGGCCCACATAGTGCGCCCAGCCGCCACCGCTTTGGCCAATACAGCCGCACAGCATCAGCATGTTGATGATGCCCCGGTAGTTCATGTCACTGTGGTACCAGTGGTTCATGGCCGCGCCGATGATCACCATGGACTTGCCATGCGTCTTGTCGGCGTTGTCGGCAAACTGGCGCGCCACGGTGATGATCTGCTCGCGCGGCACGCCGGTGATGGCCTCTTGCCAGGCGGGGGTGTAGGGGCGGTCGGCGTCGTAACCGCCACCGGCCTCTTCGCCCGGTAGGCCTCGGTCAATGCCGTAGTTGCCCGCCAGCAGGTCGAACACGGTAGCCACCATCACGCGGCCCTGGGCTTCATGCCCGGCCAACTCCAGGTGGGACACCGGCACGCGGCGCACCATCACGTCGCCACCTTGTTCGTTGGCCGTGAAGTTGGGCGTTGCCACGCCGCCAAAGTACGGGAAGGCGACATCGGCAATGTCGTGGGCCTGCTCGCCATCTTCGATCACCGACAGCTTGAGCTTGACCGTGTTGCCGGTGCGTGCTTCCTTGTTCTCCAGGTTCCACAGGCCCTGGTCGGGGCGGCCGTCCGCCCCCCAGCGAAAGCCGATGGAACCATTGGGCAGCGTGACCTGGCCCAGCTCGTCGTAGCCCACTGTCTTCCAGTCGGGGTTGTTGGACTGGTCAAGCTGGCCTGGGAAATCGCTGGCGCGCACATAACGGTCGGGCACCATCACCGTGCGGCCATCGGGCAGCGTTTTTTCCTTGAGCACCACCAGCAGCGGCAGGTCGGTGTAGCGGCGCGCGTAGTCGTCAAAGTACGCACTGCGGCCCTTGCCACCGTCCTTGAAGTAGAACTCGTTGAGGATCACATGACCCATGGCCATGGCTACGGCGGCGTCGGTGCCCTGCTTGGGGTGCATCCACAGATCGCCCAGCTTGGCGACTTCGGAATAGTCGGGCGTGATGGACACGACCTTGGTGCCCTTGTAGCGCACCTCGGTCAAAAAGTGCGCGTCGGGCGTGCGTGTCTGGGGCACGTTGGACCCCCAGGCAATGATGTACGAGCTGTTGTACCAGTCGGCCGACTCGGGCACGTCGGTCTGCTCGCCCCAGGTCTGTGGGCTACTGGGGGGCAGGTCACAGTACCAATCGTAGAAGCTCATGCACACGCCGCCGATGAGGCTCAGGTAGCGCGAACCCGCAGCATACGAAATCATCGACATCGCCGGGATGGGCGAGAAGCCGATGATGCGGTCCGGGCCGTGCTTCTTGATGGTGTACACGTTGGCCGCAGCGATCATCTGGTTGACTTCGTCCCAGGTGCTGCGCACAAAGCCGCCCAGGCCGCGCTGCTTTTGCCATTCGCGCTTGGAGGCATCGTTCTCGACGATGCTGGCCCAGGCGTCCACCGGGCTCTTGGCCAGCGCGATGGCGGCGCGCCAGTGCTTGAGCAGGCGGCCACGCACCATGGGGTACTTCACGCGGTTGGCGCTGTACAGGTACCAGCTGTAGCTGGCGCCGCGTGCGCAGCCACGGGGCTCATGGTTGGGCAGATCAGGGCGGGTGCGGGGGTAGTCGGTTTGCTGGGTTTCCCAGGTCACGATGCCGCCCTTGACGTAGATCTTCCACGAACAGGAGCCCGTGCAGTTCACGCCGTGGGTGCTGCGCACGATCTTGTCGTGCGCCCAGCGGTCGCGGTAGGCGTCTTCCCAGGTGCGGTCTTCACCGTTGGTTTCGCCATGGCCTTGGGCAAAGGTCTCGCGGGGCTGCGAGAAGTACGAAAGGCGATCGAGGAAATGGCTCATCGAAGGGCTCCTTTTCTGATTTCTGTTCTGGGGTTGACTAGCAAGGCATCTCGGCGTGCTTGCGTGCGTAGGTCCACCAGGTGATCACGATGCAAACGAGATAGAAGGCGAAGAACGTCCACAGTGCAGCGTGGGGGCTGCCGGTCAGCGCGATGGAGCTGCCATAGCTCTTGGGGATAAAGAACCCGCCGTAGGCGGCCATGGCGGCGGTGAAGCCCAGCGTGGCCGCGCCCAGGGTGTTGCCCTCCTTGTTGGCGCTGGCCACAGCGGCGGCGTTGTGCTTGTCCACGCCGCGCATGGCTTCGGTCAGGAAGATCACGGGGATCATGCGGAAGGTCGAGCCGTTGCCGATGCCGGTGGTGAGGAACAGCACCAGGAAGCACACGAAGAAACCTGCAAACTGGCCTTCGTTGCCGCCAGGGCCACCGGAGGGCAGGAAGAACGTCACACCCATCACGGCCACGGCCATGACGATGAAATTCCACAGCGTGACGCGCGCACCACCGAGCTTGTCGGCCAGCCAGCCACCAAAGGGGCGGATCACGGCGCCCACCAGCGGGCCCAGCCAGGCGTAGGCCAGCGGGTTGATGCCAGGGAACTGGCTCTTGATGAGCAGCGGAAAGCCCGCTGCATAGCCGATGAACGAGCCGAAGGTGCCGAGGTACAACACGCACATCAGCCAGTTGTGCTTGCGCTTGAAGATGGCGGCCTGCGCGGCAAAGGAAGCCTTGGCGTCGGCAATGTCGTTCATGCCGAACCAGGCGGCCAGCGCCGTCAGCGCAATCCATGGCACCCAGATGAAGGCGGCGTTCTGCGTCCACACCTGCACGGTCTGGCCGTTCTTGACGATGGTCTGGCCTTCGCCACCAAAGATGCCGAAGATGCCTGCCGTGACGACCAGCGGGCTCAGAAACTGCACCACCGAAACGCCCAAGTTACCCAGACCTGCATTCACGCCCAACGCTGAGCCCTTGCGCTCCTTCGGAAAGAAGAAACTGATGTTGGCCATGCTGGAGCTGAAGTTGCCGCCGCCCAGGCCGCACAGCAGCGCCAGGATGAGCATGGTGGGATAGGTCGTGGTGTTGTCTTGCACCGCAAAGCCGATGCCAATCGCAGGGATCAGCAAGCTGGCGGTGGAGATCGCCGTCCAGCGGCGCCCACCCACCAGCGGCACCATGAACGAATAGAAGATACGCAGCGTGGCGCCGCTGAGCGCGGGCGCTGCGGCCAGCCAGAACAGCTGGTTGGTCGAATACTTGAAGCCCAGGCCCGGCAGGCTCACGGCAACCACGCTCCAGACCTGCCAGATGGCAAAGGCCAGGAACAGCGCGGGCACCGAGATCCACAGGTTGAGCTTGGCGATGGCTTCGCCTTCGCGCTCCCAGAACGATTTGTCCTCAGGAGCCCAGAGGGTGAGCAGACGCCCCTGGCGCCTACTGGCGGGTGTGGCAGACATGGTGTTTCCTTGGAAAGTGAAAGTTCAGCGGCCAGCCGCAGCAGCCGGTGCTGCCTGCGTGGCCATCAGATCGGTGCGGCGCACTTCGGTGAAGTACATCCAGATGAGCGAGACCCACACCACGCCGTACATCAGCATGAAAGCGCTGGAGCGGATGCCGGTGAGGTCCATCAGCGCGCCGAACAGGATGGGCAGGATGAAGCCGCCCATGCCACCGGCCAGGCCCACGATGCCGCTGATGGCACCGATGTTCTGGGGGTAGTCGTCGCTGATGTACTTGAAGACACTGGCCTTGCCAAAGGCCCAGGCAATGCCCAGCAGAAACATGAGGCCCGTGAACAGGTACACATTCAGGCCGATGTGAAAGGTCTTGGGGCCGTTGACGGTGACTATGGTGAAGTCGGTCTGCGGGTAGCTCAGCAAAAACAGGCAGATCCAGCTCACCCACATCACCCACCAGGTCACACTGTGGGCGCCGTACTTGTCAGAGAGCATGCCGCCGATGGCGCGCAGCACACCACCGGGCAGCGAGAAGCACGCGGCCAGCAGTGCCGCCACGCGAATATCGAGGCCAAACTCGCCCACGTAGTACTGCACCATCCACAGCGACAGCGCCACATAGCCGCCAAACACAATGCTGTAGTACTGGCAGTACTTGAGCACCTTGGGGTCCTTGAGCGCCTTGAGCTGGTCGGTGAACTTGACGTTGCTGGGCACCAGGTGGGCCGGGTCGCTGTAGCTGAACAACCAGAACAGCACCAGCGTGCCGAGCATGATGGCCGCATACACCTGCGGCACCATGGTCCAGCCAAATGCCACCAGCAGCACCGGTGCGACGAACTTGTTCACCGCCGCGCCCGAGTTGCCAGCGCCATACACCCCCATGGCCGTGCCCTGGCGGTGCTTGGGGAACCAGCGCGCCACATAGGGCGTGCCCACCGAGAACGAGCCCCCCGCCAGGCCCACAAACAGGCCGATGGTCAGGAAGTGCCAGTATTCCGTGGCGTAGCCCATCAGCCAGATGGCGGGCACGGTGGTGGCCATCACGGCGGCCATCACGATGCGGCCGCCGAACTTGTCGGTCCATATGCCCAACGGCACCCGCACCAGCGAGCCCGTGAGCACAGGCATGGACATGAGCAACCCGAACTGCGTGGAGTTCAGGTTCAGCATCTTCTTGATAGGGATGCCGATGACGCCGAACATCATCCACACCATGAAACAGACCGTGAAAGCGAAGGTGCTGACGATCAGCACCGACCAAGCCTGGCGGGTGCGCTGTGGGCTGTCGCCCGGGGGCAAAGGGGTATGTGCCATTGCGCGGTTCCTCTCTTTTTGCATGAGAGGAATGGTCGCGTTTGCAGCGACCTTTGCACATCCTTCGCTCGACCAGCACGTGGTGCGGCAGAAGGACTACTGCGCGGAGTGAAAGCATCGTTCGAAAGAACTATGGTGCGGCACTGCGGCCGCTACTGCGCGGCATGCGCAAACTGGCAAGAAGGCTGCGTTCAGCGGTACCAGAAACTAAGCGTGCTCACAACGTAACCCACGGGCGGCGGCGGGTTGCCGTCGTACCTGCCGCTGTTTGGCGCAGCGCAGATCAGCAGCAACGAACCCATTCGCCTGGGGCACCGATGTCACCGACCCGGGACTCAACGGGCCAGAACGGTTTTCCCACCGCTGATCGGGGAAGCTCTTGAAGGATAAAAGAACCACCGCCCGGGCTGCGCGCAGGAGCGGCAGTAGCGAATGAAACTCAGATCAGATCAGATCAGATCAGATCAGATCAGATCAGAGCTTGCGTCGCTGACGCAGGCCAAGCGCTGCCAGCAGGCACGCCAGCATCATCAGACCCCATTCGCTGAGCGTGGGGACAGAGGTAACGCCCCCCATTGGCGGGATACCAATAGCGGTCCACGTGCCGGAAGCGCTGGGGACGCCAAAGACATTACTGCTGGAAGCATCAAAAGAAACCGCATTGCACACGTCGCCCCCGGGTGGTGTGGTGACTACATTGCACGGACTATTCCTGTAGGCGCCTTGCTCCAGAACCATTTGGTCTACGCGGTCGCCAATGCTATGCGGGGCACTCGTGTGCCAGCGCTGGAAATTCAGACCCGCGCCGACCAACGCACCACTTGCGTCAGTCCATCCGATGGCTGACGTCAGCGTCGTGTTTGGATCCACGCTGGAGTAGGTTGTCAGTCCATCGTTGAAGTTGAAACCGGTGATGAGCGGTGCGATATTGCCGTTGAAGTTTGGGGGCAGCGGGGAAACAGTGGTGAAGGTCCCGTACTGCGACATGGACGTGGTGAAGTCACCGCAGGCCCCGATCGGACATCCGGGACCGGCGTGGTTGGTCAGGGTGGGGGCTGTATAGCTGGAGCCCGTGTAGGTGTACGTGACAGCCCAGGCGCCCGCCTGAAGAAGGGCCGCAGCCAGGAATACAAGGTATTTTTTCATGGTGATTTGTCGCCCAGTGCGCAAAATGGAAGGGTTGAGGGGTGGATAAAAAATTTGCCTCCAGCGTTTATCTGGAAAGCGCAATTAGCTATCTTTTCAAGAGCAACTTCTGCCGACCACGCAAGGCCAGACCCAGCAAGCCGACGGCTGTCAGCACCAGGGCAAATGGGTTGTCCACGGGTACGGACTGCGCCCCACCCGGCCCCACCACGGGGACGTCGCTCGTCCAGCCACCGCTGCCATGGGCAAAGCCGTGGCTGGTGGCGCCGTCGTCAGCGTAGCTATGGCAGATGTCGGGGCTGCTCAGGGAAACGCAGGGGCGGTTGAAGTAGCTGGCAAAGTTGACCGACATGTAGCTCAATCGGTCGCCCACGCCATGGCTGCCGGTTTGCCACCACAGAAAAACCATGTCGTTATCAACAATCTCGCCTGCTGCGTTGGTAGAAACATGGGCTTTGACCAACCGAGTGTTGAGGCCGTTCATGCTGTAGCTGGTCACTCCATCGTTGAAGTCGTACCAGGTGATGAGGGGTGCAATGTCGAGACTGACCTGGTTGGCGGGCAGCGGCTGGTTGGTGGTGAAGTGGCCTGTTTGCCGCATGACCGTGCTGAAGTTGACGCAGGTACCGGCGGCGCAGGGTGCTGTGTAGTCCAGCAGGTTGACGTAGGTGGTGCCGGTAAAAGTGTAAGTGGCCGCCCAGGCGCTGGTTTGGAGAAAGGCCGCAGCCAGGAGTGCAAGGTATTTCTTCATGGTGTTGGCAGCAACGTAGACGGAGTGGGTGCGGCGGCGCACTCAAAATTTCAATAAAAAGAGGCTCTAGCGCTTACTCAGCAAGCGCATATAGCTATGTTTTGTATAGCAATTCGCAAATACTGCGCGGCGGCAGAGCGGTAACGCACCTGGCACCACCGATGCAGCAGAGGCCTGGCAGGCGCGCGCCCCCGCTGCAAAAGTGTTTGCACGCTCATGGCGCGGGCCAGCGCGATGTGCTGCGGCGCCGCACCTGCCACCAGCCCGTGCCTCCCACCAGGCAGGCCATTAGCAGCAGGCCCCATTCGCCCAGCGTGGGCACTGCCGTCACGCTGCCAACAGGGGCGAGCGCAATGTCCATGGTGAATGCCTGCGCACCGTTGGGCAGAATTCCGTTGGCGGCCGCGAGGGTGACGTTGTAGCTGCCAGCTGCAGACGGCGTGCCGGTGATGGCGCCTGTGCTGGGATTGATGGTCAGCCCGGGCGGTAGCGTGCCAGCGTCGGAGAAAGTGAATGCCGTCGTGCCCGTGGCGGTGACGATGAAGTTGTAGGGTTTGCCAGTCGAGCCTCCGGGTGGTGGGGCGCTCGTGATGGTGGGAGGCACTAGGGGTGCGCCGGTGGTCCCGATGCCCTTTACGACCAAGGGGTGGCCAAAGGAATTCACTGTCTCAGTCACACTGCCTGTCTGTGCACCCGCTGAGGTTGGACTAAAGGTATACGTGCTCAGCACACAACTTGCTCCGGCTGCCAATGCCGGACCGCAGTTGTTAGTAGCGGTGCCACCACCAAACTCCCCGCCTGGCAATGCACCAGAAATGAACGATATCGGTACGGTTAACCCAGAGATGTTTGTCAACGTTGTGGACTGTGGCGCGCTGGTGGCGCCAACGGGTATCGGTCCAAAGTCGATGATGGAGGGCGTGATATTGAGACCAGACACGCCATTGCCCTTAACTACTAAGGGGTGGCCAAAGGAATTCACTGTCTCAGTCACACTGCCTGTCTGCGCACCCGCTGAGGTTGGACTGAAGGTATAGGTGCTCAGCACACAACTTGCTCCGGCTGCCAATGCCGGACCGCAGTTGTTAGTAGCGGTGCCACCACCAAACTCCCCGCCTGGCAATGCACCAGAAATGAACGATATCGGTACGGTTAACCCAGAGATGTTTGTCAACGTTGTGGACTGTGGCGCGCTGGTGGCGCCGATCGGCACATCGCCAAAGTTAAGTTCTGACGGGGTGATTAGTAGTGCTCCCGGGGGAATAGATGCAACCCCCGTACCTTGAAGGGAGATCGGCGTTGCTTGGCCATTGACGACAAATTCGGTTCCCGCAGGGGTAGCTCTTGCTCCAAGGGTCGCAGGGAGAAAGGTGTAGGTGTAGGTACAACTGGCGCCCGAGGCCAGGGTGATGCCAGGGCAGTTGCCGCTGTAGGCAAAAGGCGCCATTGCCCCAGCGCTGCTGCTTGCAATAGTGACGGGGGCAGAGGTGATGTTGGTCACCGTCAACACTTGGCCGGGACTGGTCGTGTTCACAATCACGTCACCAAAATTCAAGCTGGTGGGGGTGACCCGCAAACCCTGCACACCAGTGCCGACGAAGCTCATTGGCACCTTCACGCCATTGATCGTGATGCCCTCTCCGGAGCTCACCTGTGGACCGAGCGCCGTCGGCGTAAACGTGTACGTGCTGGAGCAACTCGTACCGGCCGCGAGCGTGACGCCACTGCAACCTGTACCGGAACCCCAAGGAGCACTAACTCCACTGCCCACACTCAGCGGCCCGATCGGCGCGGAGGTAGTGTTGGTTACCGTGACCTGCTGACTGGCGCTGGTGGCGCCCAGCGCAACACTTCCAAAGTTCAGCGACGTGGGCGACACCAGCAGCCCCCCCGCCATGTCCGCACACGCCGCCCCCGACAGCAGCAACGCAGCAACCGCCGTGGCCACCTGGGGCCAAAACGAACGTGGGGGGTGCCCAAAGCGGGTTATTGACGGCATAGATTTCCTCGGGTGCAGACGGGCAAGAGACAAGACACTGGTCAGTGAAATTTGCATAGAAAGTGGCTCCAGCGCTTATCTAACAAGCGCTAGCAGCTATCTTTTGATGAGCAAATGGGGCCCGCCGCGCCAGGTGGTGCATGGCCACCCCCACGCAACCCGCAGCACAGATCGGGTGGTAGGCCGGGGCGGGGAAAACATCGGTTCTTTTCATGGCATGGTCTGGGCGGATTGGCTTTTCAGGCGCGCTATCTCATCGAGAGCATGAAAGCCTCAATGGAAGGGGGTTGGGCTGAAAAGAAGTTTATGGAGCCCCCCTGCGCTGCGCCCCACCCCCAGGGGTTGGGCAACGACACATTCGATGTGCTACGTTGCAGCACGCGCATTGCGTTGATGCGCCGCAGCAAACCTTTCAGCCCCTTCCATGCCCCTCACCCGCATCCAGCAGCGGGCCATTGCGCGCCTGCAGCAGATGGCTTGCCTTGATTTCAACGGGCCTCAGCTCATCGAGCCCGTGTTGCACGAGTTGCACCAAGTCATCGGGTTTGACTCGGGCGCCTACTTCTATCCAGGCGGCCAGGGGGGGATGGATGCGTATCTGGAGCCATCCGTCGGAAGCGCCACGATCCACACATACTTCGAGCCAGAAGTGATGGCCAGCGAGCGCCAAGTAATGCGCCGCAGCGGCCACCAATTTGCGGAGGCTGTGCGCTTTGACCATGGACCACAAGTGCTGGAGCAACTTTTGGCCGTGCCCGTCAGCGAGCTTCTGCGCAGCGATTTCTACAACCTGACGCTTCTGCCTGCGGAAGTGTTTGATTGCTTGAGCCTGGTGCTGCGCACGCCGCAGGGCGAGGGCCTGGGCACGATCAAGCTGTACCGCAGCATGGCTGCGTCGCGCTTTGAGCCGCGGGACCTGGCCATACTGGGGCGGCTGGAGCCCTGGCTGGCGCGGATTCTGCAGCCGGGGGAGCTGGACACGCAGGACAGCGTGGTGCACGACAGTGCCATGCTGGTGACCACGCCCCAGGGGCGGCTGCTGTGGACGTCGCCAAAGTCCAACCTGCTGCTGGCGCTGGCCTTTGGCCCCAGCTGGCACCGCCGCTCAGAGCTGCCCCCGGCGCTGCAGGCGCTGCTGCAGCGCCTGCATTTTGCAGGGCGGCAGGGTGACAGCCACGCCGGCCCCGCGTCGGCCCTGCCGCAGCTGGATCTGCATAACGCCAGCGGCTGGTTCAGCCTGCGCGCCACGCAGATGGCCGCCGCAGCGGGCGAAGGCCAGGCGGTGGGCATTCAGATCACCCACCGGGTACCGCGCGTGGCGCACCTGCTGCCCGCACTGCGGGCGCTGGGCCTGCCGCAGCGCCAGCACGAGCTGGCCTACTGGCTGGCGCGGGGCTTGCCCGAAGCGCAGATTGCCGAACGCATGGGGATCAGCGCCAACACCGCCACCTACCACCGCCGCCAGATTTACACGCGGCTGGGCGTGCAAAACCGGCTGGAGCTGCAAGCCCGTCTGCTGGCGCCCCGTTGAGGAGCCTCTGGTGGGGCGAAGGTAAGAGCCCGTTCAAAAGGGGCTTCATGAAGAAACACCCGGGCTTCGCTCCCTTCGGCCTTTCAGCCCGATCAGGGCAGGTTCAGCTAGGAGTGTGGGCAGCAGAAGGCATCGAAGCGAAACGTGCGAAAACCGAGGATCGCGTGGTACTCCCGACAAGCCCAGGGCGGGCCCTCCGGGCGCAGGAGTCAGTACCGCGCGAGATCGGTTTATCGCGCGTTGCAGCCGGTGCTCCTTCTGCTGCCCACACTCCTAGGCCAGGCAAGCGCCACTACGGCACCGGCACAACCCGCACCGCTGGTGTGTAGGGCTCAACGCGCAGGCTGTCGTGCGCCAGCACGCTGATCTTGGCCCGGGGGGCCATTTCCAGTGCACCGTCGGCTGCCTTGCGTGTCGCGTATTGCCAGAAGGTGAGCGCGCCTTTGGCGGCCAGGGCCTGACCAATGGCCGCCGCTTCGGGGCGCGGGGCACCGGCCTCGTCCGGCGGCACGGCAACGATGACATCGTCCTTGACCGTAACGATCTTGAACAGCAGCGGCTTGGTGGTGTCGGCCACGGCAGTGACAGAGGCGAAGACGGTAGCAAGGGAGACTGCTGCCAGGGTTACGGCTGCGCCGAAGCGGCGCAAGGAGGTGGTTTTCATGCGTTGTTGCTCCTGTATCGATGGGGGCCAGCGCCCCGGCACCGGGTGCTGACAAAAGCATCATGCCCCGGGGCGTGCAACCAGACAAGGATCGGTCACCCGGGCAAGCAAACCGCCCACAGCTGCAACGCTACGCCCCTGCGGCCCCCGCCCGCATGGTGGTGCCCACGTGGGCATACAACGCGCCCCATGCCTCGCGCGTGGCGGGGTTGAAGGCGCCTCCAAGTGCTTCGGCCAGTGTGTCGAGCAGCGCCGCACCCACCGTGTCGTAGTGCGCGGCCTCGACGCCATAGCCCGCGTGCCGTTTGCCAAGTGCGCGCAGTGCGGCGTCCAGCTGCTCGGGTTGGCCCAGCATGCGCACGGCGCTGCCGATCATGTCAAGCAGCTTGCGCGCCTGTTCGTTCATGTCGGACGAGGCAAACAGCCCGCTGATGGCGGGATCGCGCGCGAACAGCTTGGCGTAGAACAGCGCACCCGCCTTCGCGGCGACAGGAGCAACCTGCGCAAAGCTCTGGCGAACCAGATGGATTTGTTCGGGGGACATCAAAGGCTTCCTCAGCAATGCGGCCGTTGGCCAGTGGCAGGTAGAACACTGGAAAGAAGTCTATGAAGTTCCCCCGCGCTGCGCCCCACCCCCAGGGGTTGCATGACGACAGGCCCTATGCGCTATGGGCGACGCGCTATGTGCGATTGGCGATGTAGCGGGCGTGACGGCTTCATGCGCCGGGCCTCGCGCAGCGCGCGCTTGCGCAGGTGGACCGGCTTGCGCGCAGGGTGGTCAGCGGTAAATCCCTGGCCGGCCACGGCGGTTGCACTGCCGCGCTACTCCTAGTGTGGTGTTGCGCACTAGCGCTGGCGGTCCGATGCGTAGACCGCCGCCTGCACGCGCGAACTCAGGCCCAGCTTGCGCAGGATGTGCTGCACATGGATCTTGACCGTGGTCTCGGCGATGTCGAGTGTGCGCGCGATTTCCTTGTTGCTGGCACCGCGCGCGATCTCGCGCAGCACGTCTTCCTCACGCGGGGACAGGGGCGCGGCGCCGTTGTTGGCAGCGTCGGGCGGCTGCGTGGACGCACCCGCCCCGGCGGGCCCGGCTGGGGCGATGAGTGCTGCCGCTTCAGCCACCCCTTGCGACTGGAACGCGGCCACCAGTTTGCCCATGAGTTCGGGGCTCACCACGGGCTCGCCCCGGGCCGCGCGGCGGATGGCCTGGGCCAAAAGATCGCCGTCGATGGTCTTGAGCAGGTAACCCTGCGCGCCGTTGCGCAGTGCGGCGGCCAGGTCCTGCCCGTCTTCACTGACGGTGAGCATGAGCACGCGCGAGGCGGGCGAGACTTCGCGCAGGCCCCGGATGGCGTCCACGCCCATCACGCCGGGCAGGTGGTTGTCCAGCAGGATCACCTGGGGCAACAGCTGCGGCGCCAGGCGCAGGGCCTCGGCGGCATCGCCCGCCTCGCCCACCACGAGCAGGCCTGCGTCCTGCCCCAACAGTGCAATCAGCCCCCGGCGGAAGAGCGTGTGGTCGTCCACCACCAGCAGCGTCACAGGCGGCTCTGCGGGGGGTTGGGGGCCCGCACCGGCGGGGGGGCCCAAGGGGATGGCGGTGGTAGGGGTCATGCGGTGGTGGCCACCCGGCCTGCGGCCACGGCGGGTGTGAGTTCTTCGCCAGAAGCCGCGCCTTGGGGGGCTATGGCCGCTGCGGACGGAGGTGCTGACTGGGAGGGCATGGTGGTGGCAGCAGTCACCGTGGGCAGCTCGATGCACACGCGCGTGCCCTGGCCCGGGGTGGATTCAACCTGCAGCACGGCACCCACGCGGTGGGCGCGCTCGCGCATGATGCCCAGGCCCACATGCAGCGAATCGGGCGGCACGGTGGCCACGTCGAAGCCTTTGCCGTTGTCCTGCACCTCAAAGCGCCAGCGCGGATGCCGGTGCACGAGCAGGTCCACCCGCGTGGCGCCCGAATGCTTGCGCACGTTCGACAACGCTTCCTGCACCATGTGCAGCACCTGGATCTGCAAATCGGGCGCCAGCGGCAGGCCATGGCCCACCATGCCCAGCGTGGTGGCCATGCCGGTCTGGTGCTCGAACTTGGACAACGTGGCGCGCAGGGCCGATTCAATATCCTCGTCGTTGGTGCGGGTGCGAAAGTGCACGAGCAGCTCGCGCACGTCGGAATAACACTCGCGCACGCCGACATCCAGCTCGCTGATGCTGCGGTCGCGTTTGGCCTCGTCGCCACGGTTCACGGCGTCACGCAGCAGCTGCGTCTGGATCTTGAGGAAGGCCAGCGACTGGGCGATGGAGTCGTGCAGCTCGCGCGCCAGCATGCTGCGCTCTTCGGCCACGGCGGCTTCGCGCTCCAGGGCGGTGGCGCGCAGGCCTTCCATGGCGCTGGCCAGGTGGCGCGTCATGGCTTCAAGCAGGTCGCGAAGTTCGTCGGTCAGCTCAATGGGCGAGCGGAAGAACAGGTCTACCTCACCCAGCAAGCGCTGCTGCATCTGCACCGGGATGGTCACCATGGTTTCAAAACCCGCCTCGCGGCAATGGGGCAAGGCGACGGTAGTTGATGGCGTGATGGGAATCACCCGCGTGCGCGCCTGGGCCTGGGGCTGGCCGCACAGGCAGGTGCCGGTGTGCAGGCAGTGCTCGCCCTCGGCCATGGTGCGGGGCAGGCCGTCACCGGCCAGCAGCACATAACGTTCATTGGCCTCGTTGGACCAGCGCACCGCCGCAGCATCGGCCCCGGCCACGCGCCGGATCTGCTGCACAAAGCCTTGGGCCAGCAGCTCCAGGCTGCTGGCGGTAGAAGCCAGCGCGCTCACCTCATACAACGCGGCGAGGCGCTGGTTCTGCACGGCGATGCTGGCGGTTTTCTCCACCACCTTGTGTTCCAGGTCGTCGTGCGATGCCTGCAATGCGTGCGCCATGAGGTTGAAGCCCGCCGACAGCTGGCCGAACTCGTCATCCGTATCCACCGGCAGGCGGGTGCCGAGCTCGCCCTGGCGCAGCCGGGCCTGGGCCTGCTGCAGGCGCGCCACGGGGTTGATGACCAGCAGATAGCTTGCGGCCATGAAGGTCACGGCGGCAACAATGGCCAGCGCCATCATGAACAGCTGGAACAGGTGCAGCGCCGCCGTCCAGCCCGCAATCTGGATCTCGATGGCATCCACAAAACCATCGACCTGCTGCACAAACGCATCGGCTTGCGCCAAGGTCTGCGCGCGATCGGGGGGCAACGTGGTCACCCAGCCGCTGCGCGCCTGGGCCCACTGGGTGCGTATGGCCTCGAAGCGCGAGCGGGTCTCGTCGCTCCAGGGCACAAACAGCGGGCGTGAGGGGTCGCCCGTGCGCAGCAGGTCCAGGCTGGCATCGAACAGGCGGGCACGCTCTTGCACCGCCTCGGCGGGCTCGGTCTGCAGCACCAGCACCATGCGCAGCATGTTCATGCGCAGGCGGCCGGCCTCGTTGACTGCGGCGGCGCCGCCTTCGAGCTTCCAGGTCACCCACAGCGTGAGGCTGATGGAGGCCAGCGCCACCAGCAAAAAACCCGCGCCCATGGCCAGGAGCTTGGTGGACAGGGTGGGCTTGGTGCGCATGCAGGGCAGTGTAGGCACCGAGCTTGCGCCGACTCTTGACCTGGGTCAAGTCTCACCCGCGTAGCATGGCGCCATGCAACGACCACCCGACACCCACCTCTGTGCCCGCCTGCTGCTGGCCGGAGCCCTGTTAGCCACGGGAGCACTGGCAGGCTGTGCCAGCACGGGCACCACGCCCCCCAGCACCCCACTCGCTGCATGGCCCGACCGCCTGCAGGCCCTGCTCCCCACCGATGTGCTGTTGCTCGGCGAACAGCACGATGCGCCCGAACACCAGCGCCTGCAGCGCGAGACCGTGTTGTGGCTGGCCGCAAAAGGCCAGTTGGCGGCCGTGGTGATGGAGATGGCCGAGAGCGGCCACAGCACGCAGGCCCTGCCGCGCGACGCCACCGACGCCCAGGCCCAGGCCGCCTTGCAATGGAACGACGCCGCCTGGCCGTGGAAAGCCTATGGCCCCGTGGTGATGGCCGCCGTGGCTGCTGGCGTGCCGGTGCTGGGTGGCAACCTGCCGCGCGCCCAGATGCGCGCCGCGATGGGCGAGGCCCGCTGGGACCAGCACCTGCCCGCCCCCGCACTGGCACAGCAACACCAGGCGCTGCGCGAGGGCCACTGCGGCCTGCTGCCGGAATCGCAAATTGCCCCCATGGCCCGCATCCAGATCGCCCGCGACGCGAGCATGGCGCGCACCGCCCAGCAGGCCCTGCGCCCCGGGCAGACGGTGCTGCTGGTGGCCGGGGGCGGCCATGTGCTGCGCAGCCTGGGAGTGCCCACCCACTGGCCAGCCGGTTTGGTGTCAAAAGTGGCTCTGGCGCAATCTGGGCAATCGCAAACAGCTATCAAAAATGGAGCAAACAAACCAGGCGACGCGGAAGCGGTGATTGAAACCCCTGCCCTGCCACCCCGCGATGCCTGTGCAGAACTGCGCGAGAAGTGGCGCCCGGCGCGCCCAGCACCTTGACCTACGGTGCCACAGTCACGGGCTGTGCCCGCAGCAGCGCTGCGAAGTCATCGGCGGGCACGGGCCGACTGCACAGGTAGCCCTGGTACGCATCACAGCCCCGCTCTCGCAAGAAGGCCAACTGGCCGTCGGTCTCCACCCCCTCGGCCAGCACCGACAGCCCCATGCTGTGCCCCATGGCGATGATGGCGGCGCTGATGGCCATGTCGTCCTCGCTTTGCGGAATGTCTCGGATGAAGCCCTGGTCGATCTTGAGCACATCAATCGGAAAGCGCTTGAGCTGCGCGAGCGACGAATACCCTGTGCCAAAGTCATCCACCGCAATGCGCAGGCCCAGCGCGCGCAGGCGCATAAGCACCTGGCGCGCCTCTTCGGTGCGCTCGGCCAGGGCGGTTTCGGTGATCTCCAGCTCCAGCAGCTCGGGCGGAAAGCCCGAATCGGCCAGCGCGCCCGACGCGCAACCGGCCAGGTCCGTCAGGTGGAACTGGCGCGGCGACACGTTCACGGCGAGCGTGAGGTCGGGCAGGCCTGCCTGGCGCCAGGCCTGGCCCTGGCGGCAAACCTCGCGCAGTACCCATTCGCCCAGCGGGCCGATGACACCCGAGGTTTCGGCCACGGGGATAAAGCGCGCGGGCGAGATCAGGCCCTCCACCGGGTCGTTCCAGCGCACCAGCGCCTCGGCGCCCAGGATGCGGCCGGTGGCAATGTCCACCTGCGGCTGGTAATACATCTGCAGGTGGCCCTGCGCCAGCGCCAAGCGCAGGCGCGACTCCAGCGCCAGCCGCTCGCGCGCGGCCTGGGTCATCGCCTCATGGAAGAAACACCATGCGCCCCGGCCCCGTGCCTTGGCGCCATAGACCGCCGCATGGGCGCCCTGCAGCAGCAGCTCGGTGGTGTTCGCGTGCTCGGGGAACATGCAGATGCCCACGCTCACACCCGCCACCACTTCAAAGCCATCGGGCGAACGCCAGGGCTCGGCCACGGCCGTGATCAGGTGCCGCGCCACGGCAGCGGCGCCGTCGGCATGGCGCAGGTGGCGCGCCACCACGGCCAGCTCGTCGCCCGCCAGCCGCCCCATCACGTCGCCCGGCCGCAGGGCCGACTGCACCTGCCGCGCGATGTGCTTGAGCACCTCGTCACCGGTGGCATGGCCGTAGCTGTCGTTCACGTCCTTGAAACGGTCGAGGTTGAGCAGCAGCACAGCGATGTGCTCGCCACTGGCGCGCGCCTCCAACACAGCCTGCTCCAGCTGGTGGCCGAACCACGCGCGGTTGGAAAGCCCCGTGAGCGCATCGTTGTGCGCCAGGAACTCCAGCCGCTGCTGTTGCACCTTTTCTTCAGAAATGTCGGTGAACATGCACACGTAGTGCGTGATCTGCCCGGCAGGGTCGCGCACGGCCGACAGGGACATGTGCTCTGGAAACACCTCGCCGTTCTTGCGGCGGTTCCAGATCTCGCCCTGCCAGTGGCCCGTCTGGCGCAATGTGCCCCACATGGCCTCGTAAAACGCCTTGTCATGCCGCCCCGACTTGAAGACGCGCGGCGTCTGGCCCAGCAGTTCCTCCTCGGTATAGCCCAGCAGGCGGGTGACGGCGGCGTTGGCCGACAGGATGCGGCTTTGCGCATCGGTCACCACCACGCCCTCCATGGTGTTGTCCACCACCGTGGCGGCCAGCCGCTGGCGGGCCTCGCTGTTCTTGAGTGCGGCGCGTGCGGCCTTGATCTCGTCCAGGTCCTGCAGAACGCAGACCATATGGGCGGGCTCGGCATCCGCCTCGGGGACCAGCGCTACCGTGCACAGCACGGCCACCTTGCGCCCATCGCCCGGACGCAGGCATTCGTGTTCACCCACATAGTGGTCGATCTCGCCCGCCAGCAGGCGCGACAACTGGGCAGCCACCCGGTCACGGTCGGGCGCCATCAGCACGTCGCGAACATTCAGGCTGCAGACCCGCTCCAGCGGCGCGCCGAGCAGATCACACAGGCGGGTGTTGGCCCACAGGAACCGCCCGTCTGGCGCCGCGCGCGCGATACCTGCCGGCACGTGGCGCACGATCTGCGACAGCTCCCTGGCCATGGCCAGGCGCACCTTTTCGGCGTGGCGCATGCTGCGCAGCAGGCACCAGGCCAGCCCACTGGTCAGCAGCACATAGCCCCAGCCCTTCCAGGTCTGAAAGCGCGTGAGCAGCACCGGGTCGCTCACCCACCGGGCCAGCAGCGCGTCGCCCACGAACACCCAGGCCACCCCCAGCACCAGGTACAGCAGCATTCCCCGCCAGGGGACAATACGCGACGCATCGCCCGGATTGGTCATTGATTTCCCTGTTCGACAAGCGCTCAGGCCATGCTGCGACAATCGCACCGCTATGACCAACGCCTACATCCTTACCCTGTCCTGCCCCGACCGCCTGGGGCTGGTGCATGCCGTTTCGGGCTTTTTGCTGGAGCACAGCGGCAACATCGAAGAAGCCGCGCAGTACAACGACCACGCCACCGGCCTGTTCTTCATGCGCGTTCAGTTTGCCTGCGACCAGCACGATCACGCAACGCTCAAGGCCCGCCTGGCCACGTTTGCAGAACCCTACAACATGCATTGGCGCCTGCACGCAACAGCTGCGCCCATGAAAACCGTGCTCATGGTCAGCAAGGAAGGCCACTGCCTCAACGACCTGCTGTTCCGCTGGAAGAGTGGCCTGCTGCCCATCGACATCCGCGCCATCATCAGCAACCACCGCGACTTCTACCAGCTGGCGGCCAGCTACAACGTGCCGTTCCACCATATCCCGCTGACGGGCAGCACCAAAGCCCAGGCCGAAGCCAAGCAGCTTGAGATTATCGAGGGCGAAGGGGCCGAGTTGGTGGTATTGGCACGTTACATGCAGATACTTTCTCTTGACCTATGTCAAAAGTTGGCCGGACGGGCGATCAACATCCACCACAGCTTCCTGCCCAGCTTCAAGGGCGCCAAGCCCTATTACCAGGCGCATGACCGGGGCGTGAAGCTGATTGGCGCCACCGCCCACTATGTGACGGCCGACCTGGACGAAGGCCCGATCATCGAGCAGGACGTGGCCCGCGCCGACCACACCGACACCGTGGAAGACCTCACGGCCCGGGGCCGCGACACCGAAAGCCAGGTGCTGGCCCGCGCCGTGAAGTGGCACAGCGAGCACCGCGTGCTGCTCAACGGCCACAAGACCGTCGTCTTCCGCTAACCCGCTAACCCGTTCTGCCCCATGGCCACGGCAGCCCCGTCCTCCTCCTTCCTCAGCAGCGCAGCCCGGCGCATCCCGCCCATCCAGTGCCTGCTGACGTTTGAGGCCCTGGCCCGCCTGCGCAGCGTGACGCAGACGGCTGACGAGCTTTGCGTGACGCCCAGCGCCGTGAGCCACCGCGTCAAGCAGCTGGAGCAGATCCTGGGCGTGCGGCTGTTTGGCCGGGCCGATTTTTCGCTGACCACCGAGGGCAGCGCCTACCTGGCCCATGTGCGCGAGGGGCTGGGTGCGCTGCAGCGCTTTCCGGGCCAGGCGGCCGCGCCCGGGCGGCGGCGGCTCAAGCTGGCTGTGACGCCCACGTTTGCGCGCACCATCCTGATCCCGCGCCTGCGCCAGTTCACCGAGGCCTACCCCGAGATCGACCTGGCCCTACAGGTGTCCATCCCGCTGCTGGACGTGGTGGCCGAAGACGCCGACCTGATGGTGCGCTTTGGCCCCGGCCACTATGCTGACGTGGAGCATGTGGAGCTGGCCCGCGACGTGGTGACGCCCCTGGCCTCCCCCGCGTTCGTGCGCGAACACGGCCCGTTTGACCGCCCCGAAGACCTGGAGGGCGTACCCCTGCTGCGCAGCCCGCTGGAGCCCTGGCGCACCTGGTTTGCTGCCACGGGCCTTGACTGGGCCGAGCCCAGCGAGGGCTCGCAGTTCAACGACATCGGCCTGATGTGCGATGGCGCCGCAGCCGGCATGGGCGTAGCGCTGGTGCGCCTGAAGCTGGGCGCACCGTGGCTGGAGAACGGCACGCTGGTGCGCCTGTTTGACACCGACACTGCCAGCCCCCACGCCCACTACCTGTGCTGGCGCACCGGCACCATGGACCGGTGGGAATGCGCGGCGTTTGCCGAGTGGCTGCGCAAAACCATGGCGTAGTAGAGGCATTCCCCTGAGTCGCCTTTTGGCGCCTTCCCCCTTCTCTCGGCTGCGCCGGAAGGGGGACGCAGCCCTCGCTGCGGGGCGGCCCTTGCTCGGCTGCCCTCGCCCGAGCCGCGCCCTCCTCCACCAAGTTCAGGAAAAAATCAGCCCCAGCGCTTGTCCATCAAGCGTTAGAAGCTATCAATTTGTGAGCATTTCGGTGTTTTTCACAAACACCTGCAGAAAACCTCACACCCCGCCCGTCCCCATCCCCTACAGTGGCGGCCATGATCATCGCCACTTCTTCCGCCCCGCTCCCGACACCCGCCGAACGCGCCGCGCGCCAGGCCGAGGTTGTCCAGGCCCTGGGCCGCGTGCTGCCCGCCCACGCACTGCTCTGGCACAACGAGGACACCACTCCGTACGAATGCGACGGCCTCACCGCCTACCGCCAGCGCCCGCTGGTGGTGTGCCTGCCTGAAACCTACGACGAGGTGCAGGCCGTGCTGCAGGTGTGCCACCGGCTGCAGGTGCCGGTGGTGGCGCGCGGTGCGGGCACGGGCCTGTCGGGCGGGGCCATGCCCCACGCCCTGGGCGTGACGATGTCGCTGGCCAAGTTCAACCGCATCCTCGACATCAACCCCGAAAGCCGCACGGCCGTGGTGCAGTGTGGCGTGCGCAACCTGGCGATCAGCGAAGCCGCCGCGCCCTACGGCCTGTACTACGCGCCCGACCCCAGCAGCCAGATCGCCTGCACCATCGGCGGCAACGTGGCCGAGAACTCGGGCGGCGTGCACTGCCTCAAATACGGCCTCACCGTGCACAACGTGCTCAAGGTGAAAGGCTTCACGGTGGAAGGCGAACCGGTGGAGTTCGGCAGCGAGGCACTCGACGCCCCCGGCTACGACCTGCTGGCCGCCGTGATCGGCAGCGAAGGCATGCTGGCCGTGACCACCGAAGTGACGGTCAAGCTCATCCCCAAGCCCCAGCTGGCGCGCTGCATCATGGCCAGCTTTGACGACGTGCGCAAAGCGGGCGACGCCGTGGCCGCCGTCATCGCCGCCGGCATCATCCCCGCCGGCCTGGAGATGATGGACAAGCCCATGACCGCCGCCGTCGAAGACTTTGTGCACGCGGGCTACGACCTGACTGCGGAAGCCATCCTGCTGTGCGAGAGCGACGGCACACCCGAAGAGGTAGAGGAAGAAATCGGCCGCATGAGCGACGTGCTGCGCGCTGCAGGCGCCACCGCCATCTCGGTCAGCAACGACGAAGCCGAGCGCCTGCGCTTCTGGAGCGGCCGCAAGAACGCCTTCCCCGCGAGCGGCCGCATCAGCCCCGACTACATGTGCATGGACTCGACCATCCCGCGCAAGCGCCTGGCCGACATCCTGCTGGCCATCCAGGAGATGGAAAAAAAATACCAGCTGCGCTGCGCCAACGTGTTCCACGCGGGCGACGGCAACCTGCACCCGCTGATCCTCTTCGACGCGAACGACGCCGACCAGCTGCACCGCTGCGAACTGTTTGGCGCGGAGATTCTGGAAACCAGCGTGGCCATGGGCGGCACCGTGACGGGTGAGCATGGCGTGGGTGTGGAGAAACTCAACAGCATGTGCGTGCAGTTTTCTGCGGAGGAGAACGCGCAGATGTTCGGCCTCAAGCATGCGTTTGACCCGGCGGGGTTGCTGAACCCGGGGAAGGTGATTCCGACGCTGAACCGGTGTGCGGAGTACGGGAAGATGCTGGTGCGCGGAGGGACGATCAAGCATCCGGATTTGCCGAGGTTTTGAAGGGTGGCCGCCTTTGGCTCTGAGAAAGTGCAAAACGGGCGTGTGGGGCTTGCTGTAAATTTGTGCCAGTGTCTTTGCAAATTTTTGAGGCACTAGCTCAGGCTCAAGCTACGTTCAAGAGAAGGCATGCGAAGAGCATCTCGCGACACCGTAGGACGCATTGCGCTAAGCCTTATTCATCTCACGACCAACTTCCTCGTATGACCAATCCACAAGTTCAAAACGTGCCACCAGAAGTGCTGCGCTATCTTCAAGGCCCGGCACCCGAAGCAAAGGAGTTTGATTTCCTCATTGGCCATTGGAATGTCGAGGCGACGCGATACAAGGAGGATGGAACTCCTGCGCTCAACTACTCGGCCTTGTGGAATGCCGTTCATCTGAATGAGGGCAGGATGATCATGGACGATTTCAAGGCGCTTGGTCCGACCGGCGCGCCTGTCTCATCATTCGTCACCCTGCGAACATATTCTGAAACTACAAAGCGTTGGGAGATCGTCGGCCTACAGGCACTTCAACCAGCAGTACCTACTGAGTGGCATGGGATATGCAGGGACGGCGAAATGCTCCTTGATGCCATCGCCACCCTACCTAACGGGCACCGTGTGCTCACAAAAATCCGCTTCTTCGAGATCACTCCAGACTCCTTCTCCTGGGAAAGCTCCATGAGTCTTGATCAGGGTGACACTTGGCGCAAAACGGCGTCTCTCAAAGCAAAGCGCAAGAGCTGAGATTCAGATCGATCACTGGAGGTGCCCTGGTAAGGGGTTCCTCCACGTAGTGGTTGCTTTTCTCAATTGCGCCAGCTGCCCTTGGTCGGTAGCAGTCAGAACAAACACGGGCGCTTCGCGCCGCGACCGCGAGGCCGAGCGAAGCAATGGCCAGTGTGGCTGTTCGCCCCCTGCTGGCTGCGCCTGCGGCGGGGCGGTTGCGGGGTTGGCATGCGCGTCGGAGCGCGCATGCCTCGTGAACTGACTCGCCGTGGTTGTCCGAGCGGCGCTGCGCAGCAGCAAAGCGAGTTCCACGGCGCACCCCGCAGCCGCCCCGACGCAGGTTTGCCCCTTCGCACAGCGAAGGGGTCGCAGACTGGGGGGCGCCTTTCTTTTGGGTACTTTTCTTTGGCGAAGCAAAGAACAAGTACCTCGCCCGCCGGGGCGAGTCCCGGCCTCCGCCCTCAACACAGGCATGCAGCCAAATCAGCAAAGCATGCGAGCACTCCTCGATTTCGACAATCTCAACCCGAACGGTCAGAAGTGCAACGCGCGAAGGCTTCGACAGGCTCAGCCCGAACGGGTGGAGTGTGGTGCCCCGGCTTCGACAAGCTCAGCCCGAACGAGTGGTCAGCCGCCCACCACCGCCCGCCAAATCTCCCCAGCGTGCGACACCACAAACAGCACCAGCCCGATCAGCCCGCCCACCACGGTCCCGTTGATGCGGATGTACTGCAAATCCTTCCCAATGTTCAGCTCAATCAGCTGCGTCATCTCTTCCGTATCCCATCGCCGCACGGTGTCCTCAATGTGCTGCGCAATGAACGCCGACACATCCGGCGCCAAGCCCTCCACCCACCGCTCCAGCCGCTCATTGAACGACTGTCGCAACGCCGCATCGCCCGCCAGCGACTCACCCAGCCACAACCCCAGCTTGCCCACCTGCCGCGCCAGCACCGAGTTGGCATCGGCCAGGTCGCGTTGCAGAGCGCCGCGCAGATCCAGCCACAAGGTCTGCACATAACCTGCCACCGTGGCGTCGGTCTGCAACCAGGTGCGGATCTCCTCGCCCTTGCGCTCCCATTCCGGGTCGCTGCGCAGGCGCTCGATAAAGCGCTGCACCGCCGCATCAAACTGCGCACGCAGTGCATGCTGAGGGTTGGCGGCCACATCGGCCATCAGGCTCTCCAGCGCGCGGGCCAGCAGGGCCGAGCCCTTGTCGCCCAGCCAGTCGCTGGGTAATAACTTCTCGGTGCGCGGGTGGTCCTTCTTGAGCCAGGCCACGATGGACTGCGCGACCCAGGTACGGGTCTGCTCGTTCTGCAGCAGTTCGATGAGCTTGGCCAGCACGTCGTCCAGCAGCGCCTGGTGACGGCCGTTGTGGGTCAGGGTGTCGAGCACCGCTGCCAACGCACGCGACATGTCCACCTGCCCGATCAAGGCACGCGCGGCCTTGTGGATGAAGCGCTCCACCTGCGCGTCCTGCACCATCTCCAGCGCAGCCGATGCCAGGCGCGTGGCCTGGTGGCCCAGCAGCGCGGCGTTGCCTGGCGCCGCGAGCCACTGCGCCAGCCGCTCGGCCGGGTCGTGCCGGCGGATCAAAGACACCAGCGAGGGCACATCCAGGAACTTGTCGCGCACAAAGGTGGCGAGGTTGCGGCCGATGCGCGCCTGGTTGCGCGCAATGACCGCCGTGTGCGGAATGGGCAGGCCCAGCGGGCGCCGGAACAGCGCCACCACCGCAAACCAGTCCGCCAGCGCACCCACCATGGCGGCCTCGGCCATGGCTTTCACGCAGTTGAGCAGCAGGCCGCGTTCGACCACACTGGTGGCGATGAACACGGCCGTCACCAGCAGCAATAGGCCCAGTGCCTGGCGCTTAGCCCGGCGCAAGGCGAAGATTGCGCTATCAGTCTCGGCGTTCATCCGGGCAAGCCCGCCGACCTAGACCGCAACCCGTCAGGCCGCCGCCGCAATCTGGTCCAGCGCCTTTGACAAGTGGCCCACGGTGCGGTCCACGTTGTGCCACTTCTCCAGGCCAAACAGGCCAATGCGGAAGGTCTTGAAGTCCGGCCCTTCATCGCACTGCAGCGGCACACCCGCAGCCGTCTGCAGGCCCACTTCCATGAACTTCTTGCCGTTCTGGATGCCGGGGTCGGTGGTGTAGCTCACCACCACGCCGGGCGCCTTGAAGCCGTCGGCCGCCACGCTCGGGAAGCCTCGTGATTCGAGCAGCGCGCGCACCTTGGCGCCCAATTCGATCTGTTCATCACGCACCTTGGCAAATCCGTATTCACGCGTCTCGGCCATCACCTCGCGCAGGCGCACCAGTGCATCCGTGGGCATGGTGGTGTGGTACGCGTGCTGGCCCTTTTCGTAGCCCTCGGCGATCTGCATCCACTTCTTGAGGTCGCACGAGAAGCTGCTGCTCGTGGTGCCCTCGATGGCTTCGCGCGCACGCTCGGACAGCATCACCATGGCGCAGCAAGGCGATCCGCTCCAGCCCTTTTGCGGTGCGCTGATGAGCACATCCACGCCCGTGGCCTGCATGTCCACCCACATCGCGCCCGACGCCACGCAATCGAGCACAAACAGCGCGCCCACCTCATGCGCAGCTGCCGTCAGCGTGCGGATGTAGTCGTCCGAAAGGATGATGCCGCTGGCCGTTTCCACATGGGGCGCAAACACCACCTTGGGCTTTTCAGCGCGGATGGTGGCGGCGACTTCTTCAGCGGGGCATGGTGCCCAGGGCGCCTGCGGGCCACTGCCCTGCTGGCGCGCCTTGCACACCACGGAACCACCCCCCAGGCCCTTGTCGGCATCAAAGATCTGCGTCCAGCGGTAGCTGAACCAACCGTTGCGCACGATGAGCACCTTTTCCTTGTTGGCAAACTGGCGCGCCACGGCCTCCATGCCGAAGGTACCGCTGCCGGGCACCAGCACGGCCGTGTGGGCGTGGTAGACCTCTTTCAGCGTGCCCAGGATGTCCTGCACCACGCCGGTGAAGCGCTTGGACATGTGGTTGAGCGCGCGGTCGGTGTAGACCACCGAAAATTCGAGCAAACCATCGGGGTCGATATCGGGCAAAAGGCCGGGCATAGGGGAGTCTCCGCGTGTGAAACTGGGGTAGGAAAAAGGGACGATCAGGTCAGCTTATCATGGCCCCGCGCCACCCCAAGGCCGCGCGCCATGCAGCAAAAACCCTTCCGATTCCTGCCCACCGCACTGCCCGGCATCGAAGCAATGCAGGCCGACTCCCGCCTCGTCTTCGGCAGGCACATGCACTTGCAGTTCGGCCTCGGCGTGATCGAGCGGGGTGCGCAGAAATCGGCCAGCGGCCGGGGGATTGTGGAATCGGGCCCAGGCGACACCATCACGGTCAACCCCGGCGAAGTCCACGATGGCATGCCGCTGGACGAGCGTGGACGCGCCTGGCGCATGCTCTACCTGGAGCCTGCCCTGGTGGCGCCATTGGCGGCCGAGGTGCATCCGGGCCCGCTCGGCTCCGCTTTCGAATTCCATGCTCCGACGATGCGCGATGCGCGGCTGGCGGCCCAGGTACTGGCGCTGTTCGACGCGGCCACCCACCGCCCCAACCACTCGGCCGCAGCGCTGCATGTGGAGGAATGCTTGTTGCAGGTGCTGGGCGGCCTGCTGCGGCCGAAGGGCCACCAACAATCCGCCGCGACCATCACCAGGGCTCGCACCATGATGGACGACGATCCCACCGCGCCCTGGAGTCTCGCGCAACTGGCCGATGCAGCAAGTTTGAGCCGCTACCAGCTTGTGCGCCAATTTGCCCAGGCCACGGGCCTCACGCCACACGCCTACCTGCTGCAGCGCCGACTGCAGCTTGCGCGCCATCTGATGGGTGCGGGTACGCCCCTCGCCGATGTCGCCGCAGCGAGTGGCTTTGCCGACCAAAGCCACCTGACGCGCCTTTTCACGCGCAGCTTTGGCATCACACCGGGCGCCTACGTTCGCGCACGCGGCTGACAGCCCGGCCCCTGCAATTTCGTTCAAGACCGTTGTGCGGGGGTTGGCGGATGCTGCGGGCATCGCCACTTCACGCCGCCGCCGCGCGGCCTCTCGCCATGGGCATCGAATTTCTCATCACCTCGCTCATCGTGGTCGTCTCGCCGGGGCCAGGAACCCTGCTGACCGTGGCGGCCGGACTCTCGGGCGGCGCGCGGGCCGCCGCCGTGACGGCGCTGGGCTGCACGCTCGGCATCGTGCCGCACCTGCTGGCGGCGATCACCGGGCTGGCCGCGCTCCTCAACGCCAGCGCCACGGCATTCGAAGTCCTGCGCTTCGCGGGGGTCGCCTACCTGGTCTACATGGGCTGGGCCACGTGGCGCTCGCCCGCCACACTGGAGGTTCGCACTGACGCGCCCGCACGCACAACCAGTGGGCGTATCGCGGAAGCCATGCTGATCAACCTGCTCAACCCCAAGCTGTCGCTGTTCTTCCTCACCTTTCTGCCGCAGTTCATCGCACCGGGTGAAGCGCAGCCCGCGTGGCGCATGGTCCAGCTCTCGCTGGTCTTCATGGCCATGACCTTTGTGGTGTTCTTGGGTTATGGCGTCTTTGCCGCCCGGTTTCGTGACCAGGTGCTGCAGCGCCCCGGCGCGCTGGTGTGGCTGCGCCGCGGCTTTGCGGCCGCGTTTGTCGGGCTCGGCGCAAAACTCGCCCTGATGCACCGATAGGCACCACCGTGCCAGGTGCCGTGCTGCTTCACCAGGTATCGATACAACGTGGACCCAGCGGCGCCACCTGCGCCGACGCCAGCCCCCGCGCCAGCCAGGCCCGCGTGTCGGCCGGGTCGATCACCGCGTCGATCTCCAGCGTGGCGGCCATGTGCATCGCCTCGCCGTTGGCGTAGGACTTGGCCAACAGCTTGGCAAACAGCGCGTCGCGCTCGGCGCCCTCGGGCAGCGCCTCCAGCTCCTTGCGAAAGCCCAGGCGCACTGCGCCTTCGAGGCCCATGGCGCCGAACTCGCCCGTAGGCCAGGCGACGGTGAACACGGGCGCATGGAAGCCCCCGGCCGTCATGCCCATGGCGCCCAGGCCGTAGCCCTTGCGCAGCACCACGCTGAAGGTAGGCACGCGCAGGCTGGCGGCGGTGACGAACAGGCGGCTCACGTGGCGCACCTGGGCCGTGGCTTCGACCTCGGGGCCGACCATGAAGCCGGGCGTGTCCACCAGGCTCACGATGGGCAGACCATGCGCGTTGCACAGCTGCATGAAGCGCGCGCCCTTGTCGGCCGCATCGGCGTCGATGGCGCCGCCCAGGTGTTGCGGGTTGTTGGCCAGCAGGCCCACGGGGCGGCCTTCGATGCGCGCGAGTGCGGTGTGGATGCCCGCGCCAAAGCCAGTGCGCAGCAGCAGCAGGCTGCCCTCGTCCACCAGGCCTGCCATCGCCATGCGGGTGTCGTACACGCGCAGGCGGTTCTCGGGCACCACAGCGCGCAGCAGGCGCTGGTCGGGTGCGGACCACTGCGATGTGCGGCCCTGGAAGAACGACAGGTAGTGGCGCGCGGCCTGCACCGCTCCAGCCTCGTCATCGACCAGCACGTCGATCACGCCGTTGGCATGCTGCACGCGGCTCGGGCCGATCTGCTCGGGCTTGAACACGCCCAGCCCGCCGCCTTCGATCATGGCCGGGCCGCCCATGCCGATGTTGCTGGCGCGTGTGGCAATGATGACGTCGCTGCAGCCCAGCAGCGCCGCGTTGCCCGCAAAGCAGCGGCCTGCGGCAATGCCGATCACCGGCACCTGGCCCGACAGCGCGGCGTAGCTGGCGAAGGTGTGCACATGCAGCCCCGCCACCACGGGCATGTCGGTGTCGCCCGGGCGCCCGCCGCCGCCCTCGGCGAACAGCACCACCGGCAGCTTCTGCGCCAGCGCGATGCCGAGCATGCGGTCGGTCTTGGCATGATTGCGCGCGCCCTGGGTGCCTGCGAGCACGGTGGCGTCGTACGACATGACCACGGCGCGGGATTTCTCCTCGCCAAACAGTGCGCCGTTGATGCCGCCAATGCCCGTGACCATTCCATCGGCGGGCGTGTTGGCGATGAGGTCCTCCTTGCTGCGGCGGCGCGCCTGCGCGGCGATGGCGAGGGCGCCATATTCGATGAAGCTGCCGTCGTCGCACAGGTCGGCAATGTTCTCGCGCGCAGAGCGGCCACCTTGCGCGTGGCGCTTGGCCATGGCGTCGGGGCGCGCGGCGTCGAGCGTGAAGGCGTGGCGGTCGATCACGCGTTGCAGGTCGGCGCGGATGTGGTCAGGGTCGTGCGCAGCGCTGCCCTGCACTTCGACATCGGCCGCCTCATCCACCGCGTCCAGCACCAGCAGCGGCTGCCCCTGCGCGACGTAGCCACCGGCCACGGCCAGCAGCGCGCCGACGCGGCCCGCGTGTGGGGCCAGCAGCACATGCTCCATCTTCATGGCTTCAAGCACGGCCAGCTCGGCGCCTGCGGCGACCACATCGCCCTCGGCCACGCTCAGCTGCACCAAGCGCGCGGGCATGGGGGCCAGCACAGCGCCTTCGGGTACGGGCATTGAGGAATTTGAGTCTTTTTGGCCGCTAGCGCTTGATGGATAAGCGCTAGCAGCTATGTTTTTGGAAGCATCCAGCAATGCAGGCAGCACGGATTCCAGCCAGCGTGTGTGCACCTGCTGGCTCTCCATTTCGGACCGTGTTGCCAGCGCCTGTAGCAGCGCGAGGTTGGTGGCTACACCGTCGATGCGGCACTCGGCCAGCGCGCGCTGCGAGCGGCGCAGCGCATCGGCAAAGCGCGGACTGCGCGTGTGCACGATGAGCTTGGCCAGCAGCGTGTCGTAGTGCGGCGACGGCGTGGCGCCCGCTGCGCCATGGGTGTCCACACGCACGCCGGGGCCTGTGGGCAGGTCAAAGCGCTTCAGCGTGCCGCTGCCGGGCGTGGCGCCGCCCTGCGCGTCCAGCGTCTCGGCGTTGATGCGCCACTGCACCGCAAAACCCTGGACAGGCGGCGGCGCGGCGGGGTTGAGGCCGATGTCCTGCAGCGTGCGGCCCGCCGCCAGCGCGATCTGGGCCTGCACCAGGTCCACGCCGGTGACCTCTTCGGTGATGGTGTGCTCCACCTGCAGGCGTGGGTTGCATTCGATGAACACAAACGGCAGGTCGTTCGAGGCCAGGTCCACCAGAAACTCGAACGTGCCCAGGCCCTCGTAGGCCACGGCGCGCGCCATGGACAGTGCGGCGGTGGTGATGCGCTCGCGCAGCGGCGCGGGCAACGAAGGGCTGGGCGCGATCTCCACCACCTTCTGAAAGCGCCGCTGCAGTGTGCATTCGCGCTCGCCCAGCGCGATCACCTCGCGCCCATCGCCCAGCACCTGCACCTCGATGTGGCGCGCATCGCCCATCAGGCGCTCCACGTACACGCCGTCCACGCCAAAGGCGGCCTGCGCCTCGCTGCGGCAGCGCGCGTAGGCAGCGGGCAGTTCATCGGCCGACGCCACCGCGCGCATGCCGCGCCCGCCGCCACCGCCGATGGCCTTGATGACGATGCCGGCATGGGCGTGCTGCGCGAAGAAGGCCTGCGCCTCCTGCAGCGTCACCGCCGCCTGCGTGCCGGGCATGAGCGACACACCCTGCTGCTGCGCCAGCACACGGGCCTGCGCCTTGTCGCCGAACAACGCGAGCTGCGCAGGCGTGGGGCCGATGAAGCGCAACCCGGCGTCGGCGCACGCGCAGGCGAAGTCGGCGCGCTCGCTCAGGAAGCCGTAGCCCGGGTGCACGGCATCGCAGCCCTGCGCCTGGGCAATGGCTATGAGACGCGCACCGTCCAGGTACGCCGCCGGGCCGGTAGTGCCCAGCGCCACGGCGGCACTGGCTGCGTGTACATGGGGGCTGGCGGCGTCATCGTCGGCATACACGGCCACGCTGGCAATGCCCAGGTCGTGCAGGGCGCGCACGGTGCGCAGTGCGATTTCGCCCCGGTTGGCGATCAGGACTTTGGCAAAGAGGGGCAGGGTCATGGTTTTGCTTCTGTTTTTATAGCATCTAGCGCTTTGCTGATAAGCGCTGGCGGCTATTTTTTTCCAATTGATGGACTCATAGAACTGCGCTTGCCTCGCAGCGCTTGCAACTGGCGGGGCCCACACCAGGGCTCCCGCGCAAGGGCCGCCCCGCCGCGCTGGGAGCGTCCCCCTCCCGAGCGCGAAGCGCGTAGAGAGAGGGGGAAGGCGCCGCAGGCGACTCAGGGGGTGTTTCATGCATCCCGAAGCAGGCGGCGCAGCACTTTGCCAGCGCCGGTGGCGGGCAGTGCGTCGATGAAACGCACCTCGCGCGGGGCTTTGTAGGGCGCCATGTTCTCGCGGCACCAGGCCACCAGGCCAGCGGCGTCCGCCTCCTGGCCGGGCTTCTTGACGATGAAGGCGCGCACCACCTCGCCCTTTTCCGCATCGGGCACGCCAATCACGGCGGCCTGGGCCACGGCGGGGTGCTTGATGAGCAGGGTCTCGACCTCTTCGGGGAACACGCTGTAGCCCGAAACCTTGATCATTTCCTTGAAACGGCCGATGAAGGTGACATAGCCGTCCGCATCGATCTTGCCCATGTCGCCGGTGTAGACCCAGCCGTCACGCAGGGTCTTGGCCGTGGCCTCGGGCTTGTTCCAGTAGCCCTTGAAGTTGCCGGGGCCGTGGATGGTGATCTCGCCCACCTCGCCAGCAGCCAGCGGCGCGCCGGTGTCGGGGTCGACGATGCGCAGGGTGTTGCCCGGCACGGGCTTGCCCTGGGTGCCCCAGCGGATCGCGTCCACCGGCATGGCGGTGTCCACGGTGTGCGTTTCCGACAGGCCATAGGCCGCCTCGTGCGCAATGCAGTTCGGCGCGAACTGCTGCCACTGCTGGGCCAGCGCCTCGGTGAAGGTGATGCCAAAGCTGGTGACCGGATTGCGGCGCAGCGCGCTCCAGTCCATGTCGCGTGCGCCGGGCACCTGCATGAGCGCGCCGTTCATGGGCGCGATGCTGTACCACCAGGTCACGCGGTGCCGCTCCAGCGCCTGGGCCACGCCCAGCGGGTCAAAACGGTACAGCAGCACGGCGGTGGCGCCGGTGTAGACCGGCAGGTTCACGCCCATCACCATGCCGGCGATGTGGTACAGCGGTGCCACCGCCAGCAGCGTTTCGTGCGGTGTCATGCCGTTGCAGTCGGCCGATGCGGCGGTCTTGAAGGTAGCGTTGCCGTAGCTCAGCATCGCGCCCTTCGGTAACCCGGTGGTGCCCGAGGTGTAGGTCATCAGCGAGACGTCGTCCATCGACAAGGACACGGGCGCAGGCCGTGCGCCGGTGCGGGTGGCGGCCAGGAAGTCTTCGCAGCCCGCAGGCACCGGCGCCATGGCGGCGCGCATGGCCAGCAGCTCGGCGGGTACGTCGATGCTGGGCGAGCCCTCGGGCAGCAGCTCGGCATAGCGCACCACAAACACCTGCTGCAGCGCGGTCTTGGCGCGCACCTTGTCCACCACGGGCAGCAGCACATCGGCCGCGACGATCACGCGCGCCTGCAGGTCGGTGAGCTGGTATTCCAGCTCATGCTCCTTGTTCAGCGGCCCGCAGGGGCATACGATGGCGCCGATCTTCTGGATGCCGTAGTGCGCCATCACGTACTGCGGGCAGTTGTTCATGAACAGTGCCACGGGCTCGCCCTTGGCCACACCCAGCGCCTGCAGGCGCGCGGCAAATGCATCGCTAGCGGCGTCGAGCTGCGCCCACGTGAGGGGCTGGCCGTACCAGAGGTAGGCGATGCGGTCGGGCGTTTCGCGCGCGTGGCGGCGCAGGTGTTCGTGCAGCGGCAGCTGCGGTGCGGCAGAAGGCATGGCGTTGTCTCCGAGGTGTCTGGAATCGCTGGTTCTTGGCGGCCACTCAGGGTTTTCTCTGGGTGGCCGCACCCGCCAGCGTCTTGCCAATATATACCGCTCGGTAGAACAATGCTACCCATGGGTATAAAACAACCGTCGCGCAAAGGACAGCCATGAAACAGCAGCCCCCCGTGCAGGCCACCGGCCGGCAGAAGGCCGCCACGGCCGGCTCGGACGAAAAGCGCGAGCGCATCCTGCGCGCGGCCGAGGCGCTGTTTGATGCGCAGGGCTACGCCAACACCACCATCGAGCAGATCGTGCAGCAGCTGGGCGTGACCAAGCCCTTTGTGTACTACTACTTTCGCAACAAGCAGGAGATCTTCGAGACGCTGTCTTGGGCGCCTGCCGTGGCGTGTTTCACTGCGATGGACTTTGCGGCGGACGATGACCGGCCTGCCCATGTGAAGGTGACGGAAGGCATCGAGCGGCTGATCCGCGCCACGCTGGAGCACCACCCCTCAGCCTTCTTCCCGTACCGCGAGCCGCAGGTGTACCGGCCCGAGTACCTGGCGGCGCAGAAGGATCTGGCGAACCACTTCTACGACCGGCTGTGTGCACTGCTCGAACAGGGCCGCCAGGACGGCATGTTCGAGTTCAACGACACCAAAATCACCGCCCTGGCCGCCTGCAGCCTGCCCGGCTTTCTCTACAACTGGTACCGCCCTGACGGCCGCCTGTCGCAAGACGAAGTGGCGCAGGAGCTGGCGCAGCTGGCCTGGCGCGTGCTGGGGCTGCGGCGCACCCGCAAGCGCAACCCAGCCTGACGCGCACCGCAGCGCCCCTACATCCAAGCACAACAACCACCGGAGACAAAACCCATGAAAACCGTGTTCCTCACCCCCCTGGCCACTGCGGCGGCACTACTCATCGGCACGGCCGCCAGCGCGCAGGAGACCTTCAAGGTTGCCTACATCGACCCGCTGTCGGGCCCGTTCGCCAACGTGGGTGAGCTGATGCTCACCCACACGCAGTACGCCATCGAGGACATCAACGCCAAGGGCGGCGTGCTCAAGGGCACCAAGCTGCAGCTGCTGCAGTTCGACAGCAAGCTCTCGGCGCAAGAGAGCCAGAGCGCGCTGCAGGCCGCCATTGACCAGGGGGCCAAGGCCATCGTGACGGGCGGCTCGGGCTCGTCGGTGGTCACGGCGCTGGTGCAGGCAGCGGCGCGCCACAACCAGCGCAACCCGGGCAAGGAGATCCTGGTGCTGAACCACTCCTCCATCGACCCCGAGCTGACGGGCAAGGCCTGCAACTTCTGGCACTTCCAGTTCGAGGCCAACACGGCCATGAAGATGAAGGCGATTGCCAACTACATCAAGAAGCAGCCGGACATCAAAAAGGTGTACATGCTCAACCAGGACTACGCGCACGGCAAGCAGTGGGCGCACTATGGCCGCGAGATGGTGGGCCTGGCGCGGCCCGACATCCAGTTTGTGGGCGAGGCGCTGCACCCCATCGGCCGCGTGAAGGACTTTGCGCCCTACCTCGCCAAGGTCAAGAGCACCGAGGCCGACTCGGTCATCACCGGCAACTGGGGGCAGGACATGACGCTGCTGCTCAAGGCGGCGGGTGACGCGGGCTACAACCTACGCTACTTCAACCACAGCGCGGGCTCCATCCCCGGCACGGTGCTGGCGGTATCGCAGGCCAAGCAAGGCCAGCTGACCTGGGTGGCCGAATGGCACCCCGGCCAAGCCGACACCCCCAAGGTGGACGCGCTGGCCAAGACCTACAAGGCCAAGACGGGCAAGGACTTTCTCGCGCCGCGCATCGAGATGACGCCGCGCTTCCTCGCCGCCGCCATCAACAAGGCCCAGTCCACCGACCCGGTGAAGGTGGCTCGCGCGCTGGAAGACCTGACGATTGATTCGGTGGTGGGCCCCGTGCGCATGCGCGGCGAAGACCACCAGCTGCTGCTACCCCAGGTGGTCAACACCATCGCACCGGTGGACGGCAAGGCCGTGAAGGTGGGCTGGGAAGGCACCAACTATGGCTTTCGCACCGATGCGGCCTACACCGGCAATGAAATAGCCCAAGGCACCGAGTGCAAGATGACGCGGCCTTGATGCCACGGCGCCGAAGGGCGCCGAAATCCCCACAGCGGCAACCGCCACAGGCCGCCGCTACCATGGCCGGTCATTGCATTCATTGACCCGACCCACAAGGACCGCGCCCATGCCCGACTTTCGCAGCGACACCGTCACCCAGCCCACGCCCGCCATGCGCGAGGCCATGTTCAAGGCCCCGCTGGGCGACGATGTGTTTGCCGACGACCCCTCGGTGAACGCACTGCAGGACCATGCCGCCGAGCTGCTGGGTTTTGAGGCCGCGCTGTTCGCCCCCTCGGGCACGCAGACCAACCTGATCGCGCTGTGGGGCCACTGCCAGCGCGGCGACGAGGCCATCGTGGGCCAGAGCTGGCACACCTATCGCTGGGAAGCGGGCGGCATGGCAGTGCTGGGCTCCATCCAGCCCCAGCCGGTCGAGACCCAGCCTGACGGCACGCTGCGCGTGGCCGACATCGCCGCCGCCATCAAACCGGACGACCCGCACTTCGCGCGCACCCGCCTGGTGGTGCTGGAAAACACGACCGGCGGCCAGGTGCTGCCGCCCACCTACATCGCCGAGGTGGCCCAACTGGCGCGCAGCCGGGGGCTGGCCATGCACCTAGACGGCGCACGCATGTTCAACGCCGCCACGGCCAATGCCGCGCGCAACGGCACCGATGTGTATGCGGAAGCGCGCGCGCTGTGCAGCCACTTTGATTCCGCATCGCTGTGCCTGAGCAAGGGCCTGGGCGCGCCCGTGGGCTCGCTGGTGCTGGGCTCGCGCGACTTCATCCGGCAGGCGCGCCGCACCCGCAAGATCCTGGGCGGTGGCATGCGGCAGGCGGGTGTCCTGGCGGCTGCCGGCCACTACGCGCTGCAGCACCATGTGCGGCGCCTGGCGGAAGACCACGCCCGCCTGGACCGGCTGGCCCAAGGGCTGTCCGAAGCCAACCGCAGCCACCCCGTGCTGCAGGGCAAGCTCACCGTGCTGCCGTGGCAGACCAACATCCTCTTCACCGACCTGCACGCAGAGGTGGCCCCAGCCTTCACCGCCTGGCTGGCGCAGCACGGCGTGCGCGTGACCAGCAGCCTGTATGGCGGCGCCACCCGGCTGCGCTGGGTGACGCACCTGGATGTGAGCGAGGCGGACGTGACGGCAGCGCTGGATTGCGTGGCGCGCTTCACGCTGCCGGGCTGAGCCCGCTCAGGCGGCGGGGTAGGTCCGTCCACCAAACACGCCGGTGCCCACGCGCACCAGCGTGCTGCCCGCCTGGATGGCGGCCTCCAGATCGGCCGTCATGCCCAGGGACAGGGTGTCGAACTTCCCCAGGCCCGGTTCGCCCAAGGCAGATATTTGGTCAAAAAGCCTCTTGGCGCTGGTGTGGATTGCCAGTTGCGTTCCAAATTCAGGAGCATGGTCCGGAATGCTCATGAGCCCCCGCACCACCAGCCGTGGCAGTTTTGCGACAGCCCGCACCAACTCCAGCGTTTCAGCAGGAGCCACCCCTGACTTGGTGGGGCCTCCATCGATATTGACCTGGATACATATCTGCAGCGGCGGCAGGTGATCGGGCCGCTGGGCCGACAGGCGCTCGGCGATCTTGAGCCGGTCCACCGTATGCACCCAGTCAAAGTGCTCGGCCACCAGGCGGGTCTTGTTGCTCTGAATGGGGCCAATACAGTGCCACTGCAAAGCTGCACCGGGCAAGGCAGCGTGCACAGCTGCAATCTTGTCCACGCCTTCCTGGATGTAGTTTTCGCCGAAGTCGCGCTGGCCGGCGCCCACGGCCTCCAGCACCGCATCGGCGCCAAAGGTCTTGGAAACGGCCAGCAAGGAAACGCTGGCCGGATCGCGCCCGGCGGCTTTGCACGCCTGCGCCATCCTGCCCAGAACCTGTTGGAGGTTGTTAGCAATCGTGGTCATAATGTTTGGCAAGCGTACCAAACGATAGAGGGATTCCGTGGACATTACCCAACTGCTCGCGTTCAGCGTCAAGAACAAGGCCTCCGACCTGCACCTCTCCGCAGGCCTGCCGCCCATGATCCGGGTTCACGGCGATGTGCGGCGCATCAACGTCGATGCGCTGGACCACAAGACGGTGCATGCCATGGTGTACGACATCATGAGCGACGCGCAGCGCAAGACGTATGAAGAGTTTCTGGAAGTCGACTTCTCTTTTGAAATCGAAGGCCTGGCACGTTTTCGCGTCAACGCCTTCAACCAGAACCGGGGCGCCGCCGCGGTGTTCCGGACCATTCCAAGCAAGATCCTGACGCTGGAGCAGCTCAACGCGCCCAAGATCTTCGGCGACCTGGCCCTCAAGCCGCGCGGCCTGGTGCTGGTGACCGGGCCTACGGGCTCGGGCAAATCCACCACGCTCGCGGCCATGGTGAACTACCTCAACGAAACCGAATACGGCCACATCCTCACGGTGGAAGACCCGATCGAGTTCGTGCACGAATCCAAGAAGTGCCTGATCAACCAGCGCGAAGTGGGGCCGATGACGCTGTCGTTCGCTGCCGCGCTGAAGTCCGCACTGCGCGAAGACCCAGACGCCATTCTGGTGGGTGAAATGCGCGACCTCGAAACCATCCGCCTGGCCATGACGGCGGCGGAAACGGGCCACTTGGTGTTTGGCACACTGCACACCTCCAGCGCTGCCAAGACGATTGACCGGATCATCGACGTGTTCCCGGCCGAAGAAAAGGAAATGGTGCGTGCGATGTTGTCCGAATCGCTGCAGGCCGTGATCTCGCAGACACTGTGCAAAACCAAGGATGGCTCGGGCCGCGTGGCCGCGCACGAGATCATGCTGGGCACCAGCGCCATCCGCAACCTGATTCGCGAGGCCAAGGTGGCGCAGATGTACTCCACCATCCAGACCAGCAACAGCGTGGGCATGCAGACGCTGGACCAGAACCTCACCGACCTCGTGCGCCGCAACATCATCAGCCCGGCCGAGGCCCGCAGCAAGGCCAAGATCCCCGAGAACTTCCCTGGCTGAGCCCCCCGCAGCACACACCCATGAACGACTTTGCGGCCCCCGCAGGCGCCGCATACCGGAGCCCGATATGAAAGGCATTCTGAGCCTTCTGAAAATGAAAACCCGGGGCGGCAAGCCTGCGGAGGACCACACGGATTCCGTGCTGTTCTCCACGGCCTTTGCAGGCCAGGGCGTAGACGATTCGATGCTGGTGCCCTGGGAGGCACGTGCCGTGGAAGTAGGCGCCAAACGCCTGCCCACCAGCCGAGGCGGCAAGCTGCTGCAAGGGCTGTGGGCCAAGGACAAGTACATGGCGCACCTGGACAAGGACGCCGTGGAGCGCATGGAGCGCTTCTTCGAATTTGCGGCCATCCCGTCCAACCGCGATGTGATCCGCCAGGACGAGTACGGCAATTTCATGGTGGTGCTGCTCACGGGCACTATCGCCGTGGACCGTGTGCAGCCCTGGGGCGAGCAATTGCGCCTGGCCGAGACGCGGCCCGGTGACATCCTGGGCGAGATGTCGCTGCTCGACAGCGGCATCCGCTTTTCGGCCTGCACCACGCTCACTGACTGCGAGATCGCCGTGCTGAGCGCCGAAGCCATGGACGACATGATGACCAAGGACCCGCAGCTTGCAGCCAGCCTGATTGCGCTGCTGGCCCGCAAGCTGTCGCTGCGCCTGCGTGTGGTGAGTGCGCGCCTGAGCGACAACCACAAGTAATGATGCGTCAAGACAAGATCAATGATCGTCCAGCCGACGAACAGCCCCGGGAGAACTTCTGATGGAACGCGATCAGGCCAGTAAATTCATCAATGACCTGCTCAAGTTGATGGTGGGCCGCAACGGCAGCGACTTGTTCATAACCGCAGACTTTCCACCCGCCATCAAGGTGGATGGCAAGGTGACCAAGGTGTCGCCCCAGCCGCTCTCCCCCAACCATACGCTCACGCTGGCGCGCGCCATCATGAGCGACAAGCAGGTGGCCGACTTTGAACGCACCAAGGAGTGCAACTTCGCGATCTCGCCCTCCGGCATCGGCCGCTTTCGCGTCAACGCCTTCATCCAGCAGGGGCATGTGGGCATGGTGATGCGGACGATTCCGCTCACGCTGCCCACCATCGACGGCCTGGGCGTGCCGCAGGTGCTCAAGGAAGTGACGATGACCAAGCGCGGCCTGTGCATCCTGGTGGGTGCCACGGGCTCGGGTAAATCGACCACGCTGGCCGCCATGGTGGACTGGCGCAACGAGAACTCGTTCGGCCACATCATCACCGTGGAAGACCCGGTGGAATTCGTGCACCCGCACAAGAACTGCGTGGTCACGCAGCGCGAAGTGGGGCTGGATACCGACAGTTGGGAAGCGGCCCTCAAGAACACGCTGCGCCAAGCGCCCGACGTGATTCTGATGGGCGAAATCCGCGACCGCGAGACCATGGAACACGCCGTGGCCTTTGCCGAAACCGGCCACCTGTGCTTGGCCACGCTGCACGCCAACAGCGCCAACCAGGCGCTGGACCGCATCATCAACTTCTTCCCTGAAGAGCGCCGCGCGCAGCTGCTGATGGATTTGTCGCTGAACCTGCGCGCCATGGTCTCGCAGCGCCTGATCCCCAAGCAGGACGGCAAGGGCCGTGCGGCTGCGGTAGAGATCATGCTGAACACGCCGCTGATCTCCGACCTGATCTTCAAAGGCGATGTCTCCGAGATCAAGGAGATCATGAAAAAGAGCCGCAACCTGGGCATGCAGACCTTTGACCAGGCGCTGTTCGACCTGTACGAGGCACACGTGATCAGCTACGAAGACGCGCTGCGCAACGCCGACTCGCTCAATGACCTGCGCCTGCAGATCAAGCTCAACAGCCAGCGCGCCAAGTCGCCAGACCTGGCTTCGGGTACCGAGCATTTCGCGATCGTGTGACAACCCCCTGAGCGGCTGCGCCGCTTCCCCCTTCTCTCGCGCGGCGCGCGGGAAGGGGGACGACGCCAGTGGCCTGGCAAAGCCAGTTCCACGGCGTCCGCTGGCCCAGGCCGCGCCAGTTTCAAACGCCGTCGACATGGCGGCCTTTTCTCACAAGAACCATTTCCATGCCAAGCACCACCCCCCGCAACTACGACGCCACCCCTTCCCGCAAGGTCGCCTTTCTGGGCTTGGGTGTGATGGGCTACCCGATGGCCGGACACCTTGCACTGGCCGGGCATGAGGTGACGGTTTACAACCGGACCGCTACTAAATCAATAGCTTGGTGCGCAGAGTATGCAAGCGCCAAGGCGCCAAAACACGCTGCAACGCCGCGCGAAGCCGCTGCGGGCGCGGACATCGTGTTCTGCTGCGTGGGCAACGACGATGACCTGCGCTCTGTGACGCTGGGTGCGGACGGCGCCTTTGCGGGCATGAAGCCGGGTGCGATTTTTGTGGACCACACCACGGCATCGGCCGAGGTGGCGCGCGAGCTGTACGCAGCCGCCCAGGCGTTGGGCCTGCAGTTTGTGGATGCCCCCGTGTCGGGCGGCCAGGCTGGCGCGCAGAACGGCCTGCTCACCGTGATGTGCGGCGGCGATGCCGCAGCCTTCGAGGCAGCCCAACCCGTAGCCATGGCGTTCTCGCGTGCCTTCACGCTGCTGGGTGCCAGTGGCTCGGGCCAGCTGGCCAAGATGGTCAACCAGATCTGTATTGCCGGGCTGGTGCAGGCCCTGTCCGAGGCCGTGGCCTTTGGCCAGAACGCGGGGCTGGACATGAAACAGGTCCTCGACGTGATCGGCAAAGGCGCCGCCCAAAGCTGGCAGATGGACAACCGTGGCAAGACCATGGTGGACGGCAAGTTCGACTTTGGCTTTGCCGTGGACTGGATGCGCAAGGACCTGGGCCTGGTGCTCGATGAGGCCAAGCGCAACGGTTCACGCGTGCCGGTGACGGCCCTGGTGGACCAGTTCTATGCCGATGTGCAGAAAATGGGTGGCAACCGCTGGGATACATCGTCCCTCATCCAGCGGTTGAAATAAAGCACCCCGTGGGCGCTTTGCGCCCTCCCCCAGCGCCCGCAAGTGCAACGCTGCATTCGCAGCTTGGCGGCCCTTGCAGGGGGGGGCTGGCCTCGGCCACGCCAGTTTCACGCAGCCGCGCGCGGTGCGGAGTCCCCAAGAAAAAATCCCGGGCCGCGTGGTGCGAGCCGGGATTTTTTTGATCTACCAGTTGCGCAGGCTGTCGAGCCGGCTGAAAACGATCTTCAGCCCCCAGAGGGCTTGGTGTCATCCGTGGTGACGGGTGCAGGCTGCGGAGCGATGCGGCGCAGTTCTTCTTCCGAGACGATCTCGAACACACGCACCACCTTGCTCACGCCGCTCACACCGCGCGCAATCTCGGTGGCCCGGTTGGCTTCGCGCTGCGACACACGGCCCATCAGGTAGACAACGTTGCGCTCGGTCACCACCTTGAAGGAATTGGCCGAGATATCCTGCGCGTCCACCAGGCTGGCGCGGACCTTGCCGGTGATGAAGGTGTCGTTGGAACGCTGGCTCAGGGTGCTGGAGAAGGTGGTGATGGTCAGGTCGTTCACCACCGAGCGCACGTTCTCCACCTGCGAAACCAGTTGCTCGACGGCCTGGCGCTCCTGCGCATTGGGGACTTCGCCCGTCAGCAGGGCCTGGCGGTTGTAGCTCGTCACGTTCACATGGACGCGGTCGCCAAACGTCTCGCGGATACGGTTGGCCGCGCGCAGTTCGATGCCTTCATCCTCGATCTGGGTGCCCGCCGTGCGGCGGTCCACGGCCATCACGCCACCCACCACGGCGCCCCCGACGATCAGCGGCGCGCAGGCCGACAGGCCTGCAGCGAGGGCGGCAGCGGCCAGCACGGTGCACACCGTGCGCTGGGTACGGTTCATGGTTGTTTGCTTCATAGCGGATTCTCCTGTTCACCAAGTAACTGGGCGTCCACACCATCGCTCAGGCAATGCAGCACCAGGGCATGGACTTCGCGCACGCGCGCTGCGCGGTCGTGGGGCACGCTGATCAACACGTCGGTTTCGCGCAGCATGGCGGCAAGCTTGCCGCCGGTGCGGCCGGTCAGCACCACCACGGTCATGTCGCGCTCGTGGGCGGCTTCGGCAGCGGCCAGCAGATTGGCGTCGTTGCCGGACACCGACAGGGCCAGCAGCACGTCACCGGCCTGGCCCAGCGCACGCACCTGGCGGGCAAACTGCTGGGCGGCGTCGTGACTGCCTCCTGTGGCGGCCGTCAGCAGCGTGCTGTCGGAGGTCAGGGCCAGCGCTGCCAGCTCGGGGCGTTCGCGCTCGAAACCCGCCACGCAAAACGCAGCGAACTGCTGCGCCTCGGCGGCCGAGGGGCCGTTGCCACAGGCCAGCACCTTGCCGCCGCTGGTCACACAGGCCAGGACGGCCTGCACTGCGGCGGCGATGGGATGGCTCAAAACCTGCGCGGCCTGGTACTTCAGGTCGGCGCTGTCGATGAAATGCTGTTGGATGCGTTGCTCAAGCATGAGGGCTCGATGATACCCGCCGCGTGTTACAGCTTTTGTAGCAAACCGTAGTCACTGGCATTGCTTTGGAGCCCGAATGGGGGACAGGGAACGGATGGGATCACTGCGCATCAAAGGCCGCCTTGAGCCACTGCACCGAAGCCTCGACCAGCACCACATCAAACCGGCAGGGCGGCGGCGACGGCAGGCGCAGCAGGTAGTGCCGCGCCGCAAAAATGATGCGCTGCTGCTTGGTGACGCTGATGCTGGCCCCGGCGCCGCCAAACGCGCTGCCCGCCCGGCTGCGCACCTCCACAAACACCAGCGTGCCGTCCCGCTCGCGCATCACCAGGTCAATCTCGCCACCGCCGCGCCCGGGCGTCCGATAATTGCGCACCACCAGTTGCAGGCCAGCCGCCTGCAGATGGGCCAGAGCCTGGTCCTCCGCCACATTGCCGCGTTCGCGCGTGGTGGCGGCAGGGGCAGCCGGGCCAGAGCCCCCCGCCGGTTTTCTCTTTCCAAGGAATTTCATTGAGCGCATCTTTCGCTTCAGCCCAGGGCGCCGCGCGCGAAGCGGCGGCTGCGCAGCATTATCCCGAGGGCGCCTTGTACGTGGTGGCCACGCCCATCGGCAACTTGGCCGACATCACCCTGCGCGCGCTGCACGTGCTGCAAATGGCCGACACCGTGGCCTGCGAAGACACGCGCCACACGCAGTCCATGCTGCGCGCCTACGGCATCGACAAGGGTGCCGCCCAGCTGCTGGCCGTGCACCAGCACAACGAGGCCGAAGCCGCGCAGAACGTGGTGCAGCGGCTGCAGCTGGGCCAGCGCGTGGTGTATGTGAGTGACGCTGGCACGCCCGGCGTGAGTGACCCTGGCGCCCGGCTCGTGGCCGCCGTGCAGGCGGCCGGCCTGCGGGCGGTGCCCCTGCCGGGCGCCAGCAGCATCACCACAGCGCTGAGCGTGGCTGGTGCCGTGGCCCACAGCACTGAACATGGCGGCTTCGTGTTTGCGGGCTTCCTGCCCGTCAAGAACGCGGAACGCGCCACGGTGATTGCGCAGCAGCTGGCCCCGGAGCCGCGCTGCGTGGTGCTGCTTGAAGCTCCCCACCGCATCAACGAGCTGGCCCAGGCCCTGGCAGTGCTGGGTGATCGTCCGGTAACGCTGGCACGGGAGCTGACGAAGCAGTTCGAGGAAGTGACCACGCGGCCCGCCCGGGAGCTGACGGCCTGGCTGGACGGCGCACCCCAGCGCTCGCGCGGCGAGTTTGTGGTGCTGCTGCACCCGGTGGCGGTGGCCAGCGACGATGGCGCCAGCCTGCGCGTGTTGCGCCTGCTGGTGCAGGAGCTGCCCCTGAAAACCGCCGTGCGCCTGGCCGCCGAGATCACGGGCGCATCGCGCAACGTGCTGTACGACACAGCACTGGCGTGGAAGCGCAGCGGTGCAGACGATGAAGGCGAAGCAGGCGACGCCGGGGACTGACGAAGCCGCGGACTTGATGCCAAATTGGCAGCTAGCGCTTGACAGAAAAGCGCAAGCAGCTATATTTTTTATAGCAAATTAATCGACAACGGCAACCTCCGCCATCGGCCGTGCTCCCGCCGCCGCCCTCCTCCAGATCTATCGCCCCGACACCGCCAACCCGGCCGCCACCCCGCCGAACAGATCGCCTTCCACCTGGGGAGTGTCGGGAAACGCTGCTTTGAGCGCCTGGCGCAGCGGCCGCAGGGCCGACGAGCCCCCGGTGAGATAGAGCGCATCCAGCCCCTGCACACCCAGGCCCGCCAGCTGCACACATTCCTGCGCGCAGGCGACCACCTGTTCGAGGGGCTGCAACAGGAACTGCGCCAGTCCCTCCGGCGTCACGGCGGCACCGAGCCCGGCCTCGATCCAGTCCAGCGGCATGGGCGCTTCGGCATCGGCCAGCGAGGCGGCGATCTTGGCCTGCTCCACCGTGTTGGCCATGCGGTGCCCCAGGCGCTCGTGCAGCACCCGCATGAGCCGCGCGTGCAGCCGCGCATCGGAATAGTCGGTGCGCAGGTTCTGCGCATCGCGCAGTGCACGCGGCGAGTACAGCCACTGGATCAGGTGCCAGGTGGACAGGTCAAAAAACACCCGGCTGGGCACCTCGCGCCCCGTGGGCCCGGTGTGCCGAAACCCGAGCAAGGGCATCAACAGGTCCAGGCTCAGCCGCCGGTCAAAGTCGGTGCCGCCCACGTGCACGCCGGTGGTGGCCAGCACATCACTGCCACGCGCGGCACGCGCCATGCGCTCCGGCCCCAACCGCACCACTGTGAAGTCCGAGGTACCCCCCCCAATGTCCACCACCAGCACCAGGGACTCCTGCGCGATGCGCTGTTCGTAGTCCAGCGCTGCGGCAATCGGCTCCAGCTGGAACGACACCTCGGCAAACCCCGCATCCAGCGCAGCCTGGCGCAACGCATCTTCCGCCTGCTGATCGCGGTCGGCATCCCCATCCACAAAATGCACCGGCCGCCCCATCACCACCCGGGCAGGCATGCCGCCCAGCTCATCGCGCGCCTTTTGCACCAGCATGCGCAAGAAGAGGCTGATGATGTCCTGGTAGCTCACCATCTTGTTGTGCACCGCCGTCTTGTCCTGCAGCAGCGCACTGCCGAGCAGGCTCTTGAGCGACCGCATCAGACGCCCCTCGGTGCCTGCCAGATACTGGCCCACGGCATCGCGACCAAAGTGCGTGCGGTGATCCTCTGCGTTGAAGAACAGTGCGGTGGGCAGTGTGTGCGCACTCCCTTCCAGCGCAATCATCCGCGCCAACCCCGCCCCCTGGCGCACGGCCATCGCGGAGTTGGAAGTGCCAAAGTCGATACCGAGGGTGGTGTCCTTCAGGAGGGGCATGGGTGAAGTGTCGAAGCGATGAGGAAGTGTTCAACGCACACCGGCCACAGCCTCGGTGAACGCAAACATCGGATGCGGTGCTGCGGCGAGAAGAATGCTCTGGGCAGCTTGGTGGCGCGACAGGAGACCCGTCCAACGCCTCTCCGAAGCACGACCCAGCGCCGTGGACGCCGCATGCAGAATGGAAAAAGCCCTTGATTAGCAAAAATCAAGGGCTTTTGTTTGGTGGCCTGGGGCGGAATCGAACCACCGACACAAGGATTTTCAATCCTCTGCTCTACCGACTGAGCTACCGGGCCTGAGCCTCAAATTATAACCAGGAAAAAAGGCCTTTTTGGCGAAACCGCCAATAATTTCTTGCAAGCCTACCCGCGTTTGCCCCGGCCGAGATCGACCCCCAGCTGGCGCAGCTTGCGATAAAGGTGCGTGCGCTCCAGGCCCGTCTTTTCGGCCACGCGCGTCATGGAACCGCCTTCGCGGGCCAGGTGGAATTCGAAATAGGCTTTTTCAAACCCGTCGCGCGCTTCGCGCAGGGGGCGGTCCAGGTCAAACCCCTGGTGCGCGTGCGGGCCAGCCTCGACGCCAGCCATGATGGCCGACACAGCAGGCAGTTGCGAAAACGTGGGGTCGGCCGGGGTATGGACGGGCGCTGGGGCCGCAGCCACCGGGGCGGACTGGTGGGCAGCGTTGCGTGCCAGGCCCTGCTCCACCGCCTTGAGCAGCTTTTGCAGGGTGATGGGTTTTTCGAGAAACGAGAAGGCGCCGATCCGGGTGGCCTCTACGGCGGTGTCGATGGTGGCGTGGCCACTCATCATGATCACGGGCATGGTCAGCACGCCCGCTGTGGCCCATTCCTTGAGCAACGAAACCCCGTCGGTGTCCGGCATCCAGATGTCGAGCAGCACGAGGTCGTAGGTGTTGCCTGCCCGGGCCGTGCGCGCCTGGGTGGCGTTTTCTGCGAGGTCTACGCTGTGACCTTCGTCGTTCAGGATTTCCGACAGCAGATCACGAATGCCGAGCTCATCGTCGACCACCAGAATGTTTGCCATGTGTGTTGAAGCGCCTTGGGGTACTGCGGGGCGGTGTTGTTATGACGCCACCGCTGGTTCAGGGGCGAATGATAACGACACTTGGGCCCCCCGCACTACGCCATCTTCGGTCCGATTCGACAAGTCAATGCGCGCACCGTGCTCGTCGGCAATCTTTTTGACCACGGCCAGACCCAGGCCGGTGCCCCGGGGCTTGGTGGTGACGTAGGGCTCGAAGGCACGCTGCAGGATGTGCGCAGGAAAGCCCCCACCACTGTCGGATACCGTGAGCCGCACGCGGCGCGAGGACTCACTCCAGCGAGTGCTGATGCGTACCGGGGGCACGGGCTCCGAGGTTCCAGCGCGCGCCTGCTCGGTGGCGTCTTGCGCGTTTTGCAGCAGGTTGTGCACAACCTGCCGCAGCTGCTGCGCATCGCCTGCAATAGAGGGGCAGCGCGGGTCCAGCTCGGCTTCTACGCGCACGGCGGCGTTCTCTTCGCCGTAAAGATGGAGCACGTCGGCCACCAGGGCATTGAGGTCCAGTGCATGGAGTTCTGCAGCAGGCAAGCGTGCGTAATCGCGGAATTCGTTGACCAGCCGCTTCATCGCATCGACCTGGTCCACGATGGTCTTGACGGACTTGGCGAGGATGGCCTGTTCAGTGCCGGGCAGCTTGCCAGAGAGTTTCATTTCCAGCCGCTCCGCAGACAGCTGGATGGGCGTGAGCGGGTTCTTGATTTCGTGCGCTAGGCGCCGCGCCACCTCACCCCAAGCCTGCGCGCGCTGGGCGGAAACAATTTCCGAAATGTCGTCAAAAACCAACAGTCTGGCCGAATCGGGCAGTTCCGCTCCCCGCGCGACGAGGCTGGTAGCGTGTTGCCCGACGCCGCCAGAAGACGCATGCAGCTCAAAAGGCTGCTGCCAGTGGTCCAGTCCATGGCGTTCGTGGTCGCCCAGGAAAGCGTCGAAGTGCCCTTGCACCGACGCCGCAAACTCGGCGAGCCCGGGCACTTCCGACAGGGGTCGCCCCTCATAAGCCGCCATCGGTGCCCGCAGGATGCGGGTGGCCCCCGGATTGGACGATCGGATCAAACCTTGGGCATCCAACACGATCACCCCCGCCGTGAGGTTGTCCAGGATGGTCTGCAGGTTGGCGCGTGCGGCATCGACTTCGCCCATGCTCTGCTCCACGGCATGGCGGGCGTCAGACAACTGCTGGGTCATCAGTGCAAAAGAGCGTGTGAGTCCACCCAGCTCATCCTTGCCCTGCAATGCAGCCTTGGGGCTGAGATTGCCAGCCGCCACCTCGCGCACCCCCTCGGCCAGCACCAGCAGCGGGCGGGCCAGCTGGTTGCCCAGCAATACCGCCAGCAACACGGCGCCAAAGACAGCCAGGAACAGGCTCAGCGTAAGCGTGCCCACATACATGCGCCGCAGTCCCCCACGGGCCAAGGCTCGCTCCTGGTATTCGCGGTTGGCCTCCTGCACGGCAATGGCGTTGGCCACCAGCGCAGGCGGCAGGGGCAATGTGGCCTGCAGGTATCGGGGCTCCACGAGCAAGCCGACGCTGGGGCTGCTGACCAGCGCCAGCACTTTCACGCGCGCATTCTGTGCTGCGGCAGGGTCCGAAATATCGTCCAGGCCCTCGATCTGCGCGGTGGCGCGCTGCTGCCGCACGGTGCGCAGCAACGCCACGCCGGGCCGATCGGGGTTCAGGCTAAAGCGCGATTGGCCTGCACTGGCTACCGCCTGGCCCGCAGCATTCCAGAGCACGACGTCGGTGGCTCCCAGCTGGTCGCGGATGCGCTCCAGCACCAGACCAGCCGCGGCATCAGGCACCTGCGCCACTTGGGCACTGGCATTGCGCGCTTTTGAGGCCATGTCGGCGGCCAGCGAATCCAGCGACACACGGGCCAGGTTCACCCCCGCTGAAAGAGCGCCCTCCACTTTCACATCGAACCAGCTCTCAATGGACCGCGTGACAAACTGGTAGGACACCACATAGATCAGCAGCCCCGGCATCAGACCCACCAGCGCAAAGATGGCCGCAAGCTTGACCAGCAGTCGACTGCCAAAGCGCCCTTTGCGCAAGCGCATGCCCAGGCGCACCGCCACCCACACAAGCACGGCCAGCAGCAGCACGGCCACCAAAACGTTCACGCCAAAGAGCCAGGCGTAGTTGCGCTCGTACAGCGCGCGGTTGTTGGTGGCCAGGGTGAGCAGGAACAACAGCACCATGCCGATAGCCGACATGATGGCTGCCCCAACCCCCACGGCCCAGCGCACGGCGCGCGACTGGCGTGCGGCAGCATGGGCCGACGCGGAAGCTCCCGTCTGGGAAGACTCTGGAGGGCTCACTTGGCGACGGTCTCTGCAGCCAGGCGTTGGCTGCGGGACACCAGGAGATTCCAGCCCGAGCGCCCCACGGCACCGATCTGGAAGGGTCGGGGCAACTGCGACATATCAAGCCGGAACCGGAAATTGACCGTATGGACGGCGTCTGACTCAATGACATCGCGTTCTGCGATCTTCCATCGCGAAATGCGCTGAATGGCCGACAACGCATCGGCATAACTGTCAAAATTCTGCCCCAAAACCACACCCAGGCCACTGTTGGTGAAAGGTACCGGGGAGATGTTCAGACGCCAACGTCGCGTCAACGGCTGGTAACTTAGCCGCAGATAGCGGGTGGTTTCAGCCACTTGGCGGTCAGACCAGTACCAGCGGTCTCGCAAAACCTGGGCCTCGGCCACGAAGAACATGGGAATGCCCTTGTACAGCGCATCCTCGGCAAGCTCCGGCAGCACAAATTGCAGTGTGGCGCTGAGGTAGAGGCCATCCTCGGCACGGTCCAGCCGAAGTTCGCCCACCTCGGGGTCCACCGGCTGGCCAGCGATGGCCGACTGCACCATTGCGGCCCATGCCACCAAGAGATAGAGCGCACAGATCGCCACCCAATGAGCCCCACGGAACTCATTGCGGCGATTTTTGCAACAGTGCGTAAAAAAATCCGTCGTGGTCACCCGACTGATTGTCCGGGACAGCTCCGGGCTTGTCCCCGTTGGCGGGAATTAAATGACCCGGCGACGGCAGCAATTGCGCATCGGTGTTGTGTGCAAGAAACGTTTGCACCTGGTCGTCGCCTTCGGCACGGAACACGGAACACGTGCAATACAGCAGCCGTCCGCCAGGGCGCAACAGCGGCCACAGGGTCTTGAGCAACCGGGCCTGCAGGCCTGCAAGCTGCGCAATATCGCTCTCGCGGCGCAGCCAGCGCACATCCGGATGGCGGCGCACGATGCCCGAGGCCGTGCAGGGCGCATCCAGCAAGATGGCATCGAACTGCGCACCATCGCAATGCTGCTGCCACCAGTCTTGCGGACGCGCCGCATCAGCCACCACCACTTGAGCGCGCAGCCCCAGGCGCTGCAAGGTCTCACCAATGCGCGCGCTGCGGGTGGCATCGATCTCCAGCGCAGTGACCTGTATCGGAGCACCAGCGCCCGCCCATTCCAGAAGGTGGGCGGTTTTACCCCCGGGCGCCGCACAGGCGTCAAGCACCCGCACAGGCCGGGTGAGGTCCAGACCTTCAAGCAACAGGGGCGCAGCCATCTGGGCTGCGGCATCCTGCACCGAGACCCAGCCCTCCTCAAACCCCGGCAGCGATTGCACGGGCACGGGGTGCTGCAATACCAGCCCTACACTCCCAGACGGATTTGCTTCTAAATTGATAGCTTTCAGCGCTTTCTGGTAAAGCGCTAGATTGCTTTTTTGTGCATTGACCCGCAGCGTCATCGGTGCGTGGGCATTGTTGGCCTGCAGAATCTGCTCCCAGTGCTGGGGATGGTCCTTGCGCAGGCGCTCGACCCACCACACCGGATGGTTCCAACGGGCCAGCGGATCGCCATCGGTGCGGGCAACCAGCGCTTCGCGTTCGCGCAGAAAGCGGCGCAAGCAACCGTTGAGGAATGAAGCCTGCGCACGCGTGGACGCGCTGCGTTTGGCCGCTTCCACCACCTGGTTCACCAAGGTGAACGGCTCGTACGGCGACTCCTCAGGGTTCCAGCACAGCGCCAGCGCCGTACACAACAGCGCATCCGCAGCCGGTGGAGGCGTGCGTGCAACCATCTGGCGACGCAACGCCTCGGCCCGTCCGGCCTGGCGCAGCACCTGGAACAGGAGAGACTGCACCCCAGGGCGCAGAGCTGTGTCTACCGCCGCCAGTGCTGCGGTGCCCGACTGCCCGGCGCGAATGGCCTGCAAGGCACTGGCCACAGCCTCCAACTGTTGCCATAACGCTACGGGCTGGCTGCCCGCCCCCGGGCGACTGGCACCGACCGGGCCGGAAAGCGTCCGGTCACGGGCTGGCGCATTGTTGGCTCTGTCGGCTCGCTTGTTAGGCCCGGGGCGGGACGCAGGGCGTGGGGGTTGTTGTCTTGGTGCGGGTGGGTTCATTGTGGTCCTGGCAACCTTTCTACAGCCTGCGGGCGGCCTTGAATCCGAACACCCAGGCCAGCAGGTTGGCTGGAAACTGGGCAATGGCAGCGTTGTAGTGCAGCACCGCTTCGTTGAAAACACGCATCGCCTGGTCGTTCTGCAGAACATGCTCGTCCCACCGAACCTGCCACAGCGATGGGGAAACGGGCGGCGCGTCCGCAGCGGCGGTAGCCACAGACGTCTGCGCCCGGGTCGCTTGCCCACTGTTGTGTGTGGCCTTCTGCCAGGACGCATGGAGCACCTCGCGCGCTGCCGCCAAGGCGGCCACCGCATCTGGCTGCAAGGGACGCGCCCGCGCCATGGCCAAGGATGCGCTCAACTGGGTGGTGGCGCCTTGGAGTGCCGCCATCTCTGGCTCCGTGCCACATGCCAAGGGGGCCTGCTGTACGGCTTGCGCCGCACCATACTCACCCATCAAAGACAGCTGGCGCACCATGTGAGCGTCAAAGCTGCCAAACGCCTGCACAACGGCCGAGCGCAGCCGCATCAGGCGGTTGTAGGCGCCCAGCGCCCAAAAAGCGGCAATGGCAAAAACAATCCAGAAAAGGGGCGATGACCACATGCACAGTTGCCGTCCTCGCGTGCACCACGCGTTACGGCCCGATAAGGAAATAAGGAAATAAGGGAGAAAGGCGAAGACTACGAAAGATCGAAGTGCGGGTTCCAGAAAAAAGCTCCCGGCCTGCCAGGGACAGGACGGGAGCTTTTCAGAGGCGGCCCGAAGGCTTAGTCAGCGGCTGCGTCGGTCGCGGTGGAGGTGCTGCCCTCGACTTCCGTTGCTTCACCCTGGGCTTCCATCTCGGCGGCTTCGGCTTCAGCAATGGCGCGGCGCTCGGCGTCGTCCATGGCGTCCTTGGCCTTGCGTGCCTGGTGGTAGGCCATGCCGGTACCGGCCGGGATCAGGCGACCCACGATCACGTTTTCCTTCAGGCCACGCAGCTCGTCGCGCTTGCCCATGATGGCAGCCTCGGTGAGCACGCGGGTCGTTTCCTGGAAGGAAGCGGCCGAGATGAACGAGTCGGTCGACAGCGAAGCCTTGGTGATACCCAGCAGCAGGTTGCTGTAGGTCGCGGGGATCTTGCCTTCGGCCTGCAACGCATCGTTGGTGTTGAGGATCTCGGAACGCTCGATCTGTTCACCGGCGATGTAGTTGGACTCGCCAACGTTCTCGACCACGACGCGGCGCAGCATCTGGCGAACGATCACCTCGATGTGCTTGTCGTTGATCTTCACACCCTGCAAGCGGTACACATCCTGCACTTCATCAACGATGTAGCGCGACAGCTCTTCGATACCCAGCAAACGCAGGATGTCTTGTGGGTCGGCCGGGCCGTCCACAATCGATTCGCCCTTGTTCACCACCTGGCCTTCGTGCACCAGGATGTTCTTTTCCTTGGGCACGAGTTCTTCGAACACATGGCCTTCAGGATCAGTGATCTGCAAGCGGACCTTGCCCTTGGTTTCCTTGCCGAACGACACGGTACCGGTCATCTCGGCCAGCGTGCCCTTGTCCTTCGGCGTACGGGCTTCGAACAGCTCGGCCACACGGGGCAGACCGCCGGTAATGTCGCGGGTTTTCTGACCTTCGACCGGAATACGCGCCAGCACTTCGCCGGGGCCCACATCCTGGCCGTCGCGCACCTGAATCAGAGCGCCCACCTGGAAGCCGATGGTCACCGAGTGATCGGTGCCAGGGATCTTCACTTCGTTGCCCTGGGCGTCGATCAGCTTCACCTGCGGACGCACGACCTTGGCAGCACCACGGCGCTTCGGATCGATCACCACCAGCGTGGACAGGCCGGTCACTTCGTCGACCTGCTTGGCCACCGTGAGACCTTCTTCGACGTTCTCGAACTTGGTCTGACCGGCGAACTCGGTGATGATGGGGCGCGTCAGCGGATCCCAGTTGGCGAGGATGGTGCCAGCCTTGATGGTCTGGTCGGCCTTGACCGTCAGCGTTGCACCGTAAGGAACCTTGTGGCGTTCGCGCTCGCGGCCATGCTCGTCGTGGATGATGATTTCACCCGAACGCGCAATCACCACCAGCTCACCCTTGGTGTTGCTCACGTAGCGCATCGTGGCGTTGAAGCCGATCACGCCGTTGGACTTGGCTTCCACGCTCGATGCGATGGCAGCGCGCGATGCCGCACCTCCGATGTGGAACGTGCGCATGGTCAGCTGCGTGCCGGGTTCACCGATGGACTGGGCAGCAATCACACCCACGGCTTCGCCGAGGTTGATCAGGCCGCCACGGCCCAAGTCGCGGCCGTAGCACTTGGCGCACAGGCCGTAGCGGGTTTCGCAGGTCAGCGCCGTGCGAACCTTCACTTCGTCCACGCCAGCCGCTTCGAGTTCTTCGATGAGGTCTTCGTCGAGCATGACACCCGCCGAGACCAGCACCGAGCGGTTCTCGGGGTGCAGCACGTCTTCAGCCGCCGTGCGGCCCAGGATACGGTCGCGCAGCGATTCGATCACTTCACCGCCTTCGACGATGGCGCGCATCAGCGAGCCATTGGAAGTGCCGCAATCTTCTTCGGTCACCACCAGATCCTGCGTCACGTCCACCAGACGGCGGGTTAGGTAACCCGAGTTGGCGGTCTTCAGCGCCGTGTCGGCCAGACCCTTACGGGCACCGTGGGTGGAGATGAAGTACTCCAGCACGTTCAGACCTTCGCGGAAGTTCGCGGTGATAGGCGTTTCGATGATCGAGCCGTCTGGCTTGGCCATCAGACCCCGCATACCGGCCACCTGACGAATCTGGGCTGCAGAACCGCGAGCGCCAGAGTCGGCCATCATGTAGATGGAGTTGAAGGACTCCTGGTCCACTTCCTTGCCGTGGCGGTCCATGACCTTCTGCTTGGACAGCTGGGCCATCATCACCTTGGACACTTCGTCGCCGGCCTTGCCCCAGATGTCCACCACCTTGTTGTAGCGCTCGCCAGAGGTGACCAGACCGGACACATACTGCTGTTCGATCTCCTTCACTTCCTTCTCGGAACGCTCGATGATGCCGGCCTTTTGTGGCGGCACCAGCATGTCATCAATGGCGATCGAGATGCCGGCGCGCGTGGCCAGACGGAAGCCGTTTTGCAGCAGCTTGTCGGCGAACACGACCGTTTCCTTCAGACCGCACTTGCGGAACGAGACGTTGATCAGGCGCGAGATTTCCTTCTTCTTGAGCGCCTTGTTCATGTTGGAGAACGGCAGGCCCTTGGGAAGAATCTCGGACAGCAGCGCACGGCCGGCCGTGGTTTCCACGAGCGAGGTGGACGGAACGAATTCGCCCGTTTCCTTGTTCTTGGTCCACTCGGTCATGCGCACCGTGATCTTGGCGGCCAGTTCGACCTCGCCAGCGTCCAGAGCACGTTGCACTTCTCCGGTATCGGCAAACACCAAACCTTCACCCTTGCCGTTGATGCGATCGCGGGTGGCGTAGTACAGGCCCAGCACCACGTCCTGCGAAGGAACGATGGAGGGTTCGCCCGACGCAGGGAACAGCACGTTGTTGGAGGCCAGCATCAGCGTGCGGGCTTCCATCTGCGCTTCCACCGACAGCGGGACGTGGACAGCCATCTGGTCACCGTCGAAGTCGGCGTTGAAGGCCGCGCAAACGAGGGGGTGCAGCTGAATGGCCTTGCCTTCGATCAGGATGGGCTCAAAGGCCTGGATACCCAAACGGTGCAGCGTAGGCGCACGGTTCAGCATCACGGGGTGCTCTTTGATCACCTCTTCCAGGATGTCCCACACCACGGGGGTGCCGGATTCGACTTCCTTCTTGGCGGCCTTGATCGTCGTCGCGATGCCCATGGCTTCGAGGCGCGAGAAGATGAAAGGCTTGAACAGCTCCAGCGCCATCAGCTTGGGCAGGCCGCACTGGTGCAGCTTGAGCGTTGGGCCCACGGTAATCACGGAACGACCGGAGTAGTCCACGCGCTTGCCCAGCAAGTTCTGGCGGAAACGGCCGGACTTGCCCTTGATCATGTCGGCCAGCGACTTCAGCGCGCGCTTGTTGGCGCCCGTCATGGCCTTGCCACGGCGGCCGTTGTCCAGCAGCGAGTCAACCGCTTCCTGCAGCATCCGCTTTTCGTTGCGGGCGATGATTTCAGGGGCCTTCAGCTCCAGCAGGCGGCGCAGACGCGAGTTGCGGTTGATGACGCGGCGATACAGGTCGTTCAGGTCGGAGGTCGCAAAGCGGCCGCCGTCCAGCGGCACCAGCGGACGCAGGTCCGGTGGCAGCACGGGCAGCACTTCGAGCACCATCCACTCGGGCTTGATGCCCGACTTCTTGAACGCTTCCAGCACCTTCAGGCGCTTGGCGTTCTTCTTGACCTTGACTTCAGAGCCGGTCAGGTCGCCACGCAGGCGCTCAATCGACATGTCGATGTCGATGGATTCCAGCAGGTCCTTGATACCCTCAGCGCCCATCTTGGCGATGAATTCGTCGCCGTATTCCTTGCGCTTGGCGTCGTAGTCGTCCTCGGACATGATGCTGAACTTCTTCAGCGGCGTCATGCCGGGGTCGGTCACCACGTAGGCTTCAAAGTACAGCACGCGCTCAATGTCGCGCAGCGTCATGTCCAGCACCAGGCCCAGACGCGATGGCAGCGACTTCAGGAACCAGATGTGGGCGCACGGTGCGGCCAAGTCGATGTGACCCATGCGCTCGCGGCGCACCTTGGTCTGCGTGACTTCAACGCCGCACTTCTCGCAGATCACACCACGGTGCTTGAGGCGCTTGTACTTGCCGCACAGGCATTCGTAGTCCTTGATAGGACCAAAAATCTTGGCGCAGAACAGGCCGTCGCGCTCGGGCTTGAACGTGCGGTAGTTGATGGTTTCGGGCTTCTTCACTTCGCCGAAAGACCACGAACGGATCTTTTCGGGCGAAGCCATGCCGATCCGGATGGCATCGAAATGCTCGTCCGGCGTAAATTGCTTGAACAGGTCGAGTAGCGATTTCATAGTGACTCTTTCCTTTTCTGCTTAGGAGCGTTCCAGCTCGATGTCCAGGCCCAGCGAACGGATTTCCTTGACCAGCACATTGAACGATTCCGGCATGCCGGCTTCGATGGCGTGTTCGCCCTTGACAATGGATTCGTACACCTTGGTACGGCCCACCACGTCGTCGGACTTCACGGTCAGCATTTCCTGCAGGACGTAGGCGGCGCCGTAAGCTTCCAGCGCCCACACTTCCATTTCCCCGAAACGCTGGCCACCAAACTGCGCCTTACCACCCAGCGGCTGCTGCGTGACGAGCGAGTAAGGACCGGTCGAGCGCGCGTGCATCTTGTCGTCCACCAAATGGTGCAGCTTCAGGTAGTGCATGTAGCCAATGGTGGTCGGACGCTCGAAGCGTTCGCCCGTACGGCCATCGAACAGGTACGCCTGCGTGCGGGTGGGCGTGAGGCCCTTGCGCTCTGCAATGTCGTCTGGGTAGGCGATCTTGAGCATGTCCTTGATTTCTTCTTCCGAAGCACCATCGAACACGGGGGTCGCATAAGGCACACCGTTGGTCAGGTTGGCAGCCATGGCCATCACGTCGTCATCGCTGAGCAGCGACAGGTCTTCCGTGCGGCCGCGCGAGTTGTACACCTCTTCGAGGAACTTGCGCATGTCGGCGGCCTTGGCCTGTTCCTGCAGCATGTTGCCGATGCGTTGGCCAATGCCCTTGCCGGCCCAGCCCAGGTGGACTTCCAGCACCTGACCAATGTTCATCCGCGAGGGCACGCCCAGCGGGTTCAGAACGATATCGGCAGGTGTGCCGTCGGCCATGTAAGGCATGTCTTCGACCGGAACGATCTTGGAGACCACACCCTTGTTACCGTGGCGGCCGGCCATCTTGTCACCTGGCTGCAGACGGCGCTTGACGGCCAAGTACACCTTGACCATCTTCAGCACGCCAGCTGGCAACTCGTCGCCTTGCGTGAGCTTCTTGCGCTTTTCTTCAAAAGCCAGGTCGAAGCTGTGGCGCGTCTGCTCCAGCGCGTTCTTGATGGACTCGAGTTGCGTAGCTACTTCGTCTTCAGCCGGGCGGATGTCGAACCAGTGGAACTTCTCTACGGACGACAGGTAGGCCTTGTCGATCTTCGTGCCCTTGGCCAACTTCTGCGGGCCGCCGTTGGCCACACGGCCGTTCAGCAGCTTTTCGATACGGTCAAAAGCGTCGGCTTCCACAATGCGCAGCTGGTCGTTCAGGTCCAGGCGGAAACGCTTGAGTTCATCGTCGATGATCTGCTGGGCGCGCTTGTCACGCTGGATGCCTTCACGGGTGAACACCTGCACGTCGATCACGGTGCCCGACGAGCCCTGGTCCACGCGCAACGAGGTGTCCTTCACGTCGGAAGCCTTCTCGCCGAAGATGGCGCGCAGCAGCTTCTCTTCAGGCGTGAGCGTCGTTTCGCCCTTAGGCGTGACCTTGCCCACCAGCGTATCGCCGGGTTGCACCTCGGCGCCCACGTAGATGATGCCGGACTCGTCCAGGCGGTTCAGTTGCTGCTCAGACAGGTTCGGAATGTCGCGCGTGATTTCTTCGGCGCCCAGCTTCGTGTCGCGCGCCATCACCACGAGTTCCTCGATGTGGATCGAGGTATAGCGGTCTTCGGCCACCACGCGTTCGGAGATCAGGATCGAGTCTTCGAAGTTGTAGCCGTTCCAAGGCATGAACGCGATCAGCATGTTCTGGCCGATGGCGATTTCGCCGAAGTCCGTCGATGCGCCGTCGGCGATCACGTCACCCTTGACCAGCATGTCGCCCTTCTTGACGATGGGGCGCTGGTGGATATTGGTGTTCTGGTTGGAACGCTGGTACTTGATGAGGTTGTAGATGTCCACACCCACTTCACCGGCCACGGCTTCGGCATCGTTGACGCGGATCACGATACGGGTCGCATCCACATAGTCCACCACACCGCCACGGGTCGCCGTCACGACGGTGCCCGAGTCCACGGCAGCCACGCGCTCGATGCCCGTGCCCACCAGCGGCTTTTCAGGACGCAGCACTGGCACGGCCTGGCGCGACATGTTGGCGCCCATCAGCGCGCGGTTCGCATCATCGTGTTCCAGGAAGGGCACCAGCGAAGCCGCGACCGACACGATCTGCGCGGGCGACACGTCCATGTACTGCACGCGGTCTGCACCACACAGAATGGATTCACCCTTCTCACGGGCAGACACCAGATCACCCGTCAAACGGCCATCCTTGTCGAGCACGGCATTCGCCTGCGCGATCACGTACTTGCCTTCTTCGATGGCGGAGAGGTAGTCGATCTCGTTCGTGACCTTGCCATCCACCACGCGACGGTAAGGGGTTTCGATGAAACCGTACTCGTTCAGCCGAGCGTACAGAGCCAGCGAGTTGATCAGGCCGATGTTAGGGCCTTCAGGCGTTTCGATAGGGCAGACGCGGCCGTAATGGGTTACGTGCACGTCGCGCACTTCGAAGCCTGCGCGTTCGCGGGTCAGACCACCCGGGCCCAGGGCGGAAACACGGCGCTTGTGCGTGATTTCGGCCAGCGGGTTGGTCTGGTCCATGAACTGCGACAGCTGCGACGCACCGAAGAATTCCTTCAGGGCGGCCGAAATCGGCTTGCTGTTGATCAGGTCGTGGGGCATGAGCGGCTCTTGCTCGGCCTGGCCCAAACGCTCCTTCACGGCCTTTTCGATACGTGCCAGGCCCGTGCGGTACTGGTTTTCGGCCAGTTCGCCCACGCAACGCACGCGGCGGTTGCCCAGGTGATCGATGTCATCGACTTCGCCGTTGCCGTTGCGCAGGTCCACCAGAATCTTGACCACAGCCAGGATGTCTTCGTTGGACAGCACCATGGGACCAGTGGATTCGTCGCGGCCAATCTTGGCGTTGAACTTCATGCGGCCCACACGCGACAGGTCGTACGTGTCGGGGTTGTAGAACAGGCGCTGGAACAGGGCCTGCACGGCGTCTTCCGTTGGCGGCTCGCCGGGGCGCATCATGCGGTAGATGGCCACGCGTGCAGCAAATTCGTCCACCGTTTCGTCGATGCGCAGGGTCTGCGACATGTACGCCCCCTGGTCGAGTTCATTGGTGTAGATGCACTGTACGTCTTGCACACCAGCGCTGCGCAGCTTCTTGAGCAGCGCTTCGGTCAGCTCGTCATTGGCCTTGGCGATGATCTCACCAGTGTCCGCATCCACAATGTTGCGGGCCACGACACGACCGATCAGGAAGTCTTCGGGCACGCTAATGTGCGTCGTGCCAGACTGTTCCAGTTCGCGGGTGTGGCGAGCCGTGACACGCTTGTCCTTGGCCACAACAACCTTGCCAGACTTGTCGGTGATGTCAAAACGGGCCACTTCACCACGCAGACGCTCGGACACAAATTCCATTTGTGCACCGCTGTCCATCAGACGGAAGTTATCGTTGACGAAGAAGTTCGCCAGGATAGATTCTGGATTCAGGCCGATGGCCTTGAGCAGGATCGTGACCGGCATCTTACGGCGACGGTCCACGCGGAAGTACAGGATGTCCTTGGGGTCGAACTCGAAGTCGAGCCACGAACCACGGTAAGGAATGATGCGTGCAGAGAACAGCAGCTTGCCCGAGCTGTGGGTCTTGCCCTTGTCATGCTCGAAAAATACACCCGGCGAACGGTGCAGCTGCGACACGATCACACGCTCGGTGCCGTTGATGATGAACGAGCCCTTGTCGGTCATCAGGGGCACTTCACCCATGTAGACCTCTTGCTCCTTCACTTCCTTGACCACCTTGGACTGCGAGGTCGAGGACTCGCGGTCATAAATGATCAGTTGCACCTTGGCGCGCACAGCCGAGGCGAAAGTCAGACCACGGGTCTGGCACTCGCGCACATCAAAAGCCGGCTTGGCCAGGTTGTATTCAATGAACTTCATCTCCACAAAACCGTTGTGGGAGACGATAGGAAAGGCAGCGTCGAATGCAGCCTGAAGGCCTTCGATGGTTCTTTTCTGGGGTGCTTTATCAGCCTGCAAGAAAGCGGTGTAGGCGTCCTTCTGCATCTGCAGCAGATAAGGAACTTCGAGCACGCTATCGCGGGTGCCGAAACTTTTGCGAATTCGCTTGCGTTCGGTGTAGGAATAGGCCATGAGATCTCCGGGCAAAGACATGAGTCCTGGGTCTTCGACGACTGACCCGCAAGGAGCGCTGTCCTTACGGGCTTGGCGGTTGGCCACTACCAACCATGGCGGACGGTGATGCGTTGCACATCACCCGAACCAAGGCGTCTTCTGCTGTCGGGGTTGTCAGAAGACACTCAAAAACCAGCGTTTGCACGGCGGCTTTCGGGTGCGCTCTGAAAGCACCAAAGGCTGGAGGCCCTTTGAGGAGCACTCCAGCCCTTGAGCAAGACCGAATTACTTGAGTTCGGCCTTGGCGCCGGCTTCCACCAGCTTCTTGACGGCTGCTTCGGCGTCGGCCTTGGCAATGCCTTCCTTGACGTTCTTGGGAGCGCCGTCCACCAGATCCTTGGCTTCCTTGAGGCCCAGGCCGGTGATTTCGCGCACTGCCTTGATGACGGACACCTTGTTGGCGCCAGCTTCGGTCAGCACCACGTTGAATTCCGTCTTTTCTTCAGCAGCAGCAGCGCCAGCGCCACCACCAGCGGCAGCAGGAGCAGCCATGGCTGCAGCGCTCACGCCAAACTTCTCTTCAATGGCCTTCACCAGGTCATTGAGTTCCAGAACCGTCATGCTGTCCAGCGCGGTCAAAAATGCGTCTTTATCGAATGCCATTTTGATTTCCTAACAATTGTGTTGGTTGTCTGCCGGGCTATCAAGCCGCAACAGGTTCGGCGGCCGGTGCGGCTGCGCCTTCGCCTTTTTTCGCCGCCAGTGCGCCCAGCACAACGGCCGTACGCGACATGGGGGACATAAGCAAGCCACAAATCTGAGCCAGCAGAACTTCCTTGGAAGGAATGTTGGCCAGTTGCTTAACGCCGTTCACATCCAGGGCCTTACCACCGAAAGCGCCACCGCGAATCACCAGCTTGTCGTTGGTTTTCGCAAAGTCAGCCACCACTTTCGCGGCAGCCACGGCGTCTTCGGAGAAGCCATAGATCAGAGGACCGGTCATCTGGTCAGCCACCACGTCAAACGCGCTGCCAGCCACAGCACGGCGGGCCAAAGTGTTCTTCAGAACACTCAGGTTCACGCCCTTGCTGCGAGCTTCCACACGCAGTTTGGTCATGTCGGCGACCGTGATGCCACGGTATTCCGCGATCACAAGCGTTTGAGCTTTAGCGGCGAGGCTGGTCACTTCACTGATGACCGCTTCTTTCTCACTGCGATTAAGACTCAAGGTCTACTCCTTAAATTGTGCATTCAGGCTTGCGCCCTCGTACACGCTCTTGTTGCAGCGACCAACTGTTTCGGAATGAATTCCATCTGCAGCGGGATCGCCATCTGCGTTGGCCCCGGAGGGATTAAGTGCAAGGCTGCACACCAACGGTCTTGGATGGCCTGGAGATGGTTGTTGCACCACCCCAGCCCACCACATCAGGCCCTTGCAGGCCCGAAGATTTTTTACCGCAATTACGCTGCGATGGATTGTGTGTCCACGCGGACGCCAACGCCCATCGTGGAGGACACAGCGACCTTGCGCAGGTACAGACCCTTGCTCGAAGCAGGCTTGGCCTTGTTCAGAGCATCGATCAGTGCAGCCAGGTTACCTTGCAGCTTTTCATTGTCGAACGAGCGGCGGCCAATAGTGCTGTGCACGATACCGGCCTTGTCCACACGGAACTGCACCTGACCAGCCTTCGCGTTCTTCACAGCCGTAGCCACGTCGGGAGTAACCGTGCCCACCTTGGGGTTTGGCATCAGGCCACGTGGGCCAAGGATCTGACCCAGGGTACCCACAACGCGCATGGCGTCAGGAGCAGCGATCACCACGTCGAAGGGCATGTCACCAGCCTTCACCATGGCAGCCAGGTCATCCATGCCAACGATGTCAGCGCCAGCAGCCTTGGCTTCTTCCGCCTTGGCACCTTGCGCGAAGACGGCCACACGGGTCGTCTTGCCAGTACCGTTGGGCAACACTACAGCGCCACGCACCACCTGGTCGGACTTCTTGGCATCAATGCCCAGCTGAACAGCCACGTCGATGGATTCATCGAACTTAGCAGTAGCAGCTTCCTTCACCAGAACCACGGCATCTGCGAAGGCGTACAGCTTGGTGCTGTCAACCTTGCCCTGCAGGGCCTTTTGCTTTTTTGTCAACTTGGCCATTTACAAACCCTCCACCGTCACGCCCATCGAGCGAGCGGAACCAGCCAGCGTACGGACAGCAGCGTCAACATTCGCAGCATTCATGTCCTTCATCTTGGTCTTGGCGATTTCTTCGAGCTGTTCGCGCGTGATCTTGCCAACCTTGGTCTTCAGCGGATTGGAAGAACCCTTTTCGAGCTTGATAGCCTTCTTGATCAGAGTCGTCGCAGGCGGCGTCTTGATGATGAAGGTAAAGCTCTTGTCCGCGAACGCCGTGATGACCACGGGCAGTGGCAGACCTGGCTCCACACCTTGGGTCTGCGCATTGAATGCCTTGCAGAACTCCATGATGTTGAGACCACGTTGACCCAGTGCTGGGCCGATGGGTGGGGATGGATTGGCCTTACCAGCTGGAACTTGCAGCTTGATAAAACCGACGATTTTTTTCGCCATGTTTTACTCCTTACGGGTCATAACGCTGTTGTCGCACCACGCAACAACTGGCTCCCCGGGGTTAACGACTCGCTATCACGATGTTCGCACCGAGTCGAAAAGTGCGACATCCAACTACTTACCCTGGGTTTGCCAGGGAGAACTTAGGTGTTATCGAAAGACTTATGTCTTTTCGACCTGCCCAAACTCCAACTCGACCGGCGTGGAGCGGCCAAAAATCATCACGGAGACCCGCACGCGGCTCTTTTCGTAATTGACCTCTTCAACCGAACCATTGAAGTCGGTGAAAGGACCTTCTTTGACACGAACAAGTTCGCCCACCATGAATTCGATCTTGTGGCGAGGCTTGTCTGTGCCTTCCTGCATCTGGCTGACGATTTTCTGGACTTCCTCTTCAGAAATCGGCGCAGGGCGATTTTTCGCCCCCCCCACAAACCCCGTCACCTTGTTGGTGTGCTTCACCAGATGCCAAGTGTCATCGTCCATCACCATCTCGACGAACACATAGCCAGGAAACAAGCGACGCTCTGTCGTCTTGCGCTGGCCGTTCTTCATTTCGACCACTTCCTCAGTCGGCACAAGAATGCGACCAAACTTGTCCTGCATACCCGAGCGACCAATTCGCTCCTGAATGTTGCGCTCCACAGCCTTTTCCATGCCCGAGTAGGCATGGACAATGTACCAACGCAGGTCGGGATTTGCCGAAGCAGAAGCGCCTGCAGGAGCTTCTGCTCCAGTGATTTCCGCAGCGGTTGTCATGACTTTCTCCAGCCCAAAATCAAGTCGTACAAGACCCATTCCAGCGTCTTGTCTGTGAACCACAGGAAAAGGGCCATGATCACCACAAAGGCGAATACGTAGGCCGTCATCTGCAGGGTTTCCTTGCGGGTGGGCCAAACGACCTTCTTCACCTCGCGCCAAGCGTCTTTGGCAAAGGCAACGAACTGGCGACCGGACTCCGACACCAAGAACACGCCAGCAGCAGCAGCCAACCCAACGATCAGCGCAGCCCACTGCACCACAGCGCCTTGTTTTCCCAACAAATAGAAGCCTGCAACCGAAGCGATGACCAGGGCCACCACCGCAGCGAGCTTGGCCTTGTCTGCGCCTGTATTGACTGTTTCAACCTGTGAAGTGGCCATCTTTGAGTATTTCCTGCTTCCGATGCACGGCATCACTTAAGACACCGAAGCCCGCCAGGGTCTGGCGGGCTTGTTTTGGGCCACATTCAAGTGGCAGGGGCAGTAGGAATCGAACCTACAACCTTCGGTTTTGGAGACCGACGCTCTGCCAATTGAGCTATACCCCTGTATACCTTGCTAATTAAGCAATGATCTTGGCCACGACGCCAGCGCCCACGGTACGGCCGCCTTCGCGGATAGCGAAGCGCAGACCTTCTTCCATGGCGATGGGGTTGATCAGCTTCACAGTGATCGACACGTTGTCAC